>DHCMC07803__coassemble_476_pt1 | contig 397929 bp, 356 predicted proteins | sample DHCMC07803__metabat2_low_PE_027 | metagenome-assembled genome bin DHCMC07803
CGAAAGACAGTGAGATGCCTTACATTTATGTTTGACTTTCAAGACGGTATCTGGACTCCGCGTCAAGCGCGGAGTGACGAAATATGCCGTTTACTCTTTAAGTTAACTTAGTATAACTTTACACCGCCGTCCACGTCTCATGCGGGAGGCCCTGACCTAAAAAATTGCCAGGGCGACATAGATTTTGCGCTATAAAGGCAAGAGGGTACAAGAGTACAACTGCCTATAATGCGTAAGGCAGTTGGGTGCTTTAGGTTTAATTTGCGCGCTCGTGAGAGCACGACAATAAGGACGTTTATATTTATCGGTATGTTACAGAGTTTCAACTCACGCGCTCGCAAGAGCGCGACGGTACAGCTTACTGATACAGATATAGTAACATCTTTCGATACGGCTTGCGCGAACGTGTTTTTATCTTCGAGGAGCCAGTCGTCAGCGTATTGCCGAAACCGCGTCCGCGTGCTGTTTCTTCCGTGCCGACACCTTTATCAGCGCGAGGCGCGCGTAGTGCGCGAGCCATGCCCAGAGCGCCATTATTCCGAGATAGTCGGCGAAGAAGAACGCGAGCGGCCGCTCGAAGTCGAAGAATACGAACGGAGTGCGCAGGAACATATACGAGAGCACGTTCTGCCGCATGAGCGCGCTCACGCCGAAGCATGCGACCGCGAAGCCCGCGAGTTTCATAACAAATCCTGTGCCGCGCGGCGCGCGGGCGGCGAGAGGCGAATTTTTCACAATACCGGCCATCATGCTCCAGTGCAGCCCCAGATGGGCTGATATGAAGCAGAAGCCCCAGTAGGCGGCAAGCATGTGGACGACGCGCGCAAGCGACGCGCCGCCGCTGAGGAACGGTATGTCGTAGAGATAGCGCGACATCGCGGCTCCGCTGACCGCGGCTGCGGCCATCGAGGCGAGGCAGAGCAGGTTGACGGCTGTCTGGAAGGCGCGCAGCGGCGTGTAGCGCCCCGTGAGGAGCGCGGCGTACCATTTGCGGTTCAGCGCGTTGTGCATGACGAAGAGCAGCGCTAGGCCGCTTCCTATCCATTCGTGCGCCTCTTCGCCGACGAGCATGTAGGCCATGCAGGCGTAGAGCGCGGCTGTCATCGTGATGTCGACGCAGATTTTGAATTTCACGGAGGCTTTCACTCGGCGGCGCTCCTTTCACGAGATTGGCGGAGGTTTCGCGCGTCTCCGAAGTTTCCGGCGCGCTTCCGCGGCGCGGCGTCCGTCACGTACATTTTATTCTCTGCCGCGCTTTGCGCGCCGTTTAGGATTTTCCGGGAACCAGCCGCGCGCGACGCGGCGTTCCTGCTCTTTAAGCTCGATTATGCACCAGAGGCACGTGCAGCCGAGCGAGCCTAGCGCGACGGAGAGCAGCGGCGATTCTGCGAAGAGCGACGCGGCGCAGCAGAGCGCGCCCGCGGCGAGAAACGCGGGCCAGCAGCGCGACGAGAAGTAATATTCGGCCTTTATCACGACGGGATGGAATATCCCGATGCAGACGAACGATATGACTGCGGCCTCTATGCCTAGCAGGTTCACTCGCTCCGCTCCCCTTTCGGCGCGCGATGGCGCGCGGATATTTTCACGGCTTTTATTCTACTATCGCGGAGGCGGCGCGCGCCAATGCTTTCGGCGCACCGCCGCGCCATGCCCGGCGCGTATGGGCGCGCGGGTACGAAAAAGGCCGCGGGACGAAGCCGCGGCCTTTTCGTATTTTTTATTTCCGTGCCGTTATTCGAGCGACGCGCGCATTTTTCTTATCACTTCGGCGGGGTTCGGCTGGCCGAATACCGCGTTGCCCGCGACGGCTGCGTCGCAGCCCGCCTCGCAGACCGCGGCGGCGTTCAGCAGGTTCACGCCCCCGTCTATCTCGATGAGGTATCCGAGACCGAGCTCGGCGCGGCGCATCCGCAGCTCTCGGACCTTGTCGAGCGTCTCGGCAATGAACGACTGCCCGCCGTAGCCCGGGTTGACGGACATGACGAGCACGAGGTCCGCCATGTGGAGCACCGGCTCGGCCATCACGACGGGCGTTCCCGGATTTATCGAGACTCCGGCGAGGACGCCCGCGTCCTTTATCTTTTGCAGCACGCGGTGGATGTGCTTCGCGGCCTCGGCGTGTACCGTGAGCAGCGACGGACCAGCCGCGAGGAACATGTCGACGAAGTCCTCGGCGGGCTCGGCCATCACGTGAACGTCGAGGAATGCCTCGGGCCAGCGCCTGCGCAGCGCCTTGACGAGCGCGGGGCCGTAGGAGAGGTTCGGGACGAAGTGGCCGTCCATTATGTCGACGTGGAGCCAGTCGGCCTCGCCCTCGAGCCGTTCGATGTGTCCGCCGATGTCGAGCGCGTCGGCGGAGAGCAGCGACGGCGCTATGAGCATGCGGCGTCCCTTTTTGAGTTCGGTTAGTTGTAGCGGTCCTGCCATACGAATTCGCCTCCGAGATAGATCGTCACTCTCGCCTCGCCCGAGTATGGGACGTTGAGCGAGATGTATTCGCCGCTCTTCGCCGTGCCGTCCTTCAGCACGCGCGTGCCGTAGTCGTCCATGAGCTCAATCTTGAGTGAGAGCGGCTTTGACAGCGGCGGCACCTGGTAGCGCACCTTCGCGGTCTTCTGCGGGCCCGTCGGGCGCGCGGCCTGCTGAGGCTGCTCCTGCGGCTGGCTCTGCGCGGGCTGCGCCGCGGCCTCAGGCTGCGTCTCGGTCTGAGCGGGCTGCGCCGGAGCCTCGACTACCTGCGTTTCGTCGCGCGCCGGCAGCTTCGTCGGTATCGTCACGGGTTTGGTCTCTTTTATCACGACCTTGCGCACGGCCTCGGCCCGCGCGGGGTCCTGGTCGTTCGCGGGCGGCGCTTCGACTGGCGGCGCGTCCGTCGGCAGGGGCGCGCGCGCGAAGGTCAGGCTGACGAGCGAGCCCGCTGGGACGCGGCTGCCGGCCTTGGGACGCGACGAGAGCACGCTGCCCTCTGGCACTGCGTCGGAGGGCGACTCGGAGGTCTGTCCGAGGCGCAGGCCGAGCTGTTCAATCATGTCTATCGCCGCCTGCTGCCCATAGCCGCGCAGGTCGGGGACGGCGACGAAGGAGTTCTCGCCCTTCGCGCCGCTGCTGACGAGCAGCGTCACCATGCAGTTCGACGAGACGCGCTGCGGCGCGGCGGGGTTCTGCGCGATTACTGTGCCGGAGGGAGTGAGCTTGTCCGTGACGCGCACTACGCGGTCGACCTTGAAGCCGGCATCACCGAGCATCTTGACGCCCTCCTCGAACTTGAGGCCGCGCACGTCGGGTATCGCCTGCGCGGCTCCGCCCTTGCTGACGCGTAGCAGGACGACCTTGCCCTTCGAGACCTTCTCTCCGGCGCTGAGGTTCTGCGCCACGACTGTATCCTCGGGCGCGGACGAGTCTACCTTGTCCACCTTCGCGAGCAGCCCGCGCGTCTGGAGCGCGTTGAGCGCGTCTACAAGCTGCATTCCGGTGACGCCTGGCACGGCGACGTCCTTGTCCTCGACGAAGACCATCTTAACGCCGAGATAGGCGCAGCCTATGATGACGAGGAAGGCGACGAGCATGCCCCAGCGGTGTATTCTGCCCATCTATTCCACCTCCGCGGAGCCGTGGCGGCGCTTCGCGAGCATCGCCATGTAAAATCCGTCGACCCACGGCAGCGCGGGCATTATGACGGTCCCGTAGGGTTTTCCGCGGCGCATGAACTCCGCCCTGCGTTCGACCGGGAGCTCGACGAGCTCCCGGTGGCGGCTCATTACGTCGGCGACTATTTTTTCGTTTTCTGTGCGGAAGAGGCTGCATGTGCTGTACATGAGCACGCCGCCCGGCGCGAGCAGCGTCGCGGCGCGCTCGAGCAGTTTGCGCTGGAGCTTGCCGTTTTCCTCGACCTGCTCCGGCGAGCAGCGCCATTTCGCTTCGGGATGCCTGCCCCACGTTCCGCTGCCAGAGCAGGGCGCGTCGAGCAGTATAGTGTCGGGCGCTTCGTCGGGCTCGAGCGTCAGCGAATCGCCGCATTTGAATTTCACGCGCCCCTCGGCGCGCATGCGCATCATCTCAAACTGCGCGGACTTGAGCTTCGGCTCTGAAACGTCCCACGCCTCGATGCGCGCGCCGCGCATTATGTCGGCGAGCTGGCCCGTCTTGACGCCGCGCCCGCAGCACATGTCGAGCACGTATTTCCCTTCGGCGCGCTTCGCGAGCGTCTCGGCGGCGAGCATCGACGACTCGCTCTGCGGCATTATCTTGCCCTCGCCGAAGCCCGGAAGCTCGAGCGGGAAGGGATTCGCCGCCGTGCGCACGGAGCGCTCGAAGAGCGGCGACGGCCACGCATGGCGGCCCGAGCCGTTGTACTCCGCTATATACTCGTCGCGATCCACGCCCTGCGAGAGGCGCAGCGAGAGATACGTCTTCATCCCGCTCGCCCTGACGAGCTTCTTGGCCTCCTGTATGGAGAGCTCCTTCGACCACTGCGCGGCGGCCCAGCCGGGAACGCCCCAGTAGAGCGCCTGGTCGCGCAGCGCGCCGCTTTTTTTCAGGCTTTCGAGAAATCTCGGATATTCGTCGGATACGGTGTGGAGCACGGCGTTGACGAGGCCGACGTCCTTCTGGCCGCCGCCCGCCTTGACGGCCTGCACGAGGCCGTTTATCAGCACCGGCAGAGCGAAGTGGCGCAGCTCGACGATGCCGGCTATCCCTATCATCAGCGCGTTCCATGTAAGCGGCGGCAGCTCGCGCGGGCCGCGCTTGCAGTATTTTATAAGCATCGTCTTCCAAAGGCTCTGCCTGCGCAGCGTGCAGTAGAGCAGCGTAGCGGCGAGCTTCCTGTCGCCCGGCGCGATCTCCTGGTACACCTTGCGCAGCGCCTCGGAGGCGAAAGCGCCGCCGCGCACCTCGCCGTAGACGGCGAGAGCGGCTTCAAGTCCTCTCATGATCTCAACCCCTTGCCGCGCGACGCACGCACGGTTTTTTCATCTGTTTATTGTATATCATACAGGCGTAAAATCGCCGGTCTTCGGCGACCGGCGACGAAAAAACGATATTTTTCTGCGTTTCTGGAGTCCGCGCTATTCGTCGCGGCTCATTCCGCGCAGCGCTATCAGCCTCACGAGCTGGAGCACCGTCATGACGAGCGCCGCGACGTAGGTCAGAGCAGCGGCGTCGAGCACCGCCTTCGCCCCGCCTATCTCCTGCTGCGAAAGGATGTTCGTCTCGCGCAGCATACGCAGCGCGCGCGCGCTCGCGTCGAACTCGAGCGGCAGCGTCACGAGGTGGAATACGAGGACGCTGCAGAAGAGCAGGATGCCGAGGTTCAGAAGGTTCAGCGAGCCGATGACGAGCCCTATGAGGAAGAGCGGAATCGACGCCGTCGAGCAGAGCTGCACCGCGGGCGCTATCGCGTTGCGGAACTTCAGGAAGCCGTAGTTCTCCTTGTCCTGCACCGCGTGGCCAACCTCGTGCGCCGCGACGCCTATCGCGGCTATGCTGCGGCTCGCGTTGACGCTGTCGGAGAGGCGCAGCACCTTGTCCCTCGGGTCGTAATGGTCCGAAAGCTCGCCCGGCACGCGCTCGACGCGCACGCCGGAAAGGCCGTTCCTGTCGAGCAGCCTGCGCGAGACCTCCTCGGCGGAAAGGCCGCTCATGGCCCGGACCTCGCTGTATTTCGCAAAAGCGCCCTTCACCTTGAACTGCGCCCAGAGCGAGAGCAGTATGGCGGGAATGAGCACGATTACTGTCGGGTCAAAAAACGGATATATCATCCGCACACCTCCACGTTATCTAAAATTACTCCTATTATACGATATTTACCGCCGTTTATGCGTGCTTAGCGTAAAAACCGGCAATTTCGCTCACTATGCGCTCCTGCTCCTCGGGCAGCAGCTCGGGGAACATCGGCAGCGCGAGCACGTCGTCCGCGAGCGCCTCGGCGACGGGGAAATCGCCCTTCTTGTAGCCGAGGTTCGCGAAGCAGCGCTGCAGGTGCAGCGGCAGCGGATAGTAGACGCGCGTCGTAATCCCGCGCTCCGCGAGATACTTCATAAGCTCGTCTCGGTGCTTCGCGCGCACGACGTACTGGTGGTAGACGTGGCGTCCGCCCGGAAGCTCCGCGGGCGGCGTGATGAAGTCAAGCAGCCCCTTCTCGCCGAAAAGCATCATATAGCGGCCCGCGACGATGCGGCGCTCCTCGTTCCAGCCCTCGAGGTGGCGCAGGCGCACGCGCAGAATCGCGGCCTGCAGCGCGTCGAGACGGCTGTTGATGCCGACCTCGTCGTGGAAATAGGTCGTCCCCGCGCCGTGGACGCGCAGGCGGCGGATCCTCGCGGCGAGTTCCTCGTCGTCAGCTATCGCGACCATGCCGCCGTCGCCGTAGCAGCCGAGGTTCTTCGTCGGGAAGAAGGAGAAGCAGCCCATCTTTCCGACAGAGCCGCTGCGCGCGACGCGCCCGCCTATCATGCGGTGCGCGCCTATCGCCTGCGCGCAGTCCTCGACGAGCGCGATATTGCGCGAGGCGAGCTCGTCCTTAATCTCCTCGAGCGGGCACATCTGCCCGAAGAGGTGGACCGGCAGCACGGCCTTCGTGCGCGGCGTGATCTTCGCGAGAATATCTTCGGATTTGATGTTGTAGGTGACGGGGTCGACGTCGGCGAAGACCGGCGTGCCGCCGCAGCGCGTGATGCAGCTCACCGTGGCGAAGAAGGTGAAGGGCGTCGTAATGACCTCGTCGCCCGGCTTCAGGTCGAGCGCCATCATCGCGAGCACGAGCGCATCCGTGCCGGAGGCGCAGCCGACTGCGTTCTTCACCTCGAGGTATGCGGCTATCTCGCGCTCGAGCGCCTCAACCTCGGGGCCGAGGATGAAATGCTGCGTCTCGAGCACGCGAAGCACCGCGACGTTGATTTCCTCCTTGACGCGGGCGTAGTTCCTTGTAAGGTCGAACGACGGTATATTTGTCATATTGGGCATGATTTCTGCGGTCCCCCTCTACTCCTTTTCTTTTTCCTTCGCCTTCGCGGCGGCCTCCGAGAACATCGCGTGCACGCGCTCCAGATGCTGCTTCATGAGCTCCTGCGCGCCTATCCTGTCGCGCTGCGCTATCGCGCGCAGAATCGCGCGGTGCTCGCCCGACGACTTGTTCTCGGCCTCGATGAATTTGCTGTAGAAATAAATATAGACGTTGGTGCGCTGGATTATATTGTCCACGTACTCGCTGAGCACGTAGTTCTTCCCAGCCTCGGCGATGATGCGGTGGAAGTCGTTGTTCGCGGCGAGGAAGGCGTCCACGTCGCCCGCGTCGTAGGCGGCGTCGCCGTCGCGCACGAGGCCGTCGAGCCTTTCGAGCGTGCGCTTGTCCATGCCGGTGCGGCAGGCGAGCTCGACGCTCATATTCTCAAGATACTCGCGGACGGAATAGGAATTGTCCATCTCGTGCGAGGACGGCGAAGCGACGCGCGCCCCGCTGTTCGGGACGATCTTCACAAGCCCTTCGTTCGCGAGCCTGCGCAGCGCCTCGCGCACGGGCGTGCGGCTGACTCCCATTTCGTTCGCTATTTTAACCTCGAGGAGCCTCTGTGCGGGCTTCAGCTCGCGGCTCAGGATTTTTCCGCGCAGCTCCATGTACACGGAATCCGACGAGGTGTTATACATCCGATGCAGCATTATTAAAACATCCCCCTAAAAACTGACGCGCGCGCTTCCCGCGCACACGGTGTAGAACAAACACAACTAACAATCTTAGCATAAAAACGCGCGCGCGCAACAAAAGAGAACATAAACCCGCGCCGCCGGAAAATTTTTGACAGCCCAGCCCGCGGGCCGTAAAATAATCGCCATGAACAAAAGGCTTATCGTTCTCATCCTTTCAATATCGACCATCGTCGCCTACGGCTACGCGCTCGGCGGCCTCGGCAGCTACGCTATGGGCGTGCCGAAGCCCGTGCCCATCGCGGCGGGGCTTTCGTGCGGCACGGTCTTCGCCGTCGCGGCGCTGAGGCTCTGGAAGAGCTACCTCGAAGAGCTCGAACGCGAGAGAAAAGCCCTCGAAGCGGAAGAAGGGCAAAACGAAGAAAAGTCCGGCGATTCGCGGGCGGAAGAGTAAACGCGCCGGAAGCGCCGCCGGTTCGCGCCGCGCGCCTGAAACCGACGCCGCAGGCGTCAAACAAGCCCGCCCGCGCAAAACCAACGGCGCAGGCGTCGAACGCAGACGCGCGCCATGAATTTACGAAAACTACCAAACGCATAGGAAAGAGCCGCGGCTTGAGACCGGCGGCTTTTTTCGTTTTTCGCCGAGCCGCGGAACTTTCGCAGACTCGCCGCCGCGGCGCAAAATTGAGGAAAAGTCCGCCGCGCCGCGCCGCTTTATGCTAATCGACCTTACTTAAGCCCACGCCTCACACATTGAACACGGAGGCCCCTGACAGAAGCATTCAGGGGCGACATCGGTTTTATAAAGCCCGCGCCGCGCGCATGAAAAAGCCGCCGCGTCCTCGACGGAGCGGCGACTTTGTGTGTTCGTTTCTTTTATGCGGAGCTTACGGCTTCACCAGCGGAAGGTCGGGGTTGCCGGCCCAGGCCTGGAAGCCCGCGTCGTAGCTCTGGCTCTTCGTGAAGCCCGCGTAGCGCAGGAGCATCGTGACGAAGGCCGAGCGGACGCCCGCCGTGTCGTAGACGACTATCTCGGTGTCGGTCGTGATTCCGTAGGGGGCGAGAAGCGCGGCGACTTCCTCGGCGCTCTTGAAGTGTCCCTGCTCCGTCACGAAGTTCTCGCGCGAGATGTTGACCGCGCCGGGGAGATGTCCCGCGCGCTTCTCCTGGAACGGGCGGATTTTTCCGTTGAATTCGGGCTGCGTGCGCACGTCGATGATTGCGAGGCCCGGCTTGCCGAGGTTGTCGTTTATCCACTGCGTCGTCGCGGTGTAGTTCGGCACGTACTTGCTTATCGTAAAGGCGACGGTCTTGGCCTTGACCTTGTTCTTCGCGAGCTGTCCGCCCGCGGCCTTCCACGCGCCTATGCCGCCTTCGAGTATTTTTGCGTTCTTAATTCCGGCCTGGCGGAGTATCCAGAGCGTCCAGCCGCTCTGTCCCCAGCCGCCCGCGTCGCAGTAGGCGACTACGGTCTTTTTGCCGTTGATGCCGAGCGCGCCTATGCGCTTCGCCATCGTAGCCTCGGGCCATATCGTTCCCCATTTGTCAGTGCCCTGCTTCGCGTTCATGTTCGCGAAGTAGGTCCACGGCGCGTTGACGGCTCCGGGGATGTGGCCGCCGAGGTAGAGGCTCTCGGGGCGCGCGTCCACTAGCACGACGTTCTTAATGTTGGCCTTGAGCCAGTCGGCGCTGACGAGGATGCTCTCTCTCGTCTCGGGCGTTCCGGCCTGCATCGGCGACGGGTTCAGCGGGCGTCCCGCGGGAACCTCCGCAGAGGCGGGAGCGGCCGGGGCTGCGGCCACTGCGGGCTGCGCCGGTATCTCTACCGTCGCGGGCTTCGCGGGCGTTTCAGGAGCGGGCTGCGCTTCGGGCGCGGAGGGCTGAGGCTCGGGCGCGGACTCCTCCGCCGGCTCCGCGGCGTCCTGCGCCGGGACCGCGACTACTCCGCGGTTGTTGCCGGCGTCTCCGGCTTCCTGCGCGGCCTGCTGCGCCGCTTCGCGCACTATCTGGTCGACCGCGGCGGCGGCGGGGTTGGGCGTCTCGGGCGTCTCGGCCTGCTGCGCGGGCTGCGCCTGCGCGGGCGCTTCGCTCTCCTCGGCGGCGGGGGCCTGAGCTTCGGCCTTGTCCTCGGCGGCTTCTCCGCCGGTCTTCTCCTGGTTCGTCGCCTTGAAGGAGTTGATCTGCGCCATTATCGAGCTTGCGCCGTCGTCTTCCACCGCGAGCGCGAACTGCGCGGCTCCCGCCATCATCGCGGCGGCGAGCGCCAGCGTTAGGAGTTTCTTCATATTACCAGTCCTTTCTTGATTCCCGGCCTTCGCCGGTTTTGTCGTTTTCCGCGAGCTTTCGCGGATTATAGCACAGCTTTTTGTGAGTTTTATGAGAGCTTCCAGTTGTCGTAAATCCAGCGCGCGGCGCGGCGCGCTTCGTTGAAGTCCCCGGCTTCGTCCGCGCCGGTATCCGCGCCATCGCGGCGCAGCCGCAGCCAGTCGCCGTACTCGACGAGCACGCCGCCGTGCGCGAAGTGGTCGAAGACGAGGTCGAACTTCGGTATGCCCCAGAGCAGGTTCGGCTGTATCGCGCCCGCGTTGACGAGCGAGGCCGTGAGCCGCTGGAGCAGGCTCTTGATTCCTTTTTTGTGGCCGACGCGCAGAAGCACGGCGCGGTGTCCGCCCGTTATCGTCTCGGAGACCATGTTGACGGAGTCCTCGGTGCAAAAGACCTCCGTGGAAAATCCGAGCATCGCGGGTATCGGGTTGAATGCGTCCTCCGCGGCGATGAGCAAATATTTGACGCAGGGCGAGTGCGAGGCGAGCGTCTTCACCATTTTCGAGGCGGCGTCGCTCGTGCGGCGCGAGGTCGTAATGAATACGTCGGCGCCCGCGTGCTGCGCGAGGTTGAGTATCTGCCCGATTTGCTTCTTGACCCACTCGGCGCTTATCTCGTAGTTCGCGTCGTCGCCGCCTATGAGTATCGACCATTTTTCGGCGGCGTCGGAGGGATGGTCCGCGAGCAGGGCTTCGGCCTCTTTCTCTAAATTTTCTTTTACGACGTAGTTCGGCGAGCCGAGCGTGACGAAGACGTTCGGCTTGCGCTCCGGGTAGTCGTGCTCGGGCACTATCGCGTAGTCGAAGGGCTCTGTGCCGAGGACGCTCGGCGTCATTATCGTCGCGCAGGCGCAGCGCCAGATGTAGCCGAGCGCTATGTTGTAGGGCGCGGGCGTGCTTCCGGCGGAGAGTATCAGCGCCGCGCCCGAGCCCTCCTGCACGCCGCGCTCGGCGAACCACTGGCCGACGCGTCGGATGAGCTGTTCGCCGCCGTTCGCTGCAAGCCAGTCGCGCGCGTCGCGCCTCGTGCCTCCGAGCAGTGCCTTGGACGACGATTTGGCGCGCGCCTTAGCCGCGCCAGAGAGCTGCGGGACCTCGGCCTCGAGCACCTCCGCGCCCGTGAGCCGCGAGAGCCAGTAGGCGACGCCGCGGCTCTGGTTGACGTGGCCGCGGATGCCCTCGCTCAGTATGACGATCACCTTGAGCGCGTCGCCTGGCGTCATTTTTCTTCGTTCTTCCTCTGCGCGAATATCCTGCGCACCTCTTCAAGGTCTTCGAGCGTGTTGACGTTCGGCCCCTCGGAGGGGTATTTCGTCGGGATGACCGCCATCGAGTAGCCGTGCTCGAGTATGCGGAGCTGCTCGAGGCTCTCGGTCTGCATCAGCGGAGTCGGCGGAAGCGAGACGAGCTTCAGCAGGAATTCCTTCGTGAAGGCGTATATGCCGAGGTGCTCCCATACGGGGCAGCCCGCGGAATTTCTCGGGTAGGGTATCGGCGAGCGGCTGAAGTAGAGCGCGCGCCCGTTCTGCGCGCGGACGACCTTGACGATGTTCGGGTTGTGGAAGTCCTCGTCGCGCGTTATCGGCACGCAGACAGTCGCGGAGTCGGCCTCGGGGTCCGCGATGAGGCCGTGAGCGAGCTCGCCGAGCATTCTCGGGTCGAGCATCGGCTCGTCGCCCTGTATGTTGATTACGTAGTCTGTGTCGATTTTCGCCGCTATCTCGGCTGCGCGGCTCGAGCCGTCCGGATGGTCGGCGCGCGTCATCGCGACGTCGCCGCCGAATTTCTCCGCCGCGTCGTATATCCTGTGGTCGTCGGTCGCTATTATGACGCGGAAGAAGACGCCCGAGGCGCAGGCGCGGCGGTAGACGTGCTCGAGCATCGTCTTGCCGCCTATCTCGAGCAGCGGCTTTCCTGGAAGCCTCGACGAAGCGTAGCGCGCGGGGATTACCCCGAGTATCTTAGGCTGCGTCATCTTAGCGCGCGGCTTTCCACTCGCGGAACTTCCGCAGCATCTTTTCGCGGTCGAGCGGCTTCACGTTCCTGACTATCCACTCGCGCATCTCCTTGCCGTCCTCCGTCTCCTGCTTGTAGCTCATGAACTCGAGCTCTATGCCGAGCGCGTCGGCTATGCGCAGCGCGAAGACGGGCCATATCATGCCGATGTCGCCGATGACTGGCAGGCTTCCCTCGTGGCGCGCGAAGGCCGACATTTCCATACGGAACGGGATTTTTGAAATTTTCGTCTTAGGCAGCCCTTTGTCGATGGCCTCCTGTATCATCGCGCTGGACTTCTGGAGGTCCTGCGCGCGGCGGAGGTTCTCGTCGAGGTCGAAGCGCACGAGCGTCTTATCCTTGAGGCTGTAGACTCGCTGCCCCTGCCACCACGACCAGATGCCGTGGCCCGTGTAGGTCTCGAACGGCCCGTCGTGTATCTCCTGCGTGAGCGCGACGGCGGATTCGATTATCACGTCGGCGGAGCCGAGCATGTCCGCGATGCGGCGCGAGCGCTCCGCGACGGGGATGCTGTCTCCGACCGAGAGGCCGACGTGTCCGCCGCCGACCATCTGCGGTATCGTGACGAGGACGGGGACGCCGCGCTCCGCGCCCGCGCCGAGCATCGTGCGCGCGTCGCAGCCCCAGCCCGCGACGGTCTCGAAGGGCAGGCCGCACTGGCGGCAGAGCGAGAGTATCTCCTCCGCGAGCTTCTCGGTGCGCAGCCCCATCGGATACGCCATGTTCGCCGCGGCCTTGATGACCATGTGGCCCTCGGCGGCGTGGCGCTTCGCAAGCAGCTCGCGGTCGAGCAGCATTTCTTTTCCGAGCTCGTCGAGCTCTTCGTCGGTCATGTCGGTAAACTCGAAGACGTTGCCGCGCGGCATTTTTTCCTCGTCCATGCCGAGCTGCGCCGCGCCGCACATCTTGACGCGGTCGAGCGCGCCGCCCATCTCGTGGTTGACGACTGCGGAGCTCGTCGTGACGCCGTCGACGACGCCCTTCGTTATGAGCTCGGCGATGAGCGTCGTGACGCCCTCGTGGAGGTTCGGGCCGCTGCCTGTGACGACGGCGACCTTGCCGCCCCTTTTCTTGGCTTCGACGACTTTGTTTACCGCCGCGTCGAGAGCTTCGCGCGAGCGTTCGTCGAGGCCGTTGTAAAATTCCTCTATTAGTCCGCGGTTAATTGCCATTTTCTCTTTCCTCCGCTTCCGTTCAGAGATATTTTTTTATGATTTTCCACGTGCGCGCGGATGCGCCGCGTGATTTGTCGAAGTATTCGCGGCTCAGCGCGAGCCATTTTTCGCGTCCGCCCTCGCCCTCGTCCGCCACGGCGAGCCACGCGCGCGCGAGGCCCTCTTCGTCCGCGACCTGCGAGGCCGCGCCCATCGCTAGGAATGCGCGCGACGCGTGAGCGAAGTCCTCCATATGCGGGCCGTACTGGACGGGGACGCCCCACGAGAAGGGCTCGAGGATGTTCTGCCCGCCCTTGTCGGCGAAGCTGCCTCCGACGAACGCGGAGCGCGACGCGCCGTAGAGGTCGAAGAGCACGCCTATGCGGTCTATTATCAGCACATCCCAACCGGCGGTCAAGCCGGAGAACATCGCGGTCCTGTACTCCGCGGGCACGAGCAAGGCGACAGCCGCCGCGCGCTCCGGGTGGCGCGGAGCTATGACGAGCCGCGCCTCGGGGTGACGCCCGCGCAGAATTTCGAACGCGGCGAGAACTTTTTCGTCCTCGCCCGTGTGCGTGCTGCCCGCGATGAATATCGGGCGCTGCGGCTCGCCGAGCTCCGCCGCGAGTTTGTCGCGCGCGGCTTCGTTCCTGCGCGCGAGCAGCGCGTCGACCTTGCCGTCGCCCATCACGAAAAGTTTTTTTTCTTCGACGCCGATGCGCGTCAGCCGTTCTCTGTCCTCTTCGTCGCGCAGGAAGAGCGAGGCGAAGAGCGAGTACGCGCCGCGCGCGAGCGGACGGCGCAGGCCGCCCTGCACTCGCGCCCACGTCCTGTCCGATATGCGGCCGTTGATGAGGAACGCGGGGATTCCGCGTTCGCGGCACTCGGAGAGCATGTTTGGCCACAGCTCAGTCTCAGCCGCCGCGAAGGCCGCGGGGTTCAGCGCGTCGAGCGCGCGGCGGACGAAGAGATTTTTGTCCCACGGGTAATATATATGGAAGTCGTATAAATCTTTGCCGAGGCGCTCCGCCATAGCCTTGCCGGTCTGCGTCGTCGTCGAGATGACGAACGGGCCCTCCCAGCCGTCATCGCGCGCCGCCTTGATGAAGGGCACGGCGGCCTGCACCTCGCCGACGGAGACGGCGTGGACCCACACGGGCCGCCGTCCGCGCAGCGCGGCGAGCTTTTCGGGCGCTATGAGCCCCTGGCGCTCGTCGTTGCCCTCGGTGTATTTCGCCTTGAGCTTTTTATGCGAGAGCGCGAAGAATATATCTATCGCGCCCCCGTAGAGGCCGCGCAGCAGAGACAGCTACGCCACCCCCGCCTTGAGTATCTCGTGGATGTGGACCATGCCGACGGGCCTGTTTTCGTCGTCGACGACGATGAGCGCCGAGACCTCCCACTGCTCGACGATGCGCACGGCTTCGACCGCAAGGCGGTCGGGGCCTATGACGCGCGGATGCGTCGTCATCGCCTGCGAGACCGGGAGCTCTAGCCCTTCGACGCCGTTCTTCTCGATGAAGCGGCGCAGGTCTCCGTCGGTGAAGACGCCCGCGAGCCTGCCGTCGTCGCCGACGATGGCCGTCGCGCCGTAGCCCTTGCTCGTGATGTCGAATATCGCGTCGCGCACGCGCGCGTGGACGTTCGTCACAGGCAGCTTGTCGCCGCTGCCCATGAGGTCGCGCACGCGGAGCAGCAGACGCTTGCCGAGAGAGCCGCCCGGATGGAAGAGCGCGAAGTCTTCCTTCTGCAAGCCGAGCAGAAGCGTCGCCATGCCCGCGACGGCGTCGCCTATCGCCATCTGCAACGTCGTGCTGCTCGTCGGAGCGAGGCCGAGCGGGTCGGCCTCGGCGTCGACGTGGCTGTTGAGCACGACGTCGGCCTCGCGCGCGAGCGACGACTGCGGGTTGCCGGTCACCGCGATGATCGGCGCGCCGATTCTTTTGAAATATGGGATGATGTCTATAAGCTCGTGAGTTTCTCCGCTGTTGCTGAGGAAGTAGCCGACGTCCTCGCGGCATACCATGCCGAGGTCTCCGTGCGCTCCCTCAGTCGCGTGCAGGAAGAAGGCCGGAACTCCGAGCGAGGCGAAGGTCGCCGCGCTTTTGCGCCCCACGTGGCCGGACTTGCCGAGGCCTGAGACGACGACGCGTCCGCGGCAGCGGCTCACGAGATGCGCCGCGCGCGCGATTTCGTCGCCTAAACGTCCCGCCGCCGCTTCGAGCGACGCGGCCTCCTTGAGCAGGATTTCGCGCCCCGTCGTTATAAGCTCGTCGTTGGAAATTTTCTTTTCTTCGCGTTCGTATGGAAGGCTCATCGTCTATTCCTCCGCCCAGTCAAGCCGCGAGAAGCCGAGCTTCCCGCGCACAACGCCGTCTATCTCATGCACCTGCCGCAGAACCTCGCGCACCTTCGCGAGAGGTATCGAGTTCGGCCCGTCGCACTTCGCGCGCTCGGGCTCGGGGTGAACCTCCATGAATAGCGCGTCCATGCCTATCGCGGCCGCCGCGCGTATGAGCGGCAGGACGAACGAGCGGTCGCCGCCGCTGCACGTGCCCTTGCCTCCGGGCTTCTGCACGCTGTGCGTCGCGTCGAACATGACCGGCACGCCGAGCGAGCGCATGACAGGCAGCGAGCGGAAGTCTACCGAGAGCTCGTGATAGCCGAACTCCGTGCCGCGCTCGCAGAGGATTACGTCCTCGCAGCCGCTCTCGCGGCATTTGCCGAGCACCGAGGCCATGTCCTCGGGGGCCATGAACTGCGCCTTCTTCACGTTGAGCGGCTTGCCGGTGCGGCTCGCCGCCGCGAGCAGGTCCGTCTGGCGGCAGAGGAAGGCCGGTATCTGAAGCAGGTCTACGTGCTTCGCCGCAGCCTCGGCCTGCCACGGCTCGTGAATGTCCGTGACTACGGGGACGCCGGCCTCGCGCCCGATCGCTGAGAGCCATTCGAGCCCCTTCTCGATTCCGGGGCCGCGGTAGCTCTTTATCGAAGTCCTGTTCGCTTTGTCGAAGGAAGCCTTGAATATATAGCCGAAGCCGAATTCGGCGCAGTATTCCTTCATCGTCTTCGCAATCGCCAGCGCCTCCTCGAAGGTGTCGAGCACGCACGGGCCTGCGGCCACGGCGAGCGTTCCCCCTCCGACGGAGACGTTCCCGACCTTCACCACTCTTACGTCATTTGAGGCGGACATCTTCATCAGCTCCTTCGCCTTTCGTTTTTCTATTCGCCGAGCGAATCGAGGTATTTCTTATATTTTTCATAGACGCGGCAGCGGGCCTCCCAGCCCAGCTCCGCCGCGCAGTAATCGACGACGTTGTCAAGCGCGCCCATGCGTCCGAGGTTCTTTATGCCGGCCTCCTGCATCGAGCGGCGCAGCTCCGGGTTCGTCAGTATGCGCTCCGCGGCGGCCGCGAGCTCCGCTGGCTCCGCGGGCACGAGCACCTCCGCTTCGCGCAGCAGCTTCTTCTGGCGCAGCTTGCCGCGCTCTATTATCGAGACGACGGGGACGCCGAGCCCCGCGCAAAGCTGGTTCGCCGTCCCGCCGAGGCCGACGAGCAGCTCCGCGCCGTAAGCCGCCGCAGCGACCGGCGCGCGGCATATCGTCACTTCGGCGGCGGCGGAGCGCAGCGTCCCGCCGTCCTCCGAGAGCGTCCATCCGTCGAGGTTCTCGGTCATTTTTTTCAAATCTATCGTCGGAGCGGGCACCATGACGAAGCAGCACTCCATCTTCGACGCGAGCAGCGTCACGGTGTCGAGCACGAGCTTTATGTCGTCGTAGGCGCGCGGACGGCTGCCGGGCAGCAGCAGGATTTTGAAGCCCTTGCCGTTCCACGCGAAGGCCGGCTCGTTCGTCTCGTCGAGCAGGTCCATGATGGGGTTGCCCTGGAAGACGGCCGGCACGCCGCGGTCGACGAGCTCGCGCGCGGTATCCTCGTCGCGCGTCCAGACGAGGATGCAGCGGCGGCGCATCAGCCATTTTTCTATGCGCATGTGTCCCGTGAGGTGGACGGACTTCGCCGTCGCGACGAAGAGCGGCTTCATGCCCTGTCCCCAGAGCACGGAGAGCAGCAGGTAGACGTCGCCGACGCAGACGGGCGTGCGGTACTTCCCGCAGAGCTCGCGCATCTTCTTCATCTGGCTCTTTATCGCGCCGCCGAGGCCGTGGCGCATGTCGCCGACGAGGTCGCGCAGGTGGTACTTCACGACGCCGCCGCTCGGCATGTCCGCGGGCGGCGAGACGACGTTGATTCCGTTCATCTTGTACGGCTTGCCGGAGCCGACGAGCGCAAAGGCGTCGACGTTGGCGCATGGGAAGCGCGCCTTGAGCTTCTTCGCGAGCACGACGCCTATCGCGTCCTCGCCGTTGCCGTTCGAGGCTACGAGGAACGACGGGCGCAGCTTTTCGAGGATTTTCCGGCGGAAGCCGAGCGGGTCGCGCAGCGCGACCTTGATGCATGGAACGTATAGCGGCAGGTTGAGGCTCAGCTTCCGCGGCATATTCGCAAGATCTTTCTCAGTGCAGACGAAGCCGTCGGCCCCTATCTCCGCGGCGAGCTTTTCAAGCTCCGCTATTTCGTTTTCGGTGAGTATGTGATGATCGCGGTAAGTCCGCCGCTCGGCGACAGCGACGCCCAGTTCGTCGAGGAACTGATAAAATCCGCCGGGGTTGCCGATTGCGGAGAGCGCGATGTATTTGCCCTCCGGCACGAAGCCTTCGTCCTCGACCGTGCGTTCGCCGCCGCCGGCCTCGCGCGCTATCCAAGACTCGAGCTTTATGTCCGCGACGAAGATTCTGTCCTCCGTCACGTAGGGCGAGATTTTTTCCTTGATTTCCTCAATCGCTCCGGCCTTCGCCTGGTTCGCCTTCGTCAGCACGATGATGTCCGCGCGGCGGAAGGCCGACATCGGCTCGCGCATCGAGCCCGCCGGTATGACCTGCCCGTTGCCGAAGGGACAGGTCGAGTCGACGAGGACGATGTCCACGTCGCGCCCCATCTTCCTGTGCTGGAAGGTGTCGTCGGTGACGGCGACCTCCGCGCCGAGAGAGGCGAGCAGCTTGACGCCCTCTATCCTCTTGCGCGAGACGACGACCTTCGTGTCGGGCAGGCGGCGCGAGAGCATGAGCGGCTCGTCGCCCGCGAAGTCGCGGCGCGTGCTTTTTTTGTCCTGCCCTATCCAGAGCGGCGGGTGTTCCTTCGTCCTGTAGCCGCGGCTTACGAGGCCCGCCTTTATCCCGGCCTCGGCGAACTGACGCACGACGTACTCGGCCATCGGCGTCTTGTTGGTCCCGCCGAAGCAGTTGTTCCCGATGCTCACGACGGGGAGCACCGGGTCGGCGACGGAGAATATCCCGCGCTTATAGAATCCTATCCGCAGCCGCATCCACGCGCGCGTCACGAACTGGCAGGGCCAGAGGAAGCCCCATACAGGAGAGCCTCCCTCGCCGCGCGCGTATTTAAGATAGCTGCGAAGTATCCACGACATTTTTCTATTCCGTCTCTATATGCTCGCCGGCCGTGAAGAGCCTGTAGTAGTGGCCGTGAAGCGCGAGCAGCTCGTCGTGCGTGCCAGACTCGGTTATTACTCCGTCGCGCAGCACGAATATCCTGTCGGCGTCGCGTATCGTCGAAAGGCGGTGCGCGATGATGATAGCGGTGCGCCCTTCCATAGCATTGCGCATCGCCTCCTGCACCTGCTGTTCGACAAGCGCGTCGAGCGACGAGGTCGCCTCGTCCATTATCAGTATGCGCGGATCGCGCACTACAGCGCGTGCAATCGCGACGCGCTGGCGCTGTCCGCCCGAGAGCGTCACGCCGCGCTCGCCGACCTCAGTGTCGAAGCCCTTCGGCAGCGTGGCGATGAAGTCGTAAATTCCCGCAATCTTCGCCGCGCGCACGAGGTCGTCGCGCGTCGCGCCCTTGAAGCCGTAGCTGATGTTGTAGGCGAGCGTCCCCTTCATGAGCACTGGGTCCTGCGGCACGACGCCTATCTGGCGGCGGTAGGACTTGAGCTCAAGGTCACGCAGATCGATGCCGTCGATTTTTATCGCGCCCCACTGCGGGTCGTAGAAGCGCATGACGAGGTCCGCTATCGTGGACTTGCCCGCGCCGGTCGGCCCGACGATGGCGATCTTCTCGCCGGGCTTTATCTCGAAGTTGATGTCCTTGAGCACAGGCTTCGACTCGTCGTAGCTGAAGCGCACGTCTTCGAACACGACGCGCCCTTCCATCTTCGGATGCGTTATCGGATTTTCGGCGAGCGGCACTTCGTTAGCCTCGTCGAGAATTTCAAAGACGCGGTCCGCCGATGCGACGCCCTGCTGTATCGTGCTGACGACGCGGCTCAATACGCGCACCGGCTGCACGAGCAGGCCGACGTAGGTGCAGAAGGCTATGAGGCCGCCCGCGGTGAGCGAGCCCGCTATGACGCTGCGCCCGCCTATCCAGAGTATGAGCGCGAGCGCCGCGATGAGTATGACCTCGACGAAGCCCTCGAGGATGCCGCGCACCTGCGTGCCCTTCATAAGCGCCTTGAAGTGGAGATTGCTTTCCTCTTCGAATCTCTTGTATTCCTCTTCCTCCGTCGCGAAGGAGCGCACTATCTTGATAGACGAGAGAGCCTCCTGCGCAATCGCCGCGACCATAGCGAGCCGCTCCTGTATCACGGAGCCGACACGCCGCAGCTTCGAGGCCGCCTTGTCGATGACGAGCACGGCGACGGGGATTATCGTGAAGGTCGCGAGCGTCAGCTTCCAGTTGAGGAAGAGCAGCAGCCCGATTATTCCGAAGAAGGTGACGCCCTGCACGACGAGGTCGACTATGACGTTCCCCAGAATGTTCTGGAGCGTCGCGACGTCGTTCGTGATGCGCGAGAGGAACTCGCCCGAGCGCTTCTTGTAGAGCGTGAGCAGCGAGAGCCGCTGCGTGTGGTCGTAGAGCTCGAGCCTTATGTCGATGACGACCTTCTGCCCAACCCACGTCATGAGGTAGAGGTTCGCGTAGGCGAATACCGCCTTGAGTATATAGAGCACGACGACGCCGACGCAGAGGATGTTGAGCATGTATAGCTTTTTCTGAATCAGCACGTCGTCGACTACGTTCTTGATAAGCCACGGCGGAATGATGCCGAATATCGCGGAGAGCACCATGCAGCCTATCGCGTAGGCGAGCCGCTTCTTATAGGGCAGGCAGTATTTGAGCAGGCGCACGTAGGACTGCCATTCCTCTTTCTTCGCTAAGTTGAGCATTACGCCGCCTCCCCCGTTATGCGCGAGCACCAGAAGTCGTAGACGCCCTCTTCGCCGAGCGTCGCGCGCGCGCGTTCCATGACCTCGCCGGTGCGCCGGCGCAGGCCGCCGCGGTCTTCAAGCCACGCGAGCGCCGCGTCGGTCAGGTTAGCGGCGGTCGCCTTCTCCTGCAAAAGCTCCGGGAACATCTCGCAGCCCGCGAGGATGTTCGCCATCGCGTAGTATTTTGTCTTTATGACGCAGCGCGCCACGAGCGCCGAGATGGGGTTGAGCCTGTAGGTGACGACCATGTAGCGGCGGCGCAGCAGCGCTTCGACCGTTATCGTGCCGCTCGCGCCGACGGCGCAGTCCGCGGCCTCCATGAGCGCGCCGCCCGGGCCGTCGTAGTGGCGGATGCCCTTTTCGGAGAAGCGGCGTATCATTTCGGCGCGCACCGTCGGGTTGAGGCCCGGCGCTACGGAGAAGACGGGCTGCCAGCCCATCGAGCCGAGCGCCGAGGCCGCCTCCTCCATGATGGGAAGCAGGGACTTTATCTCGCTTCCGCGGCTTCCGGGAAGGAATGCGACGAGCTTTCCCGGCTCGTAGTCGACGCCGAGATCCGGCGTCTCCGCGCGGTGGTTGTACTCTTCCAGAAGCGGATGCCCGCGCCACGCGCTCGCGCAGCCGCGCGAAAGCAGATAATCGTGTTCAAATTTGAATAAAGGCAGACATTCGTCGACGTCGCGGCGAAGGTCGTTCGCGCGTCCGCTGCGCCACGCCCAGACCGTCGGCGGCGAGAGATAGAAAATTTTTCCGCGGTAGCCGCGCGCGCGCAGCTTTGCAATCAGCCGCATGTGGTAGTCCGGGCTGTCGCAGACGACGACGGCCTCGGGCGCGCGCTCGATTATGCGCTCCACCATCTCGCGGCGCAGCGCGAGTATCGACGGTATCGCGGAGAACACTTCGGTGAGGCCGAGCAACTGGAGCCGCTCGCCGTTCCATTCGGCGCGGACGCCAGCGTTTCTCGACTCGACGCCGCCCATGCCCCAGATGTCTCCGGAGTAGCCGCGCTCGCGCAGCTTCATGGCTAGGCGCGCCGTATAGTGGTCGCCCGACGCTTCGCCGGAGCTTATAAAGATCGACAAACTTCCACTCCTATGACGGCTATGCGCTCGCGTTCGGCGACGCGCGCGAATTCCTCGGGGTTCAGTATGAGCGTCCAGCCAGCGTGCAGCGCGAGGCAGGTGAGCTTCGCCTCCGCCATGTGCATCAGCGTGTCGGGGCCGACCGTCGGGATGTCGTAGCGTTCGTCCTGGTCGAGGCGCATCATCTTCGCGACGGTGCCGCCCTTGCAGAGCGAGCCGGCGCGAAGCAGCGTCGCGTCGGTCCCCTCCATCGCCTCGACGGCGATGACGGAGCGCTTGTGTACTATGACGGTCTGGCCGAACGAAAGCGGCACGACCTTTTTGCATATATCGAAGCCGTATTCCGCGTCGTCGAGCTCCTCGCGCGACGGCGCGCGGCCCGCGATGCGTCCCTTCCTCGCGAGGAGGTCGGGAATTATATCGCGGTAGCTCAGCACGCGGAAGCCCTGCTTTTCAAGGAAGTCCACTATCGCGCCGAGGATGGAGTGGTCGTCGCGGAAAACGAGGCTCGCGAGGAAGCGCTGCGTCGTGAGGTCGAAGAGCGACGGCTTGAAGACGAGCGTCTTCGACACCGTGCCGGCCATGATGATGTCTCTCACGCCGCGCTTCTTCATGTCGTTTATCGTAAAGCCGAAGTCCGGCTTCGTTATGTTCACGACGTCGAGCGCGTACTTCGACAGCTCGCCTATCTGCTCTCTTATCGAATAGACGACAGGCGGGGTTCCCTGGTCCGTCAGCCGGCTCGCGATGGCGACGGGAAGAAGTCCTTCACCGGCGACTAGGGCTATCTGGTTTTCCACAATCATACCTCCCGGTCGGTTCTGCGAAGGAGCGTTGCTCCTTTTAATATTTTCACGCCGAAACGGCGGCTGTGGCATCCGAAGACGAAAATGCCAATCCTACAACGCCTAAGTATAGCATAAAGCGCGCCTCCGCCGCTCGCGGAAGTTTGCCTAACCGAGCGCGACGTCGAGCGCCATCATGACGGCGAAGCCGATGAGGAAGCCCGTCGTCGCGAGGTCGCCGTTGCCCGAGGCCTGCGACTCCGGCACCGTCTCTTCGACGACGACGAAAATCATAGCGCCCGCCGCGAAGGCGAGCGCGAAGGGCAGAACGGGCCGCGCGGCCCAGACGAGCAGAGCGCCGATGAACGCGAACACAGGCTCGACTATCGCGGAGAGCTGCCCATAGAAGAAGGCGCGGGCGCGCGACAGCCCCTCGCGGCGCAGCGGCATCGAGACGGCGAGACCTTCGGGGAAGTTCTGTAGACCCATGCCGAGCGCGAGAGCGGCGGCTCCGGCGAACGTCGCCTCGGGCATCGCGCCCATCGCGCCGAAGGCGACGCCGACCGCGAGACCTTCGGGAATGTTGTGCAGCGTTATCGCGAGCACGAGCAGCGTCGTGCGCCGCAGCGACGAGGGCGGGCCGTCGGGCGCGGTCTCCGCCATCGCAGGATGCAGGTGCGGCATCGCCATATCGAGCAGCCGCAGCGCCGCGCCTCCCGCAAGGAAGCCCGCGACGGGCGGAAGCCAGCCCGGATAGCCGAGCTCCTCGGAAATTTCTATCGCGGGCGCGAGCAGCGACCAGAAGCTCGCGGCGACCATGACGCCGCCCGCGAAGCCGAGCATCACGTCGAGCGTCTTCTGCCCAGGCCGCTTGGCGAGGAATACGCCGGACGCGCCGAGCGCCGTGAAGCCCCACGTGAAGAGCCCGGCTATGAGCGCGCGCAGCGGCGGCGAGAGTTCCATAAAAAATTCCATCCGATACCTCCGTTCGTCGAAAACGATTTTAATTATTATACCGCGTAGCGCGCGCCGCGCGAAGCGTGCGGAAAGAGCGCGGAGCCGAGCCACGCGCCGCGGAGCGCCGAGACCGCCGCGGGTATGTCGTCCGACGGGATGCCCGCGAAGAAGAGCGCGACGCCGCCCTCCCAGCGCTCGACCGCCGCGCCCGCCTCCGCCGCGAGCCGCGCCGCCGCTTCGGGCGCGGCGCACGGGATTACGGCGGCGGTGTAGCTTTCGAGAATCGTGAAAGCCATTTCGCCGAAGGCCGCGCGCAGCTCCGCGGCGAGCAGGCGGTTCTTGCGCAGGTAGATTTTGCGGCAGCGGCGCAGGTGGCGCTCGAGGCCGCCGCTTACGATATATTCCGCGAGCGCGAGCTGCTCCGCCTTTCCCGCCGTGGGGTCGTAGAGGCGCGCCGCGGCGGCGCAGCGCTCGGCGATGCGCGCGGGCAGCGCCATGTAGGCGATGCGCACGGAGGGCAGCAGCATCTGCGAAAAGCTGCCGATGTAGACGGCGTTGTCCGGCGCGAGCGCCTGCGCCGCGGGTATGGGGCGCGCGCGCCAGCGCAGCTCGCCGTTGTAGTCGTCCTCGACGAGCAGGCGGCCTTCGCGCGCCCACGAGGCGAGCGCCTTCCGCCTCGCGTCGGCGCGCGCGAAGGACTCTGCGGGACGCTTCGACGAAATTTCAAGAAAGAGCTCCGCGCCGCCGCACTCCGCGGCCTCGGGGCCCTCCGCGCGCGTTACGCTCCAGCCGCAGTCGCGCAGTATCCGCTCGCCCTGTTCGAAGCCCGGCAAAGCGACGGCGGCGCGTCCGGGCGTTCCGAGGGCGCGGCACAAAAGAAACAAAAGCTGCTGCGTGCCGGAGGCGACGACGACGTTCTCCGCCTCGCTCCTCACGCCGCGCGCGCGGTAGGCGTATGCGGCGAGCGCGCGCCGCAGCTCCGGCTCGCCGCGAGGGTCGCCGCGCGTGATTATCTCGCCCCGACGCTTGAGCGCGGCGCGCACGCAGCGACCCCACGCCTCGGCGTCCGCGGCCTCCGCGTCTATCGAGCCGCTGCGGAAGTCGAAGCGCGGCGGCGCTTCCTCCGTCTCGCGGCGCGCGCGCAGATTTCCCGCCGCAGGCTCGCCGCGCGCGACGAAGCAGCCGCTCTTCGGCACGCTCTCGATTTTCCCCTCGACCGTAAGCCGCGCGTAAGCATTCTCGACCGGAGAACGGCTCACGCGCAGCTCAGCCGCGAGCTCGCGCACCGAGGGCAGCCTCGCCCCCGCGGCGAGCGCCCCGCTATCCGCCGCATCCGCGAGCGCGCGGTAAATCTGTTCCCACACGGGAGTTTTGGAATTTTTGTCGAGCTCTATAAAATCGGCGACCATCGCTCCGCCCCAATCTGTCATTCTAAAATTCTCAATATCTGGCCATTGAAGCAATGACAACTATATTCTATAACAATGGCGCACGGCCGTGGAACTTCCACGAAAGGAACATGAACGATGACTGAACAGGAAAACAGAGTGAAGCTCAACAGAGACCTCGCGCGTATGCTGCGCGGAGGCGTGATTATGGACGTGACGACGCCGGAGCAGGCGCGCATAGCCGAGGAGGCCGGAGCCTGCGCGGTCATGGCGCTCGAGCGCGTGCCGGCGGACATACGCGCAGCGGGCGGCGTCGCGCGCATGAGCGACCCGCGGATGATTAAGGAAATCCAGCGCGCCGTGAGCATCCCCGTCATGGCGAAGTGCCGCATCGGCCACATTGCGGAGGCGCGCATACTCGAGGCGCTCGACATAGACTACATAGACGAGAGCGAAGTGCTCTCCCCCGCCGACGACGTTTACCACATCGACAAGCGGCAGTTCCGCGTCCCGTTCGTCTGCGGCGCGCGCAATTTGTCCGAGGCTCTGCGCCGCGTCGAGGAGGGCGCCGCGATGATACGCACGAAGGGCGAGCCGGGGACGGGCGACGTGGTGCAGGCGGTGCGCCACATGCGCGCCGTGCGCGCGGAGATTGCGCGCGTGCTCTCGCTGAGAGACGACGAGGTCTTCGAACTGGCGAAGGAGATGCAGGTGCCCGCGGCGCGGCTCTTCGAGCTGCGCGAGCTCGGCGGCCTTCCCGTCGTGAACTTCGCGGCGGGCGGCGTCGCGACTCCTGCGGACGCGGCGCTGCTGATGACGCTCGGAGCGGAGGGCGTCTTCGTCGGCAGCGGCATCTTCAAATCGGGCGACCCCGCGAAGCGCGCCGCCGCGATCGTCAAGGCCGTGACGAATTACCAAAATCCGGAAATCCTCGCGAAAGTCTCAGAAGACCTCGGCGAGGCGATGGTCGGGACGAACGCCGACGAAATAGCCCTGCTGATGGCGGAGCGCGGAAAATGAGCGCCGCGCTCACGGTAGGCGTGCTCGCCGTGCAGGGGGCCTTCGCGGAGCACCGCGAGGCGCTTCTGCGCGCGGGCGCGAATCCGCGCGAAATCCGCAGGCCGCGCGGGCTCGACGGAATAGACGCGCTGATACTGCCCGGCGGCGAGAGCACGGCGCAGGGGCGGCTGATGCGCGAGCTCGGATTATTCGAGCCGGTCGCCGCGATGATAGGCGGCGGCCTGCCGGTCTTCGGCACATGCGCGGGGATGATACTGCTCGCGAAAAATATCGAGAACGACGTGCGCCGCCATTTCGCCGCGATGGATATAACGGTGCGGCGCAACGGCTACGGGCGGCAGCTCGCGAGCTTCGCCGCGCGCGGGCGCTTCGCGCAGTACGAGGACGTCGAGATGGTCTTCATCCGCGCGCCCTACATCACGGCGGCGGGGCCGGAGGTCGAGATTCTCGCCGAAATCGGCGGACGCGCCGTCGCCGCGCGCGAGGGACGCATGCTCGCCGCGGCCTTCCACCCCGAGATGACGCCGGACCTGCGCGTGCTCGAATATTTCCTCGAGATGGCGCGCGCCTGAAACCTCCGCGCCGCGCTATAATTTAAGCGCACGGCATCAAATTAAAGGAGGAATATCCCGCATGGACGAAGTCTACAAATTTCTGAAAGAGAACCCGATTTTCTACGTCGCTACGATGGACGGAGACCAGCCGCGCGTGAGGCCCTTCGGCGTCGTCGCAATCTACGAAGGCAAGCTCTACCTCCAGACCGGCAACGTGAAGCCCGTCTTCAAGCAGATGACGGCGAACCCGAAGATAGAGCTCTGCACGATGGGCAAGGACGGAACCTCGTGGCTGCGCGTCGCCGCGGAGGTGGTGCTCGACCCTAGAATCGAAGCGCGCCGCCATATGCTCGACGAGAACCCGACGCTGCGCCGCCTCTACTCCGAGGACGACGGCGTCGGCGAGGTGCTCTGGCTCAAGAACGCGACGGCGACCTTCTATTCGTTCGAGGGCGAGCCGCGCGTCGTGAAGTTCTAGCGAAATTTTCACGCAGGCACGAAAAGAGGGCGGAAGCGCGAAGCTCCCGCCCTCTTTTTATAATTCTGCGCCGCGCGCCTAGCCCAGGATTTTTTTCAAATCTTCCTCGGGCGTCGTGACGGGCGCGATGTTGTAGTTCTCGACGAGGAACTTCAGAACGTTCGGCGAGACGAAGGCAGGGAGCGTCGGGCCGAGCAGTATGTTCTTTATGCCGAGGTGCAGCAGCGTGAGCAGGATGCAGACGGCCTTCTGCTCGTACCACGAAAGCACCAGCGACAGCGGCAGCTCGTTGACCGTGCAGCCGAAGGCCTCCGCGAGCGCCACGGCGACCTTTATCGCGCTGTAGGCGTCGTTGCACTGCCCCATGTCCATTATGCGCGGGAAGCCGCCCGCCTCGCCGAGGTCGATGTCGTTGAAGCGGTACTTGCCGCAGGCGAGCGTCAGCACAATCGTGTCCGCGGGCGTCAGCTTCACGAAGTCGGTGTAGTAGTTGCGTCCCGTCTTCGCGCCGTCGCAGCCGCCGACGAGGAAGAAGTGGCGTATCGCGCCGCTCTTGACCGCCTCGACTATGCGTCCGGCCTCCGCGAGCACAGCGCCGTGGCCGAAACCTGTCGTCGCCGCCATGCCGCCGTTGATTCCTGTAAACCTGCGTCTCTCCTGCCAGCCGCCGAGCTCGAGCGCCTTTTCGATTACCGGCGTGAAATCCTTGTCCTCGCCGATGTGCGCCGCGCCGGGGAACGACACTACCTCCGTCGTGAAGACGCGGTCCGCGTATGAAGGCTTGGGCGGCATCAGGCAGTTCGTCGTGAAGAGTATGGGCGCGGGGATTGCGTCGAACTCTTTCTGCTGGTTCTGCCACGCAGTGCCGAAGTTGCCCTTGAGGTGAGGATATTTTTTCAGCTCCGGGTAGGCGTGCGCGGGGAGCATCTCGCCGTGCGTGTAGACGTTGACGCCGCGCCCCGCCGTCTGTTCGAGCAGCAGCCTGAGGTCGCGCAGGTCGTGGCCCGTCACGACGATGAAGGGGCCCGGCTCGACGGTGAAGCTGACGCGCGTCGGCTGCGGCGTGCCGAAGCTCTCGGTGTTCGCGCGGTCGAGCAGCTCCATGCAGCGCAGGTTGACCTCGCCGGTCTTGAGGACGAGCGGCAGAAGCTCGTCCATAGTGTCGGACTTCGCAAGCGCCGCGAGAGCTTCGAAGAAGAAGCCGTCCACCTCCGCGTCATGATAGCCGAGCACGGCGGCGTGATACGCGTAGGCCGCCATGCCGCGCAGGCCGAAGAGTATCAGCGACTTGAGCGAGCGTATGTCCTCGTCAGCCTCCCAGATTTTCCTTACGTCGTATGCGGGCGCATCGTCTCCGAGCTTTTTACGCGCTTCGCGCACGCGAGATGCGAGCTCCGCGACGGTGGCGCTGTTGAAGTTCACGTTCGTCACCGTCGTGAAGAGCCCTTCGAGCATCAGCCGCGCGCCGCACTCCGGCGCTCTGCCGCCCGCGGCGCAGGCGAACGAAATCAGCTCGCCCGTCAGTCCGTCCTGAAGCTCCGCGGTATCCGCGGGCTTCCCGCATACTCCCATATTGCCCATGCAGCCGCGGCATCCCGCCGTCTGCTCGCACTGAAAACAAAACATTTTTCTTTCCATGATATAACTCCTCCGTTGTTCCGCGCTCTCGCGCCTAGTCCAAAATTTCCCCGTCGACCGCCACGGTGACCACCTGCCACGGCAGGAACTTGCCGCTCGCCATCAGCGCGCGCTTCACCGCGTCCTCTATGCCGCCACAGCACGGCACTTCCATACGCACGACGGTCACGTCCTTTATGTCGTTGTTCCTGATTATCTCCGTCAGCTTCTCCGCGTAGTCCACGCCGTCGAGCTTCGGGCAGCCGACGAGCGTCACGCGGCCTTTGATGAAGCGCTCGTGGAAATCGGCGCGCGCGAAGGCCGTGCAGTCCGCCGCGACGAGCAGCTTCGCCCCGTCGAAGTACGGCGCGCGCACCGGCGCGAGCTTTATCTGCACGGGCCACTGCGACAGGCGCGACGCAGCGGCGCTCCCGCGCGGCGCGGAAACCTCCGCGGCTTCGCGCTTAAGCTCGCGCGAGTATGTGCCGGGGCATCCGCACGGCAGCTTCCCCTCCGCGGCGCGCTTCGCCGCGACGTTCGCCTCCGCCGCAGCCTTGTCGTAGGGCGCGGCCTCGCGCTCGACGAAGCTTATCGCACCCGTCGGGCAGGCCGGCAGGCAGTCGCCCAAGCCGTCGCAGTAGTCGTCGCGCATAAGCCGCGCCTTGCCGTCGACCATCGCGATTGCCCCCTCGTGGCAGGCGTTCGCGCACGCGCCGCAGCCGTTGCATTTTTCTTCGTCTATCTGAATTATCCTTCTTTTCAAAGCTTATTCCTCCCCCGCGGCGTTCCGCGCCGCTTTTGTCGTTTTCATCGCTCTTCCTTGATTCAACGGGTCAAGCATAATACAATGGACCGGGAAAGTATGTCGCAAATACAACGGACGGCGGACAAAGATGAGAAAATATCTCGACGTGATAAAAAGCTCGCGGCTCTTCCGCGACATAGACGACGGAGAAATCGAGGCGATGCTCTCATGCCTCTCCGTCTCCTCGCGCGAGTACGCGAAGAACGAATTCATCCTGCGCGCCGGAGAGCGCTCGAGCTCCATCGGTCTCGTGCTCGCCGGCGCAGTCCACATAATCAAGGAAGATTTTCTCGGCAACCGCAACATCATCGCGGAGGCGCAGCCAGGCGAGATATTCGCCGAAAGCTACGCCTGCGTCCCAGGCGCGCCGCTCGGCGTCAGCGCGGCGGCGGCGGAGCGCAGCGAGGTGATGTTCATGGACGTGAGCCGAGTGCTCACAGTCTGCGGCTCGGCCTGCGCCTTCCACGCGCGGCTCATGCGCAACCTGCTCGCCGTGCTCGCGGAGAAAAATCTGCAATTCAGCGAAAAGCTCACCTACATGACGCAGCGCTCGACGCGGCAGAAGCTTCTCGCATATTTATCGGCCGAGTCGCTGCGCCGCGGCGCGCGCGAATTCGAGATACCGTTCAACCGCCAGCAGCTCGCGGACTACCTTTCTGTCGACCGCAGCGCGCTCTCGGGCGAGCTCTCGAAGCTGCGCGGCGAAGGTCTGCTCGACTACCGCAAGAACAAATTTACGCTCGCGCCTGGAACGGGCGGCGGCGAGTAAAGCTTCGCGCCGTTGTATAATTTCAGCGGACGGAGGTAAGGCTATGTATTCGACCGAAAAGACGGAAAAATGGTTCGCGCGCTACGTCGACTCCTTCCGCGTCGGCGGCGCGCTTGAAAATATGCAGGAGCTGAAGCGGAAGCACAGCCGGCGCGTCTGCGCCATCGCCTGCGCGATAGCGGAGTCGCTCGAATGGAACGAGGAGCACGACGCGTGGCTCGCCCACGCGATAGGGCTGCTGCACGACACGGCGCGCTTCGAGCAGTACCGCGACTACAAGACCTTCGCCGACGCCGCGAGCTTCGACCACGGAGAACGCGGCGCGGAAATCCTGGCGAGCGAGTTCGAATGGGACGGAATAGAGGACGGCGACAAGGAGAAGCTGCTCGCCGCGGTGAGACACCACAACAAGATAGAGATACCGCCCTCGACGCCGCTCGCGCAGTACCGCTGGTGCGCGCTCGCGCGCGACGCCGACAAGATAGACGTATTCCGCATGGTGCAGAGCCGCATCGACAACGGCACGATATACGACATGCTGCCGCGCCACAAGAGAGTCACGGGCCTCACGCCCGCGCTCGTCGAAGAGGTGCGCGCAACGGGCCGCGGCTCGTACCTCAACGCGCGCTCGCTCCAGGACTACCGCCTCATCCAGCTCACGTGGGGGCTCGACCTCAACTTCCCCGTCTCCGCCGCGACGCTGCGCGCCGAGGGAATCTTCGACAGAATCGCCGAAGACCTGAAGGAGTACGGCATAGGCGACGTAGTCGGCGCGTTCATGGAGAAGATAGAAAAAATCTGAGCGGCGCGGAGCTGCGTCAGATTATATAATTTTGTAAAAAGGAGATGAGCGCGGCGATGGCTGAAAAATTGTCGATAGAGCAGATACGCGGACGTCTGACGCCGGTCTTTGAGAAGTACGGCGTGCGCCGCGCCGTGCTCTTCGGCTCTTACGCGAAGGGGACGGCCACAGCGAAGAGCGACGTCGACCTCTTCGTCGACAGCGGCCTGCGCGGGCTGAAATTCACCGGCTTCCTCTACGACATAGAGCGCGCCGCCGGAGTGAGGACCGACGTCCTAGACGCCGCGGACGTGACGCCGCGTTCTGCGGTAGAGCGCGAGATAAGGGACACGGGCATCGTCATCTATGCGAAATAAGACAATCACGGAGAAAATAATCCGTCACGCAGATAAGATACTTGCATACTGTCACGGTATGAGCTATGAAAAATTTGCAGCCGATTCTATGCTGACCGAGGCGTGCGTCTTCAACCTCAGCCAGATAGGCGAGCTCGCGAATCAGCTTGACGATGATTTTACGCTCGCTCACGCGGAAATACCGTGGCGCAGCCTCTACGGACTGCGCAACCGCATCGTCCATGACTACGACGGCGTCAACATGAACTTGATATGGACGATAATTACAGAAGACCTCGAACCGCTGCGCCGCGAGCTTCAAAAAATTTTAGAAGAACTCTAACGCACAAAAAATCCCGCCCTTGTGGGCGGGACGTTTTTTTGTTTTCTCTCGCTTACTGCGCTTCGAACATTTCCTTGCCGACTCCGCAGACGGGGCAAACCCATCCGTCGGGGATGTCTTCAAAGGCAGTGCCGGCGGCGATGCCGGAATCGGGATCGCCTATTTCGGGGTCGTAGACGTAACCGCAGACTGTGCAGACATACTTCTTCATGCGACTTTCTCTCCTTTTCTTGGCTTCTTAGGTGATGCAAAATCCCTTGCGTCCATTATAGCACGCTGAAATTATTTTGAAACGACGAAGAGCTCCTGCGCCAGTCCGGCGGTGAGACGCTCGGCTCCGTCCGCCGTGACGAGGTAGTCGTCCTCGAGCCTCATGCCGCGCGAGCCCTCGAAGTAAAGGCCCGGCTCCACCGTCACGACGTCGCCCGCTTCGAGCCTGTCGTCGCGGCGGCGCGAGAGAACGGGCGCTTCGTGGACCTCGAGGCCGAAGCTGTGGCCGAGGCTGTGCGTGAAGAACTCTTCTACGCCCTCGGCGGCGAATACGTCCGCCGCGGCTTCGTGCATCGCGCCGCCCGAAGCCCCGGCCTTCAGCCCCGCGGCCCCGGCTTCGTGCGCGCGTTTGACGAGCGCGTGAAGCGCGAGCGCTTCATCGCCCGGCGCGCCTATCGAAAAGTTGCGCGTGATGTCGCACATATATCCGTTCCAGCGCGCGCCGAAGTCGACCGTGACACACTCGCCGCGCTCCATCGGCTTGGCGGTCGCGCGCCCGTGCGGCATCGCGCCGCGCGCGCCGGAGGCGACGATCATGTCGAAGCCCGCGCCGCCGCCCGCCGCACTTATGCGGTAGTTGAGCAGCGACTCAAATTCCTTCTCCGTCATGCCGGGGCGGACCGCGTCGAGCGTTTCGAGGAAGGCGCGCGCGCCTATCTCCGCGGCCTTCTTTATGCAGGAGATTTCTTCCGCGTCTTTTTTGCGGCGCAGCTTTTCCATCACAGCACCGCCGTCGCGCCAGCGCCCGAGGCCGTCCGCGAGGCGCAGCCAGTTTTCGTGCGAGGTCTTGCGCGCCTCGCACAGAATTTCTTCCGCGCCGTGAGCGCGCAAATTCGCGCGCACGTCTTCGGCAAGGCTTTCTTCCTGTTCAGTAACTTTATAGGGCGACTGTGCGCGCCCCGCCTCGGCGTAGCGTCCGTCGAGGATGAGCTCCGGCTCCGCGTTGTCGTATATGATTATCGCGCCAGCCGTGCCGCGGAAGCCGCTGAGGTAGAATAGGCTCTCCCAGTTCGAGTCCTCGTCGTTGAGCGCGACGTATGCGCTCGCGCCCGATGCGCGCATCTCTTCGCGCAGCCGCGCCGTGCGGCTTAAAATATACTCCGCGCTCATTCTTTGCCCATCTTCAGCAGACGCCAAAGCTCTTCCGCGGGCTCGGGGAGCTTTTCCGTGAGCGGGCCGCCCATGCGCCCCGCGACGACGGAGTCGAAGCCCGCGGCGCGGAGCGAAGCCTGCGCCTCCTCGGCCTTGTCCTCGGGGACGACCGCGAGCAGGCTGCCCGAGGCTATGAGCTTGAGCGGGTCGAAGCCGAGACGCTCAGCCGCGCGTTTCGTGAGCGGGTGCACGGGCAGGGCGTCGCGCCAGAGCTCGGCGCGCCGGCCGCAGAGCTGGGAGATTTCGTCAAGCCCGCCGAGGAAGCCGCCCTCCGTCGGGTCGTGCATGAATTTCGCGTAGCGCCGCACCGCGCGCGACTCGGCGAGAACGGAGGTCTCGTCCGCCCACGATACGATTTCCGCGATTTCTTCGCGCGTCATGAAGGGTTCGAGAAGCTCCGGCCGGTCGAGCGCGAGTATGGACATTCCCTCGATGCCTATGTGCTTCGTGACGATGAGCAGGTCGCCCTCGGAGATGTCCGTCGCGCGCATGACCTTGTCCGCCGTGCCGATGAGCGCGCCCATGATGACTGGGCGGTCGTAGCGGTCGTTGAACTCCGTGTGGCCTCCCGCGACGGCGATGCCCTGTGCGCGGCACTCTTCGTCGATTTCGCTCATTATGCGCCGCGCGCCCTCTTCGCCGAGCGCGGGCGGAAGCACAAGCGTGACGGCGAGATAGGCGGGGTCGCCGCCCTTCGACGCGATGTCGTTGGAATTTATTCTGACGAGCAGGCGGCCCGCGCCCTTGTCCGCGCCGACTATCGGGTCGGACGAGAAGACGAGATATTTTCCGTCGGGCCAGCGTATGACCGACGCGTCCTCGCCGACGCCGGGGCCGATGAGGACTTCTGGGCGGCGCGCGCCTACGTACGAGAGCACGCTGCGCTTGAGCGCCTCCGGCGGCAGCTTGCCGGCGGGGAGTTTATGTTCTTCCGCCATTTTTATTTCACCTCTGTGACGGGCGCATTTCTCATTGAGAATACGCAGCCGCAGTAATTCTGTCTGTATAGTCCGAGCCGTCTGCTCTCGGCGACCGAGCGCTTGAAGCCGTCGCGCTTGCGCCAGACGCGCTCCACCCACTCGACGCCACGCCGCGCCGCGGCCTCCGCGCCTATCGCGTTGATGAGCGCCGCGTCCTTGTGCGGGCTTATCGTGAGCGTCGTGCAGAGATGAGTGAAGCCGTTCGCCGCGGCGTACTCCGCCGCGGCCTCGAGCTGGACGCGAAAGCAGACGGCGCAGCGCGCGCCGCGCTCCGGCTCGTCCTCGAGGCCGCGCACGGCGGCGAACCATTCGTCCGTGTAGTATGACGGTACGACGAGCTCGCCGCGCGTCTCGGCCGCGAGGATACGCACCGCTTCGAGCCTGCGCTCGTACTCCTCCGCCGGGTGGATGTTCCCGCCGTAGAAGTACCCCGCCGTCTCGTATTCCTCCGAGATGAGCTCGGGCCACGGAATTGTCGCGTCGGGCGCGCAGCAGATGTGAAGCAGCAGCCGCTTCTTAGTCAACGGACTCCGGCTCTTCTTTATGTTCCGTTTCGCCGTTCTCCGGCGCTTCCGCGCTTTCCGGCTCCGCCGCGCACTCTTCGCCCGCGGGCGCGGCTTCGGGCTGCGTTTCCGCGTTTTCCTCCAGTTCCTCGAGCTCGGGGAGCGGCAGAGTCTTCACGCCGAAGATGAGATATCCCGTGTGGCCTATCATCATGTCCTCGGGGCGTATGCGGTTCGGCTCCGTCTTGAAGTAGCGCAGCATTATCTCGACGACCTGAACGTCGGCGAAGTTGAATTCCTGGAGCGCGCGCAGCGTCTCGGATATCTGGTTCGTCGTCGGCACGAGTATGCCGAGATGGCAGCCGGGCGCGAGCGCCTCGTAGGCCTTGTCGATGTATTCCCACGGCGCGGGGACGTCGAGGAAGACGGCGTCGGCGTCGCGCTCCTTGAAGCCCTCGTCGAGCGAGCGCACGTTGAATTCTATGCGGTGCGCGACGCCCCACTTCTCGGCGTTCTTTTTAGCGAGCGCGGAGAATTCCTCGCGGCGGTCGTAGGTGCAGACCTTGCCCGTGTCGCCGACGAAGTGGGCGAAGGTGCAGCAGAGGCTGCCCGAGCCGGTGCCGCATTCGACGACGGTGCAGCCCGGGAAGATGTTCAGGTGCTCGATGATGAAGCCCGCTTCCTTCGGGAATACTATCTGCGTCTGGCGTTTTATGCGGCGCGTGAACTCGCCGAGCGTCGGGCGCAGGAGATAGTAGACCTGCCCCTTCGGCGTGCGGATGCCCTCGCCGTAATTATGTTCCATAATTTCGGAATGCTTTATCTGTCCGAAGTGAGTCCCCTGCGACTGTCCGGGCTGGACCTTGATGAGGAAGCTGTCGCCCTTTTTCGGATTCCAGATAAAAACTAAGTCGTCCTCTTTAATCATTGAGAAGTTCCTTCGCCGCAGCCGCGATGCCCTCGGCGCAGAGGCCCATGTCGGCGAGCACTTCTTTGTTCGGGCCGGAGAAGCCGTAGCGCGTCACGCCTAGGTTCTTAATCTTGACGGCCTTTCCGGCGCGCGCGAAGGCGAGCGCGGCTATCGCGCCGATGCCGGTGTCAGCGTGATGGTCCTCAGCTGTGAGCAGCGGCGTCGAGCCGACGAGCTCGAATAATTTTTCGGCGTCCATCGTGAGCGGCGTCGCGCAGTGCAGTACCTTCGCGCTGATGCCTTCCTTCGCAAGAGCTTCGGCGGCTTCGACCGCGCGGCCCGCGAGGTGGCCCATCGTGAGTATCGTCACGTCTTTGCCGTCGCGCAGCACGTCGATCGCGCCGTCGCGGAATTCGTAATCACCGCCGAAGAATGGCGTGCCGTCCTCCTTGAGCACTACGGGCAGCACGCTGCGGCCCATCGCAAGGCAGACGTTGCCGGGCTGCGCGAGCATCCAGCGCGTCGCCCTGTCTGTCTGGTTCGGGTCGGCGGGCACGACGACGCGCCAGCCGAAGGTGTTGCGGAAGAGGCCGACGTAGTCGATGCACTGGTGGGTCATGCCGTCCTCGCCGACGTCGAGGCCGCTGTGCGTGAGCACCGTCTTGATTCCGGCGCGGTTGACGTCGTTGAGCCTCTGCTGGTTGTAGACCTCGTCGCTTGCGAATACGCCGAAGTCCGCCCATACGGCGACGACGCCGGCCGACGAGGCCGCGCCCGCAGCCGTGGCGGTCGTGTGCTCCTGTATGCCCGCCTCTATGAATTCGTCGGGGCAGACCTTCGCGAAGCCGTCCACCTTGACGGAGCCCGCGAGGTCGCAGTCGAAGACGATGATGGGCGTCGCGCCGGCCTTGCCGTGGTTGAGCTCGCCGACCTCCGCGAGCGCCTTGCCGAAGGCTCCGCGGTTGTCTTTCTTATCTTCCTTCGTGTAGGTGTGCGGCGTGCCGGGGTCGAGCTGCGCGGCCTCGTGCTTTACGCTGCGGCCCTTCGGCAGCAGACCTTTGCGAGCTTCGAGCACCGACTCGAAGAGCGCCATGTCGCCGCCGAGCTCTTTGAGCGCCTCTTCGAGCTTGTCGCCCGACGCGGGCTTTCCGTGGTAGTCGGGGATGTTCTCCATGAAGGAGACGCCCTTGCCCATCGTCGTATGGCAGAGGACGACCGTCGGAACGTCGGAGGCGGCGGCCTCCTTCAGCGCCTTGTAGAGCTCCGCGTAGTCGTGGCCGCAGCACTCGATGACCTTCCAGCCGTCGGCGGCCCAGAGCGCCGGGATGTCGACCGGCATGACCTCTTCAAGCCGTCCGCTGATCTGTATGTCGTTCCAGTCGACTATCGCCGTGAGGCTCGCGAGCTTTTCCTTCACTGCTATACGGCGCGCCTCGGCGACCTGTCCCTTGACCTGCTCGCCGTCGCCCATGACGACCCACGTGCGCGCCTTCGAGTCGCGAGCGCGCGCAGCGAGCGCGAAGCCGACACCCGCGGAGAGCCCCTGCCCGAGGTTGCCCGTGCCCCAGTCTACGCCGGGGACGTCGCGCTCGACGTGGCCCTGGTACGGGCTGCCGGTGCGGCGGAAGTTCGCCGCCATCTCCTTCGCGTCGAAGAAGCCGTACTCCGCGAGCGCCGCGTAGAAGCCCGCGGAGGTGTGTCCGTGGCTCACGACGATGCGGTCGCGCTCCGGCGAGTCCGCGAGCTCAGGCGAAACGTTTGCGGCTCCGAGCAGCGTCATATATATATCCATCGAAGACAGCGCGCCGGCCGGATGGCCGCTCTTAGCCGCCGACGTCGCGACGACGGCCCACATGCGCGCGCGCCGCGCCGCCTCCGCAAGCTTCGCGGCTCCCTCCGCGCTTATGCCCTCGGCCCGGAAATTGCGTATCTCTTCAGCGATGTTCATTGTATAAACTCCTCTCCCCGTCGCGGGAATTGTGTGAAGACACTTGGCTTTTATTCTACTACCAAACGCGCGCGGTGTGGGAAAATTTTTCTTCGCGCCGCGCGCACGCGCGTGTTGACAAAGGCGCGCGCCGGTGCTCTAATAGGCTCAGGCAAGCGGGGGAGCCCGGACGACGGGCTGAGAGGAAGCGCGAAGCTTCGACCCTTGAACCTGACGCGGGTAATGCCGCCGTAGGAAGATTTGGCTGAGACAGTCTTTTGGCGGGGAGCGTCCGTGCAGGCGCTCCCCGCTTATTTTTTGCGAAAGAGAGTGAACGCTATGGCTTACGCAACGCAGATGGAGGCGGCGAGAAATTCCGTAATCACGAAAGAGATGGAGGCCGCCGCGGCGAAGGAGGGGATCGCGCCCGCGGAGCTCATGCGCCAGATGGCGGAGGGGCGCGCGATAATCCCGTGCAACAAGCTGCACAAGAGCATATCGCCGAGCGCGGTCGGCGCGGCGCTCAAGACAAAGATAAACGTGAACCTCGGCACCTCGCGCGACATGACGGACATGGAGATGGAGTTCGCGAAGGTCAAAAGCGCCGTCGACATGGGCGCGGAGGCGATAATGGACCTCAGCTCCTTCGGCGACACGCGCAAATTCCGCCGCTATCTCACGGAGAACTGTCCCGCGATGATCGGCACGGTGCCGATATACGACGCGGTCGTCTACTACCACAAGCCGCTCGCGCAGATAACGACGGACGAGTGGATAGACATCGTGCGCATGCACGCGGAGGACGGCGTGGACTTCATGACGATACACTGCGGCCTCAACCGCGACAACGCGGCGAAGTTCAAGCGCAACAAGCGCCTCACGAACATCGTCTCGCGCGGCGGCTCGATAATGTTCGCGTGGATGGAGATGACGGGGAAGGAAAATCCCTTCTTCGAGCGCTTCGACGAAATTCTTGAAATCTGCCGCGAGTACGACGTGACGCTGAGCCTCGGCGACGCCTGCCGCCCGGGCTGCATCGCCGACGCGACCGACGCGCCGCAGATAGGCGAGCTCATCACGCTCGGCGAGCTGACGAAGCGCGCGTGGGCGCGCGACGTGCAGATTATGATAGAAGGCCCCGGCCACATGCCGCTCAACCAGATAGCGGCGAACATGGAAATAGAAAAGACGCTCTGCCACGGCGCGCCCTTCTACGTGCTCGGCCCCATCGTCACCGACGTAGCGCCGGGCTACGACCACATCACCTCGGCGATAGGCGGCGCGATCGCGGCGTCGCACGGCGCGGCCTTCCTCTGCTACGTGACGCCCGCGGAGCATCTGCGTCTGCCCGACGTCGACGACGTTAAGGAAGGAATTATCGCGGCGCGCATCGCGGCGCACGCCGCGGACATAGCGAAGGGCGTTCCCGGAGCCGCCGAATGGGACTACAAGATGAGCGAAGCGCGCAAGCGCCTCGACTGGAACAAAATGTTCGAGCTCGCGATGGACCCGGAGAAGGCGCGCCGCTACCGCGCCGAGTCGAAGCCCGAAAAGGAAGACACCTGCAGCATGTGCGGCAACTTCTGCGCGGTGAAGAACACGAACCGCATCCTCGACGGCGAAATCGTCTCCATCTTCGACGAATAACGGCGCGCGCACAAAGCGCGCGAAGATAAAAAAATCGCTCCCGCCTCGCGCGGGAGCTTTTTCGTATGCTTTATGACGGCGGCGCAAGTTCGCCGCGCTTTCGTGAATTTCACGCGCCGCGCATAACGCGCGGGAGCTTCGCGCGCGCCGCGGAGTATTCGTCAATCGGCTGAAATTTCCCAAATCTGCGGGAACTCTGTGCGCACGGCTGCGTTTTACAAAAACGCCGGACTTTTCGGAAATCAGCGCGCGGACATTTTTTATTTTTTCTTCTCGCCCGCCAGATACCACGGGAATTTCTCCGCCATGCCGGGGCGGCGCGGGATTCCCTTCGGCGTCGGCGCTACCTTGTCCCATACGGCGACGCAGCGCTCCATATCTTCGAGCGCGTAGCTCACGAGGCGCGGCTCGGAGAGGCCGAGCGACTTCCATTTGCCGGACGCGGGCGCGAGCTCCTCGGCGGCCTTCGGCCCCTTGAAGGCGAGCAGACGTCCGCCGCGCTTCACGAAGGGCGTCAGATATTCCGCGAGCACGCCCGCGGAGCAGACGGCGCGCGCCGCGGCCGCGTCGAACTTCTCGGCCTGCTTTTTTGCGTAGTCCTCGGAGCGCGAGCAGACGACGGAGACGTTGGCGAGCCCCATCGCCGCGGCTATCTTGTCGACGAGCGCGCACTTGCGCGTGATGCTGTCAAGCAGAGTCACGCGCAGCCCCGGGCGGCAGACTGCCCAGACGATTCCCGGAAGGCCGCCGCCGGTGCCGACGTCTATGACCGCGCCGCGCTCGGGCAGCAGCGGCACCGCGGAGGCGCAGTCGGCGACGTGCGCGCGCCAGAGCGTCTCTTCGTCGGACGGCCCGGTGAGCCGCGCGAGCTCGTTCGCCTTGACGAGCAGCGAGACGTAGCGCCGCAGCCGCTCCTCGTTGTCCTCAAGGATTTTTTTTATCTCCGCCGCGTTTATGCTTTCGCCCATGCGCGCGCCTCCTTCGTATTTTTCAAAACGCATATTCTCTAAGAACGACGCCATTGTATAATAATAGCACGACCGGCAGCGATGGGAGGCTGATTCATGGACACTTTTGAAAAAGGCTCGAAGACTAAGAACGGCAAGCTGAGCGTGATAGAGCTCAGCGGCACGTGGCGCGAGATGGGGCGCCAGTACGGCGCGCTGATGGCGGACGAGCTGCGCGACATTTACGAACGCGGCGTCAAGCGGCTGACCGGCGCGGCCGAGAACGCGGAGGAGCTTGCGCTGACCGCGGCGAAGTTCTTCGCGAACTATCCTTATAAATTCAAGTCGCTGATGCGCGGCATGAGCGAGACGTCGGGGCTTACGCTCGACGAGCTCAAGTCGGTGAACGCGATCGAGGTCATCGCGGCGCAGTCGCTCGCGCCGCAGCAGTGCTCGGGCATCGCGGTCTGGGGAGACTACTCCGACGGCCCGCTCGTCTACGGCCGCAACTACGACTATCTGCCGTGGTTCCGCGAGCTCGACGACGACCTCGTGCTCGCCTGCTTCCACCCCGGCGACGGCTCTCTCTCCGTCGCTACGCTCGGCTACGCGGGCGAGATATACGCCGTGAACGGCATGAACGAGAAGGGAATCTTCCTCGAGCTCAACAACGGCATGCCCTCGGGCGGCGCGCTCTGGTACGACAGCCGCGTGCCCGCGGTCGTCGAGCTTTTCAGCTTCCTGCTCGAAGCCTCGACGCTCGACGAAATAGAGAGCTTCTTCAAGACGACGAAGGCGAACTTCGCCTATATCGTCGGCGTCGCTGACGGACAGACGGCGAGGTGCTTCGAGTGGCCCGTCTTCGAGGTCAAGCGCCGCGAGTCGCACTCGCGCCTCGGCCTCACGGTGCTGACGAACCACTTCACGGAGTTCTCGTGGGGGCTTCCGCGCCCCGACGACAAACGCTTCTGGATGACGCGCACGCGCCGCCAGAATCTGCTGACGCTCGCGAAGCACTTCAAGGGCTCGATAAACGATAAAGTAATGAAGGACATCATGGACACGCGCATCGAGGACCTCGGCGCGACGACGGACATGACGGTCTACCAGCTCGTCGTCGTGCCCGAGCGCTACGAGCTCTGGTTCAAGCTCCCCGGCGTGCAGGACTGGAGCCTCATCGACATGCGCGCGCTGCTGAAGCCGCGCGAGGAGTAAATCATGGGACAGTATTACGTCGTCTTCGACTGCGGCACGATGGGAACGAAGACGGCTATCTATTCGCTCGACGCGACGCGCGTCGCCGAGGCCTACCGCGAGAATAAAATTTCATATCCGAAGCCCGGCTGGGCCGAGATGGACGCGAACGGCTTCGTCGAGAACGTGCGCGAGGGCGTGCGCGAGTGCATCTCGAAGTCGGGCGTCAACCCCGCCGAGATACGCGCGATAACGGCGAGCGGAATAATCTGCGGCATCGTCGGCATCGACGAGGAGTGGCGGCCCGTCACCCCGTTCGTCTCCTACCTCGACAACCGCGCCGCGGGCGAGGCGGCCTACGTGCGCGCTCACGCGAAGCCCGTGTGGGTCAGGGAGAGCGCGAACGCAATCGTCGACGAGTTTATGCCGCCGCTGATACTTCGCTGGTTCCTCAACCACTACGAAGGCTTCCGCGAGAAGGCCGTCAAGGTCGTCAACAACGGCCCGTTCGTGCTCGGCACGCTTGCGGGGCTGCGCGCAGACGAGGCGTTCCTCGACTGGGCGACTATGTCCGGCTGGCTCATCGGCTACGACGCGCGCGAGCGCCGGTGGTCGCGCCGCCAGATGGACGAGCTCGGCATACCGATGGAGATTCTGCCCGAGATCGTGAAGCCGTGGCACATCGTCGGATTCCTGTCGCCGGACGAGGCGGCGAAGATGGGGCTGCGCTCCGGCATACCGATAGCGGCAGGCGCCGGAGATACGATGCAGTCGGCGCTCGCCTCTGGGCTGCTCGAAGCGGGGCTCGCGACCGACGTCGCTGGGACGGCCTCTATATTCGCCGTCGCGGTGGACGCGCCCGACGAGCGCATAACGAACGCGCCGGGCATGATGTTCGCGACGGGGACTCTCGAAGATTCATATTTCTACTGGAGCATGATACGCGCGGGCGGCCTTTCGCTGCGCTGGTTCCGCGACCGCGTCGCGGGGCGCGCGGGCGACCCGCTCTTCTACGCCGAGATGGACGAGCTTGCTGCGAACGTCCCCGCGGGGGCGAACGGCCTGCTCTTCTATCCGTACTTACAGGGCGCGGGGCCGGACACGCCGGGAGCCTGCGGCGTATTCGCGGGGCTCTTCGGCTCGGCGGACCGCGCTTCGATGTGGCGCGCGATACTCGAGGCTATAGCCTTCGAATACGCGCAGATGATAAAAATCTACCGCGAGTGCGGAATCCCCCTCGACGAGATAATCGGCACCGAGGGCGGCAGCAAGAGCCCGCTCTGGACGCAGATAAAGGCCGACATCCTGCGCGGCGCGTACAACATACCCGCGCGCAGCGAGGGCGGCCTGATGGCCGACGCCGCGGTCGCGGCCTACGCGGTCGGCGACATCTCCGACATCCGCGAGACGATGCGCGAGTGGATAACCTTCCGCGGACGCTTTGAGCCCGACGCGAAGAACGCCGCGAGATACGAAAAAATATTCGCCGAGCGCCAGAAGCTGCTCGCGGGGCCGATGCGCGAGCTCTTCAAGGCTATGGGAAAGATACGCGAAATATGACGCGCGCGGAGACGCCGCGAAAAATCTGAACAGGGCGCGCCGCTCCGTCAACGACGGGACGACGCGCGTTTATTAAAGACATGACGAAAATCCTCTCAGACAAAAAATTTTCAATCCAGATACAGGGCTGCCGCACGAACCAGTACGAGGGCGAGGCGATAGCCGCGGCGCTCGAGGCCTGCGGCGCGCGGCGCGACGACGAATCGCCCGACATAGTCGTAATCGTCACCTGCGCTATAACCGCGGTCGCCGACCGCAAATGCCGCAAGCTCATACGCCGCGCGAGGCGCGAGCACCCGAACGCTGTAATCGCCGCCTGCGGGTGCAGCTCGCAGAAAATGACGGCGCGCGACGCGGAGGAGCTCGGCCTCGACATAGCGATAGGCAACAGGCGCAAATATACCCTGCCGCGGCTCGTCGCGGAACGGCTCGCGGGCGCGCCGCGCTTCCATGAAATCAACGAAAAAATCATGACCGACGAAAGCTGGGATGCGCTCTCGCTCGACAGACCGCGGCTGCACACGCGCGCCTTCCTCAAGGTGCAGGACGGCTGCGCGCACTACTGCGCATACTGCATAGTCCCCTTCGTGCGAGGGAAGCCCGTCTCTCGTCCGATGGACGAGGCCGTCGAAGAGGCGCGGCGCATAACGGAGTCGGGCTGTCCAGAAATCGTGCTGACGGGCATACATCTCGGACTTTACGAAAATCTTCCGGAGCTCGTGCGGCGCATAGGCGGGCTGCCGAAATTAAAGCGGCTGCGCTTCGGCTCGATAGAGCCCTTCGCGGTCGACGAAGCGCTGCTCGCGGCGCTCGCGGAGACGCCCGCCTTCTGCGAGCATCTGCACATGCCGCTCCAGTCAGGCGACGCGGGCGTGCTGGCCGACATGAGACGCGGCTACGCGCCCGAGGAGTTCGCAAAGGTCGCGGAGAGAGCGCGCGCGGCGCTCGGGGACGAGCTGCATATCAGCACCGACCTCATGATAGGCTTCCCGACAGAAAGCCGCGCCGCCTTCAGAAACAGCATGAACTTCATAAAATCCGTGGAATTCGGCAAAATCCACGTATTCCCCTACTCGCCGCGCGGCGGCACGAAAGCCGCGGCGATGCCGCCCGTTCCCGAAGCGGAGCTCAAGGAGCGGACCGCCGAGGCGCTCGAGGCGGCGGCGGAGCTTCACGAAAAATTCTGCGCCCGCCGGCTCGGGCGCGAAATCACGATACTGACCGAAGAAATCAAAAACGGCGCGGCGCGCGGCCTCACGCGCAACTACATACGCGCCGAAGCCCCCGCAGGCGGCGCGCGCGTGAACGAGGAGCTGACGCTGACACCCGCGCGATACGCGGACGAGACGCTCTTCGCCGCAGAGACGCCGAGCGCGGGCTTCTCGGAGGAAATTTCCGTAATATAGGCGGAAGGGGGATTTTCAATGGAAGTGTCAAAAATTCTCGCCGAGTACGACGCGATGCTCGCCGCGGGACGGCGGCGCGAGGCCGGCGAATTTTTGTCGGAGGCCGCGGACGCCGCCGCTCGCGAGGACGACGCCGTATCGGAAGCGTCGCTGCGCGGCGAGCTGACGGGCTACTGGCGCGTATTCGGCGAGCCGGAAAAGAGTTTCGCCTCGGCGGAGCGCGCGCTCGCGCTGCTTGAGGGCCTCGGCCTTTCGCGGAGCGCGGAGTACGCGACGGCCCTTCTCAACTACGCGACGGCGAAGACGGCCTTCCGCCAAACCGACGAGGCGCTCGCTCTCTACGCACGCGTCGAGGGAATCTACGAGCATACGATAGCGACGGACGACTACCGCTTCGCGAGCCTCTACAACAACATGGCGCAGGCCGTGATGCGCGCGGGACGCGCTGCGGAGGCCTACGGATATTTCGAGCGCTCTCTCGCGCGGCTCTCGCCCGCGGACGACGCGGCTGAAATCGCAACCTGCCGCACGAACATGGCCTTCTGCCTGCTCGCGCAGAGAAAGCTTGACGAAGCTGGCGAATGCCTGAGGCTCGCCGAAGAGATATACGCTTCGCTGCCCGACGACCCGCACGCCGCGAGCGCGCTCTCCTGCCGCGGGCAGCTCGAATATATGCGCGGCGAATTTCTGCGCGCCGCGGAATATTTCGCGAAAAGCGCCGCGTCCGTCGAACGTTTCTTCGGGCGCACGGCGAACTACGCCGCGGCCTGCCGCAGCTGCGCGAAGTCCTTCGAAGCCGCGGGCGAGCCGGACGAGGCGGCGAAGTACCGCGCGCTTGCGGATTCTGCGGGCGGCGCGGCGCGGGGCGCGCGATGAAGGGGCTGGAGCTCTGCCGCAAATATTACCTCCGCTGCGCGCGCGATGAAATCAGACGGCGTTTCGGAGCCCGCGCCGGGCGCATAGCCGCGGGACTCGCGGGAGAAGGTTCCGAGTGTTTGGGCTTCGACGACGAAATTTCGCGCGACCATGATTTCGGCCCCGGCTTCTGCCTCTGGCTGACAGACGAAGATTTTGCGGAGTTCGGCGAAGAGCTGCGCCGCTTCTACGCGGAGCTGCCCGCCGAGTTCATGGGCTTCCGCCGCATAATGACGCCGCAGAGCGCGGGGCGCGTCGGCGTCGCGCGCATCGGGGACTTTTACGCGCGCTTCACCGGCTGCCGCGGAATTCCCGAAGGCGAGGCCGCGTGGCTGCGCATACCCGAGCACGCGCTCGCCGCGGCTACGAGCGGCGAGGTCTTCGACGACCCTCTAGGCGAGTTCACGCGCGTGCGCGAGGCTCTGCTCCACTGCTACCCCGAGGACGTGCGGCTCAAGAAGCTCGCCGCGCGCCTCTTCACGATGGCGCAGGCGGGACAGTACAACTATCCGCGGACGGCCAAACGCGGCGACGCTGTCGCGGCCTCGCTCGCGCTTGCGGAATTCACGAAAGCCGCGCTCTCCGCGCTCCATCTGCTGAACCGCCGCTACGCGCCATACTACAAGTGGCTCTGGCGCAGCGCGGCGGAGCTGCCGAAGCTTTCCGAGGCGGCGCGCGAGACGGCAGCGCTCTTCGAACCGAACGCGGAGCGCGAAAATCTGATAGAATCGATATGCGCGCGCGTGCGCGCGGAGCTCGCGGCGCAGGGGCTGTCGTCGTCGGACGACCCGTTCCTCGTCGCGCAGGCCGTAGAGACGACGCGCCGCATAAAAAGCGAATACCTGAGAAAACTCAGCGTAACGGCGGGATGACTATGGAAGAACTGATAAACGAGATAATAGCGCTCGAATGGGCGTTCTTCGACAAGGTTCAGAACGAGGGCGGACGCGCGCCCTGCCAGGACGATTTCAGGACGTTCCGAGCAATGCGCGCGAGCCAGTACGAAGCGTGGGACGAAGCGACGCTTTCAAGCTGGCGCGGCGATCTGACGGCGGCGCGCGCCGCGGGGCGCAACCCGCTCGCCGAGAAGTACGGCTACATGATGTGCATAGACGCGCCGGAGGAAAACCGCGCGCTCGCAGCGCAGCTCCCGCCCGTCGGCGAAGAGAAGCTCGCGCTCGCGCGCGCCGTCGTAAAAAAACTCGCGCCGCAGAACGAAGCCTTCGCCGCGCGTTACCCGCTCGTCGCCTCGCGCGCGCGCCCGCTGCGCAGCGGCGAGGGAGACGGGGGCGAAACCTCGATAGAGACCTATCAGCTCGGCGAGCTGCTCACATATTCGGCGAAGACGCTGCGCCTGCTCTCCGCGCGCATAGCGGAGCTCGAGGCCGCCGGCGTGAGCTACGCGGAGCTGATTATAGAGAACGGACTCAAGCGCCGCGGCTTCCGCGGGCTCGACGACGCGGAAAAATTTTTAGAAGCGCGCCGCTGAGCCGAATTGTCGCGCTTGTGATTATTGACAAAACCTTGCCGTACCCCCCATAATATGCAGATGTAATATTCGCAGAGATAGACATCGGGCGGATACGCTCAAACATTTCGCTTAGGTGTTGATCCCCAGCTGAACGAAAGGGGGGAATGTTGATGACCACCGTAACTAGACGCGACAATGAGTCGATAGAAGATGCCCTCAAGCGTTTTAAAAGAGAGATCCGGAAGGTGGGCGTGCTTCGCGAGGCAAAGAAGCATGAACATTACGAAAAACCCAGCGAAATCAAGAAACGTAAGAAGGCCGAGATGGCACGAAACAGAGGCAGGAGGTCCGATTATTAATGTCCGACCTTGCGGTTAAAGTACAGAGCGACTTAGTCGCCGCTATGAAGAATAAAGACGAGCTGACCCTCTCCGTCCTCCGTATGCTCAAGTCCTCGATCCAGCTCATGCAGGTCGAGAAGGGCAAGGATAAGGAGCTGACGGACGACGACGTCCTCGTCCTCGTGCGCCGCCTCATCAAGCAGCGCGTCGAAGCCGCCGAGATGTACAAGGCCGGCGGAGCGAACGACCGCGCCGAGCGCGAGCTCGCCGAGGCGAAGGTCCTCGAGACCTACCAGCCCGCGCAGATGTCCGACGAAGATATCGCGGCCCTCGTCGCGAAAATCGCCGGAGAGGTCGGGGCCAAGGGGCCGAAGGACATGGGCAAGGTGATGGGCAAGGTCATGGCCGCGGTAAAGGGCCAGGCCGACGGCAACAGAGTCAAGGCCGCCGTGCAGCAGCATCTCGCCTCGCTCGCTCAGTAAAAAATTCATAGAAAGACCAACGAACCAACGAAGTGCCGGAGAGAGCAACACTCCGGCGCTTTTTCTATATCCGCGCCCCGGAAGCAGCGGGACGCCGAAGGAGTGAAAGCGATGAAAACCTACAAAATACCGCTCGTCCCCGGGCCGACCTCCGTGCCCGCCGAGTACCGCGAAGCCTACATGACCGACTACGGCAGCACCGACCTCGAAGAGGAATTTTTCGAGCTTCTCGCGGAGAACCAAAGCCTGCTGCAAAAGATGCTCCACACGCAGAACGACGTGATAATCGGCTCGGGCGAAGGAATGCTCGCGCTCTGGGGCGCGATGAAGAGCGTCATCAAGCCGGGCGATAAAGTCCTCGCCGTCTCGAACGGCATATTCGGGCACGGATTCGGCGAGATGGCTGAGGCTATAGGAGCGCGCGCAGAGTACCTCGAAGCGCCCGACGGCGCGTTCGTGAGCGCTGACGCGCTGCGCGCGAAACTCGCTGAGTTCCGTCCGGACGTCGTGACGGCCGTCCACTGCGAGACGCCGAGCGGCCTGCTGAACCCCATCGCAGAAATCGCGCCCGCGGTCGCAGAGAGCGGCGCGCTCTTCATCGTAGACTTCGTCGCGAGCGCCGGCGGCGCCGACGTGCGCGTAGACGACTGGCACATAGACCTCGGCCTTATGGGAAGCCAGAAGTGCCTCTCTATACTGCCCGACCTCAGCATGATAACGGTCAGCGAGCGCGCGTGGAAGCGCGCCGCCGAGGTCGCCTACCCAGGCTACGACGCGATACTGCCGTGGAAGACCGCCGTCGCCGACCGCTACATGCCCTACACGCACAACTGGCACGCGAACGCCGCGCTCAACCTCGCGCTCAAACATTTCTTCACCGAAGGGCCGGAGAACGCATTCCGCCGCCACGCGGAGGCCGCGGCCTGCTGCCGCGCGCGCGCGAAGGAACTGGGGCTCAAGCTTTACGCCGCCGACGAAGCTCTATGCTCGCCGACGGTCACGGCGCTCATGGTTCCCGACGGCTGGACGTGGAAGGAGTTCGACGCCGCGCTGCGCGCAGAAGGGCTCGCCGTCGGCGGAAGCTACGGCCCGCTCGCGGGGCGCGTCTTCCGCGTCGGCCACATGGGCAGCCAGGCTGACCTCGGCCTAGTCAACAAAGGCATGGACGTTATAGCGAAAGTGCTGAAAAAATAGCGAAGCCGCAAAAGCTAACACAGACGGCGGCGCGTCCCGGACGTTAGGGACGCGCCGCCGTTTTTACATAAGCTCCGCCATCCGCCATTCTTCTCAAAATTTTCCTCCCATACCTAAAAGCTATCATAAAGCCATACAGAATAGTTATTTGTTATTTTTCTCTCCGCTCCATAGAATTACGGCAGATTTGAAATATTCACGGGAGGCGGACGACGACATGATACCGTCGGTAAAATTAAGCGGCGGCGCCGAAATGCCGCTCGAGGGCTTCGGCGTCTTTCAGGTTGACGAAAACGAGTGCGAGCGCGTAGTTCTCGACGCGATTGAAGCGGGATACAGGCTCATAGACACGGCGAGCTCGTACAAGAACGAAGCGGCCGTCGGACGCGCGCTGAAAAGCTGCGGCGTTCCGCGCTCGGAGCTCTTCGTCACGACGAAGGCCTTCGTCAACGAAATGGGATACGACGAGACGATGCGCGCGTTCGAGCGCTCGCTCGCAAAGCTCGGACTCGATTACCTCGACTTGTACCTCGTGCATATGCCCTTCGGCGACTACCACGGCTCGTGGCGCGCGCTCGAAAAACTGTACCGAGACGGGCGCGTGCGCGCGATAGGCGTCTGCAACTTCCTGCCCGACAGGCTTTACGACCTCTGCCGCAGCGCGGAGATACGCCCGATGGTGAACCAGATCGAGCGCCACCCGCACTATCAGCGCGCGGACGAGCTTGCGCTGATGCGCGAACTCGGCGTGCAGCCGCAGGCGTGGGCGCCATTCGCAGAGGGACTCGGCGGAATGTTCGGCGAGCCGGAGATTTTGGACGTCGCGCGCAGACACGGCAAAACTCCGGCGCAGGTCATCCTTCGCTGGAACGTGCAGCAGGGCGTCGCCGTCATACCGAAATCCGTACACCGCGAGCGCATGGAGGAAAATCTCGCAATCTGGGATTTTGAGCTGGACGCTGACGACACGGCGCGCATCGCCGCGCTCGACAAGGGCCGCCCGTCGATGCTCGACACGCGGAAAATCAGCGAGATCAAGCGGGTCTACGATTACCTCGACAATCCAGTGCTGACAAGTTTATAAATAAGAAAGGAAGATGCTCAATGAAAAAGTTTTTTGCGTTTGCGGCGGGCTGTGCTGTTTTAGCGGCGCTCTGCGCATTTGGAGCCGCACCGTCGTACGCGGCCGGCAAGGAAATCGTCGTCTATTTCTCGGCGACGGGGACGACGCGCGAGGCGGCGGAGACGCTCGCGAAGATGCGCGGCGCGGACCTATGGGAGATAGTCCCCGAGCAGCCATACACGGCGGAGGACCTCAACTATCATAACGACGCGAGCCGCTCGAACAGCGAACAGCGCGACGAGAGCGCGCGTCCCGCGATTGCGGGCGGCGTGCGCTCGCTCGACGGTTACGACGTGGTCTACGCCGGCTATCCGATTTGGTGGGGAAATATGCCGAAGATTATGTACACATTCTTCGACGGCTGCGATCTCTCGGGCAAGACGATAGCGCCCTTCTGCACAAGCGGCGGCAGCGGCGTATCAGCGTCTGTGTCCACGATAAAAGAGCTGGAACCGCAGGCGAAGGTTACGGAAGGGCTGCGCGTCAGGAACGGCGAGCGCGATTTCGCGGCGTGGCTCAAAGAGACAGGACTCGCGAGGTAAAGAAAGAATTTATATGAAATACACGAAACTGGGCAAATCGGGGCTGACAGTCTCGCGAATCTGCATGGGCTGCATGGGCTTCGGCGACAGCTCTCGCGGGCAGCACACGTGGACGCTCGACGAAGAAAGCTCGCGCGCGGTAATCCGCCGCGGCCTCGAACTCGGAATAAATTTCTTCGACACCGCGATAGCCTACCAGAGCGGTACGAGCGAGCAGTATCTCGGCCGCGCGCTACGCGATTTTGCAAAGCGCGGCGAGATCGTCATCGCGACGAAATTTCTGCCGCGCACCGACGAAGAGATAAATTCCGGCGTGACGGGACAGGAGCACATCGCGCGCATGCTCGACAGAAGCCTGCAAAACCTCGGCGAGGAATACGTAGACCTATACATCTACCACATGTGGGACTACCGCACGCCGCTATTCGACGTGATGGACGGGCTGAACCGCGTCGTGAAGGCGGGCAAGGCGCGTTATATAGGCATAGCAAACTGCTTCGCGTGGCAGCTTGAGAAGGCGAACGCTCTTGCGGAGCACGAGGGCTTCGCGAAGTTCGTCTCCGTGCAGAACCACTACAATCTGATATTCCGCGAGGAGGAGCGCGAAATGGCCCCATGCTGCGCCTGCGAGGGAATCGCAACGACCCCGTACAGCCCGCTCGCGGGCGGCAGGCTCTCAAAGCGCGCCGGAGAAACGTCGAAGCGGCGGCGCGAGGACGGCTACGCGCGGTTCAAATACGACGCGGCGGCGAAGCAGGACGAGCCGGTAATCGCGCGACTTGCTGACATCGCGGACAAACGCGGCGTAAGCATGACGGAAATCGCGCTCGCATGGCTGCTGACGAAAACCGACGCCCCCGTCGCGGGCATGACGAAGCCCGCGCACGCAGAGAGCGCGGCGCGCGCAGCGGAGCTGGAGCTGAGCGCGGAGGAATGCGCCTATCTCGAAGAGCTCTACACGCCGCACAGCCTCGTCGGCGTGATGGCGCAGAACACAGCCGCGGCCTCGGGCGAAAAACACGTATGGTCGACGGGCGACCAGAGGATATAGCTGGTAAAATAAAAAGGAACGGTAAATTAAGTTTGGCAAAGGATAGATCTTTAAAGAACAGACTCCGTTCAACGGTGATATTAAAACGATATAGAGAATAAGAAAAATTAAACGATTTATGTGAAGTAACAAGGAGAAAAATAATGAACCTGCCCAAGCGCAACAGTGAAGATGGCCGCTATTATTTGATGACTCCAGACGCACAGGAGAGACTGCAGCCCTTCTTTGACCGGTGCATCCGGGATGCCATTGACGGCAAAATCACCCGCCTGGATTCTCTCTATCCTCCGGTAGTGGTCAGCAGCGAAGGCGCGCCCTTTGGGGTGCACTATCTGGCGATGGACTGGGCCGAAGCGCAGCGCGCCGAAACCTTTGACGCGGAACAGGCCGTCGCCTTCAGCGAAAACCTGCGCCGCCTGAGCCGGTGGGGGGAAATCGACCACTATTTACGTGGGGTGCTGGAACGGGAACTGCAGGAGAAGTACTTTGCAGTGACAGGCCGTGAAGACGACCACCTCTGGAATCGAGAGTATTCTCTGAAACCAGGTATCCGTGCGGAGGAGGTCCCGGAGCCGCTGCTGCGTTTTGCCTGTTATGTGGCGGTGAGCTATAAGGTATATGGCTTGGACTTTGAATATCTGGATACCAATTATCTTTTGGGATTGGTCGAAAAAGTCCGGCCGGATATGGTGAAGAAGCTGAAAGAAAACGGAACCGGCAAACTGCCGCTTTCTCTGCAAAAGAAGAAAACAGAGCACTTCACCGCATCTGCCAACGACGCCTTCGCCGTCATCCGCATCACTGCCAAGGACAGCACGGAAGAATGTTATGGCGAAGCGCTGAACTACCTGTGCGAGCTTCTTTCGCAGGAGGATTTTCCACGCAGCTACGCGGTGGAATTCAAGGGGCCGGAAAAGAAATATCTGCCGGTCACAGGACTGCCCAAAAAGGGTATCAATCAGCTTTGTGCCTGCGCCGTTCAATATCCGTCCCTTCATCCTCTGCTGGAGCGGTACGCCCGCCTTGCCATGCGGCAGTATGAACGGTACACGAATCTGGACGATGAGCAGTGCGCTATCCCCGGCAGCTTCGCCGTATTCGCCCTGGGAATGATGGGACAAAAGTGGCGGCAGCTGGTATGGGATTATCTCGGCCTCTGCGACGACGAGCACTCCCGCTTGCAGGAAAAATTCCTTCGGGAATATGTGAAGCAGTTCGGCTTTACCGCCGGTACAGTCCCTATTTTCGTCCGCGGCGTGCTGTCCATGCAGAACATGAAACATTCCAAAGACTATGCCGCATGGATGGCAAACGCAGAAAGTTTGGACGCTCTGCTGGATGCTAAAGCCCGTCTGTCGGAGATCGTTCCAAGCGGTTTTTCCTCCGACGATGACGACGAGGATGATGAACCCACCGATGAAACAGAAGCCGGCCCGGAGGAAGTGCTGCAATACGCATGGGAGACAGTCTGCTATGTGATCTGGGGCAAAGCCGGAGCCAAGCGCGGCCTAAAAGTGGTGGAAACGGCCCCGGAGGAGCTGAAAGAGCGTTACCGGCAGATATTTGAGTAGTTTTCTGTTTTCGCGATGGCCCAAATCATCGCGGGATAGAGCTCGAGTTCGTGCACAGCCGCGGCCACGGGCGAAAAACACGTCTTGTCGGCGGGCGATCAGAAGATATAAACGTGAAAACAGCACGAAGGCAATAAAAAACGGGCGCTCCGCATCCGAGAGCAGACGGAACGGCGCGCCCGCGCGTTTATGTTTCTACATACTTCCGAGCGAGTCTATCAATTCCTGTAATTCTATGAAGAACCGCGCGAGATGAAAGCCGTCGGCTACGGCGTGATGGATGCTCATCGTTAGAGGCATCACGCATCTTTCGCCCTCGCGCTCGTATTTTCCCCACGTGACGACGGGAGCCAGGAATTTGCCCTCGTCGAAGACGTGCATGTCGAAATGGCGGTAGCGCAGCCACGGGAGGCACGAGACGTCGAAGAAGTTCGGCGGCTGGTTTTCGACGAAGCCGCGGCTGTTTTTGTATTTTTCTCTGTCTTTAAGGAATCGCGCGTGAAATTCGAAGAGGTCGACGGAATATTCCGTGACCGTTTTCGTGCAGTTTTCGTCCTCTTTGTGGAACTCGGCGTATGAGGGCGAGACGAAGTCCCATTTTATCAGCTCTCCGCGCTCGTTCCAGCCGTACTTGAATTCGCCGCGCGCGTTGACGGTTTTCGCGACGGCCCAAATCATCGCGGGATAGAACTTGAGGCCGTTCGCTTTAGTGAATTTAAGCAGCGGCGCGGCGTTTACCTCGGCGGTCAGGCTCATGACGACGCGCATGTTTTTGATGTAGGTCTCGAAGAGCCTGCCTCTGCCCCACTCGTTCAGGTTGATTTTCGTATATTTCATTTATATCCTCCTCTGCGTTTTTATTCTGCAAAAACGCAGGGCGGGACGGAACGATGTTACGCTCCGCGCAGGCTCTCCGTCACGCCCTGCGTGGAGCGAAGCCAAGTCCGAGCTTCATCTCGCGCCGCCTCCTTTCGTTCAATGAATTTTTATTCTCCCTCAAAATATTCGCATATCTCGCGCGCTATGCGCTCCGACGCCCCGCGGCGCAGGTCGAGCGCGGCGTAGCCCTCGGCTATCTCGCGGCGGCGCTCGGGCGACTCTATGAGCTCGGCGATGTAGCGGCAGGCGCTCTCGGGCGTCATCAGCTCGCGCCGCTCGGGCAGCAGCGCGCGGCCCGCGAGCATGTTCGGCAGCGAGACGTATTCCTTTTTGGCGTTGTACCAGTGGACGAGCTTTTTCTTTACCGCGACTGCGGCGGCCCCCTCGCGCGGAAGAGCGCCGGGGATGCCGTCGAGCGGGATGTTGTGCGCCTGGTTGAGCGGCGCGATCATCAGGAGCGGCACGCCGAGCGACGCTATCTGGAGGTTGTTCGTGCCCGGGAAGGCGACGGCGAGCGACGACGCGGCTATCGCGGCGTACTGCCCCTCGCGCACGAGCGGCACGCGGCTGCCGTCGCGCAGGATTATCTCTTCGACGCGCCCTTCGCCGCGCCACGCGAGGCCGGTTTTTTCCAGCCCCGCGCGCAGAATTTCCTCGGAGACGGTCGGCGCGACTGGCAGCACGGCCTGCCATCCGGCATACCTTTCGCGCACAAGCGCGGCACATTCACAGTAGAAGCCGAAGCCGAGCTCGTATTCGAACGGGCGGCTGCCCGGCATGAAGGCGATGATGTTTTCGCAACCCGCGCCGTAACGTTCGCGCGCGGCGGCGAGCTTCGCTTCGTCGGGGCGTTCGACGCTGTCGAGTATCAGGTTTCCCACAACAGTGTAGCGCTCCGGCGAAACGCCGGCTCGCTCAAATCTTGCGCGCGCCGTGCCGTCGGGGATGAAGTAGTGCGCGACCTTGCCGCGCCAGCGCGGGCGCGCCGTGTATATCATCCACGGGACGCGCAGCTTCGCGGAGAGCGCCCAGCCGTACATCGGGTCGCCGCCTAGCTGGAGGACGAGCGAGCGCCCGGGCTCCTTCGCCTGGCGCATCGCCTCGCGGAAGTTCATCACGCGCTCGACGCCGGGCATCGTGCCCGCGTGCGCGCCCTCGCGCCCGCTCGCGTAGGGGCACGGCAGCGTCACAGCCGCGGCGCGCTGCCCCGGACGCCGCGCCGCGACGGCGCGCGTCACCGGTCCCATCCATCCCGAGACCTCGCCGGGCGAGTTGGAAAGTATATACAAAAGCCCCACTGCATCGCCGCCCTTCGTAAGTGAGCGCGGTTACACGACCGCTTGACTGCATGATATAATTATAGCTGATTGGGGGACTATGCGAATGTTCATTCCTCTGGAGGGCGAAAACGTCCTCTGCCTCGAAAACGCCGTCGCGATATACAGGGAAGACGGCGCGACGGTCATTCTCAAACGAAACGGCGGAAAAGAACGAACCTCATTCACACCGCGAATCCTCGCAAAGCGCGGGGCGCAGCTCAGCGCGCGGTGGGCGGCGGACGCCGCGCTCATGAAAGAAGATTTGCGCAAAAGGAGCAATTCATAGATGGCAGACATGGAACTTCCGGTAAACCCGCAGAACGGCGATCTCGCCTCCGACTACAACGAAAAGGACATACACGTACTCGAAGGGCTCGAAGCGGTCCGCAAACGCCCGGGCATGTACATCGGCGACCAGGGGCAGCGCGGGCTGCACCACCTGGTCTACGAGGTCGTCGACAACTCTATAGACGAATCCCTCGCCGGCTTCTGCGACACCATCGGCGTCACGATACACAAGGACGGCAGCGTCAGCGTCGTCGACAACGGCCGCGGCATCCCGACGGGTATGCACGAGTCGGGCCGTCCGGCCGCCGAGGTCGTCCTCACGGTGCTGCACGCGGGCGGCAAATTCGACAAAAGCGCATACGCGATATCGGGCGGGCTTCACGGCGTCGGCGTCTCGGTCGTCAACGCGCTCTCCGTGTGGCTCGAACTCACGATATGGCGCGACGGCAGGGAGTACCGCCAGCGCTACGAGCGCGGCAACCCCGTCACGAAGCTCGAGGTCGTGGGCGAGACCGCGCTGCGCGGCACGCGCGTGCAGTTCATGCCCGACGGCGAAATTTTCTCGACGACGGAATTCCAGGCCGACATCCTGAAGCAGCGACTGCGCGAGCTCGCCTTCCTCAACTCGCATATAACGATAAACTTCGAGGACCAGCGTCCCGAGAAGCCGGAGAAAAAGACCTACCACTACCCCGGCGGTATCGGCTCGTTCGTCGAGTACCTCAACAAGGGCAAGGAGGTGCTCTTCAAGGAGCCCGTCGTAATCCGCGGCGAGAAGGACAAAACGCAGCTCGAGGTCGCGATACAGTATAACGACACATACATCGAGCGCCTCTTCGGCTTCGTCAACCTCATCAACACAATCGAGGGCGGCACGCACGTCGCGGGCTTCCGCACCGCCGTCACGCGCGCCGTCAACGACGAGGCGCGCAAGCAGAAGCTGCTCAAGGACAAGGACGCGAACCTCACCGGCGACGATTTGAAGGAAGGGCTAACCGCCGTCATCTCCGTCAAGGTCATGGAGCCGCAGTTCGAAGGGCAGACCAAGACCAAGCTCGGCAACAACGACGTCAAGGGCATCGTTGACTCGATAGTCTACGAAGGGCTCAAAAACGCGCTCGACGAACGCCCCGAGATACTCAAGCCGATAGTCGAGAGCGCGCTGCGCGCGCGCCAGGCCCGCGAGGCCGCGAAGAAGGCGAAGGACCTCGTGCGCCGCAAATCGGTCATGAGCAGCCTCTCGCTGCCCGGCAAGCTCGCCGACTGCTCCAACCGCAACCCCGCCGACTGCGAAATATACATCGTCGAGGGAGACTCCGCGGGCGGCAGCGCCAAGCAGGGGCGAAACCGCGAGTTCCAGGCCATCCTGCCGCTGCGCGGAAAGATACTCAACGTCGAAAAGGCGCGCCTCGAAAAAATCCTGAGCAGCGAGACGATACGCAACATCATCCTCGCGCTCGGCTGCGGCGTCGGCGACGAGTTCAACGAAGACAAGCTGCGCTACCACAAAATATTCATCATGGCGGATGCCGACGTCGACGGCGCGCACATCAGGACGCTGCTGCTGACGCTCTTCTTCCGCTACATGCCGCAGATAATCGAGAAGGGCTACCTCTACGTCGCGCAGCCGCCGCTCTACCGCGTGCAGTGCGGCAAGGAGATAACATACTGCTTCTCCGACAAAGAGATGAAAGAGGCGCAGGAAAAGGCGAACGGCAAAAAGGTCGACGTCCAGCGCTACAAAGGGCTCGGCGAGATGAACCCCGAGCAGCTCTGGGAGACGACGATGAACCCCGAGCACCGCGTCATCAACCGCGTCGAGGTGCAGGACGCCGTCGAAGCCGACGAGCTCTTCGGCATCCTCATGGGCGACGTCGTCGAGCCGCGCCGCAAATTCATAGAAGAATTCGGCAAAGAAGTCAAAAACCTCGACATATAACCCGAAACGTCAACAAATATCAGCCCCGGCGCATACCGCCGGGGCTTTTTCGTAATTTATATTCAGCTTGACACGGAAAGAACAAGTATAATATGATACGCTCAGTTTTGGACTACGCTCCAGAGGAGAGGTTAGATGTTCCTATTATATAAATTAGCAGGTTCGCTGGTCGTCCCCCCCGGGTGCTTCATCGTAGCGATACTCATCATCGCCGCGCTCGCGATGCGCAAGCCGCGCAAGCCCTTCCTCGCAGGCGCGCTCTGCGTCCTCGCCGCCGCGATGTACGTAATGAGCTCGCCCGTCTTCGCCTTCTACATCAACAAGCCGCTCGGCACCGCCTACGAAAAGCCGCAGCTCCCGCCTAAGGACGCGAAGGCCGCGGTCATAGTCCTCGGCGGCGGCTCCTCGCTCGACGAAAACGGCAAACCGTTCCAGCCCTCCGCCGCAGCGATGGAAAGGCTCTACGCCGCGGTCAAAATATCCAAAGAGCAGCCGTGGTGCTCGCGCCTCATATTCTCGGGCGGCGACGTCTACGGACGCCACAAGGTCTCGGAGGCCGCCGTCATGAAATACGCCGCGCAGATAATGGGCTGCCGCAAAAAGATAATCCTCGAAGACCAGTCCCGCAACACAGACGAAAACCTTAAATACTGCGCCGAGATCGTCAAAAAGCTCGGATTCAAAGACGTAGTCGTAGTCACCAACAACTTCCACATCGAGCGCGCAATGGACTTCGCCCACCAGTACATGCCGCGCAACGTCCGTCTCTACGCCTACCCGAGCGGCGGCGTCCGCCAGAAAGAAATCCAGGTTACGCCCGAAATGCTCATGCCCAGCGTAGGCTCGCTAAGCGCTTCGTGCAGCGGTATAAAAGAATGGATAGGCATGGCGGTGGCGAGCCTCGCCCCCGAACAGCAGAAAAAGAAAACTCTGTCGTAAATCCAGCGTAAAAAAACAAAAACGCGCGCCCCGGCAAAGCCGCAGGGCGCGTGTTTTTTGTAGTGAGTTATCGCATAATATCTTTCCGCCGCTTAGCATCACACGGCGTTTACCGCAAAAGTTTCGGAGGGACCGGCCGGCGTTATCTGGTGATACATCCCCGCGTCATAGGATGCAAAAGACTGCGGAAACCGCATAACCTATTCCTCATCAATCCGACGTGCGACAGGCGGCGTGGCGTTTCTCTATTCGGCATAGGATATGCATGGACGCCGACAAAAACGCACTTTTTACTTGTAAAGATAAGAGGAGGAGCTTACACCGCAAATTTAGCAAAATACACCATCTGGCTGCCGCGTGACGCAGCCGGCTCACCTCCGCTATAATTACAGCCGACGATAAAAAATCAGGAGCCGACACAGAATGTTCGCAATCTACAAAATCGCCGGAGCTTTTGCCGCGCCGCCGGGACTTTTCATAATAATACTGCTCGCGCTGGCCGCATCCTCCGCAGTGAAGGCGCGGCGGCATCGTACCGGACACATGAAATTCACAACGATTCCGCCCCTCCTCCTGGCCGCCGCGTTCTACTTCATGAGCATACCTGCAGGTGCCTTTTTTATAACCGGCCCGCTCGAAGCGAAATACGCGACGAAGCTTCCGCCAGACGGCGAAACGGCTGCTTTCATTGTCCTCGCAGGCGGCTCCTCATACGACTCCGACGGCTCGTCCGTCCAGCCCTCCCCGCTCGCGTTGGAGCGCGTCTACACCGCCGTGACGCTCGCCTCCAGACGCGAAGGGGAATCCATACTCGTCATGTCCGGCGGCAACGTCTTCGGCGATAAGGACCGTTCCGAAGCTTCAGCCATGCGCGACGCCGCGCGCGCGATGGGTTGGCGCGGCGAGATCATTTTAGAAGAGCAGTCGCGCACGACGGCAGAAAACATGAAATACTGCGCGGCGATACTCACTTCCCGAAACCTGCGGAACGCCGCCGTAGTCACCAACGCTTTCCACCTTCCGCGCGCGATGCGGCTAGCCGTACAATTCATGCCTGACGCCACTCTGTACCCTATCGCCCCTACGCGCCTAGCTGATCCCATAATTCGCGGCCTCCCGTCATTCCTGCCCGACGCCGGAAGCCTGTACCTCTCGTGTCTCGGCGCAAGAGAGCGAATCGGCACAGCCGCCGCGTCGATTTCCGCCGCAATCAGATGAAGCAACCGCATGAGTGCAAGCGAGGAAACTGCAAAACGTGAAGACGGAGGCATAAACGACAAATCCAGAGCTATGACAAAAAATCGCCGCAGTTGAAGCAGCCGCGGCGATTTTATCCGATGTATATATATGGAAAGATCTGTGATTTTCTAACTTAAGGCCGCTGCTATGATTCGGACGGCGACTGCCCGGCTTCGACTCCCAGTCCGAGTATCGTCTCACGCAGCGCTGTGCCTTCAAGCTTTCTGTTTTCGGCTTCTCGGAGGATTTCTTTAACCTGCGGAAGTATGCAGACGGCTTCTGGAGTGAGCTTCGTTTTGAAAATTTTCGCATGTGCCGTGGTATCTACGTGGCTCGGGTCGTAGAAGAGCTCTTCGTAAAGTTTTTCGCCGGGGCGTATGCCTGTGTACTGGATGTCGATATCTTTGTACGGCTCGTAGCCGTGGAGGCGGATGAGCGTTTCGGCCATTTCGGATATTTTGACCGGCGCGCCCATGTCGAGGACGAACAGCTCGCCGCCAGCGCCCATCGTCCCGGCCTGGAGGACGAGGCTGACCGCTTCGGGAATGAGCATGAAGTAGCGCTTCATGTCGGGGTGAGTAACGGTGACGGGGCCGCCCGCCGCTATCTGGCGTTCGAACTTCGGCACGACGCTGCCGCGGCTTCCGAGAACGTTGCCGAAGCGCACGGCCATGTACTTCGTCTCGGGGAATTCTTTCTGGACGGAAAGCAGCAGACGCTCGGCCGCGCGTTTGGTCGCGCCCATGACGCTGGTCGGATGTACGGCCTTGTCTGTCGATATCATAACGAAGCGCTCGACTCCGTATTTTCCGGCGAGCGTCGCGATGTTCCACGTTCCGAAGGCGTTGACGCGCAGCGCCTCGCGCGGGTTGTCCTCCATAAGCGGCACGTGCTTGTGCGCGCCGGCGTGGAAGATGACCTGCGGGCGGTGTTTTTCAAAAATCATAGCCATCGTCTTCTCGTCTGCAACGTCGGCTATGACTGGGACCACCGGTATCGTGTTGCCCGCATCGTTCAGCGATTCGAGCAGCAGGTATATCGACTGCTCCCCGTGGCCGAGCGCTATCAGTTCCTTCGGCTCGCGCGAGAGCACCTGGCGGCATATCTCTGAGCCTATCGAGCCGCCGGCCCCGGTAACCATGACAGTCTTGCCCTTTATGACGGCGGAGATATTTTCATTGTCAAGCTTTATCGGGTCGCGGCGGAGCAGGTCTTCGAGGTTGACCGAGCGCAGGCGGCTGACGCTTACGTGACCATCCGCGAGAGCGAGGAAGCTCGGCAGCACGCGGACCGTGACTCTTTCTTTATTGAGTATGTCGACGTACTCGCGTATCTGAGCGCCGGTCGCAGAGGGTATCGCGAGCAGGACCGTGTCGACGGCGTAGCGTTTTATGACTGCGGAGATGTCGTTCTTCGTGCCGAGGACTTTGAGCGACGCGACGGTCATGCTGCGCAGGTTTGGGTCGTCGTCGATGAAGCCGACCGCTTCAAGCGCGGACTGGTTGCGCAGCAGGTCACGCGCGATGAGCGTCCCGGCCTCCCCCGCGCCGACTATGAGCGCGCGCTGGCTGACGGCGCCGTGCTTGTGTCGGCTGACGGCGGCGAGACGCCACGCGGCGCGCATTCCAGTCATGAACATGAGCGCAAGGAGTATGGATATAAGGAACGACGAGCGCGGAACGTTGACGATGCGCACGAAGTAGTTGAACAGGACGAATACCGCGACGCCTATGCAGTACCACTGCGCGAAGCGCGTGTATTCTTCAATGCTCGCGCGCGTCCATACGACGGTGTAGGTTTTGCCAATGAAGAGCGCCGCGAGCACGGCGATGGAAAAAGCCGCCAGCGTCCACGTGAAGTCTTCGCCGTCGTTGAGGCTCAGGAAGAAGTACGAGAAGCGCATCGAATAGCCGATGAAGACCGCCATAGCGATGCAGCAAAAGTCCACCGCCATCACGCGGCGGTTGCGCATGCCGAGCCATATCAGCATCTGGAGTATTTTTCGGTACATTTCAGCGCCCCTCTTATTTTTATGCTTTTGTTATGCCCTTGTCTTGAAGCCTAGCAGTTTTCTCAGATAGTTTTTCTTTTCCGATGTTTCCTGGTCTCCTGGCGCAGTCCAGAAATGGCGCAGGAACGCCGCCGTTACGGCGCAGAAAAACCCAAGCAGCGTCGCGAGGACGACTATCTTGCCGCGTCCCTGCGGCTCTTTCTCGTCGGGCATCGACGCCGGAGAGACGAGCTGGAGCACCATCGGGTTCTTGTCCTTTATGCGCTGGTTCTCATTGTACTGCGAAAGCACGGAGTAGAGCTCGAGTATCGAGGATATTTTAGAATTCTGGTCGAGCGCCGCATTCCCATCTATTTCATTAAGCTTGTCTTTTATAGTCTTTTCAAGAAACGTGTCGCGTGTCTCTATCGTCGATGTGACGCCCATGGCGAGCAGCGTCTCGGCAGTCCTTCTATATATGTAATCGGCCATCTTCATCGACCGTTCGGGCGATGGGGATTTTACGGATATAGTCACGAGGCCGTTCTTTCCGATGTCGACGCTGACGTTCTTGCTAAGCTCCTTTAACGCCGCATCTCTGGATATCGTTTTTCCGTCTTTTTCAGTAAGGGAGAACTCGACGATTACAGCGTCGCGCATTGCATTGCTCGAAACGACCGCGTCGATCATATTGCCTGGCAGATAGACGGAGAGTTCGCCGTCTCCTACGATGCGCGAGTTGACCGTCATCATCTGTATCTCGCTTTTATACTCCGGTTTTGTAAAGAGAAGCGCATAGGCGAGCCCCGCGAGCGCGAACAACGCCGTGACGGCTGCGATAAGTTTTTTCTGTTCGGCAAGAACTATAAGGATATCCAGAAGAGATAATTCTTCCACTTCATCCGGAAACATTCCCATATCTGTACGCTGTTCCATATCTTTCCCCCACGAATTTGAAACGGCCGGCTTTTTAATAAACATATAATGCCGCTGATAAATTCAGCGACATTATATCAGAGCTATTGTGATAAAGAAAGATTGGCGCGCCCGCTATTGCGCAGGGCGCGCGCTGAAGCACTAGCCGAGGTAGGCGAGCAGGATGCCGCCGGCGAGGACGGAGCCGATCTGGCCCGCGACGTTCGCGCCTACGGCGTGCATGAGAAGGTGGTTGCCGGGGTCGGCCTGCTGTCCGAGGCGCTGGATGACGCGCGCTGACATCGGGAAGGCGGAGATTCCGGCCGCGCCGACCATCGGGTTGACTTTCTTGTCTTTCGGCAGGAAGAGGTTGAGAATCTTCGCCGTGATGACGCCGCCAGCGGTGTCGAGGACGAAGGCGATGAGGCCCATGCCGATGATGGCGAGCGTGCCGAGGTTGACGAACTTATCGCCCGTCATAGCGGCGGAGATCGAGAAGCCGAGGAGTATCGTCACGATGTTGGCCATTTCGTTCTGCGCGGCCTGCGAGAGGCGCTCGGTGACGCCGCTGACGCGGAGCACGTTGCCGAACATGACGAAGCCGAGCAGCGCGACGGAGGCCGGCGCGATGAGTCCGCCGATTACCGTTATCGCTATCGGGAAGAGGAAGAGCTTGGTCTTGGAGACGGGACGCGGCGCGTAGGGCATGCGCATCTTGCGCTCTTTTTCCGTCGTAAGGGCCTTGATGACCGGCGGCTGAATGAGCGGGACAAGCGCCATATAAGTGTAGGCTGCGACGGAAATCGGCCCCAGCAGGTTAGGCGCGAAGCGCGTCGAAACGTATATCGAGGTCGGGCCGTCGGCGGCTCCGATGATGCCTATCGAGGCCGCTTCATATATATTGTAGTCGAAGATGAAGTAGGCGATCCCCATGGTGAGGAAGATACCGGCCTGCGCCGTGAGGCCGAAGAGGAAGACCTTCGGGTTCGCGAGCAGAGGCGTGAAGTCGCACATGGCTCCGACCGCGACGAGTATCAGCAGCGGGAATATTTCCGTCGCTATGCCGAGGTCGAAGAACATCTGCAGAGCGCCGTGCACTACGCTGCCGCCTTCGATTACCTGGTCGAGCGCCGAGGAAAGCGGAAGGTTGACGAGTATCGTGCCGAAGCCCATCGGCAGCAGCAGGTTAGGCTCAAAGTTCTTCTTGACGGCCATGTACATAAGGAAGCCGCCCACACATATCATTACCAAGCTCTGATAGGTTATAGCTTGAAAGGTCGCCACAAATGATTCCAATCTAGCGTCACCGCTCCTTTTAGGAAATTTAATACGCAGGTTACTATACCATAAAACGATGCGGAAAGCGCCCGGTAATTTATCCATATGCGAAAAAATCATGTAAAATATTTTTTGTGGGGAAGGTGGAAAAAATCTTGATACGATACATCTCAGTCAGCACAAATATATCTTTCCGCCGCGGCGGGCCGAAGCCCGCCGTCAGAGGGCGCGCGGTCTGAGATGCGTTTCCCGGAGGCGCTGCGCGCGCTGAACTCGCGCAACTACCGGCTTTTCTTCACGGCCCAGATGATTTCGATGACGGGGCTGTGGATGTATCGCGTCGCGATAGGCTGGCTCGTCTTCCGCCTCACGGATTCGAACAGCGCGCTCGGGCTGATGGACTTCGTCGCCTCGCTGCCGGTTTTCTTCCTTTCGCCGTTCGCGGGCGCGGTCATCGAGCGGCTCGACCTGCGCAAGCTCGTCTTCCGCACGCAGACGGGCTGTATGTGCATCGCATTCGCCTTCGCTTTTCTGACTTTCACCGATTTGATTACCTATAAGATAATTCTCGCGCTCGTCCTGACGCGCGGGCTGCTCGACGCCTTCGAGATGCCGGCGCGCTATTCGCTCGTTTCGTACATGGTGGACAGGCGCGAGGACATCGGCAACGCCGTCGCGCTGAACTCGACGCTCTTCAACACCGCGCGCATGATAGGGCCGACGGTCGGCGGCTTCGTCATTCACGCCTTCGGCGAAGCGTTCTGCTTCTTCTCCAACAGCTTCTGCTATCTCAGCACGCTGCTGGCGCTCAAGAAGATGCGCCTCTCGCGCCCGCCGATAGGCAAGACGGGCGGACGCAGCAGGCCGCTGCACGACATGATAGACGGCCTGCACATCGCGAGCGACTTCGCGCCTTACAGATACTTCCTTCTATTGATAACGGCGACGGGATTTTTCGCCTTCCCGAGCATCACGCTGATGCCAGCTATGGCTAAGAGCGTCCTCAACGGCACGTCGCAGACGCTCGGCTTCCTGCTGATGGGCGTCGCGGTCGGTGCGCTCGCCGGCTCGCTGCTGATGGCGTCGCGCAAGAACGTCGCGCGCCATTCGTGGTGGTGCACGCGCACATGCGTCGGCTTCGGCGCGGCGGTCATACTCTTCTCGCTCTCGCGGAACATCTGGCTCAGCGTCGCGCTCGCCGCTCCCGTCGGCTTCTGCCTCGTCACCTGCACGATCGCCTGCAACACTCTGCTCCAGACCATGACGGCGCCGGAAAGCCGCAGCCGCATCATGGCGCTCTACACGCTCGCGAACATCGGCATTCCGCCCTTCGGCAGCATGCTCGCGGGCAAGTTCGGCGACCTTACGAACACCGGCTGGGCGCTCTTCGCCTGCGGAATTTTCTGCACGCTCTTCTCCGTCTACTTCCTTCGCAAAATCGACCGCATCAACGGCGAAGTGACGGCGGCACTGAAACGTCAGGGCGCGATATGAAGGACGGCGCGCCGCACATGAGCTCGGTGCTCGCGGCGGACCTTATGCTCGCGGTCGTCGCGCTGATATGGGGCGCGGGCATTCCGCTCTCGGCGGTGCTCGCGCGCGGGCTGACGCCGCTCTGGGCTATCGCGCTGCGTATGCTGCTCGCGGCCTTCTTCCTTATCATTATGTTCCGCCGCACGATAATGTCGTCGACGGCACGCGACTGGAAAATTTCGTTTCTCCTCACGGCTGTGCTCGCCGCCGTCTTCACGTCGATGACCTTCGGGCTCGTCTACAGCACTGCGAGCAAGCAGGCCTTCATCGGCGGCCTCAACGTCATACTCGTGCCGGTCTTCGTCTGGATTATCTACAGGAAGCGCCCGTCGGCGTGGCTCTTCGCGGGCGCGGGGCTGACGACGGCGGGGCTGCTCGTCATGGGCTTCACGCCGGGGATGGCCTTCAACTTCGGAGACTTCCTCTCGTTCCTCATGGCCGTCTTTTACGCGCTCCAGGTGATTTCAAGCGAATACTGCGCGCGGCGCGTCGACCCGGCGCGGCTGGTCGCGCTGCACATCATTATGCTCTCCGCCGTGCTGACTGCGCTCGCGCTGATATTCGAACCTCTGCCGCAAATTTCTGACTTCACGCCGAAGATATGCGGCTCGCTGCTCTGCGTCTCGCTCTGCAACACTATCCTCTGTTTCAATCTACAGTTCCGCGCGCAGAAGCACACGAGCGCGACGCACGCGGCGGTCATCTTCTCGCTCGAGGGTCTCTTCGGCTACGTGCTCGCCGTCGCGAGCGGTCAGGACCCGTTCCACTTGCAGGGCGCGCTCGGCGGCCTGCTGATAATCTGCGGAATGCTCGTGACTGAGCTCGAAGGCGCGATACGCGCGAAGCTCGCGCGCGGCGCATAAAAAAACGGCGCTCCGCACGGAACGCCGCAGTTTCCCTAAATTTTGCACAAGTCTACCAGAAGAGCGCCGACCAGTAGGCGAAAGTGTCGGTGAGTATCGCTATGCCAGCGGCGGCGAGGATTGCGCCGGAGACTTTTTTTATCGCCTGCCCGTGACGGCGCAGCCATTGGAATATTCCCTTGATGCGCGTGAAGAAGAGCGCCGCGAGGATGTACGGGACGCCGAGGCCCATCGAGAATACGAAGAGGTAGAAAACGCCCTCAGCTACGGTTTCGCGCGCGCCTGCCAGCATCAGCGCCGAGCCGAGGAACGGGCCGAGGCACGGCGTCCAGCCGAGCGAGAAGGCCGCGCCGAAGAGCAGCGCGCCGATGAAGCCGCGCCGCCTGACGCTCACCTCGAGCTTCTTTTCAACGTCGAGGAAGCCTATTCTGAAAACTCCGAGGAAGTGCAGCCCGAAGATCAGAATCACGAGGCCGCTCGCGCGCTGGAGCAGAAGCCTGTGCGCGTCGAGCGCCGCGCCTATCGCCGTCGCCGTCGCGCCGAGCGCCATGAAGAGCAGCGTGAAGCCCGCGACGAAGCCGACGGTGTTCACGACGCTCGCGCGCCTGCCCTGCTCCGTCTCAGCCGCGAGGTACATCAGGTACACGGGCAGCATCGGCAGCATGCACGGCGAGACGAATGCGAGCAGCCCTTCGAGGAACAGAAGCGGGATTTCTCCTCCCACTACTTCTCCGCCTTTCTGAGAAGCTCAAGCACGGCGTCCTTAGTCGTCGCGCCCTGGATCTGTCCGGCGAGTCTGCCGTCTTTGTCGAGTATAAATGTCGTCGGTATGTAGCGCACGCCGAAGAACGACGCCGCCTCCTGCTTTTCGTCGAGCAGCACGGTCATCGTGTAGCCCGTCTCTTTTAGGAACTTCGCGACGCGCTCGGGCGTCTCGCGCCGTCCGTCGGTCAGGTTCACGGCGAGCAGCACGGCCTCGCCGGTCTTTTTGAATTCTTTATCGAGCTCGTCGAACTCCGGCATCTCGCCGCGGCACGGCGGGCACCACGTCGCCCAGAAGTTCAGCACTACGGTCTTTCCCTTGAAGCTGTCGAGCGAGACCTGTTTGCCCGACATGTCCGTGAGCACGATGTCGCGCGCGAGCTCGCCGCTTCCTACCGCGAACGACGGGACCGCGAAGAGCGCCGCCGCGAGCAGCGTCATGACCAACGTAGCGAAAATTTTCCTGCGCACCGTAAAATCATCTCCTTGATGTTTTGTTTGCCCTGCGAGCGTATTATATCATGGACGCGGCGGTTTGAAGGACAATGCCGCGCTTCATCTGAAAAGAGAAAAATTTAACTTCCTTCAGCGGCGCGGCGGCGCGCGTCACAGATACGCGCCGTCGGGGTAATTCCGCGCGCGCTCCTCGCCGCGCAGGACGCGCAGCGCGCCGAGCGCGAGCGCCTCAAGCTCGTTCTCGCCCGGCAGCGTTATGACGCGGCCGAGGAATTTTATCTTTTTCGTCACGCGCGCGACGAGTTCGTCTGAGTGCGCCATGCCGCCGGTCAGTATAACCGCGTCGATATCCCCGTCTAGCGCCGCGGCGAGCTCGCCGATTCCTTTCGCGACTTGGTAGACGAATGCGTCGAGGACGAGCGACACGCGTTCGTCGCGTTCCGCGCGCGCAAATATCTCCCGCAGGTCGCGCGTGCCGAGATAAGCGACGAAGCCCCAGCCGGAGAGCAGCTTGACGCGCAGCTCGGCTTCCGTATATTTTCCGCTGAAACAGAGCTCGATGAGCGCGTCTGCCGGAAGCCCGCCCGCGCGTTCGGCGGAAAATGGCCCGTCGGCCTTCGCGCCGACGACGTCGACGATGCGTCCGCCTTCGTGCGCGCCTATCGTGACGCCCGTGCCGAGGTGCGCAACGACGAAGCGGCACGCCTCGTAGCGTTTGCCGAGCGACGCAGCGGCGCGGCGCGCCATCGCGCGCTGGTTCAGCGCGTGGACGAGGCTGCCGCGCTCTATCTCCGGCGCGCCCGAGACGCGCGCGACGGCGGAGAGCTCGTCCACCGACACGGGGTCTACGATATAGGCGGGCGCGTGCGATTCGCCGGCGAAGCGCCGCGCGATGAACGGCCCGAGGTTAGATGCGTGCTCGCCGCGCGGCGCGCGCGTCAGCCAATCGGTCATAGCGTCGTTGACGAGGTACGTCCCCGACGGGACGGGCGCGAGCAGGCCGCCGCGGCCGACCGCGGCGTCGAATTTGCGCGCGCCGAAGCCCGCTTCGGAAAGCGCCGACGCTATCGCCGCGCAGCGCGCGGGGAGCTGCGCGAGTATCGTTTCATACTTCGCGCGTTCCTCGTCGGGGAAAGGCAAGTTTTTCTCGAACGCCCGCCGCTCGTCCTCGTAGACGGCGATTTTGGTCGAGGTCGAGCCGGGGTCGGCGGCGAGTATCAGCAACGGTGCATCCCTCCCGCGACGAGGCAGGAGAGCGCGATGGCGTTGAACTTCGTCTCGTGGTCGTCGGTGCGCGAGACGAGGATTATCGGGGCCTTCGCGCCGAGGACGACGCCCGCGGACTTCGCGTGACAGTAGTGTATCAGCGTCTTGCAGTGTACGTTGCCGCACTCGATGCTCGGCACTATCGTGAGGTCCACCTTGCCCGCTATGACGCTGCGGATGCCCTTGCGCTCCGCCGCCTCCTTCGACGCGACGACGTCTATCGCCATCGGCCCCTCTATCGTGCATGTGCAGGGCAGGCCGTCGAACTCGCCCGCGCGCCACGCCTCGACGAGCGCCGCGGCGTCCACCGTCGCGGGCATGTCGGGGTTGACGCGCTCGTTCGCTGCGAGAATCGCGACGTTGACGTGCTCGTAGCCGAGCGCGTGTATCGCGCGCAGAGAGTTTGCGATGATATATTTTTTCTCCTTGAGCGTCGGCGCGATGATGAAGCCGCTGTCGGCGCAGAACGAAAGATGATGCTCGCCCGGTATCTCGAGCACGGCGAGATGGCTCAGTATGCGCCCGGTGCGCAGCCCGTTCTCCTTGTCGAGCACGGCGTGCAGGAAGTCCTCCGTGTTGACGAGCCCCTTCATCAGCGTGTAGCCCGTGCCTTCGCGCACGATGGCGACGGCTTTGCGGGCCGCCTCGGAAGGCGTGCCGGCGTGTACGAGTTCCGCGCGCGAGCCGACTCCGAGCTCTTCCATCGCTGGGCGCAGCACCGCCTCGTCGCCTACGAGCACAGCGTGTCCCAGGCCGTGGTCGAAGGCGAGCTTTACCGCCTCGACGGTCTCCCTGTCTGCGGAGGCCGCAACCACGTTGCTGCCGCCGAGACAGCCGCAGCAGTTTATCATTTCGTCGAAAGTCTTATACATGAACAGGCCTCCAGTCGTTTCAGCACGCGCGCGCGGCGCGGCTGTATATTTGCTGAGATTATTATATAATGTCCCGAGGCTCAGCCGTTTTACGGAGCGTGGAGGTAATGCGATGAGTTTTGTCGAGAAGGCGAAGAGCATACTGTTTCACCGAGGCCCGGTCGATTTGGGCGACGGGCATGTGCTTTCGTCGCTCGCGCGCCTCTCCGTGCCGTCGATAGGCATGGTGCTCTTCCAGACGCTCTTCAACCTCGTCGACACGATCTTCATCTCGTGGCTCGGCGAGAGCCACATGGTCGCGATTTCGTACACCTTCCCGGTGCAGATAGGCGTCTTCGCTCTGCTCGAGGGCGTCGGCAACGGCGTAACGGCGCTCGTCGGCCGCCGATTAGGCGAGAACGACGTCGAAGCGGCGCGGCGCACGGCGCGCTGCGGCCTCGTCTTCGCCTACGTGCTGAGCCTCGTGTGGCTTCCGTTTTTATTCCCCGGGCCGTCGAACGCCTTCTTCCGCATGCTCGGCGCGTCGGACCCCGAGACGCTGCGCCAGGCGTGGCTCTACAACATGTGGATACCGCCGATGACGGTCGTCATAGCTTTCACCTACATCGTGAACTCCATCTTCCGCTGCCAGGGCGACACGATGACGCCGCTGCGCTTCTTCCTCGTCGCGAACAGCCTGAACTTTGTGCTCGACCCTCTCTTCATCTTCGTCTTCGGCTGGGGCATGACGGGAGCCGCCGCGGCTACCTTCATCGGACGCGCGGCGGGCGCGGTCTACCTTATAAGAAAGATGCGCCGCGACAGCGCTATACAGATTCCTCTATTCGCCGCGCCGCGCCGCGAGATGCTCCCGATATGGCGCGCCGTCGCCGCCATCGGCCTGCCCGTCACGCTCTCGACCGGAAGCGTCGCGCTCGGCATGGGCTCGGTCAACCGCGTGCTCACCGAGGCCTACGGCAACGTCGCGATAGCGGGCTGGATGATTTCGCTGCGCATCGAGGACATAGCCTTCGGCACCCTGATGGGCGTCAGCAACGCGCTCGTCCCCTTCATCGCCTTCAACTACGGGCGGCGCAGCTTCGTAAGAATAAAGGAAGGAATTCGCGCCGCGTTCGTAATCTGCTGCTGCGTCACGCTCTCGCTCTGCTTCCTGCTCGCGCTGTGGCCGTGGCCCGCGATCGGCCTCTTCCGCCCCGAGCCGGACGTGGCGCACGCGGCTGTGCGCTCGCTGCGCATCACGATGGCGGGCTACCCCTTCGCTATGTACGGCATGATTTACAACGCGCTCTTCATCGCGGTCGGCAGCTCCGTCTACGGCTTCCTCGTGCAGATAAGCCGCTGCATCGCGTTTCGTCTGCCGATGGCGTGGTTCCTCGCCGCGACGGTCTCGATGAGCTGGGTCTGGCTCTTCCAGCCGCTTTCGTTCGTCTGCGCCGCGGTTTTGACGTGGGGCTTTGCGATGCGGCTCATGAACAAGCTTAAAGACGAGCTCGACGGCGCGCCGCTGCGCCCGCGCGCGGAAACGGAGGCGCGGCGATGAGAAGCGTTCCGAAGGAGGTCGACCTAGGAAAGGACCCCGTCGGCCCGCTGCTTCTCAAGCTCGCCGCGCCCGCGATAGCCTCGCAGCTCGTCAACGCGCTCTACAACGTCGTCGACCGCATGTACATCGGCCACATCCCCGGCGAAGGGGCCGCCGCGCTGACGGGGCTCGGCGTATGCTTCCCGCTCATCATGCTGATATCGGCCTTCGCGAACCTCATCGGCATGGGCGGCGCGCCGCGCGCGAGCATAATGATGGGGCACGGCGACGAAAAGGCGGCGGAGCGCATCCTCGGCAACTGCTTCGCTACGCTTGTCGCGCTCGCCGTCGCGCTCACGGCCTTCTCGTTCGCCTTCATGCGCCCGATGCTGACGCTCTTCGGCGCGAGCGAGGCGACGATAGGCTACGCCGTAGACTACATGGAAATTTACGCCGCGGGCACGATTTTCGTGCAGCTCACGCTCGGCATGAACGTCTTCATAACGGCGCAGGGATTTTCAAAAATCAGCATGATGACGGTCGTCATAGGAGCGGCGATAAACATCATACTCGACCCGATATTTATCTTCATCTTCGACATGGGCGTGCGCGGCGCGGCGTGGGCGACGGTCATATCGCAGGCCGTCAGCGCGGTGTGGGCCGTGCGCTTTCTCTGCGGCGGCCGCACCGTTCTGAAACTGCGGCGCGAGAACATGCATATATCCCGCTCCGTAATCATGCCCTGCGTCGCGCTCGGCCTCGCGCCTTTCATAATGCAGTCGACGGAGAGCCTGCTCGTGCTCTCCTTCAACTCGTCGCTCCTGAAGTACGGCGGCGACATCGCCGTCGGCGCGATGACGATAGCCTCCAGCGTAATGCAGTTCGCCATGCTCCCTGTGCAGGGGCTGACGCAGGGCTCGCAGCCGATCGTGAGCTACAACTACGGCGCGGGGAACCCGGAGCGCATGAAGCGGGCCTTCGCGCTGCTGCTCAAGTCCTGCCTCGCGTACACCGCGGCGCTCTGGGCGCTCTCGATGCTCTGCCCCGGCCTCTTCGTCATGATATTCACGGGAGACCCGGAGCTCTCGGCGGCGGCGCGCTGGGCGATGCGCATCTACATGGCGAGCGTCGTGCTGATGGGCGCGCAGACGGCGTGCCAGCAGACCTTCGTCGCGCTCGGCAACTCGAAGACATCGTCGTTCCTCGCCCTCCTGCGCAAGATAATCCTGCTCATTCCGTTCATCTATATAATGCCGCACTTCTTCGACGACAAGGTCTTCGCGGTATTCTTCGCCGAGCCCGTGGCGGACTTCCTCGCAGTGACGGCGACGGTCACGCTCTTCAGCCGCGAGTTCCGCCGCCTGCTGCGCTCGATGCGCGAGCGCCGGGCCGGGCAAAGCGCCGGCGCTTGACACATCAGGCGCGAGCGGTTATAAATTATTTCGGAAGAGGGAGGGGAGCCTTCCTCGCATGAGACGAGACAAGACGAGATAAGCTGCCAGATTAGACGAGTGTGTTGACTGCTTAGACATTCAAGGCTCCGTCGTATGCGGCGGAGTCTTTTTTTATGACTTTATAGATATTCAAAGCTTGGGGGAATTTTCATGGTCCGTAAGGTCTGTATGGGAAACGAGGCGATAGCGCTCGGCGCGCTCGCAGCGGGGCTCAGGCTCGCCGCCGGATATCCCGGCACTCCTTCGACTGAAATTATCGAAACTCTAGTGCGCGAACGCCGCGCGGGCGTGGACGTGCAGTGGTCCGTCAACGAGAAGGCCGCGCTCGAGGTCGCGGCAGGCGGCGCATACGCGGGCGCGCGCACTATGTGCACGATGAAGCAGGTCGGCCTCAACGTCGCCTCCGACCCGCTGATGAGCCTCGCCTACATCGGAGTCAAGGGCGGCATGGTCGTCGCCGTCGCGGACGACCCGGGGCCGTGGTCGTCGCAGACGGAGCAGGACACGCGGAACTTCGCGAAGCACGCAAACCTTCCCGTCTTCGACCCGTCGTCGCCGGAGGAAGCCTACGAAATGATTCAGACGGCCTTCGACTTCTCCGAAAAATTTGAACTTCCCGTATTTCTGCGCCCGACGACGCGCGTCTGCCACGCGAGCGCCGAGGTCGAGCTGCGCGAGCCGTCGCCCGTCATGGAGGCGGACGGCTTCGAGCGTCGCCCCGAGTGGTGCATCTTCCCCGCGCTCTCCTACCGCAAGCACGGCGAGCTCGAGGTCAAGCAGCATGATATGGCGCGCGCATTCGACGAAATGCCCTACAACAGAATAGAAACCTACGGAGCGGGCAGCCGCCGCGCCGTCGCAGCCTCCGGCATATCGTACCTCTACGCGAAGGAGGCTCTGAACGAGCTAGGCGCGGACGCGACGCTCTACAAGGTCGGCACGCCCTACCCGATGCCGGAGAAGCTCACGAAGGACTTCCTCGCGGGCGCGGATTCCGTGCTCGTGCTCGAAGAGCTCGACCCGGTCGTCGAGGAGCAGCTACTGATAGAAGCCGCGGGGCGCGTCCCCGTGCTCGGCAAACGCAGCGGCGACATGCCGTGGAACGGCGAATATTCCTTCGAGCTTATAAAGGCGGCTCTCGCGAAATATCTCGGACTTTCCGCAGAAGCCGAGGCCGCGCCGGAGCTTCCGCAGCTTCCCGTGCGCCCGCCGGTGCTCTGCGCGGGCTGCCCGCACCGCGCTTCGTTCTACGAGGCGAAGGTAGCGACGAAGGACTGCAAAAAAGCGATTTACTGCGGCGACATCGGCTGCTACACGCTCGGCAACGCCGCGCCGCTCAACATGGTCGACACCTGCCTCTGCATGGGCGCGGGCATAACGCTCGCCCAGGGGCTCGCGCTGACGGAGCCGGGCGCGAAGTGCCTCGCCTTCATCGGCGACTCGACCTTCTTCCACACGGGAATCCCCGGCGTAATCAACGCCGTCTATCAGGGGACGGACATCACGATAATAGTCCTCGACAACCGCACGACAGCGATGACCGGCCACCAGCCGCACCCGGGCACGGGAAAGCGCGCGCTCGGCGACGACAGCATAGCGCTCGACATAGAGACGCTGCTGCGCGCCTGCGGCGTGGAGCACGTCGCGCGCGTCAACCCCTTCGATTTTGAAAAATCCGTCGCCGCGATGAAGGAGGCCGTCGCATACGAAGGCCCCTCCGCGGTCATAGCCGAAGCGCCCTGCATAGCGAACGTGAAGAAAAAAGCCCCGGCGCACTTCGTCAACGACAAATGTATAAAATGCGGCAGATGCGTGCGCGAGATAGGCTGCCCCGCGATTACGCCCGACGCCGAGGGCCGCGCGGTCATCAGCGCGTCGCTCTGCACCGGCTGCGGCCTCTGCGCCAACGTCTGCCCCGTCCACGCGATAAAGGAGGGCGAAGTCCATGCTTAGCAGCATAGTGATAGCCGGAGTCGGCGGACAGGGTACGCTGCTCGCCTCGCGCATACTCGCCGAGGCGGCGCAGGCGAAGGGGCTCTTCGTCCGCACCTCGGAGACGATAGGCATGGCGCAGCGCGGCGGCTCCGTTTCGAGCCACCTGCGCATAGACGCGCGCGAGGTCTCGCCGATAATCCCGGCGCGCCACGGCGACGTGCTGCTCGCATTCGAGCCCGCCGAGGCGGTGCGCATGATTCCGAAGCTCAAAAGCACGGCGCAGTGCGTCGTCAACACGGACGAGATAATCCCGACCAACGTCGCGCTCGGCAAGGGCGCGTACCTCGGCGGGGAATACCTCGCGACGATGAAGCGGCTCTACCCCGACGCGCTCTTCCTTAAAGGCGCGGCGCTCGCGCTCGAAGCGGGGGACATCCGCACTCTCAACGTCGTCATCCTCGGCGCGGCCTGCGGAGCCGGAAAGCTCCCCTTCACGACCGAAGAGGTGCGCGAGGCGATAGCGCGCTGCGTCAGGCCGAAGCTCCTGCCGATGAACGAAAAAGCCTTCATGCTCGGCATAGAAGCATCCTCCCGCCGATGGTGAAACACCCATAACGTGCTGACGGTGCGCCTTGCGCACCGTCACCCTGAGAATCTTCTGTGCCCGATAATGCGAGGCAGGCTCCTCAGGGCCTCCGTCCCAATCACGTAATAGAATCACGAGAACAGACCAGACTTAGCCAAGACCAGACAAGGAGAATAACAATGAACGAACTTACGATAATGAGCCAGTGTTTCGCGCAGGTGCGCCGCGTCGCCAAAGAGAGTCCGATGTACCGCGAGAAGTTCAAGGATATACCGGTCAACACGATGATGACGAAGGAGCAGTTCGAGACGCTGCCCTTCACGACGAAGCAGGACCTCCGCGACGCCTACCCGATGGGCATGCAGTGCGTGCCGAACGATAAAATAGTCCGCGTCCACTCGTCGTCGGGGACGACCGGGACGCCCGTCATCATGCCCTACAGCGCGCAGGACATCGAGGACTGGGCCGTCATGTTCGAACGCTGTTACCAGTTCGCAGGCGTCACGCCCGAGGACCGCGTGCAGATAACGCCGGGCTTCGGCCTCTGGACCGCTGGCCTCGGCTTCCAGGCCGGAGCGGAGCGCCTCGGCGCGATGGTCATACCGACCGGCGCGGGCAACACCGACCGCCAGCTTCAGCTCATGCGCGACCTCAACGCGACGGTGCTCTGCAGCACATCGTCCTACGCGCTCGTCATCGCCGAAGAGGTGGACAAGCGCGGAATGCGCGACCAGATTCACCTCAAGCGCGGAATCTTCGGCTCCGAGCGCTGGGGCGACAAGATACGCGAGCGCATCCACGAGACGCTCGGCATAGAGTTCTTCGACATCTACGGCCTGACGGAAATCTACGGCCCGGGCATCGCGATAGACTGCGCGGAGCACACGGGGATGCACTACTTCAACGACTACATTTACTGCGAGATAATCGACCCCGTCACCGGCAAGGTGCTGCCCGACGGCGAGCAGGGCGAGATCGTCATCACGACCTTCCGCAAGGAGGCCGCGCCGCTCATCCGCTACCGCACGCGCGATATCTCACGCATAATCCCCGGCGAATGCCCCTGCGGCTCGCCGTTCCCGCGCCTCGACAGAATCGTCGGACGCAGCGACGACATGATAAAGGTCAAGGGCACGAACATCTACCCCGCGCAGGTCGAGGAGATACTCAAGAATATCGACGGCTTCTCAAGCGAGTACCGCATCATCCTCGAGAACAAGGACCTCCGCGACCGCATGATAGTGCAGGCCGAGATGAAGGAGGGCGCGGACCCGGAGCGCCTCGCCGAAGAGCTCGTGCGCGAGTGCAAGTCCGGCCTCGGCATCCGCGTCGTCCCCGACGTGAAGAAGCTCGGCGAGCTCCCGCGCAGCGAGAAAAAGACGCAGCGCGTCATCGACAACAGATATTAAGCGAAGCTTCGCAAAACGCGCGGCGGCGGGAAATTTTCCCCCGCCGCTTTTTCATGCGCGCGCGGCGGCGCAGCGGACTTGCCGCGCGTTCCGCAAAAGCGCGCGCGTTTTTCGCGAGCGCCGTGCGTTCGCGCCGCTCGCCGCGCTTTTGCCTCCGCGCCGTTGATTTACCGCCGCGGCGCGAAGAGCGCGCCGTTTCGCAAGTTTACCGTCCGCGCGGCGAATCCGCGCCGTTCCGTAAATTCGCCGCGCGCGCCGCCGTTCGCCGCCAGCGCGCAAAGCTCGCGCCGCGGCGCAGCGCCGACCTCCGCGCCGCAAGCCGCGGCCCCCGGCGCGAAGCTCGCCAGCGCTTCCGCGATTGACGGCGCGCCGCGCCGCCACGCATATTTTCCCAAACGCCGGCGTTCCGCCATAAAATCTCCACATCGAAGATGTATAATTGTTAAGTGTGGGAAAAGATATAGACGATACAGGGTGAGCTCGCTTCATGAAAATCACGGAAATTTCTCTGCGCAGGCCGGTAACGGTCCTCATCATCACGATCGCCACCGTCATCTTCGGCGCTTACTCGTACATGAACATGGGCGTCGAGAGGATGCCGAACGTCGAGTTCCCGATAGTCGTCGTGCGCACGACGCTCGAGGGCGCGAGCCCCGCCATCGTCGACAACGACGTGACGGACGTGCTCGAATCGCGCATCAACACAATCGAAGGAATCAAGAGCATGAGCTCGAGCAGCTACGAGGGGCGCTCCGTCATCGTCGTGGAGTTCGAGCTCGACCGCGACATAGACTTCGCGACCGCGGACGTGCGCAACAAGGTGAGCCGCGCGCTCGGCTCTCTGCCCGACGACTGCGACGAGCCTGAGATAGACAAGTTCGACCCGAGCGACCGCCCGATTATGCGCGTCGCGGTCAAGAACGACGGACGCACGGACATGAAGACGCTCTCGCGCTACGTCGACCAGGTCGTGCAGGAGCGCCTCCAGACGGTGCGCGGCGTCGGCGGCGTGCAGCTTCCCGGCTTCCGCGAGCGCGAGATGCGCGTCTGGCTCAACCCCGAGGCGCTCGAAGGCTACCGCATAACCACCAAGGAAATCAAGGACGCGATATACAACAAGCACGTCGAGCTGCCCGCGGGGCGCGTCGAGACGGGGACGAAGGAGTACGGCATACGCATCATCGGCGAGTACGCCTCCGCCGCAGAGCTCGAATACCTGCCCATCGCCGTGCGCGACGGCGCGGTGATACGGCTGCGCGACGTGGCGCGCGTCGAGGACGGCCTCGAGGACGCGCGCAGCTCGTCGATATACGAGGGCAAGCCCGCCATCATGGTCAGCATCCGCAAGCAGCGCGGAGCGAACGAAGTCGCGCTCTCGCGCCTCATGCACGAACGCATCGCGGAGCTGAACAAGACCGCGCCGGTCGGCACGACGCTCGTCGTCGTCTCCGACAACGCGCGCTTCATCATGCGCTCGATGAACGGCGTCTTCGGCGACATCGTCGCTTCGATAATCCTGACGGCGCTCATCATGTTCGTATTCCTGCGCACGATACGCGCGACGATAATCGCCTGCATAAGCATTCCAGTCTGCCTTCTCGGCAGCATGTCCGTCCTGTATTTAATGGGAATAACGATAAACAACATGTCGATGATGGGCATTTCGCTCGCCGTCGGCATGGTCGTCGACGCGACGACGGTCATAATGGAGAACATCTCGCGCCACAAGTCGATGGGCAAGAGCGCCTTCCGCGCCTCGGAGGACGGCACGAACGAGATAGCCTTCGCCGTCGTCGCGGGCGCGGCCACGACGCTCGCAGTCTTCGTCCCCGTCGCCTTCATGGGTGGAATGATGGGCCGCTACTTCAACGCCTTCGGCGTGACAGTCTCGACGACGATAGCCATATCGCTCGTCATCGCAGTCACGCTGACGCCGTTCCTCTGCTCGCGCATCATGGGGCGCTCGCATAAGCCGACGCGCCTCGAAATAGCGCTCGAACGCCCGTTCCTGCGCCTCGAGGAGCAGTACGAGCGGGCGCTCGGCTTCGCGGTGCGCCACCGCGCGCTCGTGCTTTCGTCCGGCATAGCGCTCTTCATCCTCGGCATGGTCTTCGCCGCGAACCTCGGCACGGAGTTCTTCCCGTCGGAGGACCAGGGCCGCCTGCGCGTCGAGCTCGAGCTTCCGGCGGACACCTCGCTCGAGGTGACGACCGACATAACGAAGGAAATGGTCGACCTCATCCAGCAGAACAAATACGTCGCCTACACCTACGGCGAAATAGGCAGCGGACGCGGCGAGGAGGTCTACAAATCTACGATAAACATCGAGCTCATCGACCGCGCGCTGCGCCCGCGCGCCGCAGTCATAATGCGCGGCCTGCGCGAGGAGCTCTCGCGCTACCGCGACGCGGACATCAAGATGGGCACGTGGGGCAGCTCCGACATATCGCTCGTCGTCATGGGGCCGACCAGCGAAGAGCTCGCGGCGCTCGGCGACCTGATAAAGAAGGACCTGACGGAGAACGCGCGCGGCCTCGTCGACATAACGACGGACCTCCAGATGAACAAGCCGCGCATCAACCTCGCGCTGAACCGCGGCCTTGCGGACGACCTCAACATAAGCATACGCGACCTCTCCGACGAAATGCTTACGTGGTTCGGCGGCGACGACGCGGGAACCTTCAACGACCGCGGCTACCGCTACGACATCCGCCTGCGCTCCGAGCTCAGCGGGCGCGACGACCCGGAGAAGGTCCTCAAAACGCTGATAACGACGCAGGGCGGCGACACGATACCGGCCGAGGGCGTCATAACGAGCTCTATAGGCATGGCGCCGAACGTCATAACGCGCTACAACCGCCAGCACTCGATAGAAATCGAAGCCAACGTCGACGGTATCTCGCCCGGCGAAGGAATAGAGATAATGCAGCAGGTATTCATGAAGTACGCGCCCAAGGACGGCATGTACAGCATGGTGCCGACAGGAGACTCCGAAGACATGCGCGAAAGCTTCCGCTACATGACCGTCGCGCTGATATTCGCGATAATGCTCGTCTACATGGTGATGGCGATACAGTTTGAGTCGTTCATACACCCGCTGACGGTCATGTTCTCGCTGCCGCTGATGACGGCGGGCTCGTTCGGCCTGCTCGCGCTCGGTGGGCTGCGCATCTCCGTCATGAGCTTCATGGGGATAATCCTGCTCGTCGGCGTCGTCGTCAACAACGCGATACTGCTCGTCGACGTCATAAACCAGCTGCGCGCCGCGGGCGACGACAAAATCACCGCCGTCCTCAAGGCCGGGCCGCTGCGCCTGCGCGCGATACTGATGACCACCATTTCGACGCTCATAGGCTCGCTGCCCGTCGCGCTCGCGCTTTCCGAGGGCGGCGAGACGCGCCAGCCGATGTCCGTCGCGGTCATCGGAGGGCTGACGACCTCGACGCTGCTGACGCTGCTCGTCATTCCCGTCGTCTATCTGATTTTCGACGACATTACCGACAGGGTCAAAGCTTCGATACGGCGCTTCAACGCATACAGGCGTCTGAAAAGTCATGGGAGGGGCGCGTGATGAATAAAAGAACAACGGCTTCTATGTCGTCCCGCAAATTTTCAGTGCGGGGCCTCCGTTCCGAAGTCAAGCCGCGCGGCTGCGCCGCGACGTTTCTGCTCGCGGCCTGCATAGCGGTATTCGCGGCTTCGCAGTGCTTCGCCGGTACGGCTCCGCTGAAAATAGCCGAAGCCGTCTCGATAACGCTGAAAAACAACTCCGAGCTGCGCTCGCTGCGTCAGGAGCTTATAAAGGCCGAGGCCTTCAAGCTCGCGGCGGACGGCACGCTGCTGCCCTCCGTCTCCGCTAACGGCACGGCGGGCTGGCAGCGCGAGCCGCAGACGAACGACGGCGAGCGCGACGACGACCGCAGCGCCGAGGCGACGCTCGAGCAGGTCGTCTACTCCGGCGGGCGCAACAGCGCGATACGCGCCCAGTCGCCGCAGGTGCGCACGATAGCCGAAATGGCGATAGCCGACGGCGAGAACGGCGCGGTCGGCGAGCTCTTCGCGCGCTTCTACAACGTGCTGCTCCAGAAGAAATACATCGAGGCCGAGCAGGACGCCGTGAAAACCTCCGAGCTTCACCTCCGCGAGGTCTCGCGCATGTGCGACGTAGGCCTCGCCAACCGCCTCGAGGTGATACGCGCGCAGCAGCAGCTCGCGGAAAACCGCGCGGCGCTCGCGACGGCGCGCGGAGCCTTCGAAGCCGCCGAAATTTCATTGATGAACTACATGGGCATCGAGCCCGGCGCGCGCCGCGCCGTCGAAGGCGAGCTCTACGAGCCCGCGATAAAGGGCGGACGCGCCGAGTCGCTCGCGCTCGCCGCACAGTTCCGCGCCGACCGCCGGCAGCTCGAAGAGCAGATAAAATACCAGACGAACCAGATAAAGATAGAACGCAGCGAAATGCTGCCGCAGGTGACCGCGGGCCTGTCCGCGGGATGGCTCAGCCCATACCGCCAGCGCGACGAGAGCTCCGACACGTGGCGCGCCGAGGTACGCCTCTCGATACCGATATTCGACCGCAACGTAACGCGCCGCGCCGTCATGGAGGCGAAGGCCGTGCGCGAGCAGGACAAGATAGCGCTCGAACAGAAGGAGCTCGACATCAAGTCCGAAGTCGAGACGGCGTGGACGGAGATCGAGACGAACCGCGAAAACCTCGCCGCCTCCGCGGAGGCGCTGCGCCTCGCGCGCGAATCGCTGCGCCTCGCCGAGGTCGGCTACCGCGAGGGCGTCACGCCGCAGCTCGACCTGCTCACGGCGCAGTCCGACCTCACGGCCGCGCAGCTCGAATACAACCGCGCGCAGTACAACTGCATAATAGCCGCCGTCGCGCTCAAGATGACGGAGGGAACGATAACGACATGGAACGGGGAGAGCATATAAGATGAAGATACAGAAACGCCCGCGCTTCGGCAAGGCCTTAATCATAGTCGCGCTCGTCGCCGTCACGGCGGCGACATGGGTCTACGCGCGAAGAGAGACGCTCTTCGACAAGCCCACAGACCCGTCGCTGCTCACGCCGATAGTCAGGACCGAGACGCTCAAGGCCGACCGCACGCTGTCGAGCCGCATCGTCCAGAACATGCAGGTCGACGCCGTCGAGCGCGTCGAGCTCCTGCCGCGCGTCACGGGCCGCCTCCTCGCGCTCCACGTCAAACAGGGCGACCGCGTCAAAAAGGGACAGGTCGTCGCGACGCTCGAGCACGAGCAGCAGGACGCGCTGATACTCTCGACGATAGCGCAGGCCGCCTCCGCGCGCGCCGACACGGAAAAAGCGCGCGCCGAAATGCTCAACGCGAAGACGGACCTCGACCGCTACAGCCGCCTCGTAAAAGAAGGCTTCAGCACACAGCAGCAGTACGACGCGATACAGACCGAATACACCAGCGCCGAGGCCTCCTACCGCGCCGCGCTCGCGAAGGAGCGGCAGTATGAAGCCGAGGAAAAGCGCGTGAAATCCGAAAAAAACGACTACATCATACGCGCGCCGATAGACGGAATCGTGCTCAACGACTACTCGCTGACTGCGGGCGCGATGATCTCCCCATCGTCGCCGATACTCGACATCGCCGACCCGCGCATGCTCAAGGCCACGCTGCGCGTCCCCGAGCTTAAAATATTCAGCGTCGCCGTCGGCATGCCCGTGACGCTGCGCTTCGACGCGCTGCCCGGCGAGAGCTTCGGAGGCAGCGTCACGCGCATCGACCAGTACGTAGACCCCGCGACGCGCACCAGCAGCGTCGAAATAGTACTCGACAACGAAAAGCAGGCCGGAGGACGGCTGCGCCCCGGCATGTTCGGACAGGCCGCGATAGTTGAAAAATCCTTCGCCGGCACGCTGACCGTACCCGAAGGCGCGCTCCACGCGAGCGAGACGGGCCTCTACGTCTACGTCGTCGCCGACGGCAAAGCCGCGCAGCGCGAAGTCGCGACCGGCATACAGGACGGCGGGCGCGTGCAGATACTCGGCGGCCTTGCCGAGGGCGACGAAGTCATAATCTTCGGCGGCAACAACCTGCGCGACGGAGAGGCCGTGACCGTAAGGAACTGACGCCGCGTCATGGCGGATTGGAAGCGTCAGACCTCCGAGACCTACCGCGTCGGAATACTGCTCGCCGCGGCGGGCGGCTTCCTCGACGCGTACACATTCCTCTGCCGCGGCCACGTCTTCGCCAACGCGCAGACCGGCAACATCGTCCTCTTCGGCGTCAGCCTCGCGCGCGGCGACCTCGGCGGCGCGGGCTACTACCTCATGCCGATAGCCGCCTTCTTCTGCGGCATCATGCTCGCCGAGCTCGTCAAGGAATCCATGCGCGAAAGCCGCTTCATCCACTGGCGCCAGGTAATCATCGCCGCCGAGATAGCCTCGCTCGCCGCCGTCGCCTTCGTCCCGAACGGCGACGTTCCCGACATGTGCGCCAACGTCGTCGTCTCCTTCATCTGCTCGCTCCAGGTCGAAGCCTTCCGCAAAGTCCACGGCCGCGCCTACGCGACGACGATGTGTACCGGCAACCTGCGCAGCGCGACCGAGAACCTCTACAGGTACCGCAGCACCGGCGAGCGAGAGCTGCTCCGCTCGAGCCTCGAATACTTCGGAATAATCCTCTTCTTCATAATAGGAGCCGCCGCCGGAGCGCTCGTCACCTCCGCGCTCTCGATAAAAGCCGCGCTGATCCCCGCCGCCGTGCTCGCCGCCGTATTCGTCATGATGTTCAGAGAAAAAGTTTAATAGAAAACACGACAGACCGGAGCGTAAAGTTCCGGCCTGTCGTGCGGCTCGCGCCGTTTCTGTTGGGAGAGTCGTTTATGCAAACGCTTTGTTCAAGCGGTTATTTCTTCACAGTCTCCTTATCGAAGTAGCAGCTCTTCAGAAGCTCCGCCATCTGAGCGGGCGTGATTTTGCGCGGGTTCGATCCCGTGCAGGCATCGCCGACGGCGAGCTCCGCGACGTGCGGAAGCTTCTCCATGAATTCCTTTTCGTCTATGATGCCGCCCTCGTAGTCCTTTATGCGCGACGGTATGCCGAGCTCCGCGTTCATTTCGTTGATACGGTTCACGAGAGCCGCGACGAGTTCCGCGGTCGTGTTTCCTTCAAGATGCAGGAAGCGCGCTATCTGCGCGTAGCGCTCCGCCGCCTCGGGCTCTTCGGCGTTGAAGCGGATGACCTTCGGCAGATACATAGCGTTCGCCGCTCCGTGGACGATGTGGCCGCCGCTGTAGGCCGCGCCGGTCTTATGCGCCATCGAGTGCACTATACCGAGCAGAGCGTTAGAGAAAGCCATGCCTGCAAGGCACTGTGCGTCGTGCATCTTCGCGCGCGCGTCCATATCGCCGTTGTACGACTTTACGAGGTTCTCGCTGATCATCTCTATCGCGTGCAGCGCGAGCGGATCCGTATAGTCGCAGTGCAGAGTCGAGACATAGGCCTCGACGGCGTGCGTCATCGCGTCCATTCCGGTGTGCGCCGTCAGCTTCTTGGGCATCGTCTCCGCAAGCTCCGGATCGACGATGGCGACGTCCGGCGTAATGTTGAAGTCCGCGAGCGGATACTTCACGCCTTTCGCGTTATCTGTGATGACGGAGAACGCCGTGACCTCAGTCGCGGTTCCGGAGGTCGACGGTATAGCGCAGAAGCGGGCCTTCGTGCGCAGCGTCGGGAAGCTGAACGGCACACAGAGCTGCTCGAAGGTCGTCTCCGGATATTCGTAGAAGACCCACATCGCCTTCGCCGCGTCTATCGGCGAACCGCCGCCGATTGAGACGATCCAGTCGGGCTGGAACTCGCGCATCGCAGCCGCGCCGCGCATGACCGTCTCGACTGACGGGTCGGGCTCGACGCCTTCAAAGAGACGCACCTCCATGCCGGCTTCTTTCAGATACTGTTCGACTTTATCAAGGAAGCCGAAACGTTTCATGCTTCCTCCTCCGACGACCACGAAAGCCCTCTTGCCGCGAAGCGTGCGAAGTTCCGCCAGCGCTCCCTTGCCGTGATACAAATCGCGCGGTAATGTGAATCTTGCCATTTTCTATCTCCTCCTAGGCGCGTCAATTTTTGTCCGACGCGCTCGTTATCTCGTTCACGTTTATTATTCTAGCTGGACGCCGGAATTTTAGTAGATACGGAAAATATATATCGCTATGCCATTATCGATATGGCTTTATCAAATCCGCGCCGCCTTGACAAGCCGCGCGCGCCGTCGGACAATCTAAAGCGGCATAGCTAAAGACAAATTCTTCCGACACGGAGGTGCCGCAATGCACAAGCTTGTACTTATAAGACACGGGGAAAGCTCGTGGAACAAAGAGAACCGCTTCACCGGATGGCAGGACGTCCCGCTCTCGGACAAGGGGCTCGCCGAAGCCAAAGCCGCGGGCGAGCTTCTGAAGAAAGAGGGCTACGTCTTCGACAAGGCGTACACCTCGGTGCTGCGCCGCGCGATAAAGACGCTCTGGTGCGTGCTCGAGGAAACCGACCTGATGTGGATACCGGTCGAGAAATCATGGAAGCTCAACGAGCGCCACTACGGAGCGCTCCAGGGGCTCAACAAGGCCGAGACCGCGGCGAAGTACGGCGACGCGCAGGTCAAGATCTGGCGCCGCAGCTACGCGACGCGCCCGCCGCTCCTTGAGAAGAGCGACGAACGCTGGCCCGGCAACGAGGCGCGCTACGCTTCTATAGCGGCTGACGAACTCCCGCTCGGCGAGTGCCTCGAAGACACCGTCGCGCGCGTCGTCCCCTACTGGGAAAACGTCATAGCGCCGGACATCCGCGAGGGCAAAAGAATAATAATCGCGGCGCACGGCAACAGCCTCCGCGCGCTCGTAAAGTACCTCGACGGCGTATCGGAGCAGGACATAGTCGAGCTCAACATCCCGACCGGAGTGCCGCTCGTCTACGAACTGGACGACGAGCTGAAGCCCATAAAGCACTACTACCTCGGCGACGCCGAAGCGATAGCCGCCGCGCAGGCCGCGGTCGCGAACCAGGGCAAGGCGAAACAGTAACGTAAAAACAGCGCACAAACGCAGGACGCGCCCCTCGCTCAGGCGAAGGGCGCGTTTTTTATGCGCGCGCCGCGGAGTGTAAAATTCGCCGTCGCGGGCGGGCTGTCACGAAGATTCGCCGCGGCGGAGCGCGCGCCGCGCAGGCCGCGTCGCTTTCGCCTCCGCCGCGGCGAAACTTTTTAGCTTCCAAAGTTCAGCGCCGCCGCAAAAAAATACATCCCGCGCATCAGTACCCCGCCCGTACCGATTACACAAACCGGCCTCGTTTTCGCATCAAACGCAGAGCCGGACGCGCCGTCCCGCGCCGAGGCCAGCGCGCCGAAGCCGCGGTGTTTGGATAAATTACGTATAATCTGCTAAAATTTCTTCATTCAAGTGTTGATTCCAGAAAAATATTAAAATAGAATATCCTTTGTATAACATAAGCAAAGCTGCGTGCCTATAAGCCTCGTTATAACCCCCGCGCCGTAACGACCGAACGACACAAGCAGACAAAGCGGCGGCAGCCGCTTGGACATATAAATATTCATATAGGAAGGTGTGTTTATTTGAAGCATCATCATCTGGCAGCCGCATGTTTGATATGCCTGCTCGCGCTATCCGCCGCTCCTGCGTTCGCGGAAAACCCGCTTCCGACGTTCGACAAAGAAGCCGTGCGCACTTATCCGTTCATGAGAACGGGAAGCCCCGAGATCGAAGTCGAGCGGCAGGAAGTCAAGCCATCCGAAGAATACCGCGAAGGCAACACGGGCACGGACGAAGATCCGGCCTTTTTCGTCAAATCCGTAAAGCTCACAGGCTATCCGGTGCTCGACGACAAAGGCGAGCTTAAGGCGATACTCGCGAAATACAGCGGGCGCAGCGTAAAATTCACCGAGCTGGACCCGCTCAGGAACGAAATCGCGGCCTACTGCCGCAAACGCGGCTACACGATACCGTTCGCCGTCATCCCCAAGCAGGAAGTCAAAGACGGCGTGCTCGAAGTCCGCGTCTACGTAGCCTCCTACGACGACGTGGAGATAACCGTCAACTCATCCGACATCTACGACAAGACGCTCGACCGCTACATCAGCTACCTCAAGCACGGCGACGTAATCACCGACCGCCGCCTTGAGACCGCGATGAACAACCTGAACGACCTTCCCGGCGTCCAGGCGCGCGCCATACTCCGCCCCGGCTCCGAGCCCGGCACCACGAAAATAGACATCGAAGTGCAGAAGCGCAAAGTCTGGAACAACTACATCTACGCCGACAACGGCGGCGGCTACTAATCGGGCCGTTACCGCTTCGGCTTCAACACCGAAATCAACAACCCCACGCGCACCGGCGATAAAATCATCGTCAGCGGAATGCTCACCGACGAAGACACGGACAACTACAGCGTCCGCTACGAGCTGCCCATAGGCGCGCGCGGCACCCGCCTCGGCTTCGCTTACAGCAAGACAAGCTACGAATTCACGCCGAACTCGCTCTTCGACTCCCTCGGCGAATCCGAAGGCCTCAGCGTCTACGGCCTCACGCCGCTCTACCGCAGCAAAGCCGACCGCCTCACCTTAATATACGGCTACGACCACAGAGACATCACCGACGAATACCGCTTCCGCGAAGAGGCCAACCGCCGCTACAACTTCGGCAGCGACAAAGATGCGAACGTCTGGCACATAGGCCTCAGCGGCAGCCGTTACGGAGTAAACCAGTTCCTCCAGTACAGCTTCATCTACTGGTACGGCGACATATCGACCGACGGCGGGGCGTACTACGACGGCGGCTACCACAAATTCACCGCCGACCTGCTGAAAATATGGTACTGGGGTAAATTCAACGCGCGCGTCAGAGCCAGAGGACAGCTCGCGAGCCGCGCCCTCGACGGCAGCGAACAGTTCTTCCTCGGCGGCATCAACGGCGTCCGCGCCTACGCCAACGGCGACGGCTACGGCGACTCCGCCTACACCGCCACCGGCGAACTGCGCTACACGCTCGGCATACCGGGCCTCGAGCTCGCCGCCTTCGTAGACGTCGGCGCGGCGAAAAACCTCCTTACCGACGAAATAGACCACCTCGCCGGATGGGGCCTCGGCCTGCGCTACTCAAAGCAGAACGACTGGTACGCGCAGTTCGACTTCGCGAGAAAAATCAACGGCCTGCCCGACCGCGACGGCGGCGACGACGACTACCGCCTCTGGTTCCAGGTCTACAAAATGTTCTAATGAATCGGAAGAAAGGAGCAATCCATAACCAATGATACACCAACGCAAAATCCTAAAGGCGATAGCATACGCGATACTGCTGTGCTTCACCTCGCTGACAGGCGCGCAGCCTCTGTACGCCGTGCCGGCGAACACACAGCTGCCGGAAGGCTTCAATAACGTTGCCGGAAGCGTCGACAATCCGGTCGTCAACGGCGACGTCATGAACATCCACCAGAACAGCGGGACCGCCGTCAACAAATGGAACGACTTCTCGATAGGCGCGGACGCCACCGTAAACTTTACGGGGACGGTAGACGGCTTCAACTCCTTCAACTACGTTAAGGACGGCCCCATCTCCGAGATATACGGACAGCTCAACGCGATAGGCGGCAAAATCTTCATAGCCAACCCCGCGGGCGTCCAGATAGGAAACTCCGCGCAGATCAACGTCGGGAGCCTGTACGTGACGAACAAGGACGTAGGGGAAGCGCTTTCCGGCCTCAATCAAGACTCTACAACCGAACAGATAGCCCACGCAATCAACGGTCCATCCGTCGCGGCGACCAACGCCGAGCTCATGAGCCTCGGCGCGATAGTCAACGCGAAAAACGTCACCTTCGACGGCAACAGAATAGTCCTCGACACCGACCGCATATTCACGGAGCAGAACGGCGAGCAGACAAAAGTGGACGACACGGCCCTCGCCGATATACTCACCGTAAAGACGACGGACGCGGACAAGGTCGTACTCGGCTACGCGACGGATGACTTCAGCGACACACAGGAGTTTAGAATCACGGCGGACGGCAAGCCGGAAGATGTCACGCGCTACATGTGGGTCGAGACTCTCGAACAGCTCCGCAGTATGGGAGATAACCTCAACGGCCGGTACGCGCTCCGCAACTCAATAGACGCGAACTCGACGCTCGGTGAACACTTCGCCCCAATTGGCAGCGAAGGAGAAAACAAAGAGTTCACAGGCCGCTTCGACGGCCTCGGCCACACGATATTCGGCCTTACCGTCGACACGACGCAGAGCAACGGCGCCTCCGACAGTGCGGGGCTCTTCGGCCGGACGAAAGACGCGCATATCAGGAACTTCACGCTCAACGGCGGCTCAGTAACTGGCGGCTCCGATACAGGCTCCGCGGTCGGCCACGCCGAGGGCGGATTCATTGAAAACATAACGAACACGTTCAAAGTAAGCGGCGTCACAAACACGGGCGGCTTAGTAGGCTACGCGGACAACGTCACGATGTCGGGCCTCGTCAACACTGGCGAGGTCGCAGGCAGCGCCGGCGGACGACAGAACACGGAAAGCGACACTGGCGGCATCGTCGGACGCATGAAGGGCGGCTCGATCGGCGGCGAGACATACAACCTCGGCAACGTAAGCGGCAACTACGACGTCGGAGGCATCGCGGGGCACGTTACGGGCGGCGCGAAGATAGGCAACGAAGCGACGGAAGAAGCCAAAGCATCTGAAGAAACCCCGGAGCCTTTCGTGATATACAACAGCCTCGGCGTGACGGGGCAATACAACGTAGGCGGCATCGTCGGGAATATGGAGGGCGGGTCGTCGGTAAAGAACGCCGCTAACTACGGTAAGGTGAAGGCGGAAGGATACACAAAAGACAAATATCAATATCACACGGCAGATGACGGAACCCCTAAAAAAGATGAAAATGGAAATTCAGTACAAGACCCGCTTGACGGAGCAACATATGACGAGGCAACTGGCATCGCAACGATAGAAGTCAAAGTAGCAAACGCGGGTGGCATCGTCGGGAACGCCTCCAGCAGCTCGATAACCGGCGTAATTAACGAAGGAGACGTAACGTCGGCAAAAAGCGAACTCGTCGATGGAACAGAATATTACACCGCGGGCAACGTCGGCGGTGTCGCAGGACGTGCGAAAAATACGCACATAACTGACGCAGAGAACAAAGGCACGACGATAACTGGCGCGCACAACGTCGGCGGCATCGCTGGATACTTCGGTGGGAACGGCGAAATCAACGGAGGGCTCAACAACGGCGGCAATATCACTGCGACAGGCGCGCGTAAATATGACGACACTGGCTTTGCTCGCGAACGTGTTCGCGCTTTATGGGAGTACGGCAATGAAATTTTCAACATAGGCAACATCGGCGGCATTGCGGGATACGTTTACGGCGACAGCGCGAAAGTGAAAAACTCCGGCAACCAGGGGATAGTCCATTCCGAGTACGTCAAAGACAGGACAAAGCCGAGCGACGTTCAGACAACGGCAAAAGCCGCGAACGTCGGCGGCGTCGTCGGCAAGCTCGACACAGCGAAGATAAGCGACGATGACAAAAACGCGATTCGCAGCGGCAATTATGACAGCGCAAGCGTCAGCGATTCGTACAACGCAGGCGCAGTCGAGGGCTACACTGGAGTCGGCGGCATCGTCGGCGACACTACGGAGCAGACGGACGCTTCAGCTTTCATATACAACGTCGACAACACGGGAACGATAGGCGACGACGAATTTTTCTTCTACGGACGCCACGTCGGCGGAATCGTAGGTCGTCTCTCCGGCGAGGTCGAGAAGGCCAGCAACATGGGCGACATCTACAACGGCTACGGCACCGTCGGCGGAATCGCGGGCTGGTGGTACAAAGGAAGTATAAAAAACGCCTTCAACACCGGCAATATAACGGTAGTCAATAACGACCAGGAGAACGCCATCAGCCAGGTCGGCGGCATCGTCGGCGCATACGGTGGCGGCGATGGCGTCAAATCAGAGCTGTCGCTTGCCTACAACCTCGGGACGATAAGGAGCTTCTCTCCGTACAAGTTCAAAATCAATGAACAAGGCGTTGCCACAAACGAACAGGTCCGGAACACGATAGGCGGCATAATCGGCAGAGTTCAGAATACTGGACTGACGATAGACGACGTCTATACGACGAACAACCTCTATGCCGCGACGGCAAACAACGTCAACAAATACAGCTCTAATAGTAATGGCCTCGGCGCGATAGTCGGTGAAGGCGGAGATAAAGCGACGATTACCGACGCCTATTATGTTAAGCTGCACGATGATAACAACTTTAAAGATTTAAGCAATACGGCTGGCATAACGGCGACGATATCTCAAGAGAACAGTGACGCAACTGGCAGCTACGACACCAACGACACAAACAAAGGCAACGGATTCGTCTTCGACAACGAAAATTTCCAAAGCGGCTGGCGCATCTACACCGGTGAAGACGGAAGGCTCGGCACCACGCCGATACTCAACGCCTTCCTGCCCTCGGCTCAGAAGCATCTCGACAGTCTTAGCGATACGCAGTTAGAGGAACATGGCATAGCCCAAGGCGGCATACAGTACGGCACTGCGGTAGACCCGATGTTCACCTTCATCAAGGCTAACGGAGACGGAATGGTGAAGCTCAACTGGGAAAATCTCGGCGGCACAGGCGCGTCGAACTTCGCCGTATTTGATGGCAGCCTGACCATCGACAAATGCGCGCTCGGAGACGGCTACTACAGGGGCATAATATACGCGGATAGAGATCTTATTCTGAAAGGCACGCAGGGCGGAGCGTTCCGGCTGAGCAGCGACTCTGAGCTCTACGGCGCAAACGTGACGATAGATACCAGCGGCGAAACGGCGCTCTACGGCAAAATCACATCGACAAACGGCAATATAAACATAACGGGCAACGACGTTGAGGTCACGGGAGAGCTTATCGCGACGGCGACGGGCAAGGAAACGAAGATAAACAGCATCAACAGAGACCACGCCGATACGCTTGACACGACAAACATCGACGACCCGAACAGCGCGGTCCAGTCCGTCTCAGAAGCCCACGCCATCAGCGAAACATCTGAAACCAGCGGGAGCATCTCGGTCACTGGCAAAAAATCCGCCGAAATCCTATACGGACACCTCGGCACGGGACACGTCAGCACGGCGGGTAATTTCACCGTCAAGAGCGGCGAAGAGCAAGACGGCGCGCTGAAGGGCGGAAGCGTCTACGTCGACGCGGACCTCCTCGGCGTGACTGGCGGCGTGGAGCTCGAGGCCGGAGGCGAAGTCCTGCTCGACCTCCGAACACCGCGAAAGCAAACGCCGCGGAGGACGACCCGCACGGGAGCGCTGCTCTGCATAGGTTTATAGGGAATTACAAAAAAGACGGCGGCAAGTCGATAACGCTCGACAGCGCCGCCGACGACGCGATCGTCGCGATAGACGTATGGGACGGCACGGAATTCGACCTTAACATGTACGACACAGACGACGAAACTTTCGGCAAAGCACTGCTCGCGATGAACAACGATATCGCCGGTAAGACGTACCTGTGGATAGATGGTATCGAACAGCTCTCTCGAATTTCAACAGCTAATAAGGAAATTCTCGGCTTCCACCTCGCGCTCAAAGACGACATCGACGCGACAGGATACGAAAATTATGAGGCGATAGACGGCTTCAAGGGCGCGTTCGACGGTCGCGGATTCCGTATCGTCAACCTCCAGGTCGGGGACGAAAGCACCCCCAGCCTAAACGCCGGCGTATTCAGCGAGCTTAAGGAAGACGGAGAGGTCAGAGACCTTTCGATAGTCGCATCGAAATTCTACGGCACGAACAGCGCGGGAGCCGTCTCCGGAATCAACAACGGAAGCATAAAGCGCGTGACGACGCTAGGCAACCACGTCGAGGCAACGGGAAGCGACACCAGCACCGAGCTGTCTGACGGTAACGGAAGCACAGTCCGTGTCGGCGCGGCAGGCGGCATAGCTGGCGTAAACCACGGCTACATACAGGGTACCACGGCCTCCGACTCCGTTATAGCAGGAGGCGACGGCACGAACAGCGACGCGTACGCCGCGGCTGGCGGCATCGTCAGAATCAACACCGAGAAAGGCATAATAGGCGACGCGGATATAAAAGGCTCGCGCGACGCCGCGGACAGCGCCGTCACCGCGAACAGTGTAAATACCTATGCGCTCGGCGGAATCGTAGGCGTGAACCTCGCAGGCGGAAACGTGACGCTGGTCGACAGCCTCGGCGTGACAAGCGGCAAGTACGGTAATATGGACTACGCCGACGCAAACGTCGGAGGCATCGCGGGGGTAAACAGCGGCACGATGTTCAGCCTTTACAACGAAAGCATAGTAAACGGCACGCACTACGTCGGCGGCATCGCTGGGCGCAACACTAAGGGCGGCACGATAACCGCCGCCATCAATACGACGGACGTCGCCGCCGGAGGAAGCTACGCGGGCGGCATCGCCGGAAGCAACGGCGGCACGATAGAGAGCGGCCGCAACACGGGCGAGATAGACGCGGTAAATGGCACACACGTCGGCGGCATAGCGGGGACGAACTCCGGGACGATAACGAGCGACAACAACCTTGTCAACGAGGGTACGGTCTCCGGCAATCAGTTCGTCGGCGGCATTGCCGGCGTCAACAGAGGCACCATCGAGAACGTCAAGAGCGACACGCTCGTATTGGACGCTGACGGCAATAATCCTACGTACTTCGGCGGCATCGCGGGGCAGAATAACGGAACGATAACCGACGCCACCAACGACAGCAGCGTAGAAGCCGACGGAGCGGAGTATGTAGGCGGCATCGTCGGGGAGAATACCACTATTGGCAAACTGATAGGCGAATTCGTCAATAACGGCTCCGTCCTGGGCAGAAGCAGTGTCGGCGGCCTCGTAGGCAAAAACAGCAATGAGAATTTGCTTGTCGGTAATACGGACGAAAACGGCGAAATCCCCCGTCTGCAAGTCACCAACAACGGCACAGTCGAGGCGACGGACGGAACCGCAGCCGGCATAGTCTATGAACACGACGGAAATATAATGCACGCCGACCTCATCAACACAGGCGAGGTCAAAGGCAATACCGGCGGCACGGCTGGTGGCGGCGCAGAGCACGGCAGCGGCGGCCTCTTCGGTATCGTCAAAGAGGGCTCGATAATCAGCGACGCCGCGCTTATCAACAGAGGGACCGTAACAGTCACAGAAGGCGACACGTCCTCGACCGGCGGCGTCATCGGCATCAACCACGGCAAAATCACAAACTCCACGCTGATTAACGAAACAGCTGGCGGCGAAGGCGGAGTCGTAGAAGAGGCGAAAACACCGGCGGCCTCATAGGAAAGAACACCGGCGACATCACCTACTCTTCGCTCATCAACAGAGTCGGAGCCGAAGTCAGCGGCACGGAAAACGTCGGCGGCCTCATAGGCTACAACATAGGCAAGATAGAGGGCGGACGCAAAGAAACCGAAAATGGCAAATACTACGCCTACCAAATCTACAACAACGGCGAGGTCAACGGCACGAACAACGTAGGCGGACTTATCGGCCATAACGCCGATGGCGGCGCGCTCTACGCAGGCTACAACACCGGGACGGTGAACGGGGACGATAGTGTGGGCGGCATCGCGGGACGGAACGACGGAAGTGTCAGCAGCGTCTTCAACACGATAATGACCGGGCTGAATGAAGACGGGACGACAAAATATGGAGCTGTCACCGGCAAAACCAACGTCGGCGGCATCGTCGGAAGCAACACCGGCAAGCTGACGAACGCATACAACACGACGGCCGTCGAAAGCGGTGGAACCAAGGGCAATATCGCAGGCTCGAACAGCGGCGAGGTCGAAAACGTCTACGCGACGAACAACGATAAGAATGGCATGTTGATAGGCACAGGCAACAGCACAGTCACAAATGGCTACAACTACGATGAAACGAAGAAAGACAGCGCCAGCTATGAGGGCTTCTTCGAGGACGGGAATGATGTATGGAGAATCTACGAGGGTTATAGCACGCCGCTGCTCAGAGTATTCCTAACCGATGCTAAGTATAAAGGGAGCACCAACCAGTTCACCTACAACGCCACTATGCAAGGAATTAAAGACCTTCAGAATGTTACAGCGGCAGACGGTCTGAACGGTTCGCAAATATCCAGTATCGCTGAAGTTCTGTTGACGGCTCTGGAACAGAAAAACGCAGGCACAGACTATCTCGCGTTCTCGTCAACGCAGATAGCAGCTAACAACAGCGAAGAAGGTTTCAACCCGAACAACCTCGGCTACGACATCGACGCGACCTATACAATCAAACAGGCGCCGCTCAAAATCACGCTGAAGGACATCTATCGAGTCTACGGCGACGAGACGATGTTCGCAGACGAAGATAGGACGCAAGAAATAAACTATTCCGACGCTTTCTTCTACGAAGGAGACGGCATAAGGCTCAACAGAGACATGCTGAAAGAGCTGGGAGATGGTAATGTTTATATCGAAGATGAAAGCGTAACGGACAAAGCAGTGGAGGGCGTCAGCGGAGAGAAAAAGACCAACGACGCCGGTGACTATCTATGGAGCGTTATCGTGAAGCTTGCAGACGGCATAAAAAAGAATTACACGTTCGGTGCAGGCGAAGACGACGACAGCATCACCGTTAAAGGCGATGGCCTATCGCACGTAGCCAAAGCCGACCTCGAAGTGACGCTCAGCGACATCGAACGCATCTACGGTAATGCTTCTATAACACAGGGGACGTATGCGGTAGAAAGCGACACACTCACCAACGGCGACAGCGGACTGAAGATAACAGACGGTGTCGTTATAACAGATAATGGACTGTTATCCAGCGAAATGACAAAAGATGCTAACAACAATACCGAGCCTTACTACACCTGGTATGTCGAGAATACGCTCAACTCTTTCGACGGCGTCAAAAACCTTAGCAATAACTATAATTTAACGCTAGTCAATCCCGGGAAATCCATCGTCATGAAACGTGCCCTTTATATCGACGACATACTAGGGACGATACAGTACGGGAGCACCGGCGACTTCAATCTGGAGAATGGAGTCGGATTTAAAGGGATAGACGAAGAGAACATGACCGGCCTCTTGGAAGGAGATTCCGTGTCAATCACAGTCGACGATATCGTTGCTCGGGAGGACGGCGAATACGAGCTCAACCGCACAAATGGCGGGAATAGAGCGACAGCCGACGTGAAATGGACGAACGGTGAAATCGACGTCTACAAGGACAGCCTTAAGGCATTAGTGATGCTCAGTGGTGACGACAAGAAGAATTACGATCTTGCCGATGCCAATGAAAACGGTCAGGTGACAGTTAATGGAGATATTAAGGTCACTCCCCAAGAACTGTATGTGACGCTTGATAAGGTAGTACGCGACTATGGTAATAAGGACATAAAAGAAGGCGGCTACACCGTGACCGACAGCTTTATACAAAGCCTCGTTAATGGAGACGCCTTCTCGAAAGAAGATATCGTTCTCAGCGGTATATTCGACGGCGCGCTGACTGGCGAAGAGCATGGCAGGGTCACATACGATGTCAAAGAGGATAATTATAAATGGTACGCTACAGGCATCGACAAAGAACATACGTCTGAAAGATTGTACAGTAACTATAAAATCCTCATAGGCGAAGATGTAACGGGCGAGTCCGTGCTTGACAAAGCCGTACTGACTCTGACGCCGAACGACGCTACGACCACTTACGGCACAGCCTTTGACGAAAATTCGTACAGCTATACTCTGAGCGGCGTCACGAACGATGACGAAGAAAATGCTCTCCGGACGGCGATAGGTGTCTTAGAATATGGCAACGACGCAGCTTTCTATGGAGAAGGGGGAAAATATACGGCTGACGCCGCCACGCATAATAACGCCGTCTATATTAAGAACCTTAACGAGAAGACGCTGACAAACTACAACGTAGTAGGCGACAAAGGCGCGGCGATAATAACCAAGGCCACGCTGGATGTAGCTTTGAACCCGGTCGAACGCACCTACGGCGACACGACACTGACACACGGTGATTATTCAATCAATACGGACTGGCTGGATAAACTAGTCAACGGAGACGAGCTTATGTATACCGGAGATGAAATCAGCATATCCGGCATTATTTCCGACAAAGCCGTCATTGATGAATACACGACGAATGACGCGGGAGGACATTCGTGGTCCGCAAAGGTAAACACTTCCGCGCTCGCGCAGAACTACAACATCAATAAGATCGCCATCGGAAGCTCGATAGTCAACAAGGCGAAGCTCACCGTCAATGCCGGCCACGCCGAGACCACCTACGGTACGCCGTTTGACAAAAACAAGTACTACTATGACCTTGTAGGTGTTACAAACGGTGACTCAGAGTCTGAAATCAAAGCGCAGATCGGTAATGTTGCCTACGACAACACCGCTGCGATAGAGGACGGCGGAGACAGAGTTACGGACAATGCAGGAGTGAACGGCGTCCTGTCGATATTGACGGACCTCTTCGGCATAGAGCTAGGCAACTACGAGATCGAAAAGGTTAATGATGGTACGGCGACCGTCGAGAAGGCAGACCTTTTCATCACGGCACATGACAAGCATACGCACGTAGGCCGCGAGCCCGAGTACACGGGAACGACGTTAGACGAGCTGGAATTGGTCAACGGCGACACGCTGGCGAACTTCAGCCACACCTTCGGCATTGAGGAAGCTTCAATGCTGGACGAGGTCGGACATTACGCGGGGACGATAGCCGCTGTCGTCGACGGCCAGTACTACTACGACGGCACGCACGACTGGAGCGCGCACCACGATGTCTTCGCGAACTACAAAGTGAACGTCGAAGCGGGTAATTTAACAGTCGTCAGGCCGATGCCGACTGTCCCGCACTATAACTACGGCTGGCTTTACAACGACGCGCCGTATGGGCGCAAATGGAATTTCCGCGAGCGCAAGGCGGAGATATACTTCCAGGACGGCGGCATGGCATACGACAAAAACATGTAAACTGTCCTAAGCTAATATAATTAGTTTCTTGGCGCTGGCACACCCCGGCGTCAAGAAATTTTATCTCGTCACACACAGTAACGTCAGAAAACTGAGTCCCGCGCCATTTCATGAAAATCTGAAGTCGCGCCGCATTCGGCGCGTGAGCCGAAACGCTTATGTTGCATAAAAGCTCGCGACATTGCCATCCAGCCTGAAGGTGGGATGGCCGAGAGAGGTCCGCCGCGCAGTACCGGCGGCCTCTCTCTTTTGCTGCTCTGGATTACAGAAATCTCCGCGGCGCACTATATAAAGATGTCAAAACGTCTGTCCCTTTTTCGTTTACCTGCGCTGTCCAGCGCGCCTATCCGCTGCGCTCCGCACGTTGCGCGAGCGCAGCGCGCGATAGATAATATGCCCATATTGTGCGAAGGGGGCGCATGCGGTGGGGCGCGGGACGAAGCTTTATAATCTGATACTTCCGCTGTGGCTGCTGTGGATTTTTCCGCAGACGTGGCTCGTCGTGCTTCCGGCGAATTTTATCGTCGACCTGCTCGTTTCGGCGCTCGCGCTGCGCTTCGCGGGCGCGCGCGGAATCGCGGGAGTTTTGAAATTTTCGATTCTTCGCACGTGGCTCTGCGGCTTCGCCGCGGACGCGGCGGGGACGGCGCTGATGGCCGCGCCGCTGTTCGCCGAACCGCTTCTGCCCGAGGCCGCGCGGCCTCGGTGGTCCGACATGCTTTCCTATCCGCTGACGATGAACCCGTTTGAAAGCCCCGCAGCGCTGCTGTGGACGCTCGGCTGCGTCGCGCTCTCGGCTTTCGTCATTTACGGGCTGAATTATAAATTTTGCTTCCGGCGCGCGGAGCTGACGGACGCCCGGCGCCGCCGCGTCTCGCTCGCGCTCGCGCTTTTCACCGCGCCGTGGCTCTTCCTGCTGCCGGCGAAGTGGCTTTACTGATTCCCCGCCCGTTTGTCCGCGCGCCGTTTTTATGCAAAAATAAAGCCGGCTTTATTTTTGCATAAAAGCTATGATGTATGATGCCGTTATGTGTTATACTTTCGGTGAAGAAGTTGTTAATCGAGCCCGTGGTGATACGCCTAGGGAAAGAAGCCGCCCGTTGCGACCGGGCGGCTTTTTCGTTTTCCCCCGCCCTCTCCTTCCTGTGAAATTCATAACGATCAGCAGTTTTCTGCTAAAATATTGGAGGGTATTATTTTTCAGCAAGCGGAGGGAAACGGTTTGACAGAAGTTGTAATCTGCGTCGGAAGTTCCTGCCATATAAAGGGCGCGCGCCGCGTCGTCGAGGGCTTGACGAAGCTCGTCAAGGAGAGCGGAATGTCGGAGCTGGTCAAGCTCTCCGGCTCGTTCTGTATGGGACGGTGCGAGGAGCACGGCGTTTCCGTAAAGGTGGACGGAGAGATTCATTTCGTCGACCCGGACCATGTTGAGGAATTTTTCAGAGATGTGATCATGGGGAGCTGGAAATGAAGTATATCAACGTTGCGGAAGCCAACTGTAAGAACTGCCACAGATGTCTTAAGGTTTGTCCGGTCAAGTCTATCAAGTTCAGCGACAATAAGGTCGAGGTTATGGAGGATGAGTGCATTCTCTGCGGGCGCTGCATACGCAACTGTCCGCAGCACGCGAAGTCGCTCGTCCACGACATCGCCGGGATAAAGCAGACGGTGCGGAACAGCGCGCGGAAGAAGATAGCCGCGCTCGCGCCGTCGTACCTCACGTCGTTCGGCACGGAGAACCGCTATAAGCTCGCCGGCGCGCTTCAGAGCCTCGGCTTTTACGCCGTCGAGGAAACCGCGGTAGGCGCGCACGCGGTGACGAAGGAGTATGCGCGGATACTCGAGAGCGACACTATGGACAATATGATCACGACTTGCTGCCCGTCCATCGTCTTTCTCGTGCAGAAGCATTTTCCGAAGCTGACGCAGTATCTGGCCCCCGTGCTTTCGCCGATGGAGGCGCACGGCGCTTTCCTGCGGAAGAAGTACGGCGACGACGCTTTCATAGTTTTCTTCGCGCCATGTATTTCTAAGATCGAAGAGGCGCGTATTTCGGAGAAGCGCTATATCGACGGCGTAGTTACGTTCAAGCAGCTCGCCGAGTGGTTCGCCGAGGACGGCGTGAATTTGTCCGAGGCGCAGGAAGGCTATTTCGGCAACGACCCGAGCGCCTCGGCCATTTACCCGGTCTTCGAGGGCATCGTGAAAGACGTGAAGGCGAATCTGCCAGAAGACTCGCATGTTTTCAAAAAGTACGCGTTTATGAGCAAGCAGGGCGCGAAGGACGTTTTCGAGCTTTTCACGGAGATGAACGAAGGCCGCCTGCACAACTGCTTCATAGAGACGAGCGCCTGCTACGGCAGCTGCATCAACGGCCCGGAGAAGCTCGACGAGGGCTACTACCCCGTCAGCAACAGCATGACCGTGATGCGCTATCTGCGCGAGGAGAAAAATATACGCGAGGCCGACCTCTCCGACATCGACCTAAGCCGCGAGATACGCCCCGCGCCGCCCAAGCGCGACATCCCGGACGAGAAGACCATACGCGCGATACTGGCGCAGATAGGCAAGACGAAACCGGAGCATGAGATCAACTGCGGAAGCTGCGGCTACCGCACCTGCCGCGACAAGGCGATAGCGGTCTATCAGGGCAAGGCGGAGCTGCACATGTGCCTGCCGTACATGACGCAGATATCCGAGACGCTCGCGAACGTCACGCTCTCCGTCAGCCCCGACTATATCATCGCGGTGGACCGCGACCTGCACGTCAAGGAGTGCAACCTCGCGGCGCAGCATCTGCTGAAGGTGACGCGCAGCGAGATTACGGGGCGGCGCATCGAGGACTTCCTCGACCCCGTGGACTTCGCGCTCGCCGTCGCCGAGGAGCGCAACATACCGCTGCATAAGGTCAGCTACGAGGACCGCGGCATTATAGTCAACCAGACGGTCGTCTACATTCCCGAGCAGGGGCTCGCGATAGCCTTCCTCCACGACATAACGAAGCAGGAGGCGGAGGCCGAGTCGCTGAACAAGCTCAAAATGGAGACGATGGAGATGGCGCAGAACGTCATCGACAAGCAGATGACCGTCGCGCAGGAGATAGCGAGCCTCCTCGGCGAGACGACCGCCGAGACGAAGGTGACGCTGACGAAGCTCAAGGATCTGATCGTATATGACGGCAATGACGACTGAGAGCCTCTGCATAGACGCCTGCTATAACAGCCTGATAAAAAAGAACGAGGAGCTCTGCGGCGACCGCGTCGAGGTGATAAACACGCCCGAGAGCACGCTGCTCGTCCTCTCCGACGGCCTCGGCAGCGGCGTCAAGGCGAACATACTTTCGACGCTCACGTCGAAGATAATCTCGACGATGATAAGCCGCGGCGCTTCAATCGAGGACACCGTGGACACGATTGCCCACACACTGCCCGTCTGCAAGCTGCGCGGCATAGCCTACTCGACCTTCATGATTCTGCACATCTGCAAGGACGGCAAGGGCTACATAGTCGAGTACGACAACCCGCCCTGCATGCTGATACGCGACGGGCGGCACATCCCGTTCGACTACGAGGAAAAGACCATCGAAGGCAAGCTCGTGCGCGAAAGCCGCTTCACGGCGAAGCCGGGCGACTACTTCGTAATAGTCAGCGACGGCGTGACGCAGGCCGGCATGGGAGAGACGCTCGCCTTCGGCTGGGGCTGCGACGAGGTCGCGGAATTCCTCTGCGGCCCGTGCGGCGAGAAGCTCTCCGCTCCGCGCGTAATCGAGCGCGTGCTCGGCGTCGCGAAGGACCTGTACCTCGGCAAGCCCGGCGACGACACGACCGTATCGATAGCGCACATCATGACGCCGCAGACGGTCAGCCTATTCTCCGGCCCGCCGAAGAACCCAGAGGACGACTCGCGCCTCGTGCGCGAATACATGGAGACCCCCGGGCTGCACGTCGTCAGCGGCGGCACCAGCTCCGAAATCCTCTCGCGCGAGCTCAAGCGCCCGCTGCGCGTCAACATCGACTACACCGACGCGGACATACCGCCGACGGCTACGATAGACGGCATCGACCTCGTCACCGAAGGCGTCCTGACGCTGAAGCGCGTCATAGAGCTCGTCGAGGAATACCGCACGCGCCCCGCCGTGCCCGAAATGACGGCGGAGCTCGACAGCGAGCACGGCGCGGCGAAGCTCGCGAAAATGCTCATCGAGCAATGCACGGACCTGAAGCTATTCATCGGCAAGGCCGTCAACACGGCGCACCAGAACGCGGACTTCCCCACCGAGCTGCGCGTCAAGTTCCGCCTACTCGACGACCTCGCCGAGTCGATGGAAAAGCTCGGACGCCGCGTCGAAAAGAGATATTACTAGGCAAAGCATAAAACAAACGCGAACCGCCGCCGCTTCCGCAGCAAGCAGAAACGGCGGCGGTTTTTCATAAATGAACAAAACCACACAAAAAACGCGCCGCGCGGTAAAATCAAAGCGTCGCTCAAAAACCCGCGAGGTGGTCTCTTTGTCCGAACTATATAAATTCCTGTCGAAATACACAGCGCGCCGCGCGCCCGCCGCGATAACGGGCGGCGGCGGGAAAACCTCGCTGCTCTATGGCCTCGGCGCGGAGCTTGAAAAACAAGGCCGCGTCCTGCTCACGACGACGACGAAAATTTTCCGTCCGACGCCGGAGGAATGCCGAGACATCTTCATCGGCCCAGCGCGGCTCTGCGGCGAATTTCTGAGCGCGATGCCGGAGCGCGCGAAGCTCGCGGCAACCTCCGGCGAAAGCGGCGGCAAGCTGATAGGCTACGCGCCGGCCGAAATCGACGCGCTCGCCGCGCACGGAGCCGCGGACTTCGTAATCGTGGAATGCGACGGCTCGCGCGGACGCTCGCTCAAATTTTACGAGGCATGGGAGCCGCCCATGCCGGAAACAAGCGCCGCCGTCTTCGCCGTGCTCGGAGCGGACGCTTTCGGCTGCGCGCCCTCGGAGGACAGCATATTCCGCGCCGCGCAGTTCTGCTCCCTTCACGGCGCGAGCGCGGACGCGCCGTTAAACACGGAGACGGTACTCAAATATCTGCTCCATTCGGAAGGGCCGCTGAAAAACGCGCCGCGCGCGGCGAAGAAGATACTCGTGATAAACAAATGGGAGACGCTCGACGAAGCGCGCGCCGCGGAGGCGGAGGCGCTTTTTCCCGCGCTGCTTGAAAAATACGACGCCGTCTGCGCCGCATCGGCGCGGAGCGGCGAGCTGTATAAAGCGAAGGAGAGACGCTGATGGACGTGATTCTGCTCGGAGCCGGCCTGTCGAAGCGCATGGGCCGCCAGAAGCTGCTGCTGCCGTTCGGCGGCAAAACGGTCATAGAAACGGTGATAGACAACCTGCGGGGCGCGGGCTTCGAAAGAATATGCGCCGTCCTATCGCGCGAGGTCGCGGAGGCGCTTCCGCAGCTGCCGCGCGGCGTCGAGGCGCGGGTCAACGAAGCGCCCGAGCGCGGGCAGTCGAGCTCGCTCGCCATCGGCCTTGAAATGCTCGGCGAAGGGCGCGACTTCTGCATAATGCTCGCCGACCTTCCGCTCGCGACGCCAGAGGCGATAGCCGCGCTCGCGCGCCGCTTCGACGAGCTGCCGCCCGAAAAAACGCTGCTCGCTCCGTGCCGCGACGGCGTATTCGGCCACCCGATGTTCTACCGCGCCGTCTGGCGCGAGCGCTTCCGCAGCGCGCAGGGCGACGCCGGCGGCCGCAAAATCGTCGCGCTCTACGAATCCGAAATAGAACGCGCCGCCGCCCCCGACTGCCACTTCAAAGACATGGACACGCCCGAAGACTACGCGGAAAGAGTAAAACAAATGGAGGCCTGCGCAAAAGAGGCGCGCGGGATGTAGCGCCGCGGGCGCGTGCTAGGGAGGCGGCGAGGCGTCGGCTATTACTGCACATGTAGTTGTTTGACCTTACACATCATGCGAAGGCCGCGGCACTGCATTACGTCGATGTCCAGATGGACAAAACAGTTTCAACTCACGCGTCCCGCGAAGGGCGCGACCATTGAAGGCCCGGCCATGATAGCGCGTAAATGGGTTTCAACTCACGCGTCCCGTAAAGGGCGCGACGGTATATCAAGAATCCACAGATATGATAACACGCAGCGATCGTGTTTGCGCGAAGGTTTGCGGCGGCGTTGGTTTAATGGGCTTATAGCCACTTAACTAAAAAACAAAACAAATTATGTCATTCCCGCAATCTTCTGGCGGGAATCTCCGTGGTAAACGCTAGAGGCAGCAAAGCAACGTATGCACTCCGTTTCTGTCTTTAACGATTAGGGCGGAGGCTCCCGTGTAGGAGCACCACGGGACAGGCTCTGGAGAGTCCGCCCCGCTTCATCGGGCGCAGAAGATTTCCATGGCGACATAATTTTTGTTATAAAGTTAAATTAGTATATGCGGCGCGGCGTGCGGACGTTTCGGGATTTTTATGTGAGCTTTGGGTCGGCTCGTCCGTTTTGCATAAACATCGAAGGCCTGTGCGCAGACAAGCCTTCGATAACGCCTACGTAGGAATAGCGTCAATCTCTTTAATTTTTGCGCCGCGGCGGACTTCGTCGATTGCGGCGGTTTTTTCTGCCTATGCGGCGCGTTCTGCCGCGGCACCGGCGCGCGGGCGCTTCGCCTAGCTTCCCGCCTTTTCCACGAGCGTGCGGAATATGTCCATCTGCACGGCGTCGTCCTCGGCGAGGCATTCGGGGTGCCACTGCACGCCGACGGCCCATTTGTATGCGGGCGCGCTGACGGCTTCGATTATTCCTCCGTCCGCGACGGCGGCGGCCTGCAGGTGCTTTGAGAGGCGGCCTATCGCCTGGTGGTGCATCGAGTTGACGGGCATCGTTTCGCCGGAGTGGTTCGGGAAGAGCCACGGCGAGAGGATTTTCACCTCGTGGACGTAGCCGCGCATAACGTCGGAGCGGCTGTGCAGCGTCCATTTTTCGTCGACGGAGGGTAGGTCCTGCGTCAGCGTGCCGCCGAGCACGACGTTCAGCAGCTGGCAGCCGCGGCATATTCCGAGCAGCGGCTTGTCGCGTTCGAGCGCCGCGCGGCAGAGCGCCGTCTCGAAGTGGTCGCGCTCGATGTCGGGCGCGCGGCTTCCGCGGCTTTCCTCGCCGTAGAACGAGGGCGCTATGTCCTGCCCGCCCGCGAATACGAAGCCGTCGAGCTTCGCTGCGAGCCGTTCTATTTCGCGCTCGTCCTCCGCCGGCGTCAGCGCGAGCGGAGCGCCGCCCGCGGCGCGCACTGACGAGATTATCTTGGAGGTTAGGCGCGAGAGCAGCCAGAAGTATTTCAGCTCTTCGCCGTCAATTTCCTCAAGCGCGGCGTTTTCCCAGCGCCGCTGAAAGGGCAGCGTCGGGACGCCGATAAGCGGGCGCTTTCTCATGCGCGCGTTATTTCGCCTCTTCTTCCGCGTACCAGGCTATCGTGCGGCGCAGCAGCTCACGCATGTCGGTCTTGGGCTTCCAGCCGAAGCGGCTTTCCATTTTCTTGACCGAGGGCTTGCGGTTCTGCATGTCGTCGTAGCTCTTGCCGTAGTAGACGGAGGCCGGGATGATGTCGAGCTCCGTGGCCTCGGCGGCCTCGCGGAACTGCGGGAATTTCTTCGCCTCTTCGACGAGCATCTCAGCCGTCTCTTTTATCGAATAGTTGTTGTCGGGGTTGCCGATGTTGAAGATTTCGTTGTCGCCGCGGTTGTGCTCGTTGCGGATGATCGCCATGAGCCCCTCTATGCCGTCGCCGACCCACGTGAAGCTGCGGCGCTGCTCTCCGCCGTTGACGAGCGCGATTTTGCGGCGGTGGACCATGTCGTAGAGCATCTGCGTGACGGAGCGCGCGCGGTGCTCCTCGGCGTCGCGCTTGGTGTCGAGCCGCGGCCCTATCCAGTCGAAGGGGCGGAATATCGTGAACTGCAGCCCGGCCTCGTAGCCGTAGGCGAATATCATGCGGTCCATCATCTGTTTCGCGCAGCTGTATATCCAGCGCATTTTGACGACGGGGCCGGTCGTGAGCGGGCTTTCGTCCTCCTTGAGCTCCTCGCCCGCGCTCATGCCGTAGACCTCGGAGGTGGAGGGGAAGATTATGCGCTTGTTGTGCTTCACGCAGAGGCGCACCATCTTGAGGTTCTGTTCGAAGTCGAGCTCGAAGGTCCAGACTGGCTTTTTAACGTAGTAGGCGGGTTTCGCTATTCCCGCGAGCGGTATGACGGCGTCGGACTTTATCACCTCCGCCTCGAGCGCCTCGTTGTCCTTGAAAATGTCGCCGCGCCTGAACGAGAACTGAGAGTTCCCCTCGTAGGGCGCGAGATTCGTCGAAGCGATGTCGAATCCGCTCACCTGCCAGTCGGTCGTCGTGAGCACCGCGTCGAGCAGATGCGTGCCGATAAATCCGTTTATCCCAGTTACGAACAGTCTCATTCAGAACCTCTCCTTCCTCAGGCGGACGGACACGAGCCGCGCGCCGGTACGTTCCGGCCGCGCGCCGCAGAGCCGCGCCGCCCGCGCAAAACATAAAACGGGCGATAATTTTACATATTATAAAGCCGCGCGCCGGAAAATACAAAAAAAGAGGCTTTCGCCTCTTTTTCGCCGTTTCCGGAATTTTTACGCGCGCGGGCGCTTCACGTTCTCCTGCGACTCTTCCACGCCGGAGGCTATGCCGCGCTCCACCGTCGTGCCGGGGATGAGGTTGTCGCAGAGCGCCGCGAGGATGCCCGCGACCGCCATCGGCGTCTTGAGCACGGCCCAGATCATGCCGCCCGCCGTCGTGCCGAGCGCGCCCGTGAAGAGCGCCTGGTTCGGCTCAACCCAGCCAGGAAGGCCGAGCGCCATGAGGAACGAGAAGCCGACGATGAGCACGTTGCGCTGGCTGCCCATGTCCGCGCGCATGAGGTTCTGGATGCCGAGCGCGCCTATCGTGCCGAAGAGCGTGATGTACGCGCCGCCGATGACGGGCGTCGGCATCGTCGCGATGAGAGCGCCGAGCTTGCCGATGAGCGAGAGGCAGATAAGTATCACCGCGCCCGCGCGCACGACATAGCGGCTTGCGACGCCGGTCAGTCCGATGAGGCCGATGTTCTCGGTGTACGAGGTGGTGCCGACCGAGCCGAGCAGGCCCGAGAGCGCGCAGCACATGCCCTCCGCGCCGATGCCGCGGTTTATCTGCGGCACGGTCGGGTCGTTGATGCCAGCCGCGTAGGAGCAGTTGTGGTAGTCGCCTATCGACTCAATCATTACGCAGAAAAATCCCGCCGCTATAGCGCCGATGGCGAGGCCGGAAAATTTCGGCGCGCCCCACGGCATGAAGAGGTTCAGGCGCAGCCACGGCGCGTCGATGATGCTCTGGAGGTTGATGTAAGCCGCGTGTCCCGGCGCGAAAACGCCCGTCACCGACAGCGCGAGGCAGAGCAGGTAGGCGATGACGATGGAGCCGAGGACGGCGAAGATGTTGAAATATTTATTCTTGCTCACGAGGCTGAAGAAGAAGACGAGGACGACGACGAGCAGCGAGACGGGCCAGAAGTTCGCCGCGTTGAACTGGATAGCCGTCGGCGCGAGCGAGAAGCCTATCGCCATGATGGTCGGGCCGATGACCACCGGAGTAATAATCCTGCGTATGCGCCCGATGAGCCGCCCGTAGCCGAGCGCCGAGAGCGCGACGCCGCCGACGATGAGCGAGCCGCCGACGTACTGCATGACGACGTCGGGCCCCATGCTCTTGTACGCGCCGATGATGGTCATAATCGGCGGTATGAAGCTGAAGCTCGAGCCCTGAACGATCGGAAGCCCGGAGCCGAGCTTCGGATGCGTCTGAATGAGCGTCGCGATGCCCATGCCGAAGTAGACGCAGCCGATGAACGCGCCCATCTGCGCGGTCGTCATGCCCATAGCCGGCCCGAGCACGAGCGGCACGAGCGTCGTCGCGCCGAAGAGCGTAAGCACGTGCTGCGCGCCCGCAAGAATCAGAATAGGCAGCGGCGGCTTATCGTTGATACCGTAAACAAGTTGCTTTCTCGCCATGATAATTCCTCCCTAGATAATTTTGCAATCGGTTGCAAAATATATGCCGCGCGTATTATAGACGATAATCGCGGAAAATGCCAGAAGGGAGAAGAGAGACAAGCGCGCGCATTGATATAGAAGAAAGCGCGGAGAGATGAACGGAACGATGGCGGCGCTAGGAAGAAAGCAGGAGGCCGCGCTGTGTGACGAACGCGGCCAGCTGTGCGCGTCCGCGGGGGACGCGACGTATGCCCGTGTCATAGGCTGTGTTATGATTTCATTTCAACTCACGCGTCAACGAGGGACGCGACGCCATTGTCTTTCGCGAGGTATGCGTCGTTCGTGTTTCAACTCACGCATCCACGATGGACGCGACATCTCTTTGGCGGCGTTGATGTGAACAAGCACATGTTTCAACTCACGCGTCCGCGGGGGATGCGACCGTCGCCCGCCACGCAAGTGCTTCACAGCTGGGAGTTTCAACTCACGCGCCCGCGGGAGACGCAATGTCCGTCATGCGTCCGTCGTAATGCTCGCCGCCGTTTCAACTCACGCGTCCGGAAAGGACGCGACTGCGCTGCGCAAAGACGCGTATATAACAGCGCCTTTCCGATATTCTGCGCGGCGTTCTCGTTTGTGCGCGGCCGCGTGTTTTGCGGCCGTGCGTTTACGCGAACTTCTTCCGCAAATCCTTCGCGCGCGCCAGGTGTCCGCCCTCTTCGGCGAACATGCGCGAGTAGCGTTCCTCGGCTTCGGCGTCGCGGGCGCGGCGCGCGGCTATTATGAGCATCTGGCAGAGGTCGAATTTCGCAAGCTTCGTCGGCGTGCGGCGCATCGTCTCTTCGAGCTCCGCCATGTCGGCTTTGCCGCCTTCGAGCAGGGCCGTCCACGTCGCGTAGAGCTTCGCGTCCGAGCCGAAGTTTTCCACGAGCTTCGGGTTCTGCTCCTTCAGCGAGTCGAGCTGCTTTTCGAACGAAGCGAGCGCGGCGCGCGCCTCCTTCGGGTTGCCGCCCCAGAGCGTGTAGCGGCAGCGGTTTCTTTTGACGAGCGCCGTGAGCGCCGCGCGCTTGGCCTGCGGCACGGCTTCGCCCGGCTCTTCGAGAGTTTTCAGCGCGCGCCGCCAGTCGCCCGCGGCGCAGTAGCCGTCGGCGAGGCTCGCGAGGCCGACCACGCTCTGCGCGCTTCCGTGCTTCTGCCCGCGCGCCGCCTTTTCGTAGAGGCTTATGAACTCTTCCGGCTCGAGCGCGATGTGCAGCTTTTCGAGCACGCGGCTCTCGCATGACGCGGCGGCGATGTTCGCGACGAGCGTCGTGACGGCGCTGCCGATTATCGCGACGAGCGATACGGTCAGGATGAGCAGCCAGAACGGGCCGTCGGCGCGCCGGTAGGCGACTGCGAGCGCAAGCGCCGCGGTCGCGGCGAGGCCCGTGTAGAATATCGCGCGGCTTCTGCCGAAGTATAAAATCATGAAGATTCCCCCAGTGCCTGTGTCGAAGATAAATTTCGGTCCACCCGTACTATACAACCGCCGCGCCGCGTTGGAAAGAGCCGCGCCGACGCGCGCGGAAATTTCCCGTTGTAGTACAAAAACCGGCGCGGCGCGGGCCGCGATTATTGGTACCGGTGACAATGAATTGGGCCTGCGCGAGTGCTAGAATGGAAGGCGTAAGGAAGTTTTTATGGAAATTTAGATAATTTTACGGTTGCACGGAGGCGCATTTCGATTGATTAAAGTTCTTACCCTCATGGACGACACGGGGTCGGAGAATCTCGCGCTGCGCGCGGAGCACGGCCTTTCGTACTGGGTCGAGGCGGGCGGACGGCGCTTTCTTTTCGACTGCGGGCAGGGCGCGGCGACGATGGCGAACGCGCGCCGTCTCGGCGTCGGCCTCGCCTCGGCGGACTTCACTATATGCTCGCACAGCCATTACGACCACGCGGCGGGCTTCCGCGACATGGCGGAGGCCGGATGCGGCGGCAAGCTGCTTTACACCGGACCCGGCTTCTGGGAGCGCAAGTACGCGCGCGACGGGCTGAAGTACACGGACCTCTCCGCGGGCTTCGACGAGAATTTCCTCGCCGAGCGCCGCGTCGTCCACTGCGTCTGCGGCGGCCTGCTCGAGGTCGCGGAGCGCTGCTGGCTCGTCGGCGATTTCCCGCGCGTCCATAAGTTTGAAAAAATCCCGGAGCGCTTCGTGAAGGGCGAAGCCCCCGACTGCGAGCCGGACGACTTCTCCGACGAAATCTGCCTCGCGATGGACACGGAGCGCGGCCTCGTAGTGCTCGTCGGCTGCTCGCACCCCGGCATTCTGAACATGGCGGCGAAGGTCCACGAAGCTCTGGGCCGCCCGATATACGCGCTCTTCGGCGGGACGCACCTCGTCGAGGCCGATGGCGCGCGCATCGAGCAGACGGTGAAGGAGCTCCGCGCGATGGGCCTTTCCGTGCTCGGGCTGAGCCACTGCTCGGGCAGGGCCGCGGAGGAATATCTGCGCGCCTGCGGCGGCCTCGAGGCCTGCCACATGGCGACGGGAGACCTCGTGGCGGTGCGCTGAGGAGCCGCATGCGTTTCGACGAGATTGCGCGCGACCTCGTGCATACCGCATCAAGGCTGCTGCGCGGGCGCATCGTGAACATAATGGACACCTCGGGCGTAATCGTCGCCTCGACCGACGCGGAGCGCATCGGCACGACGCACGAGGGCGCGCGCGAGGTCGTCCGCACGGGCCGCCCCGTAGCAATAGAAAAGTCCGACGTGCCGCGCTATCCAGGCGCGCGCGAGGGCTACAACCTCCCGGTGCTCAGCGACAACCGTCTCACGGCGGTCGTCGGGGTTTACGGCAATCCCGAAGAGGTTCGCGACAGCGCATATATTTTGCAGGCCTACACGGAGCAGTTCTTCCGCCAGAAGGCGATGGAGCGGCAGAGCCGCATATCTGACGGCCTGCGCGCGGACTATATCCGGATTTTGATGAACCTTTCGGCGGGCGGCGGCGAACGGCTTGCGGAGCTCGCGGGGGCGCTCGATCTTAAGCTCGAATTCCCCGTGAGGATGCTAGCCTTCTCCGTGCGCGGCGCGGAGGATTCCCTGACGCGGCAGCAGCTTCTGAGCCGCGTCGCAGAGGAGCTCCAGTCGCAGAGGCTGGTGGACGCCGAGCGCGACGTGTGGGCTGTTACGGAAGATAAGCTTCTCGTGCTGAAAAGCGGCGGCGACGGAAATTATCTGCGCCGCGCGCACGGCTGCGCCGAGGACGCTGCGGCGGCTCCCGTCCAGCTCTGCGCGGGACATCTCTGCGCGGCTCTCGAAGAGGCGCGCACCTCGGGCTGCGAGGCGCTGACGCTCGGCGGGCGCGGCGAGTGCGGCGTCTTCGACATAACCGACCCGCAGTGCCGTTTCGCCTACCTCATGCGGCGCGCCGCGGAGCGCGAAGAGGATTTCGTCGGAAGGATGTACCGCGAGCTCGGAGAGCGGTTCAGCGTACGCGAGCTTGAGACGATGCTCTCGACCGCGGCGGCGTACTACGAGGCGGGCGGCAGCGTGACGAAGGCCGCGGAGGCGCTCCACGTCCACAAGAACACGCTGCAGTACCGCATGCGGAGGCTCTGGGAGGCCGTCTGCCCCGGCGTGGGCGGCTCCTTCGAGCGCGAGTTCCTGCTGCGCCTCTGCATTTTGTATCACAGGCAGTTAAGGCTGCGAACGCCTTTAATTTAACCCAACAGGGAGGAAGAGCAACATGTCAGCGTTATTCATGTTCGGCGTTATTTTTATCGCCGTGGTGGCGATGATAATCGCCATCTCCAAGTTCAACATCCATCCGTTCATCGTGATGGTCGTCATCGCGATTGCGATGGGGCTCGTCTGCGGCTTCGACGCGGTTAAGGTAATCAACACCGTCAAGAGCGGCTTCGGCAACATCCTCGCGAACATCGGTATCGTCATCCTCTGCGGGACGATAATCGGTACGATCCTTGAGAAAACCGGCGCGGCGCTCACGATGGCGAACAGCATCCTGAACGTCGTCGGCAAGGAGCGCAGCGTCCTTACGATGGGCGCGATGGGCTACGTGACGGGCATCCCGGTCTTCTGCGATTCGGGCTTCGTCGTCCTTTCCCCGATAAGCCGTGCGCTCGCCGCGCAGAGCAATAAGTCGCTCGCCGTCATGGCGACGGCGCTCTCCGGCGGACTTTACGCGACCCACTGCCTAGTCCCGCCGACTCCTGGACCGATAGCGATGGCGGGGACCCTCGGCGCGGACCTCGGCCTCACGATAATCGTCGGCCTCATCCTCTCCGTCCCCGGCGTCGCCGTCGCGGTGCTCTACGCAAGCAAAATCTCCAGCAAGGTCGAAATCCCGGCCAACTCGCAGTATACGATGGAAGAGCTCGTCGAGAAATACGGAAAGCTCCCCGGCGTGCTCCACAGCTTCTCGCCGATATTCCTTCCGATAATCCTCATAGGCATCGCATCCGTCGTATCGTTCCCGAGCCGTCCGCTCGGCGAGGGCTTCGCCTTCAAGTTCCTCAACTTCATAGGAAACCCGGTCGTCGCGCTCATGCTCGGCGTGTTCCTCGCGATGACGCTCATCCCGAAGAGCGAGAAGGAAAACACGCTCAAATGGGTCACGCAGGGTGTCAGCGACTCAGCGGCGATAATCGCCATCACGGGCGCGGGCGGCTCCTTCGGCGCGGTACTGAGCCTGCTCCCGATAGCGGACGCGACCACCGGCCTGCTCGCCTCCGGCCTCGGCGTCATCGTTCCGTTCCTCATCGCGATGATAATGAAGCTCGCGATGGGCGCCTCCACCGTCGCCATGATAACGGTCTCCGCCATGATGGCCCCGCTCATCGAGACGATGGGCTACGGCAGCCCGCTCGGCCGCGTCCTCGTCGTCATGGCGATAGGCGCAGGCTCCATGGTCGCCTCTCACGCGAACGACTCCTACTTCTGGGTCGTCTCCCAGTTCTCCGACATGAAGCCGAGCGACGCCTACCGCTGCCAGACGGGCATGACCGCCGTCATGGGCATCACGATGATCGTGATCATCTACATAATCTCGCTGTTCCTCGTCTAAGCTAAAAGCGAAATAGGCAAAAATCACATCGGGCCGTCCGTTTCGGGCGGCCTTTTTTAATTTATAATTTTATCCGGAAATTATGCCGCTCACGCGGATTTTATGAAGGGAGAAAGTTTTTCACAATGAGCAGAATCAGAGAAGACGCGGATAAAATCATCGCCGAAGCGCTGCGCGCGGCGCTGCCCGACACTGCGGTCGCCAAGGCGCTCGAAGGACGCGAGTTCGGCGCGGGACGCCTCGTCATGGTCGCCGTAGGCAAGGCCGCGTGGCAGATGGCGAGCACAGCCTGCGCGATACTCGGCGACAGAATAGACGACGGCGTCGTGATAACGAAGTACGGCCACTCGAAGGGCGAGCTTCCGCACACGCACATCTTCGAGGCGGGCCACCCCGTCCCCGACGCGAATTCGTTCGCTGCGACGGCCGAGGCGATAAAGCTCGTAGAAAACCTCACCGCCGACGACACGGTGCTCTTCCTGCTCTCCGGCGGCGGCTCGGCGCTCTTCGAGAAGCCGCTTATCCCGACGGAGGAGCTTGAGGACATAACGAAGCAGCTCCTCGCCTGCGGCGCGAACATAGTCGAGATGAACACGCTGCGCAAACGCCTCTCCGCGGTAAAGGGCGGACGTTTCGCGCAGCTCTGCGCTCCCGCTAAAGTTTTCTCCGTCGTCCTCTCGGACATCATCGGAGACCCGCTCGACATGATAGCATCCGGCCCGGCCTACCCCGACGGCTCGACCTGCGAACAGGCGCAGGCGATAGTCAAGCGCTACGACCTGAAGCTCTCCGCGGAAGCGGCGGCGCTTCTTGCTCAGGAGACGCCGAAGAGCCTCGACAACGTCGAGACGCAGATAACGGGCAGCGTGCGCCAGCTCTGCGCCGCGGCCGAAAAAGTCTGCGCCGGCCTCGGCTATGAGCCTATCGTGCTTACGGCCGAGCTCTGCTGCACCGCGCGCGACGCCGGCAGCTTCCTCGGCGCGATAGCGCGCACCCACAAAGACACGGAAAAATCGCTCGCCTACATCGCGGGCGGAGAGACCGTCGTCCACCTCACGGGCCACGGCCTCGGCGGACGCAACCAGGAAATAGCGCTCGCGGCCGCGCCCTTGCTCGACGGCGTCAAGGACGCAGCGGTCTTCTCAGTCGGCAGCGACGGCACGGACGGCCCGACAGACGCCGCGGGCGGCTACTGCGACGGCGAAACGATGGCGGCGCTGCACGCGAAGGGAATCGACGTGACCGCAGTCCTCGCCGACAACGACGCCTACCACGCGCTCAAAGAGTGCGGCGGACTGATAATCACCGGCCCGACGGGGACGAACGTCAACGACCTCACGGTGCTGCTGATTCGCCGGTAGCGCATAATATATCGTAAACGACGAGCCGGACGGCGATCGCGCCGCCCGGCTCGTTTTATGCTTCGGCTCGGATTTTTTACAGCTTTATCCGCGTGTAGTGCTGTTTGTCGTCGGAGTGGTGGATGTACGCGCCGTTCTTTTGCTGCACGCGCAGCGAAGCGGGGTTGTCTTTGTTGACGGACATGTAGATTTCATCCTCGCGCACCACGGCGCGCGCGAAGTCGAGGGCGAGCGCGAGGCCGCGCGTCGCTAGGCCGCGGCCGCGGCTTCCGCGCGCTATCGAGTAGCCTATGTGGCCCGCGCCCTTGCGCAGCCATTCGGTGAGCGCGTGGCGCACGCGGAAGAGGCCGACGATTTCGCCGTCCTCCCAGAGGAACAGGCTCGTCTCCGGCACGTAGCCCGCGGGCAGCCCCTCGCCGCGCGCGAAGGCGATCATGCGCGGCAGCACGCGCGACGTGAATTCCTCCTCGGAGACGCCGGGGCACTCGTTCGTAAAGCCGTTCTCGCACTGCGGCAGCTCGCTGACGAAGGCGTACTCCTTCGCCGCGTCCTCCATGTTGGCCTCTTTCAGATAAATCATCGCGCACCTCCGCGCTTTGTGACTTCACGTATAGTCTAGCATCGGGCCGCCGTGCGCACAAGCCGCGCGCGCCGCGCCGGAGTTTCGTATAAATTTCTCCGCTTTCGCGGATTTGCCGCGCCGCCGCCGCGCGCTCGCAGCGTAATGACTGTATAATATTAGCAAATCAAAGCGAGAGGACGTGAGGACATGGTCAGCCGGATCATTACGATAAGCCGCCAGTTCGGAAGCGGGGGCCACGAGATAGGCGTAAAGCTCGCGAAGCGCCTCGGCGTGAAGTTCTACGACAAGGAGCTGGTCGACCTTCTGGCGAAGGACGGAAAGTATGACGTGAACTTCATCGAAGCGCACGAGGAGAAGTGTTCGCCGCCGATATGTCCCGTGATGCCGGGCTTCGCCATGCCGGTCTTCTATCAGGATCTCCCGTCGGACCTCATCTATAAGGGGCAGTCGAAGCTTATCCGCACGCTCGCGGAGCGCGGCCCGTGCGTCGTCGTCGGGAGATGCGCGGACTATATCCTGCGCAATATGAACCCGATCAACTGCTTCATATACGCGAGCCTCGAGGAGCGCGTGAAGAGGAAGATGTCGATGGTCCCCGAGGGGCTCGACTTCACGAAGGACGAAATACGCAAGCGCATCATCGACGTGGACAAGAAGCGCGCGAAATATCACGAGTTCTACACGGACCGCAAGTGGGGCCGCATGGAGGACTTCGATATCTGCATCTGCACGGACAAGTGCGGAATCGACGGCGCGGTGGAGACGATAATCCGCTACTGCGAGAGCTGCGGCTAGCGCCTCCGCGGCGCGGAGAAAATTTTTCCGCGCCTGCGAAAAAATGTAGGTTTACCATACATATGTGACAGAGAGTAGAGAGGAGAAGTCTACAAGACACAATATATGTAAGATATCAGTTAATGTGAACACGCCAGAAAACACAAAACAAAAGCGGGAAGCCTGTCCATGCTGTAAAGTAATTTCACCACAAATCCACTAACAGAAGGACGGTTCCCCGCATGAGTAAGATATCACAAAAAGAACGTTACAGGCAATCTCTTATCAAGTACGCGATAAAGTACGGCGTCACCAGAGCCGCTGCACGGTACGCCACGAACAGGCAGTATGTTTACAGGTGGATGAAACGTTACGACGGTTCTCTCGAGTCCCTTCGTGACAAGTCGAGGCGTCCTCACCATCATCCGAATGAACATTCTCCGGCAGAGCTCTTGCTTATACGGAATATGCTGCAGCATAACAAGAACACAGGGCTCGTCGTCTTGTGGGTCAAACTGAGAGAAAGGGGCTACGCCAGAAGCATTTCAGCTCTCTATAGGGTGATGAAGCGTATCGGAGCTGTACGCATTCCTCTGACTAACCCTAAATACGTTCCCAAGCCCTACGAGCAGATGCAGTACCCAGGACAGCGAGTACAGGTGGACGTTAAGTTCGTGCCGAAGGTATGCCATGTTGGAGAAGCGGAGGGGAAACAGTTCTATCAATATACTGCGATAGACGAGTACAGCCGTTTCCGCTATGTCGAAGCGTTTGAAGAGCACAGCACGTACAGCTCGACTGTATTCCTGATACATATGCTGAGATTCTTTAAATTCCGTGTGGAATGCGTCCAGACGGACAACGGTTCGGAATTCACCAACCGTTTTACCTCTGAGAAGGGCAAGCCTACGCTCTTTGAAAGATACTTAGTGCGCTATGGGATAAGGCACAAGCTGATAAAGCCCTACACGCCGCGTCATAACGGAAAGGTGGAAAGGTCACACAGGAAAGACAACGAATACTTCTACGCGTCGCATAAGTTCTATTCATTGAAAGATTTTGCTGTACAGCTGGCACTCCATAACCGCAGATACAACAACTTCCCGATGAGGCCTCTCGTATGGAAGTCTCCTCGGGAAGTCATGACTTCTGCTTTATGCTCGCTGTAACAGATGTTTGACAAACCTACAAAAATTTTTCCGCGCCTGCGAAAAAAGGGCTTGCCAAATAAAATTTGCATGATATAATGTCCCTTGTCGAGATTTTCGACAGCCTATTCCTCGATGGCGCAATCGGCAGCGCGGGTGGCTGTTAACCACTAGGTTCGAGGTTCGAGTCCTCGTCGAGGAGCCAGTCTCTTCAAGCCCGTTCGGATAACCGAGCGGGCTTTTTTCGTGCCCGCCGCTCGTTGCCAAAGCCGCCGCGTGAATATACAATGAAACGGAGATCCGCTCCGGCGGAGGAAAGGAGCGACAGCTTTGAACGTAAACCTCGAAGGACTCCCCGCTATGCTGCAGCAGGTGACTCTCGCCTCGCTTCTCCCGGCTCTGCTCTACCTCGTATGCGGCCTCGTCATCATACGCTTCGTCATGTCCGCGCTCTCGCGCGCGCTCAAGCGCTCGGCGATAGACAAGACGCTCCACCGCTTCATACTGACGATACTGCGCATCGTCCTCTACTTCGTCCTCTTCATGACCGTCGCGGGCGCGCTCGGCATACAGATAACCTCGTTCGTCGCGCTTCTGAGCGTCGCCGGCCTGGCCATATCCCTGTCGCTGCAGAACGTGCTCTCCAGCGCCTCGTGCGGCGTCATGCTGCTCTCCGTCAAGCCCTTCAAGGTCGGCGACTACGTCGAAATAGGCGGCGTCGGCGGCACGGTGCGCGAGATAGGCTTCATGCACACGAAGCTCGCCGCACCCGACAACAAGATAATCTACGTGCCGAACAACGAAGTCTCCACCTCAAAGATAATCAACTACACGCAGGAGGGCAAACGCCGCGTCGACTTCGTCTTCACCGCCGACTACGCCTGCCCGCAGGAGGACGTGAAGCGCGCGCTGCGCGAAGCCGTCGCGAGGTTCCCGAAGGTCCTCGACGACCCCGCGCCCTTCATCCGCGTCAGCGGATACAAGGAGGCCGTCGAATACACCGTGCGCGTCTGGTGCAATACCGAGGACTACTGGGAGCTCTACTCGGACATCATAGAGGCGGTGCCGGAGGCATACGCGGCGCACGGCGTCGAAATGAACTACCCGTACCTCAACGTGCTGCTGCGCGGCGACGGCGCGGAAAAAGCTGAAAAAATCATCAAATCGGAGTGATAAACATGGCTGACAAGAAAGTTCTCGGATTCATAGGAATAGGCGTCATGGGCCACAGCATGGCGGGCCACCTGCTCGAAGCGGGCTGGGAGGTCCACGTCTACAACCGCACTAAGGCGAAGACCGACGAAATCGTCGCCAAGGGCGCGATATGGGAGGACTCGCCCGCGGAGATAGCGAAGAAATGCGACGTCGTCTTCACGATGGTCGGCTTCCCGAAGGACGTCGAAGAGACCTACCTCGGCGAAAATGGCCTCGTCGCGAACGCGAAGGAGGGCGCGCTGCTCATAGACATGACGACCTCGAGCCCGAGCCTCGCGCGCAAAATCTACGCCGCCGGCAAAAAGCGCGGCCTCGGCGTGCTCGACGCGCCCGTGACGGGCGGCGACCGCGGCGCGCGCGAAGCGACGCTGACGATATTCGCGGGCGGAGACGAGGCTGACTTCAAAGCCGCCATGCCCTACTTTGAAAAGATGGGCCGCACGATAAAGCACATGGGCGGCGCAGGCGACGGGCAGAACGCGAAGCTCGGCAACCAGATAGTCATAGCCGGCACGATGACCGGAATGTGCGAGGCGATGGCCTTCGCGAAGTCCTGCGGCCTCGACCTCAAGGAATTCATCGAAGCGGTCGGCGGCGGCTCGGCCGCGACATGGAGCCTTGCCAACTACGGCCCGCGCATCCTCAAGGGCGACTTCGAGCCCGGCTTCTTCGTCAAGCACTACATCAAGGACATGAAGCTCGCCGAAGAGGCCGCCGACGCGATGGAGCTCGACCTCCCCGCACTCACCCTCACGCGCGAACTCTACGAAGAACTCGCCGAAGGCGGCTACGAAAACAAAGGCACGCAGTCGCTGTACTGCCTGTATGATCCGGAGGAAGAGTAGGCGCGGAGCGGCAATTTCCAAAAAGCTGTAACGACACGGACGAGGCGCGGCTGTGATGCCGCGCTTCGTGTTTATGTCGGTGTTGGCGATGTATTACGTATATTGGATAAAATGTTATAATCAAACTAGGCAACACTAAGGAGGAAAAATGATGGAAACTAGTGCGCTGAGAAAACACGTGGATTTTTCTCGCATCATGAGTAAGGTTTTATTATTTATATTTTGCTTTAGGGGTATTAACTGTTTCTAATTGTCCTGTGGTGAGAGCTGAAGATGGGTATTTAGAAGCATGGAAAGATGAGCAGCGAATATTCTATTTATATAGTCCATCTGTCGAGAAGAGAGAAGATTATGGTACAGATTATCTTGTCGGATGGCTAAAGACTGTAATTCTCACAACAGAAGCACCGATAGATGGGAAAGTACCACATCATACAATGGAACTGTGGGCTTTTAATAAAGATTCTAGGCAGGTGCAGCTACTTCAAGGTGCCCTTTACGATAAAGATGATAAAGTAATTTTATCTGAAAAAATTCCTTTTTCTACATTAATGTGGGTGGACTGCGTTCCTAATTCACCAGATGAAGCACTTTGGCGTATAGTAACAGATACTTATAAAGAAAAAACAAAACATAAATAAACGACAACAGGACCTCCTTGATAGGAGGTCCTTGCTGTAGAACATTAACAAGACCCAAAACCACACAATGTTCAACGTTTCAACTCACGTCCACGCGCCTAAATGCGTAGATGGCGTACAAACTGATATGGAACGAGTGCTTTAGAGACGAGTTTCAACTCGCGTCCGTAAATTTCGGACGACACGATTACTTCACGACATGTTTTCCGTGTCCGCAGTTTCAACTCACGCCGCGCCCGGCGGTGAAATTTACCGGTTTGCGCTTAAATCCCGCGTCTTGTACGCGCTGTAGCCTTCGTAGCTGTAGCTTGCGTCGACGCCCTTCATGTAGATCTCCGCGTCGTCGATTTTGTCAGTCAGCGCGGCTTTGAGCAGCGTCTTTATTTCAACGTCCTTTATCGGGCTGCGCTCCATCGCCAGAAGGTAGTCGTCCTTGTCGACGGCGCTCCAGTCTACGCACATTTTCAGCTCTTTCCTCAAAATCAGGTCGAGCCATATTCTCATGCTGCGCCCGTTGCCCTCCATGAAGGGGTGCGCGATGTTCATCTCTACGTATTTTTCTATGATTTCGTCGAAGTTCGACTGCGGCATCAGCTCGACGCGGCGAAGCGCCTCTTCGAGGTAGAGCGCCGACGCGAAGCGGAAGCCGCCCTTCGCGATGTTCACGGCGCGGATTTTACCGGCGAACTCGTAAACCTCGCCGAAGAGATATTCGTGTATCGCGGCGAGGCTCGCGAACGTCCCGGCCTCAAGCTTGTCGGGCAGTCCGGAGGCGAAGAGCGCGGCGGCTTTCGTCTTGCTGATGCGTTCCTCCTCGCGCGCGAGCTCCGACGGGTCGTCGATGCCGAGTTTGTTTTTGAGAATCATTGCGCCGCCTCCAGTGCGAGTTGATTTTTCCGCCGTTTTTTATCGCGTGTTCGGTACGCGCGCCTTTCGCCGCGCGCGCCGCCGTTCCGTAATTTTACAGCATCAGAAGCCCCTGCGGGTCGTAGGGCTCCTTCGCGCCGCAGTGCTCGACGTGGGTTCTCCAATTCTTGCCGAGGAAGTAGTAGCGCAGGCTATCGGTTTCTTTGTCTATGGCCTGTTCAAGCTGGAATTTGAGCTCTTTCCACTCAACGGGGTCGACGAGGCACTCGAATACGGAGAACTGCACGCGTTGGCCGCGGCTTTCGCAGAGCTTCGCCACCTTGCGCAGCCGCCGCTGCCCGCCCTCGCTCTGCGTATTCACGTCGTAGCTGACTACCACGAGCATCATTTCGCATTCCTCCTATTTCCAGACGAAGGGCGGATATTCCTTCATGTCGCCGCGTATGCGGCGCGCGAGGAGCATCGCCTGCATGTACGGAACCATGCCGAGCGGCATTTTTTCGCCGGTGTACGGATGCGTTACCTCCTCCTGTTTGCGTTTGTGCCATTCCGCGAGGATTTTCTTTATCGCGCCGTCGTCCATCGTGACCGCGCCGCTCTCGGTCGTCCTGAAATTTTCGGGCTTCACCTGCTGCTTGTTTATCAGCGAGAGTACGAGCCTGTCGGCGAGCCACGGGCGGAATTCCTCCATGAGGTCGAGCGCGAGGCTGCTGCGGCCAGACCTGTCTTTGTGCAGGAAGCCGACCGCTGGGTCGAGGCCGACGCCCTCGAGCGCCGCCTCGGCGTCGTTCGCGAGCAGCGCGTAGACGAAGGATAGCATCGCGTTGACCGCGTCGAGCGGCGGACGTTTGGTGCGCCCCGCGAATTTGAAGCCCTCTTTCTGGTGCAGTATCATGCCGTCGAAAACGTCGAAGTAGGCGCGCGCCGCCGTTCCCTCGAAGCCGCGCATCTCGTCCGTGTCGCGCGAGTCTTTTATCTGCGCCGCGAGCGCCTCGACGGTCGAGACCGCGGCGCGGAATTTCTCGCCCGCCGCGCCCTCTGGCGGATGGTCGCGCATGAAACGGCGAAGGGCGGCCTTCGTGTTCGCGAGCTTGCCGAGCAGGACGCAGCGGACTATCGAGGCGGCCTGCGCGTCGTCGTCAGCGATTCTGTACTGCCCGCGGCGCAGCAGGACGTTGCCGTGGACGGGCCCCTGCACGCGGCCGAGGAATTTCCCGTTTTCGCCGAAGAAGGCGAAGTTGACGCCATGCTCTGCGCAGTAGCCCATGAGCGGAAAGGTCGCGTTCACCTGCCCGAAGCACAGTATCGATTCAAGAATGCCAATGCTAACCGCGTTCTTCTCCACTCCGTCGGTTTTCACGACGACGTTGTTGTTCCTCAGCGAGAGCCACGTCCCCGGCGTCGTTATGAAAAGCGTGTTGAGCGCCTGTTTCATCGTTCGTCCTCCCCGTCCTCCGATTTTTCGGCGAGCGTCCTGTACAGCCCCGCGACGTAGCGCGCGGAGCGGTCGCGCGCGCCCGTCTCCTCCGGCATGCAGAATTCGTTAAGCGAGCATCTTTTGCAATGGCGGCCAGCGTTGTAACGCGGGGCCGACGCGCCGTCCATTATCTCGCGCGCGCGGGCGCAGGCAGCTTCGAGCTTCGCGCGCAGCTCCGGCGTGAACTCAATCTCCGTGCGCCGGCGCGGCTCGCCGTAGAAGAGCGCGCCTCTCGGCACGGCGGCTCCGAGCATCTCCTCAAGGCATACGGCCTGTGCGCAGAGCTGCATCTCGTCGGCGAGGTCGGGGCGTTTGCGCCCGCGCTTGTATTCGACCGGGTAGGGCGTCCACCGCCGCCGCCCGCCGAACGCGGCGACGCGCACGCCGCGCTCCTCGTCATGGTGAAACTCAACCATGTCCGCCGCGCCGCGGATGCCGAGCCGCCGCGAGCAGAGCGCGAGATCCGTCGCGAGCTTCACCTCGCCGCGGCTCTCGCGCCCTATCTTATGCACGTTCTTGTGCAGATGCCGCCCCTCGACCGTAAGCAGGTTCTCGTCCCAAAGGTTCTCAAGATAAATCAGCGCCCACTGCTTTTCGCAGAACACAAGATGCTGAAGCCCCGATATGAGAAGATAGCCGTCGTCGGAGGACATGGCGCGATACGCTAGAAGCCCTCTATAATCTCCGGCTCCAGGCCGTCGAGCGGCGCGAGCGCGTAGCTTCCGTCCTCGTTCACGCTCAGCGAGCCGTGGACTCTCGCGGAGGAGTACTGCCCGCCTTTGCAGCTGTGCTTCCACCAGAAGATGGTTTTGACGCTCATACTGCCCTCTGGACGCGCGGAAGATGCGTCGTTCTCAAACAGCTTCGGCAGGATTTTTTTGATTTCTTCGGCGTCGCCGTCGCTGAAGCCCGTGAGCTCGGCGAGTTGAGGGTTCATGCTCCCGTAAAAAACGTATGTGCCGCAGTCTACGCGATGCTTCATGCCCATTGTGTCGGATGATTTCTTGCCGTCTTTCGTATCCTCGCTGTTGACGCTTTTCGTTATCTGAATGCTCGTGACGTTTATCGGGGCAACTGAAAACGCGCTGTGAATACTGACGGGGCCCCTGATGCCTATCGACACTCCGTCGGCGTCGTCCTTCTTCGACGATTTAAAAGCGAAGAGCTGGCCGAACGCACGCACGTCGAACCACTTGGCGCACGCGGCTTTTATAATTTCCTGCTTCGTCATCTTCTTATCAATGACGCTTTCCGCGCGCGCCTTGAGCGAGGTGAACTCGTCCCTCTTCCTGTCGTCGGACTGAACGAATATCCCCTGACCGTCTTCGAGCAGCCTGTCGCGCATCTTACGCTTGATACAGACATCCGATACCTCGCCTATCCCGTCGTAGCCGATACGCGGCCTGTTGCCGTCGAGCGGGTCTCCGTTGGGGTTGGCGTTCTTTACCGTGAATATGACTGCAAAATCTATTTTGTTGGAAAGCGGCATGAAATTGATCCTCCTATTTTATAAATTCAATTATCCTTGCGTCTTGTCTTCAGCTTGAGGCTCCGACGCGCCCGCGGCGTCCTTCGTCTTTTTCCACAGCTCGCTGCGCTGGCAGTGATAGCCGAGCAGAAATTCCGGGCTCAGCGGAGAATTGTCGTTATAATCTTCATCTTTGAATAAGTTGTATATGATGTCCAGCGTGCTGTTGTAGAAAGTCAGCGACTTCGGCGCTCTCGCCTGAAGCCTGCTGATATACGGGATTAGGTTTTGTTCTATCCGCATCCACGTCTCGCACGGTTTGGCGGCGAAACGCTGCATCAGCTTAATCGCGGAGGTGTCGCGGTTTTTCCCATCGCTGCTTATGCCCAGCGCGTGTCCTTCTATTTTGTCGGCGACCGCCAGCAGACGGCCGTACAGATAATCGCGCGTACACTTGCTTTCATCAAGCGACATTTTATATCCCCTTTCAATATGGCTTCCGGCGTAGAGGCCGCACGCCGCGCCCAAGAGAGCCTCACGTTCCCAAGGCTCTTTGGCCGCCGGGTTCGCGGCTTTGCGGCAAATCGCCGTCACAATATCCTTCGGCATAGGAACGCCGTCGACGATCACAGGTATCAGCCGTGAAATCGTCGCTTTCATCAGTTTGACGTTTGACTCTCCCGGACACGCCATCTTTGCGATGTCTCTCAATGCGGGAGCGCCGATGAATCGTCTTTCTTTGCCGAAATTCTGACGCCATGCGTATCTCTTGTGATAGTCCTCGACTCTGGCGAGGAAGTCGGAGCCTTTTATCTCTCTGTAATACGTTATAGCCATCCGTCCCGTAGTAGCGGAGTCTAGCGCCATAACGACTACGTCGTCGCGGTCTTTGAGCTCTTTTTTATAGCCGCGAAGTTTTTTTACAAGTTTCAGGGCGTATTCCTGTCCGATGTCGGAGGCGCATCCCGGCGCTTCGTCTCCGAAGTCGTCAAAGTCGTCCGCCATGCCGATGCCGTTAGTCGAGACGTTGATATTTGGTATCGGCGCGTTGTTCACCGCCCACGCGACGATGATCTGCGTGTCGTTCTTGAAGCTTTGCCGTCCGATGAGCCAGCGAAGCGCCGAGTGCGCCTTCTGCGTCGCCTCGTAGCTGACGGTGCAGGCCTCGTCCGGAGTCAGGAAATGTCCGCGGAATGTGTAGCCGCTTCCGTCGTTCGATGAAATGAGCTTCGCTTTGTCGCCGGCGTAGCGCAGCCTCGCCGGATGGTTGGCCGCACACGGCGCGACCTTTCCAGTCACATAGCACAGCCCCATGCCGTCCATGCGGGACAGGATGAATCTTATCCACGAGTCTATAAGCTCGCGGTTGTTCCATACCTTGTCTTGTTTTACATCCTGCCGCTGCACGCGCCATCTGACGAAGGCGTTTCTCGGCTCTTTCTTGGACTCCCATTCCTCGGAGAGGCCGCCGTCCGCGTCCAAATGGAATATACCCGCTTCGATTAAGTCATGGAGTACTGAACGCTTTGCGACGTAGCGCTTGACGGCTGTGAGCATCGGATGTTTTGCAAAAGCCTCCCATTCCGACAGCAAAGAAAAATATCCCTGCTGCGTTTCTCCGCCGCTTTCAAAATCGTCGAAATATGATTTCCCGCCCTTGACGTAATTTCTGTAATCTCCGGCGACATATTGGATTTTGTCGCAAAGCGGATGCGGCGCTCCGCCGCTCGTACGTCCCGCCGATTCTTCAGTCGCCGGTATCAGCGTCAGCTCCTGCGCGACGCAGCGCGCAGAAAGCAGTTCGCCGTCCCAGTTCAGCATTATTTCGATATCCGCCTGGCTTTCGACATGGCCTGGCGGGCATGGATAGGATTCAAAATCTCCGGCCGCCGCAGCTTCGTACGTTGCGTCAAGTTTTTCCATTACGCTCATAACGCCGCCCCCCCGCCGTTATCGAACTCGCCGGAGCTGTAATTTAACTTGTTGACGAACCTCACCGGCTTCATCGGGCGCACAAACTTTGAAAGCAGCTTTGCCTCCGGCGCGGAAAAATCTATCTCGCCGTATCTCATCTTCGGATACCAGAAACGGCTGAAAAGCTTTTCTTCACCGGACTCCTCGGGATAAAGGAAGCTGTGGAACATGAGGCCGAAGGATATTTCGTTCGCGTCCTTGTAATGCCCCTCCGGCTCTTCGCTCCACTCTATCGGCCTGACGTAGCCCTGACACTCGCGCGTGCCGAGAAATATGTCGCGCCGCCCGCCGCGCTTCAGATATCTCTGAAGCATCTCGTAATGCTTCGCGTCGTTTCTGTCGCATTCAAGCTCGAATGCGTACTTGTTCCACTCAAAATGCGCGAGGACGTGATATTCAACGTCGAAAAGATAGTTGTAATACGCGAGCGTGTTGGGCGCCTTCCCGCCCTGGTAGTTCAGCGGCTTCATACCCTTGGTCTGAGTTCGTATCGGCTTGACGACGCGCACCTTGTCTATCTTCCAGACGAATGTCGGCTTCCAGTATATGGAACTCGCGATGCCGCGCAGCGCTTCATACGTCGGAACATGGTACGAGCATTTTTCGCCGCCTATTTTCGTTATTGGGTCGGTGAATAGCGCAAAGCGGCCCCATACGGCGAACGCAATCTCATTTTTCATCTGATCACCTCTGCTTTTGGGTTATATAAACGACGGACGCTACATCATATATAATCCGGCTTTGCCGGTGCGTTCCGTACTTACTCCGAAATTTTCGTTATAGAACTCTGGCAGCAGCGCCCATACGCCGGAATCGCGGCCGATTTCGATTTTGTATATTCCGCCGCTTTCATAGAGTGCATTCAACTGGTACGGATATATATTAACAGAATAACGCTGGGCGCGGCGCAGCAGTTTTTTCGCATCGCCTATACTGCCGCAGAGGCCTATCGTCGCTATAATGTCAGCGCCATCTCCGTATGGCACAAGCACGCCCTCCGTCGGCGCGTCTATGGCCTCGAACAGCCGTCCTGCCGTCGCGAAAGCCTGGCGCAGCGTCTGGGGGCCGCCGTGAGTCAGCCTGTTGCATGAAAGCATATTAAGCAGCGTGTCGCTTCGCTCGTCTTTCACGCGATAACGCATCTCATCCTGCCTCGCGTAAAAGTAATATTTGAAGTAGCGCTCTATATTCGCGAGAGACAGTATGTCCTCTTCTTCCGAAACGCATCCGGATCGCGCTTCGTCGATGACTCTTTCGGCGCAGTTCCGTCCTTCTCTTACGTCAGCAATCATGCTGAGGTTTTCGTCGGACGGGTTGACGATGTAGACAAATCCGGCCTTCGCGAGCCCCTCTCTGTTGCATCGTCCGGCGGCCTGCACTATCGAGTCGAAGCCCGCGACCGAACGTATCACGCAGGCGAAGTCCGCGTCGACGCCTGCCTCCATGACGCTCGTCGCGACGCATATAAGAGGTTCTCGCGCCGCGAGCGCGCGGCTGATTCTATCCAGCACGTCCATGCGGTGCGCCGGACACATCCGCGCGCTCATGTGGAAGACTGCCGTACCGCTTGTCTGAGCGCTCAGCTCCTCGTACAGCTTACGGGCTGTCGAAGTTGTGTTGACTATTACCAGCAGAGTGCCGAATTCGCGCTGCTTTTCACGCGCCATATCCGCGAGCTCCTTCGTTGAATAGCCGCCGGGCTTCATGCGGCTGTATATCTTAACGCGTTTGAGGCTGTCGAACAGCTTTTCCGGCTCCGGCGTTATTTCCGCATCGCGCCCGTAATTCAGCGCGCCGTATTTCTTTTCCACGCCGTTAAGCAGCGGCTGCGTCGCGGTACATAAAAGCACGCTCGTCCCGCATTTTTCCACAAGAAAGTTGACTGCGGAGCAGAAGAGGTGGACAGTCTTAATCGGAAGCGTCTGTATCTCGTCAAAAATTATCACGGAGTTAGCAAGCTGGTGCATCCGCCTCGCGCGGTTCGGGCTGCGCGAGAAGATTGTTTCGAGGAACTGCACGTTTGTAGTGAAGACCACAGGCGCGTCCCAGTTCTCCGAAAGTATGCGGTTTGTCGGAGTGTCGCTCTCTTCGAGAAGATTTGAATGACACTCCAGGACTATCCTGCCGCGTTCGCTTTCGTCATGCTCAAGAATTTCGCGCACGCGCCGCGCGTTTTGGTCTATTATCGTCGTGTAGGGAATTACGTAGATTATTCTCTCGATTGGATGCTCTTCGGACACCGACAGCTTCGCATGTTCGAGAGCGAAACGCAGACTTGCGAGCGTTTTTCCTCCGCCTGTCGGCACAGTCATCGTAAAAATTCCGCGCGGCCTGGCGCCCGCTTCTTTGCTCCAGTCCGAGATCTCTCTGCGGATGCGCGCGAGCGGCGTACCCGTCTCAAACTTTTGCAGATGTTCTTCAAGCCTTGCGGCAAGCGTCCCCCAATCGGCGTATCGAGACCGCTGTCGGATCGACGCGGCCTCTTCCGCACAGAAATCGGCGGTGTCGCATCTGTCCGCGTCTACAAGGCAGCTGTAAAGCATCTTTATCAGCATGCCCAGCGCGAATTCGTATCTGTCGCGCAGATTTTCCGCGCACACCGCGCTTTCCGTCTCTTTTATGCCGGCCATATAAGTTTTCAGCCGTTCGTATAAATCTTCGTCGGATAAGATTTCGCGCGCTTCGTTCAAAATGCTTTCGGGAGCATATCTCAGCGCCTCCGAAAGATGCGTCCTCGCGTCGTCCTTTGCCATTCGTTTGAGGAACAGATCCTCGCCGTCCGCAGACAGAGTGTCCGGCAATCCGCCGTGATGTCCGGCGATTATCAGCGCGAGCATTTTCGCAGTCCTCTGCTTCCATACGCTTGCGGCTCCGCATGCGCTTCTCTGGATGAACTGCGCGCCCGCGGTTGAGTGGTCGACCTTGCCTCTCGACGGGACTTCGCCGCGTCCCGCTGCACACGACGCGTCATCTTCGAAGTCACGTCCGCCGCCAAAAGGCTCGCCTCTTATATAAGCCTGGAACTCGTCGCTGTATTTAGCCAAATCGTGGAGAAGCGCAAGCAGCCTGCCCCATTCTGCGAAGCCGATGCGCCCGGCGAAATCTTCCGAGAGCTTCGCCGCGCCGCGCAAATGTTCCTCAATCGTTTGAGTACGGGCATCCTCGCTGATATGTGCGTAGCGTTCCATGACAAAGCCTCCCTGTATGCTATTTTATCCTAATGCAATATTTATTATATCATATTATAGTATTTCTCAATATGCAGTTTGTAATCTTTGAGTATAATTGCTTGCACATAACACAGAACCGCAGGCTAAGCCCACGGCTCCCGTGCTATGTACGGCTTGCACTATGCCGTTTTGAGTTTGAAGTCACGCGTCCGCGGGGGACGCGACAAACAGAGCGCCGGGCGGCGCTCGAGAACGGAAAGGTTTCAACTCACGCGTCCGCGGGGGACGCGACAGGCGTACATCCTTTACAAGAGCGGCGGCAGCGAGTTTCAACTCACGCGTCCGCGGGGGACGCGACCGACGTACAGACTCTGTCTGCTCCTGAGATTTCAGTTTCAACTCACGCGTCCGCGGGGGACGCGACGCGTCTCACGGTAGGTCTTCCCGGCGCTCGTGTGTTTCAACTCACGCGTCCGCGGGGGACGCGACTTAACACACGCTTAACACACGCCGTGCGTTAGGTTTCAACTCACGCGTCCGCGGGGGACGCGACGCTACGATGTGACGCGCATCCTGCGGGTTGAGGTTTCAACTCACGCGTCCGCGGGGGACGCGACAAATTCTTATCACCATATTCACCGGAATGAAAAGTTTCAACTCACGCGTCCGCGGGGGACGCGACGTATTACCATCACCAACATATACAGGATTTAATGTTTCAACTCACGCGTCCGCGGGGGACGCGACGTTCCCGTACGTTTGATTTGGGAGCATTGGGAGGTTTCAACTCACGCGTCCGCGGGGGACGCGACATGCCAAGCATCAATAGCGTCCTTCTTTGTAAAAGTTTCAACTCACGCGTCCGCGGGGGACGCGACAGCTTAACCCTATGCCGAAGAGTGCTTCCGTCACGTTTCAACTCACGCGTCCGCGGGGGACGCGACTTTTCTAATTTGCCCCTCCTCCTGTCTGTTATAAAGTTTCAACTCACGCGTCCGCGGGGGACGCGACTTTCCCGCGCTATTGCTTCCGCGTGCGCGACGGGTTTCAACTCACGCGTCCGCGGGGGACGCGACGCGGCACGACGGGGACAGGGGCGCAGCTATCCGTGTTTCAACTCACGCGTCCGCGGGGGACGCGACCCAGACAATTCCAGAGCCTTGACGCAGGCGTCGAGTTTCAACTCACGCGTCCGCGGGGGACGCGACATAATGACCCGACGGCGTTTGTTGAATTTGTGCAGTTTCAACTCACGCGTCCGCGGGGGACGCGACAGATCACGGTTGTGGTATGGGCAAGCCGAAGCCTGTTTCAACTCACGCGTCCGCGGGGGACGCGACACGCAACAGTCAACCCCACGGGAGAGCGCTTTCTTGTTTCAACTCACGCGTCCGCGGGGGACGCGACAACTCCTCCCAATGATCCCAGATAAGACGTACAGGTTTCAACTCACGCGTCCGCGGGGGACGCGACGAGCGTGACGCACGCGGTGGTACTCGTTATACTGGTTTCAACTCACGCGTCCGCGGGGGACGCGACATTTACTTTATCCGGATGTTTTTCAACAGATAGTTTCAACTCACGCGTCCGCGGGGGACGCGACCGTCCGCGCGACGGTACGAACGGCGGCGACAAAGTTTCAACTCACGCGTCCGCGGGGGACGCGACCAAGTCGTCATTCTGGTATAATAATCATATAATCGTTTCAACTCACGCGTCCGCGGGGGACGCGACGCAGGCCAATAAAAATCCCATCTCGTAGAACGAGAGTTTCAACTCACGCGTCCGCGGGGGACGCGACGACGAACAGGAAGAGGCATACGAGGCGGCGAAAGAGTTTCAACTCACGCGTCCGCGGGGGACGCGACCCGCGCCGAGGTTGCGGCGCTCGAAAGCATGACGTTTCAACTCACGCGTCCGCGGGGGACGCGACAAAACTTTTTCACGATTTTTCAAACACCAGAACGTTTCAACTCACGCGTCCGCGGGGGACGCGACTCACCGTGAAACTCTTGCCCGTTTCAGTGAGAAGTTTCAACTCACGCGTCCGCGGGGGACGCGACTTGCGACTGTTAATGATAATCGTGGAGGATTTACGTTTCAACTCACGCGTCCGCGGGGGACGCGACCGTTGTGTTCACGAGGCGTCATTATATGATGAGTTTCAACTCACGCGTCCGCGGGGGACGCGACTAGCACGTCGTGTCTTGTGTGATTTGGTTAATGATGTTTCAACTCACGCGTCCGCGGGGGACGCGACACGCTCACGTGCCACACGTGCCTCAGCCTGATGTTTCAACTCACGCGTCCGCGGGGGACGCGACCTTTTATCGATTTTGTCCAGGACCCGAATAATGTTTCAACTCACGCGTCCGCGGGGGACGCGACGCAGAATCACCATCGCTCGCCGGAGAATTGACGTTTCAACTCACGCGTCCGCGGGGGACGCGACGGTATGAAATTAAGGCCACCAAGGTATTATGATGTTTCAACTCACGCGTCCGCGGGGGACGCGACCGATACAAAACCACGTACCTCATGATGACTAAGTTTCAACTCACGCGTCCGCGGGGGACGCGACAGGACCAGAAATGTAAACTGGCAGACCATCACGGTTTCAACTCACGCGTCCGCGGGGGACGCGACTGGCTTGGCAAGCATTCAGCAGTTCCGCAAGGTTGTTTCAACTCACGCGTCCGCGGGGGACGCGACTTTGCGGTCATCATGTTCAAATCGCGTTATGCAGTTTCAACTCACGCGTCCGCGGGGGACGCGACCATCCACCGACGAAAAATATGACGTAAAAGCTAGTTTCAACTCACGCGTCCGCGGGGGACGCGACGGTGGTGCTAAAAGATGTGTTTATGATAGCACTTTTCCGCTATTTTGCGCGAAGGCTGCGTTTCGGCGCTTTTCATGATGCGCAGGGCTGCCGATTTTTTTGATTTTCCCGGACGCGGCGCGGGGTGCGAGGGCTCCGGGGTTTTTATGTGAGCTTATGGTCCGCGGGCGCGGTTGTCTGCGCACCGCGCGTTTTGTTACCCGGCGTTGTCTTTTGCGAGGCGGCGCAGAATTTGTTCGAGGCGCGACGCGAAGCGTTCGTCGTCTTCTTTGGTGCGTTTCGGCGGGCCTTTGGTGCGGCCGCCGGCGCGGCGGTATTTTGCCTTTATTTCGCGTTCTTCGAGCGCCGCGGCGATGGTTTCCTCGCGGTACTCGAAGCCGCACGGGTGAAGCGCCGCCGCTTTTTTGCCGAGGACGGCGGCGGCGAGGCCGATGTCCTGCGTTACGACGGCGTCGCCCGCGCGCGTGAGGTTGATTATTTTTATGTCGGCCTCCTGCGGATCGTCGCCGACGGTCACGTGCTCCGGCGAGTCGATGACGTGGTCGAAGCCCGCGACGGTGACGAGCCGTGCGCCGTAGCGCTCCGCGAGCGACGCGGCGGAAGCGAGCGCGCCGCGCGGGCAGGCGTCGGCGTCTACGATGATTTTCAATTCCGGCGGAGGCAGCCGCAGATTTCCGTGTTGACGCCGTTCGACGGCTCGGCCTTGAGCTCTGTGATTTTTATCGCGCCTTCGCGGTGGAGCGCAAGCGCGAGGGAGATGACCGTCGCGGGCGTGACGCCGATGGTTTTGGCAAGCTCGTCGGGATTTATCGCGCCTTTCTCTTCGACCGCGCGCGTGAGCTCGCCGCCGAGGCAGCCGACCCATTCGGCGAAGAGCGCCTGCATTTCGGGCGTCGCCGCGCTCGCGAGCTGGCTCGCGCGCACGACGGAGTCGAGCACGCGCGCCGAGACGAGCTCGAGAGATTTGACGAGCTGCTTCATGTCCTGGTCTCCGAGGTTTTTTATGTCGAGTTCCATTAAATTGTTCCCCCTTGCGGTTTATCTTTCCAGCCGCTCTGAATTATAATATAAACCGTCATTCTAAGAGAAGGGATGGATTGTGTTGTCCGTTTACGTCATAGAAGACAGCAAGATCGGCATACTCTCCGACACGCACGGCAGCTTCCCGGCGTGGAAGCGCGCGCTTGCGCTTTTCGGGCCGGAGGTGAAGACGGTGCTGCACGCGGGCGACGTGCTTTATCACGGGCCGCGCAACAGCATCCCGGGCGGCTATACGCCGGCGGATCTCGCCGAGGCGATCAACGATTTTTATTTCGACGGCGGCAGGGTGCTTATCTCGACGGGCAACTGCGACGCGCCGGTGGACATGATGGTGCTGAAGCCGGAGTTTCATCCGATTGTTTCGGCGACGTGGCACGGCAGGAAAATCCTCATGATGCACGGCGACAATTTCCCGCTGCTTCGCGAGATGGCGCTTTACAACAAGGTGGATCTCGCTATTTCGGGTCACACGCACGTCGGCTCTCTCGTGCGCGAGGAGGGGACGATTTTCCTGAACCCCGGCTCGACGACGATTCCGAAGGGACGCGACCCTGAGAGCGCGGCTTTCGCCACTGACGAGGGCATCTGGATTATGACGCTCGGCGGAGAGGAACTGCATTTTGAGAAATGGTAAGCGCAGGACGGCGCCGGTCTTTCGGCCGCGCCGTTTCTGGCCCTCCGCGCTGTGGGTTCTCTTTCTCGCGGCGGGCTCGGTCTTCAGCTGCGTTTTCGACTCCTTTCCGTTTTTCACGGCGATTTTAGTCGCGGCGTTCATCGGGCTGAACGAGGCCGGCCGCTGGCCTTACAAGACGAATCTCGTGCTTTGCGCGGGCGCGGCGGTGGTCGTCGCGGTCGCGGGGGTTTTTTCGTGGCTTGAGGCCGCGTCGCTCTTCGCGCTCTTTTTTACGATAAGCGCATATCTGTTCTATTTCAGGGACAGGGCGAAGCGGCTCATCCCGTCGTTCGAGGCGTTCGCCGCCGGCGTCGCGCAGGCGCCGGACTACGGCGCGTTCATCGACCGCGCGTGGGAGGAGCTTCAGAGCATGGCTCCCGACGAGGCGGTCTTTATAATCCTCGCGAAGGCGGACGGCAGCCTCTACATCCCGGCGCATTTCGGCGAAGCGCCGAAGCGGCTCAAGAGGAATGGCGGCACGCCGTGGAAGGTCTACGCATCGGGCAAGCCGATGGTTGTAGACCGCGTATCTACCGCGCACGACCAGCCGATGGACCGCGACGCGGCTTCGATAGTTTCCGTGCCGCTCTCGGCGCACGGCGAGAAGCTCGGCGTGCTCCAGCTGGAGTCGGCCTCGTCGGGGGCCTTCACGCAGGAGGACGCGGCGAAGCTTTCGCTCGCGGCGATGATACTCGCACACGAGCTGTATATGTTTGAAATTGAAAGCACAGAGGAAACGGATGACTATGATTCTGATTGATATGCACGTTCACAGCCGTTTTTCCGACGGCAGATACACGCCGCAGCAGCTCGCCGCGGCGGCTAAAAAGCGCGGCCTCGCGCTGCTCGCGCTTACTGACCACGACACTACGTCGGGGCTGCCGGTCTTTATGGAGGCCTGCGAGCGCGAGGGCGTCCGCGGCCTCTGCGGCATAGAGCTCTCCGCAGCAGCGCCGTACACGCTGCACATACTCGGCTACCGCATCACGCCCGGCGCGGGAAATCTTGAAAAACGGCTCGAGGATATACGGCGGAAGCGCAGCGAGAGAAACGCGCGGATTTTCGAGAAGCTGAACAAGCTCGGCATCCCAGTGCGCATCGAGGAGGCGGAGGCGCTGACGAACGGCGAGGTGCTCGCGCGTCCGCACATCGCGCAGCTTCTGGTCGACAAGGGCTACGCCTTCTCGATAGGCGACGCTTTCATAAAGTATCTGGACAGAGGGGCCAAGGCCTACGTTTCGCGCGAGAGGATAGAGCCGGAGGAATGCATCGCGCTCATACGCGAGGCGGGCGGCGTAGCGGTGCTCGCGCACCCCGCGCAGTGCAGGCTCGACGACGCGGGGCTCGAGGAGCTTGTGGCGCGGCTCAAGAGATTCGGCCTCTGGGGCATAGAGGCGGTCTACGGCGCTAACAGCCCGGAGACGACCTTCCGCCACCTCGCGCTCGCGCAGCGCTTCGGCCTCTACGCGACGGCGGGCAGCGACTTCCACGGCACCGGCGACCACAGCGCCGACATCGGCATGGCGGTCAGCGAGGACTTCCTGCCGTGGGCGAGGCTCGGCGTAAGATAATAAGACGGACGAAAATTATCCAAAGCATATAAAAATTAAGAACGGAGGATAAACGATGCATAAAATAATGGACTTCAGAAGCGACACCGTAACGCGCCCCTCGGAGGAGATGCGCAAAGTGATAGCGAGCGCCGCCGTCGGCGACGACATCTACGGTGACGACCCGTCGTCGAACGCGCTCTGCGAATACGCGGCGGAGATAACCGGAAAAGAGGCGGCGATATACGCCTGCTCCGGCACGATGGGCAACCTGCTCGCCTTCGTCGCGGCGGGACGCCATGGCGAGAGCGTCCTCGCGGGCAAGCGCTCGCACGTATGGTGCTCCGAGGTCGGCGGCCTCTCCGCGATAGCGGGCCTTTGCCCCTACCCGCTCAACGACGACAGCGGCATCCCCGCGCCCGAGGAGCTCGCGCCCGCGAACAGGGCCGACGGCGACATACACCACCCCGAGACGACCATGCTCGCGCTCGAAAACACGCACAACTACACGGGCGGCATAGCGGTCTCGCCGGAGCGCTTCGCGCGCACGGCCCGCGAAGGCCGCCGCCTCGGCTTCCACGTCCACCTCGACGGCGCGCGCATCTTCAACGCCGCGGTCAAGTACGGCGTCGAGGTCAGCGAGTTTACGAAAGAGGTCGACTCCGTGCAGTTCTGCCTCTCGAAGGGGCTCGGCGCGCCGCTCGGCTCGATGCTCTGCGGCTCGCACGAATTTATAGAAAAGGCGAAGAAATGGCGCAAGCGCCTCGGCGGCGCGCAGCGTCAGGTCGGCATAGCCGCGGCGGCGGGCCTCTACGCGCTCAAGAACAACATCGCGCGCCTCGCCGAGGACCACGAGAACGCGAAGCTGCTCGCCGACCTGCTGCGCAGGGCGGGAATCGCCGTCGAGGATACGCCCGACATGACGAACATGGTATTCTTCCCGCTCGGAGAGGGCGACGTGAGCGACGCGGAGTTTGAAAAACGCTGCGCGGATAAAGGCATGCTCATCCACATGGTTTCGCCGCGCCGCGCGCGCTTCGTGACGCACATGGACGTCGACCGCGAGGACGTGGAGCGCGCCGCCGCGATTGTAGCCGAGGTAATCCGAGCGTGACGGGATTTCTTTCACACGAAGAGGTAGAGGCGCTCGCCGCGCACGCGCTGGACGCCGCGCTGCGCGGCGGCGCGAGCGGCGCGGACGTGCTATACAGCGAGGGCTGCGCCAACGGCCTCACGCTCAAGGACGGCGAGATAGAAGAATCCACAAGCGGCTCCTCCGCCGGCCTCGGCGTGCGCACGATACTCGCGGACGGACGCCAGGGCATAGCCTACGGCAACAGGCTCGACCGCGGCTCCGTCGATTCGCTCATCGAATGGAGCCTCCACAACGCGCGCGCCTCGCAGCCCGAGGAGGGCGTCATGCTCTACGACGGGCCCCTCGTCCGCTGCCCCGAGCTCGAGGCCGAGGACGAAAGGATACGCGAGATAACGCCGAAGCAGCGCATGGAATACTGCGCGCAGATGACGGAAGTGGCGAAAAGCGCCGACGCGCGCATAATATCCGTGCGCTCGGCGGCGTGGCGCGACGGCTGGGGAGCGTCGTTCTTCGCAACTACGAAGGGGCTCTCCGGCTGGGAGCAGGGCTCGAGCGCCAACTGCGGCGTCGTCGTCCTCGCGCAGTCCGGCGAGTTCACGGAGATGGGCGGCTACGGAATGGACGCGCTGCGCCTCTGCGAGCTCGACGCGGCGAAATGCGCACGCACGGCGGTAAAGCAGACCGTCGCCGCGCTCGGCGGCACGCAGCTTGAAACGGGAACCTACACGATAGTTATAGACCCCGACGCGGCGGTGCCGCTCGTCGACGCGATAGGCGGCCTCTTCTGCGCCTCGGACGTCCACCGCGGGCGCTCGCTGATGAAGGGGCGCATAGGCGACCTCGTCGCTTCGCCGTGCGTGAACCTCACCGACGACGGCCGCGTGCCGTGGAAGGCGGGCAGCTCCTCGTGGGACTCCGAGGGCGTGCCGACATCGCGCACGGAGCTCATAAAGGGCGGCGTCGCCTCGGCCTTCCTCTACAACCTCCAGTACGCCGCGAAGGACGGCGTGAGGTCCACCGGCAACTGCTCGCGCGGCATGTCATCCCTGCCCGACGTGGGGACGACGAACCTCATCTTCGAGCCCGGGACGGAGAGCCCGCAGTCGCTGCTCTCGCGCGTGGGCAGCGGCATGTACGTCACGGAGTTCATGGGGCTGCACACGATAGACCCCGTAAGCGGCGACTTCTCGATAGGAGCCAAGGGCCACAGGATAATAAACGGCGAAATCACGACGCCCGTCAGCGGCGTCACAATCGCCTCGAACCTTCTTGAGTTCATGAAAAACATCGCGGCGGCGGGAAACGACCTCACGTACTCTTACGCGACCGCCGCGCCGACGTTGGTGGTAGATAATGTTGTCATCGCTGGGAAATAAGACGAAACGGATAATCCTGCTCGCGCTCTCCGCGCTGCTGCTCTGCGCGCTCCCTGCCTTCGCGGCGGAGAAGATAGAGCTCTGGAACGGGGACATACGCAAGGGCAGCGTCAGCGTCCGCATGAACGGCACGCTGCGCGAAATGGCGGTGGACGAGGTGGTCTCCGCGCTCGGCTTCGCGCCGAAGAACGACGGCACCTCGCTCGTCGTGACGATGGGCGGCAAAAAGATAGAGTTCTGGAACGGCTCGAACATCGTGCGCGCCGCCGGGACGATAATCAGCTTCCCGACGCCGGTCGTCACGAAGGACGGCCACTGGTGGGGCGAGGGGCGCTCTCTGCTCTCCGCCTTCGACAGCTTCTACAAGGCGATAGGCCAGAAGGCCGCCTTCCGCTGGGGCGACACGAAAACCGTCGCGGCAGCTCAGTCCGCGCCGAAAAAGCAGCCCGCGCCGAAAATCCAGCCGAAGCAGAGCGCGCCCGTGAAAAAGCCGGCGCAGCCCGCCAAGCCGAAGCCGAAGGCCGAGACGCCGAAGGCGGAGCCGAAGCAGGAAGCGCAGGCGCCCGCCAAGGCCGCGGCCCCCGCGCCGAAGCCGCGCGCCGGACGCAAGCCGATAGTCGTCATCGACGCGGGCCACGGCGGACACGACCCCGGGGCCGTCGCGAACAAAATACGCGAGAAGGACATCAACCTCCGCGCCGCGACGCAGCTTGCGAAGATACTCAAAGAAAAGGGCGTCGACGCGCGCCTCACGCGCAGCACGGACGTCTACCTCAAGCTCGCGGAGCGCACCGCCTTCGCGAACAAGAACAACGCCGACGTGTTCATCAGCCTCCACTGCAACTCCATGCCCAAGGGCAAGAGCGGCGTCGCGGGCTTTGAAATCTACATCATGGCCCTGCCCTCCGACAAGGACGCAATGAACCTCGCCATAGTCGAAAACCGTGAAATCTCCGGCGACGCGCACAGCGCCGCGGAAATCCAGAAAGCCGACAAGAAAACGCAGCTTCTGCTCAAAATACTCGGCGACATGCAGCAGAACGATAAAATAGGCGCGAGCACGGAGCTGACGGAAGTCCTGCACGCGAACGCCAAAAAGTCCGGCCTGCCGATGCGCAAGGTCGCGCAGGCGCCCTTCTTCGTCCTGCGCGGAGCGGGCATGCCCGCGGTCCTCGTCGAGATGGGCTACCTGACGAACGCCGCCGAGGCGAAGCGGCTCAACACAGCCGCCTACCGCGACAAGATCTGCCGCAGCCTCGCCGAGGGCATAATCACCTTCATCGAGACGCACCGCGGACGCTGACGCGAAAGCTGAATCCGGCCCGCGCGGACGAGACGCGCGGGCCGTTTTTATCATATAATACGAAATTACAGAAAAACGCTTCACCGTCATTGGAGGACGAGCAATGAGAGATCCGGAAGAAAGACAGCGCCACTTCGTGATACGCGATAAAAAAGAAGAAAATTACGACCAGCCCGCGGTGCGCCGCCGCGGACTGGTGCGCGAGGAAGACGAAGAGCGCGAGGAACAGGAAGAAAAGCCGCGCCGTCCGCGCGCGCGCCGCACGCTGCGCGAACGCGAGATGGAAGAGGAAGAAGAGGTCCGCTCGCTGCGCGGCAGCCGCAAGCGCAAAACGATGAAGCGCGCGGAAATCGACGACGAAGAGGACTACGAGGACGACGAAGAGCAGCGCCCGCGCGCGCCGAAAATCGTCCGCATCTTCGCGTGGATAGCGCTCGTCGTCATACTCTTCACCTGCGGCTACGTCGCGACCAACTACTTCTTCGCATGGTCGGACAAGCAGGGCGGCGAACGCATCGGCAGCGTCTACGGAAGCGGCGCGGAAGTCGCCGAGACCGCGGCGCAGCAGGAGCCCGCGCCGTCGAACGCGCAGTACAGCATATACGTGCCGGACGGCCAGTCCTTCCAGACGCGCGCCATAGAGCTCAAGCCCGGCACGACGCGCGAGGACGACATGCAGAAGGTTCTGTCGATGTACATAGACAGCCTCAAGGAGACGAAGGCGATGGACCCCGCCGTCTCCGTGACGAACGTCTTCCAGAGCGGCGAATGGCTCTACGTCGACATGACGGCGGCCTTCCAGAGCTCGATAAAGAAGCTCGGCAAAGACAAAGCCGCGCAGGCGCTCAACGGCATGCTCAACACGATGCGCGACAACTTCCCGCCCGTCAAAAAAATAAAGTTCTACGTCAACTCAAAAGAAATAACGGAAAAGACGCCAGTCGACCTCACGACGGCGTGGACGGAGGGACGTTAGCATGGAGACGCTCCGCACAGACGGGCGCGCCTGCGACATGCTGCGCCCGATAATTTTAGAACGCGCCGTCAACCGCTACGCCGAGGGCTCGGCCCTCATCCGCTGGGGCAACACGCATGTCCTCTGCACCGCTTCGGTAGACGACAAAGTGCCGCCCTTCCTCCGCGGCTCCGGCAGCGGCTGGATAACGGCGGAATACGCGATGCTCCCTCGCTCGACGCAGAGCCGCATGCAGCGCGAGATAAGCCGCGGAAAGCGCGACGCGCGCGGCAGCGAGATACAGCGGCTCATAGGCCGCTCGCTGCGCGCCGCCGTAGACATGACGCGCCTCGGCGAGCGCACGATAACGATAGACTGCGACGTTCTGCAGGCCGACGGCGGCACGAGGACAGCGTCGATATCCGCGGGCTTCGTCGCGCTCTTCGACGCGCTGCGCAGAATGTGCGCCGACGGCAAAATTTCCGAAATCCCGCTCAAAAACCAGATAGCCGCCGTCAGCGTAGGCAAATGCCGCGGCGTTCCGCTGCTCGACCTCTGCTATGAAGAGGACTCGACCGCCGAGGTCGACGCCAACGTCGTCATGACGGGACGCGGAGAGCTCGTCGAGCTCCAGGGCACCGGCGAAGGCGCGACCTTCTCGCGCGCCGAGCTCGCGCAGATGCTCGACCTGGCGGAGCATGGAATCGCGGAAATCCGCCGCCGGCAGACAGAAGTTCTCGAGCTGACGGAAGACGAGCGGAGGCTGTTTGAAACATGCGCATAGTATTCGCGAGCGGCAACCGCGGCAAATACCGCGAGATGAAGGCGCAGCTTGAGCCGATCGGCGTGGAGCTGCTCTTCGGCGGCGACATGGAAGGGCCGCACGAAATAGAGGAATCTGGTGCAACCTACGCGGACAACGCGCTCATCAAGGCGCGCGCGTGGGCCGAGGCGACGGGCCTCCCCGCGCTCGCCGACGACAGCGGCCTCGAGGCCGAGGCGCTCGGCGGACTGCCCGGCGTGCATTCCGCGCGCATCGTAGAGGGCAGCGACGCGGACAGAACGCGCTGGCTGCTCGGCGAGCTTGCGGACAAAGAGGACAGGCGCGGACGCTTCGCCTGCGCGATAGCCGTCGTCATGCCCGGCGGGCGCGAGCCCCTCGTCGTGACGCGCTACTGCCCCGGCGTCATAATCCGCGAGCCGCGCGGCGAGTCAGGCTTCGGCTACGACCCCGTCTTCATCCCCGACGGCTTCGACAAAACCTTCGCCGAGCTCGGCGACGAGACAAAAAATAAAATTTCTCACCGCGCGCTCGCCGTCAAAGGTATAGCCGAAATGCTCAGAGCTGTGATAGAATAGTATGCTGTACGCAGTGTGTAACCGCGAAGTCACGACAAAGCAAAGGCTTTGTCTTTGAGTATAAAATTTTTGGAGGTGTAGTTTGTGAGAATCCTTTTGGGAGTCATACACATCCTCGTCTGCGTCGCCCTGATAGCCGTCGTAATGATGCAGAAGAGAAAGACGGGCGGATTCACCGGAGCATTCGGCGGCGGCGGCACGCAGGCCGATATGAGCGGAACCTGGCAGCGCATGAGCGGCCTCACGAAGATAACCGCCGGCCTCATGGCGGCCTTCATGATCATCTCGATCATCCAGGTCCTCGTCAGATAACAAAGCGGACTTAAACGCGCACTCCGCGCCGCGCTCCGAAGCCGTCCCCCACAGCCGGCGAAAGAGCGTTTCCGACAGCGGGCGGGCCTGAGTTACGGCGGGCACGCCGCGGCGAGCGGATAGGGCCGGAAGCGCTTTGAGCGATAAATAATTACGAACAACCACGTCTTCTAAGGAGGAAGATCCATGATAGGCACTCGTTCCTACATGGCCAAGGGCGAAGAAGTAGAGCGCAAGTGGTATCTCATCGACGCCACCGACAAGCATCTTGGCCGTCTCGCAGTACAGGTAGCCCGCATCCTTTCGGGCAAGCACAAGCCCACATACACCCCGCACGTCGACACCGGCGACTTCGTCGTAGTCATCAACGCGGACAAGGTCGGACTCACCGGCAAGAAACTCATCCAGTCGAAGATACGCCGCCACACGGGACACCCCGGCGGCCTCAAGACACTCAGCTACAAAGAAGTCCTCGAGCGCCGTCCCGAGCAGCTCATCGAGCGCGTCGTCTGGGGCATGCTCCCGAAGACGAAGCTCGGACGCGACATGTACCGCAAGCTCAAGGTCTACGCCGGCCCCGCGCATCCGCACGCGGCCCAGAAGCCCGAGCAGATAGACTAAGGAAGGGGTGGAATAAAATGGCAGAGAAAAAATCGGCTTTCCTCTGGGGAACAGGCAGAAGAAAGAACGCGATAGCCCGCGTCCGTATATGCGAAGGAACGGGACAGTTCCTCATCAACAACCGTGAAGTGAAGGACTACCTCCCGCGCTTCTACTGGTCGTCGATGGCCGTCCAGCCGCTCGCGGTTGCCGGCGTCGAAGGCAAAATCGACGTATTCGTCAACGCCCACGGCGGCGGACTCACCGGACAGGCCGGAGCCATCCGCCTCGGCGTCGCCCGCGCGATACTCAAGATGTATCCCAACGCGCGCCCCGCGCTCAAAAAAGCCGGATTCCTCACGCGCGACCCGCGCATGGTCGAACGCAAGAAGGTCGGACTCAAAGGCGCCCGCGCCAACAAGCAGTTCTCCAAGCGTTAATCCGCCCAAGAGATACGAAAACACCACAGCCGCCGCTTCGTACGAAGCGGCGGCTGTTTTATATGCCGCGTGTTTACAGAGCGCGGCTCACCCCAATTATTCTTCTGGTCTTTATCCTTTCGCCCGCCCGATGAAATAGAACCCGTTCGACGTGTGGCCGTTCATCGTTGTGAAGGTCAGGCGGCTGTATTCGAGTTCGGCGAAGCTGCTGAGAAGCGCTTTGATCCGTTTTTCGTCGTGGTGGCGGCAGACGGCGCCTTCAGGGAGTTCGAAGACGCCGTATTCGCTGTATTTGTCTTTGAATTTTTCGTAGCGCGCTATGTTACGTTCGTCGGTGTTGAGCAGGAAGTCGTTGACGTAGAGTATTCCGTCGGGGCGTAGGACGCGGCGGATTTCGGCAATCATGCGCTCCTGCTCCGCGTTTGAGCTGACGCATGTGAGCACGGCGAAGAGGATTACTGCGTCGGCGCTTGCGTCGGGCAGGTCTATTTTCTCCGCGCTGCGCTTCACGCGCAAATCAAGGTGTGGGTATGCCGCGCGCCCGCGTTCTATCATCGCTTCGGAAAAGTCTATGCCTATGAGGCCGCGCCAGCCCGCGCGGTACAGCTCGTCGAGCGTGCGTCCGTAGCCGCAGCCGACGTCGAGCACGGCCGCTTCGCGCGGCACGTACTTTTCAAAGGCCGCGAGCTGAAAAGGCGTCGTGAATTCTTTATCGGCCGCGGCTTTGTTCCAGTAGTCTTTCTGGTTCACTTTTTCTTCTCCGTCTTAATTTATCAAATTTCCGACAAGTTTAGTCAATCGGTTATGACTCTTTCGAACATCAGAAATTTACGCCGCTCGCCTATGTCTTCGTAGTACATCTCAGTTTCGCCGACGATTTGAAAGCCGTGCGAGAGATAGAGTTTGTGCGCAATCGTGTTCTCTACGAGGCAGTCGAGTCGGATCGCCCTTTGTTCCCTGGCGCGTGCCGTTTCGGCTGCATGTTCGACAAGACGGCCTGCGTATCCCCTGCCGCCGTATTTCGGAGCGACGCGCAGAGCGTGAAGTATCGAGGCGTGCGCTTTATCGGCTTCCGCTTTCCACGGCACAGCGTCGTAGGCCGGGTCGCTTTCGTTGTTCATTATGTATGCCGCCGCGATTTCTCCGTTTTCTTCTCCGACGAAGAGGCTGGAATTTTTTATGGACTCCGTCACCATTTCCAACGAAGGGAATCCGCCATTGTTGCCGTTCGGCAGGAAGTCCTTCGAGGCCAGCTCACGGCACATCATTTCGTAGAAGGCCGTTACCGCGTCGAGTTCTTCTATTTTTGCTTCGCGTATTATCATTTTTTTCGTCTCCGTTCTTTAGTATGGCGTAATGATAGCAGAGTCGGCGGGCGAAGTGTATGAAAAAGCCCCGGGGCTTTTCGCCTCGGGGCTCTGCTGTCCGCTTTGCGCGAAACGCAGAAAGCTTAGAAGCTTTCCTGCGCGTTTCTCGCGATTATCTCTTCCTGCTGGTAGTTGTCGAGGTCTACGAAGTAATCGCTGTAGCCCGCAACGCGGACGAGGAGGCCGCGGTAGTTGTCCGGGTGGGCCTGGGCGTCGCGCAGCGTCGCTTCGTCGACGACGTTGAACTGGATGTGGTGTCCGCCGAGTTTGAAGTATGCGCGGATGAGGTTCTTTACGCCTTCGATTCCCTCTTCACCGGCGAGGACGGAGGGCAGGAAGCGCTGGTTGAGCAGCGTTCCGCCGGATTTGACCTGGTCCATCTTGCCGAGCGACTTGACGACCGCAGTCGGGCCGTGGCGGTCTGCGCCGTGGCTCGGGCTGGTGCCGTCGGACTCCGGCATTCCGCTGAAACGTCCATTCGGCGTCGCGGCGAGTTTCTGCCCGAAGTAGTTGTGGCAGGTCGTCGAGAGCATGTTGAGGTGGTAGGTCGGGCCGAGGATGCTGTGCTTGCCGTCGATGGTCTTGAAGAGGCTGTCGTAGACCCTTCTCATTATGTCGTCGGCGTAGTCGTCGTCGTTGCCGAAGAAGGGCGTCTTGTTCCAGAGGGTGAGGCGCATGGCTTCGTGTCCTTCCCAGTTGTCCTTCATCGCGGCGACGAGTTCCTCAAGCGTGTAGGTGCCTTCGTCGTAGACGTGCTTCTTTATCGCGGAGAGGCTGTCGGTGATGGTGCCGATGCCGCAGCACTGGATGTAGTCGCTGTTGTAGCGCGGACCGCCGTTGTAGTAGTCCTTGCCCTTCTCGATGCAGTCGCGGATGACGCAGGAGAGGTAGGTCGCCGCCATGTTGGTCGCGTACTGGTAGCGGAGGTAGTTGTCGACGCCGATCTTCGTGTCGACGACGTAGGCCATCTGTTTCTCGAAGGCCGCGTAGAGGTCGTCGAACGTTTTGAACTCGGAGAGCTCGCCGGTCTTGATGCTGACCTGTTTGCCGGTGAGGAGGTCGACGCCGTTGGAGAGGACGTACTCGAGGAGCTTCGGCACGTTGAGGTAGCCGTGGAGCAGGTAGGCTTCCTTGCCGGAGCAGCCGGTTTCGATGCAGCCGCTGGTGCCGCCTTCGCGCGCGTCTTCAAGCGTCTTGCCTACGCGCATCTGTTCCTGGATTACCATGTCGGCGTTGAAGACCGACGGATAGCCCATGCCGTTGCGGAAGACTCTCGCCGCGGCGCGGATGACGTTGTCGGGCGTGCGCTCGCTGACCTGGATGTTGCCCTGCGGCTGGAGCAGGCGCAGCTCGTTGAAGAGTTCGAGGCAGATGTAGGTGACTTCATTGGAGCCGTCGGTGCCGTCGCGCTTCAGTCCAGCGAGGTTGATGTTCGTGAAGTCGTTATAGGTGCCGCTTTCCTTCGCCGTTACTCCGACTTTCGGCGGGGCCGGCGTGTTGTTGACCTTGATGAAGAGGCAGGCGAGCAGTTCTTTCGCCTGGTCGCGCGTGAGCGTGCCGTCTGCCAGTCCCTTCGCGTAGAACGGCGCGAGGTGCTGGTCGAGGTGTCCGGGGCTCATGGCGTCCCAGCCGTTGAGTTCCGTGATGGTCGCGAGGTGTACGAACCAGTACATCTGGACGGCCTCCCAGAAGTCGCGCGGCGCGTGTGCGGGGACCCAGCGGCAGACGTCGGCTATCTTGAGGAGCTCGGCTTTGCGGGTCTCGTCCTTCTCTTCGGCCGCCATCTTCTCGGCGAGGTCGGCGTGACGCTCGGCGAAGATGATGACCGCGTCGCAGGAGATGTCCATGCCCTGGAGCTGCTCGTCCTTGGCAGTCGCTTCGGGGTCGTTGATGAAGTCGAGCTTCGCGCGGGCTTCGGCGATGTCCTTCTTCATGTCGAGAGCGCCCTTCTGATAGATGAGGTTGTCCAGCGAGGTGTGGCCGAGCGCGCGCTGTTCGCCGAATTCGGTGAAGGTGCCCGCCTCATAAAGGAGGTTCCATGCCTCAGGCATACGCTCGAAGAGCTTGTCTCTCATGCAGCGTCCGCGCCAGTAGGGCTCGACTTCCTTCTCGTAGATGTCCATGTCGGCGCTCGAAACGGTGTAGTTCTGCTGCGCGCGCGTCGTGAGCACTTCAAAGTCGTGGCGCGAGTGGCAGGTGAGCTCGGGGAATGTCGATACGGCCTTCGGGAAGGGGCCGCGCTCTCCGACGATGAGCTCGTCCTTGCCGATGTAGAGCGTCTTGTTCTCGCAGAGGTGCTTGAAGTTCGCGCCGCGCAGGACGGGCATCGGAAGCTTGCCTTCGTTCTCGCGGTAGAACTCGGTCTCGAGCAGAGCTCTTTCGATGGAAATGCAGGGATGCTGGTCGAAGCTGGCGTCGCGAAGCCTCTTCACGCGCTCGCTCGACGGAGCGGCGGCCTTCTGGACCTCGTCGCTCATCTGACCGCAGCAGCAGGGTGTTTTGATGTTTTCAGCCATTGTTGTTACCTCCTCGCAGAATTTCAGTTCTTTGGATTTGTTTCTAAATTTTACGGGACTTCCGGCGGCCTATCCGCCGATGTGTACCTTCAGCCCGTAGCTTTCGAGTATCTCCGCCGCGTGATGCGTCTGGTTCTCCGTCGGCGGCATGAGGTCGTTGAGCTTGTACTCCATGTGCCAGCGCTCATGCTTGCCCTTCGCGACGGTGTGATAGGGCAGGATGTTGACGCCGACGACGCCGCGCAGCGGCGCGACGAACTTCCCTATCGCGCGCATGTTTTCGTCGGAGCTGTTGAGCCCCGGCATGAAGGGGATGCGGACGTTGATGTTCGCGCCCACTTCGGAAATCGCGGCAAGGTTTTCGAGAATCACGACGTTGTCGACGCCGGTGTATTTTTTATGTTCCTCGGGATCCATGTGCTTGATGTCGTAAAGGAAAAGGTCGGTGCGCTTCGCGGCGTCGACGATGACGCGCTTCTGCGTGAAGCCGCAGGTGTCGACGCAGCGGTGATAGCCCTGCGCCCCGCAGGCGTCGAGCGCGTCGATGAGGAATTCCGGCTGCATGAACGGCTCTCCGCCGGAGAATGTGACGCCGCCGGTGCGGAAGAATATTTCGTCCTTCTTGAGCTCCGTCATAAGCTCCTCTATCGTGTAGGGCTTTCCGCAGAGCTCGCGCGCCTCGGGCGGGCAGGCCTCGCAGCATTTGCCGCAGCCCGTGCAGAGCGCCTCGTCGGTGACGAGCGCGCCGCCGCTGACGGAAATCGCGCCCTGCGGGCAGACCTTGACGCAGGTTCCGCAGGCTATGCACTTCTCCGAACGGAAGAGCACCGTCGGCCTGACGGACTGGCTCTCCGGGTTGTGGCACCACCAGCAGGCGAGCGGGCAGCCCTTCAGATGCACAGTCGTGCGCGTCCCGGGCCCGTCGTGGATGGAATATTTCTTGATGTCGAATATGATTCCGTGGTTACTCAAAGCTCACGTTCCCCTCCTCCGAAATGTCCAGCTCCACATGCTTCGCGAAGTAGTAGCGGCGTATGAAGCGTTCCTGCACCGAGAAGGACCAGTGTACGTCGCGGACGTAGTCCGCCGCTCCGTTGAAGTCGTGGTCGCGCAGCAGCTTTATCATCGCCGCGTGCTCGTCGAGCGAATGTACCTCCCACTCCTTCACGAAGGTCTTGTTCCTCGGGAAGTCGTAGAGGCGCTCCTTGCGTATCTTTATCGCGTGGAGCATCTCCGCGTTGTCGAGCATGTCGAGATAGACGTTGTGGAACCGCAGGTTCGCCTCGTAGAAGACGGAGAAATTGTTGTGGTCCAGAGCCTTCCTCATCTGCTGGTTGTATTTCTCCATCATGTCGGCGTCGCCGTCGCGGAACCTAACGGCTACGAGCAGCAGCGCCGCCGACTCGAGAGCGCCGAGGATTTCGTAAATGTTGCGTATCTTCTCCAGCGTCAGCGAGTTTACAACGACTCCCCGGCGCGGGAAGATGGTGACGAAACCTTCGGACTCAAGCTGAAAGAGCGCGTCGCGCAGAGGCGTGCGGCTCATGCCGAGCTCGCGGCTGATGTCGTTGAGGTTGAGAAAAGCCCCCGGCCGCAGCCTGCCTTCGTTCATCTGTACGCGAAGATAGTCGTAGACCTGTTCTTTCAGCGATTTCAGCGTGAAGTGCGATTCGCACGTCATAAAATTCTTCCCCTCTCGCATTATAATTGTAGCACAGATATATCAGTTTGCCAATCTGTCCGCGGTTCACTGCGCGAGGCTGGCGCCTCGGACATCTGCCAACTCTGTAATATCAAGCGTTTTTTAGCTTTTGTGCCTTCTGCGCCGTGATATTTTTCTAATAATTCTCTCCGGCCTTTGTAAAACGGCGCAAATTCCGTGCGCCTATTATAATTCTAATACCAAAGGCGCGGAAACATCTCAAAGAAAGGGATTACAGCTTTGCGAAAAAAGGTTATACTTTACAAATCGGGGAAAATTCCGTTCCTTCGCAGGGACGTCGACCGAAAGACCATGAAAGGGGAATTCCGATGAGAATACAGACGTTCAAACTCGAAAGACAGTTCGCGCTCTACAAGGCCAAGGCCAAGTACATGCTGAGCCAGACTTCGTGCGAAGGATGCTCGATGCAGGAGATCCTCGACATGGCCGACGCCGAATGCCGGCAGCTCTGGGACAATCTCAGCCTCGGCTACACGAAGCCCGAAGGCTTCCTCCCGCTGCGCGAGGCCATCTCGGCGCGCTACACGTCGATACGCCCCTCCGACATTCTCGAGCTCGCGCCAGAAGAGGGCATCTTCATCTTCATGAACAACATGCTCGAGCCCGGCGACGAGGTCATCGTCATGCACCCGACGCTCCCATCGCTCTACGAGCTTCCGCGCGCGCTAGGCTGCACGGTAATCAAATGGCCGCTCGAGGTTACGAGCTGGGGCTGGCGGCTCGACGTGAACTTCCTGGTCGAGAACATCTCGCCGAAGACCAAGCTCCTCATCATGAACATACCGAACAACCCGACTGGCTTCATCCCCGTCCGCGCCGAGCTCGACAGGATACTGAACATCGCCGACCGCAACGGGACGTGGATATTCAACGAAGAGACCTACCGCGGCATGGAACACGACCCCGGCGCGGCGCTTCCGTCGCTCGCCGACATATATCCGCGCGCGACCGTCGTCGGCGGCCTCAACAAATACGGGCTGCCCGGCACGCGCATCGGCTGGCTCGCGACGAAGAACCGCCAGATACTCAACGACTGCGCCGCCTTCAAGGACTACACGACGTTGTGCAACAATGCGCCCGGCGAGGTGCTCGCCACGATAGCGATGCGCAACGCGCCAGACCTCTTGAAGCGCAACCACGACATAGTTCTTGAAAATCTCGCGATAGCGGAGTCCTTCTTCCGCAAGCACCGCGACCTATTCCAGTGGATACAGCCGAACGGAGGCGCGACGGCCTTCCCGAGGCTTCTGCCGCCCTACGACGTTACTGAGATGTGCGAGCGCGCGATGGCCGAGAAGCAGCTTCTTATAATAGGAGAGCGCGCTTTCGGCCTCGACACGAACCACTTCCGCGTCGGCCTCGGCCGCCTCGACTTCAAGGAGGCGCTCGCGGTCTTCGCCGAGCTCGCGGACGAAGTGAAAGCGGCGGCGACAGGCAAAAATTAACGCCGCGCGGACGCCCGCGCGCGTTATAAGACTTATATAAAAAAGGAAATCAAATCAGGAGTGATGCAACTATGCGCTATTCAGACAGAATTTTGAAGACGCCCTCGTCCTTCATCAGAGACATACTCAAGGTCACAGAAGACCCGTCGGTCATCTCGTTCGCGGGCGGACTTCCGAACCCGATATCGTTCCCGCAGGAGGCTCTCAAGGAGTCTGCGTGCAGGATAATAGACGAGTTCCACGGCAAGGTCTTCCAGTACTCGACGACCAACGGCTACGCGCCGCTGCGCCAGTACATCGCGGACAAGTACAACAAGAACTTCGGCCTTAACTACACCGCCGACAACGTCCTCATCACGACCGGCTCGCAGCAGGCGCTCGACCTCATGGCGAAAATCCTGCTCAACAAGGGCGACGGCGTAATCATCGAAGAGCCGGGCTACCTCGGCGCGATACAGGCCTTCATGATGTTCGAGCCGGAGTTCTACCCCGTCACGCTCGAGCACGAGGGGCTCAAGCTCGACGAGCTCGAGGCGGCGCTCAAGAAGGGCGTCAAGTTCGCCTACACCGTGCCGAACTTCCAGAACCCGACCGGCCTCACCTACACTCAGGAGCGCCGCGACGCGATATGCGAGCTCTTCAACAAGTACGACACCGTGCTCATCGAGGACGACCCCTACGGAGAGCTGCGCTTCAAAGGCAGCAAGCTCCCCTACATCGGCGCGGGCAAGCTCGCCCACAGCGTCATCCACGGCTCCTTCTCCAAGACCGTCACGCCCGGCATGCGCCTCGGCTTCATGCTCACGCAGGACGACGAGCTCATGCAGCACCTCATCACGGCGAAGCAGTCGAGCGACCTGCACACGAACATCTTCTCGCAGTACATGATCTACGACTACCTCGCGCACAACGAGTACCAGCAGCACGTAGACAAGATAGTCGCGCTCTACAAGGAGCAGTCCGACGCGATGCTCGCCGCGATAAAGGAATACTTCCCCGCGAACGTCAAGTACACGGAGCCCGAGGGCGGAATGTTCATCTGGGTCACGCTGCCCGAAGGAATGTCGGCGCTCAAGCTCTTCCACAAGGCGATGGAAAAGAAGGTCGCCTTCGTCCCCGGCGACCCGTTCTACGTCGGCAAGAGCGACGTCAACACCTTCCGCCTCAACTACACGAACTCGACCGACGAGGTCATCCGCGAAGGCATCAAGCGCCTCGGCGAAGTCATCAAGGAATCGATGGCGAGCCGCGAGCGTTAATAGAACGGCAAAAGTCCGAAACGCAAGCCCCGCGCTTTCCGCGCGGGGCTTTCTCGTGCGCAGGCCGCTGCGGCGCGGCGCGCGGCTTTTTCGCACACGATATGAAAACGGCGCGGATTTAAGCCGCGCACGGCGGACGGCGGAGATTTCCGCAAGTCTGCGCGCGTCAAAATTTTGTTTCTCTGCGCGATTTCGTGTACAATAGGACGAGCCGGAGGTGCGAAGCATGACAGCCGCTCAAAACATGAACCCCAAGCTAAGAATCCTGATACCGGTCGTCCGCGGCCTTGCGAAGATACTCGGCAAGGATTACGAGGTGAACCTTCACGACGTTTCAATACCGGAGCGCTCGCTCGTGCTCTGCGAGAACGGCTACGTCACGGGACGCAGCGAGGGCGGCCCGATGACCGACTTCGGCCTGCTCATGCTCCAGTCGGAGGAATACCAGAGCCGCGAGGGCGTCTTCAACTACCTCGCGAAGAACAACCGCGGCGAGCTCATCAAATGCAGCTGCATCTTCATCCGCGACGAAAACGACAAGATAATCGGCTTCCTCTGCATCAACTACGACCTCAAAAAAGCGGTGGCGGCGCAGGAGCTTATCGAGGGGCTGCTACGCGTCGAGATGAGCGGCGCGGGCGTCGAGCCCGCCGAAGAGCCGGGCGCGCGCTTCCCCGAGCCTGTACGCGAATCCTTCGCGCAGGACATCGACGAGGTCGTAGGAGACTCGCTCGCGCAGGTCAAGCGCCGCATAGGCAAGCCCTTCAAATATCTCACGAAGCCCGAGAAAAAAGAGGTCGTGCGCGAGCTGCACGACAAGGGCTTCTTCCTGCTCAAGGGCTCGGTCGACATACTCGCCGCAGAGATGGGCAACACGAAATTTACAATCTATTCCTACATCAGAGAAATACAAAAAAAGGACTAGCCGCCCTTTCGCCTTTCATCTCTAAGCTTCGCCGCCGAAACTCCCGCGAGCGGCAAAGCTTGTGAATTCGTGCCCGATAAATAAATTACCGTTCCTGCGCTTGACAAAGTTTCATAAATAGCTCAAAATATTCTATGTGGATAACAAAAAATTGATATGAAAAATCATTTTTTTGATATACCGCGCTCACCGCAATTTCGCAGCAATTCGTCAATATCCAACCGCCCGGCCTACGCGCCGCGCGTATCCGTAAGGAGGGAGCAGGGGTATGGAGCTAATCGAGAGACACCCGATACTGGAATTCAGTCACGGGCGCGAGGTGACGTTCACCTTCGACGGTAAGGAGCTGAAGGGCTTCGAGGGAGAGCCTATAGCAATGGCGCTTCATGCTAACGGCGTGCAGGTTTACAGAATCACGCCGGAGATGAAGAGGACGAGGGGATTTTTCTGCGCCATAGGCAAGTGCAGCTCGTGCTTCATGGTCGTCGACGGCGTCCCCAACGTCCGCACCTGCGTCACGCCTCTCGCCGAGGGGATGAAGGTCGAGACGCAGAAGGACAAGGGCCGCGTGCCTATGGAAGTTTAGGCGGAGGGGGAAGAGATTATGAAGAAGGTATATGAGACCGACCTCCTTGTGGTAGGCGGAGGAGCCGCGGGGCTCTGCGCCGCAGCGGAAGCCGCGGGAGCGGGAGCGCAGGTCACCGTCATAGAGAGCGACCTCCACCCCGGCGGACAGCTCGTCAAGCAGACGCATAAATTCTTCGGCTCGCGCGACGAATACGCGGGAACGAGAGGCTACAAGATAGCGGGAATCCTCCTCGACGAAATAGCGTCGCTCGGAGACAAGGTCACGATAAAGTGCAACTCCACCGTCACGGGCTACTATCCCGAGGACGGCGTCTACACCGTAATGGAAGGCGAGGAAAACTACTACCGCGTCAAGGCCAAGAAGGCCGTCATCGCGACGGGCGCGCAGGAGCGCATGATTCCCTTCCCGAACAACGACCTCCCCGGCGTCTACGGCGCGGGCGCGGTCCAGACGCTGATGAACGTCTACGGCGTAGTCCCCGGCAAGCGCGTCCTCATGGTCGGCGCGGGCAACATAGGGCTCATAGTCAGCTACCAGCTCGCGCAGGCGGGCGTCGAGGTCGCCGCGGTAGTCGAGGCGATGCCGAAGGTCGGCGGCTACTGGGTGCACGCCGCGAAGATACGCAGGCTCGGCATCCCCATCCTGCTCCAGCACACGGTCACCGAAGCGCTCGGCGACAGGGTGCTCGAGGGCGCGATGATCCAGGAGCTCGACGACAAGTTCCAGCTCAAGGGCGAGCCGCGCAAGATAGACTGCGACATAATCTGCATGGCCGTCGGCCTCACGCCGACGACGGAGCTCTTCTGGCAGGCCGGATGCAAAATGCGCTACGTGCCGCAGCTCTGCGGATACGTCCCGTTCAGAGACAGGAACATGCGCACAAGCAACCCCGACATCTGGGTCGCGGGCGACGCCTCCGGCATAGAGGAAGCCTCCGCCGCGATGGTCGAGGGACGCATAGCGGGCCACGGAGCCGCGAAGGCGCTCGGCCTCACGGTAGACTGCAATAAATTCTCCGAATACTGGACGAGGCTCGACCACCTCCGCGCGGGCGAGGTAGGAGAAAAAATACTCGCCGGCATCGGCCAGGTAATGGTAGACGGATGGGAGGCGTAGACGATGGGCTGCTGCGATAAGGAAAAACTCTTCAACAGCGGAATACTCGTGGAACACTGCGAAGGGGCCGTGCTTCCCCCGAAGGAACAGTGGGAAAAGAAAAAAGGCGGCTACGTCGTAATAGAATGCCCGAAGCGCATACCGTGCAACCCGTGCTACACGAGCTGCCCGACGGGCGCGGTGCTTCCCTTTGAGGACATCAACGACACGCCGAAGATAGATTACTCGAAATGCACCGGCTGCGGCATCTGCGTATCGAGATGCCCGGGCCTCGCCTGCTTCGTCATCGACATGACCTACGCGGAGGACAAGGCCGTTATAAAGCTTCCCTACGAGCTCCTGCCGCTTCCCGAAAAGGGACAGACGGTCAAGTGCCTCGGGCGCGACGGTTCGGAGCTCGCGGACGGCGAGGTGCTCGCCGTGGCGGAGCCGTCGAAGGACAAGACATACGTCGTAAGCGTCGTAATCCCGAAGGATAAATACGACGAGATACGCGCGATAAAGGTGGTGTGCTGATATGGCGAAGGCAAACGTAATATGCCGCTGCGAAGAAATTGAGATAGACGAAATACGCAAGTGGATCGCCGCGGGCTACACGGAGTTCGACGAGCTCAAGAGGATGCTCCGCGTCGGGATGGGCCCCTGCCAGGGGCGCGGCTGCCGCGACATCATTCTCCGCGAGCTCGCGAAGGCGACGGGACGCAACGTCGCCGACATAGCGCCCGGCACCATCAGGCCGCCCGTGAAGCCGATAAAGATCAGCCTCCTTGCCGAGGACTGCGATTAGGAGGTGCGAAGTATGGATTTCCCGAAAACAGCCGATATAGTCGTAATAGGAGGAGGCGTCGTCGGAACGGCTACGGCCTACTACCTCGCCAAGTCGGGCCGCAAGAACGTCGTGCTCGTTGAGAAGAACACAGTCTGCTCCGGCTCGACCGGACGCTGCGGCGCGGGCATACGCGCTCAGTGGGGGCTCGAGCTCAACTGCCGCATGGCGCTCGCCTGCCTCGACACCTTCGAGCAGCTCGATGAAGAGCTCGGCCTCCCGACGGGGCTCAACCAGGGCGGCTACCTGCTCATCGCCTACAAGGAGAAGGAGTGGGAGCAGTTCAAGAAGAACGTCGAGCTCCAGCACAGCCTCGGCATCAAGACCGAGATATTCACCGACGTGAAGCGCGCGCAGGAAATCTGCCCCGGCGTCGCCGTCGACGACGCGCTCGGCTTCACCTACTACAACCGCGACGGACACGCCGACCCGTTCCTCACGACCTTCGCCTTCCAGGAGGCGGCTAAGCGCCTCGGCGTTAAATTCTGCAAGTTCACCGAGGTCACGGGCCTCCGCGTCGAGAGCGGCGAGATAAAGGCCGTCGAGACGAACAAGGGAACGATAGAGTGCGGCGAGGTCGTCAACTGCGCCGGCTCGTGGGCTCAGGATATAGCCGCCATGGCGGGCATCAAGCTGCCGAACTGGGCGGAGCGCCACGAGATACTCATCACCGAACCGGTAGACCCCGGCGTCTGCCCGCCGATGCTCATGAGCTTCAGCGGAAACTACTACATTCAGCAGCGTCCGCACGGCTCGATAATCGCGGGAGAAAGCCCGTCGCACGAGCCGCTCATCGGCTACACCTCGACGGTGCACTCCATCGCGAGCATCGCGCGCGTCGTCCTCAAGATGCTGCCGCGCGCGAAGAACATCCGCGTCGTCCGCCAGTGGGCCGGACACTACGACATGACGCCCGACGCCGCGCCGATTCTCGGCGAGACCGACGTCAAGCACTTCTGGCACGCCACGGGCTTCTCGGGCCACGGCTTCATGCTCGGTCCTGTCGCGGGACAGATTATGACGGCGCTCCTCAACGGGGACAAGCCGCCCATCGACCCGACGATTATGGACTACCGCCGCTTCGAGCGCGGCGAGAGAATCGTCGAGCCGAACGTCGTTTAATAAGCAAAAAAATATTAAATCTGCAAAACGCGGAAGCCGCCTGAACATTTTCAGGCGGCTTTCATATTTATTTAACTTTATACACGAGACATAAATCCCGTCATGCCGCGCCTGACGCGGCATCCAGGAGCTTTAAATACCGTTGCGCATGGGAATTAGAGACTCTGGGCTCCGCGTCCATTGGCGAAAGCGCCGCCGATACTAGCAATGCGCTAAAGAAATTTGAAATGTCCGCTTACGCGAACGGCGCATTGCGTCGAAGCGCGGAGCGACGGACAGTAGATGTTTTTTCGTTGAATAGCTATATAACATGCCTGGCTGCTCCCGCGCAAGGTATAACGCCCTTCCCCAGCTGCGCGTTTAATAACGGCGCAGCCCTGCCGAATCAGCGGCAATCGCCGTAAGGCGCATGGCGAAGAGACGCTATTGCTTTCATGTAAATATTCTGTACAATTTAAAGCGAGGCAATATCACGCGGCGCGGACGTCCAAGCCGGGAAAAGGAGGGCGCAAGATGGAATACGAAGGTCAGATATGCCGGAGTCCGATGGAGCGGGCCGCTTTTTCTCTTCCGGTCACGGTCGGCTGCTGCTACAACAAATGCTATTTCTGCAATCTATTCAAGCACCTGCAATACAGGGAGCTGCCGCTTGACCAGATCGAAGCGGAGCTGCGGCGCGTCAGCGAAATGGGAGCGGCCCCCAAGACGGTTTTCCTCGGAGACGGAAGCGCCTTCAACCTCTCCTCAGAACGGCTTCTGGAAATACTCGCGCTCATCCGCAGATATTTCCCGTCACGCCCCGCCGTAAATATGGACGCGACCGTTCCAAGCGTCTTGAGCAAAACGCAGGATTCGCTTCGCGCGCTGTCCGAAAACGGCGTCCGGCGGCTTCATATCGGCATCGAGACGGGGCTGGACGACGTACTGGCGCTTATGAACAAATGCCACTCCAAGCCCCAGGCCTGCGAAGCCGTAGAGCGGCTGCACGAAGCTGGAATAATATACGACGCTCACATAATGACGGGCGTAGCCGGCAAGGGGCGTGGAGTCGAAAACGCCGCCGCGCTCGCAGAATTCTTCAACAGGACGCGCCCAGGGCGCATCACCAATTTTTCGATGTTCATACATAAGGAAACACCGCTGTACGGCCTTGTGCAGAACGGGAAGTTCACGCCGGCGGACGAGCTTGAAAATCTCGAGGAAGAACGAGCCTTGATCGAACGGCTGGAAATTGCGGCTGCATACGACGGGCTGCACGATTTCGTGCCTTTCCGCCTTCAGGGGAAACTGCCATCCGACCGCGCAAAAATGCTTGAAAAGCTCGACGCCGCCATAGCGGCGCAGAAGAAAAAGCCGCCGGTCGTCGCGCTGGTATAATAACCCATTTCGTCAGACACGGTTCCGACGCGCGCAAAAAACAACCGATAGCTCTTTTCGCGAAGCGGAGGTATACTCTCCGCTTCCCAGCGTTTCACAGGCAAGAAAAAGCCGCCGCCGTTTCACGCGGAAATCTCGTCTAAGAGCGTCCGCGGAACGGCGGCGGCATCGTTAGGCCGCTATATTACATCACGCGCTCTGAGTCAGTCTCCCGTTCTCCATTCGCCATATTTCTCCGCAGCGCGACGCAGCGTTTCTGTCGTGCGTACTCATCAGGACGGCGACGCCGCTTTCCGCGGCTCTGCTCATATAGCCAAGTATTATGTCGGAGTTTTTGTCGTCGAGGTCGCTCGTCGGTTCGTCCGCGATTATCAGTTTCGGACGCATGAGGAAGGCGCGCGCTATCACGACGCGCTTACGCTCGCCGCCAGAAAGCGCGGACGGCGCTTCATCTTCCATGCCGCCAAGGCCGAATTCTTCAAGCAGTTCGGAGGCACGTCCGTAAACGTCGCCACAGTCTTTATTTGCCGGCGCATTGAAAAAGTACGGCATACATATATTTTCGGCTATGGTGAAATTATTCAGCAGATTGCAGCCTTGCATGACGTAGCCTATCTCCGGGCCGCGCAGCGCGGCGAGGCCGTCTTCGTCCAGCTCCGTCAGCTCGCGCCCCGCAAACGTCACAGAGCCGGAGTCTGGCCGGCACATTCCAGAAAGCAGATGGAAAAGCGTACTTTTGCCGCAGCCGGACTGTCCCATGAGCGCGACGAACGCCCCTTCGCCGAGTGAAAACGAAACGCCGTCCACAGCCGCAAAGGTCTCGCCCCTCCGCGTGTATCTCTTTACTAGTTCAGACGCCTGTAAAATCATATCTCTTTCTCCTGTATAAGAGCTATCGGCTCACCACGGCAGACGGCGAAAATGGCGCATGCCGAGGCCGCAAGTCCTGCGGCGACTGCTGTCAGAAGGCACTTCACGCCGGTCGCCGCGTAAAAACCCGCTGTGCTGATGAAGGCCGGTATTCCGAGCCAGAGCAGTATCTGTTCGCGGAACGCGAGCATCACGCCGCCAGATGCGACGATTCCGGCGAGGCCGCCCGCCAGTCCGATGACGAACCCTTCGGCGAGTATCACGCGCACGATGTACCGCTTGGTCGCTCCGAGCGTCAGCATGACGCCGAACTCGGGACGGCGCTGTATTATCGTGACGGTGAATATGCATATCACGGAGACTGCTGCCGCAAGCAGCATAAGCACGTTGAGCGCGAGGCTGAACGACGCGAAGCTCTCTACGGAATCCGCGGCCTTGCTGACCATGCTGTTGGCGGTGTATGCCCACAGCGGGCTGTCTTCTATCGTGTAGTTTATCTTGCGTGCTACCTCAAGCGGGTTGACGCCCTCCGCCGCCCGTATCATCACAGACGATATGACCGTTTCTGGGTCCATGCCGCCGAGCCTGTTCTCGCGCGCCTGTTCGGTTCGGAGTATGTCCCTCGCCGTGCTGAAGTCGATGAATACGCAGTTGTCGTAATTCGTGTCCGTCCTGTCCAGCTTGCCTGCGACTTTCAGTTCCATACCGAAGAATATCAGAGTGCTGCCGGGCTTCGTGTACATGTTGGCTCCGGCTATCACTTCGCCGCGCCCGATTTTACGCATCTGCGCGCTCTTCATCCACGAGCCGACGATGAAGTCGCTTTTCGAGTCGAAGCCTATTATCTGAAGCGGCATCGCGCAGCACGAGGCGTCGAGCGTCGCGATGAAAAGCTGCGGCGAGGCCTTCGCCACTCCCTCTATCGCGGCGATGCGCTCCAGCCACGATCCGTCGAAATAGAAGCTGCAATGCTCGCCGGAAAAGAGCGAACCCGCGTACTCGGAGGCGTAGCTCTTCGGCACGACGATGACGTCCGCCCCCATGCGGTTCACCGTCTGATCAACGCTGCGTTCCATACTTGAAAGCAGTATCGAGCTTACGAAAAGCGAGGCTGCGAGCATCAGGCACAGGAATTCCATAACGCCGGTACGCATCCCCTGCCTGCGCAGATTTGCCAGAGCTATCGATACGGCGCCGAGTTTTCTTCTCTCCGCCATTCCGCGCCTCCTCAGCGGGCCTTGAGGCCGAGCGCGAAGGCGGCCGCCCCGGCCGCGAACGCGACGCCGCCGCAGAGCTTCGCCCACGCCGCCGTGGCATGGCAGGCCATCTCAACGTTGGCGCATATGCCGATCCCTAGGCCGCCACCGGACATGACTGCTATGGCGCACAGCCCGGCCGCAGCTGCGACCGCTCCGCCGTGCGTCAGCTTTTTGGTGAACAGCATCATAGCGCCGTTCACGACAAGCAGTGCGCCGATCAGGACGAGGGCCTGACCGCTGAAGAAACATTTCATCGGCATTTCCCTGCCGTTCATCAGCTTCACCATCGCCTGGCAGACTGGAGCCCATACGTACACAGAACCGATGAGCGCGGCTCCCGCAGCTGTGACCGCAGATGCAAGAAAAACACCGCGTTTTCCAAATTCCTCTTTCACACAAATTCCTCCCCTTTATCCAGCCTTTTCCGGCTGCGATATACTTGCGGTTCATGTTAAGCAAGTTAGCGGAGGCTCGACAATATGACGCATGTTAAGCGATGCTGTGTACAGGAATAAAATTTTTTTCAGATTACATACCAAACATGTTTATTCATTGCTACATAAAAATTACAGGGAAGTATTTGTCGAAGCGTATCTTTTATTCACAAGCACTGATTACGCCTTTTTCGGACACAGCGCGCAGGCGAAACAGCCGCAGCGCCACGGGCCGCGGCCGATATATGCGCGATATTTTTGCCTTAGCACAAACGAATCGCCGCGGTTCGTTTATGCGAGCCCCGCGGAGCGGCGCGCGTCCTCGCTCAGTTCCGGGAACGGGACGAAGGGCGCCGGCTGCGGCGCGTGTTCGCCGATGATTTTTTCCAGCCACGCGACGTTGTACCAGCGCCCGAATTTATATCCGCATCTGCGGAATTCTCCGACGACGCGCCAGCCCATGTGCGCGTGGAAGTTCACGCTGTTGCGCGTGAGGTACTCGTCGTCGCGCTCCGGGCAGGCCACGCACGCCGCGATGTTCAGCACGTTCTGAGCCTTGAGCAGGGCTTCGAGCGTCGTATACAGCCTTCTGCCGAGCCCGGCGCCGCGCGCAACTTCTTTGACGTATATCGAAGTTTCCGCGGAATGGATGTAGGCCGCCCTGCCGCCGAAGGGGCCCGCGTATGCGTAGCCCGCGGGCTCGCCGTCCAGAACGGCGACTATATACGGATATTTTTGTAGCGTTCGCTCGACGCGCGCGCGGAACTCAGAGAGCGGCGGCGTTTCACATTCGAACGATATCGCCGTCGTTTCGACGTATGGGCGGTATATTTCAAGAAGTTTCGCCGCGTCTTCAGGCGCGGCAGCGCGTATGAGCGGTTCTGCGGGCTGCATCTTTCTTCCCTCCATTCGCAGGATTTCGCATATTCCGCGCCGCGGCGTTACGCCTCCGGCTTCACCTGCATCGACGGGTCGTCGCAGACGAGCGTGCCGCCTATCGCGAAGTTTTCGTTCTTCATGTCGTTGATGATTATGCGCACGGCGTCGGGCTTGACCTCCATCGTATCGCATATAACCTGCGTCATGCGCTCGACCATCGCGCGCTTCTGCTCGACGGTGCGTCCTTCCTTGATGTTGACGACTACTATCGGCATTTCGCTCTCTCCTTTATCTTCGGTATTCGTGTAAAATATAGCTCAGGCTGTATTTTAGCCTTTCGTTCTGCGAGGTGTCTACATGGTTGAGCTCGGCCCGCTTTTCTTTATTCTGGCTTTTTTCCTCGGAGCCTCGTTCGGCTCCTTCGCCTGCGCCGCGGCCTCGCGCACGGAGGCGGGCGCGAAGTGGTGGGGAACGGAGCGCTCGCGCTGCGACTCCTGCGGAGCGGCGCTCGCGCCGCGCGACCTCGTGCCGGTGCTCTCGTTCCTCGCGCTGCGCGGACGCTGCCGCTTCTGCGGCGCGCGCATCCCGCGCTCGTGCCTGGCCGCCGAGCTAGCCTGCGGCGCTCTCTGCGCGATGTTCCTCTGGCGCTTCGGCGCGTCGTACTCCTTTATTTTTTCATCGGCCTCGCTGCCGTTCCTCGCATTCCACACAATTACCGACGCGGACTCGGGCTATATCTACGACTCGTGGGCCTTCGCCATGACGGGCGCGGCGCTGCTGCTTCGGCTCGCGGGGGGGCTGCCCGCGGTTCTCGACGGCGCGGCGGGCGCGGCCGCGGGCTTCGCCTTCATATACGCGATTATTTTTTTGAGCCGCGGGCGCATGGGGACGGGCGACGCGGTGCTGATGATCGGCATCGGCGCTTTTATGGGCTTGAAGCTCACCGCCGCCGCGCTCTATACCGGCTTTATGGCGGGCGGCGTTACGGCGCTCGTCCTGCTCGCGGCGAAGAAGGTCACGCGCAAGTCCGCAGTGCCGCTCGGGCCGTTCCTCTGCGCGGGGTGCGCCGCGGCGATGCTGTTCGGAGGAAAGCTGACGGAATACTTCGGCTTCACGGTTCCGTGGCCGTGGGCGGTTTAGATTACATGCCGAAATTCGCGGCTGTGTCTAACTTTTAGGACGGAGATCCCGTGGGGCCCGCCCCGTTTTATCGGGCGTAGAAGCTTCACGGGATGACGCAATAAGGAATAAATTTATTAAGGAGGAATTTTCCATGAAAAAGATTCTCGTTCTCGCGGCGGCGCTCGCGCTCGCCGTATCGTCCTGCGCTTTCGCGCTTCCCCTCGTGCTGACCGAGCCGCAGAAGACCGGCGGCCCCGGAGTATTCGACACACTCTCCGCGCGCGTTTCCGCGCCGGAGCAGGATTTCACCAAGGAAGAGCTGACCCTCGACGAACTCTCGACCATACTCTGGGCCGCGACGGGACAGAACGGCGACGACAGCTGGACAGTGCCTGTGATCATGGGGCGCGATCCCAACGTAAGCGTCTACGTGATGCTCAAGGACGGCGGCTATCTCTACAACTGGGAGAAGAACGCGCTGATGGAGATCAACAACGACAAGCGCGCGCTGCGCCGCACCGTAAACGAGGACTACGCAAAGAGCGCGCCGTGCCTTCTGATTTTCGTAGACCGCGGCGTCATCAACATGAACGGCCTCGCGGAGCTCGCGACCGGCGCGATGTCGCAGAACGCGGCGCTCGCGGCGCAGGCCCTCGGCCTCGAGGCGCGCTTCACGACATCGTTCAACCGCGGCGCTATCGAGGAGACGCTGAACCTCGGCCCGGTAATGAACGTCGTCGGAGTGCTCGCCGTAGGCCGTCAGTAAGCCGCGGCGCGGAAGCAGAATTGCCAAAACTGCGAAAAAGCTATATTCTTTTCAGGATTTGAGCCTTTGACCGAAGAACTGGAGGTATCGTCATGAGTCAGGTTCCGGCGCACATTTTCCGCGAATACGACATAAGGGGCATCGCAGACAGCGAGCTCACCGACGAAAACGTCTATCTCATCGGGCGCGCCTACGGCTCGTGGCTCGCCGCGCGCGGCGTGACGGCGGCCTCGCTCGGCGGCGACGCGCGCCTTTCGACGCCGCGCATAAAGGCTGCGGCGGCGCGTGGGCTCAACGCAGCGGGCATAGACGTGACCGACATAGGCATGGTCTCCACGCCGACGTTCTACTGGAGCCTCTACCGCCTTCCCGTCGGCGGCGGCATAATGGTGACTGGCAGCCACAATCCGAAGGAATTCAACGGCCTCAAGCTCGCTTTCGACAAGGCGACGATATGGGGCGAAGAGATACAGCAAATCCTCAAAATCATCGAGGAAGACAATTTCGCCGCCGCTCCGCGCGAGGGCGCTCTCTCGCGCGCCGACATCAACGCCGAGTATCTCGACATGCTCGTCTCGAAAATAACGCTCGGCCCGAGAAAGCCGAAGGTCGTCTGCGACTGCGGCAACGGCGCGGGCGGCCTCTACGCGCCGGAGTTCCTGCGCCGCATCGGCTGCGCGGTGACGGAGCTTTACAGCGAGCCGGACGGCAATTTCCCGAACCACCACCCCGACCCGACGAAGCGCGAGAACCTTCCGAAGCTCATCGAGACGGTGCGCGAAACGGGCGCGGATTTCGGCGTCGGCTTCGACGGCGACGCCGACAGGATAGGCGTCGTAGACGAGCGCGGCGAGGTGATATGGGGCGACAGGCTGATGGCGCTCTTCTGGACCGAGATACTGCCGAAGCACCCGGGCGCGGTCGCGATATGCGAGGTCAAGAGCTCGATGGCCCTGCCCGAGACGATAGAAAGGTACGGAGGCAGGCCGCTCTGGTGGAAGGCGGGACATTCGCTCGTCAAGGCGAAGATGCGCGAGGAGCACGCGCTCTTCTCCGGCGAAGTGTCGGGACACATGTTCTTCGCCGACGAGTACTACGGCTACGACGACTCTTTCTACGCCGCGGGGCGGCTCGCGCGCATATTCTCGAACGACACGCGCAAACTGTCAGAGATCATGGAAGAGATACCGGTCTACCCCTCGACGATAGAGACGCGCTACGACTGCCCCGACGATCTGAAATTCTCCGTCGTCGAACGAGTGAAGGAGCGCGCGCTTGCGGAAAAGCTCGAAACTATAATCGTGGACGGAGTGCGCATAATCTATCCCGACGGCTGGGGACTCGTGCGCGCCTCCAACACGCAGCCGGTGCTCGTGGCCCGCTGCGAGGGGCGCACGGAGGCCGCGCTCGCGGAAATCGTAAAAGATATGAAAAAACGTCTGCTCGAAGCGGGCAGCCCGGATTTCGAATGGGGCTATTAGCGCCGCAGTTGGTTTATAATTAGAGGGTTGAAAAACCGAAAGGGACAAGGAGGAAGTATTTTATGCAGTGTTCCCGCGAAGTTGAAGAAATGGTATGCGTGGCGAAGGGCGTACATCACGGCCCCGCTCCGATACCCGAAGAGGGAAAATGGGTAGAATCGAAACAGATCGGAGACATTTCCGGATTTACTCACGGAGTGGGCTGGTGCGCGCCGCAGCAGGGCGCGTGCAAGCTCTCGCTCAACGTTAAGGACGGCGTGATACAGGAGGCCCTCGTCGAGACGATAGGCTGCTCGGGCATGACGCACTCGGCGGCGATGGCGGCGGAGATACTGCCCGGCAAGACGCTGCTCGAGGCGCTCAACACCGACCTCGTCTGCGACGCGATCAACACCGCGATGCGCGAGCTGTTCCTTCAGATAGCCTACGGACGCACGCAGAGCGCCTTCTCGGAGAACGGCCTGCCCGTCGGCGCGGGCCTCGAGGACCTCGGCAAAGGCCTTCGATCGCAGATAGGCACGATGTACGGCACGCTGCCGAAGGGGCCGCGCTATCTCGAGATGGCCGAGGGCTACGTGCTCGACCAGGCGCTCGACGCGAACGGCGAGATAATCGGCTACCGCTACGTCTCGCTCGGCAAGATGATGGAGGCGATACGCAAGGGCGTCGACCCGAAGGAAGCCTTCGAGAAGAACGTCGGAACTTACGGACGCTACGCCGAAGCGGCGCAGATCATCGACCCGCGCAGGCAGTAGGAGGGAAACGAAATGGCAAACTTTGAAGGTTACGAACGCAGGATAGACAAGATAAACGCATTCCTCGCCGAAAAGGGAATCAAGGACCTCGACGAGGCGCGCGACATCTGCCTCGGCAAGGGCGTCGACGTCGCGGCGATAGTGCGCGGCATACAGCCAATCGCATTCGAGAATGCCGTCTGGGCCTACACGCTCGGCGCGGCGAACGCGATAAAGAGCGGCGTAAAGACCGCCGCCGAAGCGGCCGAGAAGATAGGCGAAGGACTCCAGGCCTTCTGCGTCCCCGGCTCCGTCGCGGACCAGCGCAAGGTCGGCCTCGGCCACGGCAACCTCGCGGCGATGCTTCTGCGCGAGGAGACGAAATGCTTCTGCTTCCTCGCGGGACACGAGTCCTTCGCGGCGGCTGAAGGCGCGATAGGCATCGCGCGCACCGCGAACAAAGTTCGCAAAGAGCCGCTGCGCGTCATCCTAAACGGCCTCGGCAAGGACGCGGCCTACATCATCTCGCGCATCAACGGCTTCACCTCCGTCGAGACGAAGTACGACTACTTCACGGGCGAGCTGAAAATCGTCAGCGAGCGCGCCTTCTCCGACGGCGACAAGGCGAAGGTCAAATGCTACGGCGCGGACGACGTCAGCGAAGGCGTCGCGATAATGATCCATGAAGGCGTAGACGTATCCATCACCGGAAACTCGACGAACCCGACGCGCTTCCAGCACCCCGTCGCCGGAACCTACAAGAAATGGGCCAACGAGCACGGCAAGAAATACTTCTCCGTCGCCTCGGGCGGCGGCACGGGCCGCACGCTGCACCCAGACAACATGGCCGCGGGCCCCGCGAGCTACGGAATGACCGACACGATGGGCCGCATGCACAGCGACGCGCAGTTCGCGGGAAGCTCCTCGGTCCCCGCGCACGTCGACATGATGGGCCTCATCGGCATGGGCAATAACCCGATGGTCGGAGCCTCCGTCGCGGTCGCAGTCGCGGTCGAAGAGGCAATGAAATAAGCGGGCCGCAAAATTTAAGGAAACAGCACAAGAGGGCCGGAGGCGCGAAGCCTCCGGCCTTTTTCGTATGCGCTCCCCGCTCTTCGCCGATTCGTAAAATATCACAAAATAATTTCTTCTAAAATAAACGACTTGCCACGATATGATATAATTATTCTACCAACTAAAACAAAGATAAATAAGGAGGCGAGGGCGATGGCGGCAACGAAACTAACGAAGCATCATCTCATAAACGTACCGGGAGGCTTCGTCACGCTCGACGTTTACGGCCAAGAGGGCGAGGGAGGCATCCCGGCGCTCTACATCCACGGCGGGCCGGGCGGCAACAAGAAATCTTTCCAGCCGATGGCGGAGCGTATCGCGGAGGACAGGACGGTGTACCTCTACGACCAGATCGGATGCGACGACAAGTCGCACACCGGCGAAGAATCTCTGTGGGTTCCCGAGAGATACGTCGAGGAGCTGAACGCGGTGATCGCGGCGATAGGCGCGCCGAAGATACATCTCATCGGACGTTCGTGGGGCGCTTACCTCGCGGCGCGCCATCTGCTCGAAACGCCGGACAGCCCGGCGATCTCCGCGACGATGATAAGCCCGCTCTTCAGCACAAAAATCTGGATAGCGGACGCGAAGCAGAGGCTTTCGGAGCTCGGCGAGGGCCGCCTCACTGAGGTTGAAATCTGCGAGCACGAGCACCACTTCGACGGCTACCGCTATCGCGAGATAATGGCGGAGTACGACGCGAACTTCCGCTACCGTCTCAAGACCGTCGAGCGTCCTGGGCACATGTCCACGCCGCTGAAGCCGAAGAGCGGCTCGGGCATGAACGTCTACCACTACATGTGGGGGCCGAGCGAATTTACCTGCGACGGCGTGCTGAAGGACCTCGACATCACGGACGCGGTGCGCGGCATAAGGATAGCCGTCCTCTTCATCTGCGGAGAGTTCGACCAGGTGCGCCAGCCGACATGCGAATACTACCGCTCGCTGATTCCGGGCTCGCGCATGGCGATAATCCCGGACGCCTCGCAGACCTCGTACCTCGAACAGCCGAACATCTTCTACTGGACTCTGCGGAATTTCTACGAATGTTTCTAGCAGCGTAAGCTTTGCGGCGGAAGGAAGGGCGCGCGCCCTTCCTTTTTTTGTGCCGGCGCGGCGCGGCGTTTTTTTTGCATACGTGCAAAAACGTCCCCCGACAGTGCAAAAACGCCTTTTGCGCGCGCTTTATATTTTTATGCGCCTCTGCTAATATACTAGACGAAATCCAATATACGCCGAGGTGAATAAAATGAAGAAATGCGCGTGCCGCGGTTCGTTTCTCGAAAGATTCATACAGCCTTCAATACTTCTGCTTCTCAACGAGGAGCCTATGCACGGCTTCTCCATTCTCAAGAAACTTTACAAAAGCGACGTGATGGACTACAGCAGCATAGACCCGACTGGGCTCTACCGGACGCTCAAAAAAATGGAGGAGTCGGGGCTTCTCACCTCGCGCATCGAAACGGACGGCGGCCTCCAGGCGAAGCGCGTCTATGAAATCACCGACGAGGGGCGCGTCTGCCTCGTCTTCTGGCGCGCGACGCTGCTCGACTACCGCGACAGGATAGACCGCCTCGCGCGGGCGATTCCGGAAACTATAGACGACGGCATGTAACGGCGTCGGAATTTTTACATTTATGCTGACGCCGCTCGCCACGCGCGCGCGGCGGAACCGGCGGGAGGAATTAAAATGGCGGCTGACTGCGGAAATGACAGGAGTTTTGACTTAATAACGGCGCGGTGTCTCGAATATTACCGCGCGCCGAAGGGACGCGGCCCTATGGACATAGTCCGCGAGGTCATGGACGACGCGAGCTTCCCGATGCACAACTTCGCGCATCACTATCTCGTGCCGGCGGTGCTGATGGCGGAGGTCTGCCTCAGGGACGGAACGCCGGAGGCGGAGTTCGGGAAGAAGCTTGACGAGGTGCGCCGGCGCGCGCGCAACGTGCTGCCCGCGTTCTGCGGCCTCTACGGGGCATGCGGCGCGGCGGTCGGCTGCGGCATCTTCATGAGCGTCTACACCGGCACGACGCCGCTCTCGAAAGACACGTGGAGCCTATGCAACTACGCGACCGCCGGCGCTCTCTCCGAAATGGCGAAGCTCGGCGGCCCGCGCTGCTGCAAGCGCAACACCTTCGCGGCGCTGCTCTTCATGAAGAAATACATAGCGCAGCATCTCGGCACGGTCGTCGGCGTCCCGGACGGCGTCGCGTGCCGCTACAGCAAATTCAACAACGAATGCCTCAAGGAGAAATGCCCCTTCTACGAGGCGGAGGAGGGCGCGGCCCCGGAGCCGCGCGCATAAGCTGCATAGAACGAAGACTACACGATGAAAAATATTTTTTGCGCCGCGGTGCTCGCGCTGCTGATATTTTTGCCCGCCGCTGCGCGGGCCGGGGAGACTGAGCTGCGCGTCGGCAACATGGGCAGCAGCATCAAGCCCGCGATGGTCGTGCTTGCGCACGAGATGGGCTACTATAAGGACGAAGGGCTCGACGTAAAGCTCATGCAGATATCGAACCTCAACGAGGGCGTGACTGCGCTTCAGCTCGGCAAGCTCGACATACTGCCGCTCGGGGTCATTCCCTCGCTGACCTACGCGGCGAAGGGCGCGGAGCTCGTAATCTACGGCGGGACTATAGCCGAGGGCTGCCAGGGGGTCACTCTGCCGGAGAATAAGGACAAGTACCGCGACATAAAAAATTTCAAGGGCAAGAGGGTCGCCGTCCACCGTCCCGAGACGGGGCAGATGATAATGCGCGCGAAGATGCGCGAGGCCGGCCTCGACCTTGAAAAGGACGTGGAGATAATACAGCTCGACGGCTTCCAGGCGATTATAGAGGCCGTCTCGAAGGGCATGGCCGACATAGGCTTCGTGAACAGCGGCTTCGGCCTCATCGCCGAGAAGCGCGGCCTCGCGATAGCCTTCAACATCAAGGAGGTCGCGCCGAACGCGGTCTGCTGCCGTCAGACCGCTTCGCGCGAGGTCTTTGAGACGAAGCGCGGCGCGCTGGTCAAGTTCCAGCTCGCCAACCTGCGCGCCTACAAGCTGATGCGCGACGCCCCCGATACCGCCGTCGCGAAGCTCACAGCCTTCTCCGGCCAGCCGGAGGACTACGTCAGATACTGCCTCTACTCCGAGGTCATGGTGATAACGATGGACCCCGCAGTGAACCGTATAAAGGATTTCTACAAGGTCATGGAGGCCAACGGCGACCTGCCAAAGGGCTATAAGGCGGACATCTCGGACAACGTCGATTCGGGCGTCTACAGAGAGGCGCTCGACGAGGCGATGAAGCGCTGGCCCGACTGCGAATATTTCAAGAAAATGGACGCGGAGTTCGCCGCCAATAATCTTTAGCGTCATGGATGCGCCCTTCGCCGTCGAAGCGGAAAATATATTTTTCAGCTACGCCTCGGAGCTTCCCGTGCTCCGGGGCCTTTCCATGCGCGTCGAGCGCGGCTGCTTCGCCTGCGTGCTCGGCCACAGCGGATGCGGCAAGAGCACGCTGCTGAACCTCGTCATGGGGCTTTCGCGCCCGTCGTCCGGCGTCGTAAAAATCAACGGCGCGGAGGCCGAAGGGCCCGGGACGGACAGGGCGATAGTTTTTCAGGACTGCTCGCTTTTCCCGTGGATGACGGCGCAGGAGAACGTCGCCTTCGCGATACGCCACGCGCGTAAAATTACGAAACAGGCCTCGGCGGCGCTCGCGGCGGATTTTCTGTCGCAGGTCGGCCTTTACGAGAGCCGCGGCAAATATCCGAACCAGCTCTCCGGCGGCATGAAACAGCGCGTCGCGATAGCGCGCGCGCTCGCGATGGACTCCGAGATATGGCTTTTCGACGAGCCGTTCAGCGCGCTCGACCCGCAGATGCGGCGCTCGCTTCAGTCGCTCGTCTCCGGCCTCGCGAAGTGCGGGCGGCCGCGCACGGTGCTCTTCGTCACGCACAACGTAGACGAAGCCGTGACGCTAGGCGAGCGGATACTCTTCATGAACGGCGGCGTTATAAGCGGGGACTTCAAGGTGCCCTTCGGCTACCCGCGCGTACCGGAGGAAATCGCCGGCACGCAGGAGTATTTCTCGCTCGTCAGCCGCCTCGCGGAGCGCTTCTGCGACGCGGGGCGCGCTGAGGAGGCGAGACAGTGAAGCGCTCCGTCCTCATAACGCAGTCGGCCCTCGCCGCGCTGCTGGCGCTCGTGCTTTACAACAGCCGCGGGGCGCTCTCCGGCTGCGCGATGTACGTCGCCGCGCTAGCGCTGATAGAGTGCTTCTACGCCGCGCACGTGATGCGCCGACGCGAGGCTGCGGCCCAGTGCTCCGCGATAGCCTGCGCCGCGATTTTCGCGCTCGCCGCGTGGGAGCTCTCCGCCGTGAACCTGAAGATAGCGAACCCGATACTTCTGCCGCCGCCGCGCGACGTCTTCCAAGCCTTCTGGGACTGCCGCGGGCTGATGGCGCGCGGGATATTCTCGTCGCTCGCGCTGCTCTGCGCCAGCATGGCGATCGCGCTCGCGGCGGGCGTGACGCTCGGCCTCTTCACGGGGATGTCGCCGTTCCTGCGCGGCGTATTCCTGCCCATCGCGAAGGTGCTAAGCCCGATACCGCCAGTGATATACAGCCCCTACGCAGTGGCGCTGATGCCGACCTTCCGCAGCGCCGCCGCCGCGATAATCATCCTCGGCATATTCTGGCCGACCTTCATGGGGATAATCAACCGCGCGGCGTCGATGGACCGGCGCATAATAAATTCGGCGCGGGCGCTCGGCCTGACGCGCTCCGAGATGATTTTCCAGATAATGATGCCCTACCTCTTCCCCGGCATAATGGCCGGCCTGCACGTGACGCTCTCGACCTCGTTCCTGCTGCTCACGATGGCGGAGATGATGGGCGCGTCGAGCGGCCTCGGCTACTTTATAAAAAATTACTCCGACTACGCGAACTACACCAACGTCATAGCCGGAATAATACTCATCGGCATCGTCGTCAGCCTGCTGAACGCCCTGCTGAGCTACTCGGAAAAGAAACTCGTGCGCTGGAAGGAATGAGGCGCGCGGGCTTTCGAAGGAAATAAATAAAAAACCGGAATGAAAGGCGGTATGGAACAATGAAAAAAGTTGTTATGCTCGACGGCGCGGCCGGGACCAGCCTGTGGGAAAAGGCGACGGACAAGGTTCCCGTATGGCGCTACAACATCGAGAACCCGAGGATAGTGCGCGAGCTCAACGAAGAGTACGTCGAGGCGGGCGCGGACATCATACTGGCGAACACCTTCGCCGCGAACGGCGCGGAGGTCGCGCGCTCAAGCTCCTACACGGTCGAGCAGGTCGTCAGGACGGCTATGAAAATCGCGCAGGACGCCTCGAACGGCCGCGCGAAGGTCGGCCTCGCGGCGGGGCCGCTGACCGGGCTGCTCAAGCCCTTCGGCAAGATATCGCGCGAAGAGGCCAAGGATATGTACGAGGAGCTTATCGGCGCGGGAATGCAGGAGAAGCCCGACCTCATCTACCTGCTGACCTTCATGGACCTCGAGATGCTCAAGATAGCCGCCGAAGCCGCCTCGCACTACGACGTGCCGCTGCTCTGCTCCATGAGCTTCATGGGCGCGAACAAGAACGGCGTGCGCGCGAAGATTTCGCGCACGATGATGGGCAACACGCCTAAGGACATCGTCGAGGGGCTCAAACCCTACAATCCCGCCGCGGTCGGCCTCAACTGCTCGCTCGGCCCCGTCGACGCGCTGCCGGTCATCGCCGACTTCAAGGCCGTCACGGATCTTCCGATAATCTTCAAGCCCAACGCCGGAGCGCCGATGGCGCAGGACGACGGCACATTCAACGCCGCCTTCGACATCGAGACCTTCGCAGACGACGTTCTGCCCGCGGTGGACATGGGCGCGACCTACATAGGCGGCTGCTGCGGCACGAACGCGGCCTACATCAAGCGCCTCGCCGAGAAAATCAAGGCGAAGCTCGCCGCCGAGGAAAACGCGTAGACAATCCGCAAACAGTACGAGAAAAGCCGGAGCTTCCGATAGCTCCGGCTTTTTTGCGTTCTTTCTTCAAATCTGCGCCGCCGCGCGCGGCTTCGCTAGAACCTCAGCTCGAGCAGCTTCAGCCCCGCGTCCTGGAAAAGTCCCGGGATTTCGCGGCGCGCGCGCACCTTGCGGATGAATATCGCGAGGTTGCGCGGCTGGCTGAACTCCGGCGAAGCGTCGGTGTAGACGGGGTTTTTGCTGCCGACTATGTCGAAGACCTTCCATTTGCCGTCGGTGTCCACGAAGTAGCCCTTCGAGCGCACAACGTCGTCGGGCAGCTTGTTCAGTATCTCCTTGAATTTTTCCGGGTCGCCCTCCCAGAAGACGCTGAGCGAGGCGAGGTTGTCCGGCGGGGCCATGTGCGGCGTTGCGTTGGCGAGCACGTCGTCGATGAATTTCTCCCACGCCTCCGCCTCCGGTATCTCCGCCATTTTTTCGTCGGCGTCGTCGGAACGGAATACGCTCCACGGCACGTTGCCGAAGGTCGCGCGCGTTATCTGCGCCGTCGGGTTCAGCTCGTGCAGGTGCTTTTCAAGCGCGTCGGCCTGCTCCTGCGTCACGAGGTCGGTCTTGTTGATGATGAGCTGTGTCGCCGCCTCCGTCTGCTTTATGACGGCGTTGAAGAGGTCGAGCCAGTCCTCGAAATGCTCCGCGTCTATCACGCATATGTTGCCCGCGAAACGGTAGTAGTCGTGCAGCATCCCGTGACCGAGGTCCTTCTTCATGTCCGTCGTGTCCGCGACGCCGCTCGCCTCGACGAGCAGCACCGTCGGCCTGTAGTCCTTGAGTATCGTGTAAAGTCCGCGCAGGAAGTCTCCCTTCGCGCAGGCGCAGAAAATCGAGCCGCGGCTTATTTCTATTATCTCGAGGCCGTTCTTGCGCACAACGTCGCCGTCGACGCCTGCCTTGCCGAATTCGTTCATGAGGACGGCTACGCGCTCGTTCTCGGGGTGCGTCTCAAGCAGATGCTTCAGCAGCGTCGTCTTGCCGCTTCCCAGAAATCCCGACAAAAGATAAACCTTGCATTTATTCTCGTCCATTGGCTGTTCGTCCCTTCCGTCCGTTTTTTCAAAGACTAGCACATAGCCGCGCGATCCGCAACGGAGCGCCGCGCGCCGCTATATCCAGCCGACCTTGTGCTTGAGCAGCTGGAGCTGCTCCTCGTACCATTCGCGCGGGTGCTTCAGCACGCCCTCGGCGAACTCCTTCGGCACCTCGTCGCCCATCTTGTAGAGCTCGAGCTTCGCCCAGTAGAGCATCGCCTGCCATAGCGGGCGCTTCGCTTCGTTGACGAGGCGCTTCGCGACGTTGAAGCATATCCCCGCGTGATACCAGTCCTTCTTGCGGCAGTTGAGTACGCCCATGATGCTGAAGGCGAGGCCGCCGCCCTGAAGGCCGTCCTCCCACTCTGTGTGCATGATGTTGTATATCTTGCCCATGCGCTGCAAATGCACCTCGGCCTCCTTGTAGCGTCCGAGCAGCATGAGGCAGAAGGCCGCCTTCGCGAGCGCGAGGCCGAGGCCGCGGAAGAGCGAGACGGACTCGCCGATGTTGACGCAGTTCTCGAAGAGCGCGAGCGCCTCCTTTATCTTTTTCTGCGCGAGCAGCGCATCGCCGCGGAAATGCTCGGCCGCTATGAGGCAGACGGTGTAGTTGCAGCCCTTTTCCTCGAGCTTCTCGAACACCGAGGTGGACATCAGCAGATACCTATCAGCCTCGTCGTACTGCGCGAGCAGGATGCGCGATATCCCCATGAAGCGCAGCGCCGTCCCCTCCCACTTGCGCATGCCGGCCTTTTTCGTGTAGTCCCAGAGCTTCTGCGCGCAGAAGGCGAGGTGCTTCGCGTCGTCGCACTGTATAGCGAGGTAGCACATCTGCACTCCGGCCTTGATCACCGGCTCCGGCTCGCCTATCGCGAGCGCCTTGCGCACCGCGGCACGCAGCATGTACTCCGCGTCGTCGTAGCGGCAGCTCCACCAGAGATAGCCGCCCTTTAGGATATAGAGGTCGCGTTCGAGCCGCAGCAGCTCCGGGCTGCCGCCCTCGGTGCGGAAGAGGCGGTCCATTATCGCCCATGCGTCGGCCATCGCCTTCTTCGTGTAGTTCGAGTCGTCGATGGTCGGGATGTAATACATAAGGTCCTGGTCTACGAGCGTCGGGAAGACCTCGTGGACCGCCATGAAGTACAGGTCGAGCTCGCGCACGCGCCAGTAGAGCTCCTTGAGGTGCATCCGCGCCTCGTGGCAGTGGTAGTAGAGGCGCGCGCAGGTCTTTCTGTGGCGGTACTGAAGGCGCGCCGGCGCGGCTGCCTCGAGTATCTCGACGTTCTTCGTGTGCAGCGCCGTCCTGCGCGAGACGGACATGCCCTCGAGCAGCGCCTCGCGTATCTTCGTATGAGTGAAGTAGTAGAGCACGTCGCCCTCGTCCGCCTCCTGTTCGCGCAGGAAGCCGTGGAGCCGCAGGTCGTTGTAGAGCTTCGAGACGCGCAGCGGCGACATCGCTAGCACTTGCGCTATTTCCTTCATCGAGGCGCACTCGGGGCAGACGGCTATGGCTTCGAGGAAAAGGCGCTCGTCGTCGCCGAGCAGCTCAATCATGGAGACGTAGGCGTTTTTATATGGCGAGCCGTCGCTGATCATCCCGTCCGACTTGTATTTGAGCAGCTCGCGGATGAAGTAAGGGTTGCCCTCCGTCTGCATGTAGACGTCGTGGATACGCTCGTCGGTCCAGTCCTCGCCGGGGGCCATCTCGTGACAGATGCGCCCCGTCTCTTCGAGGTTGAAGCGGCGCAGCGTCACCTCGAACTTTTCAAACGGCTCGTCTGCGAGCGCCGTCCGCAGCATGAAGGCGGGGCGGATTTCCTCGAAGCCCGTGACGAGCATGTTGAGCGGCGCGCTGCCGTCGCACATGATCGACTCGATGATGTTCCACGAGGCGTCGTCCATCCACTGAAGGTCCTCAATCACGAGCAGCCGTTTGATGTCGCCCGACGGCTCGGATACGCTCTGGTGGATCAGCTCGGCTATATACGAGTAGCTCAAATCGGAGAGGGATTTTATATTTTCCTGCTGCGAAAGCGAGATGTGCAGAGATTTCAAAAGGCGCATAATAGGCGCGAGCGGGTAGGACTTCTCCTCCTGCCAGCAGGCGACCGAGAAGCATTCCCAGCCGCGCTCCGCGAGGCACGAGGTTATCTCGTTTATGAAGACCGTCTTGCCTATGCCCTGCTCGCCCCAGACCATGCCGCAGAGCGAACGTCCTTCGACGGAGCCGGAAAAGAAGTCGAGCATCTTCATTATCTCGTCGTTGCGCGCGAGCGGGTTGTCCTCGCCGCCCGGCGACGACGGCCGTATCGCGGGCCCTTCGCTCTTGCGCCGCATCAGCGTCGAAATGTCCGAGAGGTCGGCCTCGATGCCGAAGTCGCTCTCTATTCTGCTCGAGAAGGCGCGCGCCGCGTCGACGGCCTTGATTTTCTGATTCGTCTTGATATAGAGGCGCACGAGCTCGCCGTGTATCTTCTCGTCGTAAGGCTCGCACTCGGAGAGCCTTTCGTAGCAGAGCAGCGCGTCCTCGAAGCGGTTCTGCGCGAAGCCTGCGAGCTGCGTCTGCGCGCGCTTCTTCAAATTCTTGACGAGCAGGTTGTGATAGTGCTGGCGCTTCGGCAGCAGCCAGTCGCTGAAAGCGCCCCAGTCGTCCACGTCCGCCGAGTCCATAAACGGACTGCACAGCTCGGAAATTTCCGGCCATCCGAGTGAGTCTATGCGCGGGATGAGATCCACGTCGCGCTCTATCTTCACGTTGTCGCCGATGGAGATGACGCCGCCCGCAATGTTCACGTGCAGAACCTTTTTTATGCAGCTCACCGCGTTGCTGAGATTGCGCCGCGCCTTTTCGAGAGTTTTATCGGACCACAGATATTCGCATATTTTATCCTTCGACATGCTCTTTTCTTCCACGAGCATGAGCGCGAGAATCTGCGCTTTTTTGAATGTGAAGATATACGGCGTCCCGTCCACAAAAAGTTCCGGCCTTCCAAGCAGCCGCGCCTTGTATTTCATCTTATCCCGCCTTTACCTTCGTTATGCCGATATTTTACGCTTTAACCAAATACACCGCCACCTTTTGACGAAACCGCGCGATAAAAAATATGCAAAAAACGCAGTTTGACTCCCTCGCACAAGGACGCTGCAAAAATATCTTTTTATATTTTTTGCATAAGTTTTATGGCGCGATGTTAGTATAATTGGCGTTTCTACAACGCTTTTTAATGCGTATAATGATGAAATAAATACGAAAGAGAATCGAGGTGAGTTTTCGCGTCATCGAGCCCGTCAGTATGAGGGATGCGGGGCTCCGAGTGCGTTTATCCGCCGGTCAACCGCCGGCCGTTCTATCGACGATAAGGAGTGATATCTGTGAGTGAGCTTAATAATAACGAGATAAGCAACGAACTGCAGCAGGACAAAAAATGGATGAAGATGCCCCACACGTACATCGTCATCTTCGCGATCATCGCATTCGCGACGGTGCTGACGTGGCTGATTCCATCCGGAACCTTCGAACGCGCCTTCAACGAGTCCGTCGGCAGGACGCTCGTCGTTCCCGACACCTTCAAGATAGTCGAGCACACGCCAGTCAGCATCCCGAGGATGTTCATGGCGATATACGACGGAATGGTCCACGCGGCCGACATCGTCTTCTTCACGTTCTTCTCCTACGGCTTTATGGTACTGCTCATAAAGGTCGGAGCCTTCGACGCGGGCGTCGGCGCTATGCTGCGCAAGCTTGAGACGAAGGTCCACTGGGCCATGCCGCTCATAGCGATCGCCTTCTCGCTCACCGGCTTCGCCTTCGGTCTCTGGGAAGAGGTCTACGGCTTCATACCGGTCTGCATGGCAATCTCGGTCGCGCTCGGCTACGACCCGCTCTACGGCCTCATCGCCGTCATAGGCGGAATGTCGACGGGTTACGCCCCCGCGGCAATCAACCCGTACACTGTCGCCATCGCGCAGAGCATAGCGGAGCTTCCGCTCTTCTCCGGCTCCGGCTTCCGCATCGTCTGCTACATAGTATTCCTCACCGTCTTCCTCATTCAGATGTGCCGCTACGGCAGAATGGTCAAGGCCGACCCGAAGAAGAGCTACGTCTACGGCGTAAAGTTCCCCTTCATCTCCGACACCTCGCACGACGACCTTCTTAAGCTCGAATTCACGACGCGCCACAAAATCTCGCTGGCCCTCTGCGCCTTCACCGTCCTCTTCTTCGCGTGGGGCGCAATCACGCGCGGCTGGTACTTCTCCGAGCTCTCCGCGATATTCATCGTCATGATGCTCGTCGTCGGCTTCGTCAACAAAATGTCCGTCGGGCAGACCTGCGACGCCTTCGTCAACATCTCCAAGGAAATACTCTTCGCAGCCTTCGCTATAGGGCTTTCGCGCGGAATCCTCATCGTCCTCCAGGACGGCCAGATAATAGACACGATATGCAACTTCTTCGCGACGCACATGGACGGCATGCCGAAGATAGTGACGGTCTGGGCGATGTTCTTCTTCCAGACGATGATGAACTTCCTCATCTCCTCGAGCTCCGGCCTCGCGGTCATAGTCATGCCGCTGATGGTGCCGCTCGCGGACCTGCTTGAAATTAACCGCCAGATAGCTGTCCTCGCCTTCCAGTTCGGCGACGGCTTCTCCAACCTCTTCTGGCCGACGACGAGCGTCACCATCTGCGCCATAGCGGGCGTGCCGCTCAGCCGCTGGTGGAAGTTCTTCGCGCCGTACACCTTCTGGATGACGCTCGTGTCGTTCATCATGCTGGCGATAGCCGTCATGATAAACTACGGCCCGTTCTAAAATTAAAAACGGCGGGAAAATATGAAAACCATCCGGGAAATTCTGGAAGAGAAAAAAGCTTCGATACTCGAGCTTGAAAAATTCCTCTACGCCAACCCCGAGATAGAGATGGAGGAATACAAGGCGAAAGAGAAGTTCATCGAGCTTCTCGAAAAAGAGGGATTCGAGGTCGAAAAGGATATCGAAGGGCTGCCGACAGCCTTCGTCGCGCATAAATCCAACGGCGAAGGGCCGAGCATAGGGATATGCGCCGAGTATGACGCTCTGCCCGGCCTCGGCCACGCCTGCGGGCACAACCTCATCGGCGCGATGAGCTACGGCGCGGCGGCGGTGCTCGCCGAATGGCTCATGCAGTCGGGACACAAGGGCAGCGTCTATCTGCTCGGCACGCCCGCCGAGGAGACGGGACGCGGCAAGCCCGGAATGCTCAAGGCCGGCTGCTTCAAAAACGTCGACGTCGCGATGATGGCGCACCCGATGAAGTCCACGACGCTGATGTCGAAGCTCGTCAACCTCGAGGGCTACGACATCACCTTCCACGGGCGCGCGATGCACGCGGCAGAAGCTCCGTGGAACGGCGTCAACGCGCTCGACGCGGCGGCGATTTTCTACAACGCTGTCGCGATGCTCCGCCAGCAGCTGCGCGACGGCTCGCGCGTCCACATGATAGTCACCGACGGCGGCGACGCGGTCAACATAATCCCCGAGCGCGCCGCGCTGCGCGTCGAGATACGCCACAGCGACTTCAAGTACTTCCGCGAGCTCGTGAACAAAGTCCTCGCCGTCGCCGAGCAGGCCGCGAAAGCCGCCGGCTGCACCGTAGACATAGAAATGTTCGAGCCGCCGATATACTGCATGAAGAACAACAAGCCGATGATAGAGCTCTTCAAGCGCCACATGCTCGACGCCGGCATAACGGAATACGTCGAAGAGGCTGCGACCGGCGGCGGATGCACCGACATGGGCAACGTCAGCCAGGAGGTGCCCTCCATCCACCCGTGGATGAAGATGGCGCGCCCGACCTCCGACGGGCACACGCTCGAGTTCCTCGAAGACGCAGACTCGCCCTACGCGATAGAACAGATGTACAAGGTAGTCGGCTGCCTCGCGGAAACCGGCGCGGACATCATAGCCGAGCCGAAGCTGCTCGACGGCATCAAAGCCGCGTTCGCCGCGGAAGACTAGAACGACCGACCGCAGCCGCGCGGAACGCCTTCCTCCGCGCGGCTGATTTTCACAAGCAAAGAGGTGTTACGGACAATGAAGACGATAGCCGAAATTCTTGAGACTAAGAAGGCCGACATGCGCGAGCTGGAAAAATTCCTCTACGACAATCCAGAGATCGAGATGGTGGAATTCAAAGCTAAGGAGAAATTCATCGAGCTGCTCGAAAAAGAGGGCTTCGAGATAGAAAAAGACATTGAAGGACTGCCGACCGCCTTCGTCGCGCACAAGAGCAACGGCGAAGGTCCGAGCATAGGGATATGCTCCGAGTACGACGCCCTGCCCGGGATAGGCCACGCCTGCGGCCACAACCTCATCGGCGCTATGGGCTACGGCGCGGCGGTGACGCTCGCCGAGTGGCTGCTGAATTCTGATTACAAGGGAAGCGTCTACCTCTTCGGCACGCCCGCCGAGGAGACGGGACGCGGCAAGCCCGGGTTGCTTGAGACCGGCTGGTTCAAAAAGGCCGACGTCGCGATGATGACGCACCCGTCGAAGGAAAACATCGTCACCTCCGGCATGATAAACCTCGAGGGCTACGACATAACCTTCCACGGACGCGCCTCGCACGCGGCGGGCGCGCCGGAGAACGGCGTCAACGCGCTCGACGCGGCGATGATTTTCTACAGCTCCGTCGCGATGCTCCGCCAGCAGCTGCGCGACTGCTCGCGCATCCACATGATAATCACCAACGGCGGCGCGGCGGTCAACATAATCCCCGACAAAACGCAGCTTCGCGTCGAGATACGCCACGAGGACGTGAAATATTTCCGCGAGCTCGTCGACAAGGTGCTCGGCATCGCGGAATACGCGGCAAAGGCGGCGGGCTGCACCGTCGACGTGGAAATGTTCGAGCCGCCGATAGCCTGCATGAAGAACAACAAGGTGCTCGTCGAGCTCTACAAAAAGCATCTGCACGAGCACGGCATAACGCAGTACGTCGAGAACTTCAAGAGCGGCGGATGCAGCGACATGGGCAACGTCAGCCAGGAGATGCCTGCGATACACCCGAGCATGGCGATGGTGCGCCCCGACTCCGACGAGCACACGCTCGAATTCCTCGAGGACGTCGACAAGCCCTTCGCGATAGAGCGCATGTACCTCTTCGCGCAGTGCATGGCCGAGGTCGGCGCGGACATCCTCGCCGAGCCGAAGCTGCTCGACGACATAAAAGCCGATTTCAGCAAAGACTAATACTCTCTCTGTTTCCCATCAGCCGGGCAGAGGCGGCGGAATTTTTCCGCCGCCTCTGTCCTTTTTAGTAAACGAGCGAATCGCAAAATCGCGTTGATTTTAGGAGCGTCACGCGCAGCCGGCCATAAACAGGCTGTATAATGTTCTACGACGGACTCTCGAGTCAAGGGACCTCGAAGTATGAAGTTTCTCCCAAAAGGGAGGTGAATACCGTGGCCGACCGCTGCGAGAAAGCCTCTCGGAAACGCCGAAGCAAATGGAGACATTTGAAAAAGCGAGAGGGACGCGACTTCACCACCCCGGTGCTCCGTTACGTCCCTCTGTTCGGCTTACTGCTCAGGTTACTCGAATTTATATTCAAGTACCTGCGGTAGCAGGACTACCTGAGAGGATTTTATCACGCCATGCTCTTACCGTCAAAGAGATGGGGCAAGCCTCCGCAACAGCGGAGGCTTGTTTGTCCGTGTACAAGCAGCTTCTAATTCATCGTTAGACATATAAATATTGCGGCGGCGCGAAAATTTCGCTCCGCTTCGTCTATTTTATCAGCCCGAGCAGCTTCCAGTACGGGACGCTTATGAGCACGCCCGTCAGCGCGACGAGGTTGTAGGCGAAGCAGTAGCGCACGCTCTTCGCAAAATCGAGCTTGTCGTCGCCGCCCGCCGACGCGAAGCCCGCGAGGTAGTTGACGTTCTGATAGCGCGCGAACCACGGCTGGCAGAAGATGTAGGTGCACATCGCGAGTATCCACGGGCTGATGCCGCCGGCCTCGCAGAAGGGCGAGAGCACGACGATGTAGAGCGTGAAGCAGGTCAGCGGGTCGATGATGATGAAGCGCGTCGCGACCATCGCGCCCGCGACTGCGGTCAGGAACAGGTACGGGTTGGAGATTACGCCCGCGAGCGACGAGGCGAAGTTGTCGCCTATCCATTTGTCTATTCCGACCACGCTGATGGCGTGCGTCATGTTTATCGCGCAGCCGACGAAGGCGATGAGACTCCATGAAATGTGCGTGTTGTAGTCGACCTTGTTGATGACGCCGAAGGACATGAGCAGCCCCATGCCCATGAGCGCCGGGACGACGGAGGGGATGTCGAGCTGGCGCTCGAAGACCCAGCAGACCATGCAGACGCCGACGACGGCGATGGTGATTTTCTCGTCGCGTGTGACCGGGCCGAGGTCGTGGAGCATTTCGTTTATATCCTCGCGGCTTATCTCGATTTTATGCTTCGGCTTGTAGAGTATCGAGATGGCGGCGAACGCGCCGAGGAAGGTGACGACGCCCCACGGCAGCATCGCCACGGACCAGCGCACGAGCGTCAGCTCGCCGCGTATATGCTCCGGCATGAGGTTCAATATAACGTAGGAGAAATACGAGGCGCTCATAAGTATCGGAGACATGAGCGAGTAGCTCGTGTACATCGCGCACCAGATGCCGCTCATGCCCCACGAGCGGTCCTCGAGGCCGAGACGCTCGCCGACGTCTGTCGCGAGCGCGCCCGCGACGGCGACCTTCGCCGTCGTCGAAGGGATGAACGGCGAGAGCACGACGCCCGAGGCGAGCATGGCGAAGACCTGCCCGCTGAAGGTCGGGGAACAGAGCTTCATCGTGCAGAGGGCGACGCGCGTCAGAAGGCCGGACTTAGTGACCGCCGTTCCGATGCCGAGCGCGCCGACGAGCAGCCAGACGGTCGTGCCGGTGAACGACTCGAAGGCCTGCTGGAAGGGCATGATGTGCAGAACGACCCACATGCAGCTCATCATCATAAGAACGACGAAGTCCGGGATGAAGCGCAGTATGAGGTTCAGCAGCGTCCAGACGAGCAGCCCCGCGACCCACATAGCCTCCGTTTCGAGCCCCGCGGGCGGCGGCGACAGCGCGACTCCCGCGCTGACGGCTATCGAAAGGGCTTCCAGCAGAAATTTTTTGAATAAGACCGGCATGACACTCATATCCTTTTCCTCTGAATTGGGCTGCCGCCCTGTACGGCTCTAAAAACATCCTTAATTATAGTTCCGCAAACAAAAGAATCGTAAAAAAAATAATGACTTTTTTGTAACCGCCGCGGAACCCGGGCGAGCGGCCCCCGCGATTTTTGCATACCTTTTGCAGACGGCTGTTAACCTTATACGCGTCAGGCAATGCAACACCACAATTTTTAAAATAATACAAAACGGAGGTAACAACAGATGTCAATAGCGCAGGTTCGTCAGTACATGGTAGAAGGCGACGGAGACGCGGCGGTAGCTCTCGTAAAAGAGCTCATCGAGAAGGGAACCCCCGCGAAGGATATAATGGCCGGACTTACGGAAGAGATGGGCGTCCTCGGACAGAAGTTCGAGAACTTCGAAGTCTTCCTCCCCGACCTCATGATCGCCGGCGACGCTTTCATGCAGATCATGTCCGTGCTTAAGGAGCACCTCGTCACCGCCAGCGAAGGCGAAGCGAAGACCGTCATCATCGGAACGGTCAAGGGCGACTACCACGATATCGGTAAGAACATCGTCGGCATAGTCCTCCAGGCCAACGGATTCAACGTGGTAGACCTCGGCGCCGACGTCGACCCGGTCGCCTACCTCGAAGCGGCCCGCAAAGAGAAGGCCGACGTCGTCGGACTCTCCGCCCTTATGACCACCACGATGCCCGGACAGGAAGAGTTCATCAAGCTCGTAGCCGACGCCGGCGACAAGGGCAAGTACCTCGTCTGCGTAGGCGGAGCCCCGACCTCCGTCGAATGGGCTGAGCGCATCGGCGCCGACGTATGGTCGTTCGACGCTTTCGAGTGCGCCGCGAAACTCAAGAAGCTCCTTGCGTAATTAAACCGGTACTACGAATATAGGATTGGAGGAAAAATAACATGTCAACGTTCAGAATGTGGGAAGTATTCGCGAAGGCAGACGACGGCCCGTTCTATAAAGACCAGGGAGAGTGGATGCTCAAATCCTTCATCCCCAACATCAGAAGGGTTGTTAAGGAATACAACATCAAGTACGACGGACACACGATCGTCAACCAGGACGACGACCTCGCCGACAGAGTATGGGCCGCCGCGAAGGACTTCTTCGTTTCGACCGGCGTCTACAACCAGGACACCCACCGCGTAATGCAGTTCACCGAGCGCGAGGTCAACGAGGTTCTCTACACGAAGCGCCCGAAGTACCTCATCGGCGCCGGCCACGACCAGCGCTGGCTCCGCGTCCGCGCGGTAGAAGACAAGGAGCGCCGTCCGTTCCACCTCTTCAGCCCCGACGCGAACTTCAGCACCGATATCCACAAGAAGGCCTGCATGGCCTACCTGAAGGAACCGCTCCTCGACGGTCTCTGCGCTCCTCTGCTTGAGGACTTCATGGGCCGCAAGGCGACCTCGCAGAATCCGACCGAAGTCGCCGCCGCTATGGAGCACGCGATGAACCTCCGCGACGCGCAGCGCCTCGTCGGAAAGCCCGACGTCTGGACCGTCTCCGTCGGAACCGCCGAATCCGCGCAGGCTCAGATAGCCGCCGGAAACCCGGTCTGGGGCGTCCGCCAGTCGCACCTCGACGGCCGCATGGTCTCCATCCTCACCGAGATGACGACCAACAACGCGATGCTCAACAAGTCGCTCCACTATCGTTCCTACGGAAACGTCTTCGGTAACCTCTGCGGCGCCATCTTCGGCGGACATGCGGGCGGCACCGAGGGAACCCTCGTCCTCCAGACGGCCTACAACATCGAAGGCGCGTGCCTCTACGGCTCCTGCTGGGCTCTGAACTTCCCGTTCCACCTCAAGTGGCAGTCGACGACGACGAGAGAGCTCCTCTGGCTCCAGAGCGTACTGAGCCAGGCTATGTCCCGCAACTCGAACCTCATCTTCCTCAACAACCTGTTCGCGAACGCGGGCCCCGGCACCGACCAGCTCTACTGGGAGTGCGCCAACCACGCCCTCGCGCTCGAGTGCTCCGGCGGCAACCCGTGGGGAGCCGCGACCTGCCGCAACAAGTTCACCGACATGGCGACGCCGCTCGAGTCCCGCTTCTTCCACGAGACCTCCGAGGCTTCCTTCAAGATGCGCCTCACGAGAGCCAAGGCCGAAGAAATCTGCCAGAAGATCATGGAGAAGTACGAGAAACTCATCCCGATCGACAACTACGGCCACCGTATCCAGGAAGTCTACGATATGGACCGCATCGTACCGCGTCAGGAATACCTCGACCAGTACAACCGTATGCGCGACGAACTCAACAAGCTCGGCGTGGAGTACGCTTACTAATCCCTACGAATCAAACCGGATATTTACAGCAAAGAGGCGCTCATGCGCCTCTTTGTAATAAATAGGCATTTTTGCTGACTTTACGACAACACAATACATAATGAGGTGAACTTATGAACGGTAAAGAAAGAGTCCTCAAAGCCCTGCGTTTTGAAGAAGTCGACCGCGTACCGTGGGTCCCCTTCACCGGCGTACACGTCGCGAAGCTAGTCGGCTCCGATGCCGAAGAGATGCTTAAAAACGGAGACATACTCGTAAAGGCCGTTGAAGCCGCCGCCGAACGCTATTACGCCGACGGCGTTTGCTCGGCGTTCGACCTCCAGGCCGAAGCCGAAGTGCTCGGATGCACGCTCCACTGGAGCAAGAACAACCCGCCTGCGGTCACGGGACACGTGCTCGCCCAGGGCAAGACGCTCGAAGACCTTCCCGAGTTCACTAAGGACAAGGGACGCCTCCCGATGTTCTTCGACGCGACGAAGAAGCTCGTCGAGAGAATAGGCGACGAGGTCGCCGTCTTCGGCCTCTGCTGCGGCCCCTTCACGCTCGCTCTGCACCTCCGCGGCTCGGCCTTCATCATGGACATGATGAGGAAGCCCGACGAGGCTCATAAGGTCCTCGCCTTCTGCGCCGAAATCACGCGCCGCATGGGCGAGTGGTACATGGAGACCGGCGCGCACGTCGTCGCGGTCGTCGACCCGATGACGAGCCAGATCGCTCCGAAGCACTTCGAAGCCTTCGTTTCGCCCTACGTCAAGCCCGTCATCGACGAGGTGCGCGGCAAGGGCGGCATCGTGACCCTCTTCTGTTGCGGCAACGCGACGAAGAACATCGAGCTCATGATGCAGAGCAAGCCCGACGCGGTCGCCTTCGACGAGCAGGTGGACCTCCAGTTCGTCAAGGACCTCGCCTACAAGTACAACGTCGCCTTCGAGGGCAACATCCCGCTCACGACGACGCTGCTCTTCGGCTCGCCGCGCGAGTGCGTCGCGGACGTCAAGAAGCGCATCGAGATCGGCGGCAAGCGCGGATACATCCTCTCGCCGGGATGCGACCTGCCCTACGACACGCCGTTCTACAACCTCGAGGCCGTCGGCAAGTACGCCGCGACCGGCGAAGAGCCCTCCGACACCTCCGGCTTCATGTCGCTTGAAGAAGCGCTGCAGAACGCCGAAGAGGCCGGCGACGTCTTCGAAGACGTGAAAATCGAGCCCGGCAAGGTCTTCGTCGAAATCGTAACGCTCGACTCGGAAGGCTGCGCCCCGTGCCAGTACATGTGCGAAGCGGTCAAGAACGTCGCGCCGCACTACGGCGACAAGCTCACGTGGCGCGAATCGCTCATCAAGAGCGCGGCCGGAATCAAGCGCACGCAGGCTCTCGGCGTCTCCACGCTGCCGACGCTCCTCATCAACAACGAGGTAGTATTCGACAACATCACGCCGACCGCCGAAGCCCTGATGAAAGAGATAGACAAGAGACTCAAGTAGTATGCCCGCGCGCCCCTTCATGGGGCGCGCTTTCGTTTCCCCACCCCGCCGGCATTCTGAGGGGTTTGCCTCGCGGGCCTGTTTAGTTTATTATTATGAAATCCAAATAAAGAAGCGGAGGAACAGAAATGGCAACAACTGACAAGAAACCCAGCTTTGGGGTTGCGCTCGGAACGTTCATAATCGTAGCGGCTATCATCGCTTACGGACTCCTCGGACTCGGAATGGACGCTCACGTGCCTATCGCGATGGCGGCGACAGCTGCGGCGCTCATAGGCAAGTTCGTCGTCGGAATATCGTGGGAGGATATGGAAGTATCCGTTTTCAACGCCATCACATCTTCTCTCGGCGCGCTTCTGATACTGATAACGATAGGTATGCTCGTCGGAGCCTGGGTGCAGGCCGGCGTCGTCCCAGGACTTATCTATTACGGTTTTGATCTTCTTTCGCCCGGTATTTTCCTTCTCGCCTCGCTGCTCATCTGCTCCATCGTCGGAATCGCGACCGGTTCCTCGTGGGGCGTCGGCGCGACGGTCGGCGTCGCCCTCATAGGCATAGCCGCCGGCCTTGACATCCCCGCTCCTCTTACCGCTGGTATCATCATTTCCGGAGCCTACCTCGGAGACAAAATGTCCCCACTCTCCGACACGACGAACCTCGCGCCCGCCGTTTCGGGCTCGAACCTCTTCGACCACATCCGCGCAATGATGTGGACGACGGGGCCGTCGTACCTCATCGTCTGCGTGATAGCGGTCGTGCTCGGCATGTCCTACGCGGGCGGCGGTGAGAACTTCGACACGAGCCGCATCGTAGCCTTCCAGCAGATAATCGCGGCCGAGTTCGACCTCAACCCGCTCTTCGTCGCTATACCGCCGGTCGTAGTCATCGGCCTCGTCCTTCTTAAGTGCCCCGCGATACCGGGCATGGTCGCCGGTACGCTTTCCGCCACAGTCATAGCCATGTGCCACGGCGTGAGCCTCGGCGACGCGATGACCGCGATCCACTACGGCTATGAATCGTCGGTAGCGACGAAGCTCGGCGACGCCGCCATCGCGGACGTTCCCGCGCTGCTCAGCGAATACGGAATCACGGGCGTCAATCCCGAGCTGGCCCACGAGGTCGGCGGCATGGTCGCCGAGCTTCTGAACCGCGGCGGCATCGACAGCATGATGTGGTCGCTCTCGATGATCATGATAGCGCTCGTCCTGGGCGGCATCATGGAGCGCTGCGGTTACCTGAGCGTCCTGCTCAACCCGCTGCTCTACAAGGTCCGCCGCGTCGGCGACTTCATCACGCTCGTCATCGTCTCCTGCTTCGTCAGCAACGTGTTCCTCGGCGACCAGTACCTCGGAATCGTCGTCCCCGGACGTATGTTCGAAGAGGCCGTCGCGAAGAGCGACCTCTCGCCGCGTATGCTCTCCCGCTCGCTTGAAGACAGCGGAACCCTGACGGCGGTCCTCATCCCGTGGACGGGCTGCGGAGCCTTCCAGGCCAACGCGCTCGGCGTGCCTACGCTCGAATACGCGCCTTACTGTTTCTTGAACATCATCAACCCGATATTCGCGATAATCATCTCCTACCTCGGCATCGGAATCTACTGGGGTTCCGACAAGCACGACAAGGTCGAGAAGCGCACCGCGCTCACCTTCGCGAAGGAAGCCTAGCCTACGCTGCGCCGCTCCCGCGGCGCGATGAAGAAAACATAACGCAGCAAACGAGGACGAAGTCTTTGAGAGAAGAGCTTCGTCCTCTCTTTAAGTAACGGAAACGGAGGGCCGCACAGATGAGAGACGTAAGCAAATCGCTTGATATCGTGGCGCGCGACGAGAGGTTCATAGCGCCGTCGTCGCGCTCGCCCTACTACCCCTTCGCCGTCGCGTCCGGCTCCGGCTCGACTCTGCGCGACGCCGACGGCAACGAATATATAGACTTCGCGGCGGGCGCGGCCTCGCTCAACACGGGCACCTGCCATCCGAGAATCGTCGCCGCGATAAAGGAGCAGGCGGAGCGTCTGCTCTGCTACACCATCGGCTACATGTACGAGGAATCGTCCGTCGAGCTTGCCGAGAAGCTCGCGCAGATAACGCCCGGCGATTTTCCGAAGAAGACCGCATACGGCCTCTCCGGCTCCGACGCGATAGACGGCGCGATAAAGTTCGCGCGCAAGTACACGGGGCGCAGCGGCATAATAACCTTCAAGACGGCCTACCACGGCGCGACCTACGGCGCGCTCTCCGCCTCCGCGATATCGCTCAACATGAGGCGCGGCATCGGGCCGATGCTGCCGGGCTTCCACCACTTCAGCTATCCGCAGTGCGCGAAATGCCCGTGGCACGAGAAGCCTGAGAGCTGCTCGCTCGCCTGCCTCGAGGAGATAAAGACGGCCTTTTCGCTCTACCTTCCGCCCGACGAGGTCGCGGCGGTCATCATCGAGCCGATAGGCGGAGACATCGGCCTCGTCGTGCCGCCCGCGCGCTGGGTGCGCGAGCTCGCCGCGCTCTGCCGCGAGCACGGCATCCTCTTCGTATCGGACGAGGTGCAGCAGGGCATGGGGCGCACCGGCAAATGGTTCGCGATAGAGCATTTCGGCGTCGTCCCGGACATCATAGCGATAGCCAAATCGCTCGCCTCCGGCATGCCGCTCTCCGCCGTAGTCATGCGCGCGGAGATAGCGGACTCGCTGCGCGACCCGGGCCACTGCATAACGCTCGCGGCGAACGCCGTCTGCTGCCGCGCCGCGCTCGAAACCATAAAAATCATAGAAGATGAAAATTTAATTGAAAAAAGCGTCCGCACGGGCGAGAATATAAAGGCGAAGCTCGCGGAGATGAAGAAGGCTCTGCCGCTTCTCGGCGAGACGCGGGGCCTCGGCCTCACGATAGCGCAGGAGATCGTCGACGAAAACGGCGAGCCGGACCGCGGCGCGTGCGCGAAGATATGCTACCGCTGCTGGGAGCGCGGGCTGATAATCACCTTCCTCAGCGACAACGTGCTGCGGATACAGCCGCCGCTCGTCATCACGGACGAGGAGACGGAGCGCGCGCTCGAAATACTGCGCGAAGCTATCGAAGACTACAGAAAAGGCCTGATAGGCGACGAAGTTCTCGAATTTGCAAGGGGATGGGCTTAATGGATGAAACAATGTGCGAGGTAAAATTCCTGCCAGACGGCGTCACGGCGCGCGTCGCGGCGGGGACGCCGCTCACCGAGGCCGCGGACGCGGCGGACGTGAGGATAGGCCGCCACTGCGGCGGCGCGGGCGTCTGCGGCAAATGCCGCGTAAAAACGGGCGCGGACGACCCGCTCTCGCCCATCGGCGAGACGGAGAAGAACGTGCTGAGCGAATCGGACGTGAAGGCAGGCATGCGCCTTTCGTGCTGCGCGCGCGTCGTGCGCAGCGGCTCCGTGACGGTCGTCGACCGCGTCGAATCGAAGGGGCACAGCATACTCGAAGGCTTCTCCGACGAAATATCCGACTGGTCGCCAGACGCACAAGGCTACGGCGTATCGGTGGACATCGGCACGACTACGGTCGTCTGCTACCTCTTCGACCTCGAGGAACGCCGCGAGCTCGACAAGATATCCTTCCTCAACCCGCAGGTCGCTTACGGCGACGACGTAATCTCGCGCATCGCCTACTCGTCGGCCTCGCCCGAGGCGCTTGCGAAAATCCAGAGCGTCCTCACCGAGGAGATGGACAAGAGCCTCGGCGCGCTAGCCGAACGCAATAACATAAAAAAGACCGGCATCACAGAAATCGTCATCGCAGGCAACACCGTTATGGAGCACCTCTTCGCGGGAGTCTCGCCCGAGAGCATAGGACGCAGCCCATATAATCCGCAGTTCCTGCTCTATCCGCCCTTCAAGGCCTCCGAGATAGGAATCCATATAAACGAGAACGGCGTCATAAAAATGCTGCCGAACGTCGCGGGCTACGTCGGCGCGGACATCGTCGCGGGCGTCGCGGCGCTCTCTATGGAGAAGGCCGAGGGCGTAAAGCTGCTCGTAGACATCGGCACGAACAACGAAATAGTCATCGGCAGCCGCGAGGGGCTCTTCTGCTGCGCGACGGCGGCGGGGCCGGCCTTCGAGGGCGCGCGTATACAGTACGGGATGCGCGCGAGCGTCGGCGCAATCGAAAAAATTTACATGGAGGACGGCGAGCTTAAATACAAGACTATCGGCGGAGCGAAGCCCGTCGGCCTCTGCGGCTCGGGACTCATCGACGCGATAATGGTCGTCCTGCGCGAGAGCGTGATCGAGCCCAGCGGACGCTTCACCGCGCCGGAGAAGTGCGAGGACCCGCGCTTTGCGAAGCGCCTCGACAGAAACGCAAACGGCATGGTCCAGCTTCTGCTCACCGACGAAGAGAACCCGATATACCTCACGCAGAAGGACATCCGCGAGGTGCAGCTCGCGGCGGGAGCCGTCAAGGTCGGCACCGAGGTCATGCTCGAGCGCGCGGGCATAACGAAGGACGGGATATCCGAGGTCTACCTCGCGGGCGCCTTCGGCAACAACATCGACATAGAGAGCGCGATAGCGGCGGGGCTAATCCCCGACATCGACCGCGCGAGGATACGCGGCGTGAAAAACTCCTCGGGCCTCGGCGCGAGCCTCGCGCTCGCCTCGGCGGAGTTCTACGAGCGGACGAAGGCCGTTTCGGAGAAGATGAAGTACGTCGAGCTGTCGTCTCTGCCGGACTTCCAGAAGCGCTTCGTGAAGGCGATGGCCTTTTAGCGGACTGACGGCATGGAAAAGAAGATAAAGATATATTATTCCGAATACGGCGCGCTCTTGCGCGTGGAAGAGCATGAGAGCGCGCCCGTCGGCGTGAACCTCGCGGCGCTCGAAAAATTCTACGACGAGATGGGCGAGCGCCACAAAAAGCAGTTCGACAAGTTCGCCGCCTACTGGGAGGAGGAGGGCTTCGAAAAGCTCTTCAATCCCGCGGCGCGCGTCGTGACGATGCCTGTAGCCGTCGCGGAGGAGAACTTCGGCGCGGAGCTTCTGCGCGTCAACGACTCCGTCAGCGAGGTCGTCATGACCGTCTGGACGACGGGGCCGGAGCTTGAGCGCGAATGCACCGAGCTGATGAACTCGCGCGGCAGCCTCATGACGGGCTTCCTGCTCGACGTCGCGGGCTCCGTCGCGCTATACGACATGCACGCGGCACTCGACCGCTGGGTCAAGGAAAACCCCGCCGCGAAGCTCGGAAAATTCGTCAACGGCGAATTTTATCCCGGCATGGGCAGCATGAGGCAGGACCTCATGGAAAAGGTCGTGACCCTCGGCGAGACGGAAAAGATAATAGGAGTGGGCGCGAGCGGCCTTTCGCTGCTGCGCCCTAGAAAATCGCAGTGCTCCTTCGTCGCGCTCGGCTCGGCGGAGCACGAGGCCGTATTCAAGTCCGAGCCCTGCAAGCCCTGCGCGGGCAAAAAGTGCCTCTACTACCAGCTCGGCGGCTGCCACATGCAGGCGGAGCTGTAACGCGCGCGGCTACTTAAATTCAAAGACGGAGCTCACGCCGAGCTCGTCCGTCTCAAACTTTGCTGCGAGCGCGGCGCGCGCGGCGAAGCAGGTGCAGTGACAGGCGTGTACGTTATGCGGCGCGGCCTTCTCGAAATAGGAGAGGACGGGCCGCATTTCTTCCTCAGAGCCGCTGCGCAGATGGAAGCCGCCTATCACGTCCGCTATTTTTTCGCGCTTCGTCACGCGCTTCGCCTGCTCTACGATGTTGCATATCCCCGAGTGCGAACAGCCCGTGATTATCACGAGGCCGTCCGCGCCGTCGTAGACGAGCGCCGAGTCGTCGAAGCAGCCGTCGGGCCGCCACTCGCCGCCCTCGTCCATCGCTTCGCCGAGAGTTCCGCGCGGCGTGACGAGCGGCTCAATCTCGCCGAGCCAGTATAAATTCTCCGCGATTTCCATAACCTCGCGCGACGGCCGCAAATCGAAGAAGCTTCCGAGAACATCGGGCGCGATTATCATCCCCGCGTCTGCGCCGCGGAGCTTCTTGCGCGCGAGCGCGCCGGGATGGCAGACGAGCGCGGGCCTGTCCTTCATGCCGCGCGCCGTGCGCTCGGAAATCAGCGCGGAAAGCCCCCACGTGTGGTCGCTGTGCCCGTGCGAGAGCACGACCGTGTCCGGCGCGGCGGCGTCTATCCCCATCAGCCGCGCGTTGCGCAGGAAAATCCCCGAGTAGCCCGCGTCGAAAAGAATTTTTTTGCCGCCGCACTCAATCCAGAGCGAGAAGCCCGGCTCCGCGAGAAAATAGCGCCCGATCAGCGCGTTGTTGTCTACGAGCACGCTTATCTTCAGCATATAGAATCACCCCAAGGCTATTTTAACAGCCGCGCGCGCCGCGAGATAGACAAAGGCGGCGGCGGGCGCTATGATTTTAGGGCTTCCGCGCTCCCGCGGGGGCGGCACGGAGGTATGACGATGAGGATATATATGATACGCCACGCCCAATCGACGGCTAACTCCATGAAGGTCTGGACGGGACAGACAAACGCCGGACTTTCCGACGAGGGGGCCGCCGCGCTGCGCGCGATATGCGCGCGCTACGACTACCCGAGGTGCGATTTGTACTTTTCTTCGCCTCTGCGCCGCTGCACGGAATCTATGGAGATCATCTACGGGCGCGCCGCTGACTTCGAGCTTGCGGAGCTCGCGGAATGCGACATGGGCGAGCTCGCCGGCGTGCCGTACACGAGCCTCGACGACGACCCGAACTATTTCGCATGGATAGGAAAGCCAGAGGAGACTCCGCCGTGGCGCGGCGAGAGCTTCGGAGACTTCCGCCGCCGCGCCGAACGCGGCTTCGTCAGGATTTTGGAAATCTGCCGCGAGCATAATGCCGCGAGCGCGGCCGCGGTGATGCACGGAGACGTCATGCGCGCGGCGCTGCACCGCTTCGCCGACCCTGCGGTCGGCCACTGGGACTGGAAGATACCGAACGGCGGCGTCTACGCGCTCGAGTGCGGCGCGGACGGGCGCGCGCTGAGCTGCGAGAAGCTTCCGGAATTCCTCTTCGCGCCGCTGGGCTGACGAAGAATCAGTATTTTTCGCCGTATATACAAAAATCAGATTTTATCCTACAATAGGGGAAGTTTTTACAAAGGGGAAGAATACGCCGTATGGACGACGCGGACAGTTGCTCTGACAGCAGCCGATCATGTGAACAACCAATAACGATAAATACGCGAAGAGGGGACAAGCCTGTACCTGCATTTCTATGGTAGGGGCCTGTCCCTTTTTTTGTTTTTTTATCCGCCGCGCACAGCGGTTTGAAATCTGGGAGGAATCATCTTGGAAGAAAGCATATTGTGGCAGATCATTTTGCAGGTAGTGCTCATCATCTCGAACGCGATTTTCGCGTGCGCGGAGATAGCGGTCATCTCGGTCAACGGCGCTAAGCTCGACCAGCTCACGGCGCAGGGCGACGCGCGCGCTGGAAGGCTCAAGAAGCTCACGGACAACCCCGCGACATTCCTCGCGACGATACAGGTCGCGATAACGCTGTCGGGCTTCCTCGCGAGCGCCTTCGCCGCGGACAACTTCTCGAGCCGCCTCGTCGCGGTCTTCGTCGCGCTCGGCGTGCCGCTTCCAGAGAAGACGCTCGGCACTATCTCGGTCGTCATAATAACGCTCATTCTTTCCTACATCACGCTCATCTTCGGCGAGCTCGTGCCTAAGCGCGTAGCGATGAAGAAGGCGGAGCAGCTCGCGCTCGCGATGTCGACGATGATTTCGTTCATTGCGAAGCTCTGCGCCCCGCTCGTCTGGCTGCTCACCGTCTCGACGAACGGCGTGCTGCGCCTCATCGGCATCGACCCGAAGGCCGACGACGAAGAGGTCGGCGAGGAGGACATCCGCCTCATGGTCGACGCGGGCAGCCGCAGCGGCACGATAGACGAAGAGGACAAAGAGATGATTCAGAACATCTTCGAGTTCGACGACCTGCCCGTAGGCGAGTTCGCGACGCACCGCCGCGACGTGGCTATGCTCTGGATGGAGGACAGCGCCGAAGCGTGGAAGAAGACGATAAACGAGACGCGCTTCTCGAACTACCCGATATGCGACGAGAGCGTCGACAACGTCATCGGCGTGCTGAAGGCGAAGGAGTACTTCCGCCTGCGCGACAAGACGCGCGAGAACGTGATGAAGAACGCCGTCGTTCAGCCTTGCTTCGTCCCCGAGGGCGTGCGCGCTGACGTTCTTTTCAAACGCATGAAGCAGACGCGCGACCACTTCGCGATAGTGCTCGACGAACAGGGCGGCATGGCGGGCATCGTGACGATGAACGACCTGCTCGAGCAGCTCGTGGGCGACCTCGACGACGAAAACGCTCAGCCGCAGGAGACGCCGGAAATAGAGAAGATAGACGAGAACAAGTGGGAGATTAAGGGCAGCGCGCCGCTCGAAGAGGTTGCGGAGGAGCTCGGCGTGACGCTCCCGGTGGACGAGTACGACACCTTCGGCGGGTTCGTCTTCGCGAATTACGGCTCCGTCCCGGACGACGGCACGACCTTCGAGATAGAGGCCGAGAACCTGGCCATCAACGTCACCGATATCGTCGACCACAGGATAGAAAAGGCCTCCGTCTCCGTGATGAAGGAGAACGAGAAGGACGAAGAGGTCGGCGGCGAGCCCTGCTAGGGCGCGCGCGGCGATTCCGACGCGGCAGTAAATTCACGCCGCTCCGCATAAGCGCGGGGCGGCGTTTTTTCGTGCCTCCGCGCGTTTGCGCCGCGCGCCGTTGACTTCGAGCCCGCTCCATGCGTTATGATTCTTCCGTAAAAGCGCGGCGCGGGCGCGCGTTCCGCGCCGCGTTGACAAAAGAGGCGGCGTGCGCTATTTTTGACTCGCGTTCGCGAAAACATCTCCGCGCCACGAAGGCGCGGAAGGGCGGGGCATCCGTCCGGCAGGCGCGCAGCGCGTGAGCTTTACGAAAAAGTACGAACGGATCACGAAGGTCTCTGATTTTCTCTCGAAGAGGTCTTCGTGATTTTTTTGTCCGGCGCGGGCCGGATTTGCGGAAAGGCGGTAAATATGGACGACGGGAAAAGTTTTCTGATAGACGGGCGCGCCGTGCCGCTGCTGCTCGCGGTGCTCGCCGCGGCTGCGGCGCTTTCCGCGGCGCTGGCCTCCGGGCTAGGCCCGGTGTCGGTTGCGCCGGACGAGACTCTTAGGATTCTCGCCTCGCGCCTGCCCTTCGCGGGCGATTTGATAGAGCATACGTGGAGCGCGACGAACGAGCGCATCGTGATAAACCTGCGGCTGCCGCGCGTGCTGCTCGGCATGACGGTCGGCGCGTCGCTCGCCGTGACGGGAGTTACTATGCAGGCGCTGGTGCGCAACCAGCTCGCAGACCCGTTCATTTTGGGCGTTTCGTCGGGCGCGGCCGCCGCGGCGACGCTCGTGATGCTCTTCGGCGTTTTTTCGTTCCTCGGGACGTATTCGCTCTCGATAAGCGCGTTTCTCGGCTCGGCGGCGACAATAACGGCGGTCTACGCGCTTTCGCGCGTAAACGGGCGCATCAACATTCCGCAGCTTCTGCTTTCGGGAGTCGCGGTCGCGATGATTATGGACGGCGTGACGCGCATCATCACGCTGAGCGCGCCGAACGCGCTCGGCCTGCACAACGCCGCTTTCTGGATGGCGGGCAGTCTCGCGGGCGCGCGCTGGAGCTATCTGACGCTGCCCTTCGCTGTGCTGATCCTATGCATGGCGGCGCTTATGCTGAACCACAGGGCGCTGAACCTGCTGCTGCTCGGCGAGGAGAGCGCCGCAACGCTCGGCGTCGACGTCCGGCGGACGCACAAGCTGCTCGTGCTGCTCGCATCGCTGATGGCGGGGACTACGATTGCGGTCAGCGGCACGATAGGCTTCGTCGGCCTCATGGTGCCGCACTTCACTCGGCTGCTGGTCGGCTCCGACCATAAAAAAGTGCTGCCCGTCGCGGCTCTGCTCGGCGGCGTGCTCGTAGTATGGACGGACGTTGCCGCGCGCATGGTCATAGCGCCTGAGGAGCTTCCGGTGGGCATACTGACGGCGGTCGCCGGAGGCCCCGTCTTTATATGGATGCTGAAGCGGCGCGGCGGAGGGCGCGCGAGATGAGGCGCGTCGAGGCTCGCGGCCTATGCTACTCCTACGGGCGCGGTCAGGCACTCGAGGAGGCGTCGCTCTTCGCGGAGCGCGGCGAGTTCGTCGGCATTATAGGGCCGAACGGCAGCGGCAAGTCGACGCTGCTGAAATGCCTCTACCGCGCGATAAAGCCGCAGAAGGGGGAGATCCTCTTCGACGGAGAGGACATATCGAAAATGAGCTATCGCGAGACGGCGCTCAAAACCGCGGTGGTAGGGCAGGAAAACGACGTGCTCTTCGAGTTCAGCGTCCACGACATAGTCGCGATGGGACGCAGCCCGCACAAGAGATTTTTCGACAGGGACACCGCCGAGGACGAACGCATCATCGCACACGCGCTGGAACACGTAGGCATGGCGGACGAGGCGCACCGCCGCTATTCGTGCCTATCTGGCGGCGAAAAGCAGCGCGTCCTCATAGCGCGCGCGATAGCGCAGGAGACAGACTTCCTGATACTCGACGAGCCGACCAACCATCTAGACGTGAGCTGCCAGCTCGATATCTTCGACTTCATAAAGCGGCTGAACCTCACGGTCATCGCCGCGATACACGACCTCAACATGGCGTCGCTCTACTGCGACAGGCTCTACGTGATGAAGGCGGGGCGCGTATTCCGCGAGGGGACGCCCGCGGAGCTGCTGACGCCCGAGCTGATACGCGAGGTCTACGGCGTGACCGCCGAGGCGGAGCTCCACCCCGCGACGCACAGGCCCGCCGTCACATACCTGCCCGAATGGGCGCTTGATAAAAGTAAATAATTTCCGCAAACGGAGGAATCCTCGATGAAAAAGCAAATCTTCGCCGCGCTTACGGCGCTCGCCTTAACCTTCGCCGCGCAGCAGAGCGCGGACGCCTCGGACGCCGCGCCAGTCACGGTGGACAACTACGGACGCAAGGTGACAGTGACGCAGACGCCGCAGCGCGTTCTGACGCTCGGGCCGAACTGCACGGAGCTCTTCATCGCGCTCGGCCTCGGAGACAAAATCATCGGCAACACGCTCGACAACCACAGCCGCGGCCCGCTGCCCGAGTACGCCGCAGAGTACGCGAGGGTGCCCGAGCTGAACTACGGCAGCGCGACGCGCGAGGCGGCGCTCACGAGCGGCGCGGACTTCGTCTTCGGCATCGACTGGGAGTTCGGCGGAGGCGGCCTCGACATAGCGGAGCTCGAAGCGAACGGCATGAACGTCCTTGTAGAGCGCGCGTCGAACTTCGACGAGGCGTACTCCGAAATACGCGCTCTCGGCAAAATTTTCAAAATCGAAGCGCGCACCGAGGAGTTCATAAAAGAGCAGGAGCGGCGCATAAAAGCCGTCGCGGACAAACTCAAAGGCCGCGAGCCGCTGCGCGTCCTCGTCTACGACAGCGGCAGCAGCGGAGTGTTCACATGCGCGGGCAACAATTTTGAGAGCCTGCTCATCGAGCGCGCGGGCGGGAAAAACATCTTCGGCGACCTCGGCGGCAAGCAGTGGGTCACCGTCAGCTACGAAGAAGTGCTCGAACGCGATCCGCAGGTGATCGTGATACACGACTACGACTCGCCCTCCGTCGAAGCCAAGATAGCCGAGATAAAGGCCAACAGCGCGCTCTCGCAGCTGGACTGCGTCAAGAACGAACGCTTCGTCACGATAGCCCTCGAAAGCGTCCTCCCCGGCAGCCGCATGGCCTACGCGGTAGAGCGCTTCGCGGCGGGCTTCTACCCCGAAATATTTGCGGACGAATAACGCGCGTGCGCGGCTTGACACAAATTCAAAAATAATGCTAATTTACAAGCGGATTCGCGGATACACGCGGACCGCTTAGTTTTTATTCGGAGGTACAACACATGAAACTGAAAATCCTTCTAGCCGTCCTGGCGCTCGCGTTGGCACAGCTCGTTCCTGCGGCGTCAGCGGAAGAGGCTCCGAGATACGCGGAAGGCGAGGCGATCGTCGTGATGCGCGGCGAATCCGGCGCGTCAGCCGCTGCATCGGCTAAAAACGCGGCGGGGCAAAGCCTGGGACTCGCCGAAGGCTCCGTCATACAGTACTTCAATCCGATAAAAGAGGACGAAACACCGACCTCCGCCGCCTCCCGCGCCGCTTCCGCTGAAAGCGAAACCCTGACCGTCGTCCACATGCGCGCCCCCGATGGCATGACGACCGAAGAATTTATAGAAAAGCTGCGCGCGGAACCGAACGTCGTAAGCGCCATGCCGAACTACATAATGCAGACGCAGTCGGTCACGCCGGACGACGAGCATTGGGGCGAACAATGGGGCCCCGAGGCGATACGCGCGCCGGAACTCTGGGAGCGCGGCAAAGGCTCCGAAGAAGTAGTAGTCGCGGTGATAGACAGCGGCGTAATATACGACCATCCGGACCTCGCCGGCAACATGTACACCTTCGACGAGGCGGCGGCGAACGCCATAATTTCCGAAAATCCTGACATGCTCACCGGCGATGTGCCGCTCGCGGGAAGCCACGGCGCGTGGTTCCACAGCGAGATAAGCCTACTGGGACTCGGCACGCCGCACACGGGAGTACCCATCGGCCCGCAGCCTACGATGCAGGGCGACGAGGACGAACAGTGGTACATAGACTCCGGCACGATGCAGGAGATGAGCCGCATAGGCGACGTAGAGGGACACGGCACGCACGTGGCTGGCATAATCGGCGCGGTTGGAAACAACGCACGGGGCGTCGCCGGGATAAACTGGAACGTGCGCATAATGGCCGTCAACGTCTTTTCGTCCAGCATTTTCGGCGGCAGGGCCGAGACGAGCGACATAATACGCGGCATAGACTTCGTAGTCGCCGCGAAGCGCGCGGGCGTCAACATCCGCGCCGCCAACATATCGCTCGGCGGCTGGTTCAGCCCGTCGGAGATGGAGGGCAGCGCCTACGACTATAAAATCAAGGAACTCAGCGACGCGGGCATATTGGTCTGCATGGCGGCCGGCAACGACGGGCAGGACATCGACGCTCCGACGGACGGGATGGCGCGCGGGCAGCGCTTCTACCCCGCCTCATTCCGCCACGAAAACACTCTGTCGGTAGGCGCGCTGATGCGGAACGCGGACGGCACGCTCGCGCCGGACACGCCGGGAAACGGCGGCATCGGCTACAGCGACTACAGTTCGAGCGGCGAATGGGTCGACATATTCGCGCCGGGCACGGCGATATACTCGGCCTGCCGCACTAAGGAACTCCTCAACCACCAGACGTTCGACGAGTCCGGCTACATCTCGGCGAGCGGCACCTCGATGGCGGCGCCTCACGTAACGGGCGCGGCGGCGCTGCTCGCCTCGCTGATGCCGGGAAAAAGCGCGTCAGAGATAAAGCAGATGATACTAGACGGAGCCGACGGAGGCACGGCGCGCGAGGGCTTCTCGCGCTACGGCGCGCTCGACGTGTACGAGGCGTGGAACGGCTTCGCAGAACAAGTGGATACTGTAGAACCCGACGAAGAGCATGAAAGCGTCACTCCGATATACGCGCAGATTGCTAAGGACGAGACAGCCTTAAGCGACATTTTCTCAGAAGGCGACCTGCGAGAGTACGGAGGCTGCCTCTACCTCGACGCCGGAATAGCCAAGAAGGCCGCGATGAATGCCCGCGTGGATAAAACCGTCGAGGACATCGCGCTCTTCCCCGTCTTTACGGCGCGGAGCGAAGAACTTTCGCAAACCAGCCTCGGTGCGGTCGCCTTTGAAGTGGGCGGAGACGCCTTCGGCGACGGCGCCGCGCTGGCAGACTTGGCTATATGCAAGCTGTTCCCCGACGGTACGGCTCTCGAATACAAAGAAGCCGGAGAAGAGCCGGCTGACGGGACCTTCACCGTAACCGAAGCCGACGGCGGAGCGCTCACAGGCCCATTCGACGCCGGCAAAAACTACATAATCACGCTCTACATCGAAGACAACGGCTCATACGACCTCGATAAGGACACGGGAAGCATAGTCGACCCGACCGCAATCGTATCGTTCAAAAAGGCCGAAACGCACGGCAGCGGCGGCGGATGCTCCGCAGTCTCCGGCGCGGCGGCGCTGCTCGCGCTCGTCGGCCTGCCGTTAATCGCGCGAAAAAAGAAATAAAAAACCAATCCGCCGGAGCGCAAAGCCCCGGCGGATTTTTTCTCTCCGGCGGCCAAGCGTGAGCGCTGCGCGCAGTTCACGCCGCGCGCCGCAAACGCGTGAAGCGGCCGCCGCGTTTCGTACACGCCGCGAATCTGCGCCGCAGCGCTGGAATATATGAAACAGGCCGGAGCTTTCGCTCCGGCCTTGTGCGTATGACGTATGAAATTTTTGATTTACCGCCGCGCGGCTACTTCGCGAAGCCTATCGCGGCGAGCCACTCCGTCACCTCCTCCTTCGCGCCGCGCGCGGAGCTGCCGCCGACGGAGAGGACTTCGGTGTATTTCGCGCCGGGGCAGAGCCGCTGAAGGTCGCGGTCGCAGTTCGCCACTCCGCCGCCTCCGTGCGTCACGAACTGCGCGACGGTCTTTCCGCTCAGGTCGTTCGCTTCGAGGAAGGTCGCGACCGGCATCGGTATCGAGCTCCACCAGTTCGGCGCGCCGATGAAGACGGTGTCGTATTCCGCGAGGTTCTCAACCTTCGCCTGCTTCAGCGCGGGGCGCGCGTTCTCGCGCAGCTCGGCGCGTCCCTGGTCGACGGTCGCGTTGTAGTTCTCGGGGTACGGCGTCGCGGTCTCTATGCGGAAGATGTCCGCGCCTGTCTGCGCCTGTATCTCCTGCGCGAGCGCCTCGGTGTTGCCGCTCCACGAGAAATATACGACGAGCGCTTTGCCGGCCGCCTCGCTCCTGCCGCAAGCGAGCGAGAGCATGAGCGCCATCGCGAGCGCGGGCAGCATCCCCGCCTTGAAAATTTTCAGCATCAGTGTCATTTTATTCAGCCTCCGTCAGTTTTACAGAATTTCCCGAAACCGCGCCGCGCGTGTATATTTTAGCCGCGCGGCTGCGCTTTGCCTTCGTTTGACAATCCTTTTAGATACTGCTCGTCGGTGACGGGCTCCATCCAGTTGACGACGTTGCCGCTGTCGTCCGACTGGCATATCGATACGTGCGTCATCGCCGCATCGGGCGAAGCTCCGTGCCAGTGCTTGACTCCGGGCGGGCATTGGATTACGTCGCCGGGATAGGCGCGCGTCACGTCGCCACCCCATGTTCCTGTGAGGCATACGCCCATCGTGACGACCAGCGTCTGTCCTACCTGATGCGTGTGCCAGTTGGAGCGCGCGCCGGGCTCGAAGGTTACGTAAGCGCCGCTGAATTTCGCGGGGCCTTTCTCTGGGAAGATGTTGTCGATGCGCGCCTTACCGGTAAAGTACTGCGCCGGTCCCTGCACGCTGCCGTAGGTTCCCGCGCGGATTATATCCTGCGTCTTGCCGAGATACTGGTCGTCGTCAGCCGCGAAGGCCGTCCCCGCCGCGAGCATCGAGAGCGCGGCAGCCGCCGCCATTACTTTTTTCGTCACGTTTTTCATAATTTACGCCTCCTTGAAAATTTTATGCAGTTTCCCGCGCGCGGCGGCCTTCGCCGTGTGTCCGCGCTTTCAGCCTAATTGATAGAGCGCGCTCTAAGTCAAGCGCCGCGCGTTATTCCGCGCGCTCGATGCGCACGGCTTCGCCGAGCGTCGAGACTTTGTCCGCGCCTTCGACGAAGCGCCCGAGCGGCACGAGGCCGCGCGACTCGCGGAAAGGCTTGTAGAATACCGAGAGGTTGCCCCACGGCGCGTAAAGCGCGAGGGTTCCGGCGTCCGGCGTGCAGCTTTCGGGCGCGCCCTCCGCCGACAGCTCTTTCTCCGTGTAGGCAATACGCTCGACGCCGTTGAAATCTTTGAAATCGACGGTGACGGGCAGCATCGCCCACAAACTTTCCGCCGACTGGCTGCCGTTGAGCTCCGCGACCGCCTCGCCGCCGCTCCACGTGAATTTCACGCGCTTCGGCGCATCGGCCCACGCGGCGCTCGCGATTACCAGCAGCGCCATGACGCAGACCGCAGTCAAAATTTTCATTTTCGTTCGCTCCTTCCGTTTCGCCGCGCCGTACCTCCGCGCGGCCCTGATGCGCGTATTCTATTTTGCCGCGCGCCTCGATGTCTAATACCTGCTCTGAATTACTTTCTCATGCCTTCGGCGTATGGATTGCGCGGCGGCGCGCTGTTATAATCAAAGCCGGGAATTTTCAGTACGAATCTGCAATCGGAGAAAAGGGGGCGGCTTTATGGAGACGCGGGTGCTGAAGTACTTCCTCGCCGTGGCGCGCGAGGAGAACATAACGAAGGCGGCGGAGCAGCTGCACATCACGCAGCCGACGCTTTCACGCCAGCTCGCGCAGCTTGAGGAGGAGCTCGGCGTGCATCTCTTCGAGCGCGGCACGCGGCGGACGACGCTGACGAGCGAGGGGCTTCTGCTGCGCCGGCGCGCGGAGGAGATCGTCGAGCTGATGGACAAGACGGAGCGCGAGCTAGCGGAGCAGGAGGAGCTGGTCGACGGCACGGTCTCGATAGGCTGGGGCGAGCTGGAGTCTGTGAAGCTCGTCGCCGCGATGCTGCGCGCCTTCAGCGAAAAATATCCGCTCGTGCGCTACCGCCTGTACAGCGCGAACGCAGACCACACGAAGACGCAGATAGACCGCGGCCTGCTCGACGTCGGCCTTCTGCTCGAACCAGCGGACATTTCCAAATATGAGTTCGTCCGTCTCGGCGTGAAGGAGCGCTGGGCCGCCATCATGCCGCCCGACGACACGCTCGCAGCGCTCGAAACGATACGCCCCGGCGACCTTCGCGGGCGGCGGCTGATAATCCCCTTCCGCCCCAACGTGCAGAGCGAGCTTATAAACTGGCTCGGCGACGCATACGACGCGGACTGCGTCATGTGCGTCAGCAACATGAGCACGAACTCGGCGATTATGGCGAAGCACGGCTTCGGCTGCGCGCTCGCCGTCGAGGGCAGCCTGCCCTACGCAGACCCGAACGAGCTGGCGCAGCGCCCGCTCGAGGGGCTCGTCTCCACATCCGTGCTTGCGTGGAAGCGCGAGCAGCCCTTCTCCCCCGCGGTGACGAAGTTCATAGAGTTCGTAAAATGCTTCCCGGGCATCGAGAACCGATAAAATCAAAGCATTAGACATAAACGCATAACGAAATTTATAGTGTAAGCGCCCCGGCACGAGAGCAGGAAGCTCCGCGGAACGGGGCGCTTAATCGTATGTTACGCGCGGCGGCGTGAATTCGCGGCGCGCGTACAAATTTATCGCTGGGGGGAATTTTTATGAACAGACGCGATTTTCTGAAAACGACGCTCGCTGCCGCGGCGGGCGGAGCGGTGTTCGGCGGGCTGCGGCTTACGGGGGCGCGCGCCGCGGAGGCGGCTCCGGCCGGAGACGGCGTGAAGAAGAAAATTTTGATAATCACGGGCAGCCCGCGCGAGCACGGCAACTCCAACACGCTCGCCGACGAATTCACGCGCGGCGCGCGCGAGGCGGGCCACGAGGTGGTGCGCTTCGACGCGGGGCTCAAGAACGTCCGCCCCTGCACGGCCTGCAACCACTGCGGAATGCAGGGCGAGTGCATACTCGACGACGACGATTTCCCGTTCGTGCGCGAGCACATCGCAACCTCGCAGGCGGTGCTCTTCGTCTCGCCGGTCTACTATTACACGATTTCCGCGCAGCTCAAGGCGGTCATCGACCGCTTCTATGCGATCAACGGAACGGTGCACGACCGCAAGCGCTCCGCCTTCATCCTGACGCTCGCGAACAGCGACATGGAGCGCGTGCAGCCGATAATCGACTACTTCCGCAAGGGGCTTTACGACTATCTCGGCTGGGAGTACGCGGGCCACGTCGTAGGCACGGGGCTCTGGCCCGCGGGCGCGGTGAACGGCACGCGCTTCATGGACGAGGCCTACCGCCTCGGGCAGAATATATAAAAATCACGCAAAGGAGCTGGAAAACATGTCTCTCGGATTCACTGAAATACTTCTGATAGCGCTCTTCATCCTCATCGTCTTCGGCGCAAAGCGCATACCGGAGCTTGCGCGCGCTATGGGGCGCGCATCCTACGAGTTCAAGAAGGCGAAGGCCGACCTCGAAGCGGAGAGCCGCGACTTCATGAACGCCGCGGAGAACGCGGCGGAGGCCGAGGAGGCGAAGCGGGGGACGGCGGCGTGAGCGACGGAGAGGAGAGCTTCATAAGCCACCTCGAAGCACTGCGCGGCGCGCTGCTGCGCTGCGTAACCGTCACGGCGGCGCTATTCCCGCTCGGGTACTTTCTCGCGCCGCGCGTCATCTCCGCGCTGACGGCGTGGTGCTTCCCCGACGGCGCGGCGCTGCACTACTTCGCGCCGATGGAGGTTTTCTTCGTGCAGCTGCGGCTCGCGCTCGTAATCGCGCTCATCCTCGCCTATCCGTGGAACGCGGCGCAGATATGGCGCTTCGTCCTGCCCGCGCTCTACAAGGACGAGCGCCGCGCCCTCTCGCGCGCCGTGCTCGCCTCGACGCTGCTCTTCGCCTGCGGCGCGGCCTTCTGCGCGGGGCTCGTGCTGCCCGCCGTGATGAAATTTTCGGGCGGCTTCGCGCACGATACGCTCGAGGCGAGCATCGGCCTCGCTAACTTCGCGGGGCTCGCGGGCTGGCTCACGCTCGCCTTCGGCCTGATGTTCCAGACGCCCGTCATAGCCCTGCTAGCTGTGCGCTTCGGCGTCGTCTCGGCGGAAAGCCTCGGGCGCAAACGCCCCTACGTGATGACGCTGATACTCGTCGCCGCTGGCATACTGACGCCGCCCGACGTGATAAGCCAGCTCGTCATGGCGGTGCCTACGTGGCTGCTCTTCGAGCTCGGGCTTTTCGCGGCGCGGCGGATTGAACGGAAAAACGCGGAAAGCGCGGCGATTGCGGAAGAACGGCCCGCGCGTGCGGCGCGCGCATAAGACGCGCGCCATGCCCCAAGAGCATGGCGAAGCGATATACGACAGGTATTAGACGCGAAGGCGCAAAGCTTTTATATTGTAAGCGCGCCGGGGACGAAGTGCCAGCCGCGCACGAAGCGGAGCGGCGCGCTTACGACTTCACCGAAAGGGCGTAGAAAATGACTATCGACAAAATGAGCGGAATCTGCGGAATAAGCGCGGCGGCGCTCGAACATTACAGGGAGCTCGGCCTTCTGCCCGACGCGGGCGAGGACGAGACGCTGCGCCGCCTCGGCGGGATAAGCTCGTTCGCGAAGGCGGGGCTCGCGCCAGAGAGGCTCGCGGAGAACCCGGTGCTTCTCGACGAAAGCGCGGCGACGCTCGACGAGCGCGTAAGGATTATGAAAAAAGAGCGCTTCCGCCTGCTCGACGAGCTGCACGCAAAGCAGCAGGCGCTCGACTGCCTCGACTGTATAATAAGGAAAATCAAAAGCGGCGGCTGCATCTGCCGCTGAAGCAAAGGAGAGGCTTTGAGATGAAGATGAAGAGATTTATCCTGACGTTTGCCGCAATCGCGGCGATCTGCGCGGTCTCCGCGGCGGGAGCGGACGAAGCGAGACACTTCCCCGCGCCCTCGACGGTCAGCCCCGAGATGGCGGCGGCTGTGAGCAAGAAGGCGGGCGAGCTCTGGTACAGCGAGCCGAGGAACGTCGACGAATGGAACAAAATAACGGGCGGCTACACGGAATGGGCCGCGCCGCACGCCGTCGAAACCGCGAAGCGGCTCGGCGTAACGATAACGGAGGAAAAAATCGCGGGCGTCACGGTGCGCACGCTGACGCCGAAAACTATCGACGAGGACAAGAAGGATAAAATAATCTACTACATCCACGGCGGCGGCTACGTCTTCGGAGAGGGCGTCGCCGGCACGACAGAAGGCACGCTCATGGCCTACTACAACAACTACAAGGTCGTCGCGGTGGATTACCGCCTCGCGCCGGAACATCCGTACCCAGCCGCGATAGACGACGCCTTCGCGGTTTATAAAGAGCTCGTGAAAAAATACGGCGCGCAGAATATCGCGGTGCTCGGCACATCGACCGGCGGCGCGATGACGCTGATACTCGCGCTCCAGTGCATAGAGGGCGGCGTCCCCGTCCCCGGCGCGCTCATATCGGGCACGCCGTGGAGCGAGATGGACAAGATAGGCGACAGCTACGTGACGAACGAAGGCGTGGACAACATCCTCGGCACCTACGACCATCTGATAAAGGCCTCGGCCGAGGTCTACGCCGGCGGCGCGGATCTCAAAGACCCGCTCGTCTCGCCCATATACGCGAAGGGCGAAGAGCTTGCGCAGTTCCCGCCCACGCTGCTCGTCACCGGCACGCGCGACCTCTTCCTCAGCAACACGGCCCGTATGCACAAGCTGCTGCTGATGAACGGCGCGGAGGCGGAGCTGCTCGTCTACGAGGCGATGTCTCACGCGCAGTACTACCTGGTCCCCGACGCGCCGGAGACGGCGGACCACCACAAGCTGATGGATATGTTCCTCGACGAACATTTTCTGAAAAAGAACTGAAACGCAGCGCGGCCCGGACGAAACGGGCCGCGCGCTTCAAATCAACGGGGAGGCGTTAAAAAATGACGATTGGCGAAGCTTCTGAAAAGACCGGACTGAGCGCGGACACATTGAGATACTACGAAAGGATCGGCCTCATACCGCCCGTTCCGAGAAGGGAGAACGGCCTGCGCGACTACGGCGCGGAGACGATAAAGCTCGTCGCGCTCATACAGCGGCTCAAGGAGACCGGAATGCAGCTCGAAACGATACAGGCCTACCTGCGGCTCGCCATGCTCGGCAGCTCCACGCGCGAAGAGCGCCGCGAGCTCCTCCTCGAAACGCGCGAAAACATCATGAAGAAGATAGACGGCCTGCTCGCCTGCCTGCGCCGCGCCGACGACCAGCTCGCGCACTACGAGAGCACCGTGACGCCGGAGACGGAGCTCGTCGTGAGCGGCTGGGCCGCGCGGGAGACGCGCACGGGCGCGGCGGCGTAGCGCAAAATCACGCGCGGAAGAGCGGGACTTCCCACTCTCCGACAAGCGGCGGACAGCCGCTCAGCCCGCAGACGAAGCGGAAGAGCGGCGAGCTTTCGTGAATTTCATAAAACTCGCCCGACGAGAACTCGACGTCTATATATCTGACGCAGGCGGAGGCTCCGCCGCAGTCGAGCACGTCGCAGCGATAGACGACGGACGTTATCTCTCCCGCGGAAGCCGCGTCGGACTCGCAAAAATTTTCCTCTGACAATTTTTCGGCAATCAGCCCAAGCTCGTATTTCGTAATCATCGCGCGCCTCCGGAAATTTTTATTCGCCGGCGCTAAGTTTACCACTGCCGCGCGCGCCGCGGCGCTTGACTTCAACCTTGCTCAAAGAGATATAAAGTAACCGCCGGGACCTCGCGCGAAAGGAGAGAGACGCATGGAAAAAGAATTCGTATATTTCTGCCGCCATTTCTGGATCGTGCTCCGCGACATCGCGCCCTTCTGGGCGGCGGGAATCGTCGGCGGCTCCGTCGTCTCCGTATTCGCGAAGGAAAGGCTCAACGCGCTCTTCGCGCGCATATCGCGCGGGCGCTTTTCGATATTCGCGGCGAGCGCGATAGGCGTCGCATCGCCGCTCTGCATGTACGGCACGGTGCCGCTCGCGGCCTCGTTCTCGGAAAAAGGCATGGACGACGGCGTGCTGGCCGCGTTCATGATGAGCTCCGTGCTGCTCAACCCGCAGCTGATGATTTACACCGCGGCGCTCGGCGCGGAGGCGCTCGCAGCGCGCACGGCGGCGGCCTTCCTCTGCGGCGCGGCGGCGGGATTTCTAGTCCGGCGATTTTTTCGCTGCGGCTTCTTCAATTTCGACGGCTTTGCGCGCGCGGAGAACCGCGACACAGATCCAAACCTCGCCGCGCGCCTGCTGAAAAACATAGGCCGCAACGTCCGCGCCACGGCGCCTGGCTTCCTCGGCGGCGTCGCGCTGACAGCCGCGCTCATGCGCCTCGTCCCGTCGCGCGCGATAGCGGGAGCTTTCGGAGAAAGCGGCTTCGGCATAGCCGCCGCGGCGCTCGCGGGCGTGCCGCTCTACTTCTGCGGCGGCGGCACGATACCGCTGCTCGCCGAATGGATGGGCCGCGGCATGGGCCTCGGCCCCGCCGTCGCCTTCATGCTCTCCGGCCCCGCGACGAAGCTGACGAACCTCGGCGCGCTGAAGACGGTCCTCGGCGCGCGCAGCTTCGCGCTCTACATAACCTTCTCTCTGACCTTCGCCGTCGCGGCTGGATACGCCGCGGCCTTTCTCCAATAGTTCCGTTCTTCCCTCAAAGCGCCCCGCCGCCGGCAACAGCGGCGGGGCTTCTTATGTTCGCCGCACCGGCGCTGATTATATCGCCTGATTATGCTGATTATCTGATTATTAGATATGATTAGATTATCAGATACATATCAGCAAAACCGGCGGCGCGAGGGTTTATTCCCCGCGCCGCCCGTTTTCTGTCGTGTTGATTTTATGATTTCGCGCGCCGCTAGGCTTCGCCCATCATCGCGCGGACGCAGTTGGCGCGGTCGCCGAAGTCTTTTTTGCCCATGCCGTAGCCGGTTTTTTCGAGGCGCATGAGCGGCATCGGGCCGAAGCCGGTTGCGAAGTGCTTCAGCAACGCCGCGCCGGTCGGCGTGCAGAGCTCGCCGCGCACTTCTCCGCCGTATATCGGGACGCCCTCGAGTATGCGCGCCGTCGCGGGCGCGGGGACGGGCAGGACGCCGTGGGCGCAGCGCACCGTGCCGCTGCCTACGTGTACCGGCGAGGCGCTCACGCGCGCGGGCGCGAGCTCGTGCATGAGCAGCGAGACGGCCGCGACGTCGGCGACGGCGTCCATCGCGCCGACTTCGTGAAAGTGTATCTCCGTCACCGGCACGCCGTGGACGGCGCTTTCTGCCTCCGCAATTATCTTATATACGGCGAGCGCGTCGTCCTTCACCGCTTCGGGCATGTCGAGGCGCGCGAATATCGCTTCGATGTCCGCCATGCCCGCGTGGTGGTGATGTCCGCCGCAGGCATGCTCGTGCGTATGTGCGTGCTCATGGCCGTGCTCGTGCGCTCCGTCGTGAGTATGTTCTTCATGGCAATGCCCGCGCAGCTCTTCGTGAGAATGCGCGCTGCGGTGTTCGTGTATGTGCGTCTCGTCGTGAGCATGCTCGTGATGATGCGCGTGCTCGTCCGCGCACTCTTCTTCGCCGTTTACCAAGACCTCCATGCGCGTGCCCTTTATGCCGCATTTGACGCAGGGGACGGCGCGGTATTCGACGCCGGGGATTCCGAGCGCGTTGAGCCGCTCGACGAATTTTTCGGGCTCGGGCATGAGCTCGAGCAGCGCCGCCGTGAGCATGTCGCCTGCCGCGCCCATTCCGCAGTCTATGTATAAGGCCTTCATTCTATTTCACCCCTATGTGGTTTATCATGCTCGCGAGGTAGCCCGCGCCGAAGCCGTTGTCGATGTTGACGACGGAGACGCCGCTCGCGCAGGAGTTGAGCATCGAGAGCAGCGCGGAGAGGCCGCCGAACGACGCGCCGTAGCCGACGCTGGTCGGCACGGCTATGACGGGACAGTCGGCGAGGCCGCCTATGACGCTCGCAAGCGCACCTTCCATGCCCGCTATCGCGACTATCGCGGATGCGCCCATTATGTCGTCGGTGTGCGCGAGCAGGCGGTGCAGCCCCGCGACGCCGACGTCGTAGAGGCGCGTGACTTTGTTGCCGAGCGCCTCGGCGGTGAGCGCCGCCTCCTCCGCTACGGGCATGTCGCTCGTCCCGCCCGTGGCGACTACTATCGTGCCGCGTCCGTCGGGCTCGGGCATTTCGCCCGCTATGCCGACGCGCCCGATTTCATGGTAGGCGAGCGGGACGGAGAGCGCGACGGCGCGCGCCGCCTCCGCGCCCATGCGCGTTATGAGCACCGTTTTCTGTCCGCCGTCGAGCATCGTTTTCGCTATTTCCGCGATTTGCTCCGGGCGCTTGCCCGCGCCGTAGATGACCTCGGCTATGCCCTGGCGCAGCGAGCGGTGGCTGTCTATCTTCGCGAAGCCAAGATCGCGGAAGGGCTCCTCGCGCAGCTCCTCCATGACTTCGTCTACCGTGGCGGCCCCCGCCGCGAGGCGGACGAGGAGCTCCCTTATATTTTTCTTGTCCATTTTTTATCTGCCCTCCATGTCGAGAAGCACCGTGTCGAAGTACGGCGCGAGCGCCGATTTTATCTCAAAGTGGCGCGCCGCGGCGCCCATTATCTGCGATTCGGGAAGCTGCACGCGAGCCGCGCCGTGGAAGAGCCGCACGCGCAGGTCTGTAAAGCCGAGCGCGGCGAGCGCCGCCTCCGCCCCCTCGACGCGCCGCAGCGTCGCGGCATCGATCTGCATCCCTGCCGGAACGCGCGTCGCGAGGCATGCGTATGCGGGCTTGTCCCACGTGAAGAGCCCCGCCTCGGCGGATAGCCGGCGTATCTCGGCCTTCGTGAGGCCGCATTCGCGCAGCGGCGAGCGCACGCGCAGCTCGCGCAGCGCTTTCATGCCGGGGCGGTCGCCCTCGTCGTCGGAGGCGTTCGTGCCGTCCATTATCAGGCTGAATCCGTCGCGCTCCGCCTCGCGCGCTATCGCGCCGAAAATCCGTTTCTTGCATAAATAGCAGCGCTCAGGCGGATTCGCGGCGATTTCAGCGCAGTCCAGAACGGAGAGCGGGATCACCGCCATCGGCGCAGAAAGCCGGTCCGCGAGCCGCCGCGCGTCATCGAGCTCGAACTGCGGCTGGAATTCGCTCTTTACGTAATAGGCGCGGAAATCGGCGCCGCAGCGCGAGGCCGCGTACATCAGGTACGCCGAGTCGACGCCGCCCGAGAAGGCGAGCGCGGCGCGCGGGTTTTCCGCGAAAAATTTTTCAAGTCCTCCGATGGCGGACGCCGGCAAAAAGCGCATCGCAACACCTCCGCGCGGACGCGACGGCCCGCGGATATGACGCCTTCGTGGCGCGAAAAGTACTCTGTGAAAAAACGCGGCGAGCGCCGCAAAAAGCCGCTTCTGCGGCGGCGGCCCGTCCGTGCGGGCACGTGCCGGAGCCCGCGCGCTTCGCGCTCCCTTCGCGCGAAAGCCGTATTCAGCATAAACGCGGGAGCGGACTCCAAGTCAACGGTTTATTTTAATATGCGCGCGCGGAAAATTCCAGCGCGGCGGCCATACAAAAAGCTCCCCCGCCTCGCGCGGGAGAGCCTGCGTCGATTTATCGTCCCTTCGCCTACCACGCGGCGACGTATCCGTCTGCGCGCGGCTCGGTCGCGCCGACGAGCGCGCCTGACTCCGTGCGCTGGATTATCTGCCCGCGGCCGTAGTCGATGCGGTCGAAGTCAATGCGCACGTCGTGGCCCATCGCCGCGAGCTTCGCCGCGACGTGGTTCGGCACGCCCTGCTCGAGGCCGACCGTGCGGTCGCGGAACCACTGCCAGCGCGGAGCGTCGAGCGACTCCTGCGGGTTGAGCGCGAAGTCTATCATGTTGACCGCCATCTGCACGTGTCCCTGCGGCTGCATGAAGGCCCCCATCACGCCGAACGGGCCGACGGGCTCGCCGCCGCGCGTGATGAAGCCCGGGATTATCGTGTGGTAGGGCTTTTTGCGCGGCGCGAGGCAGTTCGGCGACTCGGGGTCGAGCGAGAAATTGTTGCCGCGGTTGTGCAGCGTCACGCCCGTGCCCGGCACGCAGAGGCCGGAGCCGAAGCCCTGATAGTTGCTCTGTATCATAGAAATCATGTTGCCCTCGCCGTCCGCGGCCGCTAGGTAGACGGTGCCGCCGGAGCTCTGGCGCTCCGACGTAGGCAGCCCCGCGCGCTCCGGGTCTATGAGCGCGGCGCGGCGCTTCGCGAACCCGTCCGAGAGCAGCTCTTCGACGCTGCGGCGCATATAGCGCGGGTCGGCGACCTCGGCGAGCGACTCCGCGAAGGCGAGCTTCATCGCCTCGATTTGCAGATGATAGCTGCGCGCGCACTCGCGCTCCGCAAAGTCGAAATTGTTCAGCATGTTGAGCGCCATCAGCGCCGTTATGCCCTGCCCGTTCGGCGGTATCTCCCAGACGTCGTATCCCTTGTAGTTCGCATGTATCGGCTCCACCCACTCGGGGCTGAAGGCCGCGAGGTCCTCCGCGCGCAGCCAGCCGCCGCAGGACTTTGAGAAAGCGTCTATCGCTTCGGCTATCTCGCCCTCGTAGAAGGCGCGCGCGGCGCTCTCCGCAATTTTGCGCAGCGTCGCGGCCTGCGCGGGATTGCGCCAGATTTCGCCCGGCTCGGGCGCGCGGCCTCCGAGCGTGAAGCTCTCGAAGATGTGCGCGAAATGCGCGCCGTCGAGATTTTTCGCAAACTTCGCGAAGGCGCGCTTCCACAGCGCGCTGACGGTCGGCGAGACGGGGAAGCCGTTCTCGGCGTACCACGCGGCGGGCGCGAGGACCTCCTCGAGCGGCAGGCGTCCGAAGCGGCGGTTCAGCTCCGCCCACGCTGCGGGCGCGCCGGGGACGGTGACCGCCTCCCAGCCGTAGAGCGGCATTTTATCGCAGCCGCGCGCGCGCAGGGCCTCCGCGTCCGCGAGCGCCGGCGCGAAGCCGCTCGAGTTCAGCCCGTGCAGTTTTCCGCCGCTCCATACGAGCGCGAAGCCGTCGCCGCCGATGCCGTTGCTCGTCGGCTCGACGACCGTCAGGCACGCGGCGGTCGCGACGGCGGCGTCGACGGCGTTGCCGCCCTTCTTTATCATGTCGAGCCCAGCCTGCGCCGCGAGCGGCTGCGTCGCGCAGACCATGCCGCGAGAGCCGTAGACGAGAGTGCGGCGCGAGGGATATTTATAGGAGAAAGGGTCGAAATTCAACAGAAACACCACGCTTTATAAAATTCATTGAAGCTCCGCCGATAGTGTAATAAAAATCTCCGCGCGAGGCAACGCCCGCATATCCGCGGTTCCGCGAAGCGGCGATATAATATACCGTGGCGCGGATATCCGCGCGGGAGGAGAAAAATAATGGAGATAAGCCTGATACTCGCGGAAGAGATAACGAAGCTCTTCATCATAATGGCGATGGGCTGGGCGCTCGTCAGGGCGCGCGTGCTCAAAACGGAGGACAGCCGCGTCATATCCGCGATAATAGTCTACCTCGTCGCGCCGTGCATAATCATAAGCTCGTTCCAGATAGAGCACTCGCGGCAGGTCGTCGGCGGCCTCGTCTTCTCCTTCGCCGCCGCGGTCTTCGCGCACGCGCTCTTCCTGCTGCTCGCGGCCGTTTTCGGACGCGCGCTGCGCCTCGACGCGGCCGAGAAGCTGACCGTCGTCTACACCAACGCGGGCATACTCGTGCTGCCGCTCGTGCAGGCGATGCTCGGCGGCGAATATCTCGTCTACTCCTGCGCCTTCATCGTCGTCCAGCTCATTCTGCTCTGGACGCACTGCCGCTGCGTGCTGAGCGGCAGCGCGGGGATAGGCTGGAGAAAGATACTGTTCAACCTCAACGTCATATCGATATTCATAGGCGGCGCGATGTTCCTGCTCGGCGTGCGGCTGCCCGAAATCGTCGACGGCACGCTCAAGATGACCGGCTCGATGATAGGGCCGCTCGGCATGCTGCTCGCGGGCATGGTCATCGCCGACGTGCCGGCGCGCCGCATCTTCGGCGACCGGCGGCGTTACCTCGCCTCGGCGCTGCGCCTCGTAGCCGCGCCGGTAATCCTGCTGCTCGCCTTCAAAATATGCGGCGCGGCGCAAATGATTCCCGACGGCAAAAACATCCTGCTCGTCGTCTACCTCGCGGGCGTCACGCCCGCCTGCGCGACCGTCACCTCGATGGCGCAGCTCTACGGCGACATCGGAGACCGCACCGGCGTGCTCTACGTGCTGACTACACTGCTCTCCATCGTCACGATGCCGCTCGTGATAGCGCTCTACGAGGCGGTCATATAACGGCGGGCGGCTTCCCGCGGCGCGCGGCGCGGGGTATAATTGCCGGTCGTGGCATCGCGCGGAAACGGAGGCGGAAATTTTGAAAGACGGCGAAAACGTAAAGCTCAGGGCGTTCAGGGCGGCCTTCCCCTACACCCTGCCGATTTTCGCGGGCTTCTGGTTCATCGGCCTCGCATACGGAATATACATGAACGTCTCGGGCTTCAGCTTCGTCTACCCGATGGTCATGAGCGCCGTCATCTTCGGCGGCTCGCTCGAATTCGTCGCTGTCTCAATGCTGCTCTCGCCCTTCGCGCCGCTCCAGACGCTCATGGCGGCGCTGATGATACAGGCGCGCCACCTTTTCTACGGCGTGTCGATGCTCGAAAGATTCAAGGGGCTCGGCTGGATGCGCCCATATCTGATATTCGGCATGTGCGACGAGACCTTCTCGATAAACTACACGGCTGACATACCCGAGGACGTGGACCGCGGATGGTTCATGTTTTTCGTGACGCTGCTGAATCAGCTCTACTGGGTCTCGGGCGCGACGCTCGGCGGAATTTTGGGCTCGATGCTGACCTTCGACACCGAGGGCATAGAGTTCGTCATGACGGCTATGTTCGTAGTCATCTTTCTGGAACAGTGGTTGAAGGAGAAAAAGCACTGGACGGGGCTCATCGGCCTCGCCGCCTCCGCCGTGTGCCTCTCGTTCTTCGGCGCGGACTCTTTCCTCATTCCGAGCATGCTCTGCATACTTTTCTGCCTCTCGGCATTCCGCGGGCCGATTGAAAAAGCGGGAGGCTGGGCGAAATGACGCAGGCGCAGGAGATAATGACGATAGCGATATGCGTCGCCGGGACGATGGCGACGCGCTTCCTGCCGTTCCTGATTTTCCGCGAAGGCCGCCCCGTGCCGCCCTACGTGCGGTATCTGGGAAAAGCCCTGCCCTCCGCGATATTCGCGATGCTCGTGGTCTACTGTCTCAAAAACGTGGACTTCGCCTCCGGCGCGCACGGCCTGCCGGAATTAATCTCAATCGCCGCGACCGTCGCCCTCCACCTCTGGAAGCGCCGCATGCTGCTGTCTATACTCGGCGGCACGCTCTGCTGCATGGCGCTGGTGCAGTTGGTGTTCTAGCGTAAGCCGCGCCGTTTTCTGTCTATTTCATAAAAATCTGAATTATTATTCCTCTCTCTAAAAAATATATTATATAATACCATTGTCGCTTCTACTTATTTACGAAAGAAGGTCTGAGAATGGACGAATTTGCTATGCGCGCCCTGGAACACCTCAAAAAGCTTGTTTCAATCCCGTCGGCCTCGGGCAACGAAAACGAGGTCGCGGAGTATTGTTATCGGACTGTGGAAGCCGCGGGCTTCCGCGCCGAGAAAATTCCGACCGACGACGGACGCTTCGTCGTCTACGCCGAGATGCGCGGCGGCAGGCCGGGCAAGACTCTGCTCTTCTCCGGACACATCGACACGGTGCCGGTGGTCGGCGGCTGGGACACGGACCCGCACACCGCGGTTCTCAAAACCGTCGGCGGCGAGGAGCGGCTCTACGGCCTCGGCGCGAGCGACATGAAATCCGGAATAGCGCTGATGCTCGCGCTCGCCGAGTACATGGGCGGCAAGGGGCCCGACGCTTTCTCCGGCGTGCTCTCGATGGCCTTCCTCCCCGACGAGGAGGCCTATTCCGTCGGCGCGCGTACGCTCATAAAGCACGGCGTCAAGGCTGATGTCTCCGTCATGACGGAGCCGGGCTTCGGACAGATATACGTCGGCGGCCCGGGCAAGATGCTCGTCAAGGCCGTCGCGAAGGGCAAGGCCTGCCACGGCGCGAGGCCCGAGGAAGGCATCAACGCCGTCGTCGAGCTTGCGAAGCTCATCGCCGTGCTCGACAAGATTCCGCTGCACGACGACGGCGAGATGGGGCCGCAGCAGTACGTCCCGTTCTCGATAAAGGGCGGCCCGGACCACTACTCGCTCTCCGTCCCGCAGGACTGTTACTGCTTCATCAGCAAGCAGCTCGTGCCGGGCGAGACGAAGGAAGAGGTTTTCGCCAACCTCGAAGAGGCCGTCCGCGGGCTGAACATACAGGGCAGCATCACCTTCGAGCTGTCGAAGCCCTTCTACATGCCCTACCGCGTCGACGAGACGAGCGCGGAATTCAAGCTCTTCGAAGAGGTCTGCAAAAAAGAGCTCGGCTGCGTACCGCCATACGCCATCGAGCCGAGCGTCAGCGACTCGAACTGCCTCTCGGGCGAGGCCGGCATCCCCGTCATAATGTTCGGCGCGGACGGCCACGGCAACCACCAGGCGAACGAATACGTCGTCGTCTCCTCCATCGACGCAGTAGGCCGCGTCTACCGCGGCTTCACGCACAGCTATCTCGCCTGACGAAGCCCGGCGCGGGGGACTCATCATCCGCGCTTTTCACCCTTCGGCTTTTCGGAAGCGCACGCCGCATCAAGCGTGCGCTTTATTATTACAATTTACGCAATAAACTTAATAAGCATATAAGTTCATAAATATGGCACAAAAACGCCCGCCGAGCGCCCAGCGCGCAGATACTTTTATTATCTTTTCACAAAATTGACGCATAATATAATATATAATATAATTCTATCACTATTTCCGTAATTTAAGTTTAGGAGGGAACAGACGGTGCGTAAAACGTTAATACTCGGCGTACTTGTTGGATTATTGTCAGCGGCTTCGGCCTTCGCGGCTGAGCCTGTTAAGATCGGTTATCTCGCCGCGCTCACCGGCAACGACGCAGCCTACGGAGTCGCGGAGGTCCAGTCCGCTCAGATGTACGTTACGAAGCGCAACAACGAAGGCGGCGTCCTCGGGCGTCCGATAGAGCTCGTCGTCTACGACTCGAAGTCGCGTCCCGAGGACGCGGTCAATGCCGTGCGGCGCATGATAGAGAGCGACCACGTCGTCGCGATAGTCGGCTCGAACACAAGCGGCATCAACATAGCGACGGCGGCGCTCGTCAACGAGGCGAAGGTGCCGCAGATAGGCACGGCGACCACCAACCCGCTCGTGACGGTCGACCCTAAGGGCAACGTCCGCCCGTACTCCTTCCGCCTCACCTTCGACGACCCGTACCAGGGATTCCTCGGCGCGGACTTCGCGCTCAAGGACCTCGGGGCAAAAACGGCCGCCGTCATCTATAACGTCGGCTCCGACTACGCCCACGGGCTGCGCGAGTATTTCATCAACTACTTCGAAGAGCACGGCGGAATGGTGATAGCCGACGAATCCTACCGTCCCGACGACGTCGACTTCAGAGCCCAGCTAACGAAGATCAAATCGAGAGACCCCGACGTCCTCTTCATGCCCGGCATGGGTAAGGACATGGCGCTCATCATCAAGCAGGCCCGCGAGCTCGGCATGAGCGACATCGCAATCCTCGGCGGCGACGGCTACGGCGAGTTCATGGGAGAGATAGCGGGCCCCGCCATCGAAGGCTGCTACTTCATCCTCGGCTCCGGCTACCTCACGAAGCCATCGCTCCAGCCGATATTCCAGCTCTACAGAGACACCTACAAGGACGAGCCGCAGGAGTTCGGCAACGTCTCGCTCGCCTACGACGCGATGGACTGGCTCTGCTACGCGATAGACGAGGCCGGCTCGACCGACGGCACCGCTATAGCCAAAGCCCTCGAAAACACCAAAGACCTCCAGCTCGCGATATCACCGCTGACGATAGACCCGAAGACGCACAACCCGTACAAGAGAATGGGCTTCGTCCTCAGAGTCAACGAAAATCTGACGGCCGTCTTCCACAAGGAAGTAATTCCCGATTAAGCGGAACTTTTCATGGATACGCAAAAAGCGCCCCTAAAGGGGCGCTTTTTTGTGACGTTCGGGGACTTGCGGCGGCTGATGTGATTTTTATGTTAATCGCCATAACGGAGATACGCCGCTTTGGATTTCAGCAGTTCGCCGCAATCCTCCATTCATACAAATTCTTATGTTTCATTCATACAAATTTGCGCGTTATATTCCCATCATTTTCTGAGATGCCGCCGCGGCTTTGCCCGCCGCGCGCCCGCACGCTTGATTTTTTCTTCTCCTTCTTTCATAATTAACGCATAAGTAATTTACGTGAAAGTTAATTGTTTGCAAAGGGGGAAACGTGCGTGTTTATAGGGCGAGAGAGAGAGCTGTCAGAATTTGACGCGCTGTACCGGCAGGACCGGTTTCAGCTGTTTGTGCTTTACGGGCGCAGGCGCGTCGGCAAGACGACCTTCCTGCGCGAGTTCTGCAAGGATAAGCCGTGCATCTTTTATTCGGCCGAGCAGAGCAACGACAAGTTGAATCTCGAAAAATTTTCGGCGCGCGTATTCAGCCATTACGGCGAGACAGATTTAGAGCCGTTCGCAAGCTGGGAGAAGGCTCTGCTCTATATACACCGCCGCCAGAGCGCAGAGCGGCTCGTCCTCGTTTTCGACGAATTCCCTTATCTTGCGGCCGTCAGCCCGTCCGTGCTGTCGGTACTTCAGCACCTTGTCGATCATACGCTTAAAGACGGGAAGCTGTTCATCGTGCTCTGCGGGAGCTATATGGGCTTTATGGAAAAAGAGGTGCTGAGCGCAAAGAGCCCGCTCTTCGGGCGCAGAACGGGGCAGCTGCACATGAAGCCGTTTGATTATCTGACGAGCGCGGAGTTTATGCCCGGCTTTTCAAACGAGGAAAAGCTGACGCTTTACGGAGCCGCAGGCGGAACCGCGATGTACCTGGGACTGGTGAACCGGGATAAGACGCTCGCAGAAAATATTGAGGACATGTTTCTGAAATCGACGGGCTACCTGTATGAGGAGCCGCAGCTTCTTCTGCGGCAGGAGGTGCAGGAGCCGGGCGTATACAACGCCGTGATAGAGGCGATAGCGGGGGGCGCGTCGCGCTCGGGAGAGATCGCCGCAAAAGCCGGGGAAGAGGCGGCGAAATGTCTGAAGTATATCAACACGCTCTGCGAGCTGGGGATTCTGCACAAAGAAATTCCGTTCGGTGAAAAATCGGGCTCGCGGAAAACTATTTATGCGCTGTCGGATTTTATGTTCCGTTTCTGGTTCCGTTACGTTGCGAAAAACAGGACGCTTATCGAGACCGGCGCTGGCGACGCGGTGTGGCGGCTTCGCGTACAGCCGGATTTGAGCGTATATATGGGGCGCGTCTTTGAGACAGTCTGCCGCGATTTTATGCTCCGGGAGAACGCTGCCGGGCGTCTGCCGTTTCTTTTCACGGACATAGGCCGATGGTGGGGAACCGACCCGCGCACGCGGAAGCAGGCCGAGATTGATCTCGTTGCGAGCGACGGAAAGGATTATATTTTCTGCGAATGCAAATGGAGGAATGAGAAGCTGGATCTCGGCGTGCTGCAAAATCTGAAAGACAAAGCCGCGCTGTTCGGCGAACGCTCCGAGAACGCACGCTGCGCGCTTTTCTCGAAGTCCGGCTTCACGAACGCCGTCAAGGAGGCGGCGCGCGCGGACGAGCGCCTGACGCTCTTCTCGATGGACGATTTAATGAAGTAAGCAAAAGCGCCCCTTTCGGGGCGCTTGCTTTTGTGTGACGCTGCGTTTATTTGGCGGCGTTATTTTTTCAGCTGTCTTACGACGTCTATCACGGTGCCGTCGCGCCATTCCACTACACCTACTATTCTGTCGGTGGTGGCTACGGGGTCGGTGGGGCCGGACATTTTTCTGGCTCTCGCGGCGAGCTCGTCCATCGGGACGACGGGGAGGCCCTTGACTTCGCTGACGGCGTCGAGCAGGTCTTTGCGGCGCGGGTTGATCGTTATGCCGTATTCGGTGACGATGGCGTCGATTACCTCGCCCGGGGTCGTGACGCTGTAGACCCTGTCGGTGACGCAGGGGATGCGTCCGCGGAGCAGCGGCTGCGCTATTATCGTTAGCTTCGCGCCGGCCGCGGTGTCCTGGTGTCCGCCGGTGCCGTGGAGCAGAGCGCCGTCGGCTTCTGTGTTGACGTTGGCGTTGAAGTCGGTGTCGACTTCGGTCGCGCCGAGGATTACGACGTCGAGCATGTTGACAGCCGCGCCGCAGTTCCACGGGTTGGCGTACCAGTCGGCGGAGATTTCTATGTGGTTCGGGTTTTCGGCTATCGAGCGCACGGCGTCGAGGTCGAACGACTGCACGTCCATGAGCTTCCCGAGCAGCCCTTCTTTGAGCAGCTCGACGAAGTAGCCCGTGATGCCGCCGAGGCCGAAGCCGCCCTTTATTCCCTTACGTATCATCGCCTGCTTCATGAAGGCGGTGACGGCGAGCGGTATGCCGCCCGCGCCGGTCTGGAACGAGATGCCGTCTTTGAAGTAGGGGCTCGCCTCGATGAGCTGCGCCGCGTATTTCGATATGAGCAGGCGCAGCGGGTCGCGAGTGACCTTCGTCGTGCCTGAGACGATGCCCGCGGGGTCGCCTATCGATGGCACTTCGACGACGATGTCGGCCTTTGTCTGCGGTATGGAGACGGGCGCGGCGGGGTAGGCGACAAGGTTGTCGGTGACTGCTATCACGGTGTCGGCGTAGTCGGCGTCGGTGTAGGCGTAGCCGAGCGAGCCGCAGGCGGATTTGCCTGTCGTGCCGCAGATGTTGCCGCAGCAGTCGGCGGTCGGCGCGGCTATGAAGGCGACGTCGATGTGTACGTCGCCCGCCATGACGGCGCGCGGGCGACCGCCGTGGCTGCGCAGGACGACTGGCACGTCCATGCCGCCTTCGGAGACGAGCTGGCCTATAGGTCCGTTGACGGAGCCCATTATTTTTGTGACGACGCCGCTTTTTATGTGTTCGATGACTTTTTTATGTACGCCGAATAGCGCCGTCGGGAAGAGCGTGAGGTCTTTGATCCCGAGCTCGGCGCATGCGTCGAGCACCATGTTGACGACGTAGTCGCCGTTGCGCAGATGGTGATGGAACGATATCGTCATTCCGCTTTTCAGGCCGCTTGCCTTTATCGCGTCTTTGAGCGACGGCGCTACTTTGTTCGTCCTGTCGTTGTTGAAGCAGCGGAGTTTCGGGCCCGCTATTTTCCCTTCGGGTTTTCTGGCGAAGGCTCCGGCGAAGTGTTTTACCGCCCCGTAGCCCTCTATGTAGTCGGGTATCTCGCGTTTTACTGCGTTGACTGTCATTGCCGGTTCCTCCTATGCGAGCAGTCCCGCGCGGATGAGTGTGTATTCCGCGCGCTTGACGACGGGGACGTCGACCATTTTGCCGTCGACCGATACTGCGCCCTGTCCGCGCGCAGCGGCTTCTTTCGCCGCCGCGATTATCTTCTGGGCCTTGGCTATTTCGGCTTCGGTCGGGTTGAACACGTCGTGGACTATCGCTATCTGGTTCGGGTGGATTACGGATTTTCCCGCGAAGCCGAGCTGCTTGATGAATTCCGCCTCGCGGCGCAGCCCTTCGTCGTCGGTGACGCGCGCGTAGACGGTGTCGAGCGGGTCTACTCCTGCGGCGCGCGCGGCGAATACGAGCATGCGGCGCGCCCATTCGAGTTCCGTGCCGTCATCGGAGCGTTCGGTGCGGAGGTCGGCGCGCAGGTCCTCGCCGCCGGGGATTATCGCGGCGACGCGCGGCGACGCGGTCGCGATGTCGTAGGCGTTCCAGATTCCCTTCGCGGTCTCGAGCAGGCAGAAGAGCTTGAGCTTGCCCTGCGGAATACCGTTTTTGTCCTCGAGTATGGAGAGCTCCTCGTCGAGTATCTTTACCGTCTCGGGGCCGTCGACCTTCGGCGCGCGGACGCCGTCGAGCCGCTTCATCGGGACTATCGCGGCGAGGTCCTCGCGCCAGTATTCGGTGTCGACGCCGTTGATTCTGACGGTCACTTCGCAGTCGCCGAATTCGCCCTGTTCGAGGTATCTCGACACAAGGATGCGCGCGGTGTCCTTTTCGGACATCGCGACGGCGTCTTCAAGGTCGAGTATCACGCCGTCGGAGCCGAAGAGCCAGCCGCGCGTGAGCATGTTCGGGTTGTTGCCGGGAAGGTAGAGCATCGTGCGGCGCATTTATTTCGCCCCCTTCAGCCTTTTGTATGCGGCCTCGACACGCGCGCCGAGCACTATGTCGAGCGCGCCGTTGTCCTGCACCGTGACGGCGAGGTCCGTCGCTCCGAGCGTGGCGAGCGTTTCCGTTATTTTCTTTTCCATCGCGCTTTTGAAGCGCGCGGCGCTCGCCCCCGTGATTTCTATTTTCACTCCGGCCCCGGGCGCTTCTTCGAGCGTCACGAGGCAGTCCATCGATTCAAGCGTCCCCGCCTGCGATGTCTTCATTGCGTAATTCCCCCTTACGATGTAAAAGCGGCCCGCCCCTTCCGACACGGCGGAAGGCGGAGCCGCTTTGTTTATTTTACTCTAAATTCCGGTACTTTTGTAAGTTAGTCATCGAAGCCGACGAGCGACTTTTCGTCCCACGCGCACATCTCGTGGACTTTTTTCTTCGCCGCTTCAAGTTTTTCGCCCGTGAAGGCCGGATTTATCTTCTGCGCTATCGCGGCGGCCATGTCTATGGTCGACGCCGCGTTCTTCTCCCAGTCTGGGTCTCCGCGGAAATCGCGCAGCACGTCGTAGGTGAGCGTGCCGGGCCTGCTTTCGACGAGGACCTCGCCGAGCGCCTTTTCTATCTTCTGCGCCGCCTCGTCGAGGCCGAGGTATTCGAGCATCATTTTGCAGGTGAGGATCATCGCGCTCGGGTTGACCTTGTACTGGTGCGCGTACTTCGGCACGGAGCCGCTCGACGGTTCGAAGAGCGCCGTGTTGCGCCCGATGTTGCCGGAGGGCGCGAAGCCGAGGCCGCCCGTGAGCTGCGAGGCTTCGTCGGAAAGGATGTCGCCGAAGACGTTCGAGGCGACGATTACGCTGTAGTCCTGCGGGTTCTTGATGAGCCACATCGCTGTCGCGTCGGCGTTTTCTTCGATTCCCTTGATGCCGTACTGCTCGTATTCCTTCGCGATTTCAAGGAAGATGCGCTTCATCATGCCGTCTGTCTGGCGGATGACGTTGGCCTTGTTGCAGCAGTGGACCGTCTTGCGGCCGGTCGCCTTCGCGTATTCGAAGGCCGCGCGGATGATGCGCGTGCAGCCCTCTTCGGAGAATACGCGCCACGAGACGGCTATCTCGCCCTTGCCCTCGCGGAAGCGCTCCATGCCCTTGTGCAGGGAGAACATCTCTTCCGGCAGCGGGAAGAATTCCACGGCGGCGTAGAGGTCTTCGGTGTTCTCGCGGAACATCACGATGTCGATGTCGGGGTTCTTCGCGAGCGGCGTGCCGATGCCGGGCAGGGTCTTTGCCGGGCGCAGGTTGATGTAGAGGTCGAAGAGCTGGCGCATCTGGAGTATCGCGGACTTGAAGCCCTTGACGCCGGCCTTGGATGTGATGGCGGCCATTATCGTCGCGTCGGTCTCTTCGATGGATTTTATCGTCTCCGGGGGAACGGTGTTGCAGCGCGGGTCGCCTTCGCCGAATTTCTTGTTCGACTTTTCCCACATACACCAGCCGAGGTCTGCGCGATGCCAGTTGATGGGCAGGTCGAGGGACTCGAGGACGAGCAGAGCGCCCTCCATCATGTCGAAGCCGGAGTCGTCGCCCGCCATGTACGTCACGTCGTAGCGGTCTTTCTTTGCCTTAACCTTCATAATGTTCTCTGCCATGTCTGTTCCTCCTGTACTTTTACTTTTTGTAAGCGCGCCGCACGCGACGGCGGCGCGCGCCGCTTTTACGCCAGCCCCAGCTCTTTCTTCACGTGCGGGATGAGCCCGCCGTCGTTTATGAGTCCCTGTACGAATTCAGGATAGGGAGGGAAGGGGTATTCTTTTCCGTTTGCGATTATCACGCCGCGCTCGAAGTCGACCTCGGCCTCGTCGCCCATTTTGAGCTCGTCGCAGGCCTCGGGGCAGACTATCGTCGCGAGCCCCTCGTTGAGGCAGTTGCGGTAGTGGATGCGCGCGAAGCTTTTCGCGACTATCGCCTTTATGCCGCGCTCTTTAAGGCATGTAGCCGCCTGCTCGCGGCTGGAGCCGCAGCCCCAGTTTTTGCCGGCGACTATAACGTCGCCGGGCTGCGCGTCTTTCGTGAACTCGGGGTCGAGGTCCTCGCAGGCGTGCGCCGCCATCTCGGCGCGGTCCTTTATCGTATATGTGTATTTGCCGGGGAATATTACGTCGGTGTTTACGTCGTCGCCGTATTTCCAAACTTTGCCCATAACTATAGCGCCTCCCTCGGGTCTGTGATTTCGCCTTTTATCGCGGAAGCCGCGACTGTCATAGGGCTGGCGAGGTAGATGAAGCTCTCTTTGTCTCCCATGCGTCCCTTGAAGTTTCTGTTCGCCGTGCTTATCGCAGTCTCGCCGGGCGCGAGGATGCCTTCGTGGTTTCCCATGCATGGGCCGCAGCCCGGGTTGCATATCACGCAGCCGGCGTCGAGCAGCGTGTCGAGGACGCCTTCGCGCATCGCCTGACGGTAGACTATCCACGAAGCGGGGATGACGACAGTGCGCACCGCGACTTTTTTATCTTTGAGGATTCCGGCGGCGAGGCGCAGGTCCTCGATGCGCCCGTTGGTGCAGGAGCCGAGGAACGCCTCGTGTATCTTCGTTCCCTTGACCTCCGAGACGGGGGCCCAGTTGTCCACGGTGTGCGGCTTCGCTACGCAGGGCTCGATGTCGCCCAAGTCGTAATGGACTTCCTTCGCGTAGACGGCGTCGTCGTCTGCCCAGACGCACTCCCAGTTTGAGTATTTTTCCTTGCCTTTTATAGCGTCGAGCACTTTCTGGTCGGGCCTGCAGACGGCGTTTTTCGCGCCGAACTCGACGCCCATGTTGCATATCGTCATGCGCTCGGCGATGCTCATATCTTCGATGCCGGGCCCGTGGAATTCTACGCTCATATAGTCCGCGCCGTCGGCCTTGACGTCGCCGATGAGCTTCAGTATGAAGTCTTTCGTCGAGACGCCGGGTTTGAATTTCCCCGTGACGACGACCTTCATGCTCTCCGGCACCTTGAACCAGATTTTCCCCGTCGCCCAGACCGCCGCCATCTCCGTGCGGCCGATGCCGGTCGAGAAGGCCCCGTACGCGCCGTAGGTGCAGGTGTGGCTGTCGCTGCCGACCATCACGAGTCCGGGAAGCGCGTAGCCTTCTTCGCAGATCTTCTGGTGGCAGACGCCGCCGCCGCTCGTTATGTCGTATAGGTGCGGGATGCCCTGCTCGGCGGCGAACTCGCGCACTTCCTTATGGTTTACTGCGTGCGCGCTCGACGGAGCCGGTATCGCGTGGTCGAGGACGAAGCATATGCGCTCGGGATATTTGACTTTTTCCACTCCGATTTTTTTGAACGCTCTCGATATCGGGCCGCCGTTGTCGTGACTCATGCAGACGTCCGGTTCCACCGTGACGACTTCGTTCGCCTTCACTTCGTATCCGGCGGCTCTGCCGAGGACCTTTTCAGCGAATGTCTTCCCCATTTTCGTCTCCTCCTTCCGCGCGGCTACTTTTCCGCCGCCACCTTGGCCTTCATGTAGTTCATGAGGCCGCCCGCTTTCATAATGTCGTTCTCAAGATTGCTTACGGCGTCGCCGTGGAATGTCTCGCCTGTCGCCGCGTCTTTTATCGTGCCGGTCGACAGTTCGACTTCAAGCTCGTCGCCGTCTTTTATTTTTCCGGCCTTTATCGCATCGGACAGCCCCTTGACAAAGAGCACGGGATAGCCGTTGTTTATCGCGTTTCTGTAGTAGATGCGGCTGCACGTCTCCGCTAAAACGCAGGGCACTCCCGCATATTCCAGGCAGTAGACGGCGTGCTCGCGGCTCGAGCCGCAGCCGAAGTTCTTGCCCGCGACGACGAAGTCTCCGGGCTTCACTTCCTTCGCGAAGTTTTCCTTGCCGGGATAGTACTCGAAAGCGTACTGCGGCATGTTCTTCGGGTCGGTCTCCGCGAGATATTTATTGTGATAGATGAGGTCCGTGTCCACGTCGTCGCCGAAGACCCACGCTCTGCCTTTCAAAATTTCGCCCATAACGCTCTTCCTCCTCTACTTCAATATCTCTCTCGGGTCGGCAATGCAGCCGCGCACCGCCGTCGCCATCGCCGTCATCGGGCTCATGAGGTAGGTGTGGCTGCCCTTGCCGACCTTGCCGATGAAGTTGCGGTTCGTCGTCGAGCAGCCGACGTCGCCCGACGGCATAGCCCCGTAGTGCTCCGCGGTGCAGAGCGAGCATGTCGGGTTTGTGAAGACTATGCCGGCGCGCAGGAAGTCCGCCGCCATGCCCTCCTCGACGCAGCGGAGCTGGACCTCCGTCGTCGCGGGAGTGATTATCGTGCGCACCGTCGGGCAGGCCTTGCCGCCGCCCGCCATGAGCACGTCGTGCGCAGCCTTGATGTCCTCGTAGCGTCCGTTCGAGCATGAGCCGATATGCACCTGGTCGACGTGCGTGCCCGCTATTTCGCGCACGGGCTTCACGTTGTCGGGCGCGTCTGGGCAGGATGCCATCGGCTCAAGCTCGCTCACGTCGTAGCGCAGCACGCGGCAGTATTCGGCGTCCGGGTCGGCCTTAAGCTCTTCGGCTAGTTTTTCTACCTCCGGCCCGGCGCGTTCGGCGAGCCATCTGAGCACCTCGCCGTTCGGCATTATGAGCGGGACCTTGCCGCTCATCTCCGTCACCATCGAGCAGAGCGTGATGCGCTCGGCGAGCGTCGCGTTCTCGATGGCCTCTCCCGTGAACTCGACCGCGAGGAAGTCCATGCCGCCCGCGCCGAGGTCGCCGACTATCTTCGTCAGCAGGTCTCTCATGCAGACGCCCTTCGCGAACTTCCCGACCGCCTCTATCTTCATCGTCTCGGGGACGCGGAACCAGTTTATCCCCGCGATATATGAGGCCGCGATGTCGGAGTTGCCGACGCCGGTCGCGAAGGCCCCGACCGCGCCGAGCAGGTTCATGTGGCTGTCGGTGCCGAGCACGACGTCGCCGGGCTTTATCATTCCAGCCTCGAGCATGACGTGCTGCCCTATGCCGTGATTTATGTCGAAGAGGCGCGTGACGCCCTGGCGCTTGCAGAACTCGCGGATTATCTTCTGATTGGCCGCGACCTTCTCGGAATGCGCCGGAGCCTGGAGGTCGAAGGTGAAAGCGAGCTTGTCGGGGTCCCAGACCTTCGCATCCTTGCCCATCTCTTTCTCGAACTGGAGCACGACGTTCGCGCCGCCGAAGTCGCGGCATGTCGCCCAGTCTATCCTGCACCATACGCGGTCCCCGACCTTCACGGGATGGCCCGAGGCGCGCTCCATAATCTTCATTATCGACGTCTTGCCCATTGCGTTTATCCCCTTTCGCAGTCCGCGAAGATTTTTATTTCATACCGAGGAACGACTTGATCGACTCGAAATTGATGAAATCCGCCTTGTTCACCACGACCGCCTCGGGGCTGCGCAGCGTGCCGTCGCCCTCGTGCGCGTGGTTCGCGATGATGTGCCCCACCTCGTCAGGCAGTCCGTTGCGCAGCGCGATGACCGTGCCGGAGAACGGGTGACGCAGGTTCTTCCCGCAGCGCGATTTCACAGTCTCGCCCGCGCCGTTCTTCTCGTACTCGACAAGCTTGCCGACGTCGTGCAGCAGAGCTCCCGCGACGAGCAGATCGTTGTCCATGCGGAATTTTTCGTCCTTCGCCGCGTAGATGGCGTTGAACTCGTCCATCGCGAGCTTCGCTATGCGCGTAACGCCGCGGACGTGCGCGAGGTAGCTGAACGGGCAGTTCGGGATGAGGAGAGTGAACGGGATCTTGTCCATATCCTCCGGCTCCCAGCCGCCGCTTCTCAGTCCGTCTTCGATAGCCGCGACGACCTTATCGCGCATTGCCTCGTCGTGAATCCATTCGATTTCCGGGAACAACGCCCTTATCTTCTCTTTCATGCCTTCTTCCTCCCGTTCAGTCTCTTCCGTATATTTTTATATGCCCGCCGCGATGCCTTTGTGCAGCGTGCGGTATATCCTGTCGATGTGGCGCGACGCAGCCTCGCGCGCGCGCTCCGCGTCGTGGTCGAGAATGGCGTCGTACATCTCGCGGTGTTCGTTGAGGAACGCGCCCTTGTCGTCGAGCAGGTTGTAGATCCTCTCGTGCGTCGCGAGTATCAGGTCGAAATTCATGCGCGTGATGTTGACGAATACGAAATTGTGCGTCGCCTCGGCGAGCACGAGATGAAAATCGAAGTCCGCCTGCGCGCGGTCGCGCGGAAGCGCGAGATGCTCCTCCGTCGCCGTGATGACGCGCAACAGACGCATGAGGTCCGACGGCGTCGCGCGCATCGCGCTCTCGCCCGCGATGGCCGGGTCGAGAATGCGCCGCGCCTCCATCAGCTCGAGAATAGCCGAGTCTTCGAGCTGAATCCCTTTGCGCTGGTCCTCGGCTATCTCGCGCGGCTGACGCACGAAACGCCCCTTGCCCGCTATCGACTCTATGAGCCCGAGCAGCTCCATGACGCGGAACGCCTCGCGCAGCGAGCTGCGGCTCACGCCGAAGGTCTCCATGAGCTGGCGCTCCGAGGGCAGCGGGTCGCCCGGGAGCAGACGTCCGTCGGCGATCTCCTCCTTGAGCTTCTCCACAACCTTTTCATAAATTCTCGTAGTCTTTACGGATGCTTCCATCATTGTGAACAAACCTCCTAACTGGGTTGCCCAGTCTACTATATACTACTTTACAAGCGGCTTTGCAAGCGAATATTAAAACTCTAAATTATCCGAAAATTTAACGGCGCTTCACGCGAACAATAAATCCTACGATTTGTGAACGCGCCGCATATTCGCTCTGCGTCCGATTTTATCATACTTTCGCAAAAATTGCCGCGCCTTGCCGAACGCGGCGGAAGTGCGCGCGGTTTATGCGGGCCGCTCTAATGTACGACCTTTCACATATTGTCAGACCGGTCTTAAATTTTGCGCGCCTTCCGCGATTTCGGGCGCGGGCGCTGGATTTAGCGCCGCGCGCGGTGTACCATGAAACGGCGGCGAAGCGAGGAAAGCTCCGCGCGCCGCTCTTAATAAGGAAGGGAACGGGACGACGATGAACATTTATGTCCGTACCAATAAATTTACGGCCGGGCCGTCGGCCTTCGTCACGCAGGAAGACTTGCTCGCGCTGCGCGGCGCGCGCCTCCTCGGCGTAAATCCGCCGGTGCGCGACTTCGCCTTCATGGACCTCTGGTCGAAGCCGCTCGGCCTGCTCTACCTGCTCCAGAGCCTGCGCGCGGAAAACTCCGTCGCGCTGCTCGACTGCGTATGGGAGGCGCGCGCGGGGCTGAAAACCTACGGACGGCAGAAAACGGCGAAGCACGAGATAGAAAAGCCCGCGCCCTACGCCGCGGTGCGCCGCCGTTATTTCCACTTCGGCCCGGCGCGCGAGGAAATCGCCGCGAAGCTCGCGAAGATGGAAGCGCCCGACGTTATCCTCGTAACGTCGGTGATGACCTACTGGTATTTGGGCGTGAAGTGGATTATAGAGCTGCTGCGCGAAATTTTCCCGGCGGCGAAAATCGTCCTCGGCGGCGTCTACGCCTCGCTCTGCCCGGAGCACGCCGCGCGCCTCGGCGCAGACTACGTCGTGCGCGGGCGCGCCGAGCCGGCCGCGCCATACCCCGCGATGGATTTGTACGGCGCGATAGACTACGGCGTCTCGATGACCTCATTCGGCTGCCCATTCTCGTGCGGCTACTGCGCCTCTGGGATCTTATGGCCGCGCTACCGCCGCCGCTCGCTCGCCGAAGCTCTAGACGAGATAGGCCATCAGACGGCGCTCGGCGCGCGCGACGTCGCCTTCTACGACGACGCGCTGCTGCTCGGAAAAGAAGAATTCTTCTACCCGTTATGCCGGGAGCTCCGCGCAAGGTACGGCGGCGGGCTGCGCCTGCACACGCCCAACGGCCTGCACGTACGCCAGATCGACGGGCGCTGCGCGCAGACGCTCGCCGAGAGCAACTTCAAAACGATACGCCTGTCGCTTGAAAGCATCGACCCGAAAATAGCGCGCGAAAGCTCCGGCAAGGTCGCACGCGAAGAATACGCCGCCGCCGTCAAAAACCTCCGCGCCGCGGGCTACGCGCCCGAGGACTGCGAAACCTACATCCTCGCGGGACTTCCGGGGCAGGACATACAGTCCGTGAAAGATACGATAAACTTCGTCTGGGACAACGGCGGCGTGCCGAAGCTCGCGGAATTCTCCCCCATCCCCGGCACTCCGCTCTTCGAAGCCCCCGCGCAAAAACTCCCCGCGCTGCGCTCCGAGCCCCTGCTCCAGAACAACTCCGTCTACTGCTCCTACTTCTCGCGCGACATAACGCCGGAAGAACTCCAGGAGCTCAAAGACATGACGAAACGCCGCGCCCTATAGCCCGCGCGCCCCACGCATAAAAAACGCCGTTCCGGAGAAGACCTCATGGAACGGCGTTTTTTATTGCGATATATTTTATTTGACGGCGGCGAACGAAACCGGAGCCACACACAAATAAAAGGAAAGGATGACATACATGAATCTCACGATAAAAATGATAGACCGATACATCTGTAACTTGAAAGAAGAAGAACGCAGCGAAGCGACGATAAAGAAATACCGGCGCGACCTGACGCTTTTCTACGATTTTCTGCCCGACGGCAAAATTCTGGACAAAAACGCCGTCCTGAGCTGGAAAGAAAGGCTAATCAGCCTCGGCTACGCCAGCTCGTCGGTAAACGTGATGCTGGCATCCGTCAACGGGATGCTCGCGCACGCGGGGCTTTCCGAGTGGCGCGCAAAATTTCTGAAACGCCAGCACTCCGCCTTCAGGGAAGAAAGGCGCGAGCTCGGACGCTCGGAATATATGAAGCTAGTGGAGACTGCGCGCCGTGAAAAGAAAGAGCGCATCGGACTCGCGATGGAAACGATATGCTCGACAGGCATCCGCGTATCCGAGCTGGCCTTCATAACCGTCGAGGCCGCGCGCGCTGGATGCGCCGAGCTGAGGCTCAAAGGCAAATGCCGCCGCATACTCTTCCCCGCCGCTCTCGTAAAAAAGCTCCTGCGCTACGCCGCCTCGCAGAAAACGGCGCACGGCCCGATATTCCGCGACAGAAACGGGAAGCCGTTGAGCCGCCACAGCGTATGGTCGGAGATGAAGAAGATAGGCAGAAAAGCCGGAGTCGCGGCGAGCAAGGTGTTCCCGCACAACCTCCGCCACCTCTTCGCCAAAGTATTCTATTCGCTCGAACGCGACCTATCCAAACTCGCGGACCTGCTCGGGCACAGCAGCATAGAAACGACGCGCATATACATAGCGACTGGCGGCTGCGAACATCTGCGCCAGCTCAATAAAATGCGGCTGATAATATAATTTTGCTTATGTTACTATTAATTATGATGAGGCTATTCTAGTATATAAATATAGTATATGCAATAGGTAAAATTGGGAATTGTATTTTTTATATTGCAGCCGAGGGCGGGCGAAAACAAAAAACGCACGGCCGCCTTTACATGGTTCCTGCGCGCGCTCGGCCCGGACGCGCAGAATATGCGCCGTGTGCGCGGTATATTGAATTTTCAAAAGGTTTTTTCTTATTGTGATAAGAATACGCGGTTTTGTTTTTTTTATTTCTTATAAATCTATATTTTTAGCTCAAGAATAGACACCTTCCTCGATTCACGCATAAACATAAGCAAAATTATGTAATTGGCATCACAGCTTTTGGTTACACATAAAGACTCGCACAAAAATCGGAAACAACCGCGGCACAAATATGTATTGATTTGCGTGTGCGGCTGCGCTCAAAAAATAAATACGGGAAGGTGTAACATTGAAGAGACTAGTACCAATACTGCTTATGCTCCTGGCGCTCTGCGCAGGGCCTCCTGCGTTCGGGGCGTCTCCGCTCCCTACGTTCGACGAAGAAGCCGTCCGCGTGTACCCGCACATGCGCACAGGCGACCAGACGATCGAGCTTGAAGGGCCGAACGTATCCGCGCCGGGAAAATACCGCGAAGGCAACACAGGCACAGACGAAGAGCCGGCTTTTTACATCAAATCCATCAAACTGAGCGGTTATCCGGTGCTCGACGACAAAGGCGAGCTTAAGGCGATACTCGAGAAATACAGCGGGCGCAGCGTAAAAGTTCGCGAACTCCCGTCGCTGACGGACGAGATAACGGCATACTGCCGCAAACGCGGATACACGATACCGCTCGCCGTCATCCCCCAGCAGGAGATAAAAGACGGCGTGCTGGAAGTGCGCATCTACGTAGCATCCTACGACGACGTTGAGATAACCGTCAACTCCTCCGACATCTACGACAAAACGCTCGACCGCTACATCAGCTACCTTAAGAACGGCGACGTGATAACGGACCGCCGCCTCGAAACCGCGATGAACAACCTCAACGACCTACCCGGAGTCCGCGCGCGCGCGATACTGCGCCCGGGCTCCGAGCCGGGCACTACGAAGATAGACGTCGAAGTACACAAACGCAAAATGTGGAACAACTATATCTTCGCAGACAACGGCGGCAGCGACTACTCAGGGCGCTACCGCTTCGGCTTCAACACGGAAATCAACAACCCGACGCGCATAGGCGACAAAATCATAGTCAGCGGCATGATAACGGACGAAGAGACCAAAAACTACAGCGTCCGCTACGAAATGCCGCTCGGCTACCGCGGCACGCGCCTCGGCGTAGCGTACAGCGAGACCAACTACGACTTCAACAGTTACAACTCCGGCATAATCAATCTCGACAACGTCGGGAAATCCAAAGGCGTCAGCGTCTACGGCCTCACGCCGCTCTACAGAAGCAAATCCGACCGCCTCACACTCATCTACGGCTACGACCGCCGCGACATAGAAGAAGAGCTGCGCTGGCGCAGATACGACCTCAAGCTCTACGACCGCGACAAAGACGCCAACGTCTGGCACGTCGGCCTCAGCGGCAGCCGCTACGGAGTAAACCAGTTCCTCCAGTACAGCATCATCTACTGGTACGGCGACATATCGACCGACGGCGGCGCGTACTACGACGGCGGATACCACAAACTCACCGCGGACATACTCAAAATCTGGTACGACAAACGCTTCAACTACAGAATACGCGCTAGAGGCCAGCTCGCGAGCCGCGCGCTCGACGGCAGCGAACAGTTCTTCCTCGGCGGCATAAACGGCGTGCGCGCATACGCCAACGGCGACGGCTACGGCGACTCGGCCTACACAGCCACGGGCGAGATCCGCTACGAGACCGGCGTCCCCGGCCTCGAACTCGCGGCCTTCATAGACGTAGGCGCGGCGAAAAACCTCTATACGGACGAGATAGACCACCTCGCGGGCTGGGGCGTCGGTCTGCGGTACTCGAAACAGAACGACTGGTACGCGCAGTTCGACTTCGCTCGCAAGATAAACGGACGCCCGGACCGCTCTGAATCGGGCGACGACGACTATCGCCTCTGGTTCCAGGTCTACAAGATTTTCTAGGGACAAAGGGAAAACGAACGCCGCCCCACCATGCCGCCTCGCTCTCTATGTCGCCCCAGAATGCACCTGTCTGGGGCCTCCCGCAGGGAATCGTGAGCATCTCATGTCGCCCCGTAAATTTTCTGTACGGGGCCTCCGGCAGAGAACCGTGAGGCAGGCAGAAGCACACGAAACGGCATAAACCACTGGCAAGAAACCTCGATACATAAGCCTCCCCGCACCGGCGGGGAACATACAAAATCGTAAGAGAGGAGAAAAACATAAATGATACACCAGCGCAAAATCCTTAAAGCGATAGCATACGCGATACTGCTGTGCTTCACCTCGCTCACCGGCGCGCAGCCGCTGTACGCGATACCGCCGAACACACAGCTGCCGGTAGTGGACACAAACTTCACACCAATAGGCGCCAATGTACCAGATAAGGTAACTGGCAATACAATGAATATTCAGCAGATAGACAAAACCTCTATTATAAAATGGGAGGATTTCTCTATAGGCGCCGATGCGGCAGTGAACTTTAACTATAACGGAGAGGGCGGCTTCAACTCTCTCAACTATGTCACGGGCACGAACGCTCCGATATCCGAAATCTACGGACAGCTCACGGCGCTCGGCGGCAACATCTTCATAGCCAACCCCGCCGGCGTCCAGATAGGCAACTCCGCACAGATAAACGTCGGAAGTTTGTACGTGACGAACAAGGATATCGAAAACGCTGTTGGCTCCCTCAAAGAATTGAAAAACGCCGAAGAAATACGAGATACTATAGCGGGGCTCAACACAGGTACCAACGCCCAGCTCATGAGCCTCGGCGCTATCACCAACGCGACGAACGTCACCTTCGACGGCGCGCGCATCGTCCTCGACACAGACAGGATATACACAGCAAACAAGACTACGGGCGAGCTCGAACAGGTAGGGCAGGAGTGGTTCGGCAATCTTCACATAAGGACGACCGACAAAGACAACGTCGTCCTCGGATACACGAAAGACAATCCGCGTGGAGTTGCCTTTGATAACTTCGGTATAAAAGTTGTCGATAACAACGGCAATGTAGAAGACGACAAACTGAGCCACGGCTACACGTGGATACACAACCTCGACGAGCTTCGTGCAATGAACGATGACCCAAGCGGCTGGTACGCACTTCGCAACTCCATCGACGCGAACGCGACAATAGATAATAGTTTTGATCCAATAGGAAACTGGACGGAAGATCAATTCAGCGGCCGTTTCGACGGCCTCGGCTACAGCATATTCGATCTGAAGGTTAATGTAACAAACGAAAGTGACGCCGCCGGACTATTCGGCGTGACCAGCGGTGCGCACATAAAGAACTTCACGCTCAACGGCGGCTCAATAAGCGGCGGCAAATATGTCGGTGCAGCGGTCGGTTCGGCAAGCGGCGGTGTAATAGAAAACATCACAAACACCGCCTCCGTCAGCGGTAAAGGCGGAGACAGCGAGAACGGCGTCGGCGGAATCATAGGCTACGCAGGAAACGCGGAGATGTCCGGCCTTATAAACATCGGCACGATAAGCGGATTGGAAAATTCTGAAAACGTTGGCGGTATCGTCGGCTATATGAGCAACGGTACGCTCACAGGCGAAACGTACAACTTAGGAAGCGTCACCGGCGGCTGGAACATCGGCGGCATTGCAGGTCAGATGACTAACGGCGCAAAAATCGGCAACGACGGCGACGACGCCTTCCAGATATACAACCAGCTCAACGTTGATGGCGAATACAACGTCGGCGGCATCGCAGGCACGCTCTCCGACAGCACGATAACCAACGCCGCGAACTACGGCGACGTTCTGGCTAAAGGCTATACCACTGAGACATACTCTTATCATACCGTTAAGCAAAGTGGCGATACAGAAACAATAGACAAAAATATAGAAAATGTAAACGTCGCTAACGCAGGCGGTATAGCCGGTACTTCCGAATCCGACAGCAAAATTGAAAACGTCGTGAACTCAGGCAACGTGACGAGCGAAAAGGCCAACGATCAGGATTATTACAAAGCGGGCAACGTCGGAGGCATCGTCGGACGCGCGGATAACACAACCATAACCAACGCCGAGAACAAAGAAAACACCGTCGCAGGCGCGCACAACGTCGGCGGCGTCGCTGGTTATCTCGGAGGCAGCAGTACGATAGACGGAGGCATAAACAACGGCGGCGATATAACGGGCACGGGGGGCAGGACAAACGAAAATTATACAGTCGAATACTATAAATACGACGACAATACAAAACAGTGGTATCATCAAGCAACAATATACGAAGACAACCTTTTGCGCGAACGTGTCCGCCCATACGGGGAAAACAACGAAGATGAAATTTTCATCGTCGGCAACATCGGAGGCATCGCCGGTTACGTTTACGGCGGCGACGTGCAGATAAAGAACTCCGGCAACCGCGGTACGGTACATTCCGAACTCATAGAACCGGGCACACGAGTGCCAGATTCTGCAAAAGCGGCAAATGTCGGAGGAGTGGTAGGAAAAATAAGCCAGAATGAACAGGACACGATGGATAACATCAAAGAAAAGCCTGAAAGCGCTACCGTCTACCAATCTTACAACACGGGCAACGTCCAGGGCTACACCGGCGTCGGCGGAGTCGTCGGTTCGATGTACAACGGCTCGATCGCACGTTCGTACAATCTTGGGACTTTAAGGTCGACCCGCCAGGCTTCCTCTAACTCTCTCGAACCGCTTAACATGGGCGGCGTTGTCGGAGATACTACCGAAGACACCGGAGCGAACGCAGTAATTTACGACGTATATAACGCCGGTACTATAGGGGACGATGACTATGAATACTATGGGCGTCACGTCGGAGGCGTCGCCGGACGTCTCACAGGTACGATTGAAAAGGCCTACAACACAGGCGACATATACAACGGGTACAGCACCGTCGGCGGAATAGCGGGATGGTGGTACAGCGGTGATATGACAAACGTGTTCAACACCGGCAACATCACTGTACGCGTAGATTCGTCAGAAGAGAACGCAAGAACCAACGGCAGCCAGGTCGGCGGCATCGCGGGAGCGACTGCGTCTAAGGGCGGCGATAAAGAACTGAAGAACGCCTATAATCTCGGAACGATACGGAGCTTCACCGTTACCAATGGCGGCTATGACCCAACGATCAATTCGATGGGCGGCATCATCGGAAATGTCAACGATACTACGAGCATCGAAAACGTATACACCACTAACAATCTATACGCCGCCACCGCAAATGGAAATACGGAAAACGCAACGTATGTACAAAGCAGTGTTTACGGCGTCGTTGCAGGGAAAGGAACGCCGAAGTCGCTGACCAACGCATTCTATGTAAAACAATATGACGATACAACATTTATTGCCCCCAATAGTATAAGCGATAATGTCACACCAATAATAAATGAGGGCAGCGACCAAGAATCTTCATATAATGGCCTTAGTTTCGGAGACGGTAACGACTGGCGTATCTACGACGGCACGACGCCTATACTGAACGCCTTCACTCCATACATGAAGGGAAGCGTGGATTCATGGAACGGCGATGGCAAGCTCAGCGCAAACCAAATACAGTACGGCACTGCCGCCAATCCTCTGCTGACGATACTGAAAAACGTCGACGGCGATTTAAGTTATAACTGGACAGACCTAGGGCTGACGAGCGCGGGCGGCCTCGCCGTGTACGGGAAAGATGGAGAGAACATCAGCCTGACGCTCAACGGCTTCACCTCCGGTGGCTCCGGCAGATACTTCGGCGGCACGATTTACAGCGACGGCACGCTCACGCTGAATGGAGAGGCGGGCGGAGATTTCAACCTCGGCTCTGCGTCGAAGCTATACGGCTCGTCGGTCAAGCTCAATGCAAACGGCGGAGATATATCTGCATACGGTGAAGTAACGTCTACGAACGGAAACATAGAAGTTTCCGGCAAAAACGTTGAAATAATCGGTTCGCTCACGGCGAAAGCGGAAGGTGAGACAACGGAAATAGACGGAATCAGCGGCGCGTCGACAACAAGTGGAATGGACACGACGAATCTTAACGACCCGACCAAGGCGATGAAATCCGTCTCCGATATGTTTACATACACGACAGACCAAGCCAAAGACGATGGCAACATCTCCGTCGAGGCCTCCGGCGCGGCTGAGGTGCTCTACGGCAACCTCGGTACAGGAAGCGTCAGCACGGAGGGTAATTTCACAGTCAACGGCGGCGTACAGGAAGACGGCACGCTAAGCGGCGGAAGCGTCTACGTTGACAGCGACCTCTCCGGCACGACCGGGAACATAAACCTCAGCGCAGGCGGCGAAGTTCTCCTCGACATCACGAACATAGCGAAAGCCAACAGCAACGAGCAGGGCTATAATGGCAAAAATGAACTGCATAAGTTCCTAGTCAACTACAAAGAGGGCGGCGACAATAAGATAACGCTCGACAGCGCGAACGACGACGAGATAATCGCGATAGACATGTGGGGCGACGGAACAGATACCGGTTCCTTTGCTCTTGATAAATACAATCTTGGCGACGGCCAAACGCTAAGAGACGCTTTTGACAATCTGAACATCGGCAATGGGTTGTCGGCTGAGGATATCGTCCACATCTGGATAAGCGACGCAAACCAACTCAAAGGCATACAGAGTTATTATGACAGGGTAACTGAAACTGGAAAAACCACAAAAATTCTCAACTACAATTTCGCGCTCAAAGGCAACATCGACGCGTCGGCGCTTGAAGATTACAAAGCTATAGGCGGAGAGGCGGGCTACTCCGGCACGTTCGACGGGCGTGACTTCCGCATCATCGGCCTGAACACTAACACAACGAGCGAACAGGACGCCAGCTCCGGCATATTCGGCAAACTCACAGGCACGGTGAAAGACCTCCGCGTCTACGCCTCGAAGTTCTTCGGCAGCGACAAAGAGAGCGCCGGCGCGATAGCGTCCGAAGTAACGGAAGGCGGCAAGATAACCGGCGTCACGACCTTCGGCAACATAGTGACTGCGGAAGACGGCGCGGCTGGCGGCATCGCTGGCAAAAACAGCGGCTCTATACTCGAAAGCACCGCAAGCGACTCAGTAACGGCAAGCGGCGCGAATGCCTACGCTGGCGGCGTCGCTGGCGTGAACACCGGCAGCATTGGAGAAAAAGGCGAAGAAGGAGAATCCGCGCAGATAACAGCCGACAGCGCGGTACGCTCCGGAGCAAACGGCGCGGAGGCGATCGGCGGCGTCGTAGGCAAAAACGAGACCGACGGCGAAGTATGGCTCGCCAACAGCCTCGGCGTGACGACAGGCGCTGAATCTGAAGCTACCGGAGGCATCGCAGGGACGAACAGCGGTACAATGACCAGCCTCTATAACGAAAGCATAGTAACCGGCGGAAGCAGCGTCGGCGGCGTCGCTGGCGACAATTCCGGTACAATGACCAACGCCGTCAACGCGACGAGAGTCACGGGCACGGGCACAAACACCGGCGGCCTCGTCGGTAACAACTCCGGCACGGTGGACAGCGGACGCAACGCGGGCACGATAAACGGCAAGGACTACGTCGGCGGCATGGTCGGAAGCAATGAAAACAGCGGAATCCTGCAAAACCTCTCAAACGCGATAGTCGCGGCCATCACCGGTAAGAATTACGTCGGAGGCATCGCGGGAAGCAACGCAGGCTCGATAACGAGCGACAACAATTTGACCAACGAAGGCACGGTCAGCGGCACGCAGTACGTCGGCGGCATAGCTGGCGAGAACAAAGGAAAGATCGAAAACGTCCTGAATGAAACGCTCGTCCTAAAAAACGGAGACGGCGCTGACGCGAAGTATTTCGGCGGTATCGCTGGCACAAACAGCGGCAAGATAACCAACGCGACGAACAACAGCAACGTGAGCGCTGACGGCGCGACCATTGTCGGTGGTATCGTCGGAGAAAACACGCTCAGCGGAGAACTCGAAGGCAAGTTAATCAATTACGGCGACGTGAGCGGGGAAAGCAACGTAGGAGGCCTTGCAGGTTCAAACGCTAAAGATGACTTGCTAAAAGGCACAGAAAACGACTATATTACAGCGGAAAACCACGGCGAAGTCAAAGCAGACGCAGGAAGCGCAGGCGGCATATTCTACGAGAATAAAGGCGACATAGAATACGCCAACCTCACGAATACCGGCACAGTAATAGGAACGGGGCAGGCCAACACCGGCGGTCTATTCGGCATCAATAACGGGGATATATCGAACTCTAAACTGACTAACAGCGGCACCGTAACCGGCGGCGACAACACCGGCGGCCTCATCGGCAGCAACAGCGGAAACGTCTCGAACTCCTCGCTCATCAACATCGTCGGCGCGAAAGTCACCGGCGGCGATAACACCGGCGGACTCATCGGTAAAAACTCCGGCGATGTCAGCTTCTCGTCGCTCATTAACGAATACGGCGCGAAAGTCTCCGGCGACGACAACACCGGCGGCCTATTCGGCTACAACACCGGCAAAATAACCGGCGGGCGTAACGATGCCGGCACCAAGTACGAGCACAAAATCTACAACAACGGAACTGTAACTGGAGATTCCAACGTCGGCGGCCTGATAGGCAATAATGCTGTGGGTAGCGTGCTCACTGCGGGTTACAACACCGGCGCAGTTAATGTCACAGAAGGCGGCTCAGGCGAAAACGTCGGCGGCATCGCAGGAACCAACGCCGGAATAATCGACCAGGTCTTCAATACTGTGATGACTGCGTTAGGAACTGGCGAGAAAGTCAGCGGAAATGACAACGTCGGCGGCATCGTAGGAAAGAACGAAGCCGGAGCGACGCTCTCCAATGCCTACAACACGACGGACGTCGAAAGTAGCGGAACCAAAGGCAATATCGTCGGCGAGAACAGTGGCACGGTCAAAAACGTCTACGCGACGAACGATAAGGGTGGCATGTTGATAGGCACAGGTAACAATGTCTTGAATGGCTACAATTACGACGAGACGCAGAAAGACAGCGCCAGTTATAAGGAGCTCTTCGAGGACGGAAAAGATATCTGGAAAATCTACGAAGGCTACAGCACGCCGCTGCTCAAGGTATTCCTTACGAAAGCCGAATACGACGGAACGCAGGAGACCTTAACGTACGAAGCGAAAAATCAAAGCGCAAGCGTTGATTTCGTCACGGCCTTCGACGATAAAGCCGCATACAAAAACGCAAACAGCCTTTTGACTGCGATAAGCGGATATAACGCCGGTACATATAACGCGTTCTACTCCGGCCAGATCGCGGCGAGCGGCACGGGCGACGATTTCAACCCGAACAACCTCGGCTACGACATCGACAGCACCTTCACTATCAACAAAGCGAAGCTCAACGTCACGCTCGACGACATCTACCGCGAATATGGCAACGGCACGATGTACGGCGATAAAGATCACAGCAGCGTGTTCGGTAGTTACGCTGATGCCATCCACATTGATTTTGCGGAGGGCACAGAGAACAACGCTACAATGATGGGAGAACTGAACACCATCCGCAAGTCAGCTTTAAAAGGTACAGACGGAGCGGTTGACGGACGCAACGAAGGACAGACGACTACCAACAACGCCAGCGACAAGCCTTACAAATGGACCGCAACGGCGAAGATTAACAAGAACCTTGCAAAGAACTACGAATTCGTCGGCGATACCAGTGACGGCACTCAAGTAACAGAAAATGGTGCTGTTGTAACCGCAAAGGCAGACTCGTATGTCTCAAAAGCCGACCTCACGATAACGCTCAGCGACGTTCAGCGCGAATACGGCGGCGATGCCGGTACTCTCACTGGCGGTACTAAGTATGCCGTAGAGCATAGCGAGGGACTTACGAACGGCGACGAGAAGAGCGTGCTTCGGCTGATAGCTGACGCTTTTACCAAGAAATTGCTGAAGGACGGCGGACTTACGAAAGACGGACGCACTCAAAACGTGAACGATGAAAACGGAAAGCAAGCGCAATACACGTGGCGTCCGACCGATTTGTCTGCATTCGAAGGCGTTGACAATCTGGCACAGAACTACAAGGTCACATACGAGGGCGGCTTCTCTACGATAACGCCGCGCAAACTGACTGTGACAGACCTGTTGGCGGTTACCGACTACGGGAACGGAGCGTTCACACTTGAAGGCAGGCCTACGTTATCCGGCATCGCATATGTAGAAGACAATATTGAACTTGTTACGGATGATGTAGTCCTGTCGTTCATAGAAGGCAGCGCTTACGACCAAAATAAAAACGGCAGACCAACCGCAGACGTCATCAGAGATGACAGCGCCGCAGGCGTCCTCGGCGTTTATGGCGAAAGCCTGAGTGTTACCGGTTTAACGCTGAAGAATAACGACTTCGGGAACTATGTTCTTGAGGATAAGTCCACCGGCGGCATTAAAGTAAAACCAGTAGATCTCAATATAACGCTCAGCGATGTATTCCGTATCTACGGCGATACAAAGTTCGAGAATGGGACAAATTACGGCCTGGCTGACGGCAGCGTCGGACTCGGCGCGAACGGCGACAGCGTCGGATTCAACGGCGAAAGTGTCACATTCGTCGACGGCGGACTGACGGAAGACCTCCGTAAAACGCAGAACGCCAACGTCAGCGGACAAACCGGAGGTTATCTTGGCGATAAGCGCTATAGCTGGAACGTTGCCGAAAGCGACTATGAAAAAGTCTTCGGCATCAATCCAGACAACTACAACCTTACGGTCAACGACGGCGAATCCAAAGTCGCGCAGCGCGAGCTTACCGTAAGCGGCCTGCTTGCCAGCATCGTCTACGGCGACAAGGACGGGAACGGGCTAAAACTGAAAGAAGGCGCGACGCTCTCCGGGTTTGCTGACGGCTACGGCGATGATAGCAAAGTGGAGCTTGTCATAGGCGAGTTGACTGCTACCGGCGATTATGAGGATAACAGAACCAAGGATAATCAGAACAGGGCTACCGCGGATGTCAAAACAGACGGAGACGGCGTTTATAGGGACAGCCTCAAAGCCGGAGTAACGCTCGGCGGCGATTCAGCGAATAACTATTACATCGCCGACGGCACCGCGACCGGCGGCATAAAGGTAACTCCAGCCCCCCTCACGATAACGCTCAACGACGTAACGCGCATCTACGGCGACGCTGAGACGTTCGTAAACGGAATCGGCTACGGCATAGACGACGTCGACGGCCTCGTTAACGGCGACGACGAGAAGCAGCTGACGTTCGCCGCGGAGACGGCTAAGAACAAGGATAAAGCCCTGTCTCTGACAGACGGCGAATGGAGGACATCCGACCACGGGAAATATAGCTATGCGGACGGAATCGACGAAGCCATTACAGGTATTAATCTCGACAACTACGAAGTCAAATACAAAGGCGGAGACTCCATTGTAAATAAACTGACGCTCAAGCTAAGCGACTTAGTAACGTCGATCATATACGGCGATCATGGCGGTCAGGGCTTCTCGGATGTCGATGTAACGCTGGACGAGGGCGGAGTCGTATATAACGACGAGGTCTATCTCGCCGGCGGCCTGAAGATAACCGACGGACGGTTCGATCCGGATGGAGAATACGAGTCCGACAAAAACGGACGCGCTACGGCCAATGTAGGAAATTACAATCAGAAGGTCTCCTTCGTCGACATATCGCTTACCGGTAAGGATGCAGGCAACTATGACGTCGACGGCGTTATGAACGCAGCCATCACCGTCACTCCGGCGCAGCTTACCATCAAGGCCGACGACCAGAACATGCTTATCGGCACGACGCCGAACTTCACGGGCACGACGCTCACAGAGCTGGCAAATCAGCTCGTGAACGGCGACAGTCTGCCGGACGGCTTCGGCTATGAGTTCGGGCTTGAGGACGAGTCGATACTCGACCTCATAGGCACGCATCCCGGCGTTATCGGCCTGCTCCTCGACGGCAGATTCTACGACGGCGGCGAGTATGCGGACTGGGGCAATACAGTAAACGCAGTGTTCGCCAACTACAACGTGAACGTCGAGCCCGGCCTTCTTACGATAGTGCCGCCCAGCACCAGCAATTACGGACATCTCCACAGCGACGGCTGGGACCGCGTGAGGAATTTCCGCGAGCGCAAGGCGGAGGTTTTCTTCCACGAAGGCGGCATGGAGTACGACGAAGATATGTAGCGTTCTGAAGAGAATCATGAAACGCATGGCCGTCCGCATTGCGCGGACGGCCTTTTCTGTGCGCGGCAACGCCTTAAATTTCTTTGCGGCGCGCCGTTCGCGCCCTTATGGTATATAATTTTTTAGACGCGCGCGGACGCGCGGCGAATTTTTTGATATCTGCGTAAGGGGATGAGGCGATGGGAACGCCGCTTGAGAGGGCCGCGGCCTCCGTCTTTATGATACTTCTGGGTTACGCGCTGAAACGCGCGGGATTTTTTTCAAAGAGCGACGCGGACACGGTCGCGAAGCTCTGTCTGAATATCACGCTGCCCGCCGCGATCATCACGGGCTTCGGCAGCTATAAGCAGGATTTTTCTCTCTTCGCCGTGATCGCGCTCGGCGCGGTCTGCAACGCCGTCGTGCTTGGCGTGTCATGGTTCATGTCGGTGCGCTCGACGCGGCGCGACAAGATTTTCCACATGTTCGCGCTGCCGGGCTATCAGATAGGGACCTTCACTCTGCCGTACATCGGCGGCGCGCTCGGCCCCTACGGCATCCTCGTCACCTGCATGTTCGACATGGGGAACGCGCTCTTCGCCTGCGGCGGGACTTACGCGCTCGTCTCCGCGATGCCGTCGCTCGGCAGCGAGGCGCGGCCGACGATGAAGGAGTTCGTGAAGCGCGTTTTTTCGACGGTTCCGTTCGTCGCCTACATCGTCGCGCTCGTATGGGTGACCTTCATCAGCGGCGTGCCGCGCTGCATAGTCGCGCTCGCGGAGCCGATTGGCGCGGCGAACTCGTTCGCTGCGATGTTCATGATAGGCCTTATGATAGAGATTAAGACGAAGGGCGCGGAGCTGTGGACTGTGTTCTCCACGCTCGCGGTGCGCTACGCCGCATCCGCCGCGCTCGCGCTGCTTTTCTACTTCTACACGCCGTTCCCGCTCGTCACTCGCCAGATTCTCGCGCTGGTCGTCTTCTCGCCGGTCTCGGCGCTCTGCCCCATCTTCACCGAAAAATGCGGCGGCGACACAGGCATGGCGGGCTTCGCGGGCTCTATCTCCATCGTCATAAGCGTGATAGCGATGACCGCCTGCATGGCGGTCATGGGGATTTAGCGGCGGCGCATAGGTATAGACTATGTCATTCCGGCAATCCTTTGGCCGGAATCTCCGCGGTAAACGTTAGAGACGGCAGAGCGCTTAAACGCTCCGACACAGCCTCACGTTTCATGCGGGAGGCCCGGTCGGGAAATTGCCGGGGCGACATAGGGTCTATGTCGTTCCGGCAGTCTTTTGGCCGGAATCTCAGCGATAAACGTTAGAGACGGCAGAGCGCTTAAACGCTCCGGCGCAGCCTCACGTTTCATGCGGGAGGCCCCGGCCTGGAAATCGCCGGGGCGACATAGATTATGTCATTCCGGCAGTCCTTTGGCCGGAATCTCCGCGGCGGACACAAGAGACGGCGGCGCGGGGGTGTCCCGCGCCGCCGTCTTTATTTAATCAACTGTTTTTAGTATCTCGACTGGTAGACGGTTATTTCGCAGCTCGCGTTTGTGTTGTCAGTCGTCGAGAGCTTTATCTTCGCAGTGCGGCTTTTGCCCGTGTCGTTGCGGTCGATGTCGAGGTGCATATAGTTGTCGCCGCCGTTCGTATCTACCTTGACGCTGTCGATGGTGCACCACGTTCCGCCCTCGGTGACTTTCGCTTCCCATTTATAGCATGTGCCTACGTCTACAGTCACAGTTTGCTCCGCGGCGTTGACATCAACGCTGTTCGCCGCTATGAGCGGCGGCTTTATCGCGTCGAAGGGGACGTAGAAGGTCGTCGTGTCGGTCATGTAATCCCAGTGAGAGGCGGCGTCAGTCCTTATCCAGAAGGCGTAGCGTTCGCTGGAGGACTGTCCGCTTACCCACTTGAAGCTGAATTTGAAGCCCGTGACGGCGTCGCGCGCACCCGGCGCAATCTGCCACGTCCACTGGTTCACTGGCGAGAAGAGGCTTCTGGAGGCGATGGGCGGCTCTTTGAACTTGTTGTAGGACATGAAGGGATGTCCCGTGGTCTGCGGGCGCGAGAAGGAATACGTCCACGCCGCGCGCTTTGCGCCGCCCAGCCCCTGCGAGCGGTTTTCCACCTGGCAGTCGGAGACGGTGGAGCTTTTTTCATAGCTGAAGCCGCCGCCCGCGCTGAGCCCGCCCGACGCAGCCAAGCCGGAGAAGCCGAAGTTTCCTCCGAAGCTGAACGAAGCGCCCTCGCTTTCCGAGGTCGAGCCTATCGAGCTGTCGGGCTTCGGCACGAGGAGCTCCGCGTTGTTTGTAATTTCCGCACCTTTTTCGTCGACGAGCCAGTTGTCGAAGGAGTAGGAGACGGTATATCCCCATACGAGCGCCGGATAACTGTCCGTCGGGCTGTTGCTTATGCCGTAAACGCCGGAGGGGTTGAGCTGCGCGGACTGCTTCACAAAGTACCAGTCCGTGTCGCGCTCTTCATCGCCGCCCGCCGCGTTGTACGTATGGCAGGCGTAAACGTCGACAAAAATCTTAAAGATATGTCCGTGTACCGTAGATGCGTCGAAGGTCTTGCGGTACATCCGCGATATTTTTTTGAGGTCGTCTCCCGCAGCGTTGGAGGCGTTGAGCGCTTTGGCGACGGCCTGTTTTTCCGCCGCCGTTTCCGCGGCCTGTATGTCGGTCGAGAAGAGCCACTCGATTATGCTTTCCGCCATCACGCGGTCGAGCTCGGCTTCGTCCTCGACGGTTATCAAGTCTTCAAAAAGTATATCGTTGTCGATTGTATCCGTCGGGAAGTCAACGCCTTTGTTCTTTAATTCTTCTTTGGTCACCGGCTTCCAATCTTTATCTATGACCGTGAACGTGCCGTCGCCGTTCTCTTTCAGTCTCCATCCGTACTCATCAAGCTCATGTTCCAGCGCCGTCATCTCTTCGCGGTCTTCGGCCGTCGGCTCGGGGTTGCCGGCGATTTCGAGATATTTGTCCACGCTCACTTCGACGCAGATGTCGCCGCTTGTTACATCGTCGATATCCGCACTCGTCGGTATCTTGTAACCTATCTCTTTCAGTTCTTCCAGTTCGTCCTTCGGCACTGATATGTATATCGTCTTCGGTTCTATGTCCAGCGGCTCTGGCTCTTCGGCGGCGAGCGTCGTGTAGCTCAGCACGTCGCCGTCGATGCTCTTGATGCCGAAGAATTCTACGTAGTCATAGGCCGGCAGCTGCGTGCTGTCCTCGCTTTCGCCGCTCTCTGGCATGACGAAGTTCGGCTCAAGCCCCATCGCGTCAAGGAAGTCGTTGACTTCGTCCGCAGTCGCGTGCTCTATGCCGACGGCGTAGCCCGCTTCGAATACGCGGCGCGCGTCGTCCGCGGTCTGGTCGTCTATGCCCTCGCCGTCCTCGTAGGATATGAGGAGCGGCGCGTCCGTCTGTCCGCCGTACGGCGCGCAGTAGGCGAGCGAAGAGAGCGCGTCCGCTAAGCCGCCGTGGAGCTCGCCCGCGACGTAGAGCTTCGCGCGCGCTGTGCCGTCCGAACCTCCGCCGCAGCCGCCCGCCGCGGCGACGAGCGCCGCAAGCAGCAGAGAGAGGCAGCAGTTTTTGAGTTTTTCCTTTGTAAAAAGCCTGCCCATTGAGTCACGTTCCTTTCCGTCAGTTGGAGTGTACGCCAAGTTTTTGATACGGTTCGGCAATCTTTTGATTTTCGATTATATTATATATTTTTTTACCGCGCGGCGCGACGGAGGGGATTTATAGTGGTTTAACTTTACAAGAAAAACGACATAATTTGTCGTCCCGCGCTTGACGCGGGACCTAGCGACTTTTGTTCCATGCGTCGTGTATACACAAGCCGCTGGATGCCGCGTCGGAGCGCGGCATGACTAGATATTGTTTATCTTGTTTATGCGGTTAATTGACTATACGGGGTTTTCCGCTGCGCGGGCGGTTTTCTGCGTTTTGCGCCGCGAGCGAAAAGGCCGGCGTTTTGCGCGCCGGCCCGTCTTTTGCGTTATTCAAAAAGTTCCGCCCTAGCGCCTTGGCAGGCGGCCTTCCTTCGGCAGGTATTTCATCGGGTCGAGCGGCGTTCCCTTCGCGTTGCGCAGCTCGAAGTGCAGGTGGTTGCCCGTGGCGCGGCCCGTGCGGCCTACGGCGGCTATTTTGTCGCCCTGTTTGACGCGCTGGCCTACTTTTACGTAGTTCGCGGAATTATGCGAGTAGAGCGACCAGAGGCGGCCTCCGTGGTTTATCACGATGACGCGGCCGTAGCCGCGGAAGCCGGGGCCGTTGTTGGAGACGACTTCGACTATGCCGTCGAGGACGGCGTATATCGGCGTGCCGCGCGGCGCGCTCATGTCCACGCCGTCGTGGCGGCGTCCTTTGCGCTTGATGCCGCGCCCGAGGTAGCCTTCGCGCAGGGGCCATATTACCTCCTGGACGATGTCGGGCGCGCCGCCGGAGAGCATGACCTCGCGGTCCCACGCGCCGCCCTCGGGCGAGGCGAGCTTGCGGATGGCCGTCTCGAGCGGGTCTTCCTGGAATTCCTGGTAGTCTATGTCGGCGGCGCAGGCCGCCGAAGCGACGGCCGCCGTCAGCATCAGCGCGGCGGCGAATATTTTCAGCTTCATATCTTATCCATCAGGGAGAGCATTTCGTCCATTATCTGCGGGTCGTGTTTTCCGCGGCGCGTTTTGAGCGAATGGTCGGCTCCCTCTATCGCGTAGAATTTTTTGCGCTCGTCGGGTATTTTTATCGAGCCGAGGAGCGAGCGGCAGGCTTCCTCGGTGAATACGGCGTCTTCGGTGCCGCGGAAGGCGAATACTTCGCCCGCGCGGACGTGGTCGACCATGTCGGGCGCAACCGTGGAGCGCAGGGTCGAGAGTATGGGCATCGGCATCATTAAGCTTTCGGCCTCGGGCGTCGCTGTGAGGCCGGTGCCTGAGAGTATGAGGCGGTCGGCATGCACGTCGGGCAGGCAGGCGAGCAGCAGCGCGATGATGCCGCCGAGCGAGAAGCCCCATATCCAGAGCTTCGCGGGCTTCTGCGCGAGCACCAGGTTGAGCGCGGCGAGGCAGTCGTCGTGCTCTTCGCCGAAGGTTTTGCCGCCGAAGGATTCTTCTATCCAGGCGAGCGGCTCGTCGCATTCCTCGCGGCTGACGGAGACGCGGCCAGTCTCGCAGAGCCACGGCGTGACGCCGCGCGCGGCTAGGATTTCCGCGAGGTGGCGGAATTTGTTCCGGTGTCCGAGGTTGGCGCTGCTGTGTACGCCGTGGAGCAGCAGCGCGTGCGTGCCGTCGGGCTTGTCGGGGAAGAGGCGGCTTACGCGCACGCCTGTATCGCCGAAGGCCGAGGGGAGCGTCGTTATTTCGTCTTTGAATCCGCAGTCCATAATAAAAAAACGAAGAAGGGGGAAAGCCCCCTTCTTCGAGCGATTGTCTCCGTTATTTGCCCTGGTGCGCGGCGAGGGCGCAGGCAGTGGCGATTGAGAGGAGCTTCGTCTCGGGCGAGTCGGCGCGGCTCGTGAGGATGACGGGCGCCTTGGCTCCGAGGACGATGGCCGCGGTCTTGTTCTCCGCGAAGTAGACTATCGACTTCGCGAGGATGTTTCCGGCCTCGATGTTCGGCACGTGGAGGATGTCCGCGTAGCCCGCGACTTCGGACTTGATGCCCTTGTGCTCGGCCGAGTGCGGCGAGACGGCGTTGTCGAGCGCGAGCGGGCCGTCGATGACGCAGCCCTTGATCTGTCCGCGGCGGTTCATCTGCGTGAGCAGCGCGGCGTCGATGGTCGGCGGCATGTCGGGGTTGACTACCTCGACGGCGGCGAGAGCGGCGACCTTCGGGCAGGCGACGCCGAAGGCGTGCGCGAGCTCGACGACGTTCTTGACGATGTCGACCTTGACCTTGATGTCGGGATACATGTTGAAGGCGGGGTCGGAGACGAAGAATATGCGGTCGTAGCCCTTGACCTGGTGGATGTAGACGTGGGAGAGGGTCTTTCCGCTGCGGAGGCCCTTTTCCTTGTTGAGGACGCCGCGCAGGAAGTTCGCGGTGGCGACCATGCCCTTCATGACTATCTGGGCCTGACCGGTCGAGACGAGCTCGACGGCCTTGAGCGCCGCGGCGGCTTCTCCGCCCTTCTCGTCGACTATCTCGTAGTTGGCGAGGTCTACGCCGAGCGAAGCGGCGACTTCCTTAATCTTGTCCTCGTCGCCTACGAGGACGGCGTTGGCTATTCCGGCCTTGCGGGCGCTTTCGACGGCCTCCATGACCTCGGCGTCTTCGGCGCGCGCGACGCTGATCTTCTTCGGGCCTACCGCCCTCGCGTACTCGAGAAGCTGATCAAGATTGCGAATCTGTTCCATATCGATAATGACCTCCCTGTGGTTTTGCGGCCCCGCCGGGGCCTTCGTTTATCTGTTTCCCTCTGCAATTATACACGGAATTTTCGAGTTGCCGCGTCTTTTTACGCAATTTCCTAGGATTTTACTCCGAGCGAAATTATCAGCGTGAAGGCCTTCTCGGGCGGGATGTCGAGATACTCTATGTCGCGCTCGTCGAAGAAGAGGACGAAGCCCGTCGTCGGGTTCGGCGAGGTCGGCACGAATACCGTGACGCGCGCCGTGCCGTCGGCCGTAACCTCGCGCTTCGAGACGAACGCTATGACGTAGCCCTTGCCGACCGGTATCTTCACCGTGCCGAGGTAGCTCGAGCCGCCGCTCGCCGTGAAGGTCTGCAAAATGTCGCGGAACGTAGCGTACCAGCCGCCGATTACGGGAATCTTCGTGATGACGAGCTGTTCGAGCAAACTCAGCAGCGAACGCTCGCGCCGCCGCAGCTTGCGCCCGATGTAGACGAGCAGGCAGACGAGGAAGACTATGATGAGCGCCGTAGAGCGGCGCGACTGCGTGAAGCCGAAGATGAGCGCGCCGAACATCTCGCATAGATAGATAAGATAGTAAAAGACGAATACGAAGAGCGCGAGCGGCAGCAGCGCGACGCAGCCGAGGAAGAAGTCGCGCCCCAGCGTCCGCAGGAAGCCCGCCTCTCCGCCCTTTTTCGTATTTTTCCCTTCGTCCGCCATGACGCGCCTCCGATGCTTGTCAACCGCCCCCGCGCGCGTTATCCTATCGGGAGAAACGCTTTAGGAGGAAGCAGAGATGAAGTCCGACAGAAACTGGGTATATTTCATCACCCGAATCATCGTCACGATATATTTTACACTCTACCACCGCCTCTCGGTATACGGGAAGGAAAAGATACCGCGTGACCGCCCCGTGATAATCGCCTCGAACCACGCGAGCTACCTCGACCCGCCGGTCGTCGGCTACGCATTCTTCCCCGGCTACCTCAAATTCATTGCGTGGGACAAGCTGTTCAGCTTCCGGCCCTTCGGCGCCTTCCTGCGCGCGATGGGCTCCGTCCCCGTCTCGCAGCAGGACAAGAACAGCTCCGCGGCGCTGCTGCGCCTCGTCATGGGCTTCATCAAAGAGGGCTTCAACGTATTCATCTGCCCCGAGGGGCACCGCACCGAGGACGGACGGCTCCAGCCGCTCGAGGGCGGCGTCGCGATAATGGCGCTCAAGACCGGCGCGCCAGTCGTCCCGACATACGCGGCGGGCACGTGGCGCGCGCTCGCGCCGCACATGCGCTTCCCGCGCCCCTGCAAGCTCACCGTCACCTTCGGCGACCCGATAGACCCCGCGCAGCTCCCCGAAGGGCTGAACGAAAAAGAAAAGCGCCGTTACATCCTCGATAAAATCGAGGAATTCTACAAAGAGCAGGACGCGATAGACAAGGCGAAGCACCCGCTGCCCGAGCGCGGCGCGGCGTAAAAGCGCGCGGCGCGGTATAATCTACAAAACGTCATTCCGTTCCCGGGGAAGCGTCCGCGGGCAGGGAAAAGCGCGGCACAGAAACAGACGGGCCTTTTCTCTGGAAGAAAAGGCCCTTTTTATATACGGAGGGATGAACACATGGAGGAAAACAGAATCGGCGTCGCCGCCATAATCATCGACAACCCCGACAGCGTGCAGGAGGTCAACGAAGCGCTCCACAAATTCAGCCGCCTCATAGTCGGCCGCCTCGGCATCCCGTACCGCGAGCGCGGCGTCGCCGTCATCTCCGTCGTCCTCGACGGCACGACCGACGACATCAGCGCGCTCACGGGCAAACTCGGAAAAATCAGCGGCGTCACCGTAAAGGCCGCCGTCTCGAAAAAGTAAAGGAGGCCGCGCGAAATGGCGCTCACCGACACGCCGCGCTCCAACCGCCTGCACATAGCCTTCTACGGACGGCGCAACGCCGGCAAGTCGAGCCTCATAAACCTCGTCACGGGCCAGCAGACCGCGCTCGTCTCCGAGCACGCGGGCACGACCACAGACCCTGTCATAAAAAGCATGGAGCTGCTGCCGCTCGGCCCGATAGCCGTAATCGACACCGCGGGCCTCGACGACGAAGGCGACCTCGGCGCGCTGCGCATAGGCCGCTCGAAAGAGATGATGGACAGGACAGACCTCGCCGTCCTCGTCATAGCCGCCGACACCGCGCGCGACACGTCGCGCGAACGCGAGTGGCTCGCAGAGCTGCGCGCGCGCAAAACCGCCGTAATAGGCGCGCTCAACAAAACGGACAAGCTCACGGCGGGCGAAGCCGAAGCGCTGCGCGCGAAGCTCGAAGCCGGGCTCGGCGTACCCTTCGCGGCAGTATCCGCGAACAACAAAGCATGCCGCGCCGCCCTGCTCTCCGCCATCGTCAAACACGCCCCCTCAGACTTCGAAGCCCCCGCGCTCACGGGCGACCTATACGAGCCCGGCGCGAAAATCGTCCTCGTCGCGCCGCAGGACATCCAGGCCCCCAAGGGCCGCCTCATACTGCCGCAGGTGCAGGTCATCCGCGACATCCTCGACAACGGCGGCAGCGCATTCATCTGCACCGCGGACCGCTTCCGCGAAACGCTCGACGCGCTCAAAGAGCCGCCCGCGCTCGTCATCACAGACTCGCAGGTATTCAAGCTCGTCGACGAAATACTTCCGCGCGAAGTGCCGCTCACCTCGTTCTCCATAATCATGGCGCGCGCCAAGGGCGAGCTCTCAGTCTTCATCGAAGGCGCGAAGGCGATAGAAAAACTCGGCCCGCACGACAAAGTGCTCATAGCCGAAGCCTGCACCCACGCGCCCCTCAACGAAGACATAGGCCGAGAAAAACTCCCGCGCTGGCTGCGCAAAAAAGCCGGGCAGACCCTCTCCGTCGACATCTGCGCGGGACAGGACTTCCCGAAAAACCTCCGCGACTACGCGCTGATCCTCCACTGCGGCGGCTGCATGTTCACGCGCAAACAGCTGATGTCCCGCATAATCGAAGCCCAAGAAGCCAACATCCCCATAACCAACTACGGCGTAGCGATAGCCCAGCTCAACGGCATCCTCGATAGAGTGACGGAGATGTTCGGGAAATAACGGCGCGGGATAAATTTTCACGTCGGACGCACAGCAGAGAAGCGCGGCGAAAAATTTCGCCGCGCTTCCCGCTTTGAGGAGATGAAGTTGGACTTAGGCTTTTTGTCTGCGGCCGTCGACGAGGACGGCGGCGGCCATGTCGCCGCCTACGTTGTTGGCGGTGCTGCCCATGCCTATGACGGCGATGAGGCCCGCGACGAGGGAGACGCCTTCCATCGGGACGCCCGCAGCGGCGAGAACCATGCCAAGCGTGACCATGCCGCCCTGCGGGATGCCCGCCGTGCCCATCGCGGAGACGGTCGCCGCTATCATGACCGCGATGAAGAGCGACGGATCTATCTCCACTCCGTAGTAGTTTGCGAGGAATACGGTGAAGACGCACTGATAGAGCGCTGTGCCGTTTTTGTGCATCGCGCTGCCGAGCGGTATGACGAAGCTCTTGACCGTCTCTGAGACCTTTAGCTTGTCGAGCGCCTCGTTTTCAAACGGTATCGCGGCGGCCGAGGTCTGCGAGGTGAAGGCGAAGACCAGCGCGCCGAGCGTCGCTTTGTAGAAGTTTCCGAAGCCTGTGCCGGAGATTATCGCGCTGCCGCCGTAGACGAGCAGGTTGTTGAGCAGAAAGCCGATGTAGACGACTATTATCAGCCCGGCCATCGAGAGCAGCATGTCTATGCCGTTGACGGCCATCGTTTCGGTGACTATCGCGAAAATGCCGATGGGCGCGAGCTTCATTATGAACGAGGTGACGTTCGATATCGCCGCCTTGCCCGCGGAGAACACGTCGTAGAGCGGGCGCGCCGCTTCTTTGCTGCATATCATGCCTATGCCGAGGAATACGCCGAAAATTACTATCGCGACCATGTCGCCGGAGCTGAGCGCCTTATAGATGTTGGAGGGGACGAAGTTTATTATCGTCTTTATTACGCTGACCGCGGGCGGAACGGTGACGCTGCCGGCCGCCTCGTATGAGACGCCTTTGCCGACGCCGAAGATTTCCGCGACGCCGAGGCCGATGGCGGTCGATATGAGCGTCATGACGAAGAAGGCGACGATCGTCTTTACGCCGATGCTGCCGTATTTTTTGATATTGTCTATCTCGTATACGCCTGTGACGAGCGTGCAGAAGATAAGCGGGATTATTATCATCTGTATGAGGTTGAGGAAGAGCGTGCCGACCGGCGCAATGAATGTGCGCGCGACGTCAACCGAGCCGGAGGTCTGGAGGATAAGCCCCGCCGCCGCGCCGAGCACGGTCGCGACGAGCATTTGCATGGAAAGATTCATTTTCATTACTGTATATCTCCTTTGAAGATGTTGAAGCGTATTCTGGACGCCGAGGCGACGGCGTGCATTTTGTCGAAGGTCTCCGCCGGCGAGGCGAAGCGGCCGCGCGTGCACATCGTGAATTTTTTGAGAAGCTGCTCGCGGCTGAGCGGCGAGTCGAGCGTGCGGCCGAGGCCGAAGGGTATCTCCTTTTCGTACGTTCCGCGCCCGGTCTCGATTTTCAGCACGCAGGGCTCGGCCTCGACGAAGTCGGGATATTTGTCGGTCACTATCATCTCGACGCGCTCCATGTAATCGCGCAGCTGCGGGCTCTCGATGTTCTCGCGCTCGAACGCGCCGAAGTCGTAGTCGAAATTTTTCATGACGTTCGCGACTGCGAAGTTCATCGAGAATTTCGCCTCGGTTTCGTTGCGCGGGCGGCTGTAGATCAAGTTGTTAGTGGTGTATTTCGGCACGAGGACCTTCACCGATTTCACGGCGCGCGGGTCGATCCCGGTCTCGCGCAGGAAGCTCTGCATTCCGTATATCGCGGAGTGCGAGGCGCTGCAGCACGGATAGGCTTTGATAAGGAAGCTCTCGCGCAGCATGCTCCAGGGTCCGCCGAGGTTCATGCTCTTCGCTGCCGCCGGCTGATAATAGGCCTGGAAAAATCCGCTTTTGCCTTCAAGTACGTCGGGCTTGCCAGTCACGCCCGCGAGCGCCATTTTGACGGCGCGCACTGCGCTTGACGCCGCGAGGCCGCAGTGGCAGAACTTCATCATTGAGCCGAACTGCGCCATGAGGCCGGAGCACTGCGAGACTGCTATCGAGACGGCGTTGACGAATTCCGCCTCGCCCAGCTTCAGCAGCCGGGCGCAGGCCGCGGCGGCTCCGATGACGCCGAAGACGGGCGTGATGTGGAAGCCGCGGAAGTTCATGCCCGGTATCATGAAGCCCGCGACCTTGAAGCTGACCTCGGTGCCGAGCAGGTAGGCGCGGATGAAGTCGCGCCCCGATACCGCGGTCTCGCCGGAGAGCGCGAGCAACGCCGGGAAGAGCACCGCCGAGTTGTGTCCGATGATGTTTGAAGAGTTGTCGAAGTCGAAGTTGTGCGATACGAATCCATAAAAGAGAGCCTTTTCCTCTGCGTCGAGCTTTTCCAGCAGGCGCTCCGGCTCTTCGAAGTCCAATCCTTTTTTAGCGCTCAGGTATTTTGTTATAGACCGGGCGGAGCTTTCGCAAAGCCCGGCCTTCATGCATCCCATGCTGTCGGCGAAGAGGTCCGACGCGATTTCTTCCAGCTTGAGCGGAAGTTCCATGTTCCCGTACTCTTGGCAGAAGCCGTAGATCTGTTCCGTAAAGTAGCTCATTCTGTTTCTCTGGTGTTCCTTTCAATGCCGCAGCTCCGCGGCCCCTCATACGGGAGATTTTTCGTTATTAAGCTGTCCTTCTGTTTTGTTGCTCACTTCAAAAATATCGGGTTCGTCCACGCCTTTCTGCCGTACATGTCTACGCATTCGGCGCGGACGTAGGTTTCACGTCCTTTCAGTTTGTATTCGCCGCCCATGAGCTCGTCCTCGAAGGGGCTGCCCATGACTGTCGTGCCGTCGCCGACTTCGCCGCCCACGATGAAGTTTATGCGGCTGACGCTGGAGCACTCGACGAATGCGCGGCCGTTTCGCACGCCCCAGTCGTATATCTCCGGGCCCGATGACGAGTAGAAATTGCCCGCAAGCAGGTTTTCTATTATCGCGTCGTGAGTCAGCTCCGGCGCACGCACCGTCACCCAGCCGCCGCATGAGTCGTCGAAGATTCCTTCGTTATGGTTGTCGTCTGTCGCAGTGCCCCAGACGCGGCGTCCCGCGCGCAGCATGACGTCCCAGTGCGTCGTGTCGAAGCCCGTGCCGCTTTCGTTCTCCGTGTCATAGTTGAATATTTCGAGCGCGAAGATGCCAGCCTCGCCCGCGAACTCGTATTCCGAGACGCGCGACCAGACGGGATGGTTGTACATCGCGATGAAACCCATGCGGCGCATGCGCTCGACCATGTCGCGCAGCACCGCCGCGCCGTTCCACTCCTTGAAGTAGACGCGCTGCGGCAGGAACTCGAGGTGCTCCGGCAGCGGCTCTTTCGCCTCGAGCACCATGCGCGAGGTGCCGAGCAGCGCGTTGACGTGGTGGACCTTGACGCGCTTCTTGAGGCCGAAGTCCTTGTAGAGCACCGCCGAGGCCTCGTAGCCCGGTATTATAATGAAGTCGTCGCCGTCGAAGTCGTTGCGGTAGTCGCTGTAGCGGTCGTGGTCGGTGAAGGCGAGGAAGCTGTAGCCGTGGTCTCGGAACATACGCACCGACTCGGCGGGCGTCAGATGCCCGTCGGAGTTCGTCGTGTGGCTGTGCAGGTTGCCCTTGTACCAGTTGCCGCGCTCGGAGAAGCCGCGTATATCTTCCATGGCGCTACAGCCTTATACAGTTCCTGTCCATTATCGTGATGTGGACGGTGTCGCCGTTCGCGAAGAGCGCGCGGCTGCGGAAGAGCGTGTCGGAGAGTATCTCCTGCCCGTTCGCAAGTATGCGGTAGCGCAGGACGTTGCCGCGCGGCGTCTGGTCTATTATCTTTCCGTCGAACTGGTATGCCCCGTCGACGGGCGCGTAGTCCTGCGAGAGCTCGACGGTCTCGGGGCGGACGGCGACTTCGTTCGAGGCGGAGTAGGCTTTACCCGTCAGCTCGGAGAAGGCGCGGTCGGACAAAATGTTGTAATTGCCTATGAAGCTCGCGGCGAAGGTACTCGCGGGGCGCGTGTACATCTCTATCGGGCTGCCGGACTGCTCTATGCGTCCCGCGTTGAAGAGGTGGATGACGTCGGACATGACCATCGCCTCGTCCTGGTCGTGCGTGACGAATACCGTCGTTATGCCCATGTCGCGCTGTATGCGGCGGATTTCTTTTTGCAGCGACTTGCGCAGCTTCGCGTCTATCGCGGAGAGCGGCTCGTCGAGGAGCAGAACCTTCGGCTCGGTGACGATGGAGCGCGCGAGCGCGACGCGCTGCTGCTGTCCGCCCGAGAGCTCGGATGGCATCGCGTTCTCGCGCCCTTCGAGCGCGACCATCTCGACCGCTTTTTTAACCTTCGCTGCTATCTCGTCCTGCGGCGTCTTCTTCATGCGCAGGCCGAAAGCGATGTTGTCGAATACGTTCATGTTCGGGAAGAGGCTGTACTGCTGGAAGACCATGCCTATCTCGCGCTTGCTCGGCTCGGTGTAGGTTATCTCCCTGCCGTCGAGGAAGATGCGCCCGCCGCTGACATCCTCGAGGCCGGAGAGGCATCGCAGCAGAGTGCTCTTGCCGCAGCCCGAGGGGCCGAGCAGCGTGACGAAGTCGCCGCGCTCTATCTCGAGGTCGATTCCCTTCAGGACCATGTTGTCGCCGAATTTTTTGACTACGTTCTCAAATTTGATGTAACTCATACCTTTATCTCCTTCCCGCCGCGTCTTCCGTCTTCGACTTGAAGAAGAACACGGCCGCCGAAATCAGCAGCGTCACTACGAAGAGCACCATGATGACGGCGCTCGTGAGCTGGCCCGAGATGAACATTTTCTTCAGAAGGTACATCTGCGCCGTAGAGTAGTAGCTTCCGCCTATCGTGTTGACGATGACGAAGTCACCGAAGATCAGCGCTATCGAGAGCATCGAAGCGATTACGACGCCCGAGAGCATGCAGGGGACGATTATCCTGAAGAACGCGTAGAACTTGTCCGCGCCGAGCATCTCCGCCGCCTCGACGAGCCGCGCGGCGTCGACGCTTACGAGGCTGTTCTTTATACCCTGGTACATATAGGGGAGGATGACGACGCAGTAGGTGAGCACGAGCATCACGATGCGGTTCGAGAATGGCGCGGGCGCTCCCGCGTAGAGCGACAGCACGCTGACCGGAAGTATGACGCCCTGAATCGCGTAGGGAATCGTGCATATTATCTGGAGATATTTGTCGAGCGCGGGCATGTAGAGCACGACAGCGTACATCGCGAGCAGCAGCACGACCGCCGTAATGAAGACCGGGATGAACGATATCACGACCGTGCGCGCGAGCGAGGCCCAGAATATCGGGTCGGCGAATATCTCAGCGTAGTAGCGCAGCGTGAAGCCCTTCGGGAAAATGTCCATCCACTCCGTGAAGAGCGAATATATCAGCGTCAGCGCGAGCGGAAGCAGAAGGTAGGCGATTATGAGCGCTATGACGAATTTGCCGCCGGATTTGGATTTCATGCCAGCCACCTCACTTCGCCTTCTTCGTCCTCATTTTGAGGATTTTGTCGTTTATCGCTATCGTCGCGGTCATGAGCAGCATCAGCACGACCGCGAGCGCGGAGCCGAACTCGCGCCGCTGCACGACGTCGCCGACGAACTGTTCCGTTATCTTTATCGGCAGCAGCGCGAAGTTGTTCTGCATAAGCGCGTAGGCTGTGGCGTAGGCCGCGACGGCGTTCGCGAAGAGCACGCTGAAGGTGCCGAGTATGCTCGGCAGCAGGTTCGGCAGGCCGACCTTGAGCCAGTAGACCGTCTCGCTTCCGCCGAGGAGCGCGACCGCTTCGCGCCATTCCTTCCTGAGGCCGTCGAAGGCCGGAATCAGCAGCAGCGTCGCGAGCGGAATCTGGAAATAGATGTAGCAGAGCAGCAGCCCCCAGATGCTGTAGATGTTGAACGAAGCGAGCGCTTCTATGCCGTGGTGCTTGCCGAGCATTACGAGCACGCCGACGTTGCCGAGCAGGATGATGTAGGAAAATGCGAGCGGGATGCCGGAAAAGTTCGAGGTCATGTTCAGCACGCTGAGGAATATGCCGCGCAGGCCGCCGCTCGCCGATTTGTATGCCTTCGCGCCCCAGAAGGCGACGAAGAGCCCCGCGAGCGACGAGAAGACCGACACCCAGAGGCTGTTGACGAGCGCGGTGCGGTAAAGCTTTTTCGTGAATATCGCGGAATAGTGCTCGAGCGTGAACCCGCCGCCGCCCTCGGCGCTGAAGCTGCGCATCACCGTCGCGGCCACCGGCATCAGCTCGAAGAGCAGGACGATGAGCGCGAACGGAATCAGCGCGGCGAGATAAAGTCGTTTGGAATTCTTCAAAAGGATGTCTCCCATCGTTACGAGAAAAACGGAGCCCGCGAAGTAGCAGCGGGCCCCGTATGTCATCGCCCTACTTCGCGTAGGCCATTACCTCTTCCTGCCACTTAGTGCCGAGGGTCTTCGCGGCCTCTTCCCAGGCTTTGAAGTCCTGTATCGGGCGCGCTTTCGCGTACTGCTCCTGCGGCAGCATCTTCGCCCTTACGTCGTCCGGAAGCTTGACGCTGCTGCGAATCGGCGTCGCGTAGCCGCGCGCGAGGTTTATCTGTCCCGCGTCGCTCAGTATGTACTCGCGGGCGAAGGCCGCGGCGTGCGGACGCTTCGTGTAGGCGTTGATTATCGTCGCGTAGCCGCTCTGCACCGAGCCGTCGGCGGGGATGCAGACGTCGTACTCGGCGTCGGGGTTGTTCGCCTTAAACTGGTCGCGGTAGCCGAGCGCGTTGTAGTCCCACACGAAGTAGCAGGCTATCTCGCCCTTTTCGAGGCGCGCGACGTTCGGCTCGCCGCGGTCGATACGTCCCTGCTCCGCGAGCTTGCGGAAGAAGTCGAAGCCCGGCTGGAGGTTCGTCTCCGAGCCGCCGTTCGCTATCGCGGCCGCGAGCAGCGCGTTCTGCGCCTGCGTCGCCTGCGCGACGTTGCCCGGCGTCACCATGTAGTCGCCCTCGAGGATGTCCGCGAACGACTTCGGCGGGTTCGGGACGAGCTTTCTGTTCGTGATTATCGCAATCGTGCCGTAGTAGCCTATTATCCAGTCGCCGTCGTCATCCTTCGCCCAGGCCGGGATTTCATCCCAGTAGCTCGTCTTGTAGGGGAGCGTCAGCCCCTTGCTCTCGGCGAGCGGCCCGAAGGACTGCCCGACGTCGCCTATGTCCTTGGTCGCGTTGTCTTTCTCAGCCTCGAATATCGCAAGTTCCTCGGCGGAGGACATGTCCACGTCCGTATGCTCTATTCCATATTTATCCTTCAGGTCGGTCCACGTCTGGACCCAGTTCGCCCACGAGTCCGGCATGCCGACGGAGTCGACGCGGCCCTCTTCCTTGGCCTTCGCGAGTATCTGCTCGGCCGTCATCGAGTTGAGGTCGGCCTTGCCTGCGACCTCCGCGCCTTCCTTGCTTCCGCCGCCCATCATCGTAAAGGCGGCCGCCGCTATCACTACGACTATCGCGGCAATCATCAAAACTTTCTTGTTCAAACCCAATCTCCTCCAATGTTTTATACTTCGCTCATTCAAAGCGGTTTCATTATAGGAATATTAGGTAAAGGCTATTTTTTGCTAAAGTAACGAAAGTGCAACGGCAAAGCAAAACGCATTTAGGATTTTCAGAACGGAGGGGAATTTGAAGAGCCGCGCCGCGGCGCGTGAAATTTACACGGCGGCGCAAAATTACGAAGCGGGCCGCCCCTGTGCGGACGGCCCGTGATTTTATGTTATGGGCTTAACGACGGCTCATTCGGATAAGCGCGCGAACCGTTCGGCGATTTTCGCGGCGGTCGGGGCTTTGCCGAGGCCGCCGTAGGTGCAGCGCAGTTCGGGCGGAAGCTTCGTACCCACGTCGTACATCGCCGCTATCGTCTCGTCTAGCGGGATTACCTTGTCGTAGCCGGCGAGCGCCATGTTGGCGCAGGAGAGGGCGTTCGAGCCGCCCATGACGTTTTTGCCGAGGCAGGGCACTTCGACGCGGTTCGCCACGGGGTCGCAGGCGAGGCCCGTGATGTTCTGGAGCGCCATCGAGGCGGCGTCGGCGCACTGGCGCGCGCTTCCGCCCGCGAGCTGGACGAGCGCCGCGGCCGCCATGCCGGAGCCGGCGCCGCACTCGACCTGGCAGCCGCCGACCTCGGCGGCGAAGGTCGCGCCCTCGGCGATGAATATTCCGACAAGCCCCGCCGCGAGCATCGCTCGCGTAATTTCCGCGCGGCCCATGCCGAGCGCGCGCGCCGCGCCTATCACGGAGCCGGGCAGGCAGCCGCAGGAGCCCGCGGTCGGCGCGGCGACTATCACGCCCATCGAGCTTTTCGTCTCCATTATCGCCGTTATCGACTTTATCATCGAGTTGAGCACGTCGCAGGGCAGCAGCGCGCCGCGTCCGCGCGCTTCGTCGATCATGTAGGCCTGCGGGCCGAGTATGCGGTCGGCGTAGTCCGTACCCGCGAGGCCGCCGTCGAGCGCGCGCTCCATGATTTCGACGAGCGCGGACATTTTATCGAAAACTTCTTCGCGCGAGGTGCCGCCGCGCGCGGCTTCATATTCCGCGGCAAGCTGCCACATTTCGAGATTTTTACCCTCGTTCCACGCGAGCATATCTTCCGCAGAAGAAAAAGGCACGGCTACGTTCGCGCGCGAGAGCGTCGGGAGCACGGGGTTGAGGAAAATCACGTCCGAAGCCCCGGCCATTTCGAGCGCGGCACGAATCGCCGCCTCGTCGGGCTTTTCATGGAATTTCGCGGAGAGCAGCGCTTTGCCGCCGCGCTCATCCACGCTCATGAAATCAGGCGCGGGGACGAAGCCCACGTAGGCCGCTCCGCCATCCGCCGCGAAGACTGCCAGCAACTCGTAGAAATCGCCGCGTATCGAGACGGGGAAATCTTCGAAGCGCGTCATCTCTATCATGCCGCCGCCGGTCGATATCGCCTCCCAACGGCGCGCCGTCCCGCCGCGCGTTTCCGCCGCTATGCGGTAGGTGTTCGGATGCTCCGCGCCGTAGTCGTATTCGCGGAATTGCAGCTCGAGCCCCGCGGCCTTCGCGTTGTCCCAATATTTATCGACGCCCTCCGCCGTCAGCGGCGTGCCGAGAAATCCGCAGACGAGCCCCAAGTCCGTGCCCTGCCCCTCGTGTACGACCGCGAGCGAGCCGTTCACGTCGAAATCCACGACCGCGCGCGCGGGCGTCGCGCCGAGCGACATGCGCACAATTTCCGCGATGCGCGCCGAGGCAGCCGTGTGCGAGCTCGACGGCCCGCGCATCACGGGACCTATAACGTCGTTGAAAATGCTTGCCGGAGTTTTATTCATCGTCTTTTCCCTCGCTTTCGGCATCTTCGCCGCGCTCCGTATCCGCCGCCGCGGCCTGCACATATTCCAGGAATTTTTCCGCGGCGCGTGAGAACACCTGGTATTTCTTCCACGCGAGGACGAGCCCCGCCGTCACGCGCGGTTCGAGCGGACGGAAGCAGAGGCCGCCGTTCGCGTAGAGGCCGCCGACGCCCTCAATCGTCAGCACCGCGCCGATTCCCTCCTCGGCCATCAGCGCGGCGTTGAATACGAGGTTGTAGGTCGCCACGATGTTCAGCTCGCGGAAGTCGCGGCCGAGCCAGCCCGACATCTCGTTGTTGTCAAGCATCTGGCGCGAGCATATCAGCGGCACGCCCTCCAGATCCGCGGGCCGCACGACGTGCTTCGCGGCGAGCGGGCAGTCGCCGCGCATCAAGAAGCCCCACTCGTCCTCCCGCGGCAGCGTCAGATAATTGTATTTATCGAGGTTCACCTGCCCGACGAAGAGCGCGAAATCTATCAGCCCCTTGTCGAGCCGTTCGGCGACGGCCTCCTCGTGTCCGCTGAAAAGGTGGAAGCGCACGCCGGGGTAATCGCCGCCCATGCGCTTCATCTCGCGCAGAAGGAAGCGTATTCTGTCCGTCTCGGCGCAGCCTATGAAGACGTCGCCGCTCACCGCCTCGCCCGCCGCCGTTATCTCGCTCTCCGTCTTGTCGAGCAGCGCCGTGATTTCCTCGGCGCGCTTGCGCAGCAGCATCCCCTCCTCGGTCAGCGTAATCTTGCGGCTGCCGCGCACGAAGAGCCGCCGCCCGAGCTCGTTCTCAAGCTCCTTGATCTGGCGCGAAAGCGTCGGCTGCGTTATATGCAGATACTCCGCCGCTCGCGATATGCTCTCCTCGCGCGCGATGGCGAGAAAATACTGAAGAACACGAAGCTCCATACTACCACCTCCGGCTCTTATTATATACCTCATATACCTCGAAGGCATGGATTTTATTTTATTCTAAGTATTTGATATAGGCGCGCACGTTTTTTATAATGCTCGCGTAACGGGGAAACGAAGTTAAATTCCTCAAAAAATTAATAATCGAAGGAGATGGGGAGCATTCGAGGCTGAAACGCTTACTGTTGCAACTGTGTGCCGCGCGCGGCAAACGCGGCAAAATTATCAAAACAATCTAAAACAGGAGGACAAAACAAAAATGAGAAAAGGATTCATGGCTAAGTTTACGGCAGCGGCGCTCTTCTGCGCCTCCATGCTGACGGCTGGGACGGCTTTCGCGGCCGACGTCAAAATTCCGGCGGATGCGGACAACTTCTACAAGAGCGACAAGGTGAACATGCGCGCGGTCGAGTTCCCGAACCTTTATAAGATGAATATAACGGGCAATCTCTTCACGCCGAAGAGCATGAAGGAGGGCGACAGGCTACCGGCAATAATCGTCGGCCATCCGATGGGAGCGGTCAAGGAGCAGAGCGCTAACCTATACGCGACGAAGATGGCGGAATACGGCTACGTGACGCTCGCGATAGACCTCTCCTTCTGGGGCGGCAGCGACGGGCAGCCGCGCAACGCCGTCCTGCCCGACCTCTACGCCGAGAGTTTCAACGCGGCGGTAGACTACCTCGGAACACGTCCCTTCGTAGACAGGAACCGCATCGGCGCGATAGGCATCTGTGGCAGCGGCAGCTTCGCGATAAGCGCCGCGAAGATTGACCCACGCATCAAGGCCGTTGCGACGGTCAGTATGTACAACATGGGCAACGCAAACCGCCACGGCCTCAAGAACTCGCTCACGCTCGAACAGCGCAAACAGATAATCGCCGAGGCGGCGGAGCAGCGCTACGTCGAATACGAGGGCGGCGAGACGAGATACACAAGCGGCACAGTCCACGAACTCAACGAGAACTCCACGCCGATAGAGCGCGAATTCTACGAGTACTACCGCACGCCGCGCGGCGAATTCACGCCCGAGGGAGTTTCGCCGATGACGACGACGCACCCGACGCTCTCCAGCAACACGAAATTCATGAACTTCTATCCGTTCGAGGATATCGAGACCATTTCACCGCGCGCGCTGCTCTTCATCACCGGAGACACAGCCCACTCGCGCGAGTTCAGCGAGGACGCCTACAAGCGCGCCGCCGAGCCGAAGGAGCTGGTCATAGTCAAGGGCGCGGGCCACGTCGACCTCTACGACAGAGTCGGGCTGATACCCTTCGCCAAACTGAACGAGTTCTTCGGGCAGTACCTCGGCAAATAACTGGAACAGCCGCAAAAAACCAAACGCGCATCTTTACGGAGCGGGCGCCGCGCACGACGCGGAACCGCTCTTTTTTGTCCTCCCTGTCTGTGGTATACCTTTCAGGCATATAAATGCTTAGATTATAAGCATTGGATATGTTAGACGGCGTTTCTTATAATTCGTTCAAAGGATGTGATGGCATGAATGATCCTGAAAAAGACAACGAATCGGCCGCCGCGCGAAATCTGAAAGACGCGGGATGCTGCGACGAATTCGTCGTTAAATTTCTGGAACTCGGCAGAGACGGAAAGGAGAAGGAGCAGGGCCGGATGCTCTCGCGCCACCGCGCGGAACTGCTTGAACGGCTGCACGAGAGCCAGCGGCAGATAGACTGCCTAGATTTCCTCATTTACAAGCGCCGCAGGGACAAGGCGTAGAAGTTCAGCCGCCGTCGGGCGGTTTCGGCAAAGTTTTATATATTCATATTACAGGAGGACGATGGAACTATGAGAAAAACATTCACGGCAAAGGCGAAGGCGGCGGCGCTTTTCTGCGCGGCGCTGCTCACGGCTGGGACGGCATACGCGGCGGAGAACTCGGACGAGTGGGACAAGACCTTCCCTAAGAGCGGCAAGGTCGAGCACAGCAAGGTAACTTTCCACAACCGCTACGGAATCACGCTCGCAGCGGACCTGTACAAGCCTAAGGGCGCGCAGGGCAGGCTCGCCGCCATCGCGGTATGCGGGCCGTTCGGCGCGGTGAAAGAGCAGGCTTCCGGCCTTTACGCGCAGACCATGGCGGAGCGCGGATTTCTGACGATAGCCTTCGACCCGTCCTTCACGGGCGAGAGCGGCGGCGAGCCGAGGTACATGGCGTCGCCAGACATCAACACCGAAGATTTCATGGCGGCTGTGGACTACCTCTCGACGCGAGCGGACGTAGCCCCGGACAAAATAGGGATCATCGGCATCTGCGGCTGGGGCGGCATGGCGCTCAACGCCGCGGCACTCGACACGCGCGTGAAGGCGGCGCTCGCCTCGACGATGTACGACATGGCGCGCGTCAACGCGAACGGCTACTTCGACGCAGAGGACAGCGCCGACGCCCGCTATGCGAAGAAGCAGGCGATGAACGCCCAGCGCATCGAGGACTACAGGAGCGGAACGTACAAGCTCGCGGGCGGCCTGCCCGACAAGCTGCCCGAGGACGCGCCGCAGTTCGTCAAGGACTACTACGCCTACTACAAGACGGAGCGCGGCTATCACCCGCGTTCGCTGAACTCCAACGGCGGCTGGAACGTCACGGGCTGCGAGTCGTTCCTCAACCAGCCGATACTGCGCTACAGCAACGAAATCCGCAGCGCCGTCCTCGTCATGCACGGCGAGAAGGCCCACTCCTGCTACTTCAGCCGCGACGCCTACGCCGCGATGATAAAGGACAACCCATACGCAGACAACAAAGAGCTGCTGATAATCCCCGGCGCGTCGCACACCGACCTCTACGACAACCTCGACGTGATCCCGTTCGACAAGATTACGGAGTTCTTTACGAAGTATCTGGATAAGTAAAAATTTAACGGAAGCGGCGGCAGGAACGGCCAGGGCGCACGGCGCGGGCCGTTCTTTGCTTGTATATTCATGCGGCTGAAATTGCCGGCACGGCACAGTCTTTGCAAACGCGGCAAAGCTGCCGCCGCTCCGCGGATTTCGCGGGAACGGCGGCGGCTCTTTTGTTTCATCGGAAGCTTTCTTCCGCGCTTATCCTTTTAGGATTTTCATAAACTCCTCGCCCGTTATCGTCTCTTTTTCGTAGAGGTACTGCGCGAGCTCGTCGAGCTTGGCCCGGCGTTCCGACAGTATTTTCAGCGCTTTGTCGTGCTGCGCCTTGACTATCTCGGAGACCTGGCGGTCTATCTCGGTCTGGGTCTCGGGCGAGCACTGCGCGTAGCTTTCACCGCCGAGGTAGCGCGCGCCCTCGGTTTCGAGCGCGACCATGCCGAAGCTGTCGCTCATGCCGTAGCGCGCGACCATCGCGCGCGCGAGCTTCGTCGCCTGCTCTATGTCGTTGGCCGCTCCCGTGGACATCGTGCCGAAGACGGTCTCCTCCGCCGCGCGTCCGCCCGTCAGCGTCGCAATTTTGTTTTCGAGCTCTTCGCGCGTGACGATGTAGCGATCAGCCTCCTCGACCTGCATCGTGTAGCCAAGCGCGCCCGAGGTGCGCGGGATTATCGTTATCTTCTCGACGGGGGCTGAGCCGCTCTGTTCCGCCGCCACTATCGCGTGGCCTATTTCATGGTAGGCGACTGTGCGGCGCTCGCTCTCGGTCAGTATCGCGTTTTTCTTCTGGTAGCCCGCGATGACGACCTCGATGCTTTCCTCCATGTCGGCCTCGGTCGCGGCGGAGCGTCCGGCTCGTACCGCACGCAGCGCAGCTTCGTTGACGATGTTCGCGAGCTCCGCGCCCGAAGCGCCGGAGGACATTCTCGCTATCCTGTTGAAGTCCACGCTCCCGTCCGTCTTGACGTGCTTCGCGTGTACGCGCAGTATCGCCTCGCGGCCCTTGAGGTCGGGCAGCTCGACGGGGACGCGGCGGTCAAATCTGCCGGGGCGCGTCAGCGCGGGGTCGAGCGACTCGGGCCTGTTGGTCGCGGCGAGTATCATGACGCCGTTGTTGCCCTCGAAGCCGTCCATCTCGGTCAGCAGCTGGTTCAGCGTCTGCTCGCGCTCGTCGTTGCCCATGGCGCGCGCGTCGCGGCGCTGGCCTATCGCGTCTATTTCGTCGATGAATACGATGCAGGGCGCTTTCTCCTTTGCCTGCTTGAAGAGGTCGCGCACCTTTGCAGCGCCCATGCCGACGAACATCTCTACGAATTCGGAGCCCGATATCGAGAAGAAGGGCACGTTCGCCTCGCCCGCGACGGCCTTCGCGAGCATCGTCTTGCCCGTACCCGGAGGGCCGACGAGCAGTATGCCCTTCGGCATCGAAGCGCCGATTTCCTTATATTTGCTCGGGTCGTGCAGGTAGTCGACTATCTCGGAGAGGTTTTCTTTCGCCTCGTCCTCGCCAGCCACGTCGCTGAACTTTATGCCCTCGGAGGATTTCACGTAGATTTTCGCGTTCGACTTGCCCATGCCGAAGGACATGAAGTTGCCGTTTCTGTCCATCATCTTCTTCGACATGTACTGCCCGATGAGGAAGAATATGCCTATCGGGATTATCCAGCTCAGCAGGATGTTGAGCAGCGGCGACATCTGCTTGATTATCTGCCCCTCGAACTTCGCTCCGGCCTCGTGCAGGCGGACGACCAGCCCGGGGTCGTTAAGCGGGCCTGTCTTGTAGATGTTCTTTTCGTCCTTGTCGGTGAATATTATCTGGTTGCTCTGGATTTCGACGCGGCCGATTTCCTTGTTCTCCGTCATCGTCATGAAGGTGCCGTAGTCGATGTTCTTGACCTGCTTTTCCGCCATGTATGGCATCGCGAGCAGGTTGAAGCACATCAGTATCAGCAGGGCCACCCCGTAATAATAGTAGAGGGGTTTTTTAGGTTTCTGTACTTCGTGCAATTTTCGGCGCTCCTTTCGTTTTGCTTCCTGACACAGCGTAATTTTATCATGACGCGATAAAAAACAAAATAATAACCCGAAAAACATTGCAAAACGCAAAAAACGGCATGAAAAAAGCGGCCCGAGGGCCGCCTTTGCGATTTTGTGCCGCTTTGCTTTACCTTATGAAATTCGTGGCGATCTTCGGCTCGCGCACGGGCTCGGCGACCCCGGCTTTGCGTCCGGCTTCGATGCATTGAAGCAGCCACGCCATGTTTTCTCCGAGCTGGCGCATCGTCTGGAGCCCTTCGGCGTCCTGCTTCGCCTCGTCCGGCGTGTTGCCGTGGATCTGGTTCCAGTAATTCGAAGAGACCACCGGCATACAGTTTATCGAGAAATACTTATTGAGCCTGTCGAAGGCCGCCGTCGCTCCGCCGCGGCGGCACGAGACGACCGACGCGCCGGGCTTTCCTGCAAGTTTTCCGCCCGCCGAGAAGAAGAGGCGGTCAAGGAAGGCGCATATCTGCCCGCTCGGCCCCGCGTAGTAGACCGGCGAACCGACGATGAGCGCGTCGTACTCGCCGAGCTTCGCCGCAGTTTCGTTCACGATATCGTTCCGCACGCACTTCCCTATCCTGCGGCAGGCACCGCAGCCCATGCAGCCGGACACCTCGCCCTTGCCGAGCCAGAGGATTTCCGTCTCTATCCCGCGCTTTTCAATCGCGTCCGCAGTCTCGCGCAACGCGGTGTAGGTGCAGCCGTGTTCGTTCGGGCTGCCGTTTACGAGAAGAACCTTCATTATATCCAACTCCTTTATAAAAAACGGAGCGCCGCGCGCCTTTCGGCTTCCTCCGCGCGGCGCCCCTCTGAGCTATATTTTACTCTACTTTATCGACGCGCCGAGCCTGCGCGCCTCTTCAAGCTCCGGCTTGCCCTCGATGTCGCCGACGGCCATGACGCCGCCGCAGAGCACCTTTCCCCAGTCCTTCCAGCCGATGTGTCCCATCAGGCGGTCGTACCAGTAGACGGTCTCCTCGAAGCCGTTCCCCTCGGCAGCCATCAGCAGCGCGCTCTCCTTGCGCGGGTTCGTATAGTTCGGGTCGCACTCCGCGACGGCGAAGAGCCTGTCGAAGGCGCATTTGAGCTGTCCGCTGATAGTCCAGTAGTAGAGCGGCGAGGCGAGCACGACGACGTCGGCCTCTTTGTAGGCCGGGTATATCTGCTCCATGTCGTCCTTCTGCACGCAGGGGCTCTCGGGATTTTTGCCGCCCGCGCAGCAGCCGCGGCAGCCGTTTATCTTCATGCCGCCGAGCCAAAATTCAGTGACCGTGTGACCCGCGCTCTCCGCGCCCTCGCGGAAGGCCTTCACCAGAGCCGACGTGTTGCCGTTCTTACGCGGGCTTCCGTTTAAAACTATTATTTTCTTCCCCATTTTTATACTCCTCCCGATAATTTTATTTCCTTATAAGAGTTCAGCGAGCGCCGCGGCCCTAGCACAGCCGTCCGTCTTTTCTATGTCGCCCGCCGCGTTCACCGCTGGGACGAGGACCTCGCCGACGCTCTGCCAGCCTATGAGCCCGACGCTCTGCTCGTAGGCGAAGCGCACGCCGTCGAAGGTTTTCTCGTCCTCGGCCTCGCAGCAGGAGATGAGCGCGCATTTCTTGCCGCCTATCTCGCGCCCCGCGACGAAGAACGAATAGAATTTGTCGAGCACGGCCTTAATCTGCGCCGGCATCGTGTACCAGTAGACTGGCATGGCGAAGACGACGGCGTCCGCCGCCTCTATCTCGGGCGCTATTTTGTTGAAGTCGTCGTCGAAGGCGCAGGCCTTGCCGCTCTTGAAGCATCCGCAGCAGGCGCGGCAGCCGCCGACGTTCATCATCGCGGCGTCGAAGCGCGCGACCTCGTGTCCCTTTTCCTCCGCGGCCTTAACGAACGCCGCCGCCATCGCCGCGCTGTTGCCGTTCGCGCGCGGGCTTCCCGTTATCACGACTATCTTCTTCCCCACACAAATCGCCTCTTTCCTGAAATTTCCGCCGCTTCCGCGCGGCGTTGACTTTGTCTCGATTCCACGCTACAAATATATACCAAACGCGGGCGCGCGCAAGTACGCACATCCGCGTGTAATACTTACCCGGAGGAAAGCGATGATGACAGAGGACAGAAAACGCTGCATCGCGGCGGCGTCGCTCGGAGAGACCGGCTTCAGCTACACGCTCTCGCTGATAAACGGCAAATATAAAATGGTGGTGCTCTACACGCTGATGGAGTTCGGCGTCGTGCGCTTCAACGAGATGAAAAAATACATCGGCGCAATTTCGTACAAGACGCTCAGCGCGACGCTAAAGGAGCTCGAAGCCGACAAGCTCGTCCACCGCGAGGAATATCCGCAGATTCCGCCGAAGGTCGAATACAGCCTGACCGAGCGCGGAAAATCGCTGATGCCAATACTAGACGGCATGTGCGAGTGGGGCGAGAAGAACAGGCTGCCGAAATAACGCGCCGCGGCAGAATTACGCGCCGCGCGCATAAAATGATCCGGCCCGCTGGAGGAAGGCAGCGGGCCGGGATGTGTGGGGTGTGGAGTTGAACTCTATCGGAGGAGTTTTAAGTCTTCGCCTCGCGCCGTTTCCGCCGCGGGCGTAATCTGCAATTTTAGAATTTCGCGAAGCGTCTGCCGAACTCTTCGCACTGCTTGACGCCGCCTTCGTCGGGCGTCAGGTTGATGATGAGCCCCTGCTCGAAAAGCGTGCAGTTGTCGGCTTTCATACGGTCTTCCCAGTTGCGCATCCACTCGCCGTCGCCCCAGCCGAAGGAGCCGAAGAGGGCCACCTTCTTGCCCGCGAGCTCGGGCTCTATGGAGCATAGGAACGGCTCGAACTCGCATTCCTCGAGCACCTCGGCGCCCATCGACGGGCAGCCGAGCGCGAGTTTCGCGTAGTCCGCTGTGCTGCGCGAGCCGAACTCCGCGACCGAGAAGAGGTCCGCGTGCGCTCCCTCCGCGCGTATTCCTTCGGCTATCGCGTTCGCCATAGCCTCGGTGTTGCCTGTAGCGCTCCAGTATATGACAGCTGTCTTATCCATTTATATTCCGCCTTTCCTGAATTTTATCCCCGCCGCGGCGGGTGCAGAGTATCCTTTATTACACGGGGCCGCCGCAGAGCTCCGCAAGCTGGACTATGCGCGCGCCGCGCTCCACCATCGAGCAGAAATATTCCGTGCATCTCCTGTAGCTCTCGAAAAGCCCCGCCGCGCGTTCGCCGTCGCCGTAGACCTTCCACGTGCCGCAGGCCTTGAAGTTTCTGCCCTCGTTCGCGATGAAGCCGCGCACGTCCTCGACGGGATAGCCGAGGAAAATTCCGATCTCGTGCGGGAACTCGCCGCATCTTCCGAGCCTCGGCCGCAGCCGCGCGATTTTCTCCGCGAGCGTCAGCCCGCGCCTGTAGCCGTAACCGGCGAGGAAGTCCTCGGCCTCCGGCCCAATCGCCGCCGCGAGAAGCTCTTCGCGGTAGACGAAGACGAGCGCGTAGCGTTCGCACTCGCAGAGGATTTCCATCCTCACACCGCAGGCGCGCAGGCCGTCCGCCGCTTCGCGCAGCTCCCGCGCCTCGGGCTTCCCCTCCGAAAAGTGGAGGGTGAAGAGGTTCGACGGCTTGACGCCGGCTAACGCGGGCGCGCAGTGAAGCGCGAGCAATTTTTCAACAGAGCTTCCGGTCGACATCGTTTTATCCGCCATCGTTTTTTCATCCTTGCGTTAGTCTTTGCTAACCACGCTGATATAATAAGTTAGCCAGCCCTAACTGTCAAGGGGCAAATTTATGTTCCGCGCGAAAATTTTGCGCGCGGGCGCAAGGTTGACGGAGCTTCCGCGCGTCCGTATGATATGGATATCTCCTCCCTCACGGAGGTGACGGAAGACCCGTCGCACCATCTCCGTGAGGGTTATTTTTTTGCGTTCGCCCGGCTTACGATGGAACGCCAAAAAAGAGCGCGGCCTTCCCCGACGTGAGGAAGGCCGCGCTGCGTTTAGCCGGCGGCGTTAGTTTCCGAAGCCTTTGACGAAGAACTTGATGAAGGTCAGCGTCTGCGGCTGGTAGATGATGTCGACGAGGAAGGCGCCGACTATCGGGACTATCATGAAGGCGCGGCTGCTCATGCCGTAGCGCTCGCAGACGGCGGTCATGTTGACGATCGCGGAGGGCGTGGCGCCGAGGCCGTGGCCGCAGAGGCCGGCGCACATTACGGCGGCGTCGTAGTTTTTGCCGAGGATACGGAATACCACGAAGTAGGCCGCGCAGACCATGAAGAGCACCTGGCAGACGAGGACGAGCAGAAGTCCGCCGATGAGCCCCGAGAGGTCCCAGAGCGCGAGCGTCATCATCGCGAGCGAGAGGTAGAGGTTGAGCATTACGTCGCCGATACCGTCGACGAGCGGGAAGCTGAACTTGTAGAGATGCAGGGAGTCGTTGATGTTGCGGACGATTACCGCCGTGAACATCGAGCCGACGTATGTCGGGAAGCTCATGCCTATGAGCTTGCCTATCGCGCCGGAGACCTGCGTGCCTATCGCCATGCAGACGATTATCGCGACGACGTTCGTCATTATGTCGAGGCCCGTGAGCTCGCCGCCCGTGGCCGCGTTGACGCTCTTGATGTCGTCGTAGTTGTGCTGGTTTTCCTCGGGCTTGAGCTTGTATCTCTCGATGAGCGAGCGTCCGAGCGGCCCGCCGACAAGGACCGCGGATATCAGCCCGAAGGTCGCGGCCGCCGCGCCGACGAGCGTGCCGTGCGGGTAGCCCATGCGGACGAAGTCGCCGCCGTAGCTGAGCGCCGCGCCGTGGCCGCCTATCATGGATATCGCGGAGGCGAGCAGCGCGTAGGGCGCTTCGACGCCGACGAGCGTGCCGACGCCGATCCCGATGAGGTTCTGGAATACGGAGATGACGCCGCAGCAGAGCCAGTAGACGATGAGCAGCAGGCCGCCCTTCTTGAGCAGCTTGAGGCTCGCGCCGAGGCCGACCGTCGTGAAGAAGGCGAGCATGAAGTAATCCTGGAAGATGTTCGTGAATTTCACCTGGAAGCTCCCCGTCACGTGCCCCGCGAAGGTGACGAACATGAAGATGAAGCCGCCGATGACTGGCGCGGGGATGCAGTATTTCGCAAGCGCGGGGATTTTCTTCCTGACGTAGTATCCGAGCAGCAGGAGCAGCCCAGCGAGCGCGAGCGTCATGACGGCGTTCAGCACGATGCTTGTAATGTTGTCTGCGAATTCAAAGGACATTGTTTTACCTCCGTCCGCGGCCATAGCCGCGTTTGATATTATTTTCCTGCGCCGCGCCGTGCGGGCTGCGGCGGCGTATAAAGAAATCCGTTTGAAAACCCGCCCGCGGCCCCGCCGCGCTCCGGGCGTCCGTTTTTATGGGGTTTGGCCCTCACTCCTTTTTAAGCAAAACGGCTTGAGATTTTTAAGTAAAATTACGCATGTAATTTTTTATAATACATGCTGTACGCGCTAGTATAACACAAAAAAGGGAAGAGCGCCTCCGCGCCTCTTCCCTCCCGTCGTTTATGCTATGTTTTGTTTTTTTGCGGGCGTTTTTGTTTTCGCCGCGCGTCGGTCCTCTACAGCGTCCGTTTCAGAGCCGCTTCGAAGCCGTCGCGCATCGCCAGCCGCAGTTTTTCGTCGGCGAAGACGCGCAGGCATATCGCAGCGAGGATTTTCGTCCCCTTGACGAGCGCGGCGTGGCCTTCGTCCGTCATGGTCGCGGCGGCGAACTCCCGCGTGTGGAGCGCGAGCTTCCGCTCCGTTATCGCAAGCTCCGGCTGTATCGCCGGGCAGCGGTACGATACGTTGCCCACGTCGGAGGAGCCCTGCGGCCCGCGGCCCCGCGTGCATTCAACGCCGTACTGCGCCATGATTTCCTCCGCGAGCTTCTCCGCCGCGGGGTTCGGCAGCACCGGCTCGAAATGTCCCTCGAAGCGCTCCCACGAGACCTCGGTCGCGGTCGCTAAGGCCGCGCCCCTCGCGCAGCGGAAGACGCCCTCGGTCAGCTCGTCGAGCATGTTTTTCTCCGGCGCGCGCGCCTCGACGCGGCAGACGGCCTTGTCGGGGATTATGTTCGCCGCGCCGGAGACATGTGTGATTAACGCGTGCAGGCGGCAGCCGTCGCGCATGTGGAGGCGCAGCATGTTCATCGCCTCCATGAAGAGCAGCGCCCCGCTCTGCGCGCTGCGCCCGTCCCACGGCGAGCCGGCGGAGTGCGCCGTCTGCCCCGTAAAGGTGAAGTCGAAGCCGTTGAGGCCGAGCGCGCGGTAGTCCGCGAGGCTTTCCGCGGCGTCGGAGTGTATCATCACGGCGAGGTCGGCATCGTCGAATACGCCGTCGTCCGCCATTTTTATCTTCGCGCCGTCGCCCTCCTCGGCGGGCGTGCCGACGACGCGAAGCTCGCCGCAGAGCCCCGCGCCGGCCATTGCCTCGCCGAGCGCGAGCCCCGCGTAAAGCGACATCGTGCCGTGCAGGTTGTGCCCGCAGCCGTGGCCGATGCCGGGCAGCGCGTCGTACTCCGCCATTATCGCGACGGCGGGCTTTTTCGCGCCGAAGGATTTTTTCGCCATGAAGGCGGTCGGTATGCCGCAGAACGGATATTCGACCTCGAAGCCCTCCTCGTGCAGCTTTTCCGCCATGAGCCTGCTGCTCTCGTATTCCTCGCCGGACAGCTCGGGGTGCTCCGCGAGCCAGTCGCTGAAGGCCGCCATCTCCGCGGCGCGCGCGTCGATAATTTCCTCGGCCCGGCGCAAAATCGCTTTTTCGTCCTGCATTTCATACCGCTCCCTTCTGTTTTACGGATATTATAAAGCCTGCGCGCGCGGCGAAGGAGCATAAAAAATCCCGCCGTCCGGGCGCGCGGCGCGCGTAGGGCGGCGGGAGATACAAGCTGCTACTGCGGCGCTTACGGCTGTTTTTTCAGCACGGGGCTGAGGGCGCGGCCGCAGGCGAGCAGCGTCGTGAGGTTGTGCAGTATCGCGGAGGTGCGCGGCGTGACGCGGCCCGCGAGGCCGAGCAGTATCAGCAGCGTGTTGACGCCGACTATCGCGGCGTAGTTCGTCTTTATCTTGCTCATCGTGCGCGAGCTTATGCGGCGCGCGTCGGCGAGCCGTTCGAGCCTGTCGTCGAGCAGGACGACGTTCGCCACCTCCTGCGCGATGTCCGCGCCGTGCTTCATCGTTACGCCGACGGCGGCCTCGGAGAGCGCGGGCGAGTCGTTTATGCCGTCGCCTATCATCACGACGCGACGGCCCTTTTCGCGCAGCTCCTTGATGTATTTCGCCTTGTCCTGCGGCAGCATCTCGGCGCAGGTCTCGGTGATTCCGGCCTCGGCGGCGGTCTTCTGCGCCGCGCGTCTGCCGTCGCCCGTGAGCATGACTATGTTCGTCAGCCCTTCGTCCTTGAGTTTGGCTATGACCGCGGGCGCTTCGCGCTTGAGCGGGTCTTCGATGCAGATTATCCCGGCGAGCGCGCCGCCTATCGCCAAATAGAGCAAAGAGTAGCGCTCCGCCTCCTCCGCGGCGGCGGCCTTCTGCTCGTCGGTCCACGGAGTGCCTTCGTCGTCGAATACGAAGTGGCGGCTGCCTATTATCGTCTTTTCGCCGCGCAGGCTCGACGCTATGCCGTGCGCGACCATATATTTGACCTCGGCGTGCTCTTCCTCGTGGCGCAGCTCCTCCTCCGCGGCCTTGCGGACGACGGCGCGCGCTATCGGGTGCGGGAAGTGCTCTTCGAGGCAGGCGGCGAGGCGCAGCACCTCTTCGCGGCTGCGTCCGCCGAAGGGCACGACCTTCGCGACGCGCGGCTCGGCGGCGGTCAGCGTGCCGGTCTTGTCGAAGACCGCGGTGTCGGCCTCCGCCATAGCCTCGATGTATTTGCCGCCCTTTATCAGCACGCCGTTTTTGACGCCCTCGCGCATCGCGGCGAGTATCGCAAGCGGTGTCGCTATCTTTATGGCGCAGGAGTAGTCCACCATTATCGCGGAGGCGGCGCGCTCGGGGTTTCGTGTGAAAATGTAGACGAGCGCGGCGAGCGCGAAGTTGAAGGGCACTATCGAGTCTGCAAGCTTTTCGGCCTGGCTCTGGACGGATGCCTTGCGCCCCTCGGATTCCTCGATGACCTGAATTATTTTGTCTATCCGCGTCGTTCCGGCGGCTGCTGTAACTTCAATCGTTATCTCGCCCTCTTCGACCGCGGTGCCGGCGTAGACGCTCGCTCCCGCGCGGCGGACTATGCCTAGCGGCTCGCCCGTCATCGAGGACTGGTTGACGACGGCCTCCCCTTCGGCGACGGTGCCGTCGGCCGGGATTATCGAGCCGGCGCGGACTATGAGCAGGTCTCCCGCGCGCAGCTCTGAGAAGGGTATCTCAACCTCCGCGCCGTCCTTCTTCACCCAGACTTTATCGACGCGCAGCGCGAGGCTCTGCGCGAGGTCCTCCTTCGAGCGGTGCTGCGTCCACGCCTCCATCTCCTCGGAGAGGGACATCAGCGTCATTATGACGCCCGCAGTCGTGAAGTCGCGGCGCAGCATCGCGCTTGAAATCGCGGCGGCGTCGAGCACGGCGACGTTGAGCCGCCGCGCGAGGAAAAAAGCCTTCAGCCCGCGCGCTATGTAGGGCGCGGCGCGCCACAGGCAAAGCGCGTGCCGCACGTGGTGCGGCAGAAAAAGCATCCGGAAGGCCATCCCCGCCGCCGTGCGCAGCAGCGTGGAGGCGAGCGGCGCGCCGCGCCGCGGCATCGTGATGTCTTCGTAGTAGTCGCGCGTCATTATCGAGACGGCGGTCAGAATTTCGTCGCGGCGTTCCCGTTCGAAATATATAAGCACGCTGCCGGTGCGGTGCGAAGCCTGCGCCCTTTCCACGCCGCGCAGCGCTTCGAGCACGGCGCAGAGCGCGGGCGCCTCGTCCTTCGAGAACGTCCCCGCGGGCGTCCGCAGCCGTATGCGTCCCGGCAGCTCGTGAACAATCTTAAACTCCATAAAATCTTCCCCGCAATCCAAATGAGTCCGCATTCGCGAAAACGAAACGCGGACTCGTCCCGCTGTGCTAGCAGCACTTATCCTCGTCCGCGGCCAGTCTGGCCTCGGCTACGGTGTCGGCGACTGCTTCCTTCGTCTTCTCCGCGGCGCACGCGACCTTCTCCTGAAGCTCCATGCCCTTCGCGAGCGCCTTGACGGCGGCCTTCTTCGCCGTGCCGTTCTTTATCAGCGCGTAAGCGCCGATTCCGAGGAACACCCCGGCGGCGACGAGCAGGCAGCCCTTGCACTCAGACCTCATAAGAAACGCCCCCTTCCATAATTATGTTAGCGCCGGCTAAGTTAGCTGACGCGAACGATTATAGCACCGAACCGCGCTTTAGTGAGCCTTTGCTTACTTATTTGATAAGCATTTGCTTACCGCATCTGCGCATCTGAAAATATTCCTTGCTAACGCCGGCTAAGCTTGTTAAAATAGGCGCGTAATATCAAAAGAAACGCCGCCCGCACTTTCCGCGCGCTTGGAGAACCTCCGGGACGCACGGCATATGGCAGCGAGGAAGAACCATCTGTCTGACCGGATGTTCCGTTCGGAGAGAAGGAGCCGCAAGATAAAGCATAGCTATGGCCCTTCGTCCGGCGGACGAGGGGCCTTTTTATATGGACGGCGCGGAAGCGCGCGGGCGGCATAAAAAACAGGAGGGTGCGGAATATGTACGACAAGAATCAGTTTCAGGACGCCTCTTTCATCGACGACGCCGAGATACTCGGAACGCTCGAACAGGCTAAAAAATTAGCCGCCGACAAGGGCGCGGTGCGCGAGCTCATCGCGAAGGCGCGCGAGTGCCACGGCCTCGACCACCGCGAGGCGGCGGTGTTTCTCGAAATAACCGACCCCGAGCTCGAGGACGAGCTCTACTCGCTCGCGAAGGAGATAAAGGAGCGCATCTACGGACGGCGCATCGTCCTGTTCGCGCCGCTGTACGTGTCGAATTACTGCGTCAACGGCTGCACCTACTGCGGCTTCCACAAGGACAACAAGATGATGTTCCGCAAGAAGCTCACGATGGAGGAGATCGACCAGGAGACCGACGCGATACTCGCGCTCGGACACAAGCGCATCGCGATGGAATCAGGCGAAGACCCCGTCAACTCGCCGCTCGACTACATCATCGAGTGCATGGAGCGAGTCTACGCCTACCGCAACTCGCGCGGCGACTCCATCCGCAGGATAAACGTCAACATCGCCGCGACGACCGTCGAGGAGTTCAAGCGTCTCAAGGCGGCGCAGATAGGCACCTACATCCTCTTCCAGGAGACCTTCCACCGCCCGACCTACGCGAAGCTCCATCCGTGCGGGCCGAAGAGCATCTACAACTGGCATACGACGGCGCTCCACCGCGCTCAGGAGGGCGGCATCGACGACGTCGGCACCGGCGTCCTCTACGGCCTCTACGACTACAAATATGAAACAGTCGCGCAGCTCATGCTCGCCGAGAACCTTGAAAAGGTCTGCGGCGTAGGGCCGCACACCATCTCCGTCCCGCGCCTGCGCGAGGCCGAGGGCGTCGACATCAAGACCTTCCCATACATCCCGACCGACGAGCAGTTCCTGCGCGTCATAGCGACGCTGCGCGTAGCGACGCCATACACCGGAATGATAATCTCGACGCGCGAAACTCCGGAGACGCGCCGCAAAGAGCTCGACCTCGGCATATCGCAGTGCAGCGCCGGCTCCTGCACCGGCATCGGCGGCTACCACAAGGAAATCGGCCAACCCGACAGCCCCGACACCGCGCAGTTCAAAATCTCCGACGACCGCACGCCCGACGAAGTCCTCACGTGGCTCTGCGAGGACGGCTACATCCCGAGCTACTGCACCGCCTGCTACCGCCAGGGACGCACCGGCGACCGCTTCATGTCGCTCGCGAAATCGGGCCAGATACGCAACATCTGCCAGCCGAACGCGATACTCACCTTCAAGGAATACCTCATCGGCTACGGTTCCGACCATCTGAAGGAGCTCGGTGAAAAGGTCATAGCGAAGGAAGTCGAGCAGATACCGAGCGAGCGCGTCCGCGAACTGACGAAAGAGCGCCTCAAGAAGCTCGAAGAGGGCGCGCAGGACCTTTACTTCTAAAGACCACGACGCATCAAACCATAAAACTCCCTTCCAATGCGGACAGGCCGGAGCGCAAAGCCCCGGCCTGTTTCGTATATGCGCCGCGCGCGTAAATTTCCGCGGCTAGCCGCGAAGCTCCGGCTTTTTCGCGATTACGCAGAGCCAGCCCTTTTCGCTGCGATGCGCGGCGATTTCGGCGAAGCCGGCGCGCGCAAGGCGCGTCGTTATCTCTTCCTCGCCGCGGACGGTCATGTTGTCCACCACGTCGGTCCACTCCGCGCGCTCGGGGTCGGCCTGGTGGTTCGCGATAAGGAACGTCCCGCCGGGCTTGAGCGCGCGCAGAACCTCCGCGAATGCGCCGTCGATGTCCGGCCAGAAGTAAAGCGTCTCGAAGGCCGTCGCTATGTCGAAATATCCCGGCGGGTAGGGAATAGTCTCGGCGCTCCCCGCGCGCACCTCGCAGCGGTCCGCGGCTATAGCCTTCGCGTTGCGCCGCGCGCTGCACTCGAGGCCGCACTCCGAGACGTCGATGCCGCAGACCTTGCCCTCGCGGCAGCGCCGCAGCAGCAGCGCCATCGCTGAGCCGCCACCGCAGCCTATGTCGAGCGCCTTCGCGCGCGGCGCGATTTCAACGAGCGAGAGCGCCCACTCGTGCAGCTCCCTGTGGCCTCTGTTCATCATCGAGAGAATCAGCTTGCCCACCTTGCCGCGCGGGCAGCCGCTGTCTTTGAATAAGTCCTTGAGCATTCAAATGCCTCCAATCGGCGGAATTTATATCATTAGGCACAACTAACGCAAGACGATTATAACATCGCGGCGGTTCCGATAATACCGCGGCTGCGGCGCAAATCGGAGGCGGCCCGCGGAACGTGCGCCGCTCTCCGCCGCTTCGCGCGCCCCGGCCCGTTCCGCCCCGCGCGCCGGATTCTGCCGCCGCTCCGCGCGGACGCCGCAGCCGCACGCGCTCTGCGCCGGGACGGGAAATTATGGCGGCTTCCCGACGCTGAAGCCGCGCCGGAAAGTTTCGCCGCAATCTTCACCGAAAGGATTGACATATCCGTCCGCCGCTGTTAATATAATCGCGTCATCGGTTAGCTAAAGCTAACGCAGAGACGAAGACGAAAGATTTCCAAGCAGGCTTCCCTTCGGCCGGCAGACAGAAAGCTCTCGTTGTTTTACCACACTCTCTCTCCTATAAGTCTCATAACCTTCCCAACACACGAAGCGCGCCCTCCGTAATCCCGCGGGGGGCGCAAACCTTTTCTCGCGGCGCGCGCCCCGCGGCGCGGGCGGAACGGCGCGGATGCGCGCATACGAAAAGCGCGGCCAGAAGGCCGCGCGCTTGTCCGTAATTTTCCGAGAACGCTACGCCGCTTCTTTGCCGGCCATCGCCTTGACAAACCAGTCCTTGCCCTCGACGAGGCGCGAGATGATGAGGGACGAGCAGGTGTCGCCCGTCGCGTTGACCATCGTCGCCGCGGGGTCTACGAGGAAGCCGATCGTCGCGATTATCGGGAAGGCCTCGGGCGGGAAGCCGTAGAGGCTGACGATGAGCATTTCTCCGACGAGGCCGCCGCCCGGGATGCCGGAGAGGACGACGCCCGAGAGCACCGCGACGGTGACGGCGGTCGCCATCGTGCCTATGCCGTCGAAGGGCAGGCCGAAGATTCCGAAGAGGAACGAAATTTTAAGGATTCCCGAGAGGCAGGAGCCTTCCATGTGCGCCGTCGCGCCTATCGGAAGCGCTATCTCGCTGATGTCGCGCGGGATGCCCATCTTCGAGGCCGCCTCGAGGTTGAGCGGCAGCGTCGCGGTGCTGCTGCCCGAGCCGAGCGCCATGAGCGCGGGCGGGATTATATTCGTCCAGAAGGTGCGGACGCCCTTGCCCTGCGTCGCCCACCACGAGTAGATCGTGAATGCGACGAAGAAATACCCGAAGGTCGCTATGTGGTAGATGACTATCGCGCGGAAGTACGCGCCGAGAAGTTTCGGGCCGTAGTCGCCGACGAGCGTCGCGAAGTAGGCCATGAGTCCGATGGGGGCGTAGTACATAAGGTACTGCACCATCTTGAGCATCGCGTCGGCGAAGACGCCGATGCCGCGTCCGACGGCGCGCCCGCGCTCGCCGAGCGACTGGAGGCAGAAACCGAAGAATATCGTGAAGAGTATGAGCGGCAGCATCGCGTTGCGCGAAAGCAGTTTGACGAAGTCGTCGGTCGTGACGGCCTTGACTATCTGGTCGGGCGTGCTGAGCGCCTGAATTTCGCCCGCCGCCTGCATTTCAATGTGGACGCCCTCCGCCGGCGGGAAGAGCGTGACGGTGACGAGCATCAGCAGCGCCGCTATCGCGCCCGTGACCGTGAAGACGAGGACGAGAGACTTCATAACCTTGCCGAGGCGCTCCATCGACGACATCGAAGCGACGGCGCTGCAAATCGTAGAGAAGACGAGCGGGACGACGACCATGAACATCGCGTTGATGAAGAGATCGCCGAGCGGCTTGAGGATGAGGGCCCTCTCGCCCATCACGGCGCCGATTACGCAGCCGAGCGCGATGGCTCCGAGCAGGATGATCGGGAAGCGGTAAGACTTGAGTACGCTGTTCGATTCTGACATAAGAAAAGAATTCCCCTTTCGCGTTGTATTTGATAAATTTTGCCGCTCTATAAAGAAAGCCGCTCAGCCGGCGGCTTAGTATTCTGGCCTCCGCGCCTGAACGCGGTCAACCTGAAACGACTGTTTTGAACACATCTTTCCGCTTTTGGCATTATACAGCATTGTCTTTAAAATTACTACGGACGACGTGAAAAATATTTCAGATGCGCAACGCGAGAAAAATATTAAGTTAAATAAAACAAAAAATTTGTTTCGCAACGACGCCGCCCTCCGCGCCGCAGCGCGGTGGAAGCGCAGGCCGCGCGTGTATCACGTTTTGCGGGAGTGAAATATCACAAGGCTTATAATCGTCAAAATTCAAAACGGAAACAACGGCAGACTTTGTCATTCCGCGCTCCGACGCGGAATCCAGAGTCGTCAAACACAGCAGCGTATGGGAATGAAAAGCCGCTGAGCCCCGCGTCAGGCGCGCGGCAAAATTACTCCGTTATATACGGCGGCAGAATCCTACCGGTGACAATTTGTCACCAGATAGAAACGTAAGAATGAGATGCAAGTCTTTTAAAGAAAGATAATCGCAGCAAATTCGTTACAACGTACGCAAAAGCGGCGAGCCTTGCTGAGGCCCGCCGCTTTTCTGCGCGTTTATGAATTAGTTGCAGCCGTGCGGCTCGTGTCCGCAGCCGCGGCATTCGCCCTGCGGCGCGCCGTCGTGATGTCCGCACTCGTGGGCTCCGTGGTCGTGGTGGTGGCACTCGGCCGACGGGTCGTCGTGCAGCTTGCCTTCGAGGTAAAGCTTTACGGCTTCGTCGACGGGGCCGCTGACGCCCGATATGAGCTCGATGCCCGCCGCGGCGAGGACGTTCTTCGCGCCGCCGCCGATGCCGCCGCAGATGAGCAGGTTTACGCCGTTGGCGCGCAGCAGGCCGCCGAGCGCCGAGTGGCCGCTGCCCTCCGCGTCGAGCGTCCTGTGCGAGGCGACCGCGCCGCCCTTTATCTCGTAGAGCTCGAACCAGCGCGTGTGTCCGAAATGCTGGAAAATCTGCCCGTCTTCCATCGTTACCGCTATTATTCCGTCTTTCATCATCGTTTCGTCCTCCGTTTCCGAATTTGCCTCTGTATCTGAAATTCCGCAGCCTCCGCGCGCGAAGCGGCAGCGCGAGCATCTCGCGCGCCCGCCGCATATCCGCTCCGCGGGGCTGAAATTGCCTCCGCCTATATGTATCGCCTTGCCGGAGCAGAGCGCGTCCGCGACCTTGCGCCGCGCCGAGTAGACTATGCGCTGGAGCGTGCCGCGCGAGACGCCCATCGACTGCGCCGCGGCGCTCTGGTCCGCGCCCTCGAGGTCGCAGAGCCGCAGGCTCTCGAGCTCCTCGACGGTGAGGCTCACGGCCCCTTCCGCGCCCTCGGTCGAAAATCTCCGCGCCCGCGTGTCGCAGCAGACGCGGCGGCATTTTGTGATTCCGGCCAAATCCATCGCCTCCGCCCTTTCGCGCATATAATAGTGTGCATATGCACGCTTGTCAAGAAGCGCGTGCCGCGACGGATGCCGCGCCGCCGTTTCGCCGGATTACGGACGCCGCGGCGATTCGCGGCGCGCGCGTGAAATTTCCGCGCCGGCGCACGCCGCGCGTTTTTCCGAAGGCTGCGCCGTTTCGCGCTTCGCGGTGATAAAATATGAAAAAAAATTTCCGGAGAGTACGCTATGGAAGAGTTCAACCTTGTAGGCTTTGCGCTTTACGTTTTCGCCTCGGCCTTCACGCCCGGGCCGAACAATATACTTTCGATGTCGGCGGCGGGGCGCTACGGCATCGCGCGCGCGTGGCGCGTGCTCGTCGGCGTATTCGCGGGCTTCATAATAGTCATGCTGCTCTGCGCGCTCTTCTCCGTCGCGCTCGCGTCGCTCGTTCCCAAGATTATGCCGTTCATGGAGTGGGCGGGGGCGGCCTACATTCTCTGGCTCGCGTGGAAAACGTGGCGCTCGTCGGACGCCGCGGACGGCGAGAGCGACGTTGACTGCGGCTTTTGGGCCGGCTTCGTGCTCGAGTTCGTAAACGTGAAAATTATGCTCTACGGCGTGACGGCGCTGACCTCGTTCGTCATGCCGGCCTTCGATTCGACCGCCGTCGTCGCGGCCTTCGCGGTGCTGCTCGCCGCGATAGGCTCCGCCGCGAACTGGACGTGGGCGCTCTTCGGCGTGCTGTTCCAGCGCGCGCTGCGGAACCACGGCAGGCTCTTCAACGCGATTATGGCGCTGCTACTCGTCTACTGCGCAGCCGGAATACTCCTCTAAAATCCGAGCTGGGCTATAACGAAGGCCGAGGCGATGGAGGCCGCCATGACGGCGACGACGTTGCCGCTGTACCAGCCCGCTATGAAGGCCGCTATCGTGCCCGCCGCGGAGCTGTAAAAGCCGCCGGTCGCGAAAAGGCAGTCGGGGAAGGTTATCGAGCCGATGACGGCGAAGGGCATGTAGCCGAGCACCGCGGAGACCAACGGCGGCAGCTTCCGCCCCGCGAGCAGGAAGGGCGGCAGCACGCGCGAAGGCGCTGTCGCGAGCATCATCATTATGAAAAGGTATATAAGCTCCGGCCTCACGCGGTTTCCTCCTTCTCAGGCGGGAAGAGCAGCGCGCCGAAGAGCGCGGCGCCGCCCGCGGAAATCATTATCGCAACGCCCTTGTTGAGCTCTGAGAGCACGGGCGCGAACTTAAAGAGCGTCGAAAGCGCCATCGCCGCGAGCGTGACGGCGAGCGCAGCGCGGCTCTTCCGCGCCGACGGTATTATCAGCGCTATGAAGAGCGCGTATATCGCAATCCCCATGCTCGCGCGCAGCGCGGGCGGCAGAGCCGAGGTGCCGAGCCAGCCGCAGACGGTCAGGACGTTCCACGTGATATATATCGGAAGCTGAAGCCCCCAGAGGAACGGAGCGCTCACCGCGCCGCCGCCTTGCAGCGACGCGACGCTGAAGCTTTCGTCGGTCAGGAAAAAGAACAGCGCGGCCTTGCAGAGCGGGTTGCCGCCGCCCTTCATGCGCCGCGAGAGCGACGAGCCCATCATGATGTGGCGCGCGTTGAGCAGCGCCGTCGCGAGCACGATGTCCGCCGCGGGCGCGCCCACGGCGAGAAGGTTGAGCGCCGCGAACTGGCTGGCCCCCGCGAAGACTATCAGCGACATGAGCAGGCTTTCCCACACGGAGAAGCCCGCGGTCTCGGCGAGTATGCCGAACGCCGCCCCGCTCGGTATCATGCCCGTTATGACGGGCAGGCTCTTGCGCGCTCCGCGGAGAAATTCCGCCGCGCGGCCTTCGTCGTCCATCTTCCGCCCTCCCCTGCGCGAGTTATAAACATGATTATACATCGCCGCGCCGCGCGAACGCAGGCGGCGGAGCATAAAAAAATCGGGAGGCGCGCGGCCTCCCGGTTACGTCAGAGTGTTTTCGTCTTTCTTAATATCCCATAGCTTCGGAGTGGCTCTTGAGCTGAGCCACGTTCTTGTTGACCTTTTTCAGATAGTTGGTCGCGATGCCGCCGTAGTATCTGTTGAGCGCCTTCTGCACCGTGCCGTAGGCCGTGATGTAGCGCGAGAGTATCAGCACTCCGGCCTCGACCCCGCGCTCGGGGTCGAACATGTGGTCGCGCGTCGGCGCTATGCCCTTCGCGCGCAGCATTCCGTTGTGGACCTTCCACATGACCTGCATGACGCCGAGCGCCCCTGCGCTGCTCTTCGCGTTCGGGTTGAAGTGGCTCTCGGCCTTCGCTATGCCGACCGCGAGGTGCGACGGCACGCCGTACTTGATGCTGTAGAATACGAGCGCGCTGGCCTCGCGCCAGGCCGTTTCGTAAGATATCTTCGGATTCACCTTTCTGATGAACGTCGCGGTGTTCGCCACGCTGCGCTGCTTCGCGGGCGGCAGCTTGTCGAGCCTGTTGAGCGTGCTGAGCGGGTGGTCGTGACGCCATTTCGCGAGATGCTCCTCCGTCAGCCCCTGATGCTTCAGCGCGCTGTATATCGACTGGTCGTACCTGGCCGACCGCGCCTCCTCGCGCCGCTTCTCCATTTTCGCCTTCGTCGCGGCGTTGTCCTGCGCGATGCGGAGTATCTGGCTCCGTATCTTTTCCGCAGCCGTCTGCGTCTCGGCGGATTTTTCCGCCGGCCTTATCACAGTTTGATCCGAGAGGGTGGTATGTGTTTTCGGCTGTGGTTCCGTGCCGCCCATTCCAGCGTTCGGATGGATGACGATGGAGAGCAAGAGCAGGAGCATAGCTGCGATCCGCGGCAGATGGAAATGCCGCTTTCTCATTAGTTTCCGCATATTTACCTCCTTGAGTTCGAACGCGGCGCGGAGCTTTCTCTCCAAAAAGCGGACCGTGTCCGCCGTCTCTTGGATTTTTCAGTAGCGTCCGCCGCCGGCACTCTAAACGCGGTTTCTATGATAACGGCAAGAGCCGAGAAGTCAAGGCGGAGGGGCCAAACGCCGCGTTTTGCAAGGCGCGGCGGGCCGTCCGCTTAATTTCGCGGCGCAGATACAGTCGCCGGAGAATGTTTTTCGTTAAGAATCGAGTGCGGGAAGCCGCCGCCGCGGGCGCGGAGGCGGCTTTTTTACGTTTTCTTTAAGTTGCGGTGAATTGTAAAAGCTCCGTAAAACGGCTGAATTGTACGACGCGCGGCTGCAATTTACGCCGCCGCGCGCGTTCTGCGTCATTCGGGCAAATCTATGAGAAGCTCCGCAGCCTTGCGCAGGACGGCTATGTCGCCGCCGAGACGCTCCTTCTGCACGCCCACCGGCTCGTCGAGGACGGGGACGAACATTCCGCGCCGCTCGACCGCGGCGTAGAGCTTTTCCCCGACGAAGACGAGCGAGACGGGCGCGCCCGCCGCATCCGAAAATTCCATAATCTTCCCGATGAGCTGCGGCGTCAGGATGTAATAGGCGTTGTGCTCGTCATCTGCGAAGACGTTGAATTTGTCGTTGAAGGCGGCGTTCTCCGTCATTATCTTATGTTCGGCGCGCGCGCCGCCGGCGTCGGTGAAGAGCTCGCGCCGGAATACCTGCACGAAGCCGTCGCTCTTCTTCGTGTCGTCGAAGCGCGAGAAGCACATCACCTGACCCTCGAAGAGCGTTTGCAGCTCGCGCTTCTTCTCCTTCTTCACCATGCGGCGCGCCGTCACGTCGCTGATGCGGAAGCGCACGCCCTCGTAAAGCCCGGTCAGCAAATCCTCGCGCTTGAAATACTTTTTGTCGCCGCACTTGACGACCGCGGCGTCGCGCACCTCTTCCCACTCGAAGCCCTCGCGGCTGCGGAACTCGAGCAGCGAGAAGCCGGGGAGCGCGCCTATGACCGGCAGCACATATTTAGCCTTGAAGCTCTCGACGAAGCGCGCGTGCGCGCGGCGCGCGACTATTGTGTGAAGGAAGCCGAAGGTCCCCGCCGAGGCGACCGCCGCGGCGATTGCGTTCTTCATCATCGCGGAGCCGCCGCCGTCCGCGAACTCGTGCGTGTAGAAGAGCCACCAGTAAAGCGGAAACGCAAGCGCCGCGAGCGCGTAGGCCAAGTACGTGCGCTTCTTCGCGCTCTCGCGCAGAGCGTCGAGCTCCGCCTCGCTTATCGCTTCGTCCGCCGAAAAGGTCTTATCAGTCAAAGTTTACCTTGAACTCCCTTTTTTTATCGTCGATTTCGTAGAACTCCGCCTTCTCCATGCCGTGGATGTGCGCGACGACGAGCCACGGGAACGACGCTATCGTCTGGTTGTAGAGCGAGACGTTTGCGTTGTAGAGGCGGCGCGCCGCCTGGAGGTGCTCTTCAACGTCGCTGATGGAGCGTTGGAAATGCTCCATAGATACCGACGAATAGAGCACGGGGTACTGCTCGGCGAGCGCGTTGACCGCCGTGCCGACGCCGCCGAGGCTCTGCTGAATCGACGACAGCAGACCTATCTTCTCGCCCGCGCTCAGCTTGCGCCCCGCAGCGCCGCTCTTCTTGCCGCGCCGCTGCTGCGCCAGCTTCGTCTTGATTTCCGCCATCTTCGCGGACTGCGCGGCGACGGCTTCGTTTATCGCGTCGGCCTGCTCGCGCGTCAGCGCCCCGCCCTCCTGCGTCTTGTCCGTAACGTCCGCGCCGCTGCGCAACCCCGTGACCGCCGTGTAGGTTTCATACTCGTGGCTGAGAAATTTCTTGACCGCCTCGATTTCCTCCGAGAGCAGGTCGTAGCGCTTCTCGAGCGCCACGTCGATGTCCGAGCCGCCTTCTTCGACCTTCACCGCGAGGCGGCGCAGTCTGTTGTAAATCGAAATATATCCGATGACTGCGGCGAGCGCCGCGCCTCCCGCTATCATGTACGTCTGCATCGCGAAATCGTCCTCCTCCGGCGTCCGCAATGCGCGGCCCGCCGCCATAATTATACGACAGGCCTCGCCTGATGCGGCGGGGCCCGGAAATTATGCGCGCGGCTTTAATTCGCGGCGCGCTCCGTCATTCGTTTTTCTTCGAGAGCGCGAGCAGCAGGATGCCGGAGAAGAGCACCGCGACGCCCGCGGAGCCTATCAGCGAGAGGCGCTCGCCGAGCAGGACGGTCGAGAGGAACCACGCGGTCAGCGGCTCGGCGAGGCCGAGCGTGTAGACGACGCCGAGCTCGACGTTCTGCACGCCTATCGTGAAGAGCGTGTACGGGATTACGGTGCTGAGGAAGGTAAGCAGCGCCATGCAGAGCGCGCCGCGCGGCGTGAGCATCCAGGCCGCGTCGCCGGCGACAAGCCAAGGCAGAGCCATGAGCGCGCTGATGCCGCTGACTATCGCTATCGTCTCGTAAGGCCCCTGCTTTATCATGCGCAGGCCGACGCCCTCCAGCGCGAACGACAGCGCCGCGCAGAAAGCCAAGAATACGCCGAGAAAGCTGACTTCGAACGCGCCGCTGTTCCCGCCCGCGACAAGCATGACGCAGCCCGCGACCGCGAGCGCGGTGGCGGCGTACCAGCGCGGCGAGAGCCGTTCGCGGAAGAAGAGCCGCCCGCAGATTCCGGCAACCGGCGGGGCCGCGCCTATCGCGACCATTGTGCCAACGGCGACGCCGGTCATGCGCACCGCGGTGAAAAAGGTTAGCTGATAGGCCGCAAGCCCCGCCGCAGCAAGAAGCACGCCGCGCAGGTTCCAGCCGCCGGCGAAGAGGCCGCGTCCGCGCCGCGCGAGCATGAATAACATCAGCACGACGCCCGAGAATACGACGCGCGCCGAGCCGACGGTCAGCGACGACGCGCCCTCCGGCGCGAACGCCTGTATCGTCCCGGTCGTCCCCCAGCACATCCCGGCGGCGAGCACGCACAGCGTTCCTTTGAGCGAATTTTTGGATACTGCCATAAAAAGCCCTCCTTAGACGCGGCAGCAGCCGCAGGCCTCCATGCGGCGCACGGGATGCGCGACGTGAGGCAGCAGCTCCCATATAAGCTCGCGTCTGTCTTTGACGGCGAAGAGAGCCTCTTCCGAAAGCGTCCATATCTCGAAGGGCTCGGCCCCCTCCGTCAGAGCCGCGCCGAAGCGCGCAAGCCGCTCCGCGCGCTCCGCGGCCTCCGCCTCTTTCGCCGAGACGAGGTAAAGCACGCTGATGCTGTCCTGCTCCTGCTCGTCGATGTCGAAGTAGTCCGTCAGCTCGACGCGGCGCATGAGCGTAGCCCAGCGGCGGAATTTTGAAATTTCCGCAAGCTCGCACGATTCGTCGCCGCCGTCGAAGACGAAGGCGAAGCGGTCTGTGTTCACGAGGCGCATCGGGTCGTTCGGATGCGGCTTGAAATGGTCGTAGCAGCGGTGGTCGTAGCGGCAGACGTAAAAAACGTCGGGCGTGTATGCGTCTATCTGCGCGCGGTGGGCTTCCGTCCATGCCGCGGCCTTCGCGCATGCGGCTTCGAGCCTGCCGCGCCGCCCCCAGAGGCCGCCCGGGACGAACTCCGCCTCCATCTCCCGCTGCGCCGCGCCCTCCATGTAAGGCCACGAAAGCGCGCCGTCCTTTACGCAGAAAAGCTCCGCGTCGGGAACCTTCGGGAACATGTCGAGCCGCGGCCTCGTGTAATACTGCTTTATGCCCCAGCGCTGCGCGTGCGCGGCGTCGAGCTTTTTCAGGAATTTCGCGGCGCGCACGGAGCGTGCGCGGTCGGCGGGGGCTTTGCCCGGCTTCTCGTCGAGGAAGTTTTCGAGCGCCGCGCGGCGGAACTCCTCCGCGCCCGCCTCCGTCAGCGAATAGATACCGCCGCGCCCGTCGAGCAGCCCTTCTCCCGCAAGCGACGCGACCGCCTCCATGTCGGCCCCCTCGGCTTCGAGCATCTGCCCGTCCCAGCACGGATAAAGCGTGTCGAAAAGCGTTATAAGCATCATGTTGTCCGTCATGACGCGCCTCCTTTACGGCTTTATATAAAATTCTGCGTTGCCGGTTAAATAATAGCCCGCGCGGGCGCGCGGAGAAAGAGAGAGAAATTAACAGCGGCTGTGAAATTTTCTCACAGCCGCGGGGAAAAGTCCCGCCGCGCGCGCACGGCGGCGGGAGGCTAAAAGTTTCGGCGCGCGGGGCGCTACGCGTTCAGTTCGTCCGCGTAATGCGATTTCATGTATTCGACGCACTCCGCGACGTCGTATTTTTCACCGTATTGCAGCAGCGCGTCGTAGACGGCCCTGGCCCCGAATATTCCTACCGCGTCCTGAAGGTCGTATTCCATGCCGTCGCCGCTGCTCGCGGCGACGCACATGACGCGCGACTCCATGTCGCGGTAGCCGGGCAGCCTGATGAACATACGCCTCGGAGACTGGGCGCGCGTCAGCCGCCACGCCGTCAGCGGCTGACGGAACGAGACCGCTTCGCAGAACATATAGCCCATATCCGTAACGTTCGAGACGTCCCAGCTGTCGAGCGGCTGATTAAATTGTTTCGCCTCGTTGAACATACAGAACATATTCCGAACGTTCGAGACGTCCCAGCGGTCCAGCGGCTGATTGAAGCTCGACGCCTTGGAGAACATCTCGCGCATATCCTGCACGTTTGAAACGTCCCAATCGTTCAGCGGCTGGTTGAAGCTCGACGCTTCGGCGAACATCTCGCGCATGGTCCGCACGTTCGAAACGTTCCACTTTTCAAGCGGCTGGTTGAACGCTTTGGCCCTCCAGAACATCTGTTTCATATTCGTGACGGCGGAAACGTTCCATGCGCCGACAGGCTGGTTGAAGCGCTCCGCTATGTAGAACATGCCGTCCATCTCGGTAACGCTTGAGACGTTCCACGACGCTATATTCTGGTTGAAACTCGTGGCGAAGCGGAACATATCGCCCATGTCGGCGACGTTTGAGACGTTCCACGAGTTCAGAGCCTGATTGAAGGAGAGGGCGTAGTAGAACATGCACCGCATGTTCCTGACGCTTGAGACGTCCCAGCCGTCGAGCGGCTGGTTGAAGCGCTCCGCGTTGGAGAACATATCGCTCATGTCCGTTACGCTGCTCACGTCCCAGGGCTCAAGCGGCTTATTAAACCTGTGCGCCCCCTCGAACATACGGGACATATCCCGCACTTTCGAGACGTTCCAGCCGCTTATGTCGCTGTTGAAGTAGATCGCGCCGGCAAACATTTGCTTCATCGTTACGACGTTCGACGTGTCCCACGTCTCGATGCCGGCGAAGTTGCGGCGTTTAGACTTTCGGAAGAGCCCTTCCATGTCGGTTATCAGAGAAGTGTCGATATCGGCGAGCGGCATTTTTGCGCCCATGTCCAGAAGCTCTACAAGCTCGCGCTTTGTGCGCGGCCTGCGCTTCTCCGCTCCCGCGTCGTCGGCGGCGGAACCCTGCAGCTCGGGATGGGCCGCTTCAAGCTCGCGCATATATTCCGCCGTGTGCTCGCTGCCGTAACGCGAAAGCTCCGCGTACACCTCTGCCGGGGCGAGCTTGTCCAGCTTTTCTTTCAGCCTCGCGCGGCAGCTCTTTTTTGTGGAGAGGTGGAAGCAGAGCGTCAACGTCTTGACGTCGGTGAATTTCGGAGCGTACAGGAACATATTGCTTACGTCGCAGAACCGCGGGATCAGCCACATATCGAGCGGCTGGCTGAAGCTGCGCGCGTTTTTGAACATCCTTTCGGCGTCCTCGACGCGGCCCACGTTCCATTTGTCGAGCGGCTGATTGAAGCTTTTCGCCCCGTCGAACATACGCAACATATACCGCACGTTCGAGACGTCCCAGTCGTTCAGCGGCTGGTTGAAGCGCACCGCCCCCTCGAACATCCCTTCCATCCTTGTGACCTCCGACGTATTCCACATGCCGATATTCTGATTAAATTCGAGGCATCCGGCGAAGGTCCACGCCATTTCACGGACTTCCGACGTATCCCATTTGTCGAGCGGCTGGTTAAACTTCTCGGCTTCGCAGAACATGCACGAAATTTTCTGGACCTTTGAGACGTCCCAATCGTTAAGCGGCTGATTAAATTTGACGCAGCTGCCGAACATCGACTCCATATTCGTTACGGACGAAACGTCCCAATTCCCTAACGGCTGATTAAAGTCGCTGCATCCGCAAAATATGCACTCCATGTTCGTCACGGATGAGACGTCCCAATTCCCTATGGGGTGGTTGAAATGCTTCACCCTGTGAAACATTCGCTCCATCGTAGTAATGTGCGACGTGTCCCACGTTTCAAGCCCGTCGAAGTCGGTACGTTTGGAATCGCAGAACAGCCAGCTCATATCCGTTACCAGGGAAATGTCGATGTCGCCGAGGCATATATCCTCTTGAACAAGCTTTCTCAGTTCTTTCGTACTGGCCGGCTTATATTTTTTGCTCATTTCGTGCCTCCTTTCGTATTTAAAGCGCCGCGCGGGATGCTACGCTTTCAGTTCGTCAGCGTAATGCGATTTTACGTATTCTAGGCACTCCGCGGCGTCGTATTTCGCGCCGTATTGCAGCAGCGCGTCGCAGACGGCCTTGGCCCCGAATATTTTTATAATCTCCTGAAGGTCGTATTCCCTGCTGTTCCAGTCGAGCGCGGCGAGGCACATCACGCGCGACTCCATATCGCCGTAGCGCGGCGACCTGAGGAATATATGTCTCGGAGACTGATCGCGCAGCCGCCACGCCGTCAGCGGCTGCCGGAACGACGCCGCTTCGCGGAACATATAGGCCATATTTTTGACGTTCGAGACGTCCCAGCGGTCGAGCGGCTGATCGAAGCGCTCCGCGCCCTCGAACATCAGCGCCATGTTTTCGACGTTCGAGACGTTCCAATCGTTCAGCGGCTGGTTGAAGCTCAAGGCCCCATGGAACATCTCGCTCATGTCCCTCACATTTGAGACGTCCCACGACGCAAGCGGCTGATTGAACGCATCCGCATAATGGAACATCCTGCCCATATCCGTGACGCCTGAGACGTCCCACGCTTCGAGCGGCTGGTTGAAGCTCTTCGCCGCGTCGAACATGCCGCACATATCCTTCACGCCGGAGGTGTCCCACGAGCTTATATCCTGATTGAAGCTGCATGCCCACAGGAACATGAACCGCATACTGCGCACCTTTGAGACGTTCCAGCTTCTCAGAGGCCGGTTGAAGTTCCGGCAGCCGCAGAACATTCCTTCCATATCCGCGACGTTCGAGACGTCCCAGCCGTCGAGCGGCTGATTGAAGTGGAAAGCGCAGTGGAACATATTGCTCATGCTTTCGACGCGCGAGACGTCCCAGCGGTCGAGCGGCTGGTTGAAGTCCGTGGCGCCGTCGAACATCCCGCTCATATCCGTTACTGACGAGACGTCCCAGCCGTTCAGCGGCCGGTTGAACGTTCCCGCTCCGGCGAACATATTGGACATGTCACGGACGTTGGAGACGTTCCATCCGCTTATGTCGTGATTGAAGGACTCCGCGCCTGCGAACATATTCTTCATAGTTACGACGTTTGACGTGTCCCACGTCTCGATGCCGTCGAAGTTTTTGCGCTTCGATTTTCGGAACAGCCCCTCCATGTCGGTTATCAGCGAGGTGTCGATGCCGCCGAGCGGCGCTTTGGCGTCCATATCAAGCAGCTCGATGAGCTCGCGCTTGCAGCGCGGCCTGCGCTTCGCGGTTCCCGCGCGGGCGGGGAGCGAGCCCCGCAGCTCGGGATGGGCCGCTTCCAGCTCGCGCATATATTCCGCCGCGTGTTTGCAGTCGTAACGCGAGAGCTCGGCGTACACCTGCGCGGCGTCGAATCTTCCGAGGACTTCCTTCAAATACTCGCGGTATCTCTTTTTGTTGGTGAGGAAGAAGTTGAGCGCCAAAGTCCTAATGTCCTTAAAGCGCGGAGCGCTCAGGAACATATCGTTTACGTTACAGGCTCTCGATATCTGCCACGTATCGAGCGGCCGGCTGAAGCTTGCCGCGTCGCTGAACATCTTCTCCGCCGTTTCGACGCGGCTCACGTCCCATTTGTCGAGCGGCTGGTCGAAGCTCGACGCCCCTCTGAACATACCGCTCATGTCCCTGACTCCGCCGGTCCGCCACGAATTGAGCGGCTGGTTGAAGCGGGCCGCCTTCGCGAACATGCCGGACATGTCCTCGACCTTCGACGTGTCCCATGAATCGATATTCTGATCGAACTCGGGGCACATACTGAAGGTCATTCCCATGTCCGTGACGCTCGACGTGTCCCATTCGTCCAGAGGCTGGTCGAACGACTGCGCGCCGCAGAACATACACGAAATGTCGCGGACCTTTGAGACGTTCCATGAGTTGAGGGGCCGGTTGAAGCTCTTCGCGTAATAAAACATACAGCGCATATTCTCTGCGTTCGACACGTTCCAGCCTTCGAGCGGACGGTTGAAGCTGCGCGCCCATGCAAACATGGATTCCATGTTCCTAACGTTCGAGACGTCCCAGCCTTCGAGGGGCTGGTCGAACGCGGAGGCCTCGCTGAACATACGCGACATATCCCCGACCTTCGACACATTCCAGCATCCTATGGGATGGTTGAAATATTTCGCGTAGCAGAACATACCCTTCATCGTGGTCACGTTCGATGTGTCCCACGTTTCAAGGCCGTCGAAGTTTTTGCGCTTCGACCTGAGGAACAGCTCCGTCATGTCCGTTATGAGAGACGTATCTATATCGCCGAGGCGGACATCCTTTTCCAGAAGCTCTTTCAGTTCCTTCGTACAGGCCGGCTTATACTGTTTGCTCATTTTTCCCCGAGTTTCCTTTCGTCATGCAGAGCGCCGCGCTTCCGCGTTACAGCCCGCAGCGCCGCCAGTCGTCGAAACGTATCTGGACATAATCTATCTTCCAGCCCTCCGCCGTCCGCTTCATCAGGAAGCGATATTCGCTCTTCGCGCCGCCGCTCTCTTCGGCGTAGAGCCAGAGCTTGTTTTTCGTTACCTGCTCCGCGTCCGTAACCTTTACCGCCGCGTATGTCCCGGGGCTGGAATAGGAGAGGCTCATGGGACGCCAGCCGGGCCTCGGCTTTTCGCTGACGAATTTGTCCCATATGGCGAGCAGCGACGGCTCGGTGTTCGGATGGTCGAAGCCGTTTCGCTCCGTCTCCGCCTCCCACTGCGTCATCGCGGCGAAGAAGGCGCGGAGGGTCTCTTTCGCTTCGCGCACGGAGTTCTGGTCGAGCGCCGTTTTCTTTTTCGTTCTCTCGCGTTGCTCTATGTGAAAGGCCTCCGTCTGCTCGGGCGTGAAAAGGCTGTCTGCGATGATGTTCAGCAGCCGGTTGCCGGCGACGGACATCATGCCCTCGTAGGTGATGCGCGTGCGCTCCGCGTGCAGATAGGCCAGCTTCGGAAGAGAGGCCGCGAGCGCCAGCCCGCCGTCGTCGAGCGCCGTGTCGTTGAGCGATATAAAATTCACTTTGGAGCTTCCGAGCGCGTCAAGCTCCGCGCCGCTGACGGCGGAGTTGCCGTCGAGGGTCAGAATCTGCAATTTCGGCATCGTCGCGAATATCGGAAAGCAGCCGTCCGTCAGCAGGCCGTTCGTCACGCCGAGGTTGACCATATTTTTCAGCCCCGCGAACGGCTTTATCAGCTCGTCGGTCAACGGCACTCCGCAGGCGTGGAAGCTTACCATGCCGGAGAGCACGCCCAACCGCTCCATTATCTCAATCGTGGGTTCGCGGGCTTCTATTGACGCGCCGTTGTCGAATATGAGCGCTCCGTCGCGCCAGTCGACGCATCTGGCTCTTTTCGGGAAATCCTTCATGGGGGGGAGTCTCCTTCCTCCGTATCGGGCGATGTATGCGGAGAGCCGCGCGTCAGCCGCGCAGCTCGGGGATCATGCGTTTTGCGTAAGAGATGAATTCGAGGGCGGCGGGAGAGAGTTTTTCCGCCGAGGGGTAGGCTATGCCGAAATGTATCGCGCGCGGCGGGTCGAGCGGGATTATCGCGGCGTCGAGCGTGCGGCACTTAGTTATCAGCTCGTTCATGATGCTCATGCCGAGGCCGCATTCTATCATCGATATAGCCGCGAAGTTTTCTATTGTGGAAAATACTATGCGCGGGGATATGCCCGCCTCTTCGAGCACCGCGGCGACGTCTTCGTCGCGGCCCAGCGCGGGCATGATGAAGTCCTCTTCGGCGCAGCGCGCGAGCGGATAGGAGGGCGCGTGCGCGAGCTGGTGGTCTTTGGGCAGCACCGCCATGATAGGGTCGTCGGCGAGCGGTATCCACTCGCCCTTCATTCCGGGGCGTTCCGTGTAGAAGCACATCTCGACGCTGCCGTCGTCGAGCCAGCTCTGGAGCTCCTGCCGGATGCCTTCGCGTATCTGGATTCTTATGCCGGGATAGTCGGCGCGGAAGGCTTTGATGACGTGCGGCAGCCACCGGATTGAGACGCTCGGGTAGCTGCCGACCGTGACGCTGCCGCTCTCGATGCCGCGTATCTCTTCGAGCTTACGCGAGAAGCGGCCGCTGCATTTGACCAGCTCGCGCAGCTCGGGCGCGATGCGCAGGCAGTTGTCGGTCGGCGTCACGCCGCCGCTGCCGCGCAGGAAGAGCGGGAAGCCGAGCTCGTTTTCTATCGCGTCTATCATGTGCCAGACGCCGGAGGGCGTGTAGCCGTAGTCCTTCGCTACCTTCGAGAGGTTGCGGCAGTCTATCGCGTCGAGCAGTATGCGGCACTTTTTGAGATCCACGGGCGCGGCCTCCCTTCGCTGCCTGCGTCTGGATTTTAAGCCGCGGCTACCAGGCGAGCTTGACGACTATTTTTTTGACGCGCGACGGCGTCTCCCCGCACGAAGCGCCGGGGCGGTGTCCGTCCCACGGCGCGAGCAGAGCGGCGACGCCGCGCGACAGCTTCACCGCGCTGCCGCTTCCTTTGTAAAACGCGATGTCGTTCGCTTCGTCGTAGGGCACGGTCTCCGTCAAAGTTTCGAGCGGCGCTGCGCCGATCATTTCTTCGCCTTCGAGCACGAGCTGCAAGTCCCAGAGCTTTCTGTGCGCCTCGAATGGTATCTCGCCCTCGGGCTTCGTCTCGTATTCGTTGAAGCGCAGGTCGAGCTGCGGGAAGTCCATGCTTTTCAGCTCGCCGAAGGATTTTTCGCGCGCGGCGCGCAGGAACTCCGCGAGCTCCGCGCAGCGCGGCATGTAGCGCGGGAGATTTTCTATGAAATTGTCGAGAGAGTCGTAAACCATCGTCGTTCCTCCTATTTTATCTCTTCTATCCTGAGGCTGAGTTCCTCCCACTCGTCGTAGAGGGCTTTCAGTGAGTTTTCCTTTTCCTTGAGCTCTATCATAAGCTCCTGAATGCGCGCCGAGTCCGACAAAACCTCCTGCGAGCAGAGAAGCTCGTTTATCTCCGTCTTGCGCGCCTCGCCCTTTGAAATTTCTTCCTCGACGGCTTTGAGGCGGTCGACGAAGCCCTTTTTCGCGCGGTACAGGCGGTTGCGCTCCTCGGCCTCGGCGCGTTTCTGCTCCTTCGTCTTGCTCTCGGCCTTCTCGGGCTGCGCCTCGCCCGCGCGTTCCGCCGCGGCGCGCGCTTCGCGTTCGGCGCGTTTTTCTATGAACCACGAGTAATTTCCCGGGTAGTCGTAGACGCTGCCGTCACGTATCTCGAGCACGCGGTCTACAAGGTCGTCGAGGAAGGCGCGGTCGTGCGATACGATGAGTATCGTGCCGCCGTATTCGAGCAGGGCTTTCTGGAAGAGCTCCTTCGTGCCGTAGTCGAGGTGGTTCGTAGGCTCGTCGAGTATCAGCAGGTTCGACTCGGAGAGCAGCATCTTGAGCAGGCCGAGGCGCGACTTCTCGCCGCCCGAGAGGACGGAGACGGGCTTGTGTATCTCGTCGCCCGAGAAGAGGAACGCGCCCAGGAGATTGCGCTTCTCCCCTTCGAGCAGCTTCGAGCCGGTGTTGTTGACCTCCTGCCATATCGTGCGGCTGTAGTCCAGATTCTGCGCGCTCTCCTGCGAGAAGTAGGCCTTCTTTACGTTGAGGCCGAGCGACGCGCGCCCCGCGGTCGGCTCCTCTATCTGGTCGAGCAGCCGCATCAGCGTGGACTTGCCAGCGCCGTTGACGCCGACGAGCGCGACGCGCTGCCCGCGCTCTATGACGAAGCTGACGTCGTGAAAGACGACGTGGTCGCCGTAGCGCTTAGCAAGCCCTTCGGCCTTGAGCACCTCGCGCCCGCTGCGCGGACACTCCGGGAACTTGAAGCTGACGCTCTTCTGCGGCCCTTCGAGCTCGGTAATCTCCATTTTTTCAAGCTGTTTTATGCGGCTCTGAACCTGGCGCGCCTTCGTCGCCTTGTAGCGGAAGCGCTCGACGAATTTCTGAATTTCCTCTATTTTCTCCTTCTGCTGCTCCCACTCGGCTTCGAGGCGCGCGCGGCGCTCCTCGCGCTCGGTGAGGAATTTTTCGTAGCCGCAGGAATAGAGATGGATTTCGCCGTTCGCAAGCTCCGCGACGGTCGTCACCATGTTGTCGAGGAAACGGCGGTCGTGCGAGACCGCGATTATCGTGCCGCGGTAGTCGCGCAGCCACGACTCGAGCCACTCCATGCTCTCGGTGTCGAGGTGGTTCGTCGGCTCGTCGAGCAGAAGTATATCCGCGTGCGACAGCAGTAGCGCCGCGAGCGCGATGCGCATCTTCCAGCCGCCCGAGAACTCCGACGTGCGGCGCGACGCGTCGCGCTCCGGCGCGAAGCCGAGCCCCTTCATAACCTGCTTCGCCTCGACGTCGAAGCCGAAGCCGCCCTTCGCCTCGAACTCGCGCTGGAGCCTGTCGTGCTCCGAGAGCAGCGGCTTCACCGCGTCGCCCGAGGCCGCGCTCATGCGCTCCTCGCAGTCCGCGAGCCGCGCCGCTATGTCCGTAAGCCCAGCGCGCTCGCGCAGGTAGTCGAGCAGCACTTCGTCCTTCACCTCGACGAGGTCCTGCGGCAGATAGCCGACGGCATGGCCCTTCGGCATCAAGATGCTTCCTTCGTAGTCCGCTTCGCCCGCGAGGACGCGCAGCAGCGTCGTCTTGCCCGCGCCGTTGCCGCCGACGAGGCCGACGCGGCTCTTCGGCGGGATGAACCAGTCTATCCCGCGCAGCACCTCCTGTTCGCCGAAGCGCACCTTCAAGCCCTTTATCTCAATCATAGGAAATTGCTTCCCTCCGTTGCAAAACAATCGCATCCATTATAAACGCAAACGCGCGCGGTGAAAACGACGCGAAGGCGGCTGCGCGCGCGGCAAAAAATTTTTTCTCCGCGGCTTCGCGCGGCGCGCGTGAAATTAAGCGCGGCTTTCCGCTTGATTTTACGCTTAAAACGCGCTATAAAAATACGAGTGAATCAAGCATTACTCGATTCGGAGGATAATGTATGACCGAGATAAGAGAATACCCGAAGATGAAAGACATTTACGGCTCTCTCGTCTTTGACCAGAGGGAGATGAAGCAGCGGCTTCCGCGCGACGTTTTCGACAGCCTCGTCGCGGCGACGGAGGGACGCCAGAAGCTCGACTCGAGCATAGCGGACACCGTCGCGCTCGCGATGAAGGACTGGGCCGTCAGCAAGGGCGCCGACCACTGGGCGCACTGGTTCCACCCGCTGACGGAGCTGACCGCAGAGAAGCACACGGCCTTCCTCATGGCGGACGAGAACGGCAACCCGCTGAACTCCTTCCGCGGCAAGGACCTAATGCAGAGCGAGCCTGACGCATCGTCCTTCCCGTCGGGCGGCACGCGCAGCACCTTCGAGGCGCGCGGCTACTCCGCGTGGGACCCGACGAGCCCCGCGTTCATAATCAAATCCAAGAAGGGCGGCACGCTCTGCATCCCGTCGATATTCATAGCCTACGACGGCTCGCCGCTCGACATGAAGACCTACCTGCTGCGCGCGATGCAGGCGATTGAGACGCGCTCGATGAAGATGCTGAAGCTCTTCGGCAACCGCGGCGTCCGCTACGTCCACGCGACCGTCGGAGGCGAGCAGGAGTTCTTCCTCCTCGACCGCCCGCGCGCGCAGAAGCGCCCCGACATCCGCTTCTGCGGACGCACGCTCGTCGGCTCGCCGCCGCCGCGCGACCAGAAGATGGAGGACCACTACTTCGGCGCGATTCCGACGCGCGTCCTCTCCTACATGGAGGACGTGCAGCGCGACCTCGCTCGTCTCGGCGTAGACCTCGCGACGCGCCACAACGAAAACGCGCGCTGCCAGTTCGAGTTCGCGCCGCAGTTCACCGAGGCGAACCTCGCCTGCGACCAGAACCAGCTCGTCATGGAGACGATGCGCAAGATGGCGCGCGAGCACGAGCTGCGCCTGCTCTTCCACGAGAAGCCCTTCCGCGGCATGAACGGCAGCGGCAAGCACATCAACTTCTCGCTCGAAGACAGCGAGGGGCGCAACCTGCTCAAGCCCTCGACGAACCACAGGAAGAACGTCATATTCCTCTCGTTCCTCTCGTCGTTCATACTAGGCACGGCGGAGCACTTCGGCCTGCTCCAGGCCTCCGTCTCGACGCCGGGCAACATGTACCGCCTCGGCGGCCAGGAAGCGCCGCCGAACATCATCTGCATCTACCTCGGCGACGCCATCGCCTCGATGCTGCGCGCCGTCGAAGAGGGCACGGACGACGGCACGATGAAGCCCTCGCGCGGCACGCTCGACCTCGGCCTCTCGAAGCTGCCCGACATCGTCGCCTTCGACAGCGACCGCAACCGCACGAGCCCGATAGCCTTCACCGGCAACAAGTTCGAATTCCGCGCGCCCGGCGCGTCGCAGGCGATGGCTATCCCCGTCATGGCGCTGCTCACGGTCTGGGCCGCCGGCATGGAAAAGTTCCTCGGCTTCTTCGAGGAGGAGATAAACGCGGGCCTCGACCCCGTGGACGCCGCCATCAAGACGATACGCAAGGTCTCGGAGATGAGCCGCAACATACGCTTCGAGGGCAACGCCTACAGCGCGAACTGGCACGAGGAGGCGGAGCGCCGCGGCCTGCTCAAGGCGAAGACGATACCCGAGGGCATAGACCTCTTCATCGAGCCATCGACGATAAAGATGCTCGAAGAGATGGGCGTCTTCTCCAAAAAGGAGATAGAGGCGTTCCACACGATAAAGCTCGAACAGTTCGTCAAGAGCATCGAAATCGAAATGTCCGTGCTGCGCGACATGGTCTGGGAGGGAATCCTGCCCGCGCTCTCGAAGCAGATACTGCTCGAAAAAAGCTCGCGCGACGCCGTCGCGGGCTACGGCCTGCCGGCGCTCGAGAAGTGGGACAAGCTGCTAGTCCGCCTCGCCACCGCGAAGCTCGACCTCATCGAGAAGACCGCGGAGCTCGCAGCGCTGCGCGAGAAGATGGCGCAGATGACTACGCGCGGACACGCCGAGGAAATCGTGAGGTCCGCGGTGCCGCTCATGCTCGAGATACGCAAAATCGCAGACTCGGTCGAAATCTTCCTTTCCTCCGAGAACATGCCCTATCCGAACTACAGAAACCTGCTCTCGCTCTCGGCGTAGAACGCCGCGCAACGACGAAGCTTCCCCTGCCCCGCGCGGGGGATTTTTTTATCCTTTCGCCGCGCGTCGCGCCGTCCCCGCGGCGCTTTCGTTTTCAAAAAATCGCGAAGCCGTAATATAATGGGAAAAATACCGAATTTTTCGCCGCCTCCGCGCGGCGCGGGGATGTGACGCGTTTGAAGCTGAGGGACAGGGCCGCCTCTCTTCTCGATACGGTGTTCGTTTCGCTGAAGCACAGGGACTTCCGCATATTCTGGACGGGGCAGTGCGTCTCGCTGCTCGGTACGTGGATGCAGCGCACCGCGCTGATGTGGCTCGTCTACACGATGACGGACTCGCCCTTCCTCGTCGGCCTCGTCGGCGTCGCGCAGTTCATGCCGATGCTGCTCTTCACGCTCTTCGCGGGCGCGATAGTGGACCGCTTCCCGAAGCGCAAAATCATCATCGTCACGCAGTCGCTGCTGATGGTCCAGGCCGTCGCGCTCGCGGCGCTCGCCTTCAGCGGCTCCGCGGAATATTGGCAGCTTCTGACGCTCTGCGTATTTCTCGGAATAACGACGACGATAGACGTGCCCGCGCGCCTTTCGTTCTTCGTCTATCTCGTGGGCAAGGACGACGTAATGAACGCCGTCTCGCTCAATTCGTCGATAGTCAACCTTGCGCGCATCATAGGCCCGGCTCTCGCGGGAGCGGTGATGATGGAGTTCGGCGCGGGCGTATGCTTCCTGCTCAACGCCGTCAGCTTCCTCGCCGTGCTTTACAGCCTGACGCGGCTGCGCACGCAGGAGCCGCGCGCCCTGCCCGCGGCCGAAAAGCGCAGCGTCGTCCGCGAGGTCTTTGAGGGCGTGGACTATATACGCCGCGACGAAACTCTCGCGATAAACGCGACGATCCTCGCCGTCGTCTGCACCTTCGCGCTGAACGGCGAAGTCATGGCGCCCGTCTTTGCGGACACGGTGCTCGGAATGGGCGCGGGCGCGTACACTGGGATGCTCTCGGCGATGGGCGCTGGCTCGCTCGCGGGCGCGATGACGATGGCCTCCATCGCGAAGCGCGGCGAGAAGAAATGGCTGCTGCCCGCGGGCGCGGCGGCGACGCTGCTGATGCACCTGCTGATGCTGCTTGCGTGGAACAGGGGGACGGCATACCTCTTCGTCGCCGCGATAGGCTATTTCAACCTCGTATTCCTCAACGCGGGGAATTCAATCTTCCAGGTACACACGCCCGACGAGTACCGCGGGCGCGTCATGAGCGTCTACACGTTCCTCTCGCAGGGCTCTCTGCCGCTCGGCAACTTCTTCGCCGGCTCCGTCATGCAGAGCGCGGGCGGCTGGGCCGGATACCCCAGCTGCGGCCTCGCGGCGGCGCTGCTGCTCTTCGTATTCCTGCGCAAAAAGAGAGAAACACTGCGCAGCTGGTTCGTCCAGGGCGGCGTGCTGAAGAGCTGAGCTTCACGGCAGCCGCGCAAAACGGCGGCGCGGCGCGCAGCGCATACAAAAAGCCGCCGCTCTCGCGGGAAATCGCGGAGCGGCGGCTTGCGTCTTAAGCTTTATCAGATTCCGAGGAATTCGCGGACGTTGCCGCCGAATAGCTTTTCTTTCTGTGCGTCGGAGAGCTTCGTCTGCGCGGCGAGCTTTTCGTAGCGCGGGAGGCCGAGTACCGGCCAGTCGGAGCCGAAGAATATTTTGCCGCCAGCGCCCGCGGCGAATATCGCGTCGAGAATCTCCGGCCCGTAGAGCCACGGCCACGCCGCGGTGTCGTAGCGCGCGTTCTGCAGCAGCAGCCGCATCTCGGGCATCGCCTCGAAGGCCCAGAGGCCGCCGCCGAAGTGCGCGAAGATCACCTTCGTCATCGGGAATTTGCGGCAGAAGTCCGCGGCCTCGCGCGCGCCGTATTTTCCCTTGCCCGCGTACTGGTGGCCCGCCTGCTCCGCGGTGTGGAACATGACGAACTTGCCGCGCTCCTCGCAGAGCGCGCAGAGGCCGCGCAGCCGCAACGTATCCGAGAGCGTGAAGGACTGGCCGTCGGGGAACAGCTCGCCGAGGCCGAGCGCTCCGGCGTCGAAGGCCCGCTCCGCCTCCTCGAGCGCGCCGGGACGCGTGGGCGAGACGACGGCGAGCGGCAGGATTCTGCCGGGGAAGCGCCGCGCCGCGTCGAGCACATAGTCGTTCATCTCGCGGCAGAGCCCCTGGTCGCGGAAGGCGAATGTCGTGACGAGCGAGCTTTCCACACCGGTCTCGTCCATCGCGGCGACGAGCTCCTCCGCAGTCCCCCACTTCTGCACCTTCGACGAGGCGAGCAGGGCGAACCACGGCTCGCGCTGCGCGAGCCTGTCGAACTCTTTTTGCAGAAATTCAGGATACACATGTACGTGCGAATCTATTATTTTCATTATGTTCATCCCCTCTGAGATATACAACGCAGAAAATAAATCATCGGCGCGGCTCTGTCAAGGCGGCGGAGGCGCAAAAAAGCGGACGCGGCGCGTATTTTGCGCCCGTCCGCCTTTTTTCGCAACTTGCGGATTTTTCAGCCTATTTCGCGAAGCTTTTGACGATGCCTATAAGTATGTTCGCGATTTTCTCCATCGACTGCACCGGCACGTATTCGTAGCGGCCGTGGAAGTTGTGGCCGCCGGTGCAGATGTTCGGGCAGGGGATTCCCTCGAAGGAGAGTATCGTGCCGTCGGTGCCGCCGCGCATCGGCGTGTAGAAGGGCGCGACGCCCACGGCCTTCATCGCCGCATCTATCGCCTCGACTATCTCGAAGCAGGGCTTTATCGCCTCGCCGATGTTGCGGTAGGTGTCCTCTATCTCGACGGTCACGCGCCCCTCGCCGTAGACCTTGTTGAGGAACTCGGCGATGTCGCGCAGCCTCTGCTTGCGCGCCTCGAGCTTCTCCGCGTCGTGGTCGCGCAGCAGCAGCCGCAGCGTCGCGAGCTCGACCTCGCCGCTCGCCTCGAGCACGTGGTAGTAGCCCTCGTAGCCCTCGGTGTGCGACGGCGTCTCCGCGGGCGGCAGCATGTTGATGAATTCGTTCGCGATGAGTATCGCGTTTATCATCTGATTTTTCGAGAGGCCCGGGTGGATGTTGACGCCCGTCACGTCGACGCGCGCCGCGGCGGCGTTGAAGGTCTCGTAGGTTATCTCGCCGAGCGGGCCGCCGTCGAGCGTGTAGGCGAATTTCGGGTTGAAGAGGTTTTTGTCGAGCGTCTTTGCGCCGAGGCAGCCTATCTCCTCGTCGGTCGGGAAGAAGAACTGTATCTCGCCGTGCTTCTCGCCGGGGTTGTCGTGGAAATACTGCGCCATCGTCATTATTTCGGCGAGGCCCGCCTTGTCGTCCGCGCCGAGCAGCGTGGTGCCGTCGGTCACGACGAGGTCCCAGCCCTTGTAGTTCTTCATGTGCGGGAAGTTCTCGGGACTCAGCACGACGCCGAGCTCCTCGTTGAGCGTCACGTCGCCGCCGTCGTAGTTCTTCACAATGCGCGGCTTTACGTCCTTTCCGCTCAGGTCGGGCGACGTGTCGATGTGAGCGCTGAAGCCTATCGAGGGCGCGCCTTCGCAGTTCGCGGGGATTTTCCCGTAAACGCAGCCCGACTCCGAGACTACGGCGCACTCCGCGCCGAGCGCGCGCAGCTCGTCCGCGAGCACCGCCGCCAAGTCGCGCTGCTTCTCCGTGCTCGGCACGGCGGCCTGCCCGTAGGCCGACTGCGTGTCTATCTTTACGTATTTGAGAAATCTGTCGAGAAGCTCCGTCATTTTATCCGTCTCTCCTTTTATTCTATGCTTTTCTGCCGCCGTAGACCTTCGACAGAGGAACGACGCCGCTGCCTTTCGTCATCGACGAAACGATGAAGATGACCGCGAAGGACAGAGGCACTGTTATTATCGCGCTCTTTATGCCGAAGGGCGACTTCAGCAGAATTTCCCAGATTATAGTCCCGACTCCGCCCGCGAGGATGCCGCAGACGCCGCCCGCCTTCGTCACGTTCTTCGCGAAGAGCGCGCAGACGAGCGCCGGCGTCACCGACGCGCCGTACATCGAGTAGGCGTACATCTGGACGGAAAGAATGTCGGGGAAGAAGCGCCCCATGACGTAGGCGAGCACCGATATCGCGACGGCGGAGACGCGCAGCGTCATGAGCTTCTCGCGGTCGGTCGCGTCGCGGTGGAAGAAGCGGTGCCATATATCGTAGGTGACGTTCGAGGCTATCGTCAGCACGTAGGAGTCGCCCGTCGTGATGATGAAGGACATGCAGGCCGCCATCAGGATGCCGCCGAAGAGCGGAGGCAGGAAGTTGATCGCGAGCTGGAAGATTACCGTGTCGGGGCGGTCGATGTTCGGCAGCAGGTAGATGCCCGTCGTCGTCAGCGTGATGATGAGCGCGCAGACGACTATTTCGGATATGACGAGGCCGAGGCCGGACTGCTTCGCCGTCTTGACGTCCTTCGCCGCGCCCATGCGCTGAATCATATTCTGGTCGCCGAGGACTAGGAAGAATATCGGGAAGATGTAGCCGAGCGCCTGCACGAAATTCAGGCTGCCGATGAAAGAATTGCGCCCCTCGGGAAGGTTCGCGAAGACGCCGAAAAATCCGCCGTCGACCTGACCGGAGAGAATCGGTATCGCGACGAGGAAGCCGCCGACGAAGAGGAACGCGCCTATCGCGTCCGTGTATGCGACGCTTATCATGCCGCCCGTCACCGCGAGTATCAGCATGATGAGGCCCGAGACTATGACCGCCGTGTTGAGGTCGACGCCGGTCGTCAGGTTGATGAGGCTGCCCGCCGCCGTGAACTGCGACGAGAGGATGCCGACGTAGCCGAGTACGATGCAGACCGTCGCGATGACGCGCGCCGCCGTTCCGTAGCGAATCTCAAAAAGCTCCGGAATCGTGTAGGTCGTCGCCTCGCGCACGCGGCCCGAGACGAGATAGAGCAGCAGCATCCCTATCGGCGCGCCCATGAAAATCAGGATTCCGAAGAGCGGGCCGTTGCGCCAAATCAGGTTCGCCGACCCCGTGATTCCGCCCGCGCCGCACCACGTCGCGAGAAGCGTGCCGATGAGGACGATCGTTGGAAGGCTGCGGTTCGCGACGGCGAAGTCGTCGGAATTCTTGACCTTCTTCTTCGTCAGGTAGAGGCCGACGCAGAGGACGCCTACGAGGTAAAGGACCACACAGCTGATGATGAGAGGGCTTGCGTGCATAAAAACAGCTCCTTATGAAATTTTATCGAAACTCCGCGAAACGCGCGGCGTTTTCCGGATTTGGAGTCCGCAGCCGGCACGGCGGCGGTGAGGTATAGGATTTGCTTGTGAACAAATATTCATTATCGTCAATCCCGTATATAAGGTGGTTCAGATATTACCATCTATTCATTCTTTGTCAACGACGTATAATCATGGAAAAATCGCCGACGCGCCGGACGCGCGGCGCTCGGGAGGAGGCGCGTCGTGGTCGTAGTACGTTACGTAAAGGTAAAAAGCCTGCTCTCGCCGACGAAGCTCGGCGCGGACTTCGTGATAAACCCATACGTCGGCTGCCCACACGGCTGTGTCTACTGCTACGCCGCGTGCATGCGCGGCGCGGCGGAGCGCGGCGAGCCGTGGGGCTCGTACCTCGACGTGAAATGTCCCGCCGCGCCGCCGAACCTCGCGAAGCTCTACCGCCGCAGCGTCCTTCTCTCGTCGATGACCGACGCCTACAATCCGTACGAGGAGCGCGCGGGCGTGACGCGCGCGCTGCTGCGCTCGCTCGTCCCAGCGCAGGCCGACGTCGTGATCATTACGAAGTCCGCGCTCGTTTCGCGCGACGTTGATATTTTTCGGGAATTCCCGCGCGTCAAGGCGGTCTTCTCGTTCAGCTCGACGGACGACGATTTTCGCCGCCGCGCCGAACCGCACGCATCAAGCCCCGCGCGCAAGCTCGCGGCGATGGAAACGCTGCGCGGCGCGGGCGTCGAGGTCGGCGTCATGGCCGCGCCGATATTCCCGGGAATCACCGACTGCGCGAAAATCATCGAGGCCTGCGCGCCGTTCGCCTCGTCGATGACCTTCGACACGCTCAACCTGCGCGCCGGCAACCGCGACAAAATCCTGAACTTCGTCAAGAATCTGCGCCCCGACCTGGCTCCGCTCTACCGCCGCATATACGCAGAGGGCGACGGCGCGTACTGGCGCTCGCTGAAAACGCGCATAGAAGCGGACTGCCGCGCGCGCGGCGTTAAATTTTCCGTATTTTTCTAAATTTGCAAAAGCGCCGTCACTTATGCCGCGCCGGCACAGCCGTGCAGGCTATCGCGACCAGTATCAGAGCGCAACCGAGCACTTCGTGGACGGATGGTATCTGGTGGACGAATATGGCCGTGAGCGCGACGGCGACGACTATCTCCATCGTGCAGAGCAGGCTCGCCATCGCCGCGGGGATACATTTGAGCGCTGCGAAGAAGACGCCGTAGGCGACGAGGCTTCCCGTGAAAGCCTGGAGCGTCATCAGCGAGAAGAGCGGCAGCGTGAAGTTCGCGAGGTCGCCCCAGCCGTACCAGAGCGTCTTGAAGGCGAAGAGCAGCACGATGCCGACCGCGTTCGAGAAGAAGAGCAGGCGGAACTCGTCGACCTTATGTTCGAGCGAGAAGCGGCGCGTCGCGAGCGCCTGCCCGGACATGCCGGCGACCGCGAGCAGCCCCCAGAAGAGGCCGGGCAGCGAAATATTCATCAGCGCGCCCAGGCTGCCGCCCATGCCGATGAATACGCCGCAGACTATGAGGACGCCCGCGACGCACTGGAGGACGGTAGGACGCTCGTGCGTGAAGTAGAGCGAGCCCATTATCGCCGCGAGCGGGAACGTGTAGTGGATGACGAGCGCTTCGGCGACGGAGAGATATTCGAGCGAGGTCAGGAAGCCGCCGCCCGCGAAGGCGACGGAGAGCGTGCCGGAAATTACGTAAAAGCGAAGATATCCGCTTTCAACGCGGAAGGCTTCGACGCCGTGCGTGAAGAAGAGGAAAAACCCCGAGGCCGTGAGCGTGAAGAGCGAGCGGTAGACCATCACGGACATCAGGTCTATCCCCGCGGCGGTGAGGACCTTCGCGACGGGGCTGATTATCCCCCAGCAGACGGCGGCGGTGAGCGCGAGCAGCGCGCCGCGCCAATAGTTGTTGAGCCTCATTTTCCCATCCCTTCGAACGCCTGCGCCTAAGCGCTGATTACGCAGACTATAGCATATTTATGCGGGCGGTCAATACGGCGCGCGCGAAGGGAGAAAGCGCGGGCTCCGCGCATGTGCGGGGCCCGCGCCTTGAATCTGTGTCTCTTTCGCGAAGCTCGGCGAAGTTATATCGCCTTCACCATTCCGCCGTCGACGAGCACGGTCTGGCCCGTGATGAAGGTGTTCGAGGGCGCGCAGAGGAAGGCGGCGAGCTTGCCGTATTCGTCGGGGCGTCCGTAGCGGCCGAGCGGGATTCCCGCGAAGGCTTTTTTCTGAAGTTCTTCGACGGTGATGCCGGCTTTCTCGGCGCGTATCTTGTCGAGCTGGTCGATGCGCGCGGTGCCGATGCGTCCGGGCGCTATGACGTTGATGAGGATGTTGTCGCGCCCGAGCTCCTGCGAGAGGGTCTTGGCGAGGCCGACGACGCCCATGCGGAAGGTGTTCGATAGGATGAGGTTGTCGAGGACGGCCTTGACCGACGATGATGTGGAGCAGAGTATGCGTCCGCCGCCCTGCTCGCGCATGTAGGGAAGGACCTCGCGTATCGTGCGGATGTAGGAGAGCAGGCAGAGCTCGTAGGCGTCCTGCCAGTCCTTGTCGCTGAAGGCGTCGAAGGGGCCTGGCTTCGGGCCGCCGGTGTTGTTGACGAGCGCGTATATCGGGCCGCACTTCTCCGCGGTCGTCCTGACGAGGTTCTTTATGTCGTCGGGGTTCGTGATGCTGCCGACGAAGAACTCTGGGCGGTTGCCGGTCTCCTTGAAGATGTCCTCCTGCGCCTCCTTGAGCTGATCCTCGAAGGGCGAGAATATCATAACCTTCGCGCCCTCGCGCGCGAGCTCGCAGGCTATCGCCTTGCCGAGTCCGCTGCTCGAGGCCATTACGAGCGCGCTTTTGTCTTTGAGTCCGAGATCCATGTTTATTTCCTCCTCTTATTTATTTCTGATCTTAAGGTCGATTACCGGGTTGACGAGCGGTTCGAAGGCGAAGCCGTCCGGCCCCGTGATGCGGCACTCGGCCGTGTCGCCGTCCTGGATGTGTACCGCGCGCGGCGTTCCGGTCGAGAGTATGTCGCCGGGCAGCCAGCCCTGCATGTGCGAGACGAGCGCGACGAGGCGCGAGGGGCTGAAGGTCATGTTCGAGACGGTGTTCTTCGCGTGGACTTCTCCGTTGTGGACGGTCGCCACTTCGAGCGCCGAGACGTCGGGCACTTCGTCGGGCGTCACGAGCTGCGGGCCGAAGGTGAAGAAGGTGTCGAAGCCCTTGACGATGGTCAGGTAGCGCGGGTTGAGGCGCAGTATCGACTCTTCGGTCATGTCGAGTATCGTCGTGTAGCCAGCGACGTATTTGAGCCAGTCCTTCTCTTCGATAAACTTGCATTTTTTGCCGATGATGACGCCGAGCTCGCCCTCCGCGGTCGTCTTCTGCGCCTCGGGCAGCGCGGGGATTTTTATCTCGTCGCCTGGGCCCGCTATGCACGAGGCGGGCTTGTAGAAGCTGCCGGGGAAGACCTGCGGCGTCTTTTCGCCGAGGTCGCCCGCGTGGTCCTTATAGTTGAGGCCGATGCCGAATATTCTCTGCGGGTTCCTGTAGAGTGGGCCGTAGACAACCTCGCCGTATGGAATCGCCTCTTTTTCGGCGAGCGCCTCGGCCTCAGCCTTGCCGCCAGCGTTGTACCACTCGGTGAGCGGCTCGAGCTGCTCCTTCTCTATGAGCGGGAGTATCTCGCCCTCGGGCTCGAAGCCCGCGCGCAGGCCGAGCGCCGTCAGCGGCAGCAGGCCGCTCTTCGTCACGAGCCCGGCGCGCTCCACGTTCCATTTGCGGAATGTCGCTAATCTCATCTATATGAACCTCCTTGGGTTTATTTTACCGCGAGCCGCGCGAAAGCGGCCTTCATACGCTCGCAGCCCTCGGCGATGTTGTCGAGGCTGTTGGCGAAGCTCATGCGCAGATAGCCCTCGCCGTTGACGCCGAAGACGCTGCCCGGGACGAGCGCGATTTTCGCCTCGTCGAGCAGGTATTCCGCGACCTCGGCGCAGGGGCGGCCGAGCCCCTTGACGTTGATGAAGATGTAGAACGCGCCCTTCGGCGAGAGGCAGCTCGCGCCCGGCATGTCGTTTATCGCCCTGACCGCGTAGTCGCGGCGGCGCTGGAATTCGCGCACCATCAGCTCGACCTCGTCCTTTTCGCCGCGCAGCGCCGTTATCGCGGCGCGCTGGACGAACGACGCGGCGCAGGTCGTGTTGTGCTGGTGTATCTTGTTCATCGCGATTATGAGCTCTTTCGGCGCGGCTGCGTAGCCTATGCGCCAGCCGGTCATAGAGTAGGCCTTCGAGAAGCCGTTGAGCGTCACGGTGCGCTCCGCCATTCCTGGCAGCGAAGCGATGCTCGTCTGTTTCTCTCCGTCGTAGACGAGGCGCTCGTAAATTTCGTCGGAGATGACGAGCAGGTCGCGCTCCTTCGCGAGCGAGGCTATCCCCTCGAGCTTCGCGCGCGACAGGACGCCGCCCGTCGGGTTGCAGGGCGTGAGCAGGACTATAGCCTTGGTGCGCGGCGTTACCTTCGCGCGCATCTCCTCAAGGCTCGGCTCGAAGCCGTTTTCCTCGGTCAGAGAGTAAGATACCGGCTTCGCCTTGAAAAGCGCGGGGACGTTGAGATAATTTATCCAGACGGGGTCTGGTATCAGCAGTTCGTCGCCCTCGTCGAGCACACAGCATAGCAGGTCGAATACCGCCTCCGACAGTCCAGCCGTGACGAGCACGTTCTCCGCAGCGCATGGGATGCCGTTCGCGCTGCTGAGGCGCTCTGCTATCGCCTCGCGCAGCTCCGTCATTCCGAAGTTCGAGGTGTAGAATACCTCGCCGTCGCGCAGGCTCTTCATCGCCGCCTCTTTTATGTAGGCTGGCGTATCGAAGTCCGGACGGCCTATTTCAAAATGAATGACGCGCTCCCCCGCGCGCTCCATAGCGAGCGCCTTTTCGTTGACCTTGCGTATGCCCGACGGCGCGAGCGCGCCGACCCTCGCGGCGGTGAAATCTCTCATATTTCATTCCCCTTTCCTTGAATCACGGCGTTTCCGAAAATTTCGCTTTTCCTCTTATTCCGTCATTATGTTAGTGAAACACCGCCTTGCTGTAAAATACTTATGCGCGTATAACGTTATATGGCTGTTCCTATAACAGGCGGGAGGAGGCGGCGCGTTGCTCAAGGACATCGAATACATCTACGCGGTATATAAAGAGCGGAGCTTTTCGAAAGCGGCACGGCGGCTCTTCATCTCGCAGCCGTCGCTCTCCGCCGCGGTCAAGCGCGTCGAACAGGAGGTCGGCCTGCCGCTCTTCAACCGCAGCACGAGCCCCGTCTCGCTCACCGAAGCCGGAGAATATTACATAAAATCAGCGGAAAAGATAATGGAGATAGAGCGCGAGATGCGCGCGCACCTCGCGGAGCTCGCGGGCGGCGGCCCCGCGAGCCTGCGCGTCGGCAGCTCGATGTTCTTCTGCTCCTACGTGCTGCCCGACATCATCGGGGAATTCCGCAAGGAGCACGGCAGCGTCGTCGTGACGCTCTCCGAGGGCAGTAGCGTCGCGCTCTCTGAGAAGCTCAAGGACGGGAGCCTCGACTTCATGCTCGAGGCGGAGCCGCCGGACAAAAATATTTTCGAGTCCGCCGTGTGGACGACGGAGGAAATAATCCTTGCCGTTCCCGCGGCCTTCGCGATAAACGGCGAGCTTGAGGAATACCGCTGCACGTTCGAGGAGCTCGCGGCGTCGCGCAAGGGCGGCCCGCGCAAGCCCGCCGCGCCGCCGGAGCGCTTCGCGGGCGAGGAATTTCTGATACTGACGAAATGGAACGACCTGCACCGCCGCGCCATGGCGATATGCCGCCGCGCCGGCTTCGCGCCGAAGGTCTCAATGTACCTCGAACAGATGATGACGGCATATTACCTCGCATGCGAGGGCAAGGGCATCGCCTTCGTGCGCGACGCTCTGCTCGACTGCCTGCCGCCGACGGACAAGGTCTTTTTCTACCGCATCGACAGCCCGGAGTCCGAGCGCGGAATCTACCTCTCCTACAAAAAATCCGGCGGCCTCACCCAAATACAGCGCGATTTCATAGAATTCATGAAAAGGGCGAAGCTCCCGCGCGAAAGCGCAAAGACGGCGGACGAGTAAGATTCGCCCGCGTGGGGATTTTACCCCCTTGTTATCCCCTTAGCCCACACAATAGGGTATAATTAAGGGTATAAAATTTTTTGCACGCGGTCGAGGTGAAAAAATCATGCCGGACGAAGTTGTTTTATCTCAATTAGCCGAGCTCGAACGCCAAATTGCGGAGCTGCCAGCCGGTTCGCTCTCCGTCAAGAACATCAAAGGCAGAAAGTACTATTACCACCGTTGGTACGAAAATAAAAAGCGCCGCGAAAAGTATCTCTCCGACGAAGAGGCCGCCGTTTTCTCCGAAAAAATCAGCCGCAGAAAAGCCCTTGAGGCCGAGCTGAAAGCGCTGCGCGGGAAAATTGCGCCTGAAATGCGCGGCGCGCGGCGCGCGTATGAATTTGCCTCCGTCGTGCGCACAGGCGGCGCTCTGCGTATTTTTTCAAACTCCGTCAGCGGTTATAAAAAGCGCGAATGTTTCCAAAGGCTGCATGAATTCATTTACGGCGACTCGCATGAGAAGGTTATGATCCTCTACGGGCTGCGCCGAACAGGGAAGACTACGATGATTCGCCAGATACTCGCCGAGATGAGCGAATCGGATATCCGGCGTGCCGCCTTCATTCAGGTCACGTCAAAGAACACGCTCAAAGATATTAACGCCGATTTGAAACATCTTGAGGCGCACGGCTTCCGTTATGTCTTCATCGACGAAGTGACGCTGATGGACGACTTCATCGAAGGAGCGGCACTCTTTTCCGACGTTTTCGCGGCCTGCGGCATGAAGATAGTGCTTTCCGGAACTGATTCGCTCGGATTCCTGTTCACCGAGGACGAGCAGCTTTACGACCGCTGCGTTTTGCTTCACACGACGTTCATTCCCTACCGCGAGTTTGAAAACGTCCTCGGCATTCGCGGCATCGACGAGTATATACGCTACGGGGGAACGATGAGCGTCGGCGGCTCCAGATATAATGAAACGTCGACCTTCGCGGGAAAGGAGAGCGCGGACGAATACGTCGACAGCGCCATCGCCCGCAATATTCAGCATTCTCTGCGCTGTTATCAATACGAGGGACACTTTCGCCGACTGCGCGAGCTGTACGAACGCAGCGAACTCACAAGCGCCATCAACCGCGTCGTCGAGGACATAAACCACAGGTTCACGCTCGAAGTGCTGACTCGTGATTTCAGCTCGAACGACTTAGCGCTGTCTGCCGCCAATCTGCGCCGCGACAGGTCAAATCCTACGGACATTCTAGACCGCGTAGACGTCGCCTCCGTTACGGAGCGGCTGCGCCGCCTGCTTGAAATCCGCAACGACGGAGAACGCGCGGTCGCGCTCGACGAAGCTCACTGCGCCGAAATCAAAGAGTACCTCGAACTGCTCGACCTTACTCAAGATATAGACGTCGTAAGCCTGCCTGATGTAAATACAAAGGCGTCGCGCACGGTCATCGCGCAGCCCGGCCTGCGCTACGCGCAGGCAAGCGCGCTCGTGCAAAGTCTGCTGCTCGACGAAGCCTTCAGCGACCTCTCGCTGGACGAGCGCAATTTCGTGCTCGAACGGATAACGAATGAGATAAAGGGGCGAATGATGGAGGATATCGTGCTGCTGGAAACAAAGCTGGCGAATCCCAAGAAACAGATTTTCGTCCTCCAGTTCCCGATAGGGGAGTTCGACATGTGTGTCTTCAACCCGGCGGAGGCAAGCTGCGAAATCTTTGAAATCAAACACAGCGCGGCAGCCGCGCCACAGCAATACCGCCACCTAATCGACGAAAAAAAATGCGCCGCGACGGAGCACCGTTACGGGCACATAACGGGCAGGTACGTACTCTACCGCGGGGAAAGCCGCCGCTACGGCGATATTCAATACAAAAACGTCGAAGAGTACCTCAAAGAGCTGTAGCCGCCTATCTGCCGCAAAGCAGCGCAGGCTTTAGAAGAACATATTCACCGCAAAGACGACGGCGCAGCAGAGGACGGCGACCTGGAAGAGGCTGCCGCCGAACCATGCGAGCGCCGCGCCCGCTACGAGCGCCGCGAGGCCCGCGGCCTGGCTGCCCGTGGACTCCATGATCGCTGGGAAGGTCATGACGGCGAGCGTCACGTACGGCACGTAGTGCAGGAAGGCGCGCACGCGCTTGTTCTTTATCTCGCCGCGTATCACGGTGAGCGGCAGCACGCGGATAAGATACGTCACCGCCGCCATTATGAACAGATAAACGTAGACTTCGCTATTCACCGGCTCCGTCCTCCTTCAGCGGGAAAAGGAACGCCGCGGCCCCCGCTATCGCAATCGTGAGGATTATCGTCCTCGTGCCGCTTGAAACGCCGAGGAAATTGAAGCGTGAGAAGAGAAAGCTCGCCGCCATAGAGACGGCGATGAGCAGCGCGAGCGTCCTGTCGCCGCGCGCGGGCGGGACGATGACCGCGATGAACATGCCGAAGATTCCCGCCGAGAGCGCGTCTACGACGTTGACCGGCAGCACGTTGCCCGCGACGACGCCGAGCAGAGTGCCGAGCGACCATCCAGGAACCGCGCAGGCCGCCATGCCGTAGCTGTAATACGGATTGACCGGAGCGGGCTTCGTCACTGAAAGGCCGAAAATCTCGTCCGTAAGATAAGCCGCGATTGCGAGGCGGTGGAGCAGCGGCGTGCCGGGCGCGAGCTTCTGGCTCATCGCGCATGACATGAGCATATAGCGCGCGTTAGCGACGAAAATCATAAGCGCGACCGCAGCGTACGACGCGCACGAGGAAATCATCATGTATCCCGCGAACTGCCCCGTCGACGAGGCCTGCGTCAGCGAGCTCAGAAAAGCCTGAAAGGGCGTGAGCCCCGCGTTCTTCGCCGCGATGCCGAGCGTGAACGAAACTGCGAAATATCCGAGCATCACAGGCACGGCGTCCTTTATGCCGCGCACGAACACATTCGCGTCCTCTCTTCTCACGATAGAGCGCCTCCATCCCCCGCGCCCGCGCAGGAAAATTTTCTCGTGAATATCTTATCATACTAACGCCCGCGGCGCGTACCGCGCGCGGCGCAAGAAAGGCGCGAAAGCCGCGTCGTTGTACGCCGTGCGGCGTTAGTGTAGAATTACATGAACTAAACGGCGCAGGCGTATGTATTTTCATGTCTCGGCGCGGAAAGGGTAAAATATGAAAAAACGACAGGGAGTAAAGGAAGGGAAAAAGAACCGCCTCGGCGGGATACTTGCCGCGCTGATAACCGCGGCGCTGTTTTTATCGTCATGCGCGTCGTTCGCCGCGGAAGGCGGAAAGACATTCGCCGAGGGACGCATACTCGTAAAGCTGGCCCGCACGGAAAAGCGCGAAGGCGCGGCACGGACGCTTACGGCGCGAAACGCCGCCGGAACGCGTATCGCCGGCATGACCGTCGCGAAAAGCTGGGATTTTTCGTCGCCGCTGGCAAAAACGCAGACAGGGGGCGCGGCGCGCGCACTCTCCGCAAACGCGCAGGAAAGCGCGACTATAGCGCTGCTCATCTCGGATTCCATGACGACGGAACAGATGCTCGAAGCGGCGGCCGGCGACCCTTCGATAGAATACGCGGAGCCGGATTACAAAATCTACAAGACATCCATGCCGGACGACCCGGGGCTGCCGGAGCAATGGACGTACACAAATGAAATAGAAAGCCCGAGCACCGAAGGAGGCAAGGCCGCGCTCGGCGTCGAAAGCGCGTGGAGCGAAGCCGCCTCCTCCGGCGGAAACGAAATCATAGTCGCCGTAATCGACGAGGGCGTAGACTACCGGCATCCAGACCTCATAAAAAAATGTGGGACGGCTCCGCCCACGGCTACGATAAACACGGCTGGGACAGTTCGAAGGACGAAACAAGCGGCGACTACTTCGACCCGATGGACAGAAACGGGCACGGCACGCACGTCGCGGGAATCATCGCGGCCGAGGCCGACAACGGCGAGGGCGTATCAGGCGTCGCGGGAGCCGCGCAGAACGTCAAAATCCTCGCGGCTAAGATTTTCGGCGACAACGACGGCTTCTCCTCCGCCATCGTGGACTCCTATGAAAACCTGCTCAAGCTGAAGCAAAGCGGTGTAAACATCGTCGCGACGAACAATTCGTGGAAAACCACGATATTAAGCAAGGCGGCCTCCGAGGCTATCGAAGCGCTGGGCGAGGCGGGAGTCGTCAACGTGATAGCGGCGGCGAACGACCATTCAGACAACGACGTTACGATAGGTTTCCCTTACAACATCCAGTCGAAACATTCTATCGTCGTCGCGGCTTCGACGCCGTGGGACGAATTGGCCGAATTTTCAAACTACGGCAAGCGCTCTGTCCACATCGCGGCCCCCGGCTCGTGGATACTCAGCACCTACAGCAAATACGCCGAGCCGCAGCACGGGGAGGACGCGAAGCTTATCAGCTCGTTTGTGAAAGAGCTGACGGCCGGCGATAAGATACTTTACTATCAGGATTTCAAGAGCATGCCGGCCTACAGCGTCATATCGGGCGACGGACGGCAGAGCCTCTCGAACGAAAACGGCTACCTCGAATGGAAGATAACTGCGAACAGCGCGGGGACCTTCGCTATAAAGCTGGACGGCGCGGCGATAGACCTCGCCTCCGTAAGGGAGATGTCGAAGGACGACGACGGCGAGGGCGTTTACCTGTGGACCGCGTCGATGACGGACAAGAGCTTCACCGTTTCACTGCGCGCCGGAGCGGGCGAAGAGGGCGCGGACAGATTCGACACGGCCATAGGCCCGAACAACAACTACGACGGCAATACGTGGAAGGGCAATATACCGCGCATCAAAGACCCGTACGAAGATTGGATGGAAGAGTATGAAATGGAACAGGACGACGGCTGGCGGGCGTGGCAAAGCGACGCGGCGTACTCCGTGCTCGCGATAGAGCTCGACGCGGGAGAGAGCCGCACCGTGAGGATTAAAGACATCGCCGTGTTGAAAGGCAAGCCCTACGACAAAGAGGCCCCCTACCGCTACATGGACGGCACCTCGATGGCCTCGCCCGCCGCGGCGGGGAGCCTCGCGCTGCTCGCCGCGATATGCCCGGAGCTGACGCCGGACGAGCTGCGCGCGCGGATAATCGGCGGGACGGTGAAAATCCCGTCGATGAAGGACAAGATACTGACCGGCGGAAGGCTCAGCGTTGAAAAGGCGCTCAACAACCCGTCGCCCGTCGTAAACTCGGCCTCGCTCGAAGGCGAAACGCTCACGATAGAGGGCTTCTTCTTCGGCGCGGACGGCGCGCTGACGCTCTCGGCCAGCGGCGCGGAGCGGACGCTTGAAGCCGAATCGTGGAGCGACGGCAAAATAACGGCGAAGCTCGCGGACGCGCCCTCGGGCGAATGTGAAATCACCGTCACGCGCCCCGACGGCAAGTGGGGACGGCTCGTCGTCGTGTCGCTCAGCGACGTCAAGTCTCAGTGGGCCGCGCTTGCGAAACCGCCCTTCGGCGACGTGCGCAAAGCCGTGCTCGCGGCAGACGAGGAAAACGGAATCATCTACATGACCGGCTGTTTCAAGGCGGAGAGCATGTCGCCGCGCTTCGCCGCATACAGCATAGCGGAGAACAAATGGCACGAGCTTGAGCCGCTGCCCGACGCGATAACGGCATCGGAAGACGAAAACGGCAATCCTATCAATGGCAGCCTCGGCATAGCAATGACGCTCTTCGACGGCGCTCCGACCGTAATACGAAACTACGGAGGAAGCGCCGTGCTCGTCGCGCGCTACGAAAACGGCGGCTGGCGCGTAACGTCGATAACGGAGTTGGGAAGCTACTGGGACAAAATCCAGTATTACGACAAAGCCTTCTTCGCCGCTCCCGCGAAAGACGGGGCTTCTATTCTACTGCTTACGAACAACGGCACGCTGTGGCGTCTGACGCCCGACGAAGGGAAAATTGAAAAGCTCGAAGCGCCCGAGGCCCTCGGTTCAGGCAGTCTCGACGGGGCTATGGCAGCGGCGAGGGACGGCACGATAGCCGTATTCGGCGGGAACAGGCGAAACGCCGCGACGCCGGTGTTCTTCGACGGCGAGAGCTCGCGGACCGGCGCGCCCTGCCCCGCGCCAGAGGAGGGCGAGTTCTCGTGGACCGGCGCGGCCTTCGGCTATTACGGAGAATTTTTAGTCGCGCTCGAAGGGACGAACAACGCGGCGCAGTCCATAGGCGACGGCGCGTACTACGAGTTTGACGCGGACCGCTGGACAGCCGCGCCGACGGGACGGGCCTCGATACGCAACAGCGGCGCTTACGTAATAGTCGGCGACTACATATACCGCGCCGCGATAACGGACTTCTTCGGCGGCGTCACCGACGAGTTCGAGCGTATGTCGCTCGCGGCCGACGCGCCCGAGCCTTCGCCCGAAAGCGGCGGAGGCGGCGGATGCTCCGCGGGCTTCGCGGCGCTCGCGCTGCTCGCCGCCGTACCGCTGATTCTGCGGAAAAAGAAAAAATAACGAAACGCGCGCCGTCCGAAAGGGCGGCGCTTTTTCGCGCGCGCCGCGCATGTACACGAGGGGCGCACGGCGATATACTTATCGTAAAGTGTGGGAAACGGAGGGGATATTATGACGATAGACAGACTTATGGAAGAGGCCCGGAAATTTCTCGAAGGGCCGATGAATTTCGTCACGGCGGAAGACGCGCTGAGAGCCGACATCGCGGGCATGAGGATATACGACGAGCCGCTCTTCGGCGTCGCTCCGGCGGACGACCCGCTCTTTGCCGAGCTGCGCCGTCCCGAGGTGGTCCACCCCGAGGAGATGCTTCCCTGCGACTGGGTGCCGGGCGCGAAGAGCGTTGTGTCGTTCTTCCTGCCCTTCACGGAGCGCGTCGTAAGCTCGAACGCCGAGGGGACGCAGACCTCGGAGGAATGGCTGCACGGGCGCATCGAAGGCCAGCTCGCGATGGCGGCCTTCGGCGAGCGGCTCAAAAAATTCCTCGAGGATGAGGGCTTCGCCGCCGCCTTCCCGACGACCGACGCGCGCTTCAAGATGCTCGAGCCCTACGCCTCGAACTGGTCCGAGCGCCACATCGCCTACGTCTGCGGCCTCGGCACCTTCGGCCTCTCGAAGGGGCTCATCACGGAGCGCGGCATGGCGGGGCGCTTCGGCAGCATCGTCACGGATGCCGAGCTGGCGCCGACGCCGAGGAAATACAGCGACCCGTTCGAATACTGCACAAAATGCGGGGCCTGCCAGTTCCGCTGCCCAGCGAAGGCGATAGACAAGTCGCGCGGCCCCGCGCTCGCGAAGGATCAGAAGCCCTGCGACGCGTGGGTGACTTCGACCAAGCGCCCGCCTCACGGCCCGCACGAGCGCGTGCGCTTCGGCTGCGGCAAATGCCAGGTGCGCGTCCCCTGCTCGCGCCGCATACCTAACGCTGCGAAAAAGTAAAAAAATCGTAACGGGCGGTCCGCGAGGCCGCCTTTATATTTGACAAATATCCGAAAAGTTATAGAATTGTCTCGTATGGATTGGAAAATCCATAAATTTTAGAAAAAAGGAGACGATTGTATGAGCAATAAGCTGGTCTACATAGCCGGAGTGCCCTACTGGATGACTCCCGAAGGCGGCTTCGTCGCCGTGGAGCTCAAGGACGGACTCCCCGTCGAGCACGTCGTCGTGAAGCAGAAGTAACGGCGCACACTCGAAACAAGTTTCACCGAAGCGCCGCACGGCGCGAAAAGAAAGCACAGGTTCAGGGTTTCCGATGTCAAAACCGCTGAACCGTGCCGGGTGAAAATCCCGAACCTCTCACAAATTCCCTAAAACAAAATTACAAAAGCTTTCGGCTCAACCGCCGGAGGGTTTACGCGCGCAGCGGCTTCTGCATTCATGGAGAAGATTGCCGCAGGCTCGCCCGGCTCGTCGTGTGCGGAATCGCGCTGGGACGGCATGTACAATCGCTTAACTTTTTCAGAGAAACGGCTGTCACGTCATGCCGCGCTCCGACGCGGCATCCAGCGTCCTTGAACACCGTCAAGCAGCGAAATCTAGAGCCGCTGTCCACCGCGTCGGAGCGAGAGGCAGCGGAGCGCGGGGCGGCGAAGCGTGCCGCATCTCGCGCAAAGTTAAATCTCTATAACACGCGCCGCCGAGTACAGACGCGCCCCGCCGCCGTTTTCCCTACCACTTCCCGAAGTGCACCTTCTGCTTCGCCGTGTACTCAATCTGCTCGATTTCGGGCGCGTCGTCCGCTGGGACGCCGATGCCTATGTAGCACGGGAGCATGTAGCCGTCGGGCGCGCCCACTGCGAGCGCGGCGTTCGGCCCTTCGCTGCCGACTGGGATGCGCATCGAGCAGGCGAGACCTTCCGCCGTCGCGGCGAGGAAGATGTTCTCGACGACGCACCATATCGACGAGAGCGGGTTGAGCGAGCTGACGGAGTCGGGCTTCATGACGCCGGGCGTCGTTTTGAAGAAGGGCAGTATGACGTAGGGCGCGCTGAAGAGCATCGTGTACTGGCGCGGCATCGCGGCGGCGTACATCTTTTGCTGCGGCGTGCCGTCGGTGAGCGTCCTTTTCAAAATTTCGAGCGTCGGAGCCTTGAGCCCCGCGCCGATGATTTTTTCTACCGTCTTAAGCGGCACGTCCTCGTCCTTGAAGTCGCGGACGATTCTGCGCTTTGCTATCGCTTCGTAAAGCTCCATCCGTCAGTCCTCCGTTTCCCTATTGACCAGCATTGCAAGATTTTTCGTGAACGTTCTGGAAAGGCCGACGAGCCGCTCCTGCTCCTCCGGCGTGAGCATGGACATCGCCTCGTCCTCGGCGCGCGTGATGTGGCGGACGACATGGCCGCAGTATGCGCGCCCGGCATCCGTCATGCGGACGATTTTTATGCGCCTGTCGTCCGGCGCTTCGTCTACCGTGACGCAGCCTTGCGCCAGCAGATTTTTGACGATCAGGTTGACTGTCTGCTTCGACTGAAACGTGCGCCGGCATATCTCCGCCTGCGTCATGCCCTCCTGCGCGTAGAATAGGACGTTGACCACGAGCAGGGTCTTCATCATCATGCCGTGGCGTTTCGCGTACTCGTCGTATAGGGAGAACTGTTCGTCTCTGAATTTGCAGTAGAGATATGCGTTTCTTTTAGCTTCTTTGTCCATTGCGCGCCGCTCCGTAAATTTATTGACTGTCAATTACTTGACTATTATTCTATAAAAAGCCTCTGCCTGTCAAGCGGCGTAACTTCGCGGAAATTTCGCGGCGTGAGCAAACGCGCGCGGCGCGGCGGAGGCTTGCGGGAGCTTCCGCGGTTCCGCGCACGCACGCAAAAAGGCCGCCACGAGGGCGGCCTTCGGTCCGTTTCGTAAATTGTGCGCCGCCGGCTAGAGTCCGCGGCGGATTGTGTCTTCGCGGCCCGCGCCGACGCCTATGAGGACGACGGGGACTTCGGCGTTGTCTTCGATGTATTTGACGTAGTCGCGCGCGGCCTGCGGCAGCTCGTCGAAGGTGCGGCACTTGGAGATGTCGCACTTCCAGCCGGGCAGCGTCGCGTAGACGGGCTTCGCCTTCGCGAGCTCGGCGCAGCTGCTCGGGAAGGTTTTTCTGATTTTGCCGTCGATTTCGTAGGCGGTGCAGATTTTTATCTCGTCGAAGCCGTCGAGCACGTCGAGCTTCGTGAGCGCGAGGCCGTCGAGGCCGTTGACCTTGACGGCGTAGTCTACCGCGACGAGGTCGCACCAGCCGCAGCGGCGCGGACGTCCGGTCGTCGCGCCGAACTCACCGCCCTTCTGACGCAGCTCTTCGCCGACCTCGCCCATCTCCTCGGTCGGGAACGGTCCTTCGCCGACGCGCGTGCAGTAGGCCTTCGCGACGCCTATCGAGCGGTCTATGCGCGAGGGGCCGAAGCCGGAGCCGGTGCAGGCTCCGCCCGCGCATGGGCTTGAGCTGGTGACGAAGGGGTATGTGCCGTGGTCGATGTCGAGCAGCGTCGCCTGCGCGCCCTCGAAGAGGACGTTTCTGCCGCCGCGCACCGCTTCGTCGATTTCGAGGAAGGCGTCGCCGAGCATCGGCGCCATGCGGCGGCCCCAGGCGAGCGCCTTTTCGTATATTTCGTCGAAGTCGAGCGGCTCGGCTCCGTATATCTTTGTGAGTATGTCGTTTTTGATTTTGAGCGTGCGCGAGAGCTTGTCGCGCAGCACGTCGGGGTTGACGAGGTCTTCGGCGCGGATGCCTATGCGCTCGTACTTGTCGGCGTAGCAGGGGCCGATGCCGCGGCCCGTCGTACCTATCTTCGTGCCTTCGGAACGCGCGCCCTCGGCGAGCTTGTCTATGATTTTATGGTAGGGCATGACGATGTGCGCCGCGTGGCTGACGACGAGCTTTGCCGTTTTTTTGCCGCGCGCCGCGAGCCCGTCGAGCTCTTCGAAGAGCGTGTCGGGGTCGATGACGACGCCGTTGCCGATCACGCAGCTCTTGCCCGTGTAGAGTATGCCGGAGGGCAGCAGATGAAAGACGTATTTCTCGTTGTCCACGACGACGGTGTGTCCGGCGTTGGCTCCGCCCTGGTAGCGGACGACCACTCCGGCGTCCGCGGCGAGGACGTCTACGACGCGGCCCTTGCCTTCGTCGCCCCATTGCACTCCTATGACTATGTCAGTGCGTCCCTTCATTGCGATACACCTCTTTAAGCTGCCTTAATTTCATGGCCCTTACTATTAGGCCCAAACTTTGTTATTGTAATCAACGCGGCTTAAATTATCAAGCGCGCGTTAGGATATTTTACCTTCGCTTAACAGGAGCTTCTCTTCGCGCGAGAGCTTTTTTATCGCGGCCTCGCGGATCATCGCCTCGCTCTTCGTCGCGCACTCCTCGCTGTAGAGCAGCGTCACGGGCCTGCGCCCGCGCGTGTATTTCGCGCCGCGTCCCGCGTTGTGCGCCGCGAGCCGTTTTTCTATGTCGTTGGTCCAGCCCGTGTAGAGCGTGCCGTCGGCGCAGAGCAGTATGTAGGCGCAGGGGGTCATATCGAAAACGCGCCGGGCGGCTCGGGCACGAACTCGTAGTACCAGTGCGGTATGAGGCCGAGGCGCAGCAGCAGCGAGAGGAAGTCCCACAGGTCGTCGAGCCCGCGCACGGCGTCGTAGGCCTCGTACACCGCCGAGCCTATCCAGTAGGAGAGGCCGGTGAAGGCCGAGAAGTGCGCGAGAAGCTCGAGCCAGTCGGAGCCGTCCCAATCGCGCACCGCGCTTATATCCGGCGCGTTAAGTTCAAAGGCCGGCGCGGGCGCGCAGCAGAGCGGCTGGAACGCGAGGACGAGCGCGAGGATTATCGCTGCGATTTTTCTGCGTTTCGTAAAAATCATGGCTTTCCCATAAAAAGGGGCGGAGCAATGCCCCGCCCGCAGGTTTTCGTTTATTCCACCGTGACGCTCTTCGCCAGGTTGCGCGGCATGTCTATGTCGCAGCCGCGCTGGCGCGCGATATAGTAGGCGAAAAGCTGGAGCGGCACGACCGCGACGAATGGGAAAAGCTCCGGCTCCGTCTCGGGCGTGAAGATGACGTTCTGCGTGTAGTGGCCGATTTCGGTATCGCCCTCGGTCGCAAGCGCGATTATCGGCGACTTGCGCGCCATCGACTCCTCGATGTTGGATATGGTTTTCTCCCAGAGGTCGTTCTTCGGCACGAGCGCGACGACGGGCAGCTCCTTGTCGAGCAGCGCTATCGGGCCGTGCTTCATCTCGCCCGCGGGGTATGCCTCGGCGTGGAGGTATGAAATTTCCTTGAGCTTGAGCGCGCCCTCGAGCGCCGGCGGGTAGGCTATGCCGCGTCCGATGAAGAAGAATCCGCGCGCGTCGGCGAAGTTGCGCGCGAGCGTCTCTATTTCCTTTTCGCGGTCGAGCATCGCGGCCTGCTTGCCTGGAATGTCCATGAGCGCGGAGACGAGGCGCTTTTCCGTGTTCTGGTCGAGCTCGCCGCGCAGCTTCGCGAGGTAGAGGCCGAGCAGCGTCAGTATCGTTATCTGCGCCGTGAAAGTCTTCGTCGCCGCGACGCCGATTTCCGGACCGGCGGGCGTGATGAGCGCGTCGCCGACCTCGCGGTGAATCGTCGAGCCGCGGACGTTCGTGATTACGAGGCACTTCGCGCCGCGCGCCTTAGCGAGACGCGCCGCGTGCAGCGTGTCAGCCGTCTCGCCGGACTGCGAGACGAATACGGCGAGCGTGTCGGGCCCCGACGGGATGTTCCTGTAGCGGTACTCAGAGGCGACCTCCGTGCGGATTTCAAAATTGCCGAAGGTCTCCATTATATGCTGCGCGACTATCGTGGCGTAGTGCGACGTGCCGCAGGCGACGAAGTGGATGCGCTTCCACTGCGCGGCCTCCTCGGGCGTCCACGCGAGCTCGCGGCCGAGGTCCACCGCGTCGTCCGCGACGCGGCCCAGCAGCGTGTGCGCGACGACGTCGGGCTGTTCGTGAATTTCCTTGAGCATGAAGTGCGGGTATTTGCCGCGGTTCGTCATCGCGGCGTCCCAGTCGAGGTGCATCGAGGCCTTCTCGTGCTCGCGTCCCGCGAAGTCGAAGAACTTGCAGCCCTCGCGTGTTATCTGCGCCATTTCGTCGTCGTCCATGAACCATACGTCGTGCGTGAACTCAAGCAGCGCGGTCGGGTCTGACGCGCAGAAGCCCTCGTTCCCCGCGTGTCCGACGACGAGCGGCGAGCCCTTGCGCGCGACCCAGATTTCGCGCGGTTTGTCGTAGAACATGATGACGAGCGCGAAGGCGCCGCGGATGCGCGCCGTGAGCTTCACGATGGCCTCCTTCGGGTCTCCGTCGTAGACGTAGCCGAGGTACTGCACCGCGGACTCCGTGTCGGTCTCGGTGTGGAATTTGATCCCCTTTGCTTCGAGCTCGGCGCGGATGTCGCGCGCGTTCTCGATGATGCCGTTGTGGACGAGCACGACGCGGTCGTCGCTCGAAATGTGCGGGTGCGCGTTGTTCTCCGTCACGCCGCCGTGCGTCGCCCAGCGCGTGTGGCCTATTCCGATGTCGCCGGTCAGCCCCGCAGCCGCTACCTTCTCCGCGAGCTGCGCGACGCGCCCGACGGTGCGAAGCTCGGAAATTTTGCCGTCCTTTATAACCGCTATGCCCGCGGAGTCGTAGCCGCGGTACTCATGCTTGGCGAGCCCTTCGAGAATTATCCTCGTCGTGTCCCTGTCGCCGACGTAACCCATAATTCCGCACATGTATGATCATCCTTTCGCTGTCCGCAAAATGGTGGTTGTCGTGTCAATACCCACGTTATTTTATATCATGTTAACGCGCGGCGCGCAATTCCGGGCGCGCGCGGAATCAAAGCCAGCGAAGAGAAGAATATGAGAAGGAAAGAAAAACTTCCGAAGAGGGGCGCAGCGAGAGGCGGGCCGTATCTTCGGCCGAGAGGCGCGCCTTTACGACGCTGCCCGAAACGTCGGCGGAGAGCAGCACGGCTCCCGAAGCGCGCTCGAGCGTGAGCTGCGAGACGACGCCGCGCAGGACGTTCATATTTTCCGCAAACGGCGGATTTTCATTGGAAACAGTTATATCCGAGGGATTGAGCACCGCGGCGCGCGCCGAAGCGCCGGGCCACGCGAAGAGCGCCTGCCCGCCCGCGAAGGGGCGCGTCATGAAGCCGCCCTCGAGATGCCAGCCGCCGCGGAAGATGTTCTCCGCGCCCGTGCCCGCGACGCGGCCTCCGTAGAGGCTGACAACGTTCGACGCTATCTCGTAGAGCCACGCGGTGTCGTGCGTCGATACGATTACCGCCGCGCCGTACTCGCGCGAGGCGCGCACCGCGGCCTCCATCACGAGCTGCGCGCTCGCCTCGTCGACGTTCGCGGTCGGCTCGTCCAGGAGCAGCGCCTTCGGCCTCAGCGCGAGGCGCGCGGCGAGCGCGACGCGCTGCACCTCGCCGCCCGAAAGCCTGTACCACGGGCGCGAGGCGAACTCCTCGGGCGCGAGGCCGACCGCTTCGAGGCTCTCGCGCACGCGCGTATCGATGAGCCGCTTCTCCGCGCCGCGCAGCCGCAGACCGTAGGCGACGTTCTCAAAGACCGAGCGCTTGAGCAGGTACGACTCCTGGAGCAGATAGGTGACCTCGCGCCGGATCTCGCGCTCGCGCCCCGCGGCGGGCCGTCCGTCGAAAATTATCTCGCCGGAGGCCGGAATCAGGAAGGCGAGCGCCTTCAGCAGCGTGGACTTGCCGCCGCCGTTCGGCCCGACGACGCCGGTGACGCAGCCCGCATCTATGGAAAGCTCCGCGATGTCGAGGTTCGGGCGGCCCTTTTCGTAGCTCTGTCTGAGATTATGGATTTCGTAAAGCGGCGTGCTCATGTCGTGAAGCTGCGGGGCGGCGGGAAAGCCCGCCGCCTCCGCCGCGCGGGAGCTATTTCCCGTGCTTCTTATTCCATTCGTCCGAGTTCGGGAAGAAGAGCGGCTCCCCGTACTGGTCGACCTTGAAGTCCTTGATTATCGTCTGCGCCTCGTCGCCGCAGAGCCAGTCGACGAACGCCACGACGTCCTTGTTGTTGACGTTCGGGAAGCGCTTCGGGCTCACTTCGATAGCCGCGATGAGGTTGAGCAGTATCGGGTCGCCCTCGACGAGCGGGACGATGTCGATTTTATTTTTCTTCGTGAGGTAGGTGGCGCGGTCCATCAGCGTGTAGGCTCCGCGGCGGTTCGTGAACTCCGTCGTGTGGCCGTTGCCGAGCTTGCCGAGCGAGAATACGGTGTACCAGGCGTCCTTTTCGCCGTCAGGCGTGATTCCCGCGGCCTTCCAGACGTTCATCTCGGCGACGTGCGTTCCGGACATGTCGCCGCGGCTGACGAACTCGACGTCGGAGGCGGCGATTTTCTTAAACGCCTCGGCGGCGGACTTCATTCCCTTGATTCCCGCGGGGTCGTCCTTCGGGCCGAGGATTACGAAGTCGTTGTACATGATATCGCGGCGGTTCTGCCCGTAGCCTTCGGCGATGAATTTATCCTCGAGCGCGCGCGCGTGGACGACGACCATGTCGAAGTCCCCGCCCTTCGCCTTTTCGAGCGTCGCGCCCGTTCCGGCCTTTTCGATTACGAATTCCGTCCCGGTCTTGGCCTTGAAGGTCTCGGCGAGCAGCGGGATTATGCCGGCGTCGACGGGGCCGATGGTGCTCGAAAGCTTTATCGTGCCCGCGAAGGCCGGAGAGCATATCAGAAGAGCGGCGAGAGCTATTGCAAACTTTTTCATAAGAAATACACCGTCCGTAATTTTATATTTTTTGAAGCTTCAGTTCTGGCTCCTGCGGCGCAGGAAGGTCAGCGAAATGTTGAGAAGCAGCGAAATGAGTATGAGTATGACGCCGAGCGCGATGCCGAGCGCGAATTCGCCCTTGCCCGTTTCCAGCGTTATAGCCGTCGTTATCGTGCGCGTGTGCCATTTGATGTTGCCGCCGAGCATCATCGCGGAGCCGACCTCACCGACGATGCGGCCGAAGGCAGTGAGCGCCGCGACGAGTATCATAAAGCGCGCCTCCCACAGACTTGTGAGCGCGAGCCTGCCGCCTGACGCGCCGAGCGTCATAAGCGTCTGGCGCAGGCGGCTGTCGAGCCCCTCTATCGCAGCCGCCGTGTAGGCCGCGACGATCGGAGTGCCGAGTATCACCTGGCCTATAGCCATGCCGCGTATCGTGAAAAGCAGCTCCCAGTCGCCGAGCGGCCCGCGCCGTGAGATGAATGCGTAGACGAGCAGCCCTATGACGACGGTAGGAAGCGCAAGCAGCGTATCCGTCACGGTGCGGACGGCGCGCTTTCCGGGAAAGTCGAAATATCCGAGCAGAAAGCCCGCGGGAAGGCCGAAGAGCAGGACGCCCGCCATCGACAGCGCCGTGAGCTTGAAGGTGGTCACGACGATGACGGTCGTCTCCTCGTCCATCGTGAGGAGCATTCTGAACGCCTGCACGAAACCTTCGGCTATGAAATCCATGCTCGGATACCTCCGGATACGTTAAGACGCGCCGCATGTGCGCGGCGCGTCCGTAAACTCTGTAATTTTACTTCGCAGGGTCGGCGTCGGGGAAGAAGAGCTGCTTCCCTTCGAGCTTGAAGTTCGCGATGTCCTGCTGGACCTTCGGCGAGGTGATCCACTCGATGTACTTCACCGCGAGGTCGTGCTTCGCCTCGGGGTGCTTCTCGGGGTTGACCGCCATGACGCTGTACTTGTTGAGAAGCTCGGCGTCGCCCTCGCAGATGATGACGAGCCCCTCGCGTCCGTCGAGGCCGGCGTCATACTTGATGAAGGTGCCGCGGTCGGTGAGCGCGTAGCCGCCCTGCTCCTCGGCGATGTTGATCGTCTTGAGCATTCCCTGGCCCGTCTGCACGTACCACGCGGCCTTGTCGAAGTCCTTCACCCCGGCCTTGTCGAGGAGCTTGAGCTCGGCGGTGTGCGTGCCGGATTTGTCGGCGCGGCTGACGAGCTTCTGCTGCTTCTCGGCTATCGTCGCTATCGCTTCGATGACGGGCTTGCCCTTGACGCCCGCGGGGTCGTTCGCGGGGCCGATGAGGACGAAGTCGTTGTACATGACCTTGCGGCGGTCTACGCCGTAGCCCTCGGCCTCGAACTTGTCTTCCTGCGACGGGGCGTGCGTCAGCACGACGTCGACGTCGCCGTTGCGTCCGAACTCAAGGGCCTTGCCCGTTCCGACCGCGACCCACTGCACGTCGATGCCGGTGTCCTTGAGGCAGATCGGCGCGAGATAGTCGAGCAGTCCGGTGTCGTCGGTGCTCGTCGTCGTCGCCATACGGAGAACGGGCGCCTTGTCGGCCGCGGCCGCGAGCGAGGCGAAAGCCAGCACGCAGACCGCGAGCAGCAGCGCGATTAAAGAACCTTTTTTGTTGATACGCATGGGTATAAACCCCTCCTCGTGAGATTTATGCTGCGTCTACAGCCTTTATGTATCCGTCACGGAAAGAAGGGAGGGCGGGTAAGGTACGACCCGCGGCGCAAAGTCCCCTTTCCGCAGTGGGAGACGGCGACGTTTCCATCGCCGCCCTGACGTCCGGCGCTCATGGCGCAAGCTTTAGAAGGGCCGGATTCAGGGACGTCGGCGCTCGTTTTTCCGAAAAGCACGAACGAGAGCGCCCGTCGCGGCTATTGTACACTATTTCGTTCACTTTGTATCAACGCGGGAAATAAAAAAGAACAATAACCGGGGAAGGACGTTGGGGGCGCCCCTCCTCCGGCGGAGAAAATTGTGTGATCCGCTGAAAAAAGAAAAAGACCGTCCTCTCGAGAGTACGGCCTTTGTAATATACAATGCAGCCGTTCGCCTTTCCAGAGGGAGGCCGCCGCGTTTCCGCCGTCGACCCTGTCGGCCTGGAGTCCGTAGGCTTTCACCCTTAGGCGCAGCAGGCTCGGAGAACCGTCCATATCCTTTGTCAGTGCTAAAATCTTACAACGAACGCGCGCGAATGGCAAGCGCCGCGCGCACGTGTAAAAGATAGGTAAAACTGCGCGCGCGCGGAATTTGCAATAAACTGAAAATATCTTATACTGTACCGCACATATCTGCCGAAAAGGGAGAGATTGGCTTTGCGCATCGTAATAGTCGGAGCGGGAGAGGTCGGATACAGCGTAGCGAGGAACCTCTCGGCTGACGGTCACGACATCGTAATAGTCGAAGAAGACGAAGAGCGCGCGGCGCAGGCCGAAGAGACGCTCGACGTAATGGTGGTGAACGGCAACGGCGCGCGGCCCAGCGTGCTCGCGAAGGCGGGGATAACGGGCAAAAAGTCCGACGTCATGATGCTCATCGCCTGCACCAACAGGGACGAGGTCAACCTCATGGCCTGCTGGATAGCGAAGCGCTCCGGCGTGCCGCACGTGATAGCGCGCGCGGTCGGCCTCGAGTTCACCGACAACGAAAGCTGGGCGAACGACCTCGGCATCGACATGCTAGTGTCGCCGGAGCGTTCCGTCGCGAAGGATATAGAAGAGCTGCTCGAAGTGCGCGCGGCTCTGCACACCACGGAAATAGCGGGAGGGCGCGCCGGCATATACCTCTTCCGCGTCGCTCAGGACTCGCCGCTCTGCGGCCTTCCTTTATATGAAATACGCAAACGCAACCCAAAAATGATAATGCTCGTCGTCTGGGTCAAGAGCGGCGACGACTCCTTCGTCCCGAAGGCCTCCTACGCGCTGCAGCCCGGCGACCTCTGCTACACGATGTGCTACCGCTCGCAGATTCTTGAGATAGAGCGCCTCTTCCAGCCAGCGAAGTCGAAGCGGCTGAAGCGAGTATTCATCATCGGCGCGGGCAAGATCGGACATCAGACGGCGGAAAGGCTGCTCGCGCACATACGAGGCATAGACCTGCGCATCGTCGACGAGGACCGCGCGAAGTGCGAGAAGTTCGCGGGCGAGCTGCCGCGCGCGATGATTCTATGCGGCAACGGCGCGGACGCGGAATTCCTCAAATCCGAGGGCATAACGGACGCCGACGGCTGCGTAGCCGCGACGGAGCACGACGAGACGAACCTCATGCTCGCGGTGCTCGCGAAGACGCTCGGCGCATCGAAGAGCATCGCCGTCGTGCGCAACCACAACTACCTCGGCATGACGAACCACATCCCCGTGGACGCGATAGTGAACCGCAACCAGACGCTCGCCGACGTGATAACGCGCAGCGTCCGCTACCCCGGGACGTCGAACGTCCTCACCGTCCTCGAGGAGATAAGCGCCGAGGCCGTGGAGACGACCGTCGCCTCCGGCTCGGCCGCCGACGGCAAAAAGCTGATGGAGCTGACGATGCCGGAGGGCTCGCTCATCGGGCTGCTCGACCGCGGCGGCGAGATGCTGATACCGACGGGGCAGACGGAGCTCCGGGGCGGGGACAAGATAATAATCTTCGGCACTGCCGCCTCGATGGAAGCGGCGCTCGCGATTTTCGGATAGGGGCGCGCCGTCTTGAATTACGCGATAGTCGCCAAGTTTTTGGCAATGATAACCTTCACGGTCACGCTCTCGATGGGCTTCCCCTTCATCTGGGCCGTGGCCGACGGGACGCGCGACATAAAGGCGTTCCTGCTCTCCGCGCTCGTCGGGGCGGTCATGTCCGGCGTCCTCGCGCTCGCGGGGCGCGGCTCGAAGCACGGCGGCATGGGCGCGCGCGAGGGCATCGCCTGCGTCTCGCTCGCGTGGATAGTCGCCTCGTTCGTAGGCTGCCTGCCCTACATCTTCGACGGCACCATACCGTCGTTCACCGACGCCTATTTCGAGGCGATGTCCGGCTTCACGACGACCGGGGCCTCCGTCATACGCGAGATGGAGCCCGTGCCGCGCGGCATACTGATGTGGCGCGCGACTACGCACTGGCTCGGCGGCATGGGGATAGTCGTCCTCGTCATCGCGATGCTGCCGCTGCTCGGCGGCAACATGACCTACCTCTTCAAGGCCGAAAGCCCGGGCCCGACGCTCGAGAAGGTCAGCCCGCGCATCACCGAGATGGCGACGACCCTGTGGAAAATCTACGTCGGCATCACAATCGTCGGCGTCGTCCTGCTCATGGCGGGCGACATGAATTTCTACAACGCGATAGCGCACTCCTTCGCCGCCGTATCGACGGGAGGATTCTCGACGCACACTGCGAGCGTCGCGCACTACGACTCCGCATACCTTGACTACGTGCTGCTCTTCCTGATGTTCGCCTGCGGCGCGAACTTCACGCTGCACTTCGCGGCGCTGCGCGCGCGCACTCTGAAGCCCTACAAAGAGCCCGAGTTCCTCTTCTACACCGGCGTCGTCGTCATAGCGACGGCGCTCATCTGCGCGCATCTGCTCTGGGAGGGCGTCTACACAAGCTTCTGGGACGCGCTGCGCTTCAGCTCCTTCCAGGTCGTCAGCGTCATAACGACGACGGGCTTCATCACGGCTGACTACGCGCAGTGGCCATACTTCACGCAGCTCGTGCTGCTCGCGATAATGATGATAGGCGGCTGCGCCGGCTCGACGGCGGGCGCTATCAAATGCGTGCGCTTCCAGATAGTCATAAAGGCGGCCTTCGGCGAGCTCAAGAAGCTCGTCCACCCGAACGCCGTCGTAGTGGTGCGCCAGGGAGAGAAGGCGGTCAGCCCGCAGATGGTCTCCGCCGCCTCGTGCTTCATCGCGATCTACTTCATGATATGGGGCCTCTCGGCCATCGCGGTCAGCCTCACCGGCAACGACATCGTCACCTCAATCAGCGCCGTCTCCGCGACGCTGAGCAACGTCGGCCCCGGGCTCGCGGACGTCGGCCCTGTGGAGAACTTCGCCGACCAGGCGCCCTTCGCGAAGTGGGTCTACACCTTCGACATGCTCTGCGGCAGGCTTGAGATATACACGCTGCTCGCGCTCTTCACGCGCAGCCTGTGGCGTAAGTAGCGCGCGCTGCGCACATCTTATCCACACAGTTAATCACACTATGGATAGTGTTTGGTGGATAAGATGTCAATATATCTAGTGTCCTCAACCTTCTCAAAATAAAAAATTATGATATGATAAATGAGCCGGGCGGGCGGTACGCTCCGGCTCGTTTAATTAAAAATACCCGCCAGCATAATAATTGGAGGTTCTCAATTATGCTTATAAAGCCTGCGTTCAGCCCATCAGCGAAGGATATTCTGCGCGACCGTTACCTGTGGCGCGACGAGAACAGAAACCCTGTGGAAAAACCCGAAGAGATGCTCGTCCGCGTCGCGAAGAACGTCGCGGCGGCGGAGCGCACGCTCGCGGAGCAGTATAAATGGACCGACGAGTTCTACGAAATTATGGCGACGCTGCGCTTCCTGCCCAACAGCCCGACGCTGATGAACGCGGGACGCCCCGCGCCGCACGGACAGCTCGCGGCCTGCTTCGTCATCGGTATCGAAGACTCTATGGAAAGCATATGCGAGGCGCTGCGCAAGCAGATGCTCATACACAAGAGCGGCGGCGGCACGGGCTTCAACTTCTCGAAGCTCCGCCGCGAGGGCGCGAAGGTCAACTCGACCAACGGCCGCGCCTCCGGCCCCGTCTCGTTCATGGGGCTCTTCGACAAGGCGACCGAGACCGTCCAGCAGGGCGGCATGCGCCGCGGCGCGAACATGGGGATACTCAACATCGACCACCCCGACATCAGGAAATTCATCCACTGCAAGGACAAGGACGGCACGATAACGAACTTCAACATCTCCGTCGGCGTCTTCGACGATTTCATGGAAAAGGCCGTCGCCGACCCGCACGGCGAAGAGGCGGCGCTGCTTGAGGAAATCGCCGACTCCGCGTGGCGCACCGGCGACCCGGGGATAATCTTCCTCGACGCGATAAACCGCGGCAACACGACGCCGAACCTCGGCGAGCTCATGAGCACGAACCCCTGCGGCGAGTCCCCGCTCTACCCGAACGAGGCCTGCAACCTCGGCTCGATAAACATCGCCTCGATGGTCAAGGACGGAAAATTCGACTTCGAGACGCTGAAGCAGGTCACGGCAGTCGCGACGCGCTTCCTCGACGACGTAATCGACGTCAACCACTACCCGCTGCCCGAGATAGCGGAGGCCGTCAAGCTCACGCGCAAGATCGGCCTTGGAGTCATGGGCTGGGCCGACCTGCTCTTCCAGCTCCGCATAGCCTACGACAGCGAGGAAGCCTACGCGCTCGCCGCCGAGATAATGGGGACCATACAGGACACCGCGCACGAGACTTCCGTCGCGCTCGGCAAGGAAAAGGGAATCCCCGAGCCGCTCGCGCACCTCGGACGCCGCAACGCGACGCTCACCTGCATCGCGCCGACCGGCACGATAGCTCTGCTCGCGAACTGCTCGTCGGGCATCGAGCCGCTCTTCGCGCTCGAGCACACGCGCGTCCGCACGCAGATAGACGGCACGAAGGTCGTCATGAAGCAGCGCAACCGCTGGTACGAGCAGGCCATCAAGGAAGGGCTGCCCGAGGAGGTTATGAAAAAGGTCTTCGTCACCTCGCACGACGTTACGCCGACCGCGCACGTCAGAACGCAGGGCGTCTTCCAGCGCTACACCGACCTCGCAGTCTCCAAGACGGTCAACCTGCGCCACGAGTGCTGCGTCCGCGACGTGCTCGACGCCTACATCCTCGCCTGGAAAGAGGGATGCAAAGGCATCACCGTCTACCGCGACGGCTCGAAGTCGAGCCAGGTCCTCTACCGCAAGGAAGACGAGAAGAAGGCCGAGTCGCTGACGGAGAGCGCTAACGCTCCGAAAGAGGCCGAGCCCGTCCCCGTAATGGCAGGAGCCCCCGCCGCCGCGCCGAGATTCCGCTTCGTGCTGAAAAGGCCGAAGGACTAGAAAATTTACGAAACGAACATAAAAGCCCGCCTCTCGCGCAAGAGGCGGGCTTTTTTCGTACCTTTATGCCGGCGGCGCGGAGGCCTGCTCCGCGGCCGCGTTATTTTTTCTTCCTCAGCGCGGGGACGGCTTCTACTATTATTACGCCCGCGAAGATGAGCGCGGAGGCGATGAAGATGCGCCACGTCATCGGCTCGCCGATGAAGACGACTCCGAGCAGGCTGCCGAAGATGCCCGATGTCGAGAGCAGTATCGCGACGTGCGTCGGGCTTGTGAATTTCTGCGCCGCGGTCTGGAGGACGAGCGTCAGCGCGCAGCCTATCGTTCCGGCGTAGGCGACGGCGAGCCACGCAGCGCGTCCGATTTCCGATGGCACGGGCTCGAAGGCGAGCGCGCAGAGGGCCGAGCATATCATCGTGCCGGCCGCCTGCCAGCAGGAGAGGCCGCAGGCGTCTTCGCCCGCGACGAATTTTTCGACGAGCAGGATGTAGCCCGTGATGCAGAGCATGGCGAAGGCGGAGAGCGCGTCGCCGGGGTTCACGCGGAAGTTCCCGTCGAGCATCAGGCCGCAGAGCCCCGCGAGGCAGAGCGCGACGGAGAGCATGACGTGCCAGCCGGGGAATTTTTTCGTAAGGAACCAGACGCAGAGCGGCACGAAGACGACGGACATCGAGACGATGAATGACTGGTTGCCCGCCGTCGTGTAGAGCAGGCCGACCGCGCCCGAGAGATAGGCGAGGCTGAAGACGACTCCGGTCAGCATACCGCGGACCTTCGCGCGGCGCGTCATCGCGAAGGCGCGCCGTCCGAAGAGAAGCATCAGCGCCGCCGATGCGACGACGAAGCGCAGGAAGCAGAACCAGAAGGGCGTGATGCCGTCGAGCGCGTCGCGTATCACGACGTTCGTCAGCCCCCATATGAAGGCGACGAGAAGCACCGCCAAGTCCCCTACCACCATCGCTCTGCGCTTTGCGTCCATCCCCGCGCCCCGCTTTCGTGAAATGTCTGTGAAACAAAATTATTTTACAGCAAAGCCGCGCGGCGCGAAATATCGCCGTTTGCGCGCGCGCGCGGAAAAATCTATAATTATCGGCATGATACAAACGGAGGGATAATCATGGCTGAAATCACGAGAGAGGCGGCCCTCGGGCTGCTTCGGAAATATAACAAGGAAGAGTTCCATCTGCTGCACGCGCTGACCGTCGAGGCTGTCATGCGCTGGTACGCGAACGACCTCGGGTACGCCGCCGAGGCGGATCACTGGGCGACGGTCGGCCTGCTGCACGACGTGGACTTCGAGCAGTTCCCCGACCAGCACTGCAAGAAAGCGCCGGAGCTTCTGCGCGAAATCGGCGCGGACGACGGCTTTATCAACTCCGTATGCAGCCACGGCTACGGCCCCTGCTCGGACATAAAGCCGGAGCACCTCATGGAAAAGGTTCTCTTCGCCTCGGACGAACTGACTGGCCTCATCTGGGCCGCCGCGCTGATGCGTCCGTCGAAAAGCGTCTCGGACATGGAGCTCAAGAGCCTCAAGAAAAAGTATAAAGACAAGAAATTCGCCGCTGGCTGCTCGCGCGAGGTCATAGCGCAGGGCGCGGAGATGCTGGGATGGCCGCTCGACGAACTGCTTGAAAAGACGCTCGAAGCGATGCGTGCCGCCGAGCCGGCGGTCGCGGCCGAAATGGAGAACATGAAGTAATTGCCGCGTAAAGTCCTCACGGCGATGAGCGGCGGGGTGGACAGCTCCGTCGCCGCTTTTTTAATAAAAGACGGCGGAGACGAGTGCGCGGGCGCGATAATGCGTCTGCTCGCGCAGAGCGCCGAGGAGGATGCCGCGCGAAGCGTCGCGGAACGCCTCGGCATACCTTTTCACATCTTTCCGCTCGAATGCGAATTCCGCGAAAACGTCATAAAGCCCTTCATAGACGCCTACCGAGCCGGGCTCACGCCAAACCCGTGCGTCGACTGCAACAGAAGCATGAAATTCGGCAAATTCCTGGAACTGGCGCGAGACCTCGGCATGAGCCATATCGCGACGGGGCATTACGCCGTCGTCGAACGCGACGCAGCTTCGGGGCGGTGGCTGCTTCGCCGCGGCGCGGACCTGAAAAAAGACCAGAGCTACGTGCTCTGGACGCTGACGCAGGAGCAGCTTTCGCGCACCATTCTGCCGCTCGGCGCGCTCTCCAAGGCCGAGGCGCGCGAGATCGCCGAAGCGCAGGGATTTTCCAACGCGCATAAAAAAGAGAGCCAGGATATATGCTTCGTCCCGGACGGCGACTACGCGGCCTTTATACGAGAAACGACGGGGCGCGCCGACGAGCCTGGGAAATTCGTCGACGAATCGGGCCGCGTCATAGGCGGACACAAGGGGCTGATACATTACACGATAGGCCAGCGCCGCGGCCTCGGCCTGTCGCTGCGCGAGCCGCTCTACGTCCGCGCGAAAAACGCGGCGGACAACACAGTCGCGCTCTGCCCGGAAAGCGGCCTATATTCCAAGACGCTCACCGCCTCGCGCGCGAACTTCATAACAGTTGAGAAACTCGACCGCCCGGCGAGAGTCCGCGCAAAGATACGCTACCGCGCGCCAGAACGGCCCGCGACCGTCGAGCAGCTCTCTGAGGATAAAATAAGAATAGAGTTCGACGAGCCGCAGCGCGCGATAACGCCGGGCCAGTCTGTAGTCCTCTACGACGGGGACTACGTCGTCGGCGGCGGCGTGATAGACTAGCCGCGGAGCGGAATACTATAGTGGATAAACTTTTTTAAGAAACATAGCTCTTTCGTCGTGCCGGGCTTGCTCCGGCATCCAGTGTCGTTAAATACCGCAACCTACTGGAATAAAAAGACGCTGGATTTCGCGTCCACCGGCGAAAACGCCGCCGGTACCAGCAATGCGCTGAAGAGATTGCGATTTGTTCGCTGACGCGAACAGCGCATTGCGTCGAAGCGCGAATGACTGCTGGCGGACGTTTATAGCGATTCAATTATTTAAGAAAACATTTGCCGTCCGTCGCTCCGCGCTTGACGCGGAGCCCAGTGACGTTAGTTCCCATACGCTGCGGTATCTAAAGACACTAGATGCCGCGTCAAGCGCGGCATGACGGAATTGATGTCTCTTGTATAAAATTAAATAACTATATTTAAAAAGTTTAACGAATATAAAAACGGCCTCCCGGCGATTTTTACGCTGGAGGCCGTTTTTTTGCTCTTATTCGAGGTTTTTATCTCGTTTTCTTTTTCAACGCAAGCGGCACGACGGCGAGCAGCGCGAGCGCGCCCCAGCCGGCGGAGCAGCCGCCGCCCGAGCCACCATGCGACGCGGGGCGAGCGCTGTCTTTTACGTCGGCTATCGTGATTATCGCTTCTGAGAAATAATCGTCGAGTTCGTCTACCGTGAAGGTCAGAGCCTGCGTTTTGTATTCGGCGCGGAAGGCGCGGTAAAGTTCGCCGTTTTTGTTCCAAATTATGACGTACGGCGTTCCTTCAAAGAGCATCGGCTCGGCCAGCTTTATCGTAAATGTCGCTGCTCCGCCGCTGTGTTCGACGTTCATGCGGAACGCGCCCAGCAGAGCGACGTTTTTCTGCGGCGCTATGCCTTCAACGGATTCCGTTTCGAGCGCGGAAATCACTCCGTCTTGCGCATCGTCGTTCGCAGTATCTGAAATCATCGACGCGGACGCTTCGGCAGCTCCTCCCGATACCGTCACATCGCCCGTTACGCTTACTGGAGAGTCGGAGGCCGTGTATATGCGTTCGCCGAAGGCTTTGAGGCATACGCTGAGGCTGTACGCTTCTTCGGATTCTCCGATTTCCTTTGCGTCGTAGAAATTTACACCGTCGACGGAGAACCACCCTTCGCCCGGATTCGAAGTCGCGTTTTCATAATTGCCGACAGCGTATTCCGTCGGAATCGTGGCAATGGTGCAGTCGCCGCCGGGGCTGACCGCTCGAACGACGACGGAGAACTTCGTTCCGGCGGCGACTTCAGCCGGGTCATCGAGCGTCACCGTGTTGTAGCCAGGCACGAGCGAATCCGCCGCCCCCGTCCATGCGAGACGCCCGCTTACCGGCGAATCTCCGGAACAGCCGGTGTAAACGCTGATTTCGTAGCTTATGCGTTCGTCTGCGACGTAGAATGCGACCGCGTCTATCGAGTCGCTGCTTTTCGCAGTGAAAATATTTGCGAAGTACTGCACGTCTTTAGCGCCGCCGACGCTGGGGAACAGCGTGTCCAGAGAGTACCATCCGACACAGCCGAGGTCGTCGTACTGGTAGACGTTTTCTCCTTCGCGCGCCTTTTCCGTGTCGTAGACGACTCCGTCGCAGAGCGTGCCCTCTTCGTATGAGACATAGAAGTATCCTTCGTCGCCCCACACATCGCCCCAGCTGTTGCGCACTATCCACGCGCCGTCTTTCTCAGGCTTATTGTTGCCAAAATCATCTTTTGAGAACTCGTCGTCCCAGCCGACTATCGTGACTGCGTGGTCCGTCCCGACGTCTACGCCGTACTGAAGCCCGGAATAATAGGCGCTCGTTTCGCGGTTGAACGTCTTATCGCTGTACCCGGTCATGTCATAGTTGTATATGGCTTTTATATATATCCCGACGGAGACCGCGCCGTACTCCACAATCGCGCGCTTTATCATTTCGCGCCGTTCTGCGGAGAGCTGGACTTCGAAAGCCCCGTTGTCTCCGAGGTAGTAAGCTCCCGTAAGTTTGTAGTCGCGCGCAGCCGGCTCCGGCGCATAGACCGCGCTGTAGTCCCCGCCGGCGCTCGATATGTCGGGCGCTTTCGCCGTCGTGACGGAACCCGTGCCGCGCGAGAGCAGCGCGACGGACTTCCAGTCGTTTCCGCCCACCATGTAATACGGCTCTCCTGACGAATTGGCGAAGCACACCATGTCTTTCCACGGGTTGAGCGCGTAATATGTGATGTACCACTCAGAGAGGTCTATGTCCGTCCCCGCCAACCCTTTCTTTATAAGGTTCGACTCGGTCGCGGCCGTCGCGCTGTATGTCCAGCAGTTGTTGAAGTACGTCTGGTCTCTGACCGTCGGCATCTCTTCGCGCAGGTCGTACTTTTCGGGCAGAGCCTCCGAAACGCCGTCCGCCGCGGAGCGCATGCGCGCGCCTTCCGTCCCCGACGCGGACTCTGCTTTAACGGGCAGGCTCCACGTTCTGCCAGCGAGGTGCGACCAGCTGAGCGGCGAAGGGACGTAACCCGACATGTGCGATTTGCCGGCGCCGTTAGAGGCGAGGCTCCTTGCGCCGATTTCCGCCGTTTTATTTTCGTTCATATATTCGACGTACGCCGGGTTCAGCTGAGAAACGGCGGCCTCCGTGCGCACCGGCGCTAACAGCGACGCAGCGAGCATAAGAACGGCGAGCATCCTGATATTTTTCGTCATGCTTTCAACTATCCTTTCTAACTCCCGTTTCCGGGAACTTTATATCCATTCTGCATTATAATCTCTCACGCGCGCGGGAACAACCGCGCGCAAAAATTTTACGCCGCAGAAAGCGCGCTATGGCGCGGCGCAAAAATTCATGTTAAAATGGAAGAGAACTTTATTGAACCAATCTGCGGAGTGTAAAAACATTTGTACAATCCGTAGAAAAATAAAACTGGCGTCAAATCAACACCAATATAGAAAAGGAGAGGTCTTTGTTATGAGAAATCTCAAAGGTTTATTATCCGCCCTTCTGCTCCTTGTTTTCATCGCGCCATGCGCCGAGGCCGCCGATATCACGCTGCGCTTCGCGGGACAGTTCCCCGACGGGCATTACGCAACGAAGCTGATGCGCGACATCGCGGGCGGCGTCAACCAGCGCACGAACGGAAGGATAGCGATAGAGGTCTACCCCGCCAACAAACTCGGCGACTATACGCTCGTATACGAAGATCTCATGAAGGGCAGAGTGGACATGGCGCTCATCACGAACTCCGGACAGTTCGACCCGCGCCTCGAGCTTCCCAACCTCAACGTGTTCCCGAGCTACGAGAGCGCCGCGAAGGATTTCGCTCCCGACAGCTGGCTCGCGAAGAGGATATCCGAATACAACACGCGACTCGGCGTCAAATTCCTCGGCTTCCACATTGAGGGCATGACCGGCATCGCGTCGACGAAGAAGATAAAGAACCCGCTTGACCCCAACTCGAACAAAGGCGTGCTCGCGCGCGTGCCGCTTACGACCGTCTACCCCGAGATCATCAGGTCGCAGGGATACAGGACGGTGTCGCTGCCCTACGCGGGGCTGGCGGCCGCGGTGCATGAGGATTCGTGCGACGCCGTGACGGGCGTATCGACCGGAGCCGCGGCGACGGACCTCGCGGGCGTCGTGAAATACTGGTACAACCTCAACTACACGATTGAGACGCTCTCCTACCTCATGAGCGCGGACACGTGGGACAAGCTGCGCGAGGACGATCTTGCGATAATCTACTCCGAGGTGGCGAAGGCCTCTAAGCGCTCGCTTGAAACGGCGCGTCAGAACGACGAGATGAACCTCGAGCGCATGAAGAAGAGCGGCATAAAGGTCTTCACCTACACGGAAAAAGAGCTCGCCCCCGCGCGCGAAGCCGTCCTCGAACACATGAAGGTGCTCGAACCGACGATAGGCAAGGGGCTTATGGAAGACGCGCTGAAGCATTTCGAAAAGGGCAAGGCGAAGTAAGCAAAGCCGAAAAATCAAGAGAAGCCGTCCCGTCCGGGGCGGCTTTTTTGTACGCGCCGCGCCGCCCTTGCGCCGTCGGGATTAAAAAGGTATAGTCTGCCTATGAAGACGACTATCGAAGGCTATGACGAAATACGCGAAAAGATGAAGGGCGTGCGTCTCCCCTCACGGCGGCGGCTTGCGCGCGAGCCGTGGAACGAGGAGCAGCTTCGTATTTTCTGCATGCGCCAGAGCCGCATTACGGAGCACTGGGCGAGGCTCGGGCTGAGCGGCTTCAAGGAGCTCTGGCTTCAGCCCGACGGAAGCTATTCCGAAGAGGTTCCGGAGCGGTATCGTTCCTGCGTTAAAACATAAAAAAATCCCCGCCGCAGCGTGCCCGGAGTGGCGCAGTGCGGCGGGGATTTTCGTTTTCTTCAGTAGTTTTTTGCGCTACTTCCGCAGCAGCATCAGTTCGCCGACCGCCGCGGCGAGCCGTCCCTTCGTCATGACTTCGTCGCCCGCGCATTTCTCAAGCAGCGGTGCAAGCGTATCGCGCTCGCCCTTGAAAAGCTCGGCGAGCCACTCGCCGAACTCGCCGGCGGTCACAGTGTCGAGCGCCTCGCGCGGCGGGAACTCCATGCGTCCGAAGGCGCGGCGCATCGCATCGCGCACCTCGAGCCAGTGCATCTCGTTGTCAACGCCGTATATCACGTCGGAGGCCGGATCGAGGTAGCCGTAGAGCATCGAGAGCTCGACGCCCTTCCACCACACGGAGTCCTGCGGCACGTCGTCGAAGCGGTAGAGCGAGAGCCTGTCGCGCGCGTCGAGCAGCGGCGACTGCACCTCGATCGCGCGCACCTCGCGCGGCTGCTTCTCCCCACGCACGGCGACAGCTGCGAGCGCCCCCGCTGCCTGTCCCGTGAGCATCGTCACGGGCTGCAGGCGAGTCGATCCGTTGACTATGCGGGAGACGGAAATATTTTTCTCCGCGGCGAGCAGTCCGTCGACCTTCTCGGGTATCAGCGCGCCGATCGGTATCTGGAAGAGCCCGCCCTTCCATTCCGTATCGGGCGGGATTATCGCAGCGTCCTCGTCAAGGTCCCTGTCGAGGAGTTCCTTGTCGCGCAGGCCGTGTATATCAGTCGGGTACTCGCCGAGCGCAATCGCGTTCGATTTGGTCTCAAGCGTGCGTCCCAGCTTCATGTCTCGGATTACGTCCTTGACCGTCATCGTCTCGACGCCCGCGATTCTGCGGCTTTCGCGTATATAGGGGAACGGCGGGAAGTGGCGCAGTATCGGCTCGAAATCATCGGGCATTTCGTCCCATTCGCGCCAATCGTTGCCGAACCAGCCGCCGTAGCCCTGCCTGTCGTCCACCGACCAGTCGGCCATGCCGAGCTCGTTCTGCATGTAGAAGAGGAAGCAGAGCGTCTTCGCCATAGCTTCGCGCTCCATCTCGCGGCGGTACTCCTTGTCCTCAAGATAGCGGACCGGCATACCGTCGAGGCCGTCCTTCCCGTGCGGGTAGTCGTTCGCCCAGTTCACGGCGCTGCGCGTAATCAGCGGCCACGTCTCCGCGCGCCCGCCGTCTATCAGCGGGCTCGCGGGGTTGGAAATGTCGGGCATCCCCCTGTACGCCTTGAATACGTTCGGATTGAACGGAGCTTCGCCGGGCCAGCTGTCACCGCCCAGCGCTATAATCTCGCGGAAGCGCGGTGCGTACTCCTCGTAGCCTGGCGGCCTGCGCGTGAAGCGTAGCTCCTCCGGCACGCCCTCGGGATAGCGGCGTATCACGGCGACGTAGGTGATGTCCTGGATGACGCCGTCCAGCTCTCCCGACGAGTCGCCGTGGCCCGCGCGGTAGCGCGCTCCGGTCAGCGGGATGAAGTCTCCGGCCTCGGTCGCGTCGATGAAGACCTTCGCGCGCAGCTCTATCCTCTCCCCGCCGCGCTCGACGACGGCGGCGCGCACCGCCCCGTCCTTCATCTTCGCTTCGAGCACGCGAGTCTCCATAAAGAGCGAAATTTCGCCCGCCTCGCGCATCATGTCGAGAAGCGTCCGCTGAATCACCCACGGCTCGAAGGCGAAGGTGTCCGAGCCCCAGTAGCATGTGTTCACGGGCGTCTCGCGCGCCTCATAATAGGCCGAGGCGCGGCGCAGGAACTCGCCGTAGATACCCGTGCGCGTGCGGCGCACGTCGTCCATCGTCGAGACGCCGCCGCCCGTCATCTGCCCTCCGACCCAGTCGGACTCCTCGACGACGGCGACCTCCATTCCGAGCCGAGCCGCCTGTATCGCCGCCGCGCTGCCGCCGCAGCCCGCGCCTATCACGGCGACGTCGAACTCCATCACGCGCGGCTCCTCCGCGGACGCCGGAAACGCCGCGAGGACGAGCGCAAGAAATGCGAAAATTATCTTCTTCATCAAGATTCCCCCAAAGCTGTATAGCCTCGCAAAAACTTTTTGATTATACTATACAAACCGTAAGTTATGCACAACTTCAACAAATTACGCCGGAAAGCGCAAAGGAGCGAAAAAATTGAAAATAATAGACCTCAGCAGAACCATAACGCCCGGGATGCAGGGCTTCCCCGGCGACGCGGCCCCTGCAATAGAAAGGCGCGAGGACGGCGGCTTCCGCACCGCGAGCCTCTCGCTCTGCTCGCACGCGGGGACGCACGTGGACGCGCCCGCACACCTGTCTTCGCAGAGCGTCACGCTCGACATGATGCCGCCCGAGACCTTCTGGGGGCTCGCGCTGCTTGCCGACGTGCGCGCCGCGGCGGGACACGGGATTGAAATCGCGGACCTAGCGCCGCACGCCGAAAAGCTCGCGGAAGCGGACTTCCTTCTGCTGTACACCGGCTGGGAAGACAAATTCGGGACGGAGGAATATCTCGCGGGCTTTCCGACGCTCTCGCGCGAAGCCGCGCAGTACGCGCTCTCGCTCGGCATACGCGGCTTCGGCTTCGACACTATATCCGCGGACAGCGTCGAAAGCGAGGAATGCCAGATACACAAAACGCTGCTCGGCGCGGGCGCGCTCATCATAGAAAACCTGCGCGGCCTCGACACGCTGCCCGCGGGCGAGACCTTCCTGCTCGCCGCTCTGCCCATGCCGCTCGCCAACGCCGACGGCGCGCCCGCGCGCGTCATGGCCGTCCTTGAAAATTGAAGCCGCGGGCTGTAATATAAAACGGACGCGAAAATTCACGGAGGTGCGAAAATGACGGAACAGAAAAAACGCAGAGGCTTCACCCTTATCGAGATAATGGTCGTCGTCGTAATCATCGGGCTGCTCTCCGCGCTCGTCGGCCCGCGGCTCATGGGCCAGAGCGACGAGGCGAAGCGCAAGACGACCCAGACCCAGATAGCGCAGCTCGAACAGATACTCGGCCTCTACTACCTCGACAACGGCTTCTATCCGACCACCTCGCAGGGGCTCGACGCGCTCATTACCAAGCCCACGATGCCGCCCGAGCCGCTCAACTACGCCGAAGGCGGCTACATGAAGAAAATGCCCAAAGACGCATGGGGCCGCGACTTCATCTACGTCTGCCCAGGCGACCACGGAGACTTCGACATAATCTCCTACGGAGCCGACGGCCAGGAAGAGGGCGAAGGCGCCGCGGCGGACATAAACAACTGGGAATAAAAGGCACGCACATAACGCGAAGCCACGAAATCCGGCGATGGAAACCGCCGGATTTTTTATATAGTCGCATAACTTTATAAGAAAAACGGCGCCATCTCGTCATGCCGCGCTCCGACGCGGCATCCAGTGTCGTTGGAAACGTAACGTATGGGAACCAAAAGACGCTGGACTCCGCGTCAAGCGCGGAGTGACGAGATATAACGTTTACTCTTTAAGTTAACAGTTTATAATGCGCGGGCGCGCTATTCCCCTGCATACTCACGCGCGAAACGCTCGTACTGCCATTCCGGCCCTTCGGCCAGCAAACGGAGCAACGCAGCCTGAAGCTCCGTTCTCTTCATTCCCCATACGCAGCTCTCTACGCGCCGCCACAGCTCCGCCTGATAGTCCTCCGCTTCCGCGTCGTTCGCCTCTATCTCCGCGATGTACTGCTCAGCGCGCTCCGGCAGCACGGCGAAATAAAGCGCCGCCATGTGCTTGCAGATTATCCTGCGTCCCGCCGCGTGCGGGCATGTACAGCTCCCGCTTCTCGGGCGTTTTATATTGATAGTCACGTCGTACACCGCGTCTCCGCTCCCGCGCACGACGCCGCTGTAAACTCCGCCGCCTTTGTGCTCGACTGAGACGACCCGGCCCTCCGTATAATATTCGTAACCGTCATAAGCTGACCTAACGCTCGCGCACGCAATGAAACTATCCATGACGCGCCCTCACGCCTCCAGCTCCGCCGCCTCGCGGTGTTTCTTCAGAAGCTGCTCGAACTCGTAGTCGTACTTCACTTTGTCGATAATAGTTGTCACGACGTTGTACGTCTCGCCGCCCTCTCGGTAATCTGCGGGGCAGACGAAATTCACACGCTCCTCGAGAATCAGCCGCTCCGCCGCGCGGCGCTTATCCGCGCTATCGGGGTCGTAGACCGCTATAGAATGGCCGCCGTTCTGCCGAACCATCTTCATGCACGGGATATCCGTCTGCCCGTCGCCGAAATAAATCATGCGGCGAAAAGGCACGGGACGCTCATCCTCGCGCATATAGCGGTTGACCTCGCTGTTGTCGCTCACGCTCGAAATACCCTTGTTGATTTTGAAAAGGAACTGCGTCTTTGTAGTGAAATCCACCGCGACCGCGGGCCAGACCGCCTTGCCGTCCACGTCGTAAAGGAACGAACAGGCGTAGATGTTCTCGAACTCGCCCGCAATCGCCGTGCCCTCGATCATTTCCTTCAGCCCCGACGAATTTATATAATGGCGCACGGCGACGCCCTTCGCGCGCCCGTAGCCGTTCACCAGAGAAAACCACTCGGCGACGCCCGGATAAAACTCCACCTCGCGCCCGAAACGCTGGAACGACTCGCGCTTCAGCGAAATATGCCGGTACTGCGCCTCGTCGAGCATCAGCTTCATATAGCACAGAATCCCGTTCGCGTCGTTGTTCCGCGTCAGCTCGTTCGACCTGCGCCAGAACTCCTCCGAAGTCATCCCGAGCGCCTTTATAAAGCTGAACTCCTGCATATTCCCCGGCGACAGCGTCCCGTCGAAATCGTAAATAAGCGCGATCACAGGCTGCGCGGTTTCGGACATTTGAAGCACCTCCGTTTATTTTCAGTCGTTGAAGCCCTTTGCAGCTAAGTCGCCCCCGTATTCCGAAGGCTAAAATTCCTCCGAATAATCCTCCGGCCCCATCCCCATTTGGAACGCCATATTCTCCAGCGTCTCCTGCTCCATTGCGTATCGCTGGGCGGACTGCATGAAGTTTACCTGAGAGGGCTGGGCTTCTATGTCTATACGCTCGCCGCTCGCGGCGTCGACTACTTCAAAGATTCCATCCCAGAGCGCGGCGCGGCGGCGCTGTTTCAGGTCGTCGATGAGCGCGAGCGCCGCGTCGCGCACAGGCTCCCAGTCCTCAAGCTCGACCTCCCAGCTCTCAAACAAGCCGTCCGCGGCACGCAGCTCCTCGTCGCTCTTAAGTTTGCCGTTTTCGTCCGTGATGTTCGCGCGTCCTATTACTTTGATTCGTTTCATGGTTTTTCTATCCTCCGGCCCGTATGCGCGGGCTCTGTAATCGTCTGATGTTCGCTAATAATCTTCCGATGCTTCGGCTCGGCTGTCAAGCGGCGCAGGCGAAGCGTTACAGATAATCGCTGTATGCTGAGCCCTGTCGCTGATATTAACGCCGGGCATTTGACTATAACGACTAGATTAACTAGAATGACTAGAAAGGAGATGAGAGCGACTATGATTTTTGCGGAAAGTGAAAATGTCGAGCTCAAGTCGGAAGTCACCTCCGATATATGCAAGGAGATAATAGCCTTCGCAAACACACATGGAGGCATAATCTACGTCGGCGTGACGGACGGCGGCGTTCCTGCCGGAGTGGCGAACGCGGACGAGACGATGCTGCGCATCAGCAACATGGTGCGCGATTCTATAAAACCGGACGTAACGATGTTCGTCCGCTACGAAAAGATAGACACCGGCGGCAAAGACATAATCGCAGTCACAATCCAGCGCGGTGTGGACCGCCCGTATTATCTTGCATCTAAAGGGCTACGCCCGAGCGGAGTATACGTCCGTAGCGGAACCTCTGCGGACCCGGCGTCAGACACTGCAATCCGCAGGATGATAAAAGAGACCGACGGCGACAGCTTTGAGGCCGCGCGCTCTCTTGCGCAGGATTTGACGTTCAAGTCAGCCGCGGCGGAGTTTGAACGCCACGGCGTCGGCTTCGATCAGCCGAAGATGAAAACGCTCGGGATCGTCACGCAGGACGGCCTATATTCCAATCTCGGGCTCTTGCTTTCCGACCAATGTCCGGCGACAATCAAGGCCGCGACGTTCAGCGGCGTCGACCAAAGATTTTTCCAAGACCGGCGCGAATTTGACGGCTCGCTGTTCAGCCAGATGAACGATTTATATGATTATCTCGAACTTCGCAACAGGACGAAGGCATCCTTCGCCGGCCTTTATAGAATAGATAAAAAGGATTATCCAGAAGAGGCCGTTCGCGAAGCTATGATGAACTGCCTTGTGCATCGCGATTATTCGTACAGCGCGAGCACTCTCGTAAGCGTCTACGACGACAGGATAGAATTCGTCTCTATCGGCGGACTGCCGTCCGGCGTCGAGATGGACGACATCATGCTCGGCTTCTCCGTGTGCCGCAATCCAAAATTAGCCGCGGTATTCTACCGGCTGAAGCTTATTGAAGCATACGGCACGGGAATACCTAAAATCATGCGCGTTTACGAAGGCTCGGGGCTTAAGCCCGTCATCGAAACGACCTCCAACGCTTTCAAAATCACGCTGCCCAACAGAAACGCGGCGGCGCTCGCGGCAAAGGTTCCAACCGGAGAGGAAGAGACCGTAATCGGTTACATAAGAGAGCACGGAAGCATAACGCGCAAAGAGACGGACGCCTTGCTCAACGTCAGCCAGACGACTTCAAGCCGTATCCTTAGACGGATGGCTGAGAACGGCCTCATTCGTCATGAAGGGGCCGGACGCCGCACAAGATATATATTGAAATAGAGACAGGCGAAGCTTGGCGGCATGGCGGCGGAGCGCTCACGTTACGCAATGACGCCGCGCCGCTCTGTTATAATTATCATGTTAATTTATGAGAAGATAATTATGGGACTGCGGCGCTTTGATTGTGTAAGGCCGCGAGCCGTCGTTCGGAAACTTTGCGCGTCGTTTCAGGCGCGGACATAGACACAGAGGAAAATTGGAGATGTCAATTTCACAGGACTACGATGTAACCGCGTTGGGCGAGCTGCTTGTAGATTTTACGGAGAGCGGCCTCAGCGGGCGCGGCAATTTATTGTTCGAGGCCAACCCCGGAGGCGCGCCGTGCAACTTTTTGGCGATGCTTGCGAAGCTCGGACGCCGGACGGCTTTTATAGGGAAAGTCGGCGACGATGTGTTCGGGAGGATGCTTTGCGAACGCGCCGCCGGCGCCGGCATAGACGTTTCCGGCGTCATATACGACGCGGAAGTCCCGACTACCCTGGCGGTGGTGCATAATACGCCGGACGGGGACAGAGAGTTCGCGTTCTATCGAAATCCGGGAGCGGACCTGACGCTTCGCGCGGAAGAGGTCGACATGGCGAAGATAGCGTCGTCGCGCGTTTTTCACTTCGGCACTCTGTCCGCCGCGTCGGAGCCTGCGCGGTCGGCCACTTACGCCGCTGTGGAACAGGCGAAACGCAGCGGCTGCGTAATTTCCTTCGACCCCAATCTGCGCCTGAACCTATGGCCCGACGCCGAAAGCGCAAGGGAACAAATTGCCTACGGGCTGTCGCAATGCGACGTTTTAAAAATATCCAACGACGAAATAGAATTTATGACGGGCGAAAAAGATATTTGCCGCGGCGTCAAAATTCTCTTGTCACGTTGGAATATTCCCCTCGTGCTCGCCACCATGGGGCCGGATGGAAGCCGCGCCTTTTATCGCGGAACGTCCGTATTCGCCCCTCCGTTCCGTATGCCCGGCACAATCGACACGACCGGCGCGGGAGACACCTTCGGCGGCTGCGCAGTCCATTTCGTCCTGAAATACGGCCTGGACGGGCTAAACGAAGCGCGCCTGACGGAACTGCTCACCTTCGCAAACGCCGCGGCAGCCATCGTCACGACGCGCCGTGGAGCGCTCTGCGTGATGCCGGAAGTTGAAGAGGTATTGTCTCTCGTAAATTCACGATAAGGCTGTCCAACCCTCTCGATTTTCCTCAATATACCAAGCGGCCCGGACGTTCCGAGCCGCTTGGTTTTTGTTATTTTATCCGCCGGTGCGGGTTTATTTCGATTTTTTATATCCCGCACACTTTTCCACAAACCTTTCCGCGGCTTTTGGAAATCCCGCGAAGTGGAGGTGGAGGTAGGAGCCGAGGATGTTTTCGGTCGCGTAGCCGGCGGGGTAGGTGTCGCCGGTGCGGTTTTTAGTGAAGAGGAAAGCGTTTTGGATTTCTTCGAGCGGTTCGGCGCTGGAGAAGTGGAATTCGTGTCCGCGCAGCTCTTCGCCTTCCGCGGCGATCACCGTGCCGCGCAGCGCGCGCGCCGTGACGTAGCCGACGGTGCGCAGGCGGTCGTTCATTTTGCAGCTCATCGGGATGATGCCGCACATTTCGTGCGCCGCGCCTTCGAAGTCTTTTATCTCGCGCGTTAGGTACATGAAGCCGCCGCATTCGGAGTAGATCGGAAGGCCAGCGGCCGCGGCGCGCGCGACGGATTCTTTCATGGTTTTGTTGGCGGCGAGCTGCGCGGCGAATATTTCGGGGAATCCTCCGCCGAAGATAAGGCCGTCGCATTCCGGCGCGCGTTCGTCGTGCAGCGGGCTGAATGTGATTATCTCCGCGCCCGCGGCTTCGAGCACGGCGAGGCTCTCGGGATAATAGAACGAGAATGCTTCGTCGCGCGCGACCGCTATTCTGACGCGCTTTTCCGCGGCGTGCGGCGTTTCCGTTTCTTCAAGCGCGGGGGCGGAGCGCGCGAGTTCGAGCAGTTTGTCGAAGTTTATCGCGGGCTCTATCATGCGGCGGACGTTTTCGATGTGTTCGCGGTTGTCGTTTTCTTCGACGGGGAGCAGGCCGAGGTGGCGCTCGCGCACTTCGGCGGCTTTGTCGCGCGGCACCGCGCCGACGACGGGAAGGCCGAGCCGCTCTATCGCCTCCGTGACCATCGCGCGGTGGCTGTCTGAGCCATAGCGGTTGACGATTACGCCGCAGATGTTCACATCCGGGGCGTAGTCGCGGAAGCCTTTCGCTATCGCGGCGGCGCTTTCGCCCATTGAGCGCACGTCGATGACGAGGAGGACGGGCGCGCGCAGCGCCTTGGCTATCGCCGCAGTGCTGCTGATTCCGCCGCGTCCGCCGTCGTAGAGCCCCATGACGCCCTCGATGATCGAAACGTCAGCGCCGCGCGATGCGGAGACGAATATTTTTTTCATCGTCTCTTCGTCCGTAAGCCACGTGTCGAGGTTGTCGGCGCGCCCTCCTGCGGCGAGCGCGAGGTAGCCGGGGTCTATGTAGTCCGGGCCGACCTTGTATGGGTGGACGCGCAGGCCGCGCGCGGCGAGAGAGGCGACTATTCCGCTCGTTATCGTCGTTTTTCCGCTGCCGCTATGGACCGCGGCGATGAGTATGCGCGGGCGCTCCGCCGTCTTCATTTTATTTCACTCCCGCGATTTTCACGATGTAGTCGATGTCGAGGTTTTTGCGCGCGTGCGCGGCGAGCGCGTCGTAGGCGGCTTCCTTCGAGGCCGACGTCGAGACGGGCTCGCGTTCCGGCAGCCCGCGTCTTTTGCGCAGCGCATTTAGCCACGCGGCGCGGAATCTGTCGTTGTGGAAGGCGTTGTGCAGATAGCTGCCTGCGGCGCGCAGCTCCGCGTCCGCGAGGCCGTCCTCGCGTCCGTCGAGCTCGAAGAGCGGCGCGAATTTCGCGTCGCTGCCCGTCGGGCGCGTGATGCCGAAATGTATCTCGTAGCCGTCGACGGGCGTCTCTTCCGTAAAATACGGGTGAATCGCGCGCCCTCTGCGGCGAATGACCGTTTTTTCTTCGCCGAAGGTCGTGACTGCGGGCAGCAGGCCGAGCCCCTCTATCTCGGGAATCTTGTCGTTGTCGCGCAGGTGGCTGTCGTCTATCTTTTCGCCCATCATCTGGTAGCCGCCGCAGAGGCCGTAGACCGTGCCGCCGTTCGCGTAAAAGCGGCGGATGCCCTCCGCGAGGCCGCTGTCGATTAAATATTTCATGTCGAGCACGGTGCTCTTCGTGCCGGGCAGGACGACGGCGTCGAGGCGCGAGAGCTGCGCGGGGGACGAGAGCTCGACTATCTCGACGTCGGGCTCGAAGCGGAAGGCCTCGATGTCCGTGTGGTTCGACACGCGCGGGAACTTCACGACGCCGACGCGCAGCTTTTCGCCGCAGTCGCCGCTTCCGCTGTTCCAGTTGAGGCTTAGGATGTCCTCGCCCTCGATGATTATGTCGGTGAGCCACGGCATGACGCCGACGACCTTGACGCCGGTGTGCTTTTCAGTCCACTCTACGGCGTCCTGGAAGAGCGATATGTCGCCGCGGAATTTGTTGAAGATTATGCCCTTGACGCGCTTCCTGTCCTCGCCGAGCAGCTCCAGCGTGCCGACTACGGAGGCGAGAGAGCCGCCGCGGTCCACGTCCGTTACCAAAATAACGGGAACGTCCGCCTCGCGCGCGACGCGCATATTCGCTATCTCGCCCGCGTTCAGGTTTATCTCAGCGGGGCTGCCAGCGCCTTCGCAGACCATGAGGTCGAAGTTTTTATCTATTATCGAAAGAGCTTCGCGCACCGTCTCGATGCCGCGGCCCAACGTGAAGTCTTTGTAATAATTCTTGTCGCAGGGCGCGTCGTAAACCTTGCCCATGAGGACGATTTCCGACGAAACGTCCTTGCGCGGCTTGAGCAGTATCGGATTCATAAAGGCCTGCGGCTCGACGCGCGCCGCCTCGGCCTGCACGCCCTGCGCGCGGCCCATTTCGAGGCCGTCCGCCGTGACGTAAGAGTTGTTTGACATATTCTGTGATTTGAAGGGGCAGACGTTGTAGCCCATGTCGGAGAAGATGCGGCAGAGCGCCGTCGCGATGAAGCTTTTGCCGCTGTCGCTGCTCGTGCCCTGTACCATGACGCCTTTCATATCGTTCACCGCCGTTTCAATATTCTATGCCTTCGCGCGCGGGAACTCCGGCGTCGAAGAAATGCTTGACCTTTTCCATAGATGTGACGAGCGCCGCGCGCTCCGCCAGCTCGCGCGGCGCGCGGCGGCCCGTCATCACGATTTCGGTATTTTCAGGACGTTTGTCAAGAAGCGATAGGGCTTCGTCCAGCGTCACGCAGCCGTGACGAATAGCCGCCATCAGCTCGTCGAGCACGAGCAGGTCCGCGGCGTTCTCTTCGAGGATTTTTTCCGCCTCGATGAAGAGCGGGCAGGGACGCGCGCATGGGCCGCTTTTGCGTCCCATCGGGCACTGCGATACCTTCAGGCCTATTTTCTCCGCCATGACGTGCTCGCCGCAGCGCTCGGCCTTGAGGAACTGCACGACGCGCACGCGGTGGCCGTGGCCCAGCGCGCGCAGGCAGAGGCCGAAGGCCGCCGTCGATTTGCCCTTTCCGTCGCCGGTGTAAATCTGGACTTCGCCCTTACGCATTAAAAGCCTTCCGTCTCTATCGTCGCCTTCGCCGCGTCGAGGAACTGTTCCACGTCGTCGTTCGTGTGCGCGGCGGAGAGGAACATCGCCTCGAACTGCGACGGCGCCATCAGCACGCCTCGGCTGAGCATTCCGTTGAAGAATCTCGCGTAGCGCGCCGTGTCGCTGCGCTTCGCGTCCGCGTAGCTGCGCACGGGGGCGTCGGTGAAGAATATCGTCGAAAGAGATTCTATGTGCTGCACGAAGGCGGGGACGCCCTTCTCGGCGAACATCGCCGCGAGCCCAGCGCCGAGCGAAGCGCGCAGGTAGTTGATGTCTCTGTATATATTCGGGTTGTCGCGCAGGGTCTTGAGCGTGGCGAGCCCAGCGGCCATAGCTATGGGGTTGCCGGAGAGCGTCCCGGCCTGATAGACGGGGCCTATCGGGGCGACGCAGCTCATGACGTCGCGCCGTCCGCCGTAAGCGCCGACCGGAAGGCCTCCGCCGATTATCTTTCCGAAGGTCGAGAGATCCGGCGTGACGCCGAAGTAGCCCGAGGCGCAGTTTATGCCGAGGCGGAAGCCCGTGATGACCTCGTCGAAGATGAGAAGCGCGCCGTAACGCGTCGTTATCTCGCGCAATCTTTCAAGGAAGCCTTTTTTTCCGGGAATCATCCGTCCGCAGTGCGTATGCTCCTCCCACTCGCCGCATTCGGGCATGGGGTCGTATCCGTCTTCGGGAAGGACGACGCCCATGTTCGCGGCGACGGGCTCGACGATCACGGCGGCGATGCGCTCGCCGTGCTCGGCGAATATTCTTTCAAGCTCGTCCGCATCATTGTAGGCGCAGGTCAGCGTCGTCTCCGCCGTGCCGCGCGTGACGCCCGCGCTGTCTGGCTGGCCCGCGGTCGCGAGGCCGGAGCCGGCTTTGACGAGCATCGAGTCCGAGTGGCCGTGGTAGCAGCCCTCGAATTTCACGATGAGCTCGCGCCCCGTGAAGCCGCGCGCGACGCGCAGCGCCGAGAGCACGGCCTCCGTGCCCGACGAAACCATGCGCACCATCTCGACGCCGGGGACGAGCGAGCAGACGAGCTCCGCCATCTCGACCTCGGCTTCTGTCGGCAGGCCGTAGCTCGTGCCGAGCTCCGCGGCCTTCTTCACGGCTTCGACGACGGGCTCGTAAGCATGTCCGAGAATCATCGGCCCCCACGAGCCGATGTAGTCCGTGTATCTTTTTCCGTTTTCATCCCAGAGGTACTGCCCTTTGGCGCGGGCGGCGAATACCGGCGTGCCGCCGACGCTTCTGAAGGCGCGGACGGGGCTGTTGACGCCGCCTGGGATCAGCCGCTCGGCGCGCGCGAAGAGCTCCGCGTTGCGGTCCATTACAGGCGGCCCTCTTTCATCATCTTAGCAAGTTCCGGCGCGAAGTAGGTGACGATTATGTCAGCGCCCGCGCGCGCGAGGCAGACGGCGCTCTCGGCGACGACGCGCTCTTCGTCGAGCCAGCCGTTCGCCGCGGCGGCCTTTATCATCGAGTACTCGCCGCTGACGCAGTAGGCCCCCGTCGGCACGTCGAAGGCTTCCTTCACCTTCGACAGCACGTCGAGGTAGGGCAGGCCGGGCTTGACCATTATCATGTCCGCGCCCTCGTCTATGTCGAGCTCCGCCTCGCGCAGGGCCTCGCGCACGTTGCGCGGGTCCATCTGGTAGCTGCGGCGGTCGCCGAAGGCCGGCGTCGAGCCCGCGGCCTCGCGGAACGGGCCGTAGAATGCGGAGGCGTACTTGACGGCGTAGGAGAAGATTATCGTCTCGTCCATCCCCGCCGCGTCGAGCGCCTCGCGTATCGCGCCGACGCGCCCGTCCATCATGTCGGACGGGGCTACGACGTCGGCTCCGGCCTGAGCCTGCGAGAGCGCCGTCTTAGCGAGCAGCTCGACGGTCGGGTCGTTGTCCACCGTCTCGCCCTTGAGCAGTCCGCAGTGGCCGTGCGAGGTGTACTCGCAGAGGCAAACGTCGCAGATGAAGGTCATCTCGGGGAAGTTTTTCTTTCCGACGCGCAGCGCCTGCTGGATGACGCCGTTTTCGTCCCACGCGCCGCTTCCGCATTCGTCCTTGTGCTCGGGGAGGCCGAAGAGCAGTATGGATTTTATTCCGGCGTTCGCCGTCTCTTCGAGGAATTTCGGGAAGGTGTCGGGGCTGTAGCGCTTCTGCCCCGGCATCGCGGGTATGTCTTCGATTATGTTCTTGCCTTCGCGTATGAATACGGGGTAAACGAGCATAGAGGGAGAGAGCCTTGTCTCGGCCGCCATGTCGCGTATCGCCGCCGTTCTTCTGAGTCTTCTCGGCCTGAATATCATTTTTCATCAACCTCCAGTGTTTTTATAAGCGAATCGAGGGTCGCCTTTTCGGCGGTCCTTATCTCTTCAAAGCCGTGCTTCGCGGCCTCCTCGGCAGTCTGACGCCCTATGCAGCAGGCTGTCTTCACGACGGGGCCGCCGAAGGCCGCGGCGAAGCCGCGCACCGTGGACGCGCTCGTGAAGAGCGCCGCGTCCGCGCCGTCGGGAAGGACGGCTGGCTTTTTGTAAGTTGTCTCATAAAGCGCAAATTCTGTAAAGTCCGCGCCCGCGGCGCGAAGATGCTCCGTCAGCTCGGGCGAGCCGTCCTTCGCGCGCAGCATCAGAATTTTTCCGCCCGCGGCGAGCGGCGCTAGGCCGTCCGCGAGCGACGCGCCGTCGTAGACCTCGGGCACGTAGTCGACCGCGAGGCCGCGCGCGCGGAGGGCTTCCGCGGTCGCGCCGCCGATAGCCGCGATCTTCGCGCTTCCTATCTCGCGCACGTCGCGCCCTTCTTTTGCGAGAAGCTCAAAAAAGCTCTCGACTCCCGTCGCGCTCGTGAAGCCGAGCCACGCATAACCGCCGAGCGGCGGTAGGGTCACGTCCATCGTGCGCGTCGAGATGCAGGGGCACTCTACGACCTCCGCGCCGAGGGCGCGCAGCTTCGCGCAGAGCTTTCCGGCGCGTCCGCGCGGGCGCGTGACGACGACCTTGCGTCCCGAGAGCGGCAGAAATTTCTTCCACTCGAACTCTTTTCCGAGAGCCGCGACGGCGCCGACGATTATTATCGCGGGCGAGCGAAGCTCCTCGCGCTTCGCGATTTCGGTCAGCGTGCCGAGCGTGCCTTCGATGCGGCGCTGGCGCGCGGTCGTCCCGCGCTCAACGGCGGCGGCGGGGGTGTCGGGAGACATGCCGGCCTTCGTCAGCGCGGCGCAGATGTCGGGCAGCGCCGACGCGCCCATGAGGAAGAGCAGCGTCCCGCCGAGGCGCGCGAGCGCGGCGTAGTCTGTGTCGGCTATGCCGCCGTCCTTCGTGTGCGCCGTGATTATGTGGAGCGATGCTGCCAGTCCGCGGTGCGTGACGGGTATGCCGGCAGCAGACGGCGCGGCTATCGCAGAGGTCACGCCCGGAACGACCTCGAACTCTATATTTTCCTTTTTCAGCGCTTCTATCTCCTCGCCGCCGCGTCCGAAGACGAAGGGGTCTCCGCCCTTGAGGCGCACGACGTTCTTTCCTTCGAGCGCTTTTTCGACGAGTATCTTTTCTATCTCGCGCTGCGGCACGGGGTGGCGTCCGCCCTCCTTGCCGACGTTTATCTTCTCGGCGCGCTCGGGCATCATCGCGAGCACTCCGTCGCCGACGAGCCTGTCGAATACTATCGCGTCGGCGCGCTCCATGACCTCGCGCCCGCGCAGCGTCAGCAGCCCCGCGTCTCCGGGGCCCGCGCCGACGAGCCAAACCTTGCCGGCCGCCATCACTTTCCCTCCCTCAGCCTGCGCGCGAGGCCGCGCGCGAGCTCTTCGGCGTCCTCGGGGCGCCCGCAGGCGCGCCCTTCTCTGTATATCCCTTCCGCCTCGTCGGCGTAGAAGCCGTGAAGTGTCAATTCTCCGTCAACTATCTCCGCGTACGCTCCGACGGGGGCCGTGCAGCCGCCGCCGAGCTCCGCCGAAAATCCGCGCTCCGCGCGCGCGCAGCAGGCCGCCGCCTCGCAGCGCACCGCGTCGAGGTATTCATAGCTCTCGCCCGCGCGTCCCTGACAGGCGAGTATCCCCTGCCCCGGGGCCGGAATCATCTCGTCCGTCGTGAAGTATCTCGAAATCCTCTCGCCGAGGCCGACACGCTGAAGCCCTACCGCCGCAAGCACGAGCGCGGAGAACTGCCCCTCGTCGAGCTTGCGCAGCCGCGTGTTGACGTTGCCGCGCACCGGCTCGACGCGCAGCTGCGGGAAGAGCTTCGCAAGCTGTATGCGCCGCCGCGCCGACGAGCAGCCGAGCGGCAGCTTTTCGTCTATTTCGCCCGCGCCCTCGGGCAGCACGAGCGCGTCGCGCGCGTCTCCGCGCGCGGAGTACGCCACTATCGGCAGCTCCTCGTTCGCGTACATCGGCACGTCCTTCAAGCTGTGGACGGCGACGTCTATTTCTCCGCTTTTCAGAGCCTCTTCAAGCTCCTGCGTGAAGAGCCCCTTTATGCCGAATTTGTCCGAAGCCTCGGAGAAGGGCTTCATGTTCACGTCGCCCGTCGTCGTCATCGTCGCGAGCTCGACCTCCAGCTCGGGGTGCGCCGCGGCCACAGCGTCCATCAGTATGCGCGTCTGCGCGACGGCGAGCGCGCTCTTGCGGCTTCCGAAACGGATCACTCTTTTCATTTCGATTCCTCTTCTTCCATGATTTTGGACTTCTCCTCCGCAACCCACGCGGGCCAGACCTCGCGCAGGCGGTCGGCGAGGCGGCGCGTCAGCTTCGGCGAGAGCGCGCCGGCCGATACGCTCGCCGCGGCCTCGCCCTCGGTCACGAGCGACGGGAAACAGAACGAACATTCCTCCGCGGCGTCCGCGACGCTCACGGGGACGCCCGCGGCCTTCGCCTCCGCGCCGATTCTGCGGTTCAGCGCGCGGTCGTCGGTCGCGGCGACTATCAGGAACGCGCCCACGCCGTCGGAAGTCTCCCATTTTTTCCTATGAAGTATAAAGCCTTCGTCCTCCGCGCCCTCCGCGAACTCGGGCGCGACGATGTGTACCTCCGCGCCGCACTTCGCGAGAGTGCGCGCGCGGCGCAGCGCGATATGGCCGCCGCCCGCTATGACGGCCTTTCTTTTTTCCATGTCCGTGAGCATCGGGAAGAGCGGCGGACGCGACGCGCCGAGCCTGCGCCGCAGCGCGAGCAACGCCTCGCGCGCCGTCAGCCCCTCTTCCTCCGCGCGCCCGACGACTATCAGCCGCGCGCCCGTTGCGCGCGCCGCCTCTATTTTTTCGGGCATTCCGCCCGTCGCGCCGCCGTCCTTCGTTACGAGCACCGCCGCGCCCGTCATGCGCAGCAGCTCGACGTTCATCGCCGCCGAGAACGGCCCGCGCATCGCTATAATCTGTCCCGGGCCGAAGCCGAGCGCCGCGCAGCGCTCTATCACGTCTTTCGACGGAAGCACGCGCGGGAATATGCGCTCGCGGTAATCGTGTACTTGTGTGAAAACGTCGAGCTCCTTGCTTCCCGTCGCCACGAGCGCGCGCTCGTCGCACTCGTCGAGCAGCCGCGCCGCCTCGGCGCAGCTTTCGACGACGGCAGCGTTCTCCGGCAGCGGCGTGCGCGCGCGGACGATTCTCATATAGTCCGCGCCCGTTTCGGCGCAGGCCTTTTTTATCTCCGCGGTCACGGCGCGCGCATAGGGATGCGTAGCGTCGGCGGCGACGGTGATTTCCTCTTCGCGCATCAGCGCCGCCATCCCCGCCGCGTCGAGCCGCCCCGTCCGAACGTCGAGGCCCGGCGCTTCGTGAAGCACCTCCGCGCCGTATTCCGTCGCGACGCAGCAGATCATCGGCAGGCCGCTTTCGGCTATCTCGCGCGCCTCGGTCGTGCCGCCGAAGAGCAGGAGCTTCTGCTTCATCTTAATCCTTGTAGCCGCGCGGCGTGACGAGCCGTCCGCCGAGCTCGCGCGTCGCGCTGTTGCCGACGATGACGGTGCAGAACATGTCGATCGGCGCTTTCGGCAGCTCGCCGAGCGTCGTGACGCCGAAGGTCTCGCCGTCGCGTCCCGCGTTGCGCACCCAGCCCGCGGGCGTCGAGGCGGGCTTCTCTTCCATGAGTATCGCGCAGGCGCGGGCAAGATGCTCCGGCCTTCCGCGGCTCGCAGGGTTGTACAGGCATATCACGAAGTCCGCCGCCGCGGCCGCGCGCAGGCGCTTCTCGATAAGCTCCCACGGCGTGAGCAGGTCGCTGAGGCTTATCACCGCGAAGTCGTGCATCAGCGGCGCGCCGAGCACGGCCGCCGCGGTCGAGGCCGCGGTCATGCCCGGCACTATCTCGACCTCGGCTTCGCCGTTCGCAATCTCGAGCATGATGCCCGCCATGCCGTAGACGCCGGGGTCGCCGCTCGATATGAGGCCGACGGTGTGCCCCTGCTTCGAAAGCTCGAGCACCATGCGGCAGCGCTCCGTCTCGCCCTTCATCGGCGAGGCGACAAGCTCCTTGCGCCCCTCGAACAGATGGCGCACCAGCTCTATGTAAGCCTTGTATCCGATTATAATGTCGCACTTCTCGAGCGCCGCGAGCGCGCGCGGCGTCATCTGGTCCTCGTTGCCCGGACCGAGGCCGACGACGTAAATCATCCCTTCGCCGCCTTCGCGAGCGCGCTGTAACAATTTTTAGCCATGTCCATGTCCACCTTTTCCTTCAGCGAGAATAAAAGCTTGTTTATCATGTTTCGCGACGCTTCGCGCACCGCGTCGCAGTCGTAGGCCGAGCCCGAAAGCTCCGCCGCCATCTCGCGCTCCGCGAACGAGCGGATTTCCTCTATCATCGGCATACACTCGTGAATGTGGTGCCACTCGTAGAAGCGCGATATATGTTCGTCCATTATGCGCTCTATCGCCGCGCGCAGCCCGGCGGGCAGGGCGTCGCATCCGAGCGAATCCATGTCGTAGAGAGTGACGTTCGGGAAGTTCCCTATCGCGGGCTCTATGTCGCGCGGCACCGCGAGGTCGGCTATGACCGCGCCGCACGCGGGCGCTTCGTAGTCCTTCGCAAGAAGCACGTAGTGCGGGCTCGCCGTCGCGCCGACTATTACGCTGCTGCTCTTCGCCGCCTCGTAGCGGTCGTCGTATGAGATTATCTCGACGCCGCGCGGAGGCTTCGCACCGTCTTTGCGGCAGCGGCGACGCGTCATCGTGACGCTCGCGCCTTCGGCGACGAGCATCGAGGCGCAGAGCATCCCGATCTCTCCGCTCCCGACGACGAGCGCGCGCTTCCCTTCGAGTCCGCCGAGCGCCTCGCCTATCTTGCGTACCGCGCGCTGCGCGACGGAGGTCTCGTGCGGATGCTTTTTGAACTCTGTGCGGATGTCCTTCCCCGCCGTTATCGCGCCCTGAAAGAGGCGGCTCAGCGTCGCGCCGCAGCTTCCGATCGCGCGCGCCGAAGCGAGCGCGTTCTTCATCTGACCGAGTATCTGGTCTTCTACCGGTATCTGCGAGCGCAGCCCCGCCGCGACTTCAAAGACGTGACGGACGGCCTCCGCGCCCTCGAAGAAAAAGAAATCCGCGCCGCCGCGCGCCTCGCGCAAAAGCTCGCGCGGGTCCTCGTCCGCGAAGACGAAGAGCTCCGTTCTGTTGCAGGTCGAAAGCAGGATGGATTCTATGCCGCGCTCTCTCATTCCGCGCATGAAATCCTCGGCCGCCGACGCCGTGAACGCGAAACACTCGCGCGTTTCGAGCGCCGATTCACGCTGGTCGAGGCCAGCCGCCATAAGTCTCATTGAACCTTCCTCCTGTGCTTCGCAAGGGCGAGAGTCACGCCCGGATAAATCGTCTTTCCCCTCATGAGGACGCCGCCTTCCGCGGCGAGCACCGCGGCCCGCTCGCAGACGCAGCCGACGCCCGTCTCCCTCTCCACTCTCTCCGAATATGAAAAAAGCCCCTGCGCGCCGCGCAGCTCTTCAGCGCTGTACGTAACGAACGGGACTTTATATTTCTCCGCTAATTTTATGATCGCGGCTTCGTCCTTCTTGATGTCTATCGAAGCGACCGCCGCGAGCGAAAGCGGCGAGACGCCTGACTCTTCGAGAAACTCTTCCGCAGCTTCGGCGAGCGCCGAAAACTCCACGCCGCGTTTGCAGCCGACGCCGAGCGTCAGCACGCGCGGGCGCAGCCACAGCGTCACGGGCCACGGCGCTGGCTGAAGCTCGTCCGTCACAGCGACGCCTATCGCGCGCCCTTCAAGCGCGGCGGACGAAATATCTTTTATCGCGTGGACATTCTCGATCGCGCAGTCGTTTTCGACCGCCCACGAATCGACGGCTGTCACGCCGCGCACGTCAGTCGCCGTCGTAACGACGGCGCGTCCTCCCGTCATCGCCGCTATCTCCTTTGCAAGCACGTTCGCGCCGCCGAGGTGTCCCGACAGGAGCGATATCACATTCTCGCCAGCCTCGTCGAGCACCACTACCGCCGGATCCTCCGCCTTGCTTTTGACGAAGGGCGCTATCGCGCGCACGGCGATGCCGCAGGCCGAGACGAATACGATCGCGCCGCAGTCCGCGAAGCGCGCGCCCGCCCATTCGTTGAGGCCCGGCCCGATAACGCGCAGCCCCTCGCGCGCGTAGCGCGACGGAACGTAAATTTCAGCGCCGAGCAGACGCGCGACGGCGCGCGCCGTCTCTATGCCTTTCTCGGAGAACGCGGCGACGGCGGCCTTCATGCGGACGCCTTGCGGAAGCCGTGGGAGAAGTGCTTGTCGTAGAGCTTCGAGAGCTCGTACTCGTCTCCCAGGAAATCTCCGACCATGATGAGCGCCGTGTTCTTGATGCCGTACTTCTCCGCCTCGGCGGGAAGCTCGGTCAGGTTCGAGCGAATCACGCGCTGCTCGGGCCACGATGCCTTGTAGACCATCGCGGCCTTCGTCTCGGGCGCGTAGCCGCCCGCTATGAGCTCGGCGCAGAGTTCACGCACCATGCCCGACGAGAGGAACATCACCATCGAAGCACGGTGAGACGCGAGCGAGCGTATTTTTTCCTTTTCCGGCACGGGCGTGCGTCCTTCCATGCGCGTGATGATGACAGTCTGGCTCACGCCGGGCAGCGTGTATTCTGCGCGCGCGGCGGACGCGGCGGCGCAGAAGGAGCTGACGCCCGGCGTCACGTCGTACTCTATGCCGAGCGCTTCGAGCCTGTCCATCTGCTCGCGTATCGCGCCGTATATCGACGGGTCGCCCGTGTGCAGCCGCACCGTGTCAACGCCCGCGGCCTCGGCCTCGCGGAATTTCTCGACGACCTCGTCAAGCGTCATCGAGGCGCTGTCGTATACCGGACAGCCCGGCTTTGCGAGCGCAAGCAGCTCTTTGTTGACGAGCGAGCCCGCGTAGATTATCATGCCCGCCTCGCCGAGCAGCTTCGCCCCGCGCAGCGTTATAAGGTCCGGCGCTCCGGGGCCGGCTCCGACGAAATGTATCATCTTCTATCCCTCTCTCAAAGCTCCGCGCGCTGTGGCGGAAAATATCGCGACGGGGTTCTGCGCGGTCATGACCTCGCTCTCCCCGAGCTTCTTCATTTTGCTGACGTTTATCTGAACGGCGTCGAAGTCCCTGAACGTCTCGCCGCCGAGTATCACCGATGCGATTCTGAAGGTTTTGAGCGTCACGGCGGAGACTACGACGCGGACGCCCTCGAGCTCCGCGGCGCGCGCGAGCAGCTCCGGCAGTTCGTCGCCCGAGCCGCCGACGAATATGTGCGTCGGGCGCGGAAGTTTGCCGATCGTCTCAAGCGCGCCGCCCTTGTGCAGAGTCACGTTGAAGAGGCGGAACTTCTTCACGTTCTCGGCTTCGAGCGCGTGAGCCTCGTCGTTTATCTCGACGGCGTGGACCTCGCCCTCGCGGCATATCATCGCGGCGGCGACGGAAATCGAGCCGGTCCCAGCGCCTATGTCCCAGAGCACGGAGTCCTCCGACAGTCCGAGCTTCGCGAGCACGACGGCGCGTACTTCCTCACGCGTCATCGGCACCTTCGTGCGGATGAAATCCTCGTCGCGCGGCAGTAGTTTCGGCTCCGGCGCTGGCGTCGGGTTGACGGCGAGAACTATCGACAAGCCGTCGAAATCCATGCCCGCGAGCTCGGAGGGCCGCCCGCGCGTTATTTTCTTGTCCGCGTAGCTGAGCCGCTCGCCGACCGTGACGTTGACGTGGCCGAGGCCGCGCGAGGCGAGCAGCGAGCAGAACCAGCGCGGGTTCTTGTCCGTGCCGCAGAAGAAGGCCGTCGTCCTGCTGCGGTCGACCGCCATCAGCACCTTCGCTTCGCTGATGCCGCGCCCGTGGCCAGAGAGTATCCTCACGCTCTCCCACGTCTCGGCGGCTTCGGCGCAGAGGCTCTGCAGCGAGCTTACGCCCGGAAGCACCTCGAGCGCCGCGTGCGGGAAGCGCTTCTTCAAAAGCGGCATGAGGCTGTAAATCCCCGGGTCGCCCGAGACTATCACCGCCACGTCGCCGAGCTCGAGCTCGCGCTCAATCGCGGCGAAGGTCTCGTCGAATCCGCGCAGCGGCACGAGCTTTGCGCACTTCGCGGCGAGCCCCGCGTGGCGCGGCGCGGCGACGGCGCAGCGGCAGCGCGCTATCGTCTCCGAGGCCGCGAGCGTGAGCTGCGACGGGTCGCCGGGCCCCGCTCCTATAACGTAAAGTCTGTTCGTCATCGCGCGCGCCTCCTAATTTATCTTTCTCAGCTCCGCGGCGAGCGCTTCCGCGTTTTCACTCTCGCCAAGGATTTTTCCGTCGTTGTCTATGTAGGCCGCCTCGACCGGCATTTCGCCGAACGACCTGTCGGTGCAGCGCTTCGCCGTAATCCGCGCGAGCGTCGTCCAGAGGCGGTCGAGGCCGTTGTCCGCGACGATGCGCATCGCGTTCTCGGTCGTCATGCACTCATATAGCTCGCGCACTAGCGCGGCGGGCGCGCCCGCGATTGCGGCCTGAGTGCAGAGCGCTTCGAGCCGCCCATCGCCGGTGCGGTTGTGCGTGTTGAAGCTCCCCGCCGCGACCTTGAGCAGCTTGCCCGGATGCCCGCAGAGCAGCGCGCGCTTGAAGCCGAGGCGCGCGGCCTCGTCGAGCACGTAGCCGATGTAGTTGCCGCACTGCACGACGCAGCGGCCAGAGATTTCAAGGGCCTTGCGCATCGCCTGCTCGCCGGTGTTGCCGAAGGCGACCGCGATTATTTTCTGCCCCGCCGCAGCGTGCGTGTTGAGCTCGAGCGTCAGCGACTCGAAGATCGATTCCTCGTTCATCGGGCGCACTATGCCGGTCGTCCCGAGTATCGAGATGCCGCCCGTCACGCCGAGGCGCGGGTTGAAGGTGCGCTTCGCCGTCTCTTCGCCGCCCGGCACGGAAATCGTAACCTTCGCCGCCTGCGCGCCTATGACGGAGCGCAGAGCCTCCGTTATCATCGCGCGCGGCACGGGGTTGATGGCCGGCTCGCCGGGCTGGATTTTGAGCCCCGGCAGAGTCACGGTGCCGACGCCCTCGCCGCCCGCGAAGGTTATCTCCCCCGCTTCGCCGCCGAGCTCGACCTCCGCCAGTATCAGCAGGCCGTCCGTCGCGTCGGGGTCGTCGCCCGCGTCCTTCACAACGCCGCAGCCGCGCGGCGTGTCCTGCACCGGTATCGTGAGGATGCGCCCGCCCGGCGCGGCTATCTCGACGGACTGCGGGCAGACGCCGTTGAGCAGCTTCAGCGCCGCGGCCTTCGCCGCAGCCGCCGCGCACGAGCCCGTCGATATTCCTTCGCGGAGATTTTTATTGTATGCCATAGAGCAGAGCGTTCACTATCGCGGAGGCGACCGTCGAGCCGCCCTTGCGTCCCATCGCCGCGATGTACGGCACGTCCGTGCGCACGAGCAGCTCCTTCGACTCGACGACGTTGACGAAGCCGACCGGCACGCCGATGACGAGCGAGGGCTTCGCGCGCCCTTCCTTCACGAGCTCGCAGAGCCGTATCAGCGCGGTCGGCGCGTTGCCTATCGCGAAGATAGCGTCCGGCGTTTTCTCCGCGGCGATCTCCATGCTCACGACGGCGCGCGTCACTCCGCGCGCGAGCGCAGCCTCGCGCACTTCCTTCTCCGCCATGCGGCAGACGACCTCGACGCCGAAGCGCGCGGCCGAGGTTTTATTTATCCCCGCGGCCGCCATGTTCGTATCCGTTACGACGGCGCAGCCCGCGGCGAGCGCGCGGCGCGCGCGTTCCACGGCTTCGTCGGAGAAGCGCAGATTCTTCACGAAATCGAAGTCCGCCGTCGTGTGGACGACGCGCTTGACTATCGGAAGGTTCTCCGCGGGGCCGTCCCACGGCCCCATCTCCGCGCCGATTATCCTCATGCTTTCCTGTTCTATCTCTTCGGGTCTCATTATGAACACCTCACGTCCGTCACATTTTTACATAGCTTCCGCGATGAGCGGGAGCGCCGCGGCGGCGAGCGTTATCAGTGCGAAGAACGACGTCGTCGCGAAATTCCAGAAGAGCAGCTCCTTCGCCGTCTCTTTGGAGAAAAGTCCGAAATAATATCCCGCGTTCGCGCGGAAGAGCCGCGTCACGATGCCGAGGCTGTTGCCGAAGAGCAGCGCGAATACCGCCTGCGCGACAGTCAGGTCGCCCGCCGCGAGGCTTCCGCCCGCGAGCGCGAGCGCCGCCGAAACGTGCGCTATCGACGCCGCCGCGACGGTCAGCCCAGCGAGCGGCAGGAACGCCGTGCCGCCGAGCAGCCACGAGCGGAGCGCCTCCTCGGCCCACGGCACAAGCGCGTAGGCGACGCCGTAGAAGAACCACGCAATCGGCAGAGTCTTGAGCATCCGCTTGCCGAACTTCACCTTGCGCGCGGAGCCCGCCGCCTCTTCCGTTATCTCGCCGCTCTCGCCCTCGCCGCGCTTGAGTATCGCGGCGAGCAGCACGAAGCGCGCCGCGCTGCGCGCGAGCAGCGTCGCGCCGAATATCGCGCCCGGCAGCCCCGCGAGCGAGACAGCCATCACCATCGTCGAGGGCCAACGGTGCAGGTAGGCCGGGAATGAGAGCATCAGCGTCCCCCACTTCGCGGGCCGTTCGCCGAGCCGCCCTTCGTTGAGCGCCGAGGCGATGAAGGCCGCGCCGGCCTTCGCCGAACCGAGGCTTATCGTGAGCGCCATGCCGAGCACCGGCCCGATGCCCGCGCGGCGCAGGAGCGGCAACAGCCTCTTCATGAGTTTGTCGGCGAGGCCGCTTCGCAGGACGAGCATCCCGACCGCAAGCCCCGCGAGTATGTCGAAGGTGAGCCGCAGCTCGCCCCTCAGCAGGCCGCTCCAGTCCACGCGCTACCTCCAGAGCAGAAGGACGGAGAGATATTCCCCCGCCGCATCGAGCGCGGCGCTTCCCTCGATTATTTTTTCGTCGGCGAGCCCCGCGTGGTCGACGCGTATCATGCGCCGCCACGGCCCGCACGCTTCCACCGTTTCGCGCAGCGACTCCCCGAGCGCGCTCGGCTTGTAGAGCGCCGCCGAGTCCGCAGCCGCGAGCGCTTTTTTAATTTTTTCGCCGTCGCCCGTGCATGGGATTATCGACAGCACTTCCTCCGCCATTGCGATGAACTTTCCCGCGCGCGAGGCCGCGAGCTGATGCGCCGAGATTCCAGGCACGAGCGCGAGCTCTATCTCCGGCTCTATCCTGCGCCAGACATCGTAAAGATACGAGCCCGTCGCGTAGAGCGCCGAGTCTCCGATGACGGGCAGCGCGACGTTCTTCGCGCCCTGCCATAGCGCGCGGCACGCCTCGAGCTGTTCGAGCAGCTTCGCGTCGCGCTTTTCGGCGTCGCTGATCATCGGGAAGAGCAGCGGCAGCGTCTTCAGATCTCCGAGGTTTTCAAGCACGGCCAGCTCGGCCACTCCCGCCTTGCCGTCCTTCGCGCGCGGCACCATGACGAGGTCCGCGTCTTTCAGCACGTTCAAGGCTCTCAGCGTCAAAAGGTCCGGCGCTCCGGGGCCGATACCGACAACAGTAAGTTTCATAGGGTCACTCTCCGTAAAATATTTTTATCAGCATTGCGCCGCCCTCTTTGAGCCCAGAGAGGGAAGGACGGCTCAGACAGTACTCCGGCACGACCGCGGCGCGCACGTCTGCGAGCGCGGAGCTCCACGGCCTCGCGCGCAGCGACGCTTCGTCCGCCGCGTTCATCGGCCCCTGCTGCACAAGGTAGACGTCGAGGCCTGAATTTATGGTCTTGAGCGCGCGCTCAAGACCCCACGGCGCGATCGAGCTGCCGCTGCGCAGTGGCTTCGCCTCCGCCGCGGCGTTGACTCCGCCCGCAAGTTCCACGAGATGCGCGGCCCACGAGTCGGGCGAGCAGGTGTGAAGCTCGCGCGATGTAGCTTCGACGAAGACGAGCGGCCTGCGCCCGCGCGAGGATTTCTCCGCCGCGCCGCGGATTTCGGCGCGCGCCTTCGCAAGCTCAGCGACCGCTGCGTCGGGCGAAGTTCCCGCGAGCTCAGCTATCTTCCGCAGATATTGCTCGAAGCCCTCCCACGCGGGCGGGTCTATGACCTCGACGCGCACGCCCGCACGTTCGAGCACTTTCTTCAGTTCGGGGTTCTGGCTGTCCGCGAGCGTGCGCGTCAGCACGAGGTCGGGACGCAGCGCAAGCAGAGCCTCCGGCCCCGCCTTCATCGAGAAGCGCGGAACGCTGGGAAGAAGCCCTTCGTTGTCGTTCTCCGATATGCCGACGAGCTTCGCTCCCGCGCCGAGCGCGACGACGTTGTCCGTGTGGCCCGGGTAGAGCGAGACGATGCGCGCGTAATTTTCCGCGCGCGCGGGAACGGCGGCGAGCGCCGCGAATATGAGGGCGGAGGCGAAGATCAGAAGCCTTGCGCGGATGGGTGCCATGCGCGTCCTCCTTCCTCCGACGTGTATTTTTTGAATTCTATGCCGTAGAGCGGGCCGAGCACTTTTTCGTCGAGCTCCGAGGCCGTGCCCTGCGAGGCGAGCGCGCCGCCGCGCAGCGCGATGTAGCGGTCGGAGAAGGGTATCGCGGCGTTCAGGTCGTGCGCCGCGACGACGACGGTTTTGCCGCGCGCCGCGAGTTCGCGGAGAATGGAAAAAATCCGCACGGACTGGCTCGGGTCGAGCGCCGAGGTCGGCTCGTCGAGCAAAAATATTTCCGGGTCCTGCGCGAGCGCGACGGCGATGTACACGCGCTGCTGCTCACCGCCCGAAAGCTCCGAGGCGCGGCGGAAGAGCAGGTGCGAGACGCCCGCGCGCTCGGCCGCGTCGAGTACCGCCGCGTCGTCCCCGGCGTTCAGCTTCGAGAAGAGGCCGCAGTAGGGCAGGCGGCCCATCGCAATTACTTCGTAGACTGTGAAGGGCGACGAGATTTTCGTCTGCTGCGGCACGAAGCCGACGGCGCGCCCGAATTCCGCGCGCGACATGGAGCGGAGCTCGCGCCCCTCGAGCTCCGCGCTGCCGCGGTAACCGACGACGCCGCCGAGAAGCTTCAGCAGCGTGCTCTTGCCGCTGCCGTTCGGCCCGATGAGCGCCGTCAGCGCGCCGCGCTCGACGCTCGCGGAAAATCCGCTCAGTATGTCCTTGCCACCGTAGCCGCAGGAGACGGAGTCGAGCACAAAAGCGCCGCTCACGCCGCGCGCCTCCTTCCCGCGAGTATCCAGCAGAAGAACGGCCCGCCGATGAGCGCCGTTATGACGCCGACCGGAAGCTCGCCCATCCTCTGCGCGAGGCCGTCCGCCGCCGAGAGCAGCAGAGCGCCGCCGAGGAAGCTGAATACGAGCAGCGGGCGGCTTGCCGGGCCGATGAGCGTGCGCAGCAGGTGCGGCACGACGAGGCCGACGAAGCCGATGATGCCGAAGCAGCTGACCGCGAGCGCGGTCGCAATAGAAGCGAAGAACAAAAGCGTGCGGCGCAGCTTCCGCTCGTCGACGCCGAGCAGCTCGCCGCGCCCTTCGCCGAGCGATACGGCGTCAAGCTGCCGTCCGTAAACGAAGGCCGGGACGAAGACGAAGGCCGCGCCGGCCCACGCCATGAGCGCCGACGCGGGCGACGCGCCAGAGAGGCTGCCCATGAGCCAGAGCACTATCGCGCCGAGCTTGTCGTCGGCGATGGCTTTAAGGAAGGTCACGCCGGCCGAGAGCACGGCGTTCGTAATTATTCCGGCGAGCACGATGTAGGCCCCGCCGCCTCCGCTGCGCCACGCGATTACGCCGACGAGCCAGAGCGCGAAGAGCGCGCCCGCGAAGGCCGCGGGCGTGACGGCGAACGAGCCGAAGAAAAATCCAAGCGCGCCGCCGAAGGCCGCGCCCGAGGCTATGCCGAGGGTGTAGGGCTCGGCGAGCGGGTTCGCGAGCAAGCCCTGGAGCACTACGCCCGAGACCGCGAGCAGCCCGCCTGCCCCCGCCGCGGCGAGGAATCTCGGCAGCCGCACGGAACGGACGACGAGAGCCTCGGGCGAAGACAAGTCCTCGCCCGAGAGGAACGGAGAGATGAGCTCCGCGACGCGCGCGAGCGGAATAGCCCACTCGCCCTGCGTGATGCGCCACACCGCGGTGAGCGCGAGCAGCGAAAGCAGGACGAGCGCGAGCTTCGTCCGCTTCCCCGCCGTCTCTTTACGGTATTCCAGCAGATCGCGCGCGGAGCCTTCCATAATTTATTTCATCATGTCCTTTATCTTCGCGACGAAGAGCTCCGCCATGTTCGGGTCTTCGCCGAGGCCGACGAGCTTCGTCGAGATGTTCTTGAAGCCAGCGGCCTTGAGCACGTTTATCCACGATTCGTCGTCGTCAGCGCCCGCGAGGTCGTTGTTCGCGTGGTCGCCAGCGACTATCATGAAGGGCGAAAGCACGAGCGCCTTCGGCTTCTCTCTCTTGAGCCCCGCGATTACGTTGTCGATGGTCGGGGCCGCCTCGACGGTGCCGACGAAGAAGCGTCCCGGGGCCGCCGCGTCGAGCGAAAGCTGAAGCTGCGCGTAAAGCGCGTTCGCGATATGCTCCGGCGTGCCGTGGCCCATGAGGACTATCGCCGTGCCCTTCTGCGCGAGCTCCTTGTCGAAGCGCTTGACGAGAATCTGCGCCATCACGTCGCAGTCCTTCACCGTCGCGAGGTAGGGCTGCCCGAGCTTAAGCTCCTTGAAGCCGTACTTGCCCTTTATCTGCGCGAAGCCGTTTACGAGGCTCGCGATATCGTCGTACTCCTCGCCGGGGATTATGTGCATCGGCATGACGCAGACGTGCGTGAAGCCCTCGTCGTTCATCTGAGCAAGCGCCTCGGCGGGCGTCGGGATTACGACGTTCTGCTCGCGCGCTATCTTTTTGCGGATGATGTTCGATGTGTAGGCGATGCGCACCTCAGTGTCGGGGAACGCGGCCTTCGCGGAATCCACGAGGTTGTCTATAGCCTTCTTCGCCTCAGGCATCGACGTGCCGAACGAGGCTATCAGTATGCCGCGCTTGTCCTCCCTCGGCTTCGCCTCGGAAGCGAGCGCCGTTCCCGCTATAATTACGGAGACCAGTAACATCAGAGTGAGTGCAAACATTTTCTTCATCGCGTGGTTCTTCCTTTCCGCGCCGTCCTCGCGGCGCTTCGGTCAAAATTGGCCCGACCAACAAAAAAAGACCCGGCGTATTCGTCCGCCGCGTCTCGCACCTTTTGCAGCTCTCAGGCCGTTTCTCTTAAAGCTGCAAAGGCGTTCGTCCGCGCAAACTTTCCCCCTTCCCCTCCCGGCGTCAGGTTTCCTGGCTCCTCTTCGTCCTCCGCCGCGCCTTCCCGACATTGTCAGTGGCATTTCGCGGCTTCGTCAGAGTTACAGTAGCGGGACTGCTCCGGCATCGAACCGGATTCCCTTGCGCCGAAAGCGAATATTCAACTGTCCTTGGATTATATTACAGCCGCGTAAAAAATAGAAGATAAGCGCCGAAGCCGCGCAAAATCAAGAAACGCGCGGCGCGGCGTCCGTGCCGCAGCCGCGCGTTTTTGCGCGTGCAAAAAATCCGCAAAAAACCGCGCCGCGTTACGAGACTGGCGGCAAGTTCCGCAGCTTTCCTGCGCGCAGCGCGGATAAAAATTTTCCGTTTTTCGCAATTTGAGGCGCGCGCCGCTGCGTGAGGGCGCGCGCGTGAGTTAGTCCTTTTTCCCTGAAATCTTCGCGCCGCCGAAAACCTCGGACATCTCCATGCCGTCGAGCGCCGCGTCAATCGCGCGCACCTCTTCCGCCGAGAGCGCGACGGCGGCGGCCCCCGCGTTTTCCTCCATGCGCGCTTCGCTGCGCGTGCCGGGTATCGGCACTATCCACGGTTTCTTGCGGAGCATCCACGCGAGCGATATCTGCGCGGGTGTCGCGCTTTTCTCCTCCGCGTAACGTCGCAGCAGTGAAAGCAGCGCGGCGTTCTTCTCCGCGGCCTCGTCCGCGAATTGCGGCATCGCGGCGCGGTAGTCGTACCTCGCGTCGAAGCGCGAGCCTTTGACGTACTTTCCGGTCAGCAGCCCGTTCGCCATCGGCGAGAAGGCGATGAAGCCGACGCCGAGCTCTTCGAGCGCCGGGAACAAAGCTTCATGCCAGCGCGCCATCATCGAGTATCTGTTCTGCACCGCGGTCACGGGGCAGACTGCGTGCGCGCGGCGCAGATATTCCGCGCTCGCCTCGGAGATTCCCCAATGCGTTATCTTCCCCTCGCGAATCAGCTCCGCCATGACCTCCGCGACCGTTTCAGGCTCGACCCTTGGGTCTGGGCGGTGCTGGTAATAGAGGTCGATGTGGTCGACGCGCAGCCGCGCGAGCGAGCCGTCGACGGCGCGGCGTATCGTCTCGGGGCGCGAGTCGGGGATTAAGGGATACGGCGTTTTGCCGCTCTCTTTGTCAAACGCCAGACCGAACTTCGTCGCTATGACGGCCTCGCCGCGCACGGGCGCGAGCGCCTCGCCGACGATCCGTTCGTTCGCATGCGGGTCGTCCTCCGTGCCGTAGACCTCCGCCGTGTCGAAGAAGGTGTATCCGCACTCGAAGGCGCGGCGTATAAGCTTCACCGCCTCCCGCTCGTCGAGCGGCACGCCGTAAGCGTGCGACAGCCCCATGCAGCCTAAGCCGAGAGCCGAGACTTTCAAATCTTTCCCAAGTGTGCGCTGTTCCATGTAATTTTCACCTCGTCAGATTATTTCGCGCCGTCCGCGCGCGCGGCACGTTTTTTGTCGATTTGCCTCTGCCAGAAGGCCGCGGCATCGTTTATCCAGCCTTCGGCGATTGTGCCCGTTCCGAGGCCGAAGCCGTGGCTCAGCCCCGCGTAGTGATGAAATTCCGTCTCTACGCCGCAGGCACGCAGCGCTTCGATTCTGCGCTCCATCGCACGCCACGGGGCGATGCCGTCGTCTTCGCCGACGCAGGCGTAGGTCGGCGGGTCGTTCCTCGTGTAGTCGGAGTGTCCCGTGTACTGCATGACGACCGCGGCGGGACGCGGCAGCCGCGCGCCGCCGAAGGCCGCGGGGCCGTGCGAGCCGAGCCACGCCGCCATGCGCGCGCCCGCCGAGCCGCCCCAGAGCGAGTAACCTTCCGTGCTGACGCCGAGCTTCTCCGCGTTCGCAAAAATCACGCTTATCGCGCGAGCCAGGTCCTCGCAGGCCGTCTGCGCGCCGGGGCGGTAAATTATCGCGAAGGCGTTGTAGCCCAGCTTCGAGAGCTCGAGCGCGTGAGGAAAGCTGTCGTGCATCGCGCCGACGTATGCAAAGCCGCCGCCCGCGCAGCATATGGCGAATGGCGCGCCACGCCGGCCGCGGAAGAAGAAAAGCCCCGTGCCGCGCTTTCGCGGGTCCGCGGCCTTCTCCGCTTCCGTATATATGTCGTAGAAGATTTTTTCGCCCGCCGCGGCGCGCGTTCTGAAATAATTCGCTATTTCGACGGTCTTGTCGGGGTCTATGCGGCTGTACCACACAAGCCGCAGATCCCCGAGCGTTTCGCCGCTCCAGTAGCCGCGTTCGACGGGGAATATAAGTCTGCCGTAATTTCCGAACGCGGGGTCGTTCATGACATCCGCGACGCGGGTCTCGCGCGTGTAGGGTGCGCCGGCACGCGCTGCGGCCTCGGCGCGAATAGCTGGAAGCGCCATAACGCAGAGCGAAAACGCAAAAATCACGGCGATGAGCGTGAAGTTTCTCATTTTTTCGTATTCCTCCTTCATGCCGTTCTTTTTACGCGAAGTATAAAAAAATCGAGGCTTCCGCAGAAGTCTCGATTCGTTCGTCAGTGTGAACCTTTGGGTTATAACGCGCCGCCAGCGCTAAAAACGCCGCGGACGGCTTCGATGCACTGCCTCACGAGCGGCGACGGCTCACGCGCGTGGAGCAGGCCGTAGGGTATCGCGTGTTCCCACTCGACCGGAATTATGCGAAGCAGCGGGTGGACGGAGCGCCAGCACTCGACAGCGGTCAGCAGCGCGCCGCCGTTCTCGCAGCGGTTGAATACTTCCGTGTTGTAGAAGTCGAAGTCTACGACGTTCACCTGCGGATAACTGCGCGCGAGCTCGTCGCGCAGCTCGTCCACGGCCTTGATGCGACCGCGGCGTATGAGCATGAGATTTTCGCCGAAGAGATCGGAGACGGCGAGCCGCTCCTTCGACGCGAGCGGGTGCGAAAGCGAGACGGCGCAGCATATCGGCGCGCGAAAGAGCTCCAGACCGCAGCATCGCCGGTATTCAAGCATCGTCTCGTCGCAGAAGCCCGCCACAACATCGATGTCGCGGCCGAGATTTTTCAGAATTTCGCGCGCGTTCTCGGGCGTGTTCTCAAAGGGGACGAGGCGGAATTTCACATTCGGCAGCCGCTCGTGCAGCTTCGGCCACAGCTCGACGAGAATCTGCGCGGGCGTCATCGGCGACGTGCCGATGCGGACGACCGACGCGCTCTTCTCCGCAGCCTCTCGCGCGCGGACGACGGCGTCGTTTGAGTAGGAAATTATATATTTCGCGTCGGCGAGCAGAGAGCGCCCAGCCGCGGTCAGCGCAAGCCCGCGGTGCGAACGCTCGAAGAGCTTCAGACCGAGCTTCGATTCGAGCAGATTCATCTGCTTTATCACAGCCGTCGGCGTTATGCAGAGCTCCTCGGCGGCCTTAGTGAAGCTGCCGCGCTCCGCTACAGTTATGAAAGTGTCGAGCTGAGGGGTGTACATCCTCTCGCCTGCCTTTGCGGGATAAATTTACGTCCTTCGCTAAATTTTATCCGCGCGCCGCCGCGCCGTCCAGCCGCCGCGCGCGGCGCAGCCAGACCGGCGCGAGGAAGGCGAGCGCGCCCATCCACGCGAGCGGCGTCGCGAAGCATATCCCCGCGTAGCCGAAGAAGCGCGCGAGCACGAAGGCCGCCGTCACGCGCATCACAAGCTCCGAGACGCAGGCCGCGAACGGCGTGCGCGCGTCGTCCATGCTCTGAAGCGCGGAGCGGTAGATGCAGAGCAGGCCGAGCAGCGGATAGAAGGGCACGACGACGAAGAGATAGCCGTAGGCCGCCGCGTTGACCGCCGCCGTCGCGTCGTCGATGAAGAGCGGCACGACGTAAGCGCGCCCCAAAAGCATAATCGCGCCCATAATTACGTTCGCGATCTCGAGCTGCACCAGCGAGGCGCGCACGCCCGCCTTGATGCGCCCGCCGAGCCCCGCGCCGTAATTCTGCGCGACGTAGCCCGCTATCGCGACGCCGAATGCGCCGTTGACGAGCACCGAAAGCTGGTCCACCTTCGTCGCCGCCGTGAAGCCCGCGACCACCTCCGCGCCGAGGCCGTTGACCGCCGTCTGCATCGCAAGCAGCCCGACGCACATCACGGACATCTGAAAGCCCATCGGGAAGGCGAGCCGCAGGTGGTTCTTGAAGAGCAGCGGCGACCTGTGCCAGTCGTTGCCGAGCACGCGCAGCTCGCGGAAATTCCGCGCGCCGTAGAGCGCGCAGAGCGCCGCCGAGACGAGCTGCGAAAGCACCGTCGCCCACGCCGCGCCCGCGACGCCCATGCCGAACGGCACGATGAAGATGATGTCGAGCGCGATGTTCAGGAACGACGAAAATATAAGGAAGTAAAGCGGCGTCCTGCTGTCGCCGAGCGCGCGCAGAACGTTCGATACCAAGTTATATGCGACCGTCGCGCCCGTGCCGAGCATGACGGCGAACATATAATCGTAGGCCATCCCGTAAATTTCGGGCGGCGTGTCCATCCACCGGATGATCGGGTGCGCCGCGAGACAGCCGAAGAGCGTCAGCACGACGGTGAAAACGAGCGACAGCAGCGCCGAGGCCGCAATCGACCGCCGCACGCCCACCTCGCTGCGCGCGCCGAAGCGCTGCCCGATGCAGATGCCGAAGCCGCCCGTCAGCCCCTGCACGAAGCAGAGAATGAAATAGATGAAAGTCCCCGTCGAGCCGACCGCCGCTAGCGCCTCCGCGCCCATCGTGCGCCCGACGATGACCGTATCCGCGAGCGTGTAAAAAAGCTGAAACAAGTTGCCGCCGATAATCGGCAGCGTAAAGGCGAAGACCGTCCGCGCCGGACTCCCCGCCGTCAAATCCTTAACCATAGCGACGCGCCTCCAAAGTTCCCCGCGCGCCGCGCGAACGCCGCGCGCTTTCGAGAACGCATATTCTAGTACCAAGCGGCGGAAATTCAAGAGCCTTTTGTAAATTCATCGTAAAGAGCGCGAAGCAAGGAAAAGCGCGAAGCTTCACGCCGCGCGCCATAAGCCGGCGAAAACTCCGCCGCGCCGTGCCGCGCACATGAAACAGACGGCGGCGGGCGCGTGTTTGCCCTGCGGCGCAGACGCAGCGCCGCGCGCGTGAATTTGACGCGCGCGATGTCACGTTTACGCGACATCCGCCGCGCGACGAAGACGGCAGCGATTCAGCAAAAGCGCCTTAACGCGATGCCGCGGACATCAAATCGACGCAGAAGCCGATGCGTTTATGCGCGTGCCGCGGTGCGTGGCTTTCCCACTCAAACAGCCGTGCGCGCCCATGAGCTGCGGCTCGCGCGCCAAACCGCCGCCGCGGCGAAAAATCAGCGCACGCCGCTTGACTTACAGCGCTCTCTAACAATTATGCTCCGTGCAAAGACGGCGGGCCGCGCCGCGGCCTCCGCCGCATCATACGAAAGGAGCGTTTTTTATGAGAAAGTTATTCGCATTCGCGGCAGCTTTCCTATGCGCCGCGCTCGCCTGCGCGGGAGCCGAGGCCGCCGTCCCGAAGGTCTACTTCACGAAGGATATCAGCTCCGCGGGACTGATGAAAGCCTACGACGCGCTTGAACGCAAAGCCGAAGGGAAGAACATCGCAGTCAAGATAAGCACGGGCGAGCAGGGAGGGCACAACTTCCTCGCCCCCTATCTTATCAAAGAGCTTGTGCAGTCGCTCGGAGCGAACCTTGTGGAGTGCAACACGGCCTACGGCGGCGCGCGCGAGACGACATACAACCACGTTCGCGTCGCGCGCGGACACGGCTACACGAGCATAGCCTATCTCGACATCATGGACGCTGACGGGACTATAAGCCTGCCGGTGAAAAACGGAAAACATCTGAAAGAAGACATCGTCGGATCGCATTTCAAAGACTACGATTATTTCGTCGTCCTCTCGCACTTCAAAGGCCACGGCATGGCGGGCTTCGGCGGCGCGATAAAGAACATATCGATAGGCATCGCCGCGCCGCAGGGCAAGGCTCTCATACACAGCGCGGGCCGCAGCACAAGCAACATGTACTGCGGCGAGCAGCTCGCTTTTCTTGAATCAATGGCCGAGGCGGGCAAGGCCGTCGTCGACGCGCTCGACGGAAAAATTCTCTACGTCAATGTTATGAACCGGCTATCCGTCGACTGCGACTGTTCGTCGAACCCGGCGGAGCCGGAGATGCACGACATCGGCATCCTAGCGTCGCTCGACCCGGTCGCTCTCGACCAAGCATGTGTAGACCTCGTCTACTCCGCGCCGGACGGACGTGCTCTGATTCAGCGCATGGAGTCGCGCAGCGGCGCGCACGTCCTCGAATACGGCGAGAAGATCGGCCTCGGCAGCCGCAAGTACGAACTCGTGAAGCTCGACTGACAAGCCAAACACGCCCGCGCTCTCGCGCGGAAATCCTCCTAACGGGATATTGTTCCCAAGCGAAACGCCGCGCGGAAATTTTCCAAAAGCGCGGCGTTTCGCTTGACTTAGAGAACGCTGTAAGAGCTAGCATCATTTCAGAAAAAGGCACGGAATCTGCGCGCGGACGATGAATTTACGGAGGGATTATAAATGTACAATTTCGTATTTGAAAACGCGACGAAGGTCTATTTCGGCAAGGGCTGCGTGAAGGAGCATCTGCCGGAAATTTTGAAGAACTACGGCGGCACGGTGATGCTCGCCTACGGCGGCGGCTCGATAAAGAAGAGCGGCATATACGACGAGATTGTTTCGATACTGCGCGAGAGCGGCAAGAACATCGTAGAGTTTTCCGGCATCATGTCAAACCCGACCTACGCGAAGGTGCTGGAGGGCGCGGCGCTCGCGCGCGCGAACGGCGTATCGCTGATACTCGGCGCAGGCGGCGGCTCCGTGATGGACTGCTGCAAAGCCGTCTCGCTCGCGGCAGTCTCGAAGGAGGACGTTTGGGAAAAGTTCTGGACGCGCGGCGAACCTGTGGATTTCACGCCGCTTCCGCTCGGCGTCATAGTCACGGCATCCGGCACCGGCAGCGAGTGCAACGGCGGCGCGGTCATCACAAACGAGGCGCTCAAGATAAAATCGGGGCGCGACTATCCGCAGTGCAACCCGCGCTTCGCTATGCTCGACCCGACCTACACATACAGCCTGCCGAAGGGACAGATGATCTCGGGCGCTTTCGACACTCTCTCGCATATTATGGAGACTTACTTCGGCGAGCCGAACGAGGACAACGTATCGGACAGCATCTCAGAAGCGCTTATGGAGAGCGTCGTGCGCAACCTGCGCGCCGCTATTAAAAACCCCGAGGATTACGACGCTCGCGCAAATCTCATGTGGTGTTCGACGATGGCGGAAAACAGAATTATCAAGCTAGGCAAGAAGCCTGACTTCGAGTGTCACGCGATGGAACACCAGCTCGGCGCGTACACGGACTGCAATCACGGACGCGGCCTCGCGGTGCTTCACCCCGTCTACTACCGCCACATTTATAAGTACGGCCTGCCGAAGTTCGTCCGCTTCGCGCAGAAGGTCTGGGGCATCGAGCGCGGAGCCATGAGCGACGAAGAGCTGGCCGCCGCGGGAGTCGAAGCGCTTGCGGCGTTCATCAAAGAAATCGGACTGCCCTCGACGCTGCGCGAACTCGGCGTGACCGACAGGTCGATGCTGAAGGAAATCGCGAATTCCTGCGGGATCTCCGCGGGCAGCTACAAGCGCATGACGCACGAGGAGATTCTGCAGATTTTTGAAGAGTGCTTCTAACGGGCGCGCGTTCCCTCGCCCGATGGAAGAATCATAAATCTTCGGCGCGCTCCATCCCGCGCCGAAAGCTCCGAAAAGCCGCGCGCCGCGTCTCAACACGGCGTGCGGCGATTTTTCTATTTCACGACATTTAAAAGGAGGCGGCGCATGTGAAAGCCGTTTCGGAAAAAGAACTTTTTGAAGAGATGCCAGTGCCGAAGGCCGTGGCGGCGCTCGCCGTGCCGACGATTATCAGCCAAGTAGTCTCGATGATATACAACCTCGCCGACACTTTCTTCATCGGCCAGCTCGGCGACCCGTACATGGTGGCGGCTGTGACGCTAGTCTATCCGTGGTTCAGCCTGCTGACCGCGCTCGGCAACCTCTTCGGAATCGGCGGCAGCAGCATGGTCTCGCGCTTCCTCGGCCTGCACAGGCGGGACGACGCGCGGCGCGTATCGTCGTTCTGCTTCTACGGAGGAATCGCGGCGACGCTCGCCTTTTCGCTGCTCTCGTTCGCCTTCATGGAGCCGGTGCTGTTCTTCCTAGGAGCAAGCGCGGAGAACTACCGCTATGCGAGTTCGTACTTCTTCTGGGTCGTCGTAATCGGCGGCGTGCCCACGATGATGACTCTGACGATGGCGCACCTGCTGCGCGGCGAAGGGCGCGCGCGGATTGCGAGCGCGGGCATGATGGCGGGCGGCTTCATCAACATGGCACTCGACCCCGTGCTGATCTTCGGCGCTGGGATGGACGTGCGCGGCGCTGCGATAGCGACGGCTTTCTCTAATCTCGCGTCGATGCTCTTTTTTGTCGCCTTGCTGTACCGAGGGCGCGGGGAGAGCACGCTTTCGGCGAACCCAGCGGATTTTTCGCCGCGCTACGTTGGTCAGACGATGTCCGTCGGCCTCGCGGCGGCGCTTGCGATAACTCTGGCGAACCTCTCCGCGATGACGATAGTCAAACTTTCGTCCGGCTACGGCGACGTGGCGGTAGCGGCCTACGGCATCGTCAAGAAGATAGACCAGCTGCCGCTCTGCGTGAGTACGGGACTTTATCAGGGCTTCATGCCGCTCGTCAGCTATAACTACGCGGCGAAAAATTTCAAGCGCATGAAGGACGTAGCCGTCTTCTCGTGGAAGACATCCATCGTCATAACGGCGCTCTTCGTCGCGGCGTTCTTGGTTTTCTCGCGCGAAATCCTCGGCGAGTTCATCGACGACGCGCAGACCGCGGCGCTCGGAAGCTCCTTCCTGCGCATCGCCTGCCTCGCCGTCCCGCTGACGGGAGTGAACGCGCAGATTTCCTATACGCTTCAGGCGATGGGCCGCGGCCTCGGCTCCGCCGCGCTCATCACTTGCCGCCAGGGATTTCTCAACATCCCGATACTTTGTCTCATGAACCGCTTCGTCGGGCTGTACGGCATGATTTGGACGCAGCTCATAGTCGAGGTGATAATGTTCCCCGTCTCGCTGCTCATGTACGCGGCCGAGCTGCGCCGCATAAAACGCGAAGAGGGCGCGGGACGTGCCGCTTGATTAGAGCGCGCTCTAAGAAAATATAATTTTGAAAAAAGGCGGGAACGCCGGAAGGAGAGACGAAAATGAAAAAATTTGCCGCAGTAATGGCGCTGCTGCTCGCGTTCGCCTGCGGGCGCGCCGAGGCCGCCGCGCCGAAGGTCTACTTCACGAAGGAGATAACTCCCGAGAGCCTCGTGCGCGTCTACGAAGCGCTCGAACGCAGGGCCGAGGGCGAGAACGTCGCCGTCAAGATAAGCACAGGGGAGCCGGGCAGCAACTACCTGAAGCCGGAGCTCATAGGAGACTTCGTCAGGCACGTCAAAGGCTCCATCGTCGAATGCAACACCGCCTACGGCGGCGCGCGCGGCGACACCTTCGAGCACATGCGCGTCGCGCTCCAGCACGGCTACACGAACGTCGCGTACGTCGACATCCTCGACGCGGACGGTTCGATGGCTCTGCCCGTGAAGGACGGCAGACACCTGAAAGAGGACCTCGTGGGCTCGCGTTTCAAAAACTACGATTATTACGTCGTGCTGTCGCACTTCAAGGGCCACGCGATGGCCGGCTTCGGCGGCGCGATAAAGAACATCTCGATAGGGCTCGGCTCGCGGCAGGGCAAGGCGCTCATCCACAGCGGCGGCAGGAGCACGAGCAACGTATGGTGCGGAGAGCAGGAGGCCTTCCTCGAATCTATGGCCGAGGCTGGCAAGGCCGTGACCGACGCGCTCGGCGGAAAAATCCTCTACGTCAGCGTGATGAACAACATCTCGATAGACTGCGACTGCGACCCGTCTCCGTCAAAGCCTGAAATTCACGACATCGGCGTGCTCGCGTCGCTCGACCCCGTGGCGCTCGACCAGGCCTGCGTCGACCTCGCGCTCGCAGCTCCCGGCAGCGAATCTCTGCGCGAGCGCATCGCTTCGCGCGACGGCACGCACACGCTCGAATACGCTGAGCAGATCGGCCTCGGCAGCAGGAAGTACGAACTGGTGACGCTGGACTAAAGCGCGGCCTCTCGCCGCAATTTGCGCCGCGCGCGTGAAATTCGGGAAAAGTCAACGATGCATCGCCGCGTCCGTGAGTTTACGGGCGCGGCGATGATTTTACCCAGCGGGGCGCGCGACGGGACGCAGGCGCGAGCGCACGGACGCGCCGCAACGCTGCGCCCGCTCTGGCGAAACGCGCGGGGTTTTACGTATTTTACGGCGGTAGAATCGTCGTGCCGCGCTTCGACGGAGAGGGACCGCCGCGCCCTCAATGTTATAGTGACTAAACTTTTTTAAGACATACAGCTTCATCGTCATGCCGGGCTTGCCCCGGCATCTAGTGTCGTTAAATACCGTAACGTATCGGAGTTCAAAGCCGCGGGATTCCGCGTTGAAGCGCGGAATGACAAAATATGCGGCTATTTCGCTTGGAAAGTTTAACGACTATACGCCGCGCGCCGCAGTTTTATGGACGGAGCAAAAACATCCGCCGCGCCCTAAAATTGCGGACGCGGCGGTTGTTTTACGCAGAGACGATTTTTTAGTTTTCGTGTGCTTGAGGAAAAGTGATTTTTTCAGTTTCCCTTCATCCGGCGGGAAATGATTTTTTCACTTTTCCGCGCGCGGCGGCTTTTATAGATGTTTGCCGAAGAACTCCTTGAGCTTCGCGACTTCGAGGTCCACGTACTCGGGGACGTGGTAGGTGCTGATGTGCGTCGCGCCGGGGACGAGGTAGAGCTCTTTATCGTTCGTGCCGGTCGCTTTGGCAAAGGCGTCGAGCGTCATGTAGAGCGAGTCGGCTTTCTCTCCGGCCATCATGAGCAGCGGCGCGTCGATGAGCTTTATCTGGTCGGTCGCGTCCCAGCTCATCAGCTCCATGAGGCTCGCGGTCGTGTAGCGGAAGGTCGAGTTCGGATGGCGGTGCGTCCTGCCGTAGTAGATCATTCCCTCGCGGTAGAGGTCGGTCGGGATTTTCGCTATCGCTTCGTCGGTGAGCGCGTCGAAGTCGACTTCGCCGGAGTAGCTCATCTTGCCCTGAAGCTCCGCGGCGCGCGCGTCTGAGGCGGCTTTCATGCGTTCGTTTACAGTGTTCGCCAGCGAGCTCATGTATCCCTCGCGGCGCACGAGGCCGCTGTTGAACATGCTGAGCGTCGCGACGGCTTTGAAGCGTTTGTCGGACTTCGCGGCGTTCAGCGTGTAGCCGCCGCCTCCGCAGATGCCGAGGACGCCGAGGCGGTTCGCGTCGACGCCCGGGTACGAAGAGAGGTAGTCGGCCATGCCGTGGATGTCCTCGGTGCGGTAGAAGGGCACGTCCTTGCTGCGCGGTTCGCCGCCGCTCGCGCCCTGGAAGGCCGCGTCGGCCGCTATCGTGATGTAGCCGAGCTCCGCCAAGCGCTGCGCGAAGAGGCCCGCGACCTGCTCCTTGACGCCGCCGTTGGGGTGGGCGACTGCGACTGCGGGATATTTCTTTGATTTGTCGTAGCCCGCGGGCGTGTAGACGTTGGCGGCTATCTTTATGCCGTTGAGGTCGTAGTTCACGGGATGGATGTTGACCCTGCCAGGCTCGTTCTTCGTTATCGCGCCTTTGTAGACGAGGCCGAAGGGATTTTTCGCCTGTTCCGCCGCGTGTGCCTGATGGGCGAAAGCCGTTGCCGTTACCGCCGCTGCCGCGGCGAGCGCGATTACTGTCATGTTCATGTTCTTTCTCTCCTTTGAGATTTTTTTCGGGGTTCGGCGCGCTTTCGCGCCTCCCTCTCGTTTACGGCGTAATTGTAGGGCGCGCGCCTTACGGCAGTATGACGCGCGCGCGGCGCAACGTTGCGGTTCTGCGGCGCATTCTTGCGGATTGTTGCGGATTTGTAAAATTTACGGCGCGGCGCGGAGAGCGCGCGAAAGCGGCGAACGGCGCGGCGGTTCCGCGTCGTTTTGCGGACGCGGCGGCGCGCGCCTCGGCTCGCCGCCGTTCCCGTAATTTCACGCGCGCGGCGTAGACGCGCGAAGGCGCGGGGCTTTTCCGCTCCGCGCCTTCGGGTGTGTATTGATGGAGAATTTTAGGAGAAGTCTTATTTTCTCGCGGCGAGCGCCTCTTTCAGCGCCTGCTCCGCGGCCGCGCCCTCGGCTTCGCCGACTTCGGCTTTCAGCGTGCGCGCGAGGTCTTCCATCTGCGCGGGCGTCACACCTGTGTTGAGCGTGTTGCCGGTGTGCGAGCGCAGCTGCGCCCCGGCGCCGCTTATCGCGGAGAGCGCGGAGACTGTCGCTATTTCGCGCTCCTGCCACGTGAGTACGCCGCGCTCGAAGATGTCGGCGAATAGATGCTCTTTGAGGAACATGTCGATGCCCGGCGCGAAGGCGGCGTTCGCGGCCTTGTAGCTGCGGCCGACGAGCTTGTCGCGGTTTTCAGCGCCGATTTTGTCTCTGTCCGCGTCCCGCGGAAGTATCTTCGGTTCTTCGCCTCTCGGATCTCTTATCCCCGCTTCGGCGCGTTCGTCCACCAGCGCCATGAAGCCGTTTATAGCGTTCAGGCTGCGCGGGAAGCCGCAGTAGGCGTACATCTGTATGAGTACTTCGTTTATCTCGTTGACGGTCAGCCCCGCGGCCAGCCCTTTTTCAAGCGCTGTTCTGAGCTTCGGCATGTCGCCCTTCGCCGTGAAGGCCGCTATCGGAGCTATGGCGCGCTGCTTGGGGGACAGCTCCTTCGCCTCTTCCGCGAAGGCCGCGGGAGCGAACGCCAGCATGAGCGCGAAAACTACAAGCGCACATATTTTCGTCATTTTCGTTACCTCCGTAAAAGTTTTTATGTCGTGCGGACGCGCCGCGATTTTCTAATTGCCCGGATAATCTTCGCCGTTCGTTTTTTCCATCCACGTGCTGCTGCGGCCCTCTTCGTCGAGCGGGGCGAGCGCTATGTGCGTCACGCCGGAGTCCGGGGCCGCGCCGTGCCAGTGCTTGACGCCCGCGGGAATCCAAACCGCGTCGCCCTCGCGCATCTCTATGGGCGCTTCGCCCCACTGGCGGACGAGGCCGCGGCCTTCGGTGATTATGAGCATCTGCCCGCGCGGGTGCGTGTGCCACGCCGTGCGCGCTCCGGGCTTGAAAGTCACTTCGCCCGTGGAGACGCCGATTTCTCTCGCCGGGAAGTAGCCGCGCGATATCGCCTCGCCTGTGAAGTTGTCCGGCGACGCGGGGCCGACGCGCTGCTCTGCTTCGCGGATTATCCGAACGTTCGGCTCCGCCTCGGCGCAGAGCGCGCTCCAAAGGAATATCCCGAGCGCCGCGGCGGCGACCGCAATGGTTATGACTTTGACTGTTTTCTTCATGGTCTGCCTCCAATATTTTGTGTATTTTTTATAGACGATATTCTTTAAGACCCGCCGCGGTTCGCCGCGGCGGATGAGGAGAGGAATTTCCGCTCTCCGAAGGCCGCGCCGGCGCGTGAGCGTCAGCGCGGAGAGCTGCTTTGAGGAATTGTATGCTTTCGTCATGAGCGTGCCTGTTGGGTTCTGTCTATCTCTATGGGCGGGGCCTTCGTCCGCCTCTTGCCGGGCTTCGCGCTTCGGCTCTCCGGCCTACGCCGCGAGCGCAGCGCGCCCAGCCTGCGCGCCGCGATAGTATTCCGCAGCGCGGGCGAGCAGCTTTATTTGTTTCTCAAGCGCTTCGAGCTCGGCTTTCGCGCGCGCCGTCCGCTCCGCTATTATTTCGCCGCGTCTTTCGAGCGCGCGCTCTCCGCGTCCCGCGGCGATGAAGTCGCGTATGCGCGCTATCGGGACGCCCATTTCGCGCAGCGCCCGTATCGTGCGGATATTAACCAAATCTTCGTCGGAGAATACGCGCCGCCCGACGCCGTCGCGCGCAAGGCCTGGAAGAAGCCCTTCCTTGTCGTAGTATCTGAGCGTGTGCTCCGAGAGCCCCGTGAGCTCCGCAGTTTTTTTCATCGTGTACATCGCAGTCCCTCCGCGTCGTCCGTTTTCGCCCTTCGGCGCTTAACACTCTAGCGCGCAAGCCTTACGCCGTTATGACGCGCGCCGCGCGTAACCTTGCGTTTGTCCCGCGAACCTTGCGGTTTTGTAAGATTTCGTCGCTGGAGTATGGAGCAACGATATATTAGAATGAAGCAAAGATTGGGAGGCGCGAAGATGAGCGAGGAAAAGACGAAGATTCTCATAGTGGACGACGACGCGGAGCTGCGCGAGCTTATCGCTGAGACGCTCGCAAATTACGGCTACGCTTCGGAGAGCGCGAAGGACGGGCGCGAGATGTTCGCGGCGCTCGAACGCGGCGGCTTTTCACTCGTCCTGCTCGACATCATGATGCCCGGCGAGGACGGCCTCTCGCTCTGCCGCAGGCTGCGCGCGCCCGGGACGCGCTGGGCTTCGCTGCCGGTCATCTTCCTCACGGCCTTGCAGGAGACGACGGACAAGGTGGTCGGCCTCGAAATCGGCGGCGACGACTACCTCGGCAAGCCGTTTCAGGCGCGCGAGCTTATCGCGCGCGTCCGCGCTCTGCTGCGCCGCGCTTCGATGAACGGCGCGGAGCCGCGGACGGAAGCGCCGCGCGCGGGAGAAAATTATCTGCTCGCCTTCGGCGGCTGGAGGCTCAACGTGATGGCGCGCCACCTGATAGACGAGGCCGGCGTCGCCGTGCCGCTCTCGGCGGCGGAGTTCCGCCTTCTCATGCTGCTGCTGAAGCACCCGCAGCAGGTCGTAACGCGCGACATGATTATGGATTATCTTGCTGAGCGCAGCCTGAACATCTACGACAGGAGCATCGACGCGCAGGTGAGCCGCCTCCGCGCGAAGCTGCGCGACAAGAACGCAAACCCGCCGCTGATCCGCACGATGCGCGGCGACGGCTATATGCTCGCCTCGCCGGTGCGGCGCGAGGCGGCGGAATGAGAGGGGGCCCCGCGCAAAGCATGAAAGACTTTATAAAATTTCTGCGGCTCGACTCGCTCTGCGGACAGCTCGCCGCGATTGCGGTGCTCAGCGTCGCGGCGCTTCAGTGCGTCAACTACTACGCCGTCTACTCGATTCAGCAGTCCTACGCGGGCGAGTTTCTAGCCGTGGGTCACGACTACCTCGCCTCCGTCTGCCAGGCGCTCGCGCATATGAGCGCGGCGGAGCGCGAGGAATACCTCGACTCGCTCGACAGGTCGCGCGTCGCGCTGGAAAAGCCCTTCCGCTTCCGCGCCGCCGAAGCGCCGGAGTGGGAGACGGAAACGGATTATTACAAATCCGTGCTGGCGCGCGAGGCCGTGACGAAAATCCTGACCGAGGCGGGCATTCCGCCGCGCGACGTTCGCGCGCGCGTGCTCTATCAGGACGCGCCCGAGGCCTCGTCGCCGAGGTACGCGGGCTACGTCTTCCCGATGATGCAGATGCTCGTGCAGGACGGCGGCGGCTCGTGGCTTGAGCTCGTTCAGCCGCTCTCGGTGACGGACAGGCGGCTGATATGGCGTCAGAGGATTTTCATAATGCTTGAGTCGCTGATATGCTCCGCCGCCGTCATCATGCTCATCGTGCGCGCGATGCTGCCGCTGAACAGGCTCGGCAAAGAGATAGAGCGCTTCGGCGCGACGCCGGAGACGGCCCAGCCGCTCGAAGAGCACGGAAATTACGAAGTGCGCGAGGTGGCGCGCTCTTTCAACAAAATGCTCGCGCGCGTACAGCGCAACCTGACGGAGCGCGACAACATGCTCGAAGCGATGGGCCACGACCTGCGCACGCCGCTCGCGCGCGTGCAGCTGCGCATCGACAGCATAGAGCCGCCCGAGCTGCGCGAAAAATTCGCCGCGAACATAGAAGAGATACGCTCGATAGTCGAGCAGGGGCTCGAGCTCGCGCGCAGCCTGCGCACCTCGGAGAAGGCCGTGCCGATGGACGCGGCAGCCTTCGCCGCAAGCATAGCCGACGACATGGCGGCGAACGGCGGGGCCGTGACGTTCGCGGAAGCCGCGGACTGCGGCGAGCCGCCTCTCGTCGCGGCGCGTCCGACATGTCTGCGCCGCGCCGTCGAAAACCTCGCGTGCAACGCGCTCAAGTACGCGGGCGGCGCGGAGCTCTCAGTCGAACGGCGCGGCGAAAGCGTGATAATCCGCGTCGAGGACCGCGGCCCGGGAATCCCGCCAGAGCTTCTCGAAAAGGTCTTCGAACCCTACTTCCGCGTAGAAGGCTCGCGCAGCCGCGGAACTGGCGGCACGGGCCTCGGCCTCACGATAGCGCGCAACATGGTGCTCCTCAACAACGGCTCCCTGACGCTCGAAAACCGCGAGGGCGGCGGCCTGCGCGCGGTGATAACCCTGCCCGCGCTAAAGATGGCGAAAATCGGAGAAATCCGAAGCTAGAGGCTTGTCTTAGACGACGCTCTAAGAATTAGCATAAATCAGGCGAAAGAACAAAACAGGAGCAATTCGGGAAAAGCGCACGGCGCTTGTCCGCTGTTGGCGCTTTGCCCGAAGAAAGGAGAACGAAATGAAAATGAGAAAAATTTTTGCGTTTACGGCTGCCGCCGCGATTTTCGCGGCGCTCGGATTTTCGGCGGAAGCGGCGCGCGCCGCGGAAGCTCCGCTCGCGGGAGACAAGAAAGCGCTCGTCGTCTACTTCTCAAAGACGGGCAACACGCAGGGCGTCGCGGAGACGGTCGCGAAGCTCACGGGCGCGGATATATTCCGCTTGGAAACCGTCGAGCCCTACCCCGACGACTACCACACGTCGACCGAGGTCGCAAAGCGCCAGCTTGAGGAAAACGCGCGCCCCGCGCTCAAAGCCGTGCCGCAGGATCTCGCGCGGTACGACGTGATATTCCTCGGCCACCCCGTCTGGTGGCACACCATACCGACGCCCGTCATGACCTTCCTCGAAGGCGCGAAGCTCGCGGGTAAAGCGATAATCCCCTTCTGCACGCACGGCGGCGGAGGCGCGGACGAGAGCGCGGCGGCGATACGTAAGCTCGCTCCGAGCGCTGCGGTGCTCGACGATAAAGAGTTCTACGGAGGAGCGTCCGAGGAAGAAATAGCGGATTGGCTCGCGTCGCTGAAATAGCGGCTCGCGCGCAAAAATATAAAAATTTCGGGAGGAGTTATGCAATGAAGGTAATGCTCGTAAACGGAAGCCCGCACAAGAACGGGACGACAAACGCGGCGCTCGGCGTAATCGCGGAGCAGCTCGGCAAAGACGGGGTCGAGAGCGAAATTTTCTGGCCGGGCGCGAAGCCCATATCCGGCTGCATAGGCTGTATGGCCTGCGCGAAGCTCGGCAGGTGCGTCATTGAGGGAGACCGCGTCAACGAATTCGTCGAGCTCGCAGAGAAGGCGGACGGCTTCATCTTCGGCACGCCGACGCACTACGCGGCGGACGCGGGGCATATCACATCGTTCATGCACCGCGTCTTCTACTCCGACTTTATAGGCAGAAGCGGCTCCGCCGTGCGCCTCAAGCCAGCCGCGGCGGTCGCGGTCGCGCGCCGTGCGGGAGCGGTCCCCGCCTTCGACCAGCTCAACAGGATGTTCACGATATGCGAGATGCCAATCGTCTCCTCGCGTTACTGGAACGTCGCCTTCGGCCACAACGCCGAAGAACTTATGCAGGACGCGGAAGGGCTGTGGACTCTGCGCACGCTCGCGCGGAACATGGCCTTTTTCCTAAAGTGCATCGAAGCGGGAAAGAAGCTCGGCGTGACGCCGCCAGAGCAGGAAGAGCCGGTCTTTACGAATTTTATACGCTGACGCAGAACGCGCGGAAGAAAGGAAGAATCAAGCTATGAATAAATTTTTGAAAAACGCATTCGCGGCGCTCGCGCTCGCGGCGGTTATCTGCGGCGCGGCGTTCGCAGCGGAGCCTCAGCCGCTCGTGATACGCGAGCAGGGAGTATTCGCGGCGGGCGGAACGGTGAAACAGAATCCCGGCAAGTTCGACCCGTACAAATGGAACGCTGAAGGTCAGACGCTGCACGGCGACCACGCGCGGGTCTTCTACCAGATACCGGAAAACGCGAAGAAGCTGCCGCTTGTATTCCTTCACGGCGCGGGGCAGTCGATGGCGACGTGGCAGACGACGCCCGACGGACGCGAGGGCTTTCAGAACATCTTCCTGCGCCGCGGCTTCCCGGTATATCTTCTCGACCAGCCGAGACGCGGACAGGCGGGACGCTCGACCGTGGACATGGAGGTGAAGGCCGCGCCCGACGAGCAGCTTTTGTTCGGAATCTTCCGTTTGGGAATCTGGCCCGACTTCTTCCCGAACGCGCAGTTCTCGCGCGACCCAGCGGCGCTTGAGCAATATTTCCGTCAGGCGACGCCGAACACCGGCCCTTACGACGCCGAGGTGGTCGCGAGCGCAGTCTCAGCCGTCTTCGACAGAACAGGCGAGGGAGTGCTCGTCACCCACTCTCAGGGCGGCGGCCCGGGCTGGCGCACGGCGATGAAGAATCCGAAGGTGCGCGCCGTTGTCGCATACGAGCCGGGCAGCGACTTCGTATTCCCGAAGGGCGGGGCTCCGGCCCCGATGCCCAGCTCGGCGGGAACTCTCGCGCCCTCGGAGGTCGAGCTTGAAGATTTCCTCAAATTGACGAAGATTCCGATAATCGTCTACTACGGCGACAACATACCGGAAGAGCCGTCGGCGAACCCCGGACAGGACAACTGGCGCGTGCGCCTCGCTATGGCGCGGCTCTGGTGCGATGCGGTGAACAAACACGGCGGCGACGCGAAGCTCGTCCATCTGCCCGAGATAGGCGTGCGCGGCAACACGCACTTCCCCTTCTCCGACCTCAACAACGTCGAGATAGCGGACCTCATGTCGCAGTTCCTGCACGAAAAGGGGCTCGACAGGTAGAACTTACGAAAGCGGCGAAATCCGACGGGCCGCCCGCCGCGGCTCGCAGCGCGTCGCGCACTTATTGCGGCGCGCCGCGTTTTCCTATATATTGCGTCTGTTGGAGCGAGGAATTTACGCTCCGGCATATTGAAAAAGCCGGAAGAGGGGCGTTGTGCAGATGACGTACGTCGCTGTGGCGGGGCTGTTCATAGTTTATTTGATAACCGAATATCCTGCGCCGGCCTGCGCGGCGGGGGCGCTGGCGCTGTGGCTGCTTTGCCGCGCCGCAGGAAGTCTCGTCCCGGCCGCCGCATTCGCGGTATACTGCGCTCTTACGGCGCTCGTTTACGCCGCCGGCAGGGCGTTCATCCACCCGTCATATCTCCCGGGTATGGGCGGGTTGGCGCCGCTCGGCGTTATGGTCGCCCTCTTCCCCGTCATATTCGGCGCGCTGTGGCTGTTGCTGCGCCGCCTGATGTGACGGCGCGCGCCGGAAAAAATCTGCCCGTTTTCGTACGCAGCGCGCCGTGGCGCGAATTTCCGCTACTCCGCGCCCTCCGCGGGGCGGATGCCGAGCTCGCGCTCCGCGGCTATCAGGTGCGAGCGGACGAAGCCGTAGGCTCGCAGCGATTCGAGGAAACCGCGCATCTCGTCCTTCGAGCTGAAGGCCGCCTCTATGAGAAAATCCAGCTCGCCGTAAATTTCCCAGAAACGTATCACCTCGCGCGAATTTTCGAGCAGCGGCGCGAGCGTCGCGTTTGGCGTGCCGCTGAACTGCGCGTCGGGGTTGAACTTGAAGGTTATCATCACGTGCAGCGCGCGGCCGACGGCCTCGGCGTCCAGCTCCGCGCCGCAGCGCGCAATCACGCCGCGCTCCTCCATGCGCAGCACGCGCTCGCGCGCCGCGGGGCGCGTCAGCCCGACGGCGCGCCCTATCTCCTGATATGTGACGCGCGCGTCCTTTTGCAGCAGCGCGAGAATTTTCCAGTCCGTCGCGTCGAGCTCGTCCCTTTTCAAAACCAACGTAAGCCACCTCCGTTCATCGTGAAGTTCTAAGCGCGATGATACATTACAAACGTAAGCGCGCGCTCGATAAAAAGATTCTATCCGATATTTCGCAAAATCGAAAACTCTGGGAAAATTACCTCAAACAGAGCCGGAAGGCATGGAGTGATGAAAATGTCCGAAATCGACGCCGAAACGAAAAAATCATGGAGCTCGCCCTTCTGCACCTGCGTGGACACGGCCTGCCCGAACCATCCGTCGAACCACACAAAGGGCTGCGCGCCATGCGTCGCCGCCTGCGTTGCGAAGCGCGAGATACCAGTCTGCTTCTTCCGTAAAATCCAGCCAGATATGTCGCGCGACCAGGATTACAGCTTCGAGGGCTTCGCGCGCTTCGTGACGACTGGACGCAGCAAAGAATGATGAACGGACAGACTGCGCGCGGCGTATTGATGGCGCTCGGCACGGCGCTCGCGTGGGGCGGAACGGGGTCGTTCGCGAAGCTCATCGCCGCGGGCGGCGTCAGCCAGCTCACCGTCGTCTGCTACCGCGGCTTCTTCGCCGCCTCCGTCGTCGGCCTCTTCATGCTCGCGCGCCGCGGCTCGTCGTTCTTCCGCTGCACGCGCGCGGAGCTCGCGCAGTACGCGGCGCTCGGCGTCTTCACAGTGCTCTTCAACGCAACGGGTTACATGATGTCCTGCGTCTACCTCTCCGTGCCGCAGGTGCTGATGCTCAACTACACATTCCCAATCGTGACGATGGCGGGAAGCGCGCTGATAAACGGCGAGCGCCCCGCGCCGCTCCAGGTGCTCTCGGGCTTCCTCGTCCTTGCGGGCCTCTACGTCGGCTTCGCGGCGGGCGGCGTGGACCTGCGCTCGATTTCGCTCACGGGCGTCGCGTGGTCGATGCTCTCCGTCGCGGGCCTCTCCGGCAACGCGCTGCTCTCGCGCAGAATCTCCGGGCAATCCGAGCCGCTGAAGCAGCTCTTCTACTCGCACCTCCTGGGCGCGCTCATGCTCGCCGCGATACGCACCTGCGCAGAAGGCTGGCCCGACCTCGCGAACATGACGCCGCGTATATTCCTCTACATGCAGTACCCCGCGACGTTCGCCGCGCTCATCGGCTACGGCCTGCTCTTCTCCGCGCTGCGCCGCATCTCCGCCTCGCTCGCGAGCATGATATGCACGATGGAAATAGTCTTCGCCGCCGCGCTGACGCCGCTCATCATCGGCGAAGTGCCGCCGCTCCACGAGCTCGCCGGCTGCGCCGTAATCGCGGGCGCGGTGCTCCTCTCGATAGCCTCCGAACGCGGAGGCAAAAGCGCGTAACGCCGCGAAATCCCCGCCCGCCGCACGCTCCCATGCACCGGGAACGCGCGGCGGGCTTTTGGAACGCTTATCGTTCCGCCATAAAATCTCCATACTTTTTTGATACAAATGAAGCCGCAATGAACGCGCGGGCAAGTGGTACAATATGCGGACGGGCGGCGGAGCTGCGCCGCGCCGCGAAAATTTACGGATGGACTGCGAACGGAGCGTATGCGGATAGGATTATGACGAAGGATTTTTTTGCAGGTTTTGGATTTGCGGAGCGCGCCGCTTTCGCGGCGTTGGCGCTCGTCTGCGCGGCGGCTTTTCCCGCGGCGCGCGCTGAGGCGCTGACGCAGGCGGAGGCTGCGCCCGTTGTGTTTGAGGCGCTCGGACGCGAGACGCCGGAGAAGTTTCTTACCGCGGTTGAGGGCGATATGACGAGGCGCGACGCGCTGCGCTTCGCCTTCGAGGCTATGGGCTGGGGCTTCGCGCTCGCCGCCGTCGACCAGATCGGGATTCTGCCCGAGTGGCCGGAGGTGGAGGGCGTTTCGTATATCGCATCTACGATGAGCCCCCAGCCGCCCGCGGCTATGACGGCTTCGCTCGACGAGTTGCTGACGCCCGAGGATATGGAAGGCTTTGAAGGCTGGCTGTGCGAGTGCGCGAAGTCCGTCTCGTGGAAAAGTTCGTTTTCGTGGAACGGCACGACGCTGTTTATGGTGAAGCGCGGCGTCGGCGACCCGTCCGGCTCCGCGAACGGCGATATGAAGAACGGCAAAAACGAGCCGCTTTTCGCCGCGGCGCTCGCCGTGGATATGGCGGCGGTGCCGTGCCAGATTGCTACGGCGGAGATGATAGGCTCGAAGCGCGCGGCGCTCGCGACGATTGCGGTGGAAAACTACGGCGTCGTCGGCGGCATCAACGGCGGCTATTTCTCGGGCGCGAAGCCGATCGGCGTGCTGCGCCGCCAGGGGCGCACAGACAACGCGAAATTCTGGCCGAACCGCTCGGCCTTCGGCTGGAACGAGAGCGGCGGCTTCATCTTCATAGACGGCAAGATTGTCAACAACATAGGCTCGGTGCAAGAGTACGACGAGTATACGGAGATGATGCAGGCGGGGCCGTTGCTCGTGAAGGATGGCGAGGCCGCGCCGAACACTGAGGACGTTGACCCCGCGGTGCTGAACCGCCGCCATCCGCGCACCTTCGTCGGGACGGACGGCTCGCGCGTCTTCTGGGGCGTCGTGGACGGGCGCGACAATATGCACAGCGTCGGCATGACGATAGAGGAGCTTCTGACGTTCTGCATCAAGGGGCTGGCGCTGACGGACGCGCTGAATCTCGACGGCGGCGGCTCGAGCTCGATATGGTGGCGCGGGATGACCTTCTCGCAGCCGAGCAACGACAGCGACGTGGAGCGGCCGATTCCCTACGCGGTGCTGATGTTCGAGCCGGGCGCGGGAGTGCGGCAGTAGACGTTGCGCCGGAGGGCGCGCCGCTGTTAAACTATATAAGGCTTTATAGACAGGCAAAAACGCGAAAGGCGAGAGGAAAATAAAAATGACAGAGAAAATTTACGCGCCGGATATGGATTTCGGCGAATGGAAAGAATATACGGAGAAGGCGCTGGAGGAGCCGGCCTACCGCGCGGGGCAGATATGCCAGTGGATTTGGCAGAAGCGCGCCGACAGCCCCGAGGATATGACGAACCTGTCGAAGCAGCTTCGCGATAAGCTCGCGGAGAAGCTCGACTTCGCTTTTCCGCAGCTCGCGCGCGAGCAGAAGTCCGCGGACGGCACGAGAAAATTCCTATGGAGGCTGCGCGACGGCGAGTCCGTCGAGTCCGTGCTGATGAAGCAGGGCGACAGGCTGACAGCATGCATATCGACGCAGGTCGGCTGCCCGCTGCAGTGCACCTTCTGCGCGACGGGGCTCTCGGGCTTCGTGCGCAACCTCAGCGCCGGCGAGATAGCGGGACAGGTCGCCGCTATTGAAAAGAAGATAGGCCGCGAGATAAACAACGTCGTCTACATGGGCATGGGCGAGCCGTTCCTCAACACGGAGGCGGTGCTCAAGTCCATCAGGATGCTGAACGACCCGAAGCTGCGCAACCTCGGCATCCGCCACATAACGGTCTCGACCTCGGGCGTAATCCCCGGCATCCGCGCGCTCGCGGAGTCGGGGCTCGGCGTGCGGCTCGCGATATCGCTCCACGCCGCCGACGGCGAGCTGCGCAGCATGATAATGCCGGTCAACAACAGCTATCCCGTCGAGGAGCTGCGCGAGGCTTTGGTTGATTATCAAGAAACTACGGGCGACCGCATAACGATTGAATACGCGCTGTTCGGCGGCGTCAACGACAGCGTCGAGCGTGCGCGCGAGCTCGTGCGCTTCCTGCGCGGCATCCACGTCTACGTCAACCTCATCCCCTGCAACTCGGTCGAGGGGCGCTACGCGAAGCCCGAGGCGGAGGACGTGCTGCGCTTCAAGAGCGTGCTCCAGACGGCGGGCTTTGAATGCGAGATACGCGCCGAGCAGGGCGCTGACATCGACGCGGCCTGCGGACAGCTTCGCCGCAAGGAAAACGGCATAGACGCGCCGCTCGAGCACGGGACCTTCTCCGCGCCGAGGAACATAATGGCCGAGGAGCGCGCCGCGGCGCGCGCGGCAAAGCCCGCGGAGAAGCCGAAGCGCCGCGAGTCCGCCGTAAGAGAGGGCGGGCGCGGAGCCTTCGGAGGCCGCGACGAAAACGCCGGGGCGCGCCCGCGTTACGGCGCAGACAGGGCGAGGGACGAACGTCCTGCGCGCGGCGGGGACGGATATAAAAAACGCGGCTTCGCCGGAAATGGCGAAGAGCGCGGCGGCTTCAGAGGCCGCGATGAAAACGGCGGGCAGCGCGGACGCTTCCGCGGCGGCGAGGAAAGAGACGAACGCCGCTACGCGGGCGCGCGCGAGGCCGGAGAGCGCCGCTTCTCCGCAAGCGAGGAAGAGCGCGGAACCTTCAAGCGCCGCCGTGAAAACGCCGAGCCGCAGGAGCGCTACCGCAGCGGCAAAATGAAAGAGGCGCGCCCGACGTACAGAGGCGGCGGCGAAGAACGCGGCCGCGAGGCGGGCGAAGCACGCGGCGAGCGCAGCTTCCGCGAGCGCCCCACGAAAAGCGCGCCGCGCCGGAAATCCGCACCCGCGCCGAAGGACGGCCCCTTCGCCAAATTCTACAAAAACTCCGCGAAGCCGAAGCGGAACGCGAAAAAATCGTAGGAAGGCAAAGTAGATGAACTTTTCGCTCTATCTGATACTCTTCCTAATAATAGGGACGGTATTCTTCGGCATCGCCTTCCCGTTCATGATAATGTTCATAGGCGTGCTGCTCGCCGCGTTCATCGTGATGTGGCTGCTGCGCCTGCTTCGCGGCGGCTCCGGCTTCACCGTCTACACCTCGCGCGGCGCAGGCCGCCGCGCCGAAGAAGAGCCGCAGGCCGAGCCCTCGCGCCGCCGCATATACTCGTCGGACGACCCGACGCCGCCGCGCGGCGGATATGACGCGCGCGGCCCCTACATAAACGTAGCCGCCGACGACGAAGAAATGGCAGAGGCCGTCGAGGTGGTCGAGCTTCCAGCGACCGCGCTGCGCAAGGACGACGAGGCCGAAACGAAATAAAAACGCCGCCGCGCCGCGCGTCCGCAAAACCGCATAAGCTCACGGCCCGTTCCCGCACGCAGGGAACGGGCCGCTTTTTTATCCGCGCGGCGCGCGCTTCGCGCCGAAGCACTTGCCTTACGGCGCGTTGTCCGCTATATTGCGGATTGAAAAAATAACAAAAAGACCACGGAGGCGCTGCGATGAACAGCTTCACACTGAACAACGGAATCACGATGCCGGCGCTCGGCTTCGGGACCTTCAAGATGAACGGAGAGGAATGCGCGCAAAGCGTCGCGGAGGCGATACGCTGCGGATACCGCATGATAGACACGGCGGAGGCCTACAAAAACGAAGAGGCCGTCGGCGCAGGCATAGCCGAGGGCGGCGTGCCGCGCGGCGAGCTCTTCATAGTCACGAAGGTCAACTTCCGCTCCTACCCCAAAACGCGCGAGACGGTCGAAGCGTCGCTGAAAAAGCTGCGCACCGACTACCTCGACCTCGTGCTGCTCCACTGGCCGCTCGGCGACTACTACGCCGCGTGGCGCGAGCTTGAGAAGCTCTACGCCGAAGGCGTCGTGCGCGCGATAGGCGTCTCGAATTTCAACCCCGACCGCCTGATAGACCTGATAGAGTTCAACGAAGTCACGCCCGCCGCGAACCAGATAGAGATGCACTTGCTCTGCCAGCGCCGCGCCGAGCGCGAATGGATGGACAAATACGGCGTCCGCTGCATGGCCTACGCGCCGCTCGGACAGGGACGCAGAAACGAAATGTTCGAAAACGCGGAGCTGACGGCCGTCGCCGCCGCGCACGGCAAAAGCCCCGCACAGACGGCGCTGCGCTTCCTCATGCAGAGCGGCGCGGCAGTAGTCCCCAAGTCGTCGCACGCGGAGCGCATAGCTGAAAACGCCGCCCTCTTCGACTTCGAGCTCTCCTCCGAAGAAATGGCGCGCCTTGAAAAAATGGACACCGGCATAGCCATGTCCGGCACGCCCGAAAACCCCGTAAAGGTCGAAGCGCTGCTGAAACAATAGCGCGCCCGCCGAAGAAGCACAAAAACCACGGCCCGCCCCCAAGCATAAGGGGCGGGCCGTTCATTTTGCAGGCGCGCGGGAAACGCCGCGCGCTACGGAAGCTGTCTTGAAATCTCGCGCGCGAACTCCGCGATCATCGTGCCGTACTTCGCGGCATCCTCATCGGTGAAGCGGAAGGTCGGCGCGGTCAGGCTGATCGCCGCGACCGGATAACCCTCGCGGTCCGTTATCGCGCCGCCGAGACAGCGGATGTTGTCCTCGTTTTGTTCTATCTCTTCTGCATACCCTTGTTCACGAAAACGCATAAGCATTTCCTTAAAAATTGTTTTTGATGTAATTGTTTTCTCTGTGCGTGGAATAAGTTCTGTTTTATCCAAATATGCATTGAGTTCATCTGTTGGCAGATTAGAAAGTATAGCACGCCCGCCGCCGGTACTGTAAAGAGGCTGCGTCATTCCAAGACGAGAGCATCGGAGAATAACATTTTGCGTACTGTCTAATCTTTTCACATATTGTGCAACACCATTGTTATAAACTGAAAGATGCACGGTCTCATCTATTATATCGCGTACCTTATACAGCCAAGGTACAGCGATATCCATAAGCGCGGTTGAATATCTATATCCGCTGCTCCAAAGCAACACCGTGGGACCAATTTTATAACGCCCGTCTTCTGTCTTTAGGACAACATTGTCATCACACAGAATATTTAATATTCGGTGTACCGTTGTTTTAGTCATCTCAAGAGAACGGGCAAGCTCCGTTACACCTGACGGTTCGCTCTTTTTCGCAAGTTCCGATAACAGAAGTACAGTTTTTTTTACCGCATCATGATTTTTGCTTTGCGTAGCCATTACTATCCTCAAATAAAATATTATTTATTTCTCGTTATTTTAATTCTAAATGAAGAAAATGGCAAAGCATCATCCGCATCTCGCTCGTACGACACGATAGCTAGGTAATAAAAACTATAATTGTTGCTTATAGCCTGTAAGCAAGAACTTGTGCATATTCATAAAAATCACCAGCTATTAAATGCAGATATTTTAGTCATAGGATTATTGATTTTTGACATTAGATATCTCGTACAGTATAATAAGCACATCGCAATTTTATGGAACGCCGTTCCGTTATACGGAACACAAATGAGAGGCGATTCTGGTATGGTATTAGACGTTTTATGCACAGATAAACTTATTCCAACTCTGGCAGTAAGCAATACGTCAAAAGCAGTAGAGGTCGGATATCGTGCTCTTGCAGCCGGTATTCATAATTTAGAGATAACATTCCGTACTGAGGAAGCATGCAAATGCCTGTCTGCTTTAGTCGAGAAAATACCGCAATTAACAGTAGGCGCTGGGACCATTTTAACTGTCGAACAGGCACAGGCAGCATATGATGCCGGCGCACAATATATAGTCTCTCCATCCTGCAACCCAAGCGTAATCCAATATTGTTTGAGTAAAAACCTACTAGTTTTACCAGGCTGCGCGACTCCTACCGATGTTGATGCAGCAAGATCGTTAGGCATTAAAGTCATCAAAATTTTCCCTGTAAAGTCACTCGGGGGAGTAGCTTTTTTAAAGGCTTTATCTGGGCCTTTCAGCGATATGAAATATGTTCCGACAGGAGGTGTTTCTACAGAGAATCTTGTTGATTATTTAATGTTTGAAAAAGTTGTCGCATGTGGTGGAAGTTGGATGATTCCAACTAAATTGGTGCAGCAAAATCAGTGGGAAGAGATTGAAAAATCTATTCGCCGATCCGTCCAAATCGTATCAGATCTACAAAGAGCAAACATGGCGGTTGCTTCTTAAATCCGTATCTTCGCAATAAGAAGGGAGTTATAACAATGGGCAAAATTACAATTGTAGGAGCTGGCAACGCAGGGT